>JAESGV010000017.1_pt1 | contig 680015 bp, 662 predicted proteins | sample 9269781 | NCBI WGS metagenome assembly JAESGV01 (sample SAMN15741586, study PRJNA653496) | algae metagenome | isolation source: Tildeniella torsiva UHER 1998/13D and co-occurring heterotrophs from... | place: Slovakia: Slovak Paradise National Park, Hrabusice, Kosice Region | collected 2000-01-01
CTTCTTCCACACTTTTGCCAATGGTGACGGCCGCGACGTTCGCGAGATCTACAAGGTCAATGCCGACAAGTCGGTGACCCTCGTCAACCGCACGGTTTCCAACGCCTCCTGATCCAAGGGTGCGTGATGGGCCTCGGGGCTTCGGCCCCGGGGCCTTTTTGCGTTTTAGGGGCAGGAAGTCAGCCGATATATATCGGCTCAGTGGGTGATTTCACCCGTGCCGGTGGCCGCATCTGCCAGGCTGGTCGAGAGAAGCACAGCGCGGGTCTCATCGGCGACACGCGCAAAGACGCGGCGGATCTCGCACTCCGTCTCGCCGTCGCAATCCTCACAGCGGCGATAGGCCGTGAGCGACAGACAGGGCAAGGGTGCCACCGGGCCGTCGATCAGCCGCAAAACCTCGCCATAGGTGATGTCGCTTGCCGGTCTGAGCAGCAGGTAGCCGCCCTGTTTACCCCGGCGACTTTCGACCATGCCGCCGCGTTTCAGGTCGAGCATGATCTGTTCGAGGAATTTTTTCGGGATCTTCTGGCGATCGGCAATGTCGGGAATCTGGATCGGCTCCCCCGGCTCGGCGCGGGCGAGAAGCGTCAGCGCCCTCAGCGCATATTTGGCTTTCTGTGTGATCATCGATCGTCAGCGTCTGCCAGAACCGTCCCAAAATCCTGGACCCGGCCATAGCGCAATTCGACCTGCTGTTCCACGGCTCATTTCAGAGGCGCGGGACGAATTGCCGCGATAAGCGCGTGCGAGAGAGATATTTGCTCTTTGTCTGCAGCTCGGCGAACGTCGATTTCTGTCCGTGCTCCTGCTCTTGCAGGATAATGGTGAGACTAAGCAGGAACCACATGATGACCGCTAACACCTCCGCAGACCTGGCCGGCACACTGGACCAGCAACTGGCATCCGCAGACCTCACCGACCGCCTGCGTATTGTCGCCGCGCTCGAAGGCCGCGCCGTTTTCACCACGTCGCTCGGCATCGAGGATCAGGTTATCACGGCAGCAATCGGCCTTGCCGGGCTTCCGATCGACGTCTCGACGCTCGAGACCGGCCGCCTTTTTCAGGAGACGGTCAACCTGATTGCCGAGACGGAAGACCGTTTCGGCATCACGATCCAGAGGTTTCATCCCAAGCAGGATGATATCGACGCCTATGCGGCCAAGTATGGATTGAACGGCTTTTACGAGAGCGTCGAAGCGCGGCATGCCTGCTGTCATGTGCGCAAGCTGGTTCCGCTGGCCGAGGCGCTGTCCGGCGCCCGCTTCTGGATCACGGGCTTGCGCCGCTCGCAGTCCGGCAACCGCGCGGCCACCCCCTTTGCCGAATACGACGCCGAGCGCGACCTCATCAAGGTGAACCCGCTGGCCGACTGGTCTCTCGACGACATCAATGCCTATGTCGAGGCCGAGAGCGTGCCGACCAATCCGCTGCACAAGAAGGGCTACCCCTCGATCGGCTGCGAGCCCTGCACCCGTGCCATCAAGCCCGGCGAGCCGGAACGCGCTGGCCGTTGGTGGTGGGAAAATGACGAGAAGCGCGAATGCGGGCTGCACGTTCCGGAGGCGGCTTCATCGGCAATCCCGACGCCGGCCTGACGTTTCCCCTGCGGATCAGGCGTAACGGAAGACAGACATTTCGGGCGACAAGCCCAGTGAAAGAAAAGAAGACCATGCACGTACACACATCCGAATTCGATCCGCATTCCAAGGATCCCGTGACCAAGCCGCCGCTCGATCCGCATCTGAAGGCGCTGGAAAACGAAGCGATCTACATCTTCCGCGAAGTGGCGGCCGAGTTCGAGAAGCCGGTGATGCTCTATTCGATCGGCAAGGATTCGTCGGTGCTCTTGCATCTGGCGCGCAAGGCCTTCTTCCCCGGCCGCGTGCCCTTCCCGCTTCTGCATGTCGACACGGGCTGGAAATTCCCGGAGATGATCGCGTTTCGTGACGCGACGGCGGAGAAGTACGATCTGGATCTGATCGTGCACACCAATCCGCGCGGTGCAGCCGAGGGCATCGGCCCCTTCACGCATGGCTCGTCCTACCACACCGACGTGATGAAGACGGAAGCACTGCGCCAGGCGTTAGACGCCGGCAAGTATGACGCGGCTTTCGGCGGCGCGCGCCGCGACGAAGAGGCTTCCCGCGCCAAGGAGCGCATCTATTCCTTCCGCACGCCCGACCACAAATGGGATCCGCGCAATCAGCGGCCGGAACTCTGGAATATCTATAACGGCATGGTTCGCCGCGGCGAGAGCGTACGTGCGTTTCCACTGTCGAACTGGACCGAAGTCGACATCTGGCGTTACATCCAGGCCGAAAACATCGAGCTGCCGCCGCTCTACTATGCGAAGAGGCAGAAGTATGTGGAGCGCGACGGCATGCTGATGTGGGCCGAAGATCCGCGCTTCGAGCCGCTTCCCGGCGAACAGATCCAGGAAGGCATGCTGCGCTTCCGCACGCTCGGCTGCTGGCCGCTGACCGGCGGCATACGCTCGCAGGCGACAACGCTCGATGCAGTCATTGCCGAACTCGAAATCGCCACCGTCTCCGAACGCCAGGGCCGCGCCATCGACCGCGACCAGGCCGGCTCGATGGAAAAGAAGAAGCGCGAAGGATATTTCTGAAATGACCGCCCAAGCCAATACCGCCCTCGCCTCCGAGATCCTCGAAGCGTCCCACAGCGAAGCCGCACCCATCGCCCGCGATTCCCGCCCTTTGCGCCTGATCACCTGCGGTTCCGTCGATGACGGCAAATCGACGCTGATCGGTCGCCTGCTCTGGGACACCAAGGCGGTCAAGGAAGACCAGGCCGCCACGCTTCGCCGTGATTCCGGGCAACAGAACGATCTCGGCCTGCCCGATTTCGCGCTTCTGCTCGACGGTCTGCAGGCCGAGCGCGAACAGGGCATCACCATCGATGTCGCCTATCGCTATTTCGCCACCGACCGCCGCTCCTTCATCGTTGCCGATACGCCCGGCCACGAGCAGTATACCCGCAACATGGCAACCGGCGCCTCGACGGCGGATCTGGCCATCCTGCTGGTCGACGCCCGTGCCGGTCTGCTCGAGCAGACCCGCCGCCACGCCACCATCGCCTCGCTGATGGGCATCAAGCAGTTCGTATTGGCGGTCAACAAGTTCGATCTCGTGGCTTATGACCGCGCCGTGTTCGACCAGATCAGCACCGATTTCAAGGCACTCGCGCTATCGCTCGGCGTGCGTCAGGTCACGGCCATCCCGATGTCGGCGCTGAAGGGCGAAAACGTCGTCTATTCCGGTCAAGCGGTCATCCCCTGGTACGAAGGTCCGACGCTGGTCGAGGCGCTGGAACTGGCGACGCTGCGCTCCGGCCAGTCGACCGGTTTCCGACTGCCCGTCCAGCGCGTCTCGCGCCCCGGCGAAAGCTTCCGCGGCTATCAGGGCACGGTTGCGGGCGGTGCGGTGAAGCCTGGCGACAGCGTCGCCATCCTGCCGTCCGGCCAGGTGGCCAACGTCAAGCAGATCGTCACCTTCGACCTGGTTCGTAACGCCGCCGTTAGCGGCGATGCGATCACGCTCGTGCTCGACCGTCAGGTGGACGTGGCGCGGGGCGACATGATCGTTTCGCTCGACGCCCAACCGCATACCGGACTTGCTTTCGACGCCCAGATCGTGGCGCTTCAGCCCGACGGCATTGTGCCCGGCAAGCGCTACTGGCTGAAGGCCGGATCGCGCCGCCAGCGCGTGCAGGTGCAGCCGGTTCAGCAGCTGGAGCTCAAGTCCGGCAAGTGGCAGTCGGCGGAGATGCTGCAGATGAACGCGATCGGCAAGGTGCATCTGGCCTTCGACGAAACCGCGATCTTCGACCCTTACGAGCTAAACCGCGGCACCGGCGCCTTCATTCTGATCGACCCGGATACCAACAACACGGTCGCCGGTGGAATGATCACCGCCAAGCGCACCGAACTCGGCGGTCTGAATGCACATGACGGCCGTGTCATCCTCTCGCTGCCGGCCGATCTCGCCGAACAGCTGCTCGCCACCGAACTGCTCGCCAGCCGCCGTGACGAGGTGGAAACCCGCCGCGTGACCACGGCGGCCGCGCGCGAGTTGCTCGACGACATCGACGGCTGACAGGACATCACCACGTGACGAGAAACGGCCCGCCTTGTGCGGGCCGTTTCTCTTTTTGGCCGGCAAGTTCGGCCCGCTTCCCTTCCTGAATTGGAGCGCTAATATATACGAGCAAATCAGGCTGGGGTTGCATGGTGCGAAACAGGCAGAGGGATGATGGCGCACTCATCGGACTTTCCGATGCGCTTTCCACGAGCGGGCTGACAAAGCTCCTGCTCCATGCCTGGGAACGCCGCTATGACCTTTTACCCGCCGAACGCACGGACACGGGCCGACGCTTTTACACGCCCGAGCAGGTGGAGCGGCTGCGGCTCTTGAAGTCCTGCAGCGACGGTGGTCACCGGATCGGGTCACTGGTGCCTTTGTCGATCGACGCATTGAGCCGGGTCGAGGAGGAGCTCAAAGCGCGACAGTCGCTGACAGAAATCCTGGCAGCCGTGCAAGCCATGGACAGCGATCGTTTGCATGCATTGCTTCAGGCCCGGGCAGATACCGAAGGCCCAGAGCGCTTCGTCCGCGCGACGGTGCTGCCGCTGATGCGGGAAGTCGGCGCGCTCTGGGGTTTGGGCCAGATGACGATGGTCGCAGAACACATGACGACGGCGAAGATCAAACGTATCCTCAGCGGGCTTCTCGATCGATGCCCTGTGGCTGCGAGCGACGCATTGCGCATCGTCGCCACGACGCCGGAACGAGAGGAACACGATATCGGTGCGCTCGTCGTGACCTTGCTGGCACGACTCAGAGGGTGGAATGCGCTTTTCCTCGGCGCAAGCCTCCCCGCCAGCGAGATTGCGGAGGCCGCCAATCGACGCGGCGCGCGCTGTGTGTGCCTGAGTGCACTCGCCGGCCGCCAGGCGCCACTGACACGCCATCTACGAGACCTGAGGTCGGCGCTCCCAGCATCGACCGAGATCTGGGTCGGCGGTGCGGCTTATGCGGGGATTGCTCCCAACGATGGTGTTTTATACTTGTCCGATCTCGACGCCTTCGTGAAGGCGCTCGACGCAGTGCAGCCGGGCGTTACAGCCGTCTCTTGACCATGTGCCTTGTACAGGCATGCGAGGGCCGGTTCAGCCTTCGCGCGCCGTCGAGCCACGTTGAACGAGCTGGAAGCCGAGATCGACGATATTCGGTGGCGGCATGCCGGTACCGGCGGCCCGGATGATCATGTCGGCGGCGCGGTATCCGATCTCGTAGCGGGGGACACGCACCGAGGTGATGGCGGGAAAGGCGAAGCCCGCATATTCGAGGTCGTTGAAGCCGCAAATGCCGAAGTCTGTCGGCACGGACAATCCACGGCGCTGGCATTCGAACAGCGCGCCGAGCGCTATGTCGTCGTTCTGGCAGAAGGCGGCGTCGGCATCCGGCGTTTCGCTCTTCAACTGGTCGAGGAGATGGCAACCGAGGCCAACGCTGCTGTGGGTATCGACGGACAGGACAAGCGCCGGATCAAACAGTCCGGCCTCCTCCAGAACCGCCTGATATCCTTCCAGTCGCCGGCGGGCGCGAAAATCCGAACCATTGCCGAGCATGGCAATCCGGCGGTAGCCCCGCGCGACCAGATGGCGTGTGGCCGCCTCGGCCGCCAGGCGGTGGTCGATGCCGATCACCATGTCCGATGGTGGCCGGCTGATATCCATGATTTCCACGACAGGGCATGGCGCACGCCGGAGAAGCTCGTCGATGGCCGGATCCGGCATCTGGCCGACATGGATGAGCCCTGCGGGATTTTGTGACACGAAAAAGCGCAATTGCCGGAGCTGATCCTCGCTGTCGCTGTCGGAACTCGCATACTGGATGCGCAGATCGGAAGAGCGAACGCGGTCCTCGATGCCCCGGATGACGGCGACAAAGACGTGACTGGCAAGCCCTGGGGAAATGACGCCGACAAGGCCGCTGTTCTTGCTGGCCAGAGCGCGGGCTGCGAGATCGGGCACATAGCCCATTTCCTCGACGACCTTGAGGATCGTGTCGCGCAGATGGGGCGAGACCTTTTCCGGATCGCGCAACGCCCGCGAAACCGTGATCGCACTGACACCGGCGCTTTGCGCGACATCCGACAATGTGACCTTGTCCTGACGCTGCCGCCGCTTTCTCGTTCCTGGAGTCATGCCCACCTGACCGGCCCGATCACAATCTTCGATGGATCAGTCGGTTGTACTCTCGCCAACCGTTCGCCGCCCCACTGCAATTCAAGATAGCCTAATCTTCTTGCTGCAGCAACGGCTTGCGGGCATTGATCACAGAAACGAGAGCAGTCGAATGATGCGTGTCCACTACCACTATTTGCATTGGATACCATTATTCGGCATGGCCGAAGCCGTTGCGGTTGCGAACCGCCAACGTCGGCAGCCCTCTTTCGAGAGAGCAAATATCATTTCGGAACAGGGGATTGGTCGGGATTTCAAGCTGGTCGGAGTGAGATGATTCGAACATCCGACCCCCACGTCCCGAACGTGGTGCGCTACCAGGCTGCGCTACACTCCGTGACCAGCGGCGCTTCTATAGACCAGTGATTTTCGTTGTACAAGCAGGGAAACGAAAAAAGCGGCGAGAAAGTTGAAGATTTCATGACGGACCTGGCCATCCCTTTGATATTATTCCGATATGAGCGAGGGTCCAGACGAGAGAGGGGACCGTCAGGGCTGGCGGGTCATGGCGTGGGATCGACGCATGCAGCCATGGCCGTTGCCGAGAAGACACCGGTCTGAAAATTGCGCGTGTAACCATCTCGCCTCCGTTTCACGGCGGCGCGTTTCGCAGTAAAGCAGTCTTGGGCCATGTGCGGCAGGCGGCATGGGAAACATGGCCGCCGCACAGACCCTCATGGGGTTTAAGGGACAGTAACAATGACTTTGCTGAAAAGCACGACAACAGGACTGATCGCAGTGTTCTGCCTTGCGGCCGCTGGCTGCACGACGACAGGTGGGGTCCCGAAAAACGAGATCGAAGCGCGGTGGAGCGGCCAGCAGGCCGGCGCCTTCTTCGCCAAGTTTGGCCCGCCGGTCTCGGACGCCGCTTCCGGTTCCTCGACGCTCTACACATGGCGCGGCGGCTTCAACACCCGCGTCGTGCCGGCAACGTACGAGGATCTGGACGGCAAGAGGGGCAAGATGCTGACCCGCGCCCGCACCGAATATCTGCGCTGCGAGGTGCAGCTGACCGTGTCGTCTGACTACATCATCCGTGGCGTGCGGACCGTCGTCGATCGTCCCGGCACGAATGGCGGCAAGAGCTATTGCGCGGAGTTCCTGACGGCCAGCTGAGCGGCCCCACTAAGCCACGACCGTTTAAATTCGAAAGCCTCCCGCCGATACGGCGTGGAGGCTTTCTCATGTCGTCAAATTGGATTGGGATCACTTCCAGCCGGCGGATCAGGGGGATCTCGCCAGGGGGCCTCATGCCCTTGAGACGCGCGGTCGAAGGCGTAAACGGGAGAGCGCCGTGGATGACGCCCTCCCCGATACGCAATACAGAAACCGTGCGCTTCGCGACGCATTACCTTGGTGGAAGCGCATTCTTTATAGAGAGATCAAGGTTAACAGTTGGCTTACAAGCCGGAGAATTTATGGTTAATTTTCAGTGACCTAGCAAAGCCTTTTCAAAGCGGCACAGACGACCGCCCGCTCGCTAAAAGCCTTGAAATCCAGTGGCTCCAGCGTTTTGTGATCATGTTCGCACTTGACGATGTTCTTGTTTTGTTCAAGATCACAGACATGACACAGACGATCGACACCCTCGGAAAGGCGCTTCGCCATAATATGCTGGTGGTCGCCACCTGTCGCGAATGCCAGAACCAGGGCCGCTTCATGGCGAAGGACCTTGCAACCTTCTACGGTCACGGCCGCGATCCCTTTTCCCTGAAGTTCCGCTGCAAGCATTGTGACACGCGAAACTGCAAGGTGACGCTCATGGACAATCCCTATGACCGTACGCCCGAGACGATCGTCTGGCGGCCGGTGAAGGTGAAGCTGTGATCTCAGTCGGGTCACTTCCCTGACCAGTGGCGAGCCATTCAAGGAAGATCGGGATAGCCGGCGTCGATCGCCGCCCGTTCATAATCCAGCAAAACGTCATAGGCGCTTTCGTCCAGCATCACGACGTCCGTCAACCCCAGGATCGCACGCGCCTCGGCGAGCTCCGGGGCGGCGACTGCGGCCTTCAAGGCACTGCGCAGCGCGGCCAATTCTTCGTCAGAGGCCGTAAGCCGGGTGATGAAGGGTAGATTGGGACCGGAGCGGGTTCGCTCGAGGATGGAGAGCCCCGCAAGCCGCTCCGGCGCGTGGCGGCGCAGCAGGTCGTAGGTGATGCAGTCGATCGCTGCCAGATCGGCCTTGCCCGCAGACACGGCCGCCATGCTGGCCAGATGGCCCCCGGTTTCGACGACGCTTGAGAAGAAGGGTTTGCCACCCGCATGGGGCGCGACGGCCGCACGCAGGAGATTATAGCCGGAATTGCTGCCCGTCTCGTTGATCGCGACAGCCAAGCCCGCGCAGGCGGCAAGGCTCGGCGGGGCCTTCTCTTCGCGCACAACAATGACGCTGCACATGGTCGGCCCTTCACAGCCCGGCGCCTCATAGACCGGCGTGGCAACGAGACGGACCCGGCCACGCAGGCGCTTGACGAAGGGGAAGCCGCAGGTCTGCGCCAGAAGCAGGCGCGGATCGAGCCAGGCGTCGTGATGGGCCGTCTGCTCGTCGGGTGCCTCGGGCACGCCCGTCAGGCCGGCGCTGCGCAAGTGGTCCCTAAGGTGTGCCCATAGATCACGCTGCGCCTCCACCACCACGGACGGGGCAACATACATGGCAAGGCTCACGAGCCTCGTCTCTCCCGCCCCGGTCAGGAATGCCTCGGATGGGTCGGGCGATCGTGCCTGCGGAAGAGATAGCGGCGGGCGACATCGAAATAGCCGCGATAGACGAGGCCGCCGTTCAGCCGCACGAGGAAATCGCGATGTTTCTCGTAAGACCGGGGCAGCATGTACCAGGGCAGCGCCGGCACGCGGTGATGCAGGACATGCAGGTTGTTGTAGAGGAAGAGAAGACCGAACAGCGGGGTCTTCTCGACGATCGCCGTACGCTCCTCGTGGTCATCGGCGAAACGGTGTTCGGCATAGGAGCGCAGGCGCGATAGTGCCGTGCCGCAATAGATGAAGCCGAAGAAGAAAAGCAGGAAGGGCATGTCGCAGACGACGAGCACCCACCAGAGCACGATCGCCACCCCCAGACCATGGCCCGCCCAGAGGCGTCGGCTGTCGCCCTCGCCGCGGATCACCTTCACGGCCTCGTGCCAGAGGAAAGAGCCGAGGATGATGGCAGGGCCGACGGTGAGACGACCGGCAAGCGTCAGGTTGAATTCGCGCAGCGTGCGGCCGAACCAGCCGAAGCGATCCCAATCCTCAGCCGTGAAATAATAGGATTCCGGATCCTCGATCGGATCGGTCAGATGCTCGTCCCGGTGATGGGCGAGATGGCTCTGCTTGTAGACGTGATAGGGCAGCCAGAGCGAGATCGGCGGAACGCCGATCGCATCGTTGATCCAGACATGGCGGGTCGGATGATTGTGGATCACTTCGTGTTGCAGCGAGCCATGCCAAGCGATCAGCCAGGCGCCAAGTGGCACAAGGATCCAGATTGGAATGTCGCGCCAGAACCAAGTGAGGCCAAGGAAGCCCCCGTAGATCAGAAAGGCCAATGCGACGGTCGGCCATTCAATGCGCGCGATGCGCGGTATTGCGATCTCACCTTCGGCAAGATGTGCCATGCAGTCCCCATAGAAGCGTCCCCATGGTTTTCAAGAGTAGCCGGCTTTGGAACAAAATAAAGAAACGAATACGGCGTGGCGCGCCGCGAATGGGAAAATTCATAGCTCAAAATAGCTGAAAAACCCAATTTCCGGGGCAAATACTGCCCGGCGCGCCGTGGTGGTCCGGAGTTCGATTCGGCTTGACTGCAATAGACCGCAGGGATGCGGCTCCCGACGCGGGGGTGCGGATACCCTCACCTGCGATCAAATCTTGACATTTTGTATCATGTTTATAAACCGAACGCGTGCGATATCGCGAGGAATGTGACATGACGCATCGGTTGGTCGGATCCATTGCTGGACAGCAGGCAGCAGCATTCGCGTTGATCGGCGAACATACGAGCCGCCTCGGTATCCCGCTGTCGGGCGGAGACGAGGAAAAACGCTTCTCGATCTGGAGCAGCACGGCCGTCTTTCGCCGGCTCGACGGCGATTGCGCCGCGGTGGAGCTGGAAAGTGCCGAGCGGCGGTTGTTGTTGACGTTGCAAAGCAATCTCGCAGAAGTCTTCGAGGATGGCGGCTTCACGATCGAATGGGACGAGGTGAACGAGGGCGCACTGGCGCCGGGGCTGGCCCTGATGCAGGTTGTTTCCGCCACGCGCCGTTCGCCCGGTTTCACCCGGGTGCGGCTGCGGGGCGAGGAAGCGGCCCGGTTTGCGACCGGCAGCCTGCATTTCCGTCTGCTCCTGCCGGAAGATCCTGCGGCTCCCGAGTGGCCGAGGATTTCCCGCACCGGCCGCACCGTCTGGCCCGAACGGAAGATCCACAAGCCTGTTTATACCGTGGTTGCGCAGGACGAGGACTGGCTGGATTTCGACATTTTCCACCATGCCGGCAGCCCGACCTGCGACTGGGTGGCGACAAACCCCGCCGGCAGGACAGTCGGCATCATGGGTCCCGGGGGCGGCTGGTGCCCCTCCGGGTCGCCGCTCTTCCTGTTCGGCGACGAGACGGCGCAGCCCGCCATTGCCCGCATGCTGGCGCTTGCCGAGGGAGAGGTCTCGGCTGTTCTTTCCGCGTCGGCGGAGGATCTCGGCGAACTCACGGCGGATCCACGCGTGTCACGCACTGAGGATCTGGTCGCAGCGCTGACAGCGACCATAATCCCGGAGGGCGCCTATGTGTGGTTCGCCGCCGGCGCCGAAAGCGCGCGGGCCGCGCGCAGCCATCTGACAGGCATGGGCTTGCCCAAGAGCCAGTTCACGGCAGCTGCCTATTGGAGCTGACGCGTCGGGCCTAGTGCTGGGCCTTTGAGCTGTCAGGTGGCGTCAGGCGGCGAGTTTCGCGTAGGCCCCTGCCCGCTCCAGGAGTTCGGCATGCGTCCCGACCTCGACGATGCGGCCCTGCTGCATGACGACGATGCGGTCGGCATTACGGATCGTGCCGAGCCGATGGGCGACGACCAGCGTCGTGCGGCCCTTCGACAGGTCTTCCAGAGCCGACTGGATCTCCCGCTCGGTCGTGCTGTCGAGCGCCGAGGTGGCCTCGTCGAGCAGCAGGATCGGCGGATCCTTGAGGAAGGCGCGGGCGATCGCCACGCGCTGCTTCTGGCCGCCCGACAGCATGATGCCGCGTTCGCCGACAATCGTGTCGAGGCCCTCGGGCAGGTTCTCCAGCATGGTGGTGAGCTGGGCGCGCCGACAGGCTTCCATGATTTCGTCATCGGTGGCGCCGAGGCGGCCATAGATGATGTTTTCCCGGAGCGTGCCGCCGAAGAGGAAGACATCCTGGGAGACGAGACCGATCTGGCGACGCAGGCTTTCCACGGTCATCTCCGAGAGCGTCATGCCGTCGATGGTGATCGTGCCCGACGTCGGCTCATAGAAGCGCGGCAGGAGCGACAGCAGGGTCGACTTTCCGGCACCGGATTCGCCGACGAAAGCTACGGTTTCACCCGGCTTCACATGCAGCGAGACGTCGTGCAGCACGGGGCGACCCGGCGTGAAGGCGAACGTGACATCCGAGAAGCGGATGTCACCGCTGAGCGTGGACACCGGGCGTGCATCGGGACTGTCCGTGATCTCGGGTTCCGTTGCGAGCAGGTCGAGATAACGGCGGAAGCCGGCAATGCCGCGCGGATAGGTCTCGATGACGGCCGTGATCTTGTCGAGCGGGCGGAAGAAGACGCCGACCAGAAGCAGGAAGCCGACGAAGCTGCCGGTCGACATGGAGCCCGAGAGCACATAGCCGGAGCCGATCACCATGATCACCACCTGAACGGCGCGCATGCCCATGTAATGCAGCGAGGAAGACGCTGCCATGACCCGGTAGGCGTCGAGCTTGGTCCGGCGGTAGCGGGCATTGTCCTTGGCGAACAGCTTGCGCTCGTGATCTTCGTTGGCATAGGCCTGGACGACACGGATGCCGCCGATCGTCTCCTCCAGACGCACGTTGAAGGCGCCGATGCGGCCATAGATCTCCTGCCAGGTGCGAGTCATACGACCGCCATAGATGGAGACGATCGCGACCGTGCCCGGCACGATGAGGGCCGTGACGAGGGCGAGTTCGATATGCAGGTTGAGCATCAGGAAAAAGGCGCCGACGAAGGTCATGATGGCGATGAACAGATCCTCGGGTCCGTGATGGGCGACTTCGCCGACCTCTTCGAGGTCGCGCGTCACCCGGGCGACGAGTTTGCCGGTGCGGGCCGTGTCATACCAGCGCCAGGAAAGCGTCGTCAGATGCTCGAAGGCCTTGGCGCGCATCGACGTCTCGATGTTGATGCCGAGCTTGTGGCCCCAATAGATGACGATCGCCATCAGGGCGGCATTGACGATATAGATGGCGAGCAGGCCGGCAGCCGCCATCAGTGTCAGCGTCCAGTTGCCGGTCGGCAAGAGCCTGTCAATGAAGGCGGTGACGGCGAGCGGGAAGGCAAGCTCCAGCAGGCCGGACGCGACGGCACAGGAGAAATCCAGCCAGAACAGGCCCTTCCACGGGCGATAATAGGCAAAGAACTGTTTCAGCATGCGATGATCCTGCAATTGTCCACTGCACCCTCAAAGGGCGCTGGCGAGCGGCGAGCGGCCGGGACGTGTCACCACATCCATGGCAAGACCGTAGACCCGTGACAAGGCATCCGGTTGCATCAGATCTTCCGACGTGCCGTTCAGCACAACCTTTCCGCTTTTCAGCGCGATGATGTGATCGGCAAACCGGGCGGCGAGGTTGACGTCATGGAGGACGACCACGACCGAACGACCCGCCTCCGACAGGCGATGCACGAGGCTCATCACCTCGATCTGGTGGGCGATGTCGAGGGCCGAGATCGGCTCGTCGAGGAGGAGCGCCTTCGCCCCTTGCGCGAGCAGCATGGCGAGCCAGGCGCGCTGGCGCTCGCCGCCCGACAGGGTATCGACGAGGCGGCTCTCATAGTCCGACAGGCCGCATTCGATGATCGCGGCTTCGACGGCCTCTCTGTCTGCGGCCGTCGGACGGCCGAGCGCACCATGCCAGGGGTAGCGGCCGAGCGCCACGAGCTGGCGCACCGTCATGCCCTCGGCGGCGGGGGTGTATTGCGGCAGGTAGGCGAGTGTGCGGGCGTGGTCGCGCGCGGACCAGGCGTCCTGCGGCCGGCCCATGGTGACGACCTCGCCGGAGGTTCTCCCGATCTGGCGGGCGAGCGCCTTCAGAAGCGTCGACTTGCCCGAACCGTTGTGGCCGATGAGGGCCACCGTGCGGCCGGCCGGGATGTCGAGGTCGAGGTTTTCGATCACCCGGCGCGAGGTTGCGCGGCTGCCGAGTTCGATGGTGAGGTTTCGGATTTCGAACAGGGGTGTCATCGCGTCCGTCTCGTCAGATACAGCAGGAGCCAGGGTGCCCCGATCAGGGTGGCGAACAGGCCGAGCGGCAGTTCGTAGGGGAAGGCGGCAAGACGCGAACCGGCATCTGCCAGCATCATCAGGAAGGCGCCGATGACCATGGATCCTGCGGCAAAACCGCTGGCAGTCGTCAGGCCGAGCGCGCGGGCGAGATGGGGCGCCATGAGCCCGACGAAACTGACGGGGCCGACTAGCACGGTCGCCGTTCCCGTCGCGATGCCGGCGGCGAGGAAGAGGCTCACCCGGGCAAGGCGCGACAGGCCGAGCGCACCGGCGATCTCGGGCCCGAGTGGCAGGATGGTCAGCCAACGCGCAGCGAGAAGACAGAAGAGGAGAAGCAATGCGGCCAGGACCAGGAGCACGAAAGCCTGCGTCATACCGACCATGGAGGTCGATCCCGAGAGCCAGGTGAGGATGACCCAGGCCCTCGCGTCGCCGCCGGACATCATGGCGGAGAGCACGGCTGTGGCGAGCGCACTGATGGCCAGACCCGTCAGCAGGATGCGGTCCGTCGGCATCCCGGTCTTGACCGCGACGCGCGCGACGACAGCCAGCACCACGGCGCCGCCGAGGCCAGCCGCGAACAGGAGCGTCAAGGCATCCGGTGCCGGGATAAGGAAAACCGCAAGGCCGAAGCCGAGCGCCGCACCCGAAGAGACACCCATGACCTCCGGAGAGGCGAGCGGATTGGACGTGGTGCGCTGCAGGATGGCACCGGCGCCGGCCAGAAGCGCGCCGGCGGCAATCGCGGCGAGCAATCGTGGCAAGCGTAGTGGCAGGAAAGCCGAAAGCTGATCCGTGTCGAGGAAGGTCCAGCCATCAGGCCCGCGGCCGAGCACGAGCCCCAGAAGCGAGCCGGCAAACAGCAGCGCCACCAGCACCGTCACCGGGCGCCAGGCCGAGCCGATTTGCCGCGTCTCAGCCGCCGAGACGCCGGCAGGCGGCGTGCGCCCGGAAAGCCTTGGCAAGAGCCAGAGCATCAGCGGCCCGCCGATCAACCCGGTGACGGCACCGACCGGGAACATCTCGCCGACGGCCTTGTCGAGCAGCAGCACGCCGCTGTCGCAGAGGAGAAGCAGGCCACCGCCCGCCACCATGCAGGCAATCATTCGCGATGCCTCGTGGCGAAAGCCGATTGCTCTGACCACCGTCGGGGCGGCCAGGCCGATGAAGCCGATGAGGCCGACTTCGGCCGAGACCATGGCTGTCAGAAGGACAGCAACGGCGATGACCACGGCGCGGATGAGGCCAACCCGCATGCCGAGTGCGGCGGCCGTTTCCCCGCCTATCGACAGCAATTGCATCGGCCGCAGCAAAGCCAGCGCCACGACGAGGCTGAGTCCCAGGACGACCGAGAGGCGGGTGACGGCGGACCAGTCCTGCTGAACCAGGGAGCCGCCGTTCCAGATCACCAGCGACAGGAGATACTGGCCATGGGCGAGCGTGAGGGCCGTGGCGAGACTCGAGGCCATGAGCCCCGTCAACAGGCCGACCACGACAAGGCGGGCCGGTTCGAAACCGCGTCTCTGGCCGATGAGGAAAACCAGTGCGGCGGACACGGCCGCGCCTGCGAGTGCGACCGGTAGCCGGCCGGGGGCGAGGAGCGCCGGCGCAAAGAGGGTGGCGCCGACAAGCGCCAATTGCGCCCCGGCCGACACGCCGAGCACCGTCGGATCGGCGAGCGGATTGCGCAGCAGGCGCTGCAGGAGGCTGCCTGCCAGCCCCAGCGCCGCGCCGACCAGCAGCGCCACGACGGCGCGCGGCATGAGGCCGTAAACGAGGCGGATCTGTTCGATCGTTCGCTCGCCTGCGGGAAAGAATGCGTCTGGCCAGGCATGGACGGGCAGCAGCGCGTTTGCCGCGAGAAACCAGAGCAGAGCGCCGGCCATCAGGAGAAGGATGGGCAAGGATTTCATGCTGTCGCCAGAGCCTCGGCGAGACCTTCGGCAAAGGCGAGCGCCGAGGGCACGCCACCGAAGGCGTTGGTGGCGGAGAGTTGATGGACGCGGCCGGCCCTGACCTGTGGGAGCGCATTCCACAGGACCGAGCGCTGCAATTGCCCGCGCGCTTCGAGCGGCACCGGGCTGACGATGACGAAGCTGGCGTCTGGCATCTCCGCGAGACGGTCGAGCGGTACGGGCGCGGCGAAGGAGAATTGCGTCCCGTCCTGCCAGGCATTGGCAAGGCCGAGGCGCGTGAGCGTCGATCCGTAGAGGCTGTCGAAGCCGAAGGCGCGGAAATGGCGGGCATCGCCGAAATAGATCAGCATCACCGGCCGGTCGGCATGCGGTTTCAGCCGGGCCGCGATCCGGTCGAACTGCGTCTCGGCGTTTTGGCGCGCGCGATGTCCGGATGCCGGGTCGCCCAATCGCTCGGCCAGCGCCTCGATTGCGTCCAGCGCATGCGGCAGGGACGGCTCGCCGCGCACGAAAAACGGCAGGCTGAAAACCGGCGCGACGGCCGTCAGCGCGTCCTCGTGTCGCGTGTAGAAGGGCGACGAGAGGATCAGGTTCGGGGCCGCAAACCGCAGCTGCTCGAAATTGGGGGTGCCACGCAGGCCGAGATCGAGCGTCTCTGCCGGCAGCGGAATCCCGGGACTTTCGATGCGGAAGCGTATGAGTTCGGTGCCCGCGACCGGTATGTGGCCAATCGCCCAGGCGGTTTCCAGCATGGCCCAGTCGATCGCCGCCAGACGCAGACCTGCGGCGCCTGATGGCGCCACGGTCGCGGCAAGCATGGGAAAGGAAACACCGGCGAGCCCTGTCGCAGCGAACAGCTTCAAAACGGCGCGCCGGCCATATGGTCGATCAAAGATTACCACCGGACCGTCAGGGTTCCCATGACCGAGCGGCCCGCACCGTAATAGCAACCGAAGGAGCCGCAATTGGCGACATAGGTCTCGTCCGTCAGGTTGTTGAGGTTGACGGCGAGCGTTGCCTTGTCCGTGACCTTGTATTTCGCGGCGAGGTCGACCAGAGCCACGGGGTCCAGCGACGCCGTGTTGGCATTGTCGTTGAAGCGTTCGCCGACATAGCGCAGACCGCCGCCGATGGAGAGACCGGCGAGCGCCGTGTCCTCGGCGAATTCATAGGTCAGCCAGAGGCTGGCCAGATGATGTGGAATGTTCGCCGGCATCTTGCCATCGTTGGAGCCGACCTGTTCGGCATCGGTATAGCTGTATGCGCCCTTGACGCTCCAGCCCATGGCGATTTCGGCGGCACCCTCGATCTCGATGCCGCGGGATTTGACCTGACCGATCTGGCGCGTGCCGGTGACGCCACCTTCGGTGACCGAGACGCTGACATTGTCCTGCGTCAGATCGTAGAGAGCAACCGAGAACAGGCCGTCGAAAGATGTCGGCTCGTATTTGAGACCGACTTCCCATTGCTCGCCGGTGGTCGGCTTCAACACGTCGCCCGCGATATCGGCACCGATGACCGGATCGAAGGAGGTCGCGTAGCTGACATAGGGGGCAAAGCCGTTGTCGAAGAGATAGGAGAGGCCGACATTGCCAGTCGTGGCACTGTCCTGCTGGTCGATGTTTTCCGTCCCGTCGAAATTGTTGAATGTTGTGCCCTGCTGATCAGTCCAGTCATGACGCAGACCAACGGTTGCCCGCCATTTGTCAAAGGACAGTTCGTCCTGCAAGTAGATCCCGACCTGTTCGAGCGTCAGGTCATCGGTCTTGGTGTACCAAGGCGCGCCTACGGTTGCCGGGGTGGGGTTGTTGATGTCGAGTGCGGACGACGTTGCGAATTGCGACGTCGTGTTGTCGCCGTATTTGCGCAGGTCGAGGCCAAACAGCAGCTTGTGGTCGATGGTGCCCGTCTCGACCTCGCCGGCGAAACGCGTGTCGAGATTGGCCGTCCAGGTGTCCTCGTCCTGGAAGATCACGCCGCGATTGATCGTCGACGGCGCAGTCAGACCCGAGACATAGAAGCCCGTATAGTCCCAGTCGAACTTCTGATAGCGGGCCGACTGGTCCAGTGCCCAGCCGCTGTCGAATTCGTGGTGAAGCTCGTAGCCGATATTGGACATGCGGCGGTCGGACTCGTCGACCGAGGGATCGCCGATATAGAGATCGCGCAGACTGTCGTCATTGCCCTGCCCGGTCAGAGCATAGGGAATGCCGGCTGGCGTGATTGGCGAGTCCTTTTGATAGGAGGCGAGGAAATCGATGGTCGTGGCATCCGACGGCGACCAGCGAGTGGCAAGGCCCAGATAGCCGCGCTTGTTGGTCAGTTCGTCGATGTCTTCCTCGGTATCGCTCAACTTGCCAGTGAAGCGGGCCGCCAGCGTGTCAGACAAGACCTTGTTGGCGTCGAGGAAAACTTCCTTGTCGCCATCCAGCGTGAAGCCGGTGCCGGCCTCGTAGGCATCCCTGAACTGGGCATGCTTCTGGACCATGTTGATGACGCCGGCCGGCGTGCCGGAGCCGTAGAGGCTGGATGCCGGCCCTTTGAGCACCTCCACCCGCTCCAGACCGTAGATGTCGTAGGACGGCGCACCCGACGAGCGCATCAGGCGCAACCCGTTCAGATATTGTGCCTGGCGCATGTCGAAACCGCGTAGGACCGGGCTGTCGAAGCGCGGATCAGCGCCGTAGGGTTCGCCGAGGACACCGGCCGTGGTCGACAGCGCCTGGCCGAGGGTCTGGGCGCCGCGATCGTCGATCTCGTCGCGCGTGACGACAGAGATGGAGCGCTGCGTCTCAAGTACGGGCGTCCCGGTCTTCGTACCGGCCGCGGCGGACTTCGCCACATAGCCGTCTGTCTCGGCCGCCGGACCTCCCTCACCCGACACGACGATCTCTGAAAGCTCGGTCGTAGCGCCGTCCTGCGCGACAGCGGCAGCTTGAAGGGCAAGGAGGCTGGCTCCGGCGAAAAGTACGATCCTGGTGTTCATGACCCATCCGACAAGACGTGAAGAATTCATGACTGAATAAGTCTTGTTTTGTGGCGGCGCTTGAACGAAAGCTCCGTGATTTGATCGGATCTGCTCAATTTTCCCAATTCCGCCTTGTTTTCCTCAGTCTTGCCCCACGCGCATGCGCCGCCACTGCGACGGCGGCAGGCCTTGTGACGCCCGGAAGATGCGGGTGAGATGGGCCTGGTCGGCAAAGCCGGTCGCATCGGCGATATCCGCCAGGCCGCGATCCGTGGTCAGCATCAGCTCCATCGCCGCCTCGAGACGATGGCGGGCGATCCAGCGTTGCGGCGTCTCGCCGGTGCTGCGAGCGAAGGCGCGGCTGAACCAGCTTTCGGACAGGCCGCATAACTGCGCCAGTTCGGCCACGCTGACCCGCCGGGGAAATGCATCGGCCACATGCCGCTTCACCGCCGCTATCTGTCGGGGAGACAGGCCGCCGCTATGCTCCGCCCCCTCGCTGGACAGGTTCAGGACCTCTGCCAGCATGGCGGAGAGAAGACCATCCAGCATCATGGTCGGGCGCGAGGGCCGCTCCACTTCGTCCGCCACCATACGGGCTAGAGTCCGGGCTCCCGGCGCATCGGCGTCGCCAGCGAGGATGACCGTCTCTGACAGTTTTCCGGGCGGGATCAGACCGGCCAGACGTTGCTGCAGCGGCCCCGCCTCAAGGTGCAAATCGAGATGGGAGAACCGCTCCCCGGCGCTCATGGCACTCCAGAGGGGCTGGCCTGCCGGAACATAGACCATGGAGACGGGGGAAACGACGGTGCCGGTTTCGCTGGTCTTGAGCGACAGGCTCTGCGGCGGCGTGCCGAGAAGGACGACGAGGCGGGGATCGGGCGAGAGGTAGAAGCCGCCGGCACCGGCACCGCTCTCGACATGCCAGACATCCGCGACGACGCCCGGCCAGGTGCGCACGCACAAGGGCCGCAGCGTGCGGTAAGCGCGCGTCTTCGCCTGCATACGTGGACGAAAGGCCATGAAAAACCTCCGGATAGGGCTCCATGTGCTTGGGATTGACGGTGCGGCACGATGGGCCGCACAGTCTCCGTTTCGCGCCGTCATGCAATACATAACTCATTTGGTCAAGTATATTGCTTTGAGCCCTGACGGAGAGAAATTGGACAGGATGACTGCAGGTCCGGGTCATGCGCGGCTTCATCCTGACGTCATCTCTCCATGGCATGGGAGCCGGATGATCGGGAGAATACAGCCTTGCCGCGCCTGACGCTCACAGCCGTTTCGAAACGCTTCGACCGCTTCCAGGCGCTGGACGCCGTGTCGCTCGCCATTCCCGATGGTGCCTTTCTCGCCCTTCTCGGACCGTCCGGTTGCGGCAAGACGACGCTTCTGCGGCTGATCGCGGGGCTCGAGGTACCCGATGACGGGGAGATCCGTTTCGACGACGATGTGGTGGCGGGAGAGACCGCTTTCGTGCCGCCGGAGCGGCGCCGGATCGGCATGGTCTTCCAGTCCTATGCGCTCTGGCCGACGATGAGCGTGCGCGGCAATATCGAATTCGGGCTGAAGGTGGCGCGGCTCACCGCCCAGGAACGCGCAACGCGGATCGACGAGGTTCTCGACGTCGTCGGATTGCGCGGCCTCGGCGATCGCCGCCCGCACGAACTTTCCGGCGGCCAGCGCCAGCGGGTGGCGCTCGCCCGGTCGCTCGCCACGCGGCCGAAGCTCATCCTGCTCGACGAACCGCTTGCCAATCTCGACGCGCATCTCCGCGAAACCATGCTCACCGAATTCCGCCGCATCCACAGCCTGACCGGTGCCACTTTCGTCTTCGTCACTCATGACCAGGACGAGGCCATGGCTGTCGCGACCCATGTCGCTGTCATGGATCGCGGCCGGCTGGAGCAGCTCGGCACACCGGAGGAGCTCTATCGCCGGCCGGCCTCGCCCATGGTCGCCCGCTTCATCGGGCGGGGGCGAACACTGCCGGTCAAGGTGGTCAAGTCCGAAGGCGGCCGGACCCGGGTGATGCTCGGCCAGCAACTTCTCGACATGCCGGGGGATGCGCCCGTCGGTTACGGCTGGCTCGCATTCCACGCGTCCGATCTCCGGCGCGTACCCGAAGGCGGGCAGCTGAAGACGGAACTCGTCGGCCAGGTCTTCCAGAACGGCGCCTTCTTGAGCCATTGCCTGCCGACCGAGATCGACGGCGACGTCGTCAGCCTGTCGCTTCCCGAGCGGTTGGCGCCGGGAACGCCGATCGAGCTTGCCTTCACGGGCGGCTGGGTGATCGGCGATGGCGGGACCGGTCACGCTGGCTCGGGCGATGGTGCCCCCGATGTCACGGGAAGATCATCGGCCTGTCGTCCGGCCGTCATCTCGCTGCGCTAGGCGACTGTCCTCGCCCGCGCATTTCGGCGGGTGCCCCCATCGTCCCCGGCCGGGGCCGCATTAGCTGCGACCCGCCCTTCCAACGAGGTTTCCATGTCGATCCGCACACTCGTCGCCACAACGATCCTTGCCGGCCTCGCCTTCCAGGCGGCAGCCGAAGACACGATCACCGTCTATACCTCGCAGCCGCAGGACCAGATGACCCAGGTCATCGAAGCCTTCAATGCCGACCATCCGGAGATCAAGGTCGAGCTGTTCCGCTCCGGCACGACCGAAGTCATGGCCAAGCTGCAGGCCGAATATACAGCCGGCAACAGCCCGGCCGACGTGATCCTGATCGCCGACACGGTGGCGATGACCCAGCTGAAGAACGACGACCGCCTGCTCGCCTTCACAGACGCCCCGGTCGAGGGTGTCGACCCTGCTTTCATCGATGGCGACAAGACCTTTTTCGGCACGAAGGTGATCACGACCGGCATCGTCTACAACACCGATCTGGTGAAGACTGCGCCCACGAGCTGGAACGACCTGCTCGCAGCCGATGCGGCGAAAAGCCTGATCATGCCGAGCCCGCTCTATTCGGGTGCCGCCGTCATCCATGTCGGCACGATGGCACAGCAGCCGGACTTCGGCTGGGCCTATTACGAGAAACTGGCAGAGGCCGGTGCCGTTGCCGGCCAGGGCAATGGCACGGTCATCGAGGCCGTCGCCCGCGGCGAGAAGGCCTATGGCATCATCATCGAATACATGGCGCTGAATGCCAAGAAGAAGGGTTCGCCCGTCGACTTCGTCTTCCCGGTTGAGGGCGTAAGCTCGATCACCCAGCCGGTCGCGGTCCTCAAAGGCTCGGATTCGGTCGAGGCTGCCAAGACCTTCGTCGCCTGGCAGCTCTCCAAGGCATCCCAGGAGCAGGCGACCGCGCAGGGTTATTTCCCGATCCTGCCCGATGTCGCCCAGCCGGAAGGCTATCCGGCGCTTTCGACGCTGCAGATCCTGCCCGCCGACAGCGACGCCATGCTGAAGGCCGACACAGAGAACAAGGAAAAATTCGCCGAACTCTTCGGCGGCTGATTTCTCCATGCGCAGCCCCGCAATGGCCGGACGTCGTATGGGCCAGCGTGCTTCGGGAGGCGAGCATCTGCTCGTCTCCCTTCTCCTTCTCTACGTTGTCTTGACCACGCTCTGGCCTCTTGCCCGGCTGTTCGCCAGCGCCTTCCAGCCCGGCTTGGACGGCACGCCGCTCGGGCTGATGGTCGCCACCCTCACCAGCCGTGCGACGCTCCGCGTCCTCTCCGGCACGCTGCAGACCTCGCTCCTCTCCGTCGCCGTCTCGACCCTGCTCGGGGTTTCCCTCGCGTTTGCCGTCAGCCTATTGAAGCTCAGGAGCCGGGCGGCGCTGACCTTTCTCATCCTGATGCCGCTGATCGTGCCGTCGCAGACCATGGCGCTCGCCTGGATCGAGCTTTTTGGTGCGCAATCGCCGATCCTGAAACCGCTCGGACTTGCGCCAGCACCAGGCTCGACCAATCCGCTCTATTCGATCGGCGGGATCGCGCTCGTCATGGGCATCGAACACATGCCGCTGGTCTTCATTGCCGTGCGCGCGGCACTCCGGGCGCTGCCCGCCGATCTCGTCGAGGCCGCCCGCATCCTCGGCATTCCGCCGGGCCGGATCGGAACCGGCATCGTGCTCCCGATCGTCATGCCCTCGGTGCTGGCCGGCAGCCTGATCGCATTCACGGCTGCCATCGGCAATTTCGGCGTGCCAGCGCTGCTCGGCATTCCCGGTCGCGTTTCGGTCCTGACGACGCTGATCTATCAGCGGCTCAACGGCTTTGGCCCGGCCGCCGCCGGCCAGGTGGCGATACTGGCGCTCGTGCTCGCTGCGATGGCGGCCATTGCCATCCTCCTGCGCAATGTCGTCACGACACGCATCGCCGTGCCGCTGCCGGCCGGAGCACCCTTCGTGCCGCGACGTGCAGCACCTTTCGTCGAAATCCTGTTGTGGGTCCTGGTGCTGATCCTGTCGCTGGTACCGCTCGCGGCGCTCAGCATGACCGCGCTCCTGCCGGCGATCGGAGTCTCTTTCGGGGCAGACACCGTCAGCCTCGACCAGTTCCGTGCCGTGCTCGACAATCAGACCGTGCGACGGGCCTTTGCCAATTCGCTGCTGCTTGCCGCGATCACCGCCGTCATCTCGATGCTGGTGGCCGTGCCGCTGGCTTTTCTCTCCATGCGTCGGGCCAATCCCGTGCTGCGTTTTCTCGACATCGTCATCGAAGCGCCCTGGGTCGTCCCGGGCACGGTCGTGGCACTCGGCATGATCCTCGCCTTCCTGAAACCGCTGCCGATCATCGGGATTTCGATCTATGGGTCGATGGCGATCCTCGTCATCGCCTATCTCGCCCGCTTCCTGCCGCTGGTGCTCCGCCCGGTCGCGGCCGCCGCGCAATCCGCCGACCCTTCGCTGGACGAGGCCGCGCGCGTGGCAGGCGCCGGTCTTTTCCGGCGGATCCTGTCGATCTTCCTGCCCGGCATAATGCCGGCGGCCGCCGCCGGCGCGATCCTGGTGGTGATGACGGCGCTCAACGAGCTGACGCTGTCTGCGCTTCTCTGGTCGTCGGGCAACGAGACGATCGGCGTGATGATCTTTGCTCTGCAATATGAAGGCAATTCCACCGCTGCCGCCGCCGTCGCGGTCTTGTCCACCCTACTGGTGCTGGCACTCGCGGCCATCGCCACACTGGCCAGCCGACGGCTGCCGAGGGGGACATTTCCGTGGGTGGAGTGAGGCCTTGTGCCTCCGGTATGGACAAAAATGACTGTGGCTGGGGCGCCAGGATTCGAACCTGGGAATGTCGGTACCAAAAACCGATGCCTTACCGCTTGGCGACGCCCCAACAGGATTGCGAGGCCGCGGGCGGCGTTGCAAATCGCGGCCTGATTAGCAAAGCGAAAGCCGGGCGGCAACACCTGTTGTCGCGGGAGCGCCAAAGTTTTTATCGGAACGATGCTGCGGTCTCTCCGTTTCCTTCTCATCCCCAAGGCAAAGAGAAACGAAAGGACATCCCATGCCTTCCATCAATTCCGCCCGAATCCTCATTCTCGCCACCCATGGCTACGAGCGCTCCGAGCTGCGCGTGCCGCTGGAACAGCTCACGGCAAAGGGTGCCACGGTGAAGATCGCCTCGCTCGAAAAGGCGCCGATCAAGAGCTGGGACGAGAAGAACTGGGGCGACACCGTCGATGTCGACCTGACGCTTGAAGAGGTCAACATCGACGATTTCGACGCACTGGTCCTGCCAGGCGGCCAGATCAACCCGGACCTCCTGCGCAAGGAGCAAAAGGCCGTGGATCTGGTGAAGACCTTCCTCCATTCCGGCAAGACGGTCGCCGCGATCTGCCATGGTCCGTGGCTGCTGATCGAAGCCGGTGGTGTCAAGGGCCGCAAGGCGACGTCGTTCTCGTCGATCAAGACAGACATGATCAATGCCGGTGCAGACTGGCGCGACGAGGCCGTGGTCACGGACCAGGGCATCATCACGTCGCGCAAGCCCGATGATCTCGATGCCTTCGTGGCGAAGATCGTAGAGGAGGTCCAGGAAGGCCGCCACCAGCGCCGCGCGGCCTGAGGACGTCACGTCCATCAGACTATTTAGACAGGGAAGACCCGGCAGGCGACTGCCGGGTCTCTTCCGTTTGGGACACCGCGACGGGCTTCACCGGCCCAAATGGTTTCGAGTCCGCTTGTCTTGCGACGGGATGCGGCAAGCTGAAGTGACAAATCGCGCCTGTTGTGGAATAGGCTCTTGCCGACGCGCCTTGCGGCGCCAGTGGCAGGCACGGGCATGAAGAAGCAGAAGCAGCCGGGAAAAAAGACAGGGCGGGGCAGAGCGAAAAACGGCGGCGCCGTGATCGAGGGGTCGCAACGGGCTCTCGGCCATGCGGTTCAAACGTCAGCGCCGGAGCAGAGCCGCCCTGCCGGCGATACGGTCCCCGGCCCTAAGGGCGGGACGGCCCGTGAGCGTTTCAAGGCGGGCGTCCAGACCCCGGCCTTCCGCTGGGCCTTTCTCGCCTTTTTCCTCGGGGTGGCGATCGTTGCAGCTTCGCTCGTCATTCCTCATGAATTCGCCTTCTTCGAACTCGGCTATCTCTTCACGCTGTCGATCTACGATCTGGTCCTTGCCATGCTCGGGCTGTCGGTCGCGATCGGCATGGCGGAGCGCAGAAGCGAGGTGCTTTCGATCGTGGGCGCCTTTGTCGGCGTCGTCGCGCCGATGCTTCTCTTCTTCGATCCAATCTTCCATGCGATTTTGCAGAGCCCACTGGGACACGAATTGTTCCTGATCGCGCCGGTGGCCGTCCTGCTGTCCGGCCTCGTGCTCTGGCTTCCGACCCGCCTGCGACGCTATGCGGCGCCTGTTGCCAGCCTCGTGGTCGGCTTCTCGCTGTCGCTCTTCATAGGGCTCGACGATTTCGGCATCGGCATCAAGGAATTCGCCTTTTCCGCCGTCCTCGGTGCGCTGTGGATCCTCGCCGTGCCGGGCCTGTTGCTGCGGCCCTTCCGGGGGGCCTGGCTCACCATTCCCGCCCGCATCATCGGTTCCTGGCTGATGGTGATCGCCGTCATCGTCACCGTCTCGCTCTATGTGCCGCTCAGCCCCGATGCGCCGCCGCTGGCCCCGCCATTGGCCGACCCCACGCAGCCCGACGGCGGCACAAGCCTCGATGCACCGGCTCTGCCACCGCTCGACCCGACCGTCGAAGAAGGGCTGACGGAGGCACCCGATGGTTTTGGCGGCACGCCTCCCGCGGAAGACATGCCCATGCCGGAACTCGGCGAAAATCCGTTGCTCGGCGGAGGACGCTCCGAGCAACCCTAGCGCCCGTAGCCAAGCTTTGCCTGTCGACGCCCCCGGCGCGAGCCGTTACAACCATGGGCGAAACGCCTCCTGATTCCGGTAGATCCGCATGCATGTCCGCTATGACCGTCCGGTGTCCCGCTCCGCCTTTCTCGCGCGGCGCATGGCGCTTTTTTCGCTGGTCATGCTGGTCGTGGTGGTGCTGGCGCATCGTTTCGGGCCGCTTTCGACACCGGATTTCGTTCTGCTGGTGCTGGCATGCGCCGTGCCGGCGGCACTTTCCGTGCCAGTCGCGCTTCTGGGTCTGGCGCGGCTCTGGCAGATCGGGGCGCTGGGCGGCGTCGCCGCCGCCTGGGCAATGATCTATGCCGCCCTGCCGCTCGCGCTGCCGGGTTATGGCTATTATCTCTATGTCACCAAGCCGCCGCTCACCGAAGTGGCGACAGATCTTGCGGACCGGCCGGCCTGGGTTTCCGAGCCGGAGGCGGACCAACATCTGCTGCCGCGCCCGGCCCTGCCCGAGAATGCCGACGCAGCACAGCTTGGCGCCTATCCGGGGCTGAACGGGCGGCGCTACGAAGGCGCGATCGACCGCGTCTACGAGGCGGTGCGCAAGGTGGCGACCGAGAACCGGCTGGTGGTGACAGCAAGCCGCGGCGAGGAATACGGCCTACCGGCGCTGGAGCTTCGGTCGACCACGGAAGAGACGAGCGAACCGGACTCACCGGCTGCGGGCACGGCCGGCACCGCGGCCGAAGAGGGACTGCCGGAAAGCGGGCCGTTGCCCACCGCACGGCCGGAGCCCAGCCTGCTCGCGCCGACGGACGATGGCGAACCGGTGGGCACGGCGCGGCTGCAGTTTTCGACCCGGACGCTGGTGTTCGGCCTGCCCTTCGACGCAGTGGTGCGGCTGCGCGAAGAAGCGGAAATGACGCTGGTCGACATGCGCGTGGCCTCGCGCTACGGCCCGCATGATCTGGGGATCAGCGACCGGATCGCCGAGGATTTCCTGCACGCGCTGGACGCGGAGCTTCTGGGGATTGCGGGGAACTGAGGCAGGCACTTGGCGCCCATCGGCCTCGTCACCTCAGCCCGGTCGATATTCGCCTGAAAGCTTCGGTGGGCCATCCGTTGCGATCAGCCCCTTCTCCACGAGATCCTCGATATGGGCGAGCACGGACAAGGCGGCTGCGCCATGGAGGCGTGGGTCGGTCGAGGCGTAGATGACCTTCACCATGTCGGCGATCCGGCGGTCGCCCTTGACGATCCGCTCCAACACGGCGCGTTCACGCATACGGCGATGGGTGCGCAAGGCACGCACGAAGGACTGGGGTTCTGTCACCGGCCCGCCATGGCCGGGCAGATAGAGCCGGTCGTCGCGCATCAGCAAACGGTCCAGCGAGGCCATGTAATCGCTCATGGCGCCATCCGGGGGTGCGACGATCGAGGTGGCCCAGGCCATGACGTGATCGGCGGAAAAGAGGATGCCGGTGTTATCAAGCGCAAAGGCCGCGTGGTTGGCGGTGTGGCCAGGGGTGTGGACGGCGGTGAGTTTCCAGCCGTCACCCTGGACGGTCTGTCCATCGGCTAGGGCCATATCGGGAACGAAATCCGTATCGGAGCTTTCAGCAAAGGGGTTTACCTCGCCTTCGAACAGCGGGCGCGACGCGCGATGCGGGCCTTCGGCGACGATGACAGCGCCGGTCTTTTCCTTCAGGCGGCGGGCAAGCGGGGAATGGTCGCGATGGGTGTGGCTGACGGCGATGTGGGTGACTTCCCTGCCCTGCAACGCTGCCATCAGCGCCTCGAAATGCGCGTCATTGTCGGGGCCGGGGTCGATGACGCAGACGGATTTTTGCCCGATGATATAGGTGTTGGTGCCGTGGAAGGTGAAGGGGCCGGGATTGGGCGCAGTCAGGCGCTGGACGCCCTCTGCCACCGGCACCGCCACGCCATGCTGTGGCTCGAACTCGGTGAAAAAACGCGGCGGCGCCTGGTCGTCGTCTGCGCTCATTTGTATTCGATCTCGATGAAGCTCATCGGCTGGTCGCCGCCATTGATGACATTGTGCTCGACACCGGCATCGCGCCGATAGGCCTCGCCGGCTTTGCTGGTGACGCGTCGCTCACCGGTGGAATCCTCGATCAGAAAGTGGCAGTCGGTCATCGGTACGACAACGTAACCCAGGCCATGGGTGTGATGGCCGGTCGCGGCACCAGGTTCGAAATCCCAGCGGGTGATGCGGGTGACGGCATCATCAAGCACAACAGTCGGGATGGCGGGCGGACGGGCGGAATAGCCGGGCATTGGTGTCTCCGGGTGGGCGGTGCAGGATGCGACGCATCCCGATTTATACCCGGGCCGGAGCCTGCGGCAACTGCCACAGGTCCGATTGCGGAGCCAAGTCGCCCGATCACGCAGCCGCTGCGAGCGCGACAGCATCTGCCCCTGCCGGATAGCGCTGTTGCGCCGTTCCGTCCGTCACCGCATGCCAGACGGCTTCGGCGACATCACTTTCGCGGGTGACGACCGTTGGGGATGCAAAGGCTTCGAAGATCGGCCGGGCGAAATCGAGATAGGCGCCGGGAAGCAGATCCATGACATTGATATCGGTATTGGCGGCAAAGCGGGTGGTGGGCGCATAACCCGGCTCGACCAGTTTGGTGGCGATGCCGAAGTTGGCGAGTTCATGGGCAAGCGACTGGGTGAAGCCCTGGATCGCCTGCTTGCTTGCCGTATAGGCAGCGGCAAGCGGCATCGGCACAAGCGTGACACTTGAGGTGACGTTGACGATGACACCTGAGCCGCGTTCGCGCATGCCGGGGATCGCCGCCTGGGTCATGGCCATGGTGCCGAAGGTGTTGGTCTCGAAGACCTTGCGGATATGCTCCATCGGCGTCGCCTCGAAGGCACCGACCACGCCGATGCCGGCATTGTTGACCAGCGCGTCGATCGGGCCTGCGGCCTCGAAGGCGGCGCGGATACTGTCTGCCTTCGTCACGTCGAGCGGCAGGATGCGGAGGCGGTCCGACGGGGCGAAGACGTCGGTGTGGGGCGTGCGCATAGTGGCGATCACGGTCCAGTCACGGTCGAGGAAATGCTGCGCGATATGTTGGCCGTAGCCCGACGAGCAACCGGTGATGAGAATGGTTGGCATGGAAAACTCCCGAGACGTTTTGTTGGAGGCGTTTGCTGTTGACGTCCCAGGTTTAGCCGCGCTACGCTGGACTATCATCAATCATAAGTCCGTATTTAATTCGAGATAGTCCAGATGCGTGATCCGCTCTCCGATGTCATCGCGCTTTGAAACCGCGCACCGTCTTTTCCAAGGGCATTAGTGGGGCCGGTCGCTGGGCAGTTCGCTACGCCTCGTTCGGCCAGCCCGGCTTTTGTGCCATCACGAAAGGGCGCTGCCGGTTTGCGATCGATGGTGAAGAGCCGGTCATTCTCGAAGAAGGGGATTTTCTGCTACTGCCGGCCACGCCCGCCTTCACCATGGGCAGCATCGAGCCTGCGCCGCCCGTCTCCATCGATCCCCAGACCATGGTTTCGGCACCCGACGGCGAGAAACGCCATGGGCGACCGGATGGCGAGCCTGACATGCGGCAGTTCGGCGGTTATTTCTCCTTCGATGCCCCGGATGCCTCGCTGTTCGTTTCGCTTCTGCCGCGCATGATCCATGTGCGTGGCGCGCAGCGATTGACGCAACTCGTTCACCTGCTCGGGGACGAGGCGCGGCGCGCGGATGTCGGGCGCGATCTCATCCTGGAACGCTATGCCGAGATCCTGCTGATCGAGGCGCTGCGCAGCGTGCCGGCTGAACAGGCACCGCCCGGCCTGTTGCGGGGGCTGGCCGAGCCGCGCATCGCGCTTGCGCTCCAGTCCATGCATGCGCAAGTCGATCGCCCCTGGACGGTGGAGGCGCTGGCACGACTGGCGGCCATGTCACGCTCGGCCTTCTTCGACCGCTTTCGCCACACCGTCGGCCTGCGACCGATGGAATATCTGATGACCTGGCGCATGGCTCTCGCCAAAGACCTGCTGCGGCGCCAGGACCTGAGCCTGGATGCGGTGGCCGAAAAGGTTGGCTACGGCTCGGCCAGCACGTTCAGCACGGCCTTCAGCCGGCATGTGGGCCTGCCGCCGGGGCGGTTTGCGAGGACGGCTGCGGCGTGAGGCAGACGGCCCCTTGAGCGTCAGACCGCGATGGCGGGCTCCCTTTCCTGCCCTTGCACCGGCTGGCTGCCGTAACGCGAGGGCGGCACGCCGACGAAGCGGGTAAACGCGGTGGAGAAGGCGCTTGCCGAACCGTAACCGACGCGTTCGGCGATCTCCTCCATGCCCAGATCCTCCTGATCCAGATAGGTCTTGGCGAGCGCCATACGCCAGGCGGTGAGATATTCCATCGGCGGCATGCCGATGGCGGTGCGGAAACGCTTGTAAAAGGCCGAGCGCGATAGGGCCGCCTCGCGGGCGAGGCTTTCGATGGTCCAGTCGCGGGCGGGATCGGCATGCAGGCGGCGCAGGCTGAGCGCCAGGCGTTCATCTGCCAGGCCCCGCAGGATGCCGGCCGGCGGCGCTTCGCCGGGCGTGGTTTCGTCAGGCGCTGCGCGCAGGGCCTCGAGCAGGATCACGTCGAGCAGGCGGGCGAGGATCATGTCGCGCGCCGGGCGGACCGCCCGCGTCTCGTCTGTCAGGAGCCGAACCAGAGCGGACAGCCGCTCCGCGCCGCGCAGGTGCAGGAAGCGTGGCAGGAGCTGGATGAGCAGGCGCGCATCCGGCGAGCCGAAATGGAAATGTCCGACCAGAAGCCTTGCATTGGCCGGCCCTTCCGGATCGCCATGGCGGATCTCGCCGGGCAGAGGCGTTGCGAGCGACGGATCGGTGGTCACCATGCCCTCAGCCGCTCCCTCCATTTCCATGCTCTCCATGGCGAAGTGGAAGAGCGAGGGGACGAGGACAAAATCGCCGGCCTGCAATCGCACGGTCGGATGGCCGTCGACGGTCATGCGGGCCGCGCCGTCGAGCACGACGCAGTAGAAGGGCTCTCCATCCAGTTCCCGCGTCACGCGCCAGTGGCCGGCGCCGCTCGCCACCTTGGCAAAACCGGCACGGGGCCTGAGCAGGGAGACGATTTCACCCAAGGGATCACTGAAGGGCTCTGCCAAACGACACTCCTGATAATGAATACTGCACGATCTGTTATAGAGGAGATCACCGTCACGATCTAGTCTCCGGCCATCCCATCAAGGACAGGAGACGACACATGAACACGGTACTGATCACGGGCGCTTCGGCGGGCTTCGGGCTCGAGACGGCGAAACTCTTCCTCTCAAGTGGCTGGCGCGTGGTCGCCGGCATGCGCAGCCCACGCGAGGACCTGCTGCCCGCCTCCGACAGACTGGAGATCCTCAGGCTCGACGTCACCGATCCGGACAGCATCAAAGCCGCCGTCGAACAGGCGGGGCCGATCGACGTTCTCGTCAACAATGCCGGCATCGGCTGGATGAATGCGGTGGAAGGCACGCCGATGGAGACAATGCGTGCCCTGTTCGAGACCAACCTATTCGGCCCGGTCGCAATGATGCAGGCGGTCCTGCCGCAGATGCGGGAACGGCGCGCGGGCGTAATCGTCAACGTTTCCTCCAGCGTGACGCTGAAGCCGCTGCCTCTGCTTTCGGCCTACACCGCAAGCAAGGCAGCGCTGAACGCACTGACGGAGGTTTCCTCGCTGGAGCTTTCGGCCTTTGACATCCGGGTGCGGATCGTCCTGCCCGGACGCGCACCGACCACCGGCTTCGGGGACACGGCCCGCGCCCGGATCCAGCAGCAAGGTGGCTTTCCGGAGCCCTATATGCCGGTGGTGAAGGCGGCCTTCGATGGCTGGGCGGAGGAAAGCGAGGCAGAGGTGACGCAGGCTTCTGACGTCGCCGAAGCCGTCTGGCAGGCGGCAACCGATGTCGCATCGCCGCTGCGCATCCCGGCCGGCGCCGATGCTGTGGCGCTTTCGGGGTGATGCCGGCAGGCGGTTCGGGTCGCGCCCTTGCGTGACCCGCCGCACGCGCTTGCCGGGACGGCAGAGCAGGTCTCCCACTAAAGTTGACTAGGAAACTAAATTGATGTAATTTCCTAGTCAATCAAATGAGGTTGCCGATGTCATCCGTTTCCGATCTCCAGACGCATATGGGTTATTGGCTGCGCATGGTGTCCAATGCCGTATCACAGGAGTTTGCCCGCAAGCTTTCCGAGGAAGACGTGACCGTCGCGGAATGGGCGCTGATGCGCTCGCTCTACGAGGCGGATCCGATGACGCCGTCGAACCTTGCCGATCAGATGGGCATGACGCGGGGCGCGATCACCAAGCTCGCCGACCGGCTGATCGCGAAGGGCCTCGTGGCGCGCAAGGCGCATGAAGAAGACGGGCGCGCGCATTACCTTTTCCTGACTGACGATGGCCGCGCAAGACTGCCGAAGCTCGCAAGCCTTGCCGACCAGAACGATGCCGCCTTCTTCGGCGTGCTCGACGGGCCGGAGATGGCGGCACTCGACCGGCTGCTCAAGCGTCTGGTCGAACGGCATGGCCTGAGAGACATGCCCGTGGACTGACGGGCCCCTGCCCCCTTCTCAACCTGAACCCCAAGGAGACCCGCCATGGACGCGGACCGCATCGCCATTGCCGAAACATGCCTCGCTGCCGCCCATGATGAGTCCCCAAGCTTTCCCGAAATCGTCGGACGGCTCATCGGTGCCGGCTTCGAGGGATACACCGTCGACTACCGACGCAACGAACAGAGCTACTACCTGCCCGATGGCGACAGCGTGGTGCTGTCCATGCCCGCGCATGACGGCCCGATCGGCGCTGCTTTCGATGCCACCGAGATCGAACGGCTGGTCCGCTGGGCACAGTCGGGAGCGGCCGATTACAGCTACCTGGCTTTCAGCGCCCAAGCGAAGGCGGCGGGCTGTGCGGGCTATCTGGTGTCGTTTCTCGGGCGGCGCGTGGTGTATTTCGGTCGGACGGCCGAGACGCATGTGGAGCATTTTCCACGGTAAGCGGCTCGCCCTCAGTGGAGATGGCGCAGCTTGTCGGGGTTGCGCATGATGTAGATAGCGATGATGGCGCCCTCCTCGATCTCAAGCGCCGTCGTCTGCAGCTCCCCGTCGGCCTCCAGGGTGACAAAGCCCGGCAGGCCGTTGATGAGGCCGACACGAAGAAGCGCGGAACCTTCCGGCCAGATCTTTGCCGAAAGATAGGTATGAACCTTCATCACCGCTTCGCGACCAAGGATCGGCGTGATCGCTGCCGGCCGCTTGCCGCCGCCATCGGAATGCAGGCCGACATCGGCCGCAAGCATGGCGGAGAGCGCCGTCATGTCGCCACTGCGCGACGCCTTGAAAAAGGCTTCCGCCATTTCCAGCCCGCGCTTGGCGTCGACCGTGTAGCGGCTCCGCGCTTCCCGCACGTTGCGGCGTGCCCTGGCTGCCAGTTGGCGGCAGGCGGCAACGTCGCGGTCCAGGGTTTCGGCGATCTCTTCGAAGGGCTGACCGAAGACATCGTGGAGCAGCAACGCCGCCCGCTCCAGCGGCGACAGCCGTTCCAGCGCCAGCATCAGCGGCAGGGTCACGTCTTCGGGCTCGTCCTCGTCTTCCACCACCGGTTCCGGCAGCCAGGGGCCGATATAGGTCTCGCGCTTCAGGCGGGCCGATTTCAGCTGATCAAGGCAAAGCCTTGTGACGACGCGGCGCAGAAACGCCTCGGGTTCGCGGATCTCGCGGCGATCGGCCCTCATCCAGCGGATGAAGGCCTCCTGCAGCATGTCTTCGGCATCCGTGACCGAGCCCAGCATGCGATAGGCGAGCCGCATCAGCTTGCGCCTCAGGGGATCGAAACTCGCCGCCGCATCTGTGTGCTCGGAGGACAACATCAGGCGGCCACTCCTTGAGCCTGGGTTGCCGGCGTATCGATCCAGAGGTCGAAGCCGACGGCGAGCCTGTTCCAGCCGTTGATGACATTGATCATCAGTGTCAGCTTCACCTGCTCCTCCTCGGTGAAGGCCGCCTCCAGGGCCTGCCGGGCGGCGAGATGCGTATGCCCCTCGGAAAGCCGGGACAGCGCCTCCGTCCAGCCGAGCGCCGCGCGCTCGCGATCCGAATAGCAGGGCGCCTCGCGCCAGGCGGCCAGGAGATGCATGCGCTGCTCCGTCTCGCCCTTGGCGCGGGCTTCGGCCGTGTGCATGTTCAGGCAATTGGCACAGGCATTGATCTGGGACGAACGGATCTTGACGAGTTCGACGAGGCTCGGTTCGAGGCTGCCGGCCACATCGACGGATACCGCCATCCACTTCTTCATCAGTGCGGGCGCGGCGGCAAAGGGATCAAGTCTAGCAGTCATGACATCGTTTCCTTCTGTTGGGTACGACATCATGACGAGCGGGGAATGGTCAATGTGACATGGGGTGGGGATTTTTTGTTGGCACCCATACGTGCCGTGGTAATCTTTGGGCTCATCAGGAAGGATTACCATGTCCAGACGTGAGACCGTGACCGTGACATTGCCGAGCGAACTCCTCGACCTCGTGCGGTCGAAGATTGCCGCCGGCGCCTATGCCGATGAAAGCGAAGTTGTTTCGGAGGGCCTCCGGTTGCTGGCATCCAGCGAGGACACGCTGGAGGATTGGCTTCGAGAGGAGGTGGCTCCAACCTATGACCGCGCGATGGTCGAGCCCGAGAGTTTACTGGATCTGGATGAGGCGTTCGGTGGCATCCGCGAGGGCCTCAAATCGGGCAAGGCTTCGGCTGCGCAATGAGATACCGGCTTCGCCTGACACGCGAGGCAAGACAGGATATCGATGCGCTGGCGCGATACATTGCGGAGCGCGTGGACCAGACGGTGGCTCTTGCCTATCTCGATCGATTGCAGGCATTTCTCGGCAGACTGTCCACGTTTCCGGAACGCGGCACCGTGCGGACGGAAATCCGGCCGGGCCTCAGGATCATCGGATTTGAAGGGCGACTGTCCATCGCGTTTGTGGTCAAAGGAGATGAGGTTCAGGTGATGCGAGTGTTGGCCGGTGGAAAACAGCTTTCGCTGCCAGAAGGCAAGGAATAACTTGTCGAACCGCTATCGCCGCTGCACATTCGCCGTCAGCGAGATCCCCAGCGCGTTCAGCACCGCAAGCGTCGTCGAGAGCGTCGGATTGCCCTCGCTCGAAAGCCGAGCCACATCAGCAACTCCGGCCATCCCTTTAGCCCGGGCGACGACACCGAGTGCATGTGCAATGTATGCGGCATCATCGGTCCCCAGCGCTTCGTTTACGAACACCGCGATGGCTTCCGGTGAAGCGAGTTCTTCGGCTGGATCGTAGTCAGAAACAATCTCAGCCATCCCCCTCACCCCCTCGCCTTGATCGCCGCCTGGGCCGCAGACAACCTCGCAATCGGCACACGAAATGGCGAACACGAGACATAATCCAGGCCGACATCCTCGCAGAAGTGGATCGAGGTCGGGTCGCCGCCGTGCTCGCCGCAGATGCCGAGTTTCATGTCGGGGCGGGTTTTGCGGCCGCGTTCGGCGGCGATGCGGATGAGTTCGCCGACGCCGTCGAAATCGAGGGATACGAAGGGGTCCTGGATGATGATGCCCTTCTTCTGGTAGGTCGGGATGAAGCGGGCGGCGTCGTCGCGGGACATGCCGAAGGTGGTTTGCGTCAGGTCATTGGTGCCGAAGGAGAAGAATTCGGCAGCCTCCGCAATGATATGGGCGCGGATCGCGGCACGCGGCAGCTCGATCATCGTGCCGACGAGATAGGAGATTTCGAGCTTCGCCTCCCCCATGACTTCGGTGGCAACCCGGTCGATGACGGCCTTCACGTAATCGAGCTCGGAGCGCAGGCCGACCAGCGGGACCATGATTTCAGGGACAACAGGCGCGCCGGTTTCGCGGGCGGCGGCAACGGCTGCCTCGAAGATGGCGCGGGCCTGCATTTCGGCGATCTCGGGATAGGAGATGGCGAGGCGGCAGCCGCGATGGCCGAGCATGGGGTTGAACTCGTGCAGCGCGTCGATGCGGCGGCGCATGAAGCCGGGTTCGAGGCCCATGGCATTGGCCACTTCCTCGATCTCCTCGTCGGATTTCGGTAGGAATTCATGCAGCGGCGGGTCGAGCATGCGGATCGTCACCGGCAGGCCGTGCATGATGGTGAAGAGCTCGGTGAAATCGGAGCGCTGCATGGGGAGCAGCTTGTCGAGGGCGGCGCGGCGGCCGGCCTCGTCTTCGGCCAGGATCATCTCGCGCATGACATGGATGCGCTCGCCCTCGAAGAACATGTGTTCGGTGCGGCAGAGGCCGATGCCCTCGGCCCCGAAGGAGCGGGCGGCGCGGGCATCACCCGGCGTATCGGCATTGGTGCGCACCGTCATGCGGCGTGCGGCGTCTGCCCAGACCATCAGCTGGGCGAAATCGCCCGAGAGTTCCGGCTGCAGCATGGGCACCTCGCCCTTCAGCACCTGGCCGGAGGAGCCGTCGATGGTGACGATATCGCCCTTCGTCAGCGTCACGCCCATGCCGATGAGCTTTTCGTTGCGGAGATCAACGCGCATGGTGCCGGCGCCGGAGACGCAAGGGATGCCCATGCCACGGGCGACGACGGCCGCATGGCTGGTCATGCCGCCTCGGGTGGTGAGGATGCCCTGGGCCGCATGCATGCCGTGGATGTCTTCGGGGCTGGTTTCGACGCGAACGAGGATGACCTTACGGCCCTCGGCTTCTGCATCGACCGCCTCTTCGGCGGTAAAGACGATGGCGCCAGTCGCCGCTCCCGGCGAGGCCGGAAGTCCCGAGCCGATGACATGACGGGCGACGCGCGGGTCGATGGTCGGGTGCAGCAACTGGTCGAGCGAGGAGGGTTCGATGCGCATCACCGCTTCCTGCTCGGAGATCAGGCCTTCTGCGACCATGTCGACGGCGATCTTCATCGCGGCCTTGGTGGTGCGCTTGCCCGAACGGGCCTGCAGCATCCAGAGCTTGCCGCGCTCGATGGTGAATTCGAGATCCTGCATGTCGCGGTAATGCGCTTCCAGCCGGTCGCAGATCGCAGTGAATTCGGCGAAGGCCTGCGGCATCAGCTTTTCCAGCGACGGCTTGTCGGAGCCACTGTCGATGCGGGCGGCTTCGGTGATCGACTGCGGCGTGCGGATGCCGGCAACCACGTCTTCCCCTTGCGCATTGACGAGGAATTCGCCGTAGAGTTCCTTCGCGCCGGTCGAGGGGTTGCGGGTGAAGGCGACGCCGGTGGCGGAGGTCGAACCGAGATTGCCGAAGACCATGGTCTGCACGGTGACGGCCGTGCCCCATTCGCCGGGAATCGAATGCAGCATGCGATAGGTTTGCGCCCGCGGGTTCATCCAGCTGGAAAAGACGGCGCCGATCGCGCCCCAGAGCTGCACATGCGGGTCCTGCGGAAAGGGCTGGCCGAGGTCCTGCTCCAGCAGCTCCTTGTAGAGCGAGACGATGTGCTGCAGCTCGACGGCGGAGAGATCGGTATCGAGTTCGTGGCCAAGACGGCCCTTCTCGTCTTCGAAAATTTCCTCGAAAATCTCGTGGTCGAGGCCCATGACGACATCGCCATACATCTGGATGAAACGACGATAGCTGTCCCAGGCGAAGCGGGCATCGCCCGAGTGGTGGCCGAGCGCCTCGACGGTGTGGTCGTTGAGGCCGAGATTGAGAACGGTGTCCATCATGCCGGGCATGGAGGTGCGCGAGCCGGAGCGGACGGAGAGCAACAGGGGATGCCTGGTGTCGCCAAAGGCGCGGCCGGTTGCCGTCTCGATGCCTTCGATACCCTGGAGAACCTGGGCTTTCAGATCGTCTGGAAGGGTCTTGCCGCTCTTGTAATAGATGCCGCAGGCATCTGACACGATCGTGAGGCCGGGCGGCACCGGCAGGCCAAGCGCCGCCATTTCGGCGAGATTGGCCCCCTTCCCTCCCAGCTGATCGATCTCGGTCCTACTCCCCTCGGCCGCTCCTCCGCCGAAGGTGTAAACCCACTTGCGCATTGCCCTCTCCACCCAAACAGGCTTTATTTTCCACCGTTTACAGCAAATGTGACGGATTGGAAACGTCACCTTATCAAGATTATGCTGCAATGCATCATAATTGCGGCAGCCGGGGATGAAAGAGGTCACGGCGGCTTGACTGTGTGTGAGTGGAGAGCCCGCGCCACGGCATGTGCAGTTGGCCTGGGGCCAAGGGACGCGGTCGCAGCGAAACCTCTGGTCAAATGTAACAGCTCATCACGCAATGCAATGAACGGTCACGGAAAATGACCAGACAAATCAATCGAGGGTGATGCGCTCGGGGCCAGCGTTTGCTAGGTGGCATTCTAGTAAATTGTAATCCGGAATCAAAAATGACCCTGACCAGCCCGGTTTCCCTGACTAAGATCCCGCAGAACAACCTTTACCGCAAGGGCGACGTCTTCGTCCTGTTCGGCGAATTGTTCGGTCGTGGCTATGTCACGGGCCTGCTCGACCAGGCCAAGAAGGCCGGTATGGAGATCATCGGGATCACCGTCGGTCGCCGCGACGAGAGCAACAAGCTGCGTCCGCTGACCGAAGAGGAACTCGCCCAGGCGGAAGCGAATCTCGGTGGCCGGATCATCAACATTCCCGCCATGGCCGGTTTTGATCTCGACGCCCCCGAAGGCGAGAAGACGCCGACCGACCTTCTGTCCTCGCTGACGCTGGAAAACTGGGAAACGGAAAAGCTCGACTGGGCGCATATCGATAAGTGCCGCCAGGTTGGCGTGTCGCGCTTCCAGAACGCCGTTGCCGATATCATGGCCGAGCTCGAAGGCATGATTGCCGATGGCAAGAATGTTCACTTCGCTCACACCATGGCCGGCGGCATTCCGAAGGCCAAGGTCTTCCTCGTGCTGGCCAACCGCATCTACAAGGGCCGCGGCGCGCGCCACATGTCCTCGCAGGTGCTGCTCGACAGCGATCTCGGCAAGCTGATCCTGCAGAACTTCGACGAAGTCTCGGCCAACACCTTCCGTCACTTGATCGAAGGCAGTGCGGCGATCCGCGCCCGCATCGAAAACAGCGGTGGCCAGGTGCGTTACTCCGCCTATGGCTATCACGGCACCGGCATCCTGATCGGCGACGAGTACCGCTGGCAGACCTATACGAACTACACTCAGGGCTATGCCAAGATGAAGCTCGAGGCGATTGCCGAAGAGGCTTTTGCCGCCGGCATCAAGGCGACCGTCTTCAACTGCCCCGAGATCCGCACCAATTCGTCCGACGTCTTCGCCGGCATCGAGCTGCCGCTTCTGCCGCTCTTGAAGGCCTTGAAGAAGGAAAACGGTGGCGCGCGGGCCGAGAAGGTCTGGGCCGATTGCCAGAACCTGCTGGTCGAAGGTGCGACGATCGACGAGGTTCTGCAGAAGATCGCCGACTTCCAGGCGAGCGACGTGATGATCCCATTCTACGACTTCAACAAATGGCCGATGCCCAACAGCCAGGGCCAGTCGGACATCACCATCGGCACCTCGGCCGAGATCGCCCAGATGCACAAGGACAGCAAGGCGCTGATTTCGGATTATCTGAGCGTGCTCGTGGTCGAGGCGACCGGCGCGCTGATCTTTGGCGAGGTTGCGAACCCGTCGGCACCGGTGCTGTGGCTGAACCACGACATGGTTGCGCGACAGATCAATTCGGCCGGCTGAGTGCGCGAAGCGAATAGCGAATAGAAGGATGCCGGGAGCCTTGCATCCGGCATTTTCTTTTTTTTGCACGGCGCCATCCCTCGTTCGTCATCCTCGGGCTTGTCCCGAGGATCTACTTCCGCTGCCATTTGCTCGACGTTTATGGCTTCTCCATAGGTTTCCCCATCCACGGCAAGCCTTCGCAGATCCTCGGCACAAGGCCGAGGATGACGGTGCGTATGGCGCCGACAAAAGGTCTTTTCCGGGGGCGAACCGATCGGCGGCGCGCATCACTGGACTTGCCGGACGAATGCTGGCACGCCGTTGACTGATCATCAGACAAATCGAGTCTCCCCGATGCATTTTCAGCCGCAGTACCGCGTCTATATCGCCTTCTTTCTTTTCGCCATGTCGACGGGCTCGCTGTTCTCGCGGCTGCCCGACCTGCAGGTGCAGCTCGGGGTCAACAAGGCGGAGCTGGGGCTGACGCTGATCGGCATGGCAATCGGGTCGCTGATTTCGCTCACGCTCTCCTCGCCGCTGATCGTCCGGCTGGGTTCGCGGACGACGCTGGCCATATCCCTGCTCGGCGTGATGGCGCTCTTGTCCCTCATCTCGCTCCTGCCGTCCGCCCCCTTCGTCTTTGCCACGCTCTTTGCCGTGGGACTTCTGGCAGGCGCGCTGGAGATCTGCCTCAATGTCGAGATCGGGCGGATCGAGGCGCAGGCGGGTTTTGGTATCATGAACCGCGCGCATGGCTGCTGGAGCCTCGGCTTCTTCGTCACCGCCATCACGGCTTCGCTGGTGCGGCAGGCGGGGGTGACCATGCAGGTGCATATGCATGTGCTGCTGGGGCTGATGTTCGTCATCGGCGCAATCACGATCGCGGGCATGAAGAATGCGCCCGTCCTCACCACCGCCGGAGCCGAGGACAAGGCACCGCATTTTGCGCTGCCGACGCTGGCTCTCCTGCCGCTCTGCATCATCGGCACCTCGGCCTTCCTGATCGAAGGTGCGGGCATCGACTGGTCAACGATCTACATGGAGGAGGTCTTCGACGTCTCGCCCTTCATTTCCGGCTCGGGCCTGACGCTGTTCGCCTTCTTCATGGCGCTCGCGCGCCTCACCATCGATCCCGTCGTCGACCGCCATGGCGCGCGGTTGGTCGGGCGGGTGCTGCTGACGGTTGCGGCAGCCGGCATCGCCCTGGCCTGGATCGCGCCCACACCGGCGCTCGCGCTTCTCGGCTTCGCGCTGATGGGCGCCGGCTGCAGCGCGGTCTATCCGATGGCCGTGTCGGCCGCGGCACAGCGCACGGACCGGCCGGCAGTGATCAACGTCGCGGCGATCGCGCAGATGGCATTCGTCGTCTTCTTCCTCGGCCCCCCGCTGCTCGGCTTCGTCGCCGAAGCTTTCGGCATCCGCAACGCCTATCTCGTCTGCCTGCCCTTGGTGCTCGGCTCGATCCTGGCCAGCGGCGCGCTGCCGGTTGGGCCTGCTCGGCGGGAGAAGGTGGCGGCTTAGCCAACAGCCTAAAACGATAGGTCTGTTGAAAACGCTATTCCTGCTTGTAAGCGCCTCAGATTTTCGGTCTTCTGACCGCGGGGCATGCAGGGGGCATGAAATGCGTAGATCTTTCGGATATTTGACAGCAGCAGCGGTCGCTCTCAGCGGCTGCACGACATCTACTGCGGTTCGTACTTCCAATGACACCCTGATCGTGAAGACAAGCGCTGAACCCATGTGCGGAAGCACAGGTGCCGCCAAAGTTGCCGAGAAGCAGGCAGCCATCGAAACTATCAAGGCAGGCTTCGACCGCTACATCATCACTGGCGCAGCAAGTGACAGCAGCGTTGGCGTGACGCAGATGCCAGGCCAGTACAACACCTATGGCACATCGAACGTCTACGGCAGTTACGGGACATTCAACGCCACGACAGTATATCAGCCGGGCCCGACGATCGTCTACGGATCCTATGATCAGGCGTTCGCGATCAAAATGTTCCGGGAAGGTGAGCCGGGAGCGACCCAAGCGATATCAGCGCGCGAAATACTCGGCCCTAAATGGGAAAGCGTTGTCAAAAATGGCATCCACGTCTGCGCATCCTGAAGCACGCTCTATTCTGTAGTCAGCGGGTGAGGAAGGCCAGCTCTTCCGGCGTCGGATCGCCGAAGATCTTGATGCCGAGCTTGGCGTCAGAGACGTAAAGCAGCGCACGCTTGCCGTCTTCAGAATAAAGCACGCGGATCCAGCTGGTTTCGCAGGTGCGGGGCTCACAGGCGCGGAAGAGCTGCATGCGCCTGTCTTTGACCTTCACCTCCTCGGAAGCGAGCGCGACATAACGCGGCTGGCGCACCAGGGCACGCACCCAGAAGGGCAGTCCCGGCTTGCCCTTGATCATTTCCATCAGGCTGTCGCGATGGGCCGGAGAGGTCGCCAGCACGCTCGGCAGGTAATTGCCGGCGAGTGAGGGAGATGCGATCTGGGCGTGGAGGGGGGCGGCGCTTAGTGTGAGCGCGGCAAGGAGAACAAGCTCAGTCCAGACGCGGCTTAACTTCACGCCCCGTGCTCCGTCACCGAAAAATGAAGAGCCTCGTAGTGTTCGAGGAGCGCAACGAGGCGGTCGAATTCCAGCGCTTCTGCGGTGCCCTCTTCAGGCTCACGGTCGAAAAACGGGCGAACCGCTGAAAGCGCGGCTCGATAGTCCCTGTCGTTGGAGATCTCTTTCAACACGGCTCGCTACACCTCTGCAGAATAGTCTGCACCGTCAAACCATCATTTCCATCGATTGTACTTGCATCGGTCGCTAGTCGGCAACCTGCCCTCACACCAGATCCCTCTCGCGCAGCGCCTCCGCAGTCTGCAAATCCACGGAGACGAGTTGGCTGACGCCTTGCTCGGCCATCGTCACGCCGAAGAGGCGGTTCATGCGGGCCATGGTGATGGGGTTGTGGGTGATGATGACGAAGCGGGTCTCGGTGGAGGCGGCCATTTCGTCCATCAGATTGCAGTAGCGCTCGACATTGTGGTCGTCGAGCGGGGCGTCAACTTCGTCCAGGACGCAGATCGGCGCGGGGTTGGTGAGGAAGACGGCGAAGATCAGGGCCATTGCGGTCAGCGCCTGTTCGCCGCCCGAGAGCAGCGTCATGGTCTGCGGCTTCTTGCCCGGCGGGCGGGCGAGGATTTCGAGGCCGGCTTCGAGCGGGTCGTCGCTTTCGATCAGTTGCAGTTCGGCCGTACCGCCGTTGAACAGGTGGGTGAAGAGGCGCTGGAACTGGGCGTTGACCACGTCGAAGGCGGCGAGCAGGCGTTCGCGGCCTTCGCGGTTGAGGCTCTGGATTGCGCCGCGCAGCTTGCGGATCGCATCGATGATGTCGTCGCGCTCCTTGATCATGGCGGCGAGCTTGTCGGACAGTTCCTTCTGCTCCTCCTCGGCGCGCAGGTTCACGGCACCCAAACGCTCGCGCTCCATCTTCAACCGGTCGACATTGCGCTCGACTTCGCGCAGGTCGCCGATCTGCGAGGGGTCTTTCAGACCCGTCAGGCGGAAGGCCTCATGCGGGGGAACGTTCAGCGCTTCTGCAATGCGGGCTTCGGCATCGACACGCCATTCGCGGGCGGAGACGAGGCGCTCTTCGGCGCGGCCGCGCTTTTCTCTGCTTTCAGCGAGTTCAGCCAACGCGGCTGCCGCTTTCTGGTCAGCCTCGCGCTGGCGGGTCTCGGCCTCGATCAGGCGGTCGGCGGCATCACGGCGGTCCTTCTCGGCCTTGTCGAGGGCCGTCATCAGATTGCGACGCTTGTCCTCGAATTCGTCAGGCGCCATTTCGAGATCGGTGATCTCCTCGCGGGCTTCCGCCTCGCGCTCGCGCAGCGTCGCGATGTGCTCCTCGGCGGATTTTGCGCGGCTCTGCCAGTTCTGCTTTTCCTGCTGGATCGAAAGGATGCGGCGGCGACGCATCTCGTCTTCACGGGCAAGACCTTCAAATCGGGCGCGGGCTTCGGCAAGCAGGCCACGGTCGCGGGCGACAATAGCCTCGGCATCGCGCAGGCGGGCATCGAGGGCAGAGAGGTCCGGCGTCTCCTCCATCTCGATGCGAGCGGTTTCCTCCTGCTCGACGACCTCCTCGATCTGGGCCTTCAACCCGTTCACCGCCTCCTCGATTACCTCGCGGCGGCGGATGAGATCGCCCGAGGCACGTTCGGCCTGGGCGAGCGCCTCGCGGGCTTCGGCGAGTGCGCGAACCGTCAGGCGGCTGCGGTCGCGGGCGTCCGTGAGGCGGGCTTCCTCGGCGCGGATGGCATCGGCGGCCTCGCTCAAGCGATCCTCTGCCTCGACCATCTGGTCGCGGGCTTCCTCGGTCTCGACCTCGATTTCAGCCAGGCGATTCTTCTGGGCAAGGCGTAGGGCTGCAGCACTCGGGGCATCGGCGCCGGTGACATGGCCGTCCCAGCGATAGACGGCGCCGTCACGGGTAACGAGGCGCTGGCCGGGGGCGAGCTTCGACATGAGGGCAAGCGCGTCGACTTCTTCAACGACGCCGATCTGGCGCAGTGCACGGGTGAGTGCCGAGGGTGCACGGACATGGGCGATAAGGGGCTTTGCCGCGGATGGCAGGCTCGGGTCTCCTGCCCCATCGCCATTGCCATGCCAGTGGGCAGGGGCGGACTGGTCCAGCGCGCTGTCCAGATCGTCGCCGAGGGCAGCGCCCAGAGCGGTCTCAAAGCCGCGATCGACCGAGAGTTCGTCGGCAACCGGCGGAAAATCGCCTGTCGTGGTGGAGGCGAGGATGCGGGCGATGGTGCGGGCTTCGGTCTCCAGACCGTTGACGCGGGCGCGGGCGGCTTCGAGCGGCTGGCGCAGATGGCTTTCGGTGCGGCGCGCTTCAGTGAGCGCTGCTTCTGCCTCCATAGCGGAGCTTTCAGCATCGGCCACCGCCTGTTCGGCGATCTCCACCATTTCGCGCTTCTCGTCCGGGTCGGGCAAGGCTGCGATGCGGTCGGAGATCTCGGACAGTTCGCGGGAGGCGTCGGAGACCTGACGTTCGAGGCGGGCGCGGCGCTCGGTCAGATCGCGGATCGCGCGTTCCAGCTGGTTGCGGCCGGCGGCGGCCTCGGCGCGCTCAGCGGTCAGCCTGGTGAAGTCGCGTTCGCTGTCAGCGAGTGTGGCGGCTGCGGCGTCGAAGGCCTCCTTTGCCTCTTCGGCAAAACGTCCGGCATCAGCGAGGATTTCCTCGAGTTCGGCCTCTTCTTCCGCCAGGCGATTGATGACCTCGGCATTTTCCGAGACGAGGCGTTCCTCGCGGCGGATGTCCTCATCCAGCTGTGCGAGCCGACGGGTGAGTTCGTCGCGGCGGCGCAGGATACGGCTTGCTTCCTCATCCAGCTGGCTGCGGGCGATCTGCAGGCGCTGGAGGGCGGCGGCACATTTGGCCTCCTCCTCGCGCAGTTCCGGCATTTTCAGGCTCGCCACCGCCTGAAGCTTTGCCGCCTCCATCTGGTGGTTCGCCTTTTCGGCAACCGTGGACATAGCCTGGTTCAAGGCGCTTTCGGCTTCGCCCTCGGCCTGCTTGGCTTGCGCCCAGCGGATATGCAGCAGCATGGCCTCGTGCGCCCGGATTTCGGCCGACAACTGCTTGAAGCGATTGGCCTGGCGGGCCTGGCGCTTCAGGCTCTCGATCTGGCTTTCGAGCTGGGCGGTGATGTCTTCCAGTCGTTCCAGATTGGTTTCGGCGGCGCGCAGCCTCAGTTCCGCCTCGTGGCGGCGGGAATGCAGGCCGGAAATGCCGGCTGCCTCTTCCAGCAACTGCCGGCGCGCCTGGGGCTTGGCCTGGATCAGCTCGCCGATCCGGCCCTGGCCGACCATGGAGGGCGAGCGGGCGCCGGTCGAGGCATCGGCAAAGAGCAGCTGTACATCCTTGGCGCGGGCTTCCTTGCCGTTGATCCGGTAGACCGAGCCATTGCCGCGCTCGATGCGGCGCGTCACCTGGATCTCGTCTGCATCGTTGAAGGCGGCAGGTGCCGTGCGGTCGGAATTGTCGAGATAAAGGCCGACTTCCGCCGTGTTGCGCGCCGGGCGGTTGCCGGAGCCGGAGAAGATGACGTCGTCCATGCCGGACGCGCGCATGTTCTTGTAGGAATTCTCGCCCATCACCCAGCGGAGCGCTTCAACCAGGTTCGACTTGCCGCAGCCATTCGGCCCGACAATGCCGGTCAGGCCGCGCTCGATGATGAAATCGGAGGGTTCGACGAAGGACTTGAAGCCGACGACGCGGAGACGGTTGAATTTCATGGAGACACCCTTCCCTTGAGGGGGAGGGTCGGACCGCAGGTCCGGGGTGGGGTGATATGGCCGACGATGCGCGAGGACGCCCCCCTCTGCCCTGCCGGGCATCTCCCCCACAAGGGGGGAGAGCGGCGCGCGGCGATTGTCGCTGGAGCCGCTCGTGTCGTGTTCGGGGCTAGCCGCGTGGTAAGGGGCAGAATGATCTCAAAAATTGAGCGAGAGGCCGGCGGGTTTCCGCTCTCCCCCCGTGTGGGGGAGATGCCCGGCAGGGCAGAGGGGGGTAACACACCCCAACTACCAGACGCACGAAAAACGGGCGCGCGGGTTTCCCCGGCGCCCGTCGTCAGAACGGAACGTCGATCAGAGCAGGCTGTCGATGAGGGCCGACATGGAGTCAACCGACATGTCCCCCGAATAGGCCTTGCCATTGATCAGGAAGGTCGGGGTCGACTGAACTCCGAATTCCTCAGCACCGCGATCGCGGACTTTCGACACATCACCGGCAAGCTGCGCGTTCGTCAAGCAGGCGTCGAAGGTCTCCTGTGTAAAACCACCGAGCTTGGAAAGCTGCAGCATGGCGCCACGGACGTCGCCATCACCAGGAGCAGCCCAGGTGCGTTGCTGCTTGAGCAGCATGGAGACGAAGGGGAAGAACTTGTCTTCGGTCGTGCAACGGGCCAGCATGAAGGCCGCGAGCGAGGCAGTGTCCTGCGGGAACGGGAATTCGCGCAGCACGAAATAGACCTTGCCGGTATCGACATACTTGGTCTTGATCGTCTCGAAGGTGTTTTCGTGGAAGTTTGCGCAGTGCGGGCAGGTCATCGACATGTATTCGATCACCTTGACCGGCGCGTTCGGATCGCCGAGCGCCATTTCCTTCAGCGAGCCCGGCTTCAGGGCTTCTTCCATGTCGACATCGCGGTCCGCCGTCGGGATCTCGGCAGAGGTGGTCGAGGCCGTGGTCTCGTTGCTGACGGCTGGCTGGGCTTCGGCGCTGGCGGCCTTGTCTTCAGCGTCGCTGCATGCGGTGAGCGCGAAACCGACGGCGGCGATGGCGATGCCGCCGAGCAAACGGCGCTTGGTGATCGAGAGTTCGGAAGTCGACATGGGTCAGTTACCTGCTTGCAAGGGTCTTGGATGGCTCCACCGTTATAACGGCAAAAGGCGGCAAACAAGGCAGGCTCCCCCCGGAAAAATCAAAGTTCCGTGACCTTTTGGTGCCACTTACCCGGACAGTGCGGGGATCGGCGTTTTTTCGTCCCCAATCATGAGGTTCGATTTGTGCTTTTGCTGGCTATCGACGTCGTTGGGGAGGCATCGGATCTGCGCATTGCCAGAGGGCATCCCGGCGGATTATTATTGGAGCCTCGACCGGGTAGCGTCAGCACAACCACCAAACTTGGCCGGGTAGAGCGTATTTCTCGTCATCGAACAAGAGCTTGCCTTGCCGTAAAGATTTTCAACCGTTCCTAATTTGAGTTTGTTTTCATATGGTATTGCCGAAGAGCCGGGGCGGGTATTCTCTCGCCGCATACAAGTCGAGCCTTGCGGTGGCCGCGCTTTGCCTGGCGATTCCGGCCAACGCCCAGCCATCGCAGAACGTCGCGCCGCGCACCGGCCGCGCCTCTCTGGTCGCGATCGAGGCCCAGCGGAAAGATCTCTTCGAGCGGATGATGGCTGCCCCTGACGATCTCGACACGGCCTTCGAATATGCGGCTCTCTCGTCTCAGGCGGGCGATCTCGAGGGTGCGATCTCGACGCTGGAACGCATGCTGATCTATGCGCCGGGCCTGCCGCGACTGCAGCTCGAACTCGGAGTGCTCTATTATCGGCTCGGCGCCTATGAGACGGCACGGCAGTATTTCGATGGGGCCACGGCGGGCGGCGACGTGCCGCCGGAAGTCTCGGCCAAGGTCGACCAGTATCTCGCGGCGATCGACCAGAAGGGTTCGCCGTCGCAGCTTTCGGGCATGATCAGGACCGGGCTGCGCTATCAGAGCAATGCCAATGCCGGTCCCTCCAATTCCACCGTCACGCTCAACGGTCTTTCCTACACGCTGGATGATCTGAGCGTCGCGGGGGAGGACTTCAATGCCTTCGTCAATGGCGGACTGCGCTATCGCCACGACACCGATATCCAGGGGCTCTCGCTGGAAGCCGGCATCTCCGGCTATGCGGCAGGATACCGCGACCGCGACACGCTGAACACGGCAGCCGCCGAAGCCTATGTCGGGCCTGTCTTCGATCTCGGTCGCTTCGGACTGGACGACCGGTCGGTCTCCGTCATGCTTCTCACCAGCGGCGTCTTGATCGAGGGTGACCGCTATCTCGCCTCTGCCGGGATCTCGACCAATTTCGACTGGCAGGTGACACCGGTCGACAGTCTCTCGACCAGCCTGCAATACCGTTACGAGGACTACTCCAACACCAAGTCGCGCCAGACCGCCGAATTGCAGACCGGCAACCGTTTCGATGCTCAAGCCTCCTGGACGCGCAATGTGAGCGAGGACTTCAGCCTCACCGGCCGGTTGTTCGCGACGCGGCGCGATGCGGAGACAGGTTATCTCTCCTCCACCGAAGTGGGCGGCGCGATATCCGGCACCTATCGATATGCGGCGTTGATCGGCGCTGGGCCAGCATGGATCATCGGCCTTGAAGCGGCCATTGCGGGCCGTGGCTATGACGAACCCGACACCATGATCAATGCGGGCGAAAGCCAACGCGATACGGACGTCAGCCTCAACCTTCGCCAGATCACGCCGTTCAACGAGCGCGTGGCTCTGGTGACCGAGGCCGGCTACCGCAAGGTCTGGTCGAATTACGACATCAAGGCCTTCGACAATATCTCGCTGTCTATCGGCATCCAGGCGGCCTTTTAGGAGCATCACGATGAAGACGAACAGACATCATGCCCTGCTCTGCGCCTCTGCCGCGCTGCTCCTGCTTGCGACGTCTCCGGCGCTGGCGGAAGCTGACATCGCGGGTGTGACCGCTGCCGTCAATCCGAAGGCGACCGCCTTCGATGGCGCCGGCAAGCCAAGGCTGATCTCGCTCGGCGACCCCGTCATCCGCAATCACCGGATCGAGACGAGCAGCGAAGGCCTGGTGCAGATCCTGCTCGCCGACGGGACATCCTTCACCGTCGGGCCGAATTCCTCCGTGGTGATCGACAGCTTCGTCTATGATCCGGAGAAGAACACAGCCTCGCTTGCCGCCACCATGACCAAGGGGGCCTTACGCTTCATAGGCGGCAAGGCCTCCAAGGCGAGCGGAAATGTGAAGATCAACACGCCGATCGGCACGGCCGGCATTCGTGGCGCCGTGGTCGACATCAATCTCAATGGCCAGACGCGCGATGGGCAGCCGCTGCCGCCGCATATGACGTTGGTCTACGGCAAGGAAGTGCAGCTTAGCGGCAACGGTTCGCCGCAGCGCCTGTTCAAACAGGGCTTCTCGATCGTCGCCGGCGACGGTCAGCCGCGCATCCAGCGGACGCCGCCGCAATGGGTGAGCGGCTTGCAGCAATTCCTCGCCGGCCGTCCCGGCCAGAGCGGGGGTGCGAGCAACAGGCCGACAGACCAGACAGTCGCGACGAGCACGGTCGCCCGAAGCAATTCGGCGGAGTTGCCATCGGAAAACACGATCCCCGTGCCGCAGCCGCGGCCGGTCGTGACGACGCCCGTCGAGAACCTGGCGGGGGACTCCCAGCGGGATGTGGGCCCGCGGCCGCAAGTGCCTGATGATGGCGGAGACGGAGACGGGGATGGCAGCGGTAGCGACGGGATCGCCGTCTCCGTGCTATCACCCGCTGGCATAAGCGCAGAAAGCGCTGGCCCCGGAGATGGCGCGGGTGGGGTCCGGCTGGATCAGTCGAGCGGCACACTGACCCGGAGTGCCGACGGCACGCTGACGGGTACCGACGGCGCGGGCAACGACTTCACATTGCCCTCCCTCTCATCGACCACCGTGCTGACGGAGCAGAGCGTCACGGGCGAGGTCAACGGAACGGCAGTCAGCGGGACGGCCTATACCGGGAGCGGTGGTTTCTTCACCTACATGCTGAGCGCCGACAGCGCCGATCCGCAAGCTTTCTACGTGGTCGGCGGCACGCCTGCCGATGCGCAGGAAACGCTCTCGACGGAGGGCATCCTGTCCTACGTACTGGAGCCGGACCTTCTGGCCGCGCTGATGAACGGCGACGGTCAGACGATCCCCTTCACCGGCAGCTTCGTCGACAACGGCGAAGCGGTGGTCAGCGACCTTCTGGTCGGCGGCGTGAGCGATGCGAGCGGTGGTGTTGTGGGCCGCGCGCTGCAGGCTTCCCTCGTCATCAACGGCTCCGGTGCGGGGCAGACGAGCGCCATCAACATCCTGAGCGGCAGTTTCGAGCTGGTTTCAGGTGGTGGCTATGGCCTCGTGGCCTCGACGGCCGGATCGAGCCGTGAGAGTGCGATCGGCGGCGCGACCAATGGACAGGGCAAAGCCGCGACCATCGGATCGACGGCGGGCAAGGATCATTTCCTCGGCGCCGACGGGGAATATCTGGTCATCGCGTCCGGCACGATCGGAGACACCGTCTTCGGCGAGGCGCCCCCCGCATTCGAGGGATACGAGCAGGTCCACGTGGCGAGCCGCGATGATGCGGCGACGACCGCCTCAAGCCGAACTTTCAGCGAAGAGACCGTGACAGGGTTTTCGTCGGGTGTCGTGACGGATGGGGGAACCAGCACCGCGACGCGCGGCAGTGCCGACCTCACCTTCGACGCTGCAAAGGGCACCTTCGAGGGCAGTATCAGCACCGGCAGCGGCAGCTACTTCGCCGAGTTTTACGACGACGCCGACAAAAGCTATCTTTCCGACCATCTGATTGCCGGCACCAATTCCAAAGACGGCTCCTACATGGTCTCATCTGCCGTCGTGCCGGCGAAGATCTTCGACAATGGCGACAGCGCCGCGATCTGCGACGCCTGCGAGTTCATGACCTGGGGCTGGTGGGGCCGCAATGTCTATGGCGAAATCGACTACACCGTCCATCTCGGCAACTGGATCATCGGCAAGCAGCCGGAGAACAGCGCGATCCCGACCTCGGGCACGGCGACCTATAACGGCAATGCCGTCGGCACGGTCGTGAACGGCAGCGCGCAATACATCGCCACCGGGGCAATGACATCGACGATGGACTTCGGCACCCGAACCGGCACCGTCGCAGTCTCAGGCTATGACAGCAAGAACTTCAGCGCCGATGTCAGCTTCGGCAGCGGTACGGCCACTTTCAGCGGCAGTTCCAGCAGCGGTATTGCGACAAGCGTCACCGGCGCCTTCGCCTCCAACGGCACGGACCCGGTCAAGGGTATCATGGGCAACTTCACGGCAACGGATGGCAATTGGTCGTCGACCGGCATCTTCGCCGGGAGCACCGCGGACATCCCTCAGTGACAGCGCCTGCACAGGGGCGCCAGACGATGGCGCCGCCCCGCGCGCCGCGGCGGCGCCTGTCGTCGTCGCAACGTCGCAAGCTCGGCGTGCTGCTTGTCGGCGCGGCCGCGATCGTCGCCGTTCTCACCGCCCATGCGGCGCTGGCCCCACAGGCCTTCCGGCTGACGGCGCTGGTGTTCGACGCTTATCAGGTCATCAAACCGCGCGCGGCGACCGATCCCCCCGTGGCTGTCATCGATATCGACGAGGCCTCGATCGGCAAGCTCGGGCAATGGCCGTGGTCGCGGCGGACGGTGGCGGAGATCGTGACGCGTGCGGGCGGGCTCGGGGCGTCTGCCATCGGCTTCGACATCGTATTTTCAGAAGCGGACAGAACGGCACCAGCGCGACTCGTTGAGGAGATGCGGCGTCAGGGCATCCCTATCGAGGCCGGTTCCGATTTGCCGGATCCGGACGTCTTGCTGGCCGATGCCATTGCCTCGAATGCCGTGGCGCTCGGGATTGCGCTCACCAACGAAACGTCAGTCGCCGCACCCGAACCGAAAGCCGGCTTCTCCTTTGTCGGCCCCGATCCGCGGGGAAGGCTTCTCCCTTATTCCGGCGCTCTTGCCAACCTGCCCGAACTCACCGAGCGCGCGTCCGCGATGGGCTATTTTTCCTTCCCGCCGACGGCCGACAACATCATCCGGACCTTCCCGCTCGTCTCGAAAAGCGGAGACAAACTCTATCCTGCACTGTCGATCGAGACGCTCCGAATCGCACAGCAGGCAGGCTCCTTCGTCCTGCGCTCGGCGGGCACCGAAGACGGCGCGGCGATCACGGACTTGAGGGTCGGCGCGCTCGACGTGCCGCTGTCCGCCGATGGCGAGATCTGGATCTACTATTCCGGCCTGCCGAACATGCCGGTCATATCCGCAGCAGATATCCTAGATCCGGCCAAGGCTGCCGCGCTCGGGGGGCAGATCCAGGGGCGCATCCTGCTGGTGGGCACGAGTGCTGTGGGCCTGCGCGATATCGTGGCGACGCCTGTCGATCCGGCCATGGCGGGTGTTAAGGTGCATGCCGAGATCATCGACCAGATCGCGAGCGGCGTGTTCCTGCATAGGCCGGACTGGATGATCGGCGCGGAGCGGGCGGCAGCTGTGGTCGCGGGTCTTGTGCTGCTTCTGGTGCTCGCAACCGCAACCCCTGCCCTCTCGGTCATGACCGGGCTTCTGCTGGCAGCTCTTGTTGTCGGTGGCTCGTGGCTCGCTTTCTCACGGGCGCTGACACTCTTCGATCCGCTGTTGCCAATGGCTGCGCTCGGCGCGGTGCTGCTGACGGCCCTGCCCGTGCTGCTGATGCTCACACATCGCGAAAAGCGTTTCGTCCGCGAGAGCTTCGGCCGATACCTCTCGCCGACACTGGTCGAACGGCTCTCGGAAAATCCTGATGGCCTCACGCTGGGCGGCGAGGACCGGGAGCTCACCATCCTTTTTTCCGACATCCGCGGCTTCACCACGCTCTCGGAGAAACTGTCTCCAACAGAGCTCACGGGGCTTCTCAACAATTTTCTGACGCCGATGACCGACGTGCTCCTGAAGCGCGAGGCGACGATCGACAAATATATCGGCGATGCGGTAATGGCCTTCTGGAACGCGCCGCTCGAAATCGCCGATCATCCGCAAAAGGCCTGTCTCGCCGCGCTAGACATGGTCGGAGCGCTGGAGCGGCTGAACCGCGAGAGCGGCATGGCGCTGAAGATCGGCATCGGGCTCAATACCGGCATGGCCTGTGTCGGCAATCTCGGCTCGGACCAGCGCTTCAGCTATTCCTGCCTCGGCGATAGCGTCAACCTAGCCTCCCGCGTTGAGGGCATGAGCAAGCGCTACGATGTCTCGATCCTGGTGACCGAGACGGTTCGGGCGCGGACGACGGGCCTGCTGTTTGCCAAGATAGACCGGGTGCGCGTCGTCGGACGGCAGGCGCCGGTGACACTATATGCGCTGGTGGGAGTGGCCGGCGAAGTCTCTGGACAGGTCCGCGAACTGCTCGAGTGTCACGACGAATTCATCGCCGCATGGCAGGCGGGCGATCTGGGCGTGGCACGGGAGAGGCTGCAGACGCTGCTGGCAATGCCGGAAAATGCCCTGTCCGGCACGCATGCGCTCTACGCCGAGCGGCTTGCGGAACTTCCCGAGACTGTCCCGGAAGACTGGGACGGCGTGTTCACGGCAAGCAGCAAATAATCCCCCTCACTCATGTAGCGCCTGGACGACACGGTTTGCGATCGTCAGACGTTCGGCGATTGTCGTGGCGCAGAGGCGGTGGACCAATAGCGCGAGATCACCTGTTCCGCGTTCCGGAAAAACAGGAATTCCTGCAGCTCGAGCACCTGCACCTGCTCTCCTTCGTAAATCGGGCTGTTTTCCGCAGGTGGACGATCGATGATGCCAGCGTTCGCGCAAAGGCACATTGACCTTGATCACCGAGAGGCGGGCGCAATTGTAGATGCAGGTGACGATCAAGAAGCCGAGCGCGATCATCAGGCCGGCGGCAACAAAGGTCGGCATGGCTCCGGAGAGTTCACCGGCGCAGGGCAGTATCGACACGAGCGTGAGTGCGGTTGCGATACCGAGAAGCGCGATCCAGAACGCCAGCAGGATGCTGGACAGGAAGACAACACCTCCCCCCATGCCGAAGTCTTCCGCCAGCGAGCCGGCAAGATCAAGGCGGCAAAAGCGATGCTGGTGCCGAGACCATCGATGCCGGCAATGACCGCAAAGAGAAGCGGCGCGGCGAAAGGCGTTGGCAGCCGAAGGTCGCACGCCCCGGCTCGACGACGGGTAGACCCGCCTCAGACGGGGAGCTACGCGATCGCGGCGATCGACCCAAACTTGGCCGGATCAGGTGTCAGGATCAGGGGGAAGGATCGAGAAGAAGCGATCCCAATGAACGGGGCCAAGTGCCTGACGCCCTATTTGCGTTTAGCCTGCAGTACGGCTGTACCCAGACGCTCGACAGCGCGGCGGAGGTTCCCGTCCTCGATCCCCTCCATCATGGCTTCCAAGCGCTTTGCCTTTTCGCCTTCAAGCTTGCGGATGCGGGGCCTGACGCTCGCGACCGAAACCGGCTTCTGAACGATGCGGACCTGGCCGATCGCGGGATAACCGAAGAAGCCGTTGATGCGGGCGATCAGCTCGCCCTGGGCGTGGGACAGGAAGAGCGCGCGGGCACCCTCGCAGGCGATCGTCAACACACCCGGGCGGTGGCCGCCATCCTCCGGCAGATCGGAGCGGCGCGGCCAGGCAATCTTTTCGGGCCGGGTGCAATCTGCGAAATTCTCACCGACGATGTCCTCCCAGGAGCCGAGGAGAGCCGTGTTGATGCCGGCACGCCGCGCCAGAACGGGATCGACGATCCCGTTGGCGATCTCGGCGATCTGGTTCGCGCCGTAGCGGCTAGGCTGATCCTTCGACATCGTCACTCGCTTTCGGCGTGGCCGATACGGCAATCACTAGCCCGACCCAGAGGAAAAGGGCGTTGTAGATGGCGTGGCCGAAGATCTGGTTCACCATGCCACCCCATACATACACGAAGACCAGCATGATCGCCATGAACAAGCGCGGGCGGTACAATGCATCCGACTGACAGCGCCAGGCAATCCAGACGGGAGACAGAAGCAGCAAGGCCATGATCACGAGACCGGGAATGCCATTGTCGAAGGCGGCGGTGATGAAGCCGTTGTGCCAGTGATTGTAGTCGTAACCCAGGAGGCCGATGAAATGGCGCCGGTTCTGGAAGCCATGGCCGGCGAAGGGTGCCTCCAGGACGCCTCCGAGGCCATGCGACCACATGGTCAGCCGCTGGGTATAGGAATCACCGAGCGCGGCCGTGTTGTCCTGCTCGACATAGACGGCCCAGAGATCGGCAAAGCGGTGCCAGCTGTCAGAGACATAGACACCCAATCCGGCCAGAACCAGAACACCCACTGAGACGGCGCAGAGTTGCCAGATGGTCATGCGGCTGCGGAGAAAGAACAGCCAGAAGAGCGCAAGTCCGATAATCGGCACCGGCATGATGCTCTTCGTCTGCGAGAAGAGCACGCAGAGAAAGCCTGCGCAGAAGCCTGCGGCAGCCAACCATTTGTAGCGCTTGTCGGGATCATTAAGCCCCAGGAGAGCGAAGCTGGAGAAGATCGCCCCCATCGCTGCAAAGGGAATTGCGTTGCCGGTTCCAGCTTCTGCCCGCATGTCGAGGATGAGCCCCTGATAAAGCACGAAGGGAAGCGTCACGAGGCCCCAGGCTGCCGAGGCAATCCAGACCGTACGTAAGAGGCTGTCACCCGGCGCCACAGCCAGCCGTGCGGCGACGAAAAACGGCAGCAGGAAGATGATGTGTTTGAGCGGCTGGCTCCACTCTTTGCCGGTCGTGGGGAAATAGGTCCTGTAGTGCAGGAGAAAATAGACGAGCTGAACGAAGAAATAGATGGCCGAGAGAGTGACGAACAAGCCGATGGCACCGTCCAGTCTCGGCTTCAAAGCTCCCGCCACCATGTAGATCAGCGCAAGGCTTGCAGAAGCAATGAAGGTCAGATGCAGCACGGCATTGTCCATGGCCGACAGGCTCAGAATGGCGAAGAGAGCCAATATCGTATTGCGCCCAAGGGCGGGGGACTGTAGCTGCATGGGGTCTCCGGAGCATCACTGACGGGCCTTCACCGTCCGCGCCCGGTCTAACCGCATCGGGGTTGCCGTTCAACCAATGAAGCAAGAAATGAGCGCTGTCCTTCTCGCCTGGTATGACCGGCATCACAGGGAGCTTCCCTGGCGGATCTCTCCGGCCGCAGCGAAACGGGGCGTGAAACCCGATCCCTACCACATCTGGATGTCGGAAGTGATGCTGCAGCAGACGACGGTTGCGGCGGTGAAGGCGTATTTCGCCAAGTTTATCGTGCGCTGGCCGACGGTTACGGATCTTGCGGAAGCACCGAACGAGGATGTCATGGCCGCCTGGGCGGGGCTCGGCTATTACGCCCGCGCCCGCAACTTGAAGAAATGCGCGGAGGCCGTCGCCTTCGAGCATGGCGGTGTCTTTCCCGATACGGAAGAGGGCCTCAGAGCCCTGCCCGGCATCGGCGACTACACGTCTGCAGCCGTTGCTGCGATCGCCTTCAATCGGCCCTCGGCCGTGATGGACGGCAATGTCGAGCGCGTGATCTCACGCCTCTTTGCGATCGATGCGCCGCTCCCCGGTTCCAAGCCCGCGATGAAGGCGAAGGTGGCCGAGCTGACGCCGACGGACCGACCCGGGGATTTTGCCCAGGCGATGATGGATCTGGGCGCTACAATCTGCACGCCGAAAAGGCCGGCCTGCGCGCTCTGTCCGTTCAACGACGTCTGCGTGGCGCTCGCCACCGACGAGCCGGAGCGCTTTCCGGTGAAGGCGGCGAAGAAGGCAAAGCCGGTGCGGCTGGGCGCGGCCTTCATTGCGGTGGATCGCGACGGGCGGCTTCTTCTGCGCAAGCGGATCGAGAGCGGATTGCTCGGCGGCATGACGGAAGTGCCGACGACGGACTGGACCTCACGGCAGGACGGCGACACCGGCGTGGATGCCGCGCCCTTCCCGGCCGACTGGCAGGTGGCGGGCAGCATCTCCCATGTCTTCACACATTTCGAGCTCCGGCTCTCGATCTTCCGCGTCGCACCGATCGACACACCACCTGATCATCACGGTTTCTGGGTACCCGTCACCGAACTTGATGGACAAGCGCTGCCGACTGTCATGAAGAAGGCAATTGCGGCGGCTATTCCAACCGCCTTTCCAACACTCAAGGGCTAAGACATGACCGAAATCCGCCATATCGTCTTCGACATCGGCAAGGTGCTGATCCATTACGATCCGAACCTGCCGTTCTCGCGGATCATTCCCGACCCGCAGGAGCGGGCGGATTTCTTCGCGCGGGTCTGCACCCACGACTGGAACATCGAACAGGATCGTGGCCGCAGCTGGGCCGATGCCGAGGCCATGCTGATCGCAGAGTTTCCGGAGAAGGAAGCGCATATCCGAGCCTTCCGGAAACACTGGGCCGAGATGGTGCCGCATGCCTATGACGACAGCGTCGCGATCATGACCGGGCTGATCGATGCCGGCCGCGACGTGACCATGCTGACCAATTTCGCCGCCGACACGTTTTCCGAAGCGCGGCAGATGTATCCCTTCCTCAACCTGCCGCGCGGGGTCACTGTCTCTGGCGAGGTCGGCCTGATCAAGCCTGACGTCGCGATCTATGAGCGGCATGTCACGGATTTCGATCTCTCGCCGGCGCATTCGGTGTTCATCGACGACAGCCTGCCGAATGTCGAAGGCGCACGCGCTGCCGGATGGCAGGCTGTGCATTTCACCGGGGCGGAAAAGCTTAAGGCAGATCTGCAGGGGCTGGGCGTCAGCCTCTGATCTCCTGAACGCCAGGCGAATGGCGCGCGCCGCCGACGCGGGGCCGCTTCTCCCTCAGCCGGGTCGTTCGACCAGTTCCACGCGGCGGTTCATGGCGCGGCCCGGCTCCGTTTGGTTGCTGGCGCGCGGCGCCAGCATGCCCATTCCGGCCGCAGCCAGGCGTTCCTTCGAGATGCCCGCCGACACCAGGGCTGCCATGACCGCTTGCGCCCGCCCCCGTGAGAGCGACATGTTCGTCTCGGCATCGCCGATCCAATCGGTATGGCCGACGATGTAGACCTTCAGCCCCGGGTTCCAGGTTAGGAGCTTTGACATTTCGGCGATAGCAGGTGCGGCTTCGGGCGACAGGTTGGCGGTGCCGAAGTCGAAATAGACATTGTCTAGCGCGATATGGCCCTCGTCCGAAATGCCCTTGGCCATGGCTGCGGCGTCGATCATGCGAGTTTCGAGGGCAGCCGCAGTGACGAGATCCAGATGCACGGCGGCCCGCTCGGAGGCATTGCCGGAGAGCGGTGCCTTTTGGTTCTGCGCGACATAGAGCGCGACATGACGCGTGCCATCGGCCGAAACGGCTGCCATGTAATGCTCGCCATCCTTGATGTAGAGCGCGAACTCGGAGGCAGTCCCAAGATTGCGCAGCTTTCTGTCCGCCGGATAGATGATCAGCTTGCCCAGCAGCGCATTGTTGCTGCCGCAGCTTCGCCCGGCACATTCGAACAGGCTCGAAAAGCCTGCCCCGAGCAGGGCGGTGCGATAATTGAGAAAGACATCCACGGCGCTGGCGCCTGCGGGAGCGACATAGAGCCGACGCTGCAACTGCCCCTCGACCGGCTTAAGGTCGGAGGGTGCACCGCCCTTCATCGGGCCGACGGGCAGATCGAAGCGGGTAAAGCCAGCGTCCTCTGCACCGTACAGGCAGGCCCCGTCATAGACCCCCATGGCCTCGAGCGGTGCAAAGCCCTCCAGGGCCGGACAAGTTTCCGCGGAACTGTCGTCAACGGAGCCTAGCAGCGCGAGCGCGAGAATGGCAAACAATTGCACGGATATCCGGACCATGAAGCACCTCTGACCAGGCATTCCGCCAATGGCCTGCCACCGGATCGAATGGTGGCGTGATCGCCATCCCTGATCAAGTGTTTCCTGTCACCCGGCATGGATTTCGGTCGCATGGACCGTACTGGCCATTCTGCCCACATCGAGAGGGGTGAAGACATTTGAAGAGGGGGAACAGTCGCGACGGTCAGAACACCGCTGAGATTGAGGCACTGGCGCGGGTGGAGTTGGCGGACCCCTGCCCGCGCCAGATCGACCCCGAAAGATCGAATTCAGCTCGATTAAGAGCTTCGACTTGCTCGAAGCTGATCACAAATATATGATGTTATTCTAACATTTTATCTTGGGTGTACCGGCGTGCGGAGACGCGCCAGTCCGTGATGGATCGAAACAGCCTATTCCAGGCCGCCCATACGGCTGCGGATCACCGAGCGCAGTTCGTCGATCGGCTTCAGCGCACCCTTCTCTTCGACATGCCAGAAGGTCCAGCCGTTGCAGGCATCCATACCCTGGACGCGGGCGCCGACGCGGTGGATGGAGCCGGCCTCGCCATTTGCCGTCAGCGTGCCATCGGCGCGGATGATGGCCGAGTGGCGGCGCTTGGCATCGGTCAGCACCTGGCCGGGCTTCACGAGGCCTGCTTCCAGGAGCACGTTGAAGGCGACGCGGGGTTCGGCTTTCTTGCCGGTCAGGACGGTCAGCTCGACCTTGCCCAAAGGCTCGACGGCGGCGATGCGGGCAGAGGCCGCATCGATGTAATCCTGCTCGCGTTCGATGCCGACGAAATGACGGCCGAGGCGCTTGGCAACAGCCCCAGTCGTGCCGGAACCGAAGAACGGATCAAGCACGATGTCGCCGGGCTTGGTGGACGCCATGATGACGCGGGCGAGCAGGGCTTCCGGCTTCTGGGTCGGATGGACCTTCTTGCCGTCGTCACCCTTCAGCCGCTCGCCGCCCGAGCAGATCGGGAAGAGCCAGTCGGAGCGCATCTGGACGTCGTCGTTCGACGCCTTCATCGCATCGTAATTGAAGGTGTAGCCCTTGGCCTTCGGATCGGGCGAGGCCCAGATCATGGTTTCATGGGCGTTCTGGAAACGGCGGCCCTTAAAGTTCGGCATCGGGTTGGTCTTGCGCCAGACGATGTCGTTGAGGATCCAGAAGTTGAGATCCTGCAAGGTCGCGCCGACGCGGAAAATGTTGTGGTAGCTGCCGATCACCCAGATCGTGCCGGTCGGCTTCAAAACGCGGCGGCAGGCGAGCAGCCAGGCACGGGTGAAGGCGTCATAGGCTTCGAACGAAGCGAACTGGTCCCACTCGTCGTCGCAGGCATCGACGACCGACTGGTCGGGACGGTGCAGCGCGCCACCGAGCTGCAGGTTATATGGCGGATCGGCAAAGATGACGTCGACAGATTTGTCGGGAAGGGCTTCGAGAGCGGAAACGCAATCGCCCTTGATGATGCTGTCGACCCAGGCCAGCGGGTCGGACGAACGGCGGAGTTCGGCAATCGGAAATACAGAAGCCATTGGTTACTCACTCTTACGCTGACGCAGCACGGGATGTGAGGCTTATGGTTACCGAAGTTGGTTACCGAAGGGTGAAGAGGCGGTGAAATTTTGTGCGGGGGTAGGAGTTTGCCGTGAGATTGCAAAGGCGAACATTCGTCGGTGCAATCTCGTCCAATTCGCGCGGTGCAAGATGTTCCATTTCACCGGCCTGAGGGGCAACGCGCACCGCTCTAAGAAAAAGCTTCAAGTCGGCGAGAGCCCTGCGACATTGAAAATCACAAGATCGCCTATATACGAGTATCTTCCAATCTCGTTTCTTATCTGCTCCAGCGTAACATTGTCCCTTGTAAATATCTTGTTCCCATCGGGATCGCGCTGACCAGTTTCGGCAAACTTGAAGTGCTTGATCAGCCTCTCCCCCGCGGATGATCCGCCTGCTGTGACCAGAAGCCAACCGTCTTTAGGTTCTCTTTGCGCGACTTCGATAAGCTTGAATAAACACCATGCCAATATAGCAGTTTCTTTAACTCCATAAGCAGATCTGTCAGATATATGGTCATACCTGAACAATGTTGATATGTATAATGTGTCTGCATCCCTAGCTGCCGGGTGAGGAAGATAGTATCTCGAAAAAAAATCCGCCTTACCGATCTCACCACGAATATATCTAACTGCATCTTCGCGCCTGTATGCATAATAGTCCGCGAAACCTACCTCCCGGCCCTTGTAGTCGCTTACCGCTACTGTCGAGAACGCATCAGATTCGCTGGCTATTACACCTTGAACCGGATCTATGGCACTATCACCAAAATATGCGCACGCTTCAGCAATTCGATTTTGTTGATTTGCCGTAGGAGGAACCAATGCTCTAAATCTCAAGTCTTTGGGAAATTCATCCGCGTTGAGCTGAATTGGGTTGCGGACGATCAGATACAAATACAGCGCCAGAACCACTGAGCAAACTGCAACAGTTGGCCAAAACTTTATCTCCTCGTTAAGCTCCCTCACTGCCGTCCCGATGCCGAGCGCGCTTAGCGCCACACTTAAGATTCGCGGCGGAGAAAGGCGGATATTTTGGATGTGGTATCTCAAATATCCAACAATATATCGAAATGAACGCCGAATGCTCCTCATGGCCTCACCCTCATTTGCACCAAACCCGGCACCTTCACAAAAGTATACTTAGTGAAAATTCCCTTCAATACTTTTATTCGAATTCGAGCCTAATGATCATGGCGCGCCATATCTTGACGTCACGAGGCTACAATCCCGACATCACCACATTACGGAATATCAGTTTGCAGCAGATGATCTTACAGATTTACGCCGTGAAGCAACTTGGCATGCGTGAGGCATCTGAATAGCTCTTGGGCCGTGGCAGCCATTTCGAACCGACCGAAATTTTTCACGGGTGGAGTCTTCGAGCCGTTGCGACCCGCGTCCTTGAAGGCTGCGAGCGAGCCAACCAGAACCCGATCGCGCGAGGTTTCGCGCTGTTGCGGGCGATTGACTGAATTCCGGGATGGTCGTAGGCGTCTCCGGCTTCGGCGAGGGCGAGCAGCCTCACCGACCCGCATCCCAAGCTTTTACCACCGCCTTCTTCGCCTGCGCCCGCCACACGCGGGTGAGGTTCTCCCGCGCCCATTCGGGATCGAGTCGACCGGGCCGCGCGAGGACCAGAGGATGCGGCCTGTGGTGGTCGGTGGTGAAGAAGGTCTCGGGGTCCATCTCGATCAGATGGTCGCGTTCCTCGAAGGGTACCTTGAAGACCGGGCAGTCATGGGTCGGGTTCCAGAACAGCATGGCCTTGCCGTTGACCTTGAAGGACGGATGGCCCCAGGAGGTGGTCTCCTCCGTGGTCGGCAAGGCGAGAATGATCTGGCGCAGGATGTCGAGGGTGATCATGGAAACTGCTCCGAGCCAACCATGCCTAAGATCTTCCGGTGTGCCACGGTGGAACCGAAGGAATGCTGTGATCATTCTGCAGCGTGAACGAAGAAAAGGCGAACCTAAATCTGCCGCCGTGCAAATCGCGTTGACGCACGGGAAATATTCAATCAGAAAAACCCGGAATAGCCGGCTGGAAATAGATGTCCCTACACAAGAGCCACGATCCTCGTTTCATTGCTGCAGCGCTTGCGTCGTCGGACGACTGCATCAAGATCATCGGCCTGGACGGCAGCCTGCAGTACATGACGGACGGCGGACAGCGGGTGATGGAGGTCGAAGATTTCGGCGCCATCAAGGGTTGTCCCTGGCCGGATTTCTGGCGCGATGAAGGCAATATCGCGGCCCTTGCCGCCATCCAGGCCGCGCGCGAAGGCCGGGAGTCCCGCTTCACGGGCTTCGCCGAGACGGCAAAGGGAAACCGGCGCTTCTGGGACGTGAAGGTCAGCCCCATCTTTGGGGAGGACAGCAGCGTCGAGAGCATTCTGTCGGTTTCGCGTGACATCACGGCAATCAAGAACTTCGAGACGGAGCAGGAACTGCTGCGCAACGAACTCTCGCATCGGATCAAGAACATTCTGGCGCTCGTACAGTCGCTCGCCAACCAGACGCTGCGCAACGACAGCGACATGGCGACCTCGAGGCTTGCCTTTCTGGAGCGACTGCATGCCCTCAGCCACGCACAGGATCTGTTCATCAGCCGCAACCAGGTATCGACGACGCTTCTGCAGCTCATCGAGCCGATCATCTCGACCCAGGACCCCGGTCGGATCGACGTAAGCGGGCCGGACGTGCAACTCTCCTCCAAGAGCAGCATCGCCTTTGCGCTCACGCTGCATGAGTTGATGACCAATGCGGTGAAATACGGCGCGCTCTCGAATGCCGAGGGCAAGATTGCGATCTCTTGGTCCGTGGAGCCTGAGGACGGCGCACCGGAGCTGCACTTTCTGTGGAGCGAAAGCGGTGGGCCGGCCGTGGTGGTGCCGGAGCGCAAAGGCTTCGGCTCACGCATGATCGAGAAGGCCCTGGTCGGCTATATCAGCGGCCAGGCGAGCATTACTTATGCGCCGACCGGTCTCGTCGTGCGGGTGAGAGGGCCGATCGCGGCACTGCGCGAACTGTGACCTAAGTCCGGCGTGACGGCAGGACCCGCGCCCCGGCAAAGCCGCCATCGGCGACGCCATCGCAAAGCTCCGACCATTCGCAGCCCGAACAGGCCGTGCGGATCGCGCCTGCGGCGAAGGTCTTTCTGAGGCGGGAGAGCAGTGCAGCGGTCGGTGCGATACGGACCCCGGGCGAAACAGGGCTGCCGAGCAAGCGGGCGACAGCGTCCGCGGCCGCCCGATCGCGATCGACGACGCTTTCCCGGTGGCAATGGGCATCGGGATCGGCGGAGAGCGGGCCGCAGATATCGTCCGGCCCCGCCACAAGCTCGATCTCCTCGCCGACCGACAGACGGGCGGCAATCGCCTCGTAGTTTTCCACGAAGGCAGGAGAATAGCCCTTGCCGACATAAGTCAGCATGCAGAGCAGGTGGTGGGCGCGGAGCCGGACGGTCATGCTTTGTATCAGCCGGATTTCAGGTCTCAGAGGTCGAGCGGTTTTGCCTTGCCGCGGGCAAGCGCCATCAGCAGAGCAGCGGCAAGCGCGGATTTGAGCACGGCACCCAAGATAAAGGGTGTGACGCCCAGCGCCAGGCCCTTTTCGGCACCCATGAGCCAAGCGAGCCAGGCACCGCCGATCACGAGGCACAGGATGTTGGCGGACAGATGCGCGACAACGCTTTTGACCACGCGCTCACCCGTCCAGCCCTTTTCGGCAAGGTAGCCTGCAAGGGCCGCGATGATCGGGAAGGAAACGAGGTAGCCTGCCGTCGGGCCGACGAAGGGGGCGAGACCGCCACCACCATTGGCGAGAACAGGAAGCCCCATCATCGCCTCACCCAGCCAGGCAAGCACGGTCAGGGCACCCAGGCGCCAGCCATAGAGCACGCCGATCATGGTCAGCGCAAAGGTCTGCAGGGTGATCGGTACCGGCACCATGGGCACTGATATCTGCGAGGCGAGTGCGAGCACGCCCGTGCCGAAGAGGAGAAGAGCGGCCTGCATGGGAAGCGAACGGCCGGCTATGCCGAGCGGATCGAAACCGCGGGCGGAGGGCGCGAGAATGGACGTCATGGGCAATCTCCATTTTATAGATAGTTTTATATGACGCCGAGTCTTTTATCTATGGAATCGGCGAGTGCCAAGGTGAGAATGTAGGAATTTCGTGAGATGATTGTCAGATCGGGCGTCGAATTTGCTGATAGTGGTACAACTTGATGGATTGCTCGAAATTTTATCTATAAATTTACGTTGAGAAATAGGGCCACGCACCTCATCCTACCCTCTCCCCGAGGGATGGGGTGCCGGCAGGCGGACGAGGGGCGGTTGTCTCTTGCGCGATGCCCATCTCCCCCTTGGTGGGGGAGAAAGCGATTTCGATGAATTAGGCGAGCGCGAGCCGCCTAAACATCAGAAATCGCAAGTGAGGGGGTCGGTCACATCGTGCCCGCAGCACCGATCCCCTCACCAGCAAAATCTGAAGTTTAGGTGGCTTTCGCTCACCTAAACCTTCGATTTTGCAACCTCTCCCACATCGGGAGAGGTGGGAACCGGGCTACCCGTGCCTCGCGCTAATCGGCAAGGCCGAAAGCGTCACCCCCACGGGCCGCTTTCCGGCGCCCCCCTTCAAGGGGGAGGTGGGGTGTTACCCGACGATGGCAAATCCCTCGGTCTCGGCCCTTCCCGGCACCGGCATGGGGGCGCGGCCGATCCACTGGACGTGGCGCTCGAGGATGCGGGCGGCTTCCGCGGCATCGCCGGATTTCAGGGCTTCGAGAATGGCGCGGTGGTCATGGTCCGTGCGGGCTTCCCAGGTGGCGCGCCAGGCGACGAAGAGGAAGCGGGCGGAGACAGCGTGGAGGTCGTCGATGACGGAGAGCAGACGTGGCATGCCGCAGGTGGAGACAATCAAGCGGTGGAAGCGGCGGTTGGCTTCCTCCCAGGTCTGCACGTCCCGGGCGGCGTCGGCATCGGCGGCGGCCTCTTCGGCAGCGGCGAGCACATCGGGCGTTAGGTTGGGGGCTGCATGGCGCAGCGCCAGCACTTCGAGGGCGGCGCGCATTTCGGCGACTTCACGCACCTGCTTCAGGTCGAAGCTTGCGACGCGCACGCCGCGACGGGGAATGCTGACGACGAGGCCTTGCGCCTCCAGCCGGCGGAAGGCCTCACGCACGGGGACATGACTTGCGCCGAATTCTTCCGCGATATGGTCCTGGGCGAGGCGCGATCCGGGCACGAGTTCACCATGGATGATGCGCTCCGCCAGCGCGCGGCTGATGCGGCTCGCTATCGTGTCCTGACCTGAATCGTCGCGCGTCTTGGGCATGGGTTCCTGCATAGTCAGCAGGTGGCGGCTTGTCGAGGGAGGCCGGTGTCGAAGCCCTCTGCCAAAGCCTTCCCCCTCATCCATGCCGCGCCCGGCTGTCCTCCGGCGCTTCGGTGCGATCGTTAAGGCCGTAGTCGCGCAAGACCTCGGCGACGCGCAGGCGATAGGCGGCGAAGACGCCGCCGCGGCCGGCCGTTTGGGCCGCGCGGTGTTCTTCGGTTTCGCGCCAACGGCGCACGGCCTCCTCGTCGCGCCAGAAGGAGAGCGACAAGAGCTTGCCGCGCGTCGTCAGGCTCTCGAAGCGCTCGACGGAGACGAAACCGTCGGCGGCTTCCAGCTGAGCGCGCAGCTCGCCGGCGAGATCGAGATAGCGGTGACGCTCGCCGATGAAGGGTGTCCCCTCGAAGAGGACGGCGATCATGGCTGGACTTTCCAGGATGGCGGGTGGGAAACATTTTTCAGGAAGAGCCGGTCCTCCTCCAGGATGAAACGGGCGTTCTTCGCGAACTCATAGTTGGCCTTGCCGAGAGGATCGGCGGCCAGCTTCAAGCGATAGGCCTCGTAAGCGGCGAGGTTTTCGATGTTGTAGATGCCGTAGGCGGTGGTCGCAGACCCTTCATGCGGGGCGAAATAGCCGACGAGATCGGCGCCGCAGCGCGGGATGGCCTCGCCCCAGTTGCGGGCATAGGTAGCGAAATCGTCACGACCGAAGGGATCGATGCGATAGCGGATGATGCAGGTGATCATGAGGGTTCCTCGTTTCTTGCGAGGTGGGTCTTGCCATGATCGACATGCGTGATGCTTCGATCGGCGTCGAAGTTTTGCCGGCGCTTTTTTCACCCTCGACAGTTCGACCGGGATCGAAGCATTCGCTACACTGGGGACAGAGACTGGGGCGAGGCAACAGGGAGAAGACGATGGCGGAAGGACCGGACATTGCACGCATCGCGTCGCTGATCGGCGATCCGGCACGCTCGAACATGCTGCTCGCGCTCATCGGTGGCAAGGCATTGACGGCGACGGAACTGGCGGGGGCGGCCGGGGTGACGCTGCCGACGGCGAGTTCACATTTGTCGAAACTCGAAGAGGGCGGATTGCTCTCCCAGTGCAAGCAGGGTCGGCACCGCTATTTCGTGCTGGCTGATGGCCATGTCGGCGCGATGATCGAGAGCCTGATGAGCTTTTCGGCAAGCCGCAGGCACCTTCGCCACCGCACCGGGCCAAAGGAGCCGGAACTGCGCAAGGCGCGGATCTGCTACGATCATCTGGCCGGCGATTTCGGCGTGCGCATGTTGGACAGCCTGGTAGCGCAAGGGGCGATCAAGGCCGAGGACGAGGCACTGACGTTGACCGCCGAGGGTGAGAGCCTGCTCGAAGCCCGGGGCCTCGATATCGACAGCCTGAGAGCCAGACGGAGGCCACTGTGCCGCGCCTGTCTCGACTGGAGCGAGCGACGCACGCATCTCGCCGGTACGCTCGGGGCAGCGCTACTCTCGCATTTTCTGGATCGCGGTCATGCGCGGCGGGTGGAAGACAGCCGGATCATCCGGTTTTCGCCGGAAGGAGAGCGGCAGTTTCTGACGGCGTTTCCCCTGCCCGATTGACCGGTCTCAGCCAAGATCAGGAGGGTCTTGAAAAGAAACCGACCGTACGGTATCTTGGAAATGACAACCGTCCTCGGAGCGCCATCATGAACCCAACACTCACCGCCTATGGCGCTCTTGCAGCCGCGATCGTGCTCGAAGTGATCGGCACCACGCTTTTGCAAAAGTCGGCGCAGTTCACCAAGCTCCTGCCGACGGCGGGCATGGTCATGTTCTATGTCGCGTCCTTCTATCTCCTGTCCCAGGCGCTGAAGGGTATGCCGCTCGGCATCGCTTATGCCATGTGGGGCGGGCTCGGAATCGTGCTGACCGCGCTGATCAGCGTCTTTTATCTGAAGCAGAGCCTGGATCTCGCAGCGCTTGCCGGAATCGCGTTGATCGTGGCGGGCGTGATCGTGATGAACACCCTCTCCAGCACGGTGTCGCACTGATGGCGGGCGCTCCCTCACCCGTAGACGGCGCATCCTCCGGCTATCATCGCAAGAAGCAGCCCGAGCAGGTGCGCCGGGCGCTCCTCGACTGCGCCGCCCAGATTGCCGCGGAAGACGGGGCAGCGGCCATCACCATCCAGGCGGTGGCGACGCGGGCCGGGGTCACCAAGGGTGGGCTCTTGCATCACTTTGACAGCAAGCAGGCGCTGCTCGCCGCCGTGTTTTCGGATTTGCTCGACAAGATGGATCAGGAGATCGATCGGACGCTGGCGGGAGATCCCGCGTCGCGCGGGCGTTTTACACGAGCCTATGTGCGGGCCTGCTTCTCGGATCGGCTGCTCGGCGAGCGGAGCCTCTGGGGCGCCCTGTCCGTTGCGATCGTCTCGGAGCCGGCGTTACGTTCACTCTGGTCGGCCTGGCTCGACGACCGCATGGCACGGCATGCCGAGACGGATTGTGATCCGAGATTCGTTGCCGTACGGCTCGCCGCCGATGGGATCTGGCTTGCGGACATGATGGAAAAGGCTGGTGGGCTGAAGCGCTACCCCCAGGATTTCGAAGCGGTCTTGCTGGCTATGGCCGAGGCTTGAACCCTCGCCTTCAGATCTCCGATCCGCCAACAGGCCAGCCATGCATGACATGCGATTGTCCTCGCCCTCCCGATCGTGTAGGGAGCGACCTTCCCTGGACCACATGACGGATGTTTCCATGAGCGGCTTCGACCTCACCCTTTTCGACTGCGACGGCGTGCTCGTCGATTCCGAGATCATCGCGGCCAAGGTTGAATCCAAGCTGCTGACCGAGGCGGGTTATCCGATCTCGGTCGAGGAAATGGGCGAACGTTTTGCCGGCATGACCTGGAAGAACATCCTGCTGTCGATCGAAAAGGAGGTCGACATCCCCCTGTCGGCGAGCCTGATCGACAAGTCGGAACAGTTGCTCGACCAGCGGCTCGCGCGTGAAGTCAAGGCAATCGAGGGTGTGGCTTATGCGCTCTCCCGGATATCAGGCCCGCGCTGCATCTGCTCGAACTCCTCTTCGCAACGCCTCGACATGATGCTGAGCAAGGTCGGGCTCAAGGAATTGTTCGCGCCACATATCTATTCGGCCAAGGATCTCGGTGCTGACAGGGTCAAGCCGAAGCCGGATATCTTCCTGCACGGCGCAGCACAATTCGGCGTCAGCCCGGCCAAGTGCATCGTGGTCGAGGATTCCGTTCATGGCGTGCATGCGGCCCGCGAGGCCGGAATGCGCGTCGTCGGCTTCACCGGCGCGTCGCATACCTATCCCTCGCATGCCGACAAGCTGACCGATGCGGGTGCTGAAACAGTCATCGCGCGCATGCAGGACCTGCCGGGCGTGATCGCCGCCATGGCGGAATGGGAAGGCGTGTTCTGAGCCGAGCCGGCTCTTAGATCACGTCCTGACCGTCAGCGCCCCGGGCAGGATTTCGGCGACGAAGCCACCCCGGATCGGGGTCTCTCCGTCGACATCGACCGGAAAACGTGACGGATCCCGCGGCCTCACCTCCACGCGTCTTGCCTTGTGAAAGCTGAGGAGCGGATGGCCGACATGACCGGCCTTGTGCAGGCGGCCCAGCAAATTCAGCAGGCCGAGCACCTTCTCCTCGCGCATCACCGCCACCTCGAACCTGCCATCGGCGACATCAGCCTCGGGTGTGATGTGCATGCCGCCGCCGAACCATGCGCCGTTGGCGATAGCCACGAGCGCCAGCCGCCCCTGATGCACCAGCATGCCGTCGACCAGCACGTCGAAATCATAAGGCCGGTAGCGCAGGATGGCGAGCGCCGAATGAACGAGGAAACGCAGCGGGCCGTTCAGGATGCGTGCCCGACCGGGCGCATTGACGGCCTCGACGATCTCGCCGGAAATGCCGACACTGGTGATGTTGGCGAAGTGGCGGCGCTGCTCGGCACCGGCCGCATCCCGCGAGATCAGGAGACCGGCGTCGATGCGGCGCAGCGGCGCAATTGCGATGTGATCGGCGAGGGCTGCGGGATCGGGCGGCAGGTTGAAGTTTCGGATGAAATCGCAGCCCGTGCCGATTGGCAGGAAGGCGAGCGGCATGTCGGGGCGGGAAGAACTCAGCACGCCATCGACGACATCGCTGATCGTGCCGTCGCCGCCCGCCACCAGAATGAGATCACAGGGGCCGGCGGCCAGTTCACGGGCCAGTCGGCGGGCATCGCCGCTGGAGCGACTCTCGTGGATCTCAATGTCCGGGAACCGGTTGCGGAGAGCGGCAAGTAAGGGCGCCCACTGCTTCTGACCCGAACGGCCTCCCGCAACTGGGTTTCTCACGACTGCGATTTTCAATCAGCCCTCCCCGGGATCCATCTGTCGCGGATGGCTTCCATGTCCCCTCATCGGGCGGCAGGCTATCACTCCCGCAGCGGGGTGAGCAAGGCGACCGGCTGGCCGGGACCAACAGCTTACACAAGCGGAAAGAAGGAGATCTCTGCCCTATCGTTGCCGGTGGGTAGAGGCGATATGGCGCTCCGTCAGCCTGGGCTGCCCGAAGAGCTTTTCGCGAAGCGGTCCGTCACGATACTCCGTTTTGTAGAGGCCGCGCTCCTGCAGACGCGGGACGACGAGTTCGATGATGTCGTCGAAGCATTCCGGCACGACGGTGCGGGAGAGATTGAAGCCGTCGACGCCGGTGTCTTCGACCCAGTCGACTAACCAATCCACGACCTGATCGGCCGAAGCGACCAAGGGCTGCTGGCGACTGCCGAGCACCATCTGCTCGATCAGCTTGCGCTTGGTCCATTGAGGACCAGCGGCGCGATCCATGGCCTTGATGTTGGAGGTGATCGCCTGGCTCTTGCCGGTCTCCACGGGTTCGTCCATGTCGAACTTGTCGAAGTCGATGCCCATGGAAGCGGCCGCATGGGTGAGTGCAGCCTCTGAACTCACGTAGCGCTTGTAGTCCTCGAACTTGTCCTGCGCCTCCTTTTCGGTACGGCCGGTGACGATGGTGGCGCCGAGGAAGACCTTGATGTCGTCTCCGTTTCGGCCGAAGCCTTCGGCCCTCGCCCTGATATCAGTGACGATCTCGCGCACGCCCTCCTTCTTCTGGCCATTGACGAAAACGCACTCGGCATGGGTCGCGGCGAATTGGCGGCCGCGCGGCGAGGATCCGGCCTGATAGAGCACGGGCGTGCGTTGCGGCGAGGGCTCGCTCAGATGATAGGCGTCCACCCGGTATTGTTTTCCATGATGGTGGACGGGGTGGACGCGGGAGGGATCCGCATAGACCTTCGCGGCCTTGTCGGCCACGACGGAACCGTCCTCCCAGCTTCCCTCCCAGAGCTTGTAGACGACTTCCATATACTCGTCGGCGAGATCATAGCGATCGTCATGGGCCATCTGGCCATCCAGACCAATCGCGCGCGCCGCACTGTCGAGATAGCCGGTGACGATGTTCCAGCCCATGCGGCCCCCGGTCAGATGATCCAGCGTCGCCATGCGGCGGGCAAAGAGGAAGGGTTGCTCGTAGGTGAGATTGGCGGTGACGCCGAAGCCGAGATGGCGGGTCACCGAAGCCATGGCCGGAACCAGCATCATCGGGTCGTTGACCGGCACTTGCACGGCACCGCGCAGGGCCGGCGCCGGGCTGCCGCTCAGGACGTCGTAGATGCCGACGACATCGGCGAGGAAGATGCCGTCGAAGAGGCCAGCTTCCAGGCGCTTGGCATAGTCGGTCCAATAGGTGAGGCTGTTGTATTCCATCGAGCGGTCGCGCGGATGGGACCAAAGGCCCTGCTGGATATGCCCGATGCAGTTCATGTCGAATGCGTTGAAACGGATCTCGCGTGTCATGTCGGTTCCCCCCGAGCCCTGGCAAGACAAGCCCACGGCTTGCCAATGCCGCATCCTCTATCGTATTCTTTCGTCCACTATAGAAGACGCACACGCAGGTTTTGGCAAGGGTGTAGATGAGCGAGACTGCAAGACGGATCGAAAGCCATGACGAAAGCCGGCAGGCGCGGGCGATTGCCGAGCGCATTCGGGCGGAGCGTGACATCCGGTCGTGGTCGCTGGCCGAGCTATCGGCGCGCTCGGGTGTTTCCAAGGCGATGATCAGCAAGGTCGAGCGCTGCGAGGCGAGCCCGACGGCCTCCGTGCTTGGCCGGCTGTCGGGCGCCTTCGGACTGCCGCTTTCGGTACTGCTCGCCATGGCGGAACGCGAGGGTGACCGCCTGGCCAGGCGGAGCGACCAGCCGGTCTGGGTCGATCCGGAGACGGGTTATTCGCGCCGCACCCTTTCTCCCCCGAACGGTGGGCAACTCGAACTGATCGAGGTGGTCTTGCCGGCGGGTGTGCGCGTCCCCTATCCGGCCTCCGCCTTCAGCTTCCAGCACCAGCAGATCCATGTCCTGGAGGGAGAGCTCGACTTCGTCGAGGGACCACGAAACCACCAGCTTTCGGCCGGCGACTGCCTGCAGCTCGGCGCGCCTGAAGACTGCATCTTCGTCAACGGCAGTGACAGGGCGACACGTTATCTGGTGGCGCTGACGCGGCGGGCATAGTCTTGAGGGAGGGCTCCAGCGGCTCCAGTTCTTGTCGTGCGGACAAGTCAGTGCCATATTATCTGGCAACTCGAGGATTGAGTATGGCTGGCACAGACGAAACCAAGCTTCTTTCACTCGTTGAAGCTCTGTTCAATGGTCAGAAGCGGACCCTTAGCATGGTTGAAGCGGCCACCGAAAAGTTCAGTACGGTCGAGACAGAAATCACGAAACTCAATCGCAAGATAAATTCGCTGCACGAACTGGCGTCTCGACACCATAGCGAGACGTCAACCCGACTTGGTGCGATCATTTCCCGAATGGACGAGGCGGAAGCCATGCTCGACGAGCGGTCCCGCGACATCAAGCGCACCCAGATCGAAGTCGTCGGGCAGTACAATGAGGTGCTGACTGCACTGCAAGATGCCTCAAACGCCATGCGGATCGCGGAGGACGTAAACACCCGCCTGATCACTGTTGAGAGCAAGCTCTCGCTTGGTTGAGGAAGGAGTCGGATGATGCCCAGATCATCCGACTCCGACGATTTTCCTTGAAAGGCTTACTTCTTCTTCGGCTGTTCGAAGCCGATATAGACGCGGGTCATGCCGGAGACATTGCCGGGGATCGTGACGGCGCGGCTGTAGACGAACTGGACCGGCGTGTTCACATCGGCGATCGCTACCGGATACTGTTCGAGTTCGTTGGACACTTCCTGGCCGCCGTCGATAACCGTGACGCGGACCGGCAGATTGATCGTGCCGGCCTTGCCCTGCGGACCAGAGATCAGGCGGCCCTGGATCAGCGCATTGACAGTCAGCGTGGTGTCCGTGCGGGCGCAGGAACGGGTCGAATCGGCGAGAGACGCCTGGAAGACGACCTGTTCGGCATCGCCGTCCTTGCCGCGGACAAAGGAACGATAAACGGCCGTGCTGTCCGTCAGCGAAATCTGCGGGCAGAAGCCCTGGACGAAAGCCTGCTGGTCGGTAGCGACCGCGGGCGTGGCCGCGGGCGCTGCGGCTGCGGGTTCGGACGAGGAAAGGCCGAGACTGCTGCCGAGGCTGCCGGCATTGCAACCCGAGAGAACCATCATCAGCGAAACGGCGACAACACCGCGCGACACGTTTACAGACACGAGACTTCACCTTCCGCATGCTCGGCCAAACAGCCGAAAAACAGTCAAACTTGAGGCTTTTCAGCGCCCTCGCGGATGGTCTATACCAGCGGTCACGAGAAAAATCGATTGGGTAGCCGGCAATTTGAGTCAAAATTCGATTGCCCCGCGACAGCCGGACCACAGGGTGGCATGGCCAAGGCCGCAGACGATTGCCGGGCTTGCGAAATACTGGCCGGCGCACTGGCGCAAACGGGCAAACCTCTTTATCGGAAACGCCATAGGTTTGGCGGCGCTTCGGCTCCGACCATCTGAACTATAGGGATAAGCGACGTGGAATATGTTTCGACCCGCGGCGAGGCCCCGAGCCTCGGCTTTTGTGATGCACTTCTGGCAGGCCTTGCCCGCGACGGTGGACTTTACGTTCCGCGCGAATGGCCGCAGATGTCGAAGAAAGCGATCCGGGGCCTGCGCGGCAAGTCTTACGAAGACGTCGCCTTCGAGGTTCTACTGCCCTTCACCAATGGCGAGATCGAGCCGAAGACCTTCCGGGCGATGATCGACGAGGCCTATGCGACCTTCAAGCATCCGGCCGTCGCACCGCTCGTGCAGACCGGGCCGAATTCCTTCGTGCTCGAACTCTTTCACGGCACGACGCTCGCCTTCAAGGACGTGGCGATGCAGTTGATCGCTCGGCTGATGGACCATGTGCTCGAGAAGCGCGGCGAACGGGCGACCATCGTCGGCGCGACCTCGGGCGATACCGGCGGTGCGGCGATCGACGCCTTCGCCGGCCGCGCGCGGACCGACATCTTCATCCTCTTTCCGCATGGTAAGGTCTCGCCGGTGCAGCAGCGCCAGATGACCTCATCGACGGACGAAAACGTGCATGCCATCGCCGTCGAGGGCAATTTCGACGACTGCCAGAACCTGGTGAAGGCGATGTTCAACGATGGCCCCTTCCGCGACCGCGTCGGACTTTCGGGCGTAAATTCGATCAACTGGGCCCGTATCATGGCGCAGGTGGTCTACTACTTCAGCTCCGCCGTGGCGCTCGGCGCACCCGACCGCAAGGTCTCGTTCACGGTTCCGACCGGCAATTTCGGCGATATCTTCGCCGGTTATGTCGCCAAGAAGATGGGCCTGCCGATCGACAAGCTGGTCGTCGCCACAAACGACAACGACATCCTGGCGCGCACGATGAAGACCGGGCGCTACGAGATGAAGGGGGTTTCGGCCACCTCATCGCCGTCGATGGACATCCAGATTTCCTCCAACTTCGAACGCCTGCTGTTCGAAGCCTATGACCGCGATGCATCCGCCATCCGCTCTTCGATGGAAGGGCTGAAGCAGTCCGGCGCCTTCGAAATCAAGCCGGAAGCGCTCAAATTCATCCGCAAGGATTTTCGCGCCGGTCGCGCAACACAGAAGGAAGTGGCGAAGACGATCCGCGCCGTTCTCGACGAGACCGGCTACCTTCTCGACCCGCATACCGCCGTCGGCGTGCATGTGGCGAAGAAATTCGAGAAGCCGCAAAGCCCTATGGTGGTGCTGGCCACGGCCCATCCGGCCAAGTTCCCGGCGGCAGTAAAATCGGCCTCCGGTATTGACCCCGCGCTTCCGGCGTGGCTTGCTGATCTGATGGACAGGGAGGAGCGCTTCGAAGTCCTGCCCGCGGAACTCAAAGCCGTCGAAAGCTTTGTCAGTCATCATGCGCGAGCAGTCAGGTAGGAAGTGCGGAAAGACGAACCATGAATGTTGAGTGCACCCGGCTTCCATCGGGTTTGACTGTCGTAACCGAGAACATGCCACATCTGGAAAGCGTGGCACTCGGAACCTGGATCAAATCCGGATCGCGCAACGAGACGGAAGCCGAGCATGGCATCGCGCATCTGCTCGAGCACATGGCGTTCAAGGGCACGAACAAGCGTAGCGCCCGCCAGATCGCGGAAGAAATCGAAAATGTCGGCGGTGAAGTCAACGCTGCGACGTCTACCGAGACGACCTCCTATTACGCCCGCGTGTTGAAGGACAATGTCCCGCTCGCGGTCGATATCCTCGCTGACATCCTGACCGACAGCGTCTTCGACGAAGAGGAACTGGAGCGCGAGAAACACGTCATCCTGCAGGAGATCGGCGCTGCCGACGACACGCCCGACGATGTGGTCTTCGACCGCTTTTCCGAACAGGCCTATCGCGGCCAGACCATCGGGCGCAGCATCCTCGGCACACCAGAGACGGTCAAGTCCTTCTCGAGCGACCAGATCCGCGCCTATCTGTCGCGCAACTACACGACCGACCGCATGTTCGTCGTCGCCGCCGGCCGGGTCGACCACGACGCCTTCGTCAAGCAGGTGGAACAGCGCTTCTCGTCCTTGCCGACAAAGCCGTCTGCGACCCCGGTCATGGATGTCGCTCACTATACGGGCGGCGAGTCGCGCGAAGAGCGCGACCTGATGGACACACAAGTCCTGCTCGGCTTCGAGGGCAAGGCCTACCACATGCGGGACTTCTACTGTTCGCAGATCCTCGCCAATATCCTCGGCGGCGGCATGTCGTCTCGGCTGTTCCAGGAAGTGCGCGAAATCCGCGGCCTGTGTTACTCCGTCTACGCCTTCCACTGGGGCTTTTCCGATACCGGCATCTTCGGCATCCATGCCGCGACCGGTGGCGAAAACCTGCCTGAACTGGTGCCCGTGATCATCGACGAACTGCGCAAGGTCTCCGACCACATTGACCAGCAGGAAATCGAGCGCTCGCGGGCGCAGATCCGCGCGCAGTTGCTGATGGGCCAGGAAAGCCCGGCTGCCCGCGCCGGTCAGATCGCCCGCCAGATGATGCTCTATGGTCGGACTATTCCGAACCAGGAAATGATGGAACGGCTTGCCGGCATTACCACCGAACGCCTGACCGATCTCGCCGGACGCCTGTTCTTCGACACCACGCCGACGCTTTCCGCGATCGGCCCTGTCGATCATCTCGTTCCGCTCGACGATATCAGGGGCGCTCTCAACACGCTGCCAGAAGGCGTCCGCAAGGCCGTCGGCTGACTATCGCGGACGCTGAACTCGACCGGCGGAGACCTCCGCCGGATTTCGCTCGGGGATTGACGATGACGCGCTCGGTCTTTCGGTTTCTGTCCCGGCAGTCGGACATGCCGGAGCTCCACGGCGAACGGCATATGCTTCGCCTGCCGCGGTTCCGCGATTTCGAGCCATGGCACCAGCTTCGCCGCGAAAGCCGCGCCTTTCTGCAACCCTGGGAACCCACCTGGCGCCCCGACGAACTGACCGAGCGGGCCTTTCGGCAGCGCGTGCTGCGTAATGAACAGGAATTTCACTCGGGTCTGGCGGTGCCCTTCTTCCTCTTCGACCGCGAGGAAAACACCTTGCTGGGCGGGCTCACCGTCGGTCTCATCCGACGCGGCGCCGCGCAGAGCTGCATGATCGGCTATTGGATGGGCGAGCGCCATTCGCGCCAAGGCCACATGTTTGCCGCACTTCAGCTGGCTATTCCCTACATCTTCGGGCCGCTCGAGTTGCACCGTATCGAGGCAGCCTGTATTCCGGACAACGTCAACAGCCTGAGGCTACTCGAAAAAACGGGATTTGAGCGGGAAGGTCTTTTGCGCGACTATCTGAAAATCAACGGGGAATGGCGCGATCATCTGCTGTTCTCCCGGATCGGCGCCCCCAAGGCGCGGAACGGCAAGACGTCCTCATGAGCAAAACCGAACCCCTTTCGCGCGCCGTGCCTCGCCGCGCTGCCCTGTGGCTGGCTGCGGTCGTTGCACTGTTCGCCGCGCTTGTTGCCTCGGCGGCGCTTGCCGTGGAACCGGTCAAGATCGCCCGGGACGACAATGCGCTGGACCTGACCGCAACGACCGAGATCTACACCAATCAGGGCGAGGCCTTCCAGGTTTCGACCGCCGCCGGTGCCGATGGCATCCGTCGGCGTATCGAGGTGCGTTCGAGTTCACCGGAGCATCAGGGCGACTGGGCGGTCTTCGCGCTTGCCAATGTTTCCGAAGAACAGCTGGAGCGCGTGATCGTCGCGCCGCATTTTCGTCTTTCCGGCTCCAAGATGTTCTGGCCGGATCTCGGTTCGCAGCGGATCATGGCGATCACGCCATCGGAAGGTTTTGCGCTCGACCGCGTACCGAGCCCGGATGCCGACGTCTTCCGCATCACGCTCAACCCGGGCACCGTGATCACCTTCGTCGCCGAGCTCGCGACACCGGAACTGCCGCAGATCTATCTCTGGGAGCCGGACGCCTACAAGGACACGGTCAACGCGTTTACGCTCTATCGCGGCATCGTGCTCGGCATTGCCGGCCTGCTCGCGGTCTTCCTTACCATCCTCTTTGTCGTCAAGGGCACGTCCATGCTGCCGGCGGCCGCCGCGCTCGCCTGGGCCGTGCTCGCCTATATCTGCGTCGACTTCGGCTTCCTGGAAAAGCTGATCACGCTGACCTCGTCCGACATTCGAATATGGCGCGCGGGAGCGGAAGTGGCGCTTGCCTCCTCGCTTGTCATCTTCCTCTTCACCTATCTCAACCTCAACCGCTGGCACGTGCATCTGGGTTATGCGACGCTTGCCTGGATGCTGGGTCTCACGGTTCTCTTCGGTGTGGCGATCTTCGACCCCTCGATCGCCGCCGGCATTGCGCGCGTTTCCTTCGCGCTCACGGGCGTCGTGGGCATCGGCTTGATCGTCTATCTCGGCTTCAACCGTTACGACCGAGCGGTTCTCCTGGTGCCGACCTGGGTGCTGATCCTCGTCTGGCTTTTCGCCGGCTGGATGACGGTTACCGGCCAGCTCGACAACGACATCATCCAGCCGGCGCTCGGTGGCGGCCTGGTTCTCATCGTTCTCCTGATCGGGTTTACGGTCATGCAGCACGCCTTCGCCGGCGGTGCCTATCAGCAGGGCTTGTTCTCCGACCTTGAGCGCCAGTCGCTGGCGCTGACCGGCTCGGGCGACACGGTCTGGGACTGGGACGTGGCCCGCGACCGCGTGGTGACGAGCCCCGATGTCTCGATACGTCTCGGCCTGTCGCCGGGCACCATGCACGGCCCGGCCCGCAACTGGCTGCCGCGCCTGCATCCCGACGATCGCGACCGCTTCCGGGCCACGCTCGACGTGCTGCTCGAACATCGCAAGGGACGCCTCAGCCACGAATTCCGCATCCGCGCCGAAGACGGGCATTTTCATTGGCTGAAGATCCGCGCGCGGCCGGTGCTTGGGTCGAATGGCGAGGTCATCCGCTGCGTCGGCACAATTATCGACGTGACCGAGCAAAAGAACTCGATCGACCGGCTGCTCGTCGATGCCATGCATGACAATCTGACGGGACTTCCGAACCGCGAGGTCTTCCTCGATCGGCTGCAGGCAATCCTGTCACTCGCAGCGACAACCGACAACGTGCGCCCCACCGTGCTTGCGATCGACATCGACCGATACAAGCAGGTCAACGATGCGCTCGGGATCGCTGCCGGCGACAATATCCTGATTGCGATCACGCGGCGTTTGCGCCGGCTGTTGAAACCGCAGGACACGCTGGCGCGACTTTCCGGCGACGAATTCGGCCTGATCCTTGTCTCCGAAAAGGATCCGGGCAAGATCGCCGACTTTGCCGACGCTGTGTCCAAGGCGATCATGGTGCCGCTCAATTTCGCCAATCGGGAAATCAACCTGACGGCCTCGATCGGCCTAGTCTCCTGGGTGGACCAGCAGGAAAGCTCGGCAAGCCTGCTTGCCGATGCGGAGCTTGCCATGTACCGGGCGAAACGCGCCGGGGGCAATCGGGTCGAGCCTTTCCGCCCGGCCTTCCGCACTGTGAGCACCGACCGATTGCAGCTCGAAACGGATCTGCGCCGCGCGATCGAGCGCAAGGAGCTGTCGATGGCTTACCAGCCGATCGTGCGGCTCTCAAACGGCGAGATCGCAGGCTTCGAAGCGCTGATGCGCTGGGACCATCCGAAGCGCGGCACGATTTCGCCGACAGAATTCATTCCGATTGCGGAAATGTCCGACCTCATCGAGCCACTCGGCATGTTTTCGCTGGAACGGGCAGCCACCGACCTGATGGACTGGGAGCGTCAGACCGGCGAATTGCCGATCTTCGTCTCGGTCAACCTCTCTTCCGCCCAGCTGATCTCCAGCGAGATCTACAATGACGTGCGCGCGCTCCTGGTGAAGACCCAGTGCGATCCAAAGCGGATCAAGCTGGAACTGACCGAGAGCGTGGTCATGGAAAACCCGGAACAGGCGCGCCTGATGCTGGAAAAGCTGAAGGATACCGGCATCAGCCTGGCGCTCGACGATTTTGGCACCGGATATTCGTCGCTCGCCTATCTCACCCGCTTCCCCTTCGACACGATCAAGCTCGACAAGGCGCTGGTCTGCGACCAGTCGGACAAGAAGTCCGTCCTCCTCCGCTCCGTCGTCTCGATGGCGCGCGGGCTGGACATGCAGGTGGTCGCCGAGGGCATCCAGACCGACCAAGACGCCGCCGACCTCGCCATGATGGGCTGCGACTTCGGCCAGAGCTATCTGTTTGGCCCGCCGCTCGGCTCGGAATCGGTGCTGAGGTTGCTCAAGGAGCGGTTTCCGCTGATGAAGCGGGCGTGAGGCGGCAGGTCTTCACGTGCGCTGAAGCGCGACATGGACACCGAGACCGACAAGGACCGCGCCCCCTGCCCTTTGCAGATTGCGTTGCAGGGAAGAGACCCGCGCCAAGCGTTTGGTGACCATGCTCGCCGCCATCACGCAGGCGATGTCGGCGACCGTGAACATCGCGTTGACCGCCGTGCCAAGGATGAGGAACTGCAGCCAGACGGGAAAGGCTGCGGCCTGATCGATGAACTGCGGCAGGAAGGCGAGGAAGAAGATCGCCGTCTTCGGATTGAGCACCTCGACCAGCATGCTCTCCACGAAGGCCCGCCGTCCGGTTTTCGGTGCAACCGTCATCTCTTCACCGGCCCCCTGCGATCGAGCGGCACGGAACATGCGTATACCGAGATAGATGAGATAGGCAGCGCCGGCGAGCTTGACCGCCAGATAGAGCGTTGGCACCAGATGGAAGAGAACCGACAGACCCACTGCAGCGGCTGCCACATGCACATAGCAGCCGACATGAATGCCCAGTGTCGCCATCAGACCCGCGCGACGATCCGCAGCCAGCGTGCGTGCCGCGACATAGAGCATGGCCGGGCCAGGAATGAAGGCGAAGACGGCGGTGGTGATGAAAAAGGCGATGAGGATGTCGGTGGTTGGCATGGGATGGGCCTCGTTTGTGCCGAACCTGATAGTCCAGCACAAAAACAATGACTGCGCCCACTGAGCTTGCAAGCGGAATATGCGCAGCCATCGGATTTACCGGCTCAAGCGTGCCCGGCATCCATCGACAGCATGGCCGGGTTGATGCCCATCAGGGCAAGCGCCCGGTCGTATTTGTTGTCCAGGCAGCGGTCGAAGATCAGGCTTTCGGTGGCCGCGCAATGGAGCCAGCCGTTCTGGGCGATTTCCTCTTCCAGCTGGCCCGGGCCCCAGCCTGCGTAACCGAGCAGCATGGTTGCGTGGCGAGGGCCTCTGCCGTCGGAAATGGCGCGGACGATGTCGAGGGTCGCAGTCAGCGAGATGTCGTCGCTGACGGGGATGGAGCTGTCGGAGAGGTAATCGTCGGAATGCAGCACGAAGCCACGATTCTGCTCGACCGGGCCGCCGCACTGGATTGGGAAATGGCGGGCGTGGTCGGGCAGCATGATGGCATCGTTGCGGTCGATCAGTTCCAGATGCAGCAACAGGTCGGCAAAGGTAACCGATTGCGCGCGGTTGATGATGAAGCCCATGGCCCCGGCATCCGAATGGGCGCAGATGTAGACGACGGCGCGGGCAAAATTGCCGTCCGCCATGCCGGGCATGGCGATCAGCAGGTTACCATCCAGGAAACCGCGCTCTCTCAGACTGGTTTTCGACGACAATGCCATGCCCGCCTCCCTGGTTTGCCACTTGGGCAATCGGCTTCATGCGTGGTTCAGATGTGGTCTCTCATTCAAGATGGGGCAGAAGCGGATTGTGATCAACCCAAAATGATGAGCATGAAGCAAGCGTGACTGGCCAAGGTCACGGCGATCTTCTAGAGCCGGGTGAATGATCTCCAGAACAGAAACAGACATGACTTCTTCCCGCCTGTTGCATGTGCTTTTTCGTGGTCCATTGGCGCCGTTCGCGGCAGCCATCGGTCTGTGTTTTCTCCTGTCGGCCTGGCCGCTGATGGCCGCGAGCAGCGAATGGGCGGTGAATGAAGGGGGCCGGATGCGGCTCATCCTTCTGCCAGAGGGTGCCGACGGCCTGCGTCACGGCGCGCTGGTGATCGAACCGAAGCCGGGCTGGATCACCTATTGGAAGGAGCCGGGCGATGTCGGCATTCCACCGACAATCAAACCCGCGCCCGGGGCATCCTTCAGCGTCGACACGATCGGGTTTCCCGTGCCCAAGGTTCTGATGAGCGGCGACATGGTCGATGTCGGGTATGACCATCCTGTGACCCTGCCGATCACGCTCAGGAATGCGCCGGATACGACCGGCGTGACGATCAACGCATTTGTTGGCGTGTGCCAGAATATCTGCATTCCGTTCCAGGCCGATCTCACCGTGCCCCCGGATACCGACGGTGCGAGCAATGCGGTCGAGACGACCCTCGTTGCGTCGGCGCTGGCACAGATCCCGCCCGGCCCTTCCGAGGATTTTCATGTCGTGGGGCACAGAATGAGCCCCGACGGCAAGGAGCTCGTGGTGCGGGCCAAGCTGCCCGAGGGCAAGTCGGCGCCTGAGGTCTTCATCAGCGGGCCGAGCGGCCATGTCTTCGTCAAGGCGCATGCTTCGGCAGGCGAAGGCGGCGAGACGATCCTGTCCGTGCCGATCGGGAAACTTCCGAAGAAATACAAGCTGGCGGGCAAGACTTGGGGCATGCTTGTCGTCAGCGGCGATCGCGCCATGGAAACCACGCTTGCCTTCGACTGACCCGCTCCTATATTCGCGTCGATTGCCGCACGGAGGGGTTCCGGGGGGCGCAACGCGAGCGAGGACGACATTCATGACCATAGCCATCGGCGACAAGCTGCCTCAGGCCACCTTCAAGGAAAAGACCGTGGACGGTCCGGTGGAAATCTCCACCGAAGACCTGTTCGCCGGCAAGAAGGTCGTCGTCTTCGCCGTCCCCGGTGCCTTCACCCCGACCTGCACGCTGAACCACCTGCCCGGCTATCTTGAGAACCGTGATGCGCTGATGGCGCGTGGCGTCGACGATATTGCCGTCATCGCGGTCAACGACTGGCACGTCATGGGCGCCTGGGCGCAGCATTCGGGCGGCATGGGCAAGATCCACTTCCTCGCCGACTGGAATGCGGCCTTCACCAAGGCACTCGGCCTCGACGCCGATCTTTCTGCCGGAAGCCTCGGCCTGCGTTCCAAGCGCTATTCCATGCTGGTCGAGGACGGCGTGGTGAAGAGCCTCAATATCGAGGAAAATCCCGGCCAGGCGACCGTATCGTCGGCGGCCACCATGATCGAGCAGCTCGGCGCCTGAGGCGCTCGGCTTATATCTGACAAGGAGGCCCGGGAAACCGGGCCTTTCGCGTTTCAGTGGGCGAGATCGAAGACAAGGATGCCGGCAAGACCGCCATCCGTGGCGCTGACGATGCGCTCGCCGACTTCCACATGCTTCGGATGCTTGAGATAATAGTCGCGCACCATCTCGTCCTCGAAGGTGACGATGAAGCCATCATTATAGCCGCCGCTCAGGCCCTCCGGCGAGACGTTCGGCCCCGACTTCACCTCCAGCATGCCCGGCACCACGTCCTTCAAATCGGCAATCGCCGCATAGATCGCCCGCTTCTCGGCATCTTGGACAGCCGCCTTGAAGCGTAGGAATACGCAGTGCTGGATCATGGATGTCTCCCGTCAGTTTGGTTTTGACGGGAGCATAGGGGGAAAGGGTGAAAGGGCAAGGGGGCGACGGCTGTGCAACCTTGTTCCGTCACCGTCATTTCACCAGAAGCGACCGCCCAAAACCCGACTTCTTGAAAGGCTCCATGCCGCGGCGGGCAAGCTCGTCGGCGCGTTCGTTTTCCGGGTGGCCGGCATGGCCCTTGACCCAGTGCCATTTCACTTTGTGGCGCTGGTTGGCGGTGTCCAGCGCCTGCCAGAGTTCGCCGTTCTTCACCGGCTTCTTGTCGGCGGTCTTCCAGCCGTTCTTCTTCCAGCCGAAGATCCACTTTGAAATGCCGTCCATGACATATTTGCTGTCGGTGTAAAGATCGACCTCGCAGGCGTCCTTCAATGCGTTGAGCGCCGTGATGGTGGCGAGCAGTTCCATGCGGTTGTTGGTGGTGTCTGCCTCGCCGCCGAAGAGTTCCTTCTCGGTCTCTCCATAACGCAGAACGGCACCCCAGCCGCCGGGGCCGGGATTGCCGGAGCAGGCGCCGTCTGTGTAGATCTCGACATGTTTCATGCGATCAGTCCGTATTCGGAGGCATTGGTGACGGCGCGGTGGAAGCGCAGCTTCTTCAAATACTCGAGCGGGTCCTTCTTCACCACGAGCGCGCCGGCCGGTGTTGTCAGCCAGTCGTAGAGGCGAGTAAGAAAGAAGCGCAGCGCGGATCCGCGGCAGAGGATCGGCAGGGCCTCGATTTCGGCTGCAGAAAGCGGGCGCACCGACTGGTAGCCCTCGATCATCGCCTTGCCCTTGGTGATGTTGTAGGCGCCATCTTTTTCAAAACACCAGGAATTAAGGCAGATCGAGAGGTCGTAGACCAAGAGGTCGTTGCAGGCAAAATAGAAGTCGATCAGGCCGGACAACCGATCCCCCAGGAAGAAGACGTTGTCGGGGAAGAGGTCGGCATGGATGACGCCTGCCGGCAGGTCCTTTGGCCAGTGGGTGGCGAGAACATCGAGCTCGGCCCCGATCTCAGCCTCCAGTCCCTCCTCCACTTCGTCGGCCCGGGCCTCGGACTTGGCCCAGAGGATCTGCCAGCCATCGAGCGAGAGCGCGTTCGGCCGCGTCAGCTCGAAACCTTCACCGGCGATGTGCATCTTGGCGAGGGCCGCGCCCACTTCGCGGCAATGCTGCGCCTCGGGCTTGCGCAGCCACATGCCTTCCAGGAAGGAGATGAGGGCCGCCGGACGGCTGGAGAGTTCGCCGAGCAGTTCGCCGTCGTGGCGCGGCAAAGGCAGTGGGCAATTGAGCCCGCGCTCGGAGAGATGATGCATGAGGCCGAGGAAGAAGGGCAGGTCCGATTTCTCGACGCGCTTTTCGTAGAGCGTCAGGATCAGCGGGGACTTCGAGGTGTGGAGCAGAAAGTTGGAATTCTCGACGCCTTCGGCAATGCCCTTGTAGGACAGAAGTTCGCCCACGTCATATTGCGCGAGAAAGGCCTTGAGGTCGTGTTCGTTGATGTCGGTATAGACTGCCACAGCTTTGAGGTTCCGTGCCACTTCGGGGATAACAGCAGTCCTATAACGGGCAGCGCCCGGGTGCCAGTCCCGCAACGACATGAGGCACAGGAAATGGGGCGGATGGAGCAATCGGCGCCCTATGCGGAGAGGGCTTAGGCCTTGGCGTTTCCGGCATTCTCGTCGTTCTTCATCTGGCGTTCGGCTGCCTGCGCCAGGAAGCCGGAGCACGTAAGGCCATGCGCTGGGCGTCGTCCAGATCCGTGCCAGCCGTCACCACACCCGGAAAATCCGGAAAGGATACGCCAAAATCGCTGTCGCGTTCCTTGTGAATGAGGCCAATGAAATTGTGCATGTGATCACCTCAGCTTCAGTGCAGACGGATTTTCAATGCTCTTGAGAGTGCCGATCGGCAGATCTTTCTCGGGATGCGGGACCGTCACGAGGCCCGGCTTGGTGTGATGTTTAAACTGCACGTGGCTGCCCTCAAAGCGGCAATAACTTCCGAGCTCTTCATTGCGACACGTACACACGCAGTGCGCATTGCTCAATCGCAGGTGTCAGGGACTGCCAGAATTTTACGCTTCCCTAATTCTATGTCGCTAGCCTTTCCTGCAACGATGATGGGGATGCGCCACTATGGATCTGCCCGAAACCGCCAAGATGGCGCACGATTTTGCCGCTGCCATGAGCCATGCCCTCATTGTCGTTGACGGCGGTGGTGCCATTCGCTTTGCCAATCCGGCCTTCTGCGACATGTTCGGCTATCAGCAAGGTGACGTTCTCGGCCAGCCGATCACCCTCATCATTCCCGAACGCATGCGGGGTGCCCACACCGCCGGCATGGCGAATGTCGCGGCCGGCGCCAAACCCGGTCTTGCCGGCAAGGCCGTCGAGGTCTGCGCGCTCAAGCGGGACGGAAGCGAGTTTCCGATAGAGATCACGCTCGCGACCTGGACCGACGACGGCACATTCTGGGCAGGTGCCACGATCCGCGATATTTCGGAGCGACGCGAGCGTGACGTCCGGCTCATGCGTCTTGCTTCACACGACACCCTGACGGGTCTGCAGAACCGCCACGAATTCATGACTGTGCTCGGCGACAAGCTCTCCGTGGCCAGCCCCTGCACGCTGCTGCTCCTGGACCTCGACGGATTCAAGGACGTCAACGATACCCATGGTCATGCCGTCGGCGACAGCCTGCTTCAGGCCGTAGGTGTGCGGCTCCCCTACATGCTCGGCGACAAGGCTGCCATCGGCCGTCTCGGCGGCGACGAGTTCGGCGTATTGCTCAGTGACATCGGCGACCCGATGATCGCCCAGAAGCAGGCCTCGTGCATACTCGATGCCTTCCGTAAGCCCTTCAGCCTGGGTGGGCTGGACTTGGAACTCGGCGCCAGCATCGGAATCGCGATCGCGCCGCTGCATGGGGGCGAAGCGGAGGAATTGCTGGCTTCCGCCGATTTCGCGCTTTATCGCGCCAAGGCGGCAGGCGGGCGCGCCTATCGCTTCTTTGAAGCGTCCATGCGCAACGAGAGTCAGGCGAAACGCCAGATGCGCGACCGTCTGCGGTGCGCGCTTCACAGCGGGGAACTCGAACTCTATTATCAGCCTCAGGTCGAGCTTGCGAGCCAGCGCGTCGTCGGCTTCGAGGCCCTCATTAGATGGAACCATCCGGAGCAGGGCCTTCTGTTGCCAGGCGTCTTCCTGCCGTCGCTGGAACAGAGTGCGCTTGCCACCGAGATCGGCTGGTGGACACTCGATGAGGCCTGCCGGATGGCAGCAGAAATCAACGGGACGGACGGGACATACCGGATCGCCGTCAATCTCTTCGCTCAGCAGTTCCGCTCACCCCATCTCTGCGACAAGGTCGCCGAGGCGCTGGGGCGGCACGGCCTGGCCTCCGAGTGCCTCGAACTGGAAGTAACCGAGGAAGTCGCGCTCAATGATGAAGAGGCGAGCCTTCAGACGTTGCGGGCCGTTCGAGACATCGGGGTCGGCGTCGCCTTCGATGATTTTGGAACCGGCTTTGCTTCGCTCAGTTCCCTGCAACGCTATCCGCTGACGACGCTGAAGATCGATCGGGGCTTCGTCCGGGACATCCGCAAGAGTCCGTCGGACGCGGCCATAACCCGCGCGCTCGTCGCCATGAGCCGTGAGATGGGACTGCGTACAGTCGCGGAAGGCATTGAGACGGCCGAGCAGGAAGCAGTCCTGCAGGACATCGGTTGTCAGGAGGGTCAGGGCTACCTTTATGGGCGCCCGATGCGCAAAGCGGATGCGATCGCGAGTCTCGAACCGGTTGACGTCTCGTCCGTGACAGACTTGGCAATGGAGCGCTGAGACCGGCGCACGGGCTCACTTTCAGCCGTTGACCCAGGCCATGTCCTCGCGGGTCAGTTCGACATCGCGCAGTTCGCGGTTGACGAGGAAATGCTCGTTTTCTTCGGCCGTGATCGCAAGCTCCACCTTAGCGTCGAACCGCTCGCGGAAGGCGTCGATGATTTCGTCGACAATGACCTCGGGCGCGGAGGCGCCGGCGGAAATGCCGAGCGTGCGGATCTCGCCGATATCGGCCCAATCGATCTCGGAGGCGCGCTGAACGAGAGCTGAGCGGGTGGCCCCTGCCCTCAACGCCACTTCGACGAGGCGCTTGGAGTTGGACGAATTGGGTGCACCGACGACGATGAAGAGATCGCAGCCGGGCGCTGCATGTTTGACCGCTTCCTGGCGGTTGGTTGTCGCGTAGCAGATCGAATCCGCCGACGGTGCCGTCAGGTTCGGGAAGCGCTCCATGAGGCGGGCAATGACGCCGGCAGTGTCATCGACCGACAGCGTGGTCTGGGTGACGTAACCGAGATTATCTGCGTCAGCCGGCTGGTAGGCGTCGGCGTCCTCGACGGTCTCGACCAGGGACACGGACCCATCGGGCAGCTGGCCCATGGTGCCGATGACCTCCGGATGGCCGGCATGGCCGATCAGAATGACATGGCGACCGAGACGCTGGTGGCGCATGGCCTGTTTGTGAACCTTGGACACCAGCGGGCACGTCGCATCGAGATAGAAGAGGTTGCGGCTTGCTGCATCCTCCGGCACCGACTTCGGCACGCCATGGGCGGAGAAGACCACCGGCTGCTGGCGGTGTTCGGCGGGGATTTCATCGAGCTCTTCGACGAAGATTGCGCCCTTGGCTTCCAGACCTTCGACGACATAGCGGTTGTGGACGATTTCGTGGCGGACATAAACCGGAGCCCCGTAGCGCTTGAGCGCGAGCACGACGATCTGGATGGCACGGTCGACACCGGCGCAGAAGCCGCGCGGGCCGCAGAGCCTGATCGTCAGAGTGGGGCGGTTCAGGTGCATGTTCATCGGGTCAACCGGCAATCAGGACAGCGAGAATGGCGAGTGCGGCGGGAAGCGCCTGGATGACGAAGATCTTCCGCGAGGCCGTTGCACCTCCATATAGGCCGGCGACCAGCACGCAGCCAAGGAAAAACAACTGAATTTGAGTGCCGACGGCAACATCCGGCTGCAGCAAGCCCCAGATCAGGCCCGCGGCCAGGAAGCCGTTGTAGAGGCCCTGGTTCGCAGCCATCACCTTGGTCGCTTCCGCCTGTTCCGGCTTCATGCCGAAGGCGCGGCGGCCGGTCGGGGTGGTCCAGAGAAACATCTCGAGGATCAGAATGTAGATGTGCTCGAGCGCGACGAGCGCCACCATCGTGGAGGCGAGATAGGACATGCAGTTTCCTCGACACGGCGGTCTGTTCGCCGTCTTCATCCGCATCTTCTAGCGGAAAATCTTCTGTGGCTCTATCGGGATTTCCGACGGATCACGCCTGCCAGCACCACCGCGACCAGGGCAAAGGCAAGGCCGTACCAAGTGACGACATATTGAAGATGGTTGTTGGGCAGGTCGATCTGGGTCACGCCTCCCTTGGGTAGACCGCCTGCGACCGGCGTCGAATCGGCGTCCAGGAAAAAGGGCAGGACACGCTCGGCCGGCAGGTCGACGGACGCCGCCATGCGGGTGCGGTCTTTCCAGTAGAAGATGTTTGCCGCCTCGTCATTGTCAGGCACGAGCGACGACGGCTTTTCCGTGAGTTCTGCCCGGCCGAGGCCCGTCACCGTCTGCTCCCCCTCAATCAGGCTTTCAGGTCGGGTCGCCGGATCCTTGCGGTCATAGGGCACGAAGCCCCGGTTGACGAAGAGATAGCGCCCGTCGGCAAGCTCGAGCGGTGTGTAGAGGTAAAAGCCGGACTGTCCCTGGAAGGTCGCGAGAAAGTGGCGTTCCTTGTCGTTCAGGTAGCGACCGGTTGCCGTTGCATGGCGATAGTCGACCGCTTCGCCTGCTGTCAGCATGCGTTCCAGTTCGGCGATATCGACGGGGGCGGCAGTGCTGCGTTCCTGGATGTCGGCAAGCAGGGCTTCCTTCCAGTGCAAACGGTTGAGCTGCCAAGTGCCGAGCGACACGAGGATGGCGAGCGCTACGGGGACGAGCACCAAGGCAGCCCAGAAGCGCCATGTGCGGCGACCCGTACCCGTCTCCTCGGCCATCCGTGTATCAGCCACGGTCGATCACTCCCGGAGAGGCATTGTGCTTGTACTGCAGGGCGATCAGCAGCGCCTTCAGGAAGCGCATGAGCCACAGGGTCAAAGCGACGCCGAGCGGCGCGAAGACGAGGATGTGGAGCCACATCGAGGGCTGGTAGGTGAGTTCCACCCAGACGGCAAAGCCGACGACCAGAAGATCGGCCAGGAGGATGACGAAGATCGCCGGGCCATCGCCCGCGTCGACCCAGGACAGGTCCAGTCCGCAGGAATTGCAGCGCGCCTTCGGCTTGGTGAAGCCGTCGAAGAGCTTGCCATTGCCGCAGCGCGGGCAGGACGCACTGAGTGCGGCCTTGACCGGATCCACCGGCGGAAATTTTGCGTTGTCTTCGGTCATCGGACCTCTCCTCGAAGGAATTCCATATCCCCGCCAACCCTTAGCGCATGGGAGGGTTCCCTCACAGTGCCGGATCGTCGCATCCCGGAAAGCACAAAGGGCGGCTTGCGCCGCCCTTTGCTCAAAACCTGCCCGGATCAATGGGCGAGCGGCGCACCCCAATCGCCCCAGATATAGATGGCGAAGAAGAGGAACAGCCAGACGACGTCAACGAAGTGCCAGTACCAGGCGGCAGCTTCGAAGCCGAAATGCTGCTGCGGGGTGAAATGGCCGGCGAGCGCCCGGAACAGGCAGACGATCAGGAAGATCGTGCCGACCAGAACGTGGAAGCCGTGGAAGCCGGTCGCCATGAAGAAGGTCGCGCCGTAGATCGAATTCTTGAAGTCGAACGGCGAGTGCATGTACTCGTAGGCCTGGACGAAGGAGAACAGGACACCGAGCAGGACCGTCAGCACGAGGCCGGAGATCAGGCCCTTGCGGTCGTTGTGCAGCATCGCATGGTGCGCCCAGGTCACGCAGGTGCCAGACAGCAGCAGGATCACGGTGTTGTAGAGCGGCAGGTGCCAGGGATCGACGACCTCGATGCCCTGCGGCGGCCAGGTGCCACCCGTGAATTCGACGCGGCTCGCCTGGATCGCTTCGTTGGCGAAGAGGCTGGCATCGAAGAAGGCCCAGAACCAGGCAACGAAGAACATCACTTCAGACGCGATGAACATGATCATGCCATAGCGCAGATGCAACGAGACGACACGCGTGTGGTGACCGTCATGTGCTTCCTTTACCGTGTCAGCCCACCAGGCGAACATGGTGAAGAGCACGATGGCGAGGCCGATATAAAAGAGCCACGGGCTGGCGAAGTTGAGCCCGAACAGGTTCAGCGAACCGCCGCTCAGGTAGCGCATGTAGCCGACGCCGCCGAAGGTCAGCAAGAAGGCGCCGATCGAGGCCAGCAGCGGCCACGGGCTCGGATCGATGATGTGGTAGTCGTGGTTCTTCTGGTGCGCTTCGGCCATTTCAGCAATCCCCGAATGTCAATTTCATTACGAGTTCCGGCGAACCGGAGCCCTCTCACAGTTTCGGCTGTCCCTTGTCTTCCCCGACCGACAAAGCGGCCACCGGCTCCTGATCAGCGCGCGGATAGAAAGTGTAGGACAGGGTAATCGTTCCGATGCCCTTTGTCTCCTCCGCCTCGACGATGGCGGGGTCGACGAAGAAGACGACCGGCATTTCGAGTGTCTCGCCCGGCTGCAACGTGGTCTCTGTGAAGCAGAAACACTGGACCTTGTTGAAGTAGGCGCCAGCTTCCCCGGGCGTGACGTTGAAGATCGCCTCGCCGGTGACCGGATGTGGCGAGTTGTTCGTCGCGGTGTAGGAGATCTGGACGGTTTCGCCGATCTTCGGCGTCACCTTCTTGTCGACTGCCTTGAAATCCCAGTTCAGGCCGGGAGAGGCATTGGCGTCGAAGGTGACATTGATGGTGCGATCGAGGACTACGTCCGAGACCTGCTCGACGCGCTGGGTCGTGCCGCCGTAACCGGTGACCTGGCAGAAAAGCTGGTACAGCGGCACCGCCGCATAGGCCATGCCGACCATGGCGCCGACGAAGACGACGCAGGCGCTCGCCACGCCGAGATTGCGGCGGCTGGTTTGCTGGATTTGGTCGTTCGATTCGGTCACGATCTCTGCCTCGTCAGCCCACGTTGCCGATCTTGATGATGGTCACGACATAGAAGATCACGACCAGTGCGGCGAGTACCACGCCGAGGGCGATGTTGCGGCCACGGCGCGACTTGCGCTGCTTGTCGTTGAGTTGAACGGTTTCGATCACAGTGCACCTCCGAGCGAGCCGACAAGCGGCGCGAGGTAGAAATCGATCATCAGGGCCGCGAAGATCGCGAAGAGATAGAAGATCGAATAGGCGAAGAGCTTCTTGGCCGGTACCATCTTCTCGTCGCCGTCGGCCATACGCCAGACGGCGATGGAACAGTGCACGAAATAGGCACCGAGCAGGCCGGCGAAGATGCCGTAGCCGATCGAGGCGAGACCCGTGAAGGTCGGCAGGACACCCGTGACGGCGGTCAGGACGGCATAGACGGCGATCTGACGCTTGGTCGAGGGGATGCCAGCCACGTTCGGCATCATGGGCACGCCGACGGCGCCGTAATCCTTCATCTTGAACAGAGCAAGCGCCCAGAAATGCGCCGGCGTCCAGAGGAAGATGATCATGAACATGATGACGCTGTCGAGGGCGACGCCACCGGTGACGCAGGCCCAGCCGACCATGGGCGGAAAGGCGCCGGCCGCACCGCCGATGACGATGTTCTGCGGGGTCGAGCGCTTCAGCCACATCGTATAGACGACGGCATAGAAGAAGATGGTGAAGGCGAGCAGGCTGGCGGCAAACCAATTGACCGCAAGGCCGAGAATGCCGACCGAAAAGACCGAGAGAACGAGGCCGAAGGCGAGCGCCTCATGCGGCGTGACGCGGCCAGCCGGAACCGGGCGGGTCGCCGTGCGCGTCATGATGGCGTCGATGTCGGCATCGTACCACATGTTGAGTGCGCCCGAGGCGCCGGCGCCGACCGCGATGCAGAGAATTGCGATGAAACCGAGGACCGGGTTGATCTCGCCCGGCGCGAGCAGCAGGCCGGCAAGCGCCGTGAAGACGACGAGCGACATCACACGCGGCTTCAGGAGCGCGAAGAAATCGCGGGGTCCGGCTTCGGAGAGGCGCACCTCGCCTTCCAGGCCGAAAACGCCGCTGTTGTCGATGACCGTCATACTGTCGAATTCCGTCTTGCTTGCTGTTTGGTCGGGCGCCGCGATCCTCTGGACCGCGGCGCCCGAACGTTTCTCAGTGAGCCCTTGGTGGCTTACTTGACCTTGGGCAGCTGTTCCCACTGGTGATACGGCGGCGGCGAAGACAGCTGCCATTCCAGCGTGGTCGCGCCTTCACCCCAGGGGTTGTCCCCGGCGATGCGCTTCTTGGCGAAGGCTTCGAAGACGCCGTAGAGGAAGACGAAGACCGCGAAGGCCGAGATGTAAGAGCCGATCGACGAGACCAGGTTCCAGCCGGCATAGGCATCCGGATAGTCGATGTAGCGGCGGGGCATACCGGCGAGGCCGAGGAAGTGCTGCGGGAAGAACACCAGGTTGACGCCGATGAACATGATCCAGAAGTGCAGCTGTCCGACGAACTCGTTGTACATGTAGCCGGTCATCTTCGGGAACCAGTAGTACCAGCCGGCGAAAATCGCGAAGACGGCGCCGAGCGACAGAACGTAGTGGAAGTGGGCCACGACGTAATAGGTGTCATGCAGCGAGCGGTCGAGGCCGGCATTCGCTAGCTGAACGCCCGTGACGCCACCGACGGTGAACAGGAAGATGAAGCCGATCGCCCAGACCATCGGGGTCTTGAAACTCAGCGAGCCACCCCACATCGTCGCGATCCAGGAGAAGATCTTGATGCCGGTCGGCACCGCGATGACCATGGTTGCGAAGAGGAAGTAACGCTGCGCCTGAAGGGACAGACCGACCGTATACATGTGGTGTGCCCAGACGACGAAGCCGACGGCACCGATGCCGACCATGGCATAGGCCATGCCGAGATAGCCGAAGACCGGCTTCTTCGAGAAGGTCGAGATGATGTGGCTGACGATGCCGAAACCGGGAAGGATCAGAATGTAGACTTCCGGGTGACCGAAGAACCAGAACAGGTGCTGATAGAGGATCGGGTCACCACCGCCTTCAGGCGAGAAGAAGGTCGTGCCGAAGTTGCGGTCGGTTAGAAGCATGGTGATGCCGCCGGCGAGAACCGGGAGCGACAGCAGGAGAAGGAAGGCTGTGACCAGAACGGCCCAGGCAAAGAGCGGCATCTTGTGCAGCGTCATGCCCGGAGCGCGCATGTTCAGGATCGTGGTGATGAAGTTGATCGCACCGAGGATAGAGGACGCACCCGAGACGTGGAGCGCGAAGATCGCGAGGTCGACGGCCGGGCCGGGCTGGCCTGACGTCGCGAGCGGCGGATAGAGCGTCCAGCCACCACCGACGCCATAGGCGCCTGCCGGACCTTCGACGAACATCGACAGCACGAGCAGCAGGAAGGCCGGGACGATCAGCCAGAAGGAGATGTTGTTGAGGCGCGGGAAGGCCATGTCAGGAGCGCCGATCATGATCGGGATCATCCAGTTGGCAAAACCGCCGATCAGCGCCGGCATGACCATGAAGAAGATCATGATGAGGGCGTGGGCCGTCGTGAAGACGTTGTACATGTGCTTGCCGCCATCGATGGCAGCATCGCCTTCGAAGCCGTAGACCATGGATGCCAGACCATGGAAGATCTGGATGCCCGGGTCCTGGAGCTCCATGCGCATGGCAACCGAGAGGGCACCACCGACGATGCCTGCCATGATCGCGAAGATCAGGTAGAGCGTGCCGATGTCCTTGTGGTTGGTCGACAGGAACCAGCGGGCGAAGAAGCCCGGCTTATGGTCGTGATGTGCGTGTTCGTCGTGGGCAACAGAGCCAGCCATTGGCCTCACTCCTCTCAGTTCGTGATGTTTTCAGCTGTCTGGACGGCGGCGGGAGCGCCATCGACAGCAGCCATGAGAGCGCGATTGGCGCCCGACAGATCGGAGGTGGCAGCCTGCAGCCAGGTCGCATACTGCGCATCGGAGACCACACGGATCGCGATCGGCATGTAGGCGTGGTCCTTGCCACAGAGCTCGGAACACTGGCCGTAATAGAGGCCTTCACGGTCGGCCTGGAACCAGGTTTCGTTCAGACGGCCCGGGATGGCGTCGATCTTGATGCCGAAGGCGGGCATGGCGAAGGCATGAATGACGTCGGTCGGGGCTGCCGTGACGAGAAGACGGACGGTCTTGCCGACGGGCACGACGACTTCGTTGTCCACCGCGAGCAGACGCGGATAGCGGGCAACATCTTCCTTGCCGGCAGCGGCGCGGTCGGTGTCCTTCAGCAGATAGCTGTCGAAGGAAACAGCCTGCTCGCCCTCGTATTCATAGGACCAGAGCCACTGGGTCGCGGTCGCCTTGATGGTGATGTCGGGGTTTTCCGGCATCTTCAGCTGGTAGGTCAGCAGGTTGAAGGACGGGATCGCGATGGCGAAGAGGATGAGGACCGGAGCTACCGTCCAGACGATCTCGATCGCCGTGTTGTGGCTCGTCTTCGACGGCACCGGATTGGCGGCAGCGCGGAACTTGACGACCACGAGGATCAGAAGAATCAGAACGAAGATGGTGATCGGAACGATGAACCACAGGGTGTACTGCTCAAACCAGCTGTTGAACTCCATGATGGAGGTGGCTGGTTCCTGCATGCCCATCTGCCAGGGCTTCGGCTGATCGGCGAAGCCTACAGAAGCGAAAAGCAGACAGGCCAGAGCGGCCAAGGCTGCATAGGTTCTCTTCATCACGGTTTGGTCTCCCACAAGCGCTTGATCCACATCAAACCATAGCGCAAAAATCATGCTAGTGTCGCCGTTTCAAATCACAGATTGGCCGCAATCGCAATACGCCCGCGCGAAAGCCGGTGCGGCATTTTTGCGCTTCATCAAATAGATGTCGCCGTCATACACAGGCTTTGCCCTGATAGGGCCGGAACGGACGCATGATTGCGCTCCCACTGGAAAAATGCAGTCCCAATTATGCCGCAGTCGGCCTTAAAACAGGTGTCGGGGCTTCCCATTTGCGCACCCCGACGACAAGAATGTCGGCAATGATTCGTTTTCCAGAGGTTTTCATGGGTCTGCCAAGACTTGCCTGGTCCAGCCTGACCGCGAGCGCGGTGCTGATCGCCGCTCTCGCGACACCGGCGCAGAGCCAGCAACCCCAGCAACAGCCGGGCTCTGTGCGCTCCAACCACGGTGCCTGGTCTGTCATCTGCGACAAGCCGGCCGGTGCGACAGAAGAACAGTGCGCCCTGATGCAGAACGTCATCGCAGACGACCGGCCGGAAGTCGGCCTCTCCGTCGTCGTCTTGAAGACGGCCGACCGACAGGCCCGCATCTTGCGCATTCTGGCCCCGCTCGGCGTGCTCCTGAAGGATGGCATGGAGCTCTTCGTCGACGGCAACAATATCGGCCGGGCCTATTTCACCCGCTGCTTCTCCGAAGGATGCTATGTCGAGGTCGAGATCGACGAGGAACTGATGAAGATCCTGCGGGCCGGCAAGGCGGCGGTATTTGCGCTGCGCGAATCCGCGGATCAGGATCGCGTCGGCATCCCGATCGAGCTCGCGGGCTTTGGCGAAGGCTACGACAAGCTGCCCTGACGGCTAGGTCGCCGGATCGTGATGACATTATAGAAGGGGGCAAGTCCGGCGGGCTTGCCCCTCTTTCGTTGCGCGCTTACATGCAAGACTTAGCGCCCAAGGAGACATGCATGACCCAGGACCTTCTCTCCCTCTTCGATTGCGACGAAGGCACGCTGACGCGGCGCGTCGCCGATGCACTCCAGGGCGCCGACGATGGAGAGCTCTTCGTCGAGCATGCCCAGGCGGAATCGCTGACTTTCGACAATGGTCGCCTCAAGGGAGGCTCCTTCAACACCGACCAGGGTTTCGGCCTGCGCGCGGTCGCCGACGAAGCTGTGGGCTATGCCCATTCCGGCGAATTGTCGCTTGCCGCCCTCTCCCGCGCGGCAGACGCCGTCGGCGCCGTCACGCATGGCTATTCGGGTTCCTACGCCACCGCCCCGCAGCGGACGAATGCCAAGCTCTATGGCGACGGCAATCCGATCGGCTCGCCGACCTTCGAGGAGAAGGTCAAGCTGCTTTCGGAAATCGACGCCTATCTGCGCGACAAGGACCCCAAGGTGCGGCAAGTGACGGCGACCGTTGGTGCGAGCTGGCAGGTGGTCGAGATCCTGCGCGCCGATGGCCACCGGGTCCGCGATACCAGGCCGATGACGCGGATCAACATCTCCGTGGTGACCGGTGACGGCGACCGCCAGGAAAGCGGCTCCTTCGGGGTCGGCGGCCGCATGGGCTTCAATGATTTCCTGACTGAAGAAAGCTGGCAGCGCGGCGCCGACGAGGCGTTGCGCCAGGCGCTGGTCAACCTCGAAGCCCAGGAAGCGCCGGCCGGCACCATGGACATCGTGCTCGGCAATGGCTGGCCGGGCGTCATGCTGCACGAGGCCGTCGGCCACGGGCTGGAAGGCGACTTCAACCGCAAGAAGACCTCGGCCTTCGCCGGCCTGATGGGCGAGATGGTGGCTGCCCCCGGCGTCACCGTCGTAGACGACGGCACGATCAACGACCGGCGCGGCTCGATCACCATCGACGATGAGGGCACGCCGTCGGCCTATAACGTGCTGATCGAGAATGGCCGGCTGGTCGGCTACATGCAGGACCGGCAGAACGCCCGGCTGATGGGCATGAAGGCGACCGGCAATGGCCGTCGGCAGGGCTATGCGCACCAGCCGATGCCGCGCATGACAAACACCTACATGCTCTCGGGCGACAAGAGCCCGGAAGAGATCATTGCCTCCGTCAAGAAGGGCATCTATGCCGTCTCCTTCGGCGGCGGCCAGGTGGATATTACCTCGGGCAAGTTCGTCTTCGGCTGCACCGAGGCCTACCTCATCGAAAACGGCAAGATCGGCGCGCCGGTCAAGGGCGCCATGCTGATCGGCAACGGGCCGGATGCGATGAAGCGGATCACGATGATCGGCAACGACACCAAGCTCGACACCGGCATCGGCAATTGCGGCAAGGCCGGCCAGTGGGTGCCCGTCGGCGTCGGCCAGCCGCATCTCAGGATGGACCAGATCACGGTAGGTGGGACGAAGGCTTGAGGAAGAATGCGGTCGTTCCCGAACCTGCGTCAACGACTGGTGGTCGATGTAGCGGTGATCAGGTGACCACCCTTGCAGGAATGTAAATTTCCATTACAGTTCCCTTGAAGGAGATCACCATGACGTCGCTCACGGTCACCATGAAGGGTCAGGTTACATTGAAGCGAGAGCTTTTGCAGCATCTCGGCATCAAGCCGGGAGACCGAATCGCACTCGACAAGCTTCCGGGCGGCGAATTGCGTGTCCGGGCCGAACAGCCGGCGGGAACCATCGAGACATTCATCGGACGCCATGCAGGCAAGGTGAAGAAGCCCCTCACCCTCGACGAAATGAACGAGATCGCGGCGGCCGGCTGGGCCGGCAAACGATGAAGATCTCCGTCGACACCAATGTTCTACTCCGCGCCGTGCTGCAAGACGACCCCGAGCAGGGATCTGCTGCGGCGAGATTGCTGTCAGAGGCATCGCTGATTGCGGTTTCGCTTCCCAGTCTCTGCGAGTTCGTCTGGGTTCTGCGCCGCGGCGCGAAGCTCTCGACATCGGATGTGGCGCAGTCGATTCGCGATCTGATCGCGGCCGGCAATGTGGTGATGAACCGGCCGGCCGTGGAAGCGGGACTCGCGATACTCGAGGCCGGTGGCGACTTCGCAGACGGCGTGATTGCATTTGAAGGGCAATGGCTCGGCGGAGAAGAGTTCGTCTCTTTCGATCGGGAAGCGGTTTCCCTTCTCGAACAAACCGGCCAGCCCGCGAGACTGCTGGTTTGATGTAATCCCAGAATGCCGAACGCCCGATAATCTCTTCGAACCGTTACGGCTCAGCTTACATCCAAGGATGTGGGCTCCAAATTCGCTGCGTGTCGCATCTATGGCGCCAAGAGCGTTTCCGTATCACCCTCGCGCCGGCATCAGCACGCAGTCGTAGCGCTGGCGCACCAGCTTGTCGCAGGCGATGCGGGCTTCTTCCTTGGTCTCGAAACCCGTGAAGCGGGCGCGATAGAAGGTCATGCCGTTGCGGGTGACCATTTCCGTGTAGGTGTCGAGGCCCTGCAGCGGGGTGCCGACCTTCTGGCGGGCCTGGGCGAGAAGATCCATGGCGGCCTGGGCTGACGTCGCGGCAGCAATCTGGATCTGCCAGTGGCGTTCGGCGGAAATCTGAGGGGTGCTTGCCGTGTGCTGCGGATCGACCGGGTCGAAGCGTGTGGCGGGGTTGGCGACCAGTTCCGCGGAGGCGGCGGTAGACGCCGCATAGGCGGATGCAGTGCCCGAGGCAGAGGTGCCCGTGGCGCCGGCCATGCCCTGGACGGCTGCGAGGGCCGACTGGCGCGAGGCCGGTACAGGGACCTCGTCGCCGAGGCGGGCCAGATCCATCTGCACGCCGGTCGAGCGCGAGACCAGGAGTTGCTGGCCAGACGAGGCCTTCTTGATATTGGCGTCGATCAGCCGTTCCATGATCTTGTCGCGGCTTGCAGCCGTGCGGCCGCCCAAGACGACCCCGACCACCCGGCGGCCGTCATGTTCGACGGCGCTGACGAGGTTGAAGCCGGAGGCATTGGTATAGCCGGTCTTGATGCCGTCCATGCCCTTGTAGCGGTACATCAGATTGTTGTGGCCGGTGATCGTCTTGCCGCGGAACTTGAAGCTCTTGGTGGCGAAGAGTTCGTAGTCCTTCGGGAAGTCACGCATCAGGGCGACGCCGAGGGTCGACATGTCACGGGCCGTGGTGAACTGCTGCGCATGCGGCAGACCCGATGCGTTGAAGAATGTGGTGTTCATCATGCCGAGCGAGCGCGCCTTGCGCGTCATCAAGGCTGCAAAGCCTTCTTCGCTGCCGCCGATCTTCTCGCCGACAGCAGCGGCCGCATCATTGGCCGACTTGACGATCATGGCGAGCACGGCTTCGCGCACCGTGATCGTATCGCCTGCCTTGACGAAAAGCTTCGTCGGCGGTCGGGAGGCGGCATGTTTCGAAAAGGGAACCGGGCTATCCCAGCTGAGCTTGCCGGCCTTGATCGCGTCCAGGACCATGTAGACCGACATCATCTTGGTCAGCGAGGCCGGATGATTGAGCTCGTCGGGATTTTCGGATGCCAGGACCTCGCCGGTTCGGGCATCGAGGAGAAGTTGGGCACTGCCGGCATGGGCTGCTGTCGAGAGGGAGAGGATCGCCACGCAAAACGATAACGCGATCAGCAACTTGCTCATGAAAACTCCAATGCGGCCCGGATTTCAATGCTGACAGGAGCTGGTTCGATTCGATCGATCCGCCGTTCTGTGCCTGAGCCCCTATGGCAAGAATGGGGCGACAATCAGCCGATCGGAATCAAATGCAACCATCAGTCCACAGAAGGTCACCCGGTTATGGTGAATGGGGGGTTAATCCACAGGGCGAAAGCTCGCAGTGGCACCGCTGCGTACCATCGCCGCTCACCGGGTGAGTGAGACGGCGCCCGTGCCCTCCTCGGCCAGGCTGTCCGACGGATTGACCAGCTGGCAGCGCTGCATCGACAGGCACCCACAGCCGATGCAGCCGTCGAGATCAGTGCGCAGGCGCTGGAGGATGCGAATGCGGGCATCGAGTTTTTCGGCCCATCCGGTGGCGATATGGCGCCAGTCTTCGGGCGTTGGCGTTCGCCCTGCCGGAAGGGCCGACAAGGCGTCTGCGACCTCCGACAGCGGCAGCCCCACCTCCTGTGCTGCCCGGATCAGCGCCAGACGGCGAAGCACATCGCGACTGTAGCGGCGCTGGTTTCCGCCGGTCCGGTCGGCAGAGATCAGGCCCTTGCGCTCGTAGAAATGTATTGCCGAAACCGCCAGCCCGCTTCGGCGGGCGACGTCTCCAACGGTCAGATGCATTTTTTGTTGCGCCATGGCTTTACCTCAACTTCGGTTGAGGTTGTAGCATGGCCGCAAATCGCATTCTATCGCATCCCGCAGAGAGAGTTCCTTCATGACCGATACCGCGACCGAGAGCCTTGCCGTCAAACCCACATTAGAAGCAGACGGCACGGGAGAAGTAGATTCGGCGAGCGGAGATGACGGCGGCTGGCCCGATCTGCTGCAGCCCGCCCATCTCGCCACGACCCTGATGCTGAGCATGGGTGTGGCGCTCTTTGCGTTCAATGGCTTCTTCGTCTCGACCGTGTTGCCGAGCGCGATCGCGGAGATCGGCGGCGGGCACCTCATCGCCTGGTCGGTCTCGCTCTACCTGATCGGCTCGATCGTCGCCGGGGTGACGGCTGCCCAATTGAAGCAGCGTTTTGGCGCCCGGCGGGTGCTTGTCGTTGCCACACTGCTCTTCATTGCCGGCACGGTGATTGCCGCCATGGCGACATCCATGGAGCAGGTGCTTGTGGGCCGGGTGGGACAGGGGCTGGGCGAAGGCGTCGTGGCGGCGATCTGCTATGCGCTGATCCCGGCGCTCTTCCCTGCCCGGCTGGTGCCCAAGGTCTTCGGGGTCGAAGCCCTGGTCTGGACCTGCGCCTCCTTCGGTGGCCCATTTGCGGCCGGCTGGCTGGCTGAAAGTTTCTCCTGGCGCGTGGCCTTTCTGATCAACGTACCCTTCGGTCTCATCTTCATCGTGCTTGCCGTCTTTACGGCCACCAGGCGCGACGAGGTGTTCGAGCGATCGAGGATGCCGATATCCCCGCTCGTACTCTTGGCGCTCGGCATGCTGATGGTCCTTTACTCCGGCATTGTGGGGCCGGCCTTGATGTCGGCTGCCCTGGTTTTTGCGGGTCTCGCCCTGCTCGGCCTCAGCGTCGTGAGGGATCGCCTCTCCCCGTCCAGCCTGATGCCGCACAGCGCCTTCGGCTTCAATTCCACGGTTGGCACAGGTCTCTGGCTGGTCCTCCTGATGCCGGTCGCCCAGGCGACAAGCAGCGTCTATTTCGTCTTCGGTCTGCAGCGCAGCTTCGGCTTCGGCCCGATGGCGGCGGGCGGCCTGGGGGCCGTCATGGCGATGAGCTGGAGCCTGGTTGCTGTTCTCGTCGCTCATATCGGAGCAGGATCGGCGCGTCGGCGTTCGATCGAGGCAGGCCCTATCTTGCAATGCGGCGGGATGCTGCTGGTAGCGCTCGGGTTTCATCAGGGCTCGCTCACGCTTCTCATCGTCGGGCAAATCGTGGTGGGTGCGGCCTTCGGCGCGAGCTGGGCGTTCCTCAGCCAGATGCTGATGGAAGCAAGCGCGGCCGGTGAGCGCGACAAGACCTCGGGCCTGATCCCGACGCTGCAATCGGCAGGTTTTGCAATCGGGGCCGCCTTTGCCGGACTTGCCGGCAACAGCCTCGGCCTCGCCGAGGCTTCGAGCGACGGCCAGACGAGCGTCGCATTCGCCGCCACCTTCCTGATCCCGGTGCTGTGGACGATTCCCGCGATGCTGCTCGCCAGGCGCTCAACCCGACTTGCAGAGGGATGTTTGTCGCAATCCCCATAAATTGAGGCGAAGTGTTGAACCGCGCTTAAGGACTAAAAGGTAACCTTGCGGCCATTGTGAAGAATGGTATTTCAGGCAGGGCTATGACGGGGCGGTTGAAACAGCGGGTGAAGCGTGCGGTGATCACCGCCGGGCTGGAGGCGTCGTTTCTCCTGTCGCGGCTGGGGCTGGCCCGAGACCTGAAAGGGCGCGGCGTGATCTTCACGCTGCATCATGTTCGCCCGGATAAGCCCGATACTTTCGACCCGAACCGGCATCTCGCCATCACGCCGGAATTTCTCGATGCGGCGATCCGGACGCTCGCCGCGCGTGGCTATCGTTTCCTGCGGCTGGAAGACGTCCCGGCCGCCTTGGCCGAGCCGGAGGGTGCGGCGCCCTTCGCAGTCTTCACGCTGGATGACGGGTTCCGCAACAATCGCGACCATGCCTTGCCGGTCTTCGAGCAGCACGGCGTTCCCTTTACCATCTTCGTCTGCAAGGGACTTTCGGAACGCAGCCACAGCATGTGGTGGGAGACGCTGGCTGCCCTGATTGCAGCACGCAGCCGCGTGGCGCTCTGCCTGCCGGCCGGCAGGATCGACATGGATTGCGGCACGATACGCGCCAAGACTTCGGCCTTCGAGGCCGTGGCGCGTTGCCTGATGGCGGGAGACGAGGCCAAGGGCGTGGCGCAACTCGATGCGGTCGCGAATGCGGCAGGCATCAACCCGCATGCGCTGGTCTCCGAAGCCGTCATGGATCGCGACGAACTGACGGCGCTCGCACGCCATCCTCTCGTCTCCTACGGCGCCCATACGGTGAGCCACCGCGGCCTTGCCGACCTGAACAACGAAGAACTGCTGCACGAGTATAACGAGAGCGCCGACTACGTGGCCCAGATCACCGGCAATCGTCCGATGACATTTGCCTATCCCTACGGCGATGCCCGCAGCGCCACGGTTCGCACGGCAGGTTATGCCGACTGGGCCGGCTTCAAGCTTTCGGTGACGACCAGACCCGGCACATTGACACCGACCTTGATCGAGAGCCCGCAGCTTTTGCCGCGGATCTCCCTCAACGGGCTCTACCAAAAACGTCGCTATGTGGAGGCGCTGGCCTCGGGGTTGCCTTCGAGGCTTGCCGGCGGCTGAGCGCCCTCCCCTCTCAGGGATACATCCGGACTTTCGACCAGCCGTCGCCGTCACGGCGAAACTCGATGCGGTCGTGCAGCCGGAACTTGCGGTCGTGCCAGAACTCGATCGAACTCGGGATGATGCGGAAGCCTGACCAATGCGGCGGACGGGGCACGTTACCGAGCGCATATTTCGCGGTGAATTCGGCCACCGCTTTTTCCAGCGCGAAACGGCCTTCGAGCGGGCGAGACTGTTTTGACGCCCAGGCGCCGATCCGGCTGCCGAGCGGGCGAGACTGGTAATATTCGTCGGCCTCGGCATCGGAAACGACCTCGACCTCACCCCTCACGCGGATCTGACGGCGCAGCGATTTCCAGTGAAAACACATGGCTGCCTTTTTCTGGCCGAGAATTTCCTGTCCCTTCTGGCTCTCGAAATTCGTGTAGAAGACAAATCCCCTGACGTCGAACCCCTTGAGCAGCACCATACGCACATTCGGCAGGCCATCCGCATCCACGGTGGCGAGCGCCACCGCATTGGGATCGTTGATCTCCGAGGCTTCGGCGTCCTTCAGCCAGGTCGCGAAGAGGGCAAAGGGCTCGCTCTCTTCCGTGAAGTCACCAGTTGTTAACCCGATATCTGACATATTGTGTAAAATGCTCCCGATATGCATATTGGCCGCCGATGACGAAGCACTGGATCGTAGGCCCCTTCAAAGACATAGCAAAGTCGGTCGAGCGTACAAAGGGTTGGTGCATGCGTAGAAGCTCGATCTTCCTGGTCATCGCTGCGACACTTCCGCTCAGCGGATGCTTCGGTAGCAGCATGGACTTGTTCGGCTCGGACGCCGTCGACAGTTCGATTTCCACGGCAACCGTCACCAAGACCGGCAATCCGACCAGCCATTCCGACGAACTGACGGTGCAGAGTGCCGTGTCATCCGCCGATCTGTCCAAGACGGAAGGCAAGCCGCTTCCCTGGGCCAATGCGACGACCGGTAGCGCCGGCGTGGTGACGGCGATCCAGGAAGAGAAGGGCAATGGCGTGATCTGCCGCAACTTCTCGACCACCCGCCATTCCTATGAAGGCATCGCCTATTTCTCGGGCAAGACCTGCACGGCGGGCACCGGCAATTGGCAGCTGATGAATTTCGACCGCCAATCGTAAAGGCCGGGTCGATTTCGGTCGCATTCGAAAGAATTGCTTAAGCAAACCGGAAGAAATAGGCCTCCGCCGCAACGTGCTGCGTAACGTTCGATTAGCAGTTCCCGTGCAACGCTTTCCGAGATTGTAGATCCCGTACCCGCATGAATGCGGCGGGACGGCATAAGAGTTTCGCGGACGGGGCGCCATGAGCGGGTCCTGCTGCATGAGGTGTGTTGGTGTCCTCGATGCGTGATTTCTATTCGATACTCGGCGTGAAGCGCGATGCCGGCGCAGACGAGATCAAGGCGGCGTGGCGCACGAAGGCGAAATCCGTGCACCCGGACCAGAACCGGGACGACCCGCATGCGCATAATCGCTTTGCGGAAATGGGCCGTGCCTATGAAATGCTGAAGGATCCGGCCAAACGTAGCCGGTATGACCAACAACGCATGAAGGTCGAAGCCTTGGAACGCGAACAGACGATCATGCAGCAACGCAACGCGGCCCGAGAGGCGGCCGAAAAGGCCAAGCAGGCAAAGGCGAATGCCGAGCGGGTTCTGGAAGAACTGGCGCGCGCAGAGGCGGAGAAGGCCAAGGCAGACGCCGCCCAGGCTGCCAAGATGAAGGCCGCGAAGGAACAGGCTGCAGACGCCAAAGCCAAGGCTCAGGCTCAGCCTCACGCCAGCGCGAGTGTGAAGGACGAACCGGCAGACGCCGCTGCGGCTGGAGCCGGTGCGGACAAGGCGACGTCCCGTGCTTCGAACGGCGGTGCCACCGGCGGCTCGACGGCCGGCACGCCCAACGGTCCGACGGCATCTGTCGGTGGGACTGCATCCGGCCCCGAAGAAGCTGCATCGCGAATCTTCGGCGACAGCCCGGAAGCTGCGGCTGCCGCCGAGAGCCTGCGTCGGGAACAGGAGGCCGCCGAACTCGCAGAGGGCATGCCCCTGAAGCCGGCCGCTTCTCCCCTGCTGGCGCCAATCGAACTCTTGAGCTCGCTGGTGCGGCGCCTGCGGGGCGCGCCTCCTCCGCTGCCGGAAAAGGCACCAGATATCTTCGCCGAGGCCGTGGTCGCGATCGCCGATCTTCTCGAACAGAAATCCGTTCCGATCACGCTGAATGACGGTCGCGAAGTGCGCGTACCGCTGGACGGCGTGACCGAGGGCCATGTCGTGCGCCTGAAGAACCAGGGGCTGAAGTTCCAGGGGCTGCAACGCGGTGACGTAGCGGTGACCATCAAGGTGCTCCGCGCCGAACGTTTCATTGTCGACCAGTTCGACATCCGGACCGTTCTGCCGATTACGTTGGAAAATGCCGTGCTCGGCTGCGAGACGCAGGTCGAAGGACCTGATGGCACGATGGTGCCCGTCAGCGTTCCCGCCTGGTCCAACTCCGATCAGATGATCCGCATCGAAGACCTCGGCCTGCCCAATGGCGAAGGCGGCCGCGGCGCGCTCGTCGTGGAATTGCGGGTCATGCTGTGGGAAAAGCCGGACGAGAAGGTGACCGACCTCATGCGCCTGATGCGCGAAGGGCTCTATATCTGACGCTTGGCGCCCCAGATAGCCTGTCCGAGTGCCTTCGGGCACTGTTGTGACACCCGCCGCCAAAGACGGGTCGCGCGGCGTCCACCAGCACAGATCGTGGAAGCCAAGGCGGCAGTTTAATCCGACAATTGAAGGATTTCCGATGCCGACTCGATTTGTCGGGGCAAGCGCGCGCTGATGTCGGGCTGCAATCTTGAACGCTGGTACAGCCTATGCCATAGGCTCCAGCAACGAAAGAATAAGAGGGTCCCGATATGGTTCAAGGTTCCGGCCTCATGGCAGGCAAGCGCGGCGTCATCATGGGTGTCGCCAACAATCGCTCCATCGCCTGGGGCATTGCAAAGGCCTGTCGCGACCAGGGTGCCGAGATTGCCCTCACCTGGCAGGGGGACGCGCTGAAGAAGCGGGTCGAGCCCCTCGCCAAGGAACTGGATGCCTTCCTCGCCGGCGACTGCGACGTGACCAATCTCGACAGCATCGATGCCGTCTTCAGCAATCTTGAGACGCATTGGGGCAAGATCGACTTCGTCGTGCATGCGATTGCCTTCTCCGACAAGGACGAGCTGACCGGACGCTATATCGAGACGAGCCGCGACAACTTTGCCCGCACGATGGACATCTCCGTCTATTCCTTCACCGCCGTTGCCGCCCGCGCCGAAAAAATCATGAACGATGGCGGCTCGCTTCTGACGCTCACCTACTACGGCGCCGAGAAAGTCATGCCGCATTACAACGTCATGGGCGTCGCCAAGGCAGCCCTCGAGGCCTCCGTGCGTTACCTCGCCGTCGACATGGGCGGGCGCGGCATTCGCGTCAACGCGATCTCGGCCGGTCCGATCAAGACGCTTGCCGCATCCGGCATCGGCGACTTCCGCTATATTCTGAAGTGGAACGAGTATCACTCGCCGCTGAAGCGCAATGTCACCACCGACGAGGTCGGCCAATCGGGCATGTACCTGCTGTCGGACCTTTCGACAGGCGTTTCGGGCGAAGTGCACCACGTCGATTGCGGCTATCACACCGTCGGCATGAAGTCGGTGGACGCGCCCGACATCGTGCTCGGCAAGGACTGACATCGGAGACTGCGCCGTTGCTCATCTACATGATCCGTCACGGCCAGACCGACTGGAACGCCGAAGGTCGCATGCAGGGGCAGAAGGATATCGGCCTCAACGACATCGGCCGCCGGCAGGCCACAGAAAATGGACAGAAGCTCGCGCAAATCCTCGGCGCCGGCGCAAGGAATTTCGATTTTGTGAGCTCACCGCTCGGGCGCACCCGCGACACCATGGAGCGTGTCAGGGCGGCCATGGGCCTTCCCCCCGGTGACTACAGGATCGACGAGCGGCTGAAAGAACTCTCGTTCGGCGACTGGGAAGGCTCGACCCTGCCGGAGCTTGCTCAAGTCTCGCCGGAGAGGGTTGAAGAGAGAGCAAGACAGAAATGGGGCTTCATCCCCCCCGGCGACGACGCCGAGAGTTATGAAATCCTGTCTTGGCGGATTGGTGCGTGGCTGAAGTCGGTCGAACGGCCGACCGTCTGCGTCAGCCATGGTGGGGTGATCCGAAGCTGCTTCCGCCTGATTGGCGAGGTCAGCGAAGACGAGGCCTGCGAGATGAACATTCCGCAGGACAGGATCCTCAAGATCGATCGCGATCAGAAGTCGATCGGCTGGCTCTGATCGCCGGACCGGGCCACCCATGCAGGCGGCCCTGATTTCCATCACTGCAAGACTTCCAGATCGTCGACGACGCGCTTGCCGTCCACTTCCGTGTAGAAGACGATGACCTTCTGGCCGGGCTCGAGGCCCTCGAAGTTGAACTCGGCAGGAACCGCGTAGGTCTTGCCATCGTCGAGCACCAGGCTCATGCCATCGATGTTCACATCCTGGATGGTCGCTTCGACGTCGGCACTGCCGGCGAGGACTGCGACCGGAGACAGGAAGCTTGCCGTTGCAAGAAGCAAAGATATCACGACACGCATCTGAACCACCCTGGACAAAATCACTGCTGACAACCTCTGCAAACTAGCCTCCCGAATGTGGCGGAATTCGCCCGCGATGATGACAATTCGATGAGAGTGTGGACCCGAACGGCGGGTAGGATCAAGCCGCGTGAACAGGTTATCCTGACCGTTTTCGATGGTATTTCGCGCAAAGCCTCCAGTCGCTCAAGAGTAAGGCGAGTCGAAATGCCTACGTCTCCCGAAATCCTAAATTAACCGGCAGCCCATAGACTTAGCCGAATTGGTGATCAGGGGATACTTACACTTGCGCGACTTGACGAGGGACCCGCGTGCCGCGAGCAGATGGGGCAACGGCATGCTCTGGCTGATCGGAGGCACCTTGCTGAGTATCGTGATCGTCTCCGCGGGGCTGATGATCGACAGGCAGACAGCCCTCAGCGAACGCGGCCGGATCGAACACACCGTGCTCGACCGGTTACGGCACGTGAAGTCCGAGATCGAGACGCAGATCCTGCGCGATACGGATCTGGCGCTCGCCATGGCCGACGATATCGCCGACGACAGCATGATCTCGCCATCCGAAGTCAACCGTACGATCGCGCGCACACTCAAAGACCATTCGCATATTCGGTCGATCCGCTTCGATCCGCTGAATGATCCCGGGCGCATGGCATTCACGCCGACGCTGACGCAGAACGAGCGGATGTTCGTCATCGACGTCCCCGTCCCGCCTATGCCCTGGCAGACCCAGAAGGGCTGGATATCGCTCATCGTCGCGATCGACGGCGACCGCTTCTTCACCCATCATGGTCTTCTATCGGATGACGAACTGGTTGAGCACGAGGAACACGAGCATACAAAGCTCGCGGTGACGCTGCCGTCGATCAAAGGCGGAGATCTCGTTTTCGGCGACCCCACGACCTTTGACGACAAGCCGGTTACGCTCGCCGCCAAAGAGGGTGGCCTCGAATTCCAGATCTACGGCGTTCCCGCGGATGGCTGGGATGGGGCGATGAACCGGCTCTTGCCGAGCCGCCTGCTCGTGCTGGCCGGTGTCGTCGCGATGATGATCTCCGTACTGCTCGCCGTCTTCCTGCTCAGCGAGCGTAACCACAATATCGCTCGCCTGCGGGCGCGCGAACAGCGATTGCTCGAATTGTCACAACGCTTCCAGCTGGCGCTCGAAACATCGAATATCGGCATCTGGGAAGTCGATGCGACATCTCATGCGCTGATCTGGGACAGCCGCAGTGCCGGTCTGCATGGCCTGCCCGCGAGCCTCGTCGACGACGAGGACAGGCTAGCCGACTGGTTCGCCTGCCTGCACGCCGACGATATCGGTAAGGGCGAGCAGCTGTACTTCGATTGCGTCGTCGCCGCCACGGCCGACCACTGGGACATCAGCTACCGGGTCCCTCTGTCGGACCAGAGCTTCCGCTACCTGCGCTCTGTCGGCGCACGCACTCACGACGGCAGCATCACCGGTATCGTCTGCGACGTCACTACCGATACGCTGGTCACCCAGTCGCTGAGCAAGGCGAAAGAAAACAGCGACATCAAGAATGCCGAGCTCGAACTCGCGCTCGAGGAACTTTCGAGCCGCGAACATCAGCTGGCGGAGGCTTCTCAGCGGCTGGACCTGGCGCTTGGCTCCTACAATTGCGGCACCTGGGAAGGCGATCCCGTGACCAAGACCGCCATCTGGGACGAGCGCATGCACCAGCTCTATGGCGTGCCGTTCACCGACAAGGCGGTCACCGAACATGTTTGGCTTTCCCGGCTCCATCCCGACGAGCGCGGCGAGATCCAGCTGGCCACAAAGCGCGCTGCGACGCTCGACCAGATCATCAACACGACACAGCGGGTTGTTCTGCAGAATGGCGAGATGCGCTACATTCGCTCCGTCGGGCAGCCGCATGTCGGTCGCGACGGCAAGAAGAAGCTCATCGGCATCGCTTTCGACGTCACGGCAGATGCCCTGCTCGCCGAGCAGCTGCGCAATGCCAAGGCAGAAGCCGACATGCGCAACATCGAGCTGGAGCTCGCCAAGAACCGCATCGAATTCAACGCACTGCACGATCCCCTTACCTCGCTTGCCAACAGGCGCAAGCTCGATCTCGAGCTCGATGCGCTGGGGCGCAGTGGCGATCGGCAGGCGACCCGCTTTGCGATCCTCCACCTCGATCTCGACCGCTTCAAGGAAATCAACGACACACTCGGCCATGCGGCCGGGGACGCCATGCTCGTCCATGCCTCGCGCATCCTGATGAAGCACGTGCCGCGCGGCGATCTGGTCGCCCGCATCGGCGGTGACGAATTCGTCGTTCTGGCCCGCCGCCAGACCACCGTCGAGGAACTGGCGACGCTTGCTAACAAGATCATCGAGGAAATGCGCCAGCCGCTCGACTTCGAAGGCTTCGATTGCCGCTGCGGCGTGTCGATCGGCATTGCGCAGGCGCAAGGACCGGCGCCCGATGCGCGCAAGATCCTGATCAATGCAGACATCGCGCTTTACCAGGCCAAGGAAAAGGGCCGGAACTGCTACGAGTTCTTCACGCCCGATCTGCAGGCCAATATCGTCGCCAAGAAGCGCATGGCCGATGACATTCTCGCCGGCTTCGACCGGGACGAGTTCGTCGTCTACTACCAGCCGCAATTCGAGGCATCCAGCATGCAGCTCTGCGGTGCCGAGGCCCTGATCCGCTGGCGTCACCCAGATCGCGGCATCCTGGCCTCCGGCAATTTCCTCAAGGTCGCGGAAGACCTGAACGTCATGGCCCGCATCGACGAACTGGTGCTGCAGACCGCACTGAAGGACCAGATGCGCTGGACGGCGCTCGGCATGCAGGTGCCGCGCATTTCGGTGAACGTGTCATCCAAGCGGCTGCATGACGACCACCTCATCGATCAGTTGAAGGGGCTTGCGATCAGTCCCGGCTCGATCTGTTTCGAACTGGTGGAATCGATCTTCCTCGACGAAAGCGACACGCTTGCCTCCGACAATATCGACAAGATCAAATCGCTGGGCATCGACATCGAGATCGACGATTTCGGCACAGGCCACACTTCGATCGTCAGTCTTTTGAAGCTGAAGCCGAAGCGGTTGAAGATCGACCGCCAGCTCGTGCTTCCCGTCACGGTGCAGCCGCAGGAACGCAGCCTGGTGCGCAATATCGTCGAGATCGCCCGTTCGCTCGGAATCGAGACCGTGGCGGAAGGCGTGGAGACGCAGGAACATGCCGGCATCCTGCGCCAGCTCGGTTGCGACTATCTGCAGGGTTATGCCTTTGCCAAGCCGCTGTCCTTCGAGGATTTCACCCGCTTCGTCGATCGGCTGCCGCAACGCAAGGCTTCGTAAGCGGCAGGCCAGAGCATCATCTCGCCACCGGTGACACTGTGTTGTCGCAAAACAGCGCCCAAGGGCGCAAAAGCGCTTCACAGAAATCGCCGATTTGCTCTATGAGTGACGCCATCCAAGGCAGGGCCAGACGGAAGACGTTCCGGATGGCGAGAATGGAACGGTAACTCTGGCATGTCCCACAACACCTTCGGTCATCTCTTCCGCGTCACCACCTGGGGCGAAAGCCACGGGCCGGCGCTCGGCGCGGTCGTCGACGGCTGCCCTCCGGGCGTCCGTTTCGCCCAAGAGGACCTGCAGGTCTTCATGGACAAGCGCAAGCCCGGCCAGTCGCGCTTCGTGACGCAGCGACGTGAAGACGACATCGTCAAGGTGCTCTCCGGGGTCATGCCGCAGGAAGACGGATCGATGATTACCACCGGCACGCCGGTGTCCCTCTTCATCGAGAACACCGACCAGCGCTCGAAGGATTACGGCGACATTGCCAAGCGCTACCGCCCCGGCCATGCCGACTATACCTATGATCTGAAATACGGGATCCGCGACTATCGCGGTGGCGGGCGCTCGTCTGCGCGCGAGACGGCGGCCCGCGTGGCAGCCGGGGCTCTCGCACGGCTTGCCATGCCCGGCGTCACCATTCGCGGCGCACTCGTACAGATCGGCACGCACAAGATCAACCGCGGCAACTGGGACTGGGCGCAGGTCGACCAGAACCCGTTCTTCTGCCCGGATGCCGCCATGGTCCCGGTGTTCGAAGAGTATCTCGACGGCATCCGCAAGGCCGGTTCTTCCGTCGGCGCCGTGATCGAAGTCGTGGCTGAAGGCGTGCCGGCCGGGATCGGGGCACCGGTTTACGGCAAGCTCGACCAGGACATTGCCTCCGGACTGATGTCGATAAACGCGGTCAAGGGCGTCGAGATCGGCAACGGCTTCGAGGCCGCCGAGATCACCGGCGAGGAAAATGCCGACGAGATGCGGATCGGGGCAGATGGCAAGCCAGTCTTCCTGTCGAACCATGCCGGTGGCATTCTGGGTGGCATTTCGACCGGCGAGCCGATCGTCGCGCGCTTTGCGATCAAGCCAACCTCGTCGATCCTGACGGAGAAGCGTTCGATCGATGCGGACGGCAACGAGGTGGACGTGCGGACCAAGGGACGTCACGACCCGTGCGTCGGTATTCGCGCCGTTCCTGTCGGCGAGGCGATGCTCGCCTGCATCATTCTCGACCATATTCTAAGAGACCGTGGCCAGAACGGCCGGACAAGGTGAGGATTACCCCATGAGCTATGACCAGAAGCGTGTCGTCGAGGCAATCCGGGCCTTCGAAGCTGGCGAAATCGTCGTGGTCATGGACGATGACGACCGCGAAAACGAGGGCGATCTGATCGTCGCTGCCGTCCACTGCACGGCCGAGAAGATGGCCTTCATCGTGCGCCACACGTCGGGCATCGTCTGCGCCCCGATGCCGAAGGAGGAGGCCAAGCGGCTGAACCTCTCGGCGATGGTGGCCGAGAACGACAGCGCCCATACGACGGCCTTTACGGTCTCCGTCGATTTCAAGCATGGCACGACGACCGGCATTTCCGCAGACGACCGGACGCTAACGGTGCGCAATCTCGCCAATCCGAATGTCGGGGCTTCCGATTTCGTGCGTCCTGGCCACATCTTCCCGCTGGTGTCGCGCGAGGGTGGAGTTCTGATGCGCTCCGGTCATACGGAAGCGGCCGTCGATCTCTGCAACATGGCCGGCCTGCCGCCGATCGGCGTGATCTCGGAACTGGTCAATGACGACGGCACTGTCATGCGCGGTCCACAGGTGGCGGCATTTGCCGAACAGCACAAGCTGAAGCAGGTTTCCGTCGCCGACCTCATTGCCTATCGCCAGCGCAAGGAAACGCTGATCGAGCTCAAGTCGAAATTCGACGTCCAGACGCCCTATGGCGCGGCCAAGGCCTATGCCTATTCCCTGCCCTGGGATCCCATGCAGCACCTGGCTGTCGTGTTCGGCGATATCCGAGATGGCGAGGACATTCCAGTGCGCCTGCATCTGGAAGATGTCGGCCGTGACGTCTTCGGCACCGACCGCCAGATCGACGACATCATGAAACGGATTTCGGAGAAGGGCCGCGGCGTCATCGTCTATCTGCGCGAGGGCTCGGTCGGCGTCGGCGTTTCGACCACCGCACGCACCGGCAAACATGACCGGGAAGGCCATCAGGAAGCCCAGGCCCGCGAGAGCGAATGGCTGGAGATCGGGCTCGGCGCACAAATCCTCAAGGATCTCGGCGTCACCTCGATCCGGCTCTTTTCGTCGCGCGAGCGCCACTATGTCGGCCTGGAAGGTTTCGGGATCCAGATCTCTGCGACGGAAATCGTCTGACAAATATTCTCGGAGGGGTTGCGTTCGTAAAGGTTCGGGTAACCATTCCCGACGAAAGTGTCCGATGTAACCATTCGGGTGTTTTCGTTCATAATGACCAGTTTGCTCACCAACCACGGCGCGATTTCCGCGCTGGCCAATCTCCGTCAGATTTCCCAGGAACTCTCGACCAATCAGAGGCAGGTATCGTCGGGGCTGCGCGTTCAGCAGGCCTCGGACGACGCGGCCTACTGGTCGATCGGCACTACGATGCGATCCGACAGCAAGGCGCTGTCGGCCGTCGAGGATGCGCTCGGACTAGGGGCAGCTGCGGTCGACACCGCCTATACCGGGATGAGTGCCGCCATCGAGGTGGTGATGGAAATCAAGGCGAAGCTGGTCACGGCCCGGGAAGCCAGCGTCGACAAGCTGAAGATCAACGAGGAGCTCGAACAACTCAAGGATCAGATCTATTCGATCGTCGAATCCGCGAGCTTTTCCGGCCAGAATTGGCTGCATAGGATCGACGACACTGATGATGCCGACAAGCAGGTGGTCGGCTCGTTCACGCGGACGGCCAATTCCGTATCGTTGCAGACCCTCACTTACGACATGAGCAATCAGTGGGGCACGAACCATCTCATCGACGAGAACTATCACAACGGTATTCTGACCAATGTGGAGTTCGCTCGCGAACTCGGTTTGACGACCGAGTGGGTGTTGCTGAGCGGAAAGAACCACGACATTCATGAAGACATGATCCTGACTGCGGACACCACGGAGCAGGACATAGACGAGATGGTCAGCGTTCTGGAAATGATGCTCGGCGCCATGGCCGATGCCGGTGCAAGGCTGGGTGCACTCGTCAGCCGGATCGAAATGCAGACGGAGTTCGTGGCTGATCTGAGGGATGCCACCGATCAAGGCGTCGGTCGTCTCGTCGATGCCGAGATGCACGAGGCCGCGACCCGATCGAAAGCGCTCGAAACGCAGCGGCAGATGGCGACGCAGGCGCTGTCGATCGCCAACACACAGCCGGACATTCTGCTGCGGCTCTTCCAGTAGGTTCTCATTGCCCGCCGGAGTGAGCGGGGCCCTCGCTCGACATCAACCGGTAAGCGGCCCCTCGACCTTCGGCTCCGGCATGCCCGACCATGTCAACCGCCAGACATCGCCCTGGCGGACGGACTGGACGGCGGCGGGGCGCAGGATGGCGAAGCAGGTGCCGCCTTGATGGCGGACGGAGGGGTAGATGATACCGTTGAGCCCCACACGTCGCGCTTCGAGCGCGAGGCGGTTGCCCTCCGGATAGCCGACCGCCTTGTCCGGCGAGAGAACCGGATGGGTAGGCTTCGCCCTCAGGTCGAGAAACTCTCCCGAAACGCTGCACAGCATTTCCGCATAGTCCGCCACCGCTTCATAGACGCCCGAGCGGGCGAGGAATTCGGTCATGTGGAACGTTATCTCCGCGAGGCAGGTTTCGACGGCAAGTGCTGCGTACCATGCGCCACGTCTATCGCCGTTGAAGCGGTTGGGCTCGCGGGGCTTGGCATAGGCAAAGCTCGCATTGATGAAATGGGCATGCGGCACGTCATAGACGAGTTCGTTGGCGGACAGACCGGAAATGCCGGTTGCCTGGGCCTGAATTCGGCTCGACGTGGCCGCCTCGATCTCCGCGAGTTCGGCCAGTTCCGCGGCACTATCGGCAAGGGGGGCCAGCACGGGCGGCCGCAGCCGCGCGGTCGATACAAGCCGCACAGTACGGGGATGGGCGACAGTCGATACCGGAAGATCAGCGATTGCCACTCAGAGGCCCCCGCGCACCGCATCGAGATAGCGGCGCACTTCCAGCATATGCGGGATCCCGCCATCGATCATGGCGGCGACCGGGGTGCGGCGATCGAACAGTGGGCCCGTGTTTTCGAGCATCGGCCAACGGTCGGCCATGGCGTCGACGAAGAGCAGATGCAGTGCCTTGTAAATGCCTGTCAGCGCCGAAATCCGGGTCATCTGGTCCTGGCTCAGCGTCTTCGTCACGCTCTCCGGCTTCAGGCGCTCCCAGGTGCTGACGGAGACCCCGAGCAGGGCTGCCGCCTGCTGGCTGGTCAGATCCCAGTGAGCCACGATGCGGCGGAAAGCTTTAAGTGCCGTGGCCGACAGCCGCTTGCGGTCGGTTTCATCGGCGAACCCCGGCGAAGGCATGGCCGGAGCCAGGGATCTTTCAGCCGAACCGAGCATAGAACTCTCCATCAAATGACATGGAGAATATATGTCATCTGATGGACTTTACAAGTCGGAAATCAGATCACCCTGTGCGCCATGCCCACCGAACGGGGGGCGGTTTCGTCGAAGCCGAACTGGGCGTAGAGGCGATGGGCCGGCACATCCGCGATCAGGCTGACATAGGCGGTCTTCGGCAAGGTGGCGATGAAATCGGACAGCGCTGTCATGATCAGCTTGGCCAATCCCCTGCCCTGATGAGCCGGGAGTATGGCAATGTCGGTGACCTGGAAGAAGCAGCCACCATCGCCGATGATACGGCCCATGCCAACCGTCTCGTCACCCAGCATCAGGCAAACGCCGAAGATCGAGTTCGGCAGTCCCTTTTCGGCAGCGTCTCGGGAAAAGGGAGTGAGACCCGCTTCCCGCCGCAGACGCATGTAGTCGTCGATGGCGGGCACGCGGGCTTCGATGCGGTAGGCGCTGTTGTCGGTCACGTCTCTGGTCTTCCTGTCTATTGTGTTTGTCTTCGGTCAGCCTAGCCAGCCGGGCTGGAGGCGGACGGTCTCCACGCCAGCGAAGCGGGCGACGCGCTGGAGTTCGGCCTCCAGTTTTTCCAGCCGACCGGCACTCGGCTTCACGCCTGGCTCCAGCCAGAGACGGCGCACGTCGAGCATGCCCTCCTTGCGCTCCGCCTTCATGTCGATCCGGCCGATCAGGCGGTCGCCCTCCAGCAGCGGGAAGACGTAATAGCCATATTGCCGTTTGGGCTCGGGCACGAAGACTTCGATGCGGTAGAAGAAGCCGAAGAGGCGTTCGGTGCGGTTGCGGTCGCGGATCAACGGATCGAAGGGCGAGAGCACACGGATGCGGGCGGGCGGCTCGGGGGCGTCCAGGAGCGCCGCGGCCCTGTCGGCAAAAGCGAAGGAGGCGCGTGGCTTGCCGTCCACGGTTTCGATCAACACGTCCTGCAACTCGTCGCGATGCGCGATGACCCAAGCCTTGGCCTCGTCCGGTGTGACAATGTCGAAGAAGGCGGCGATCTCGCCCGAGGTGGCGAAGCCGAGGCGGGTGAGCGCCGCACGGCAGGCCCAGTCGACGAAGGCTTCGTGCTCGACCTCCGGGGCATGGTGCTCGGCAGGAATGACGCGTTCGGCGAGGTCGTAGACCTTCTGAAAGCCCTCGCGGCGCGCAATCGCCAGCTTGCCGGTGTGCCACAGGAATTCGAGTGCTGTCTTCGACGGATGCCAGTTCCACCAACCGCCGGACTTGTGGTCCTCGGCCTTCACGTCACGCGCCATGACCGGGCCATGATCGCGGATGCGGGCATAGGTCTCCTCGAAGGCTTGGTCGAAGCCTTCACCCTGCCATTTTGCCCAGTTTTGCCGGATCCGTTCCTCGCGGCGGACGAAACGATGTTTCCAATAAGGGAAGAAGGCGGACGGGATGATCGAGGCGTCATGCGTCCAGTGCTCGAAGAGCGAGCGGTCCTTCTCGGCCAGATGGGCGAGATCTTTCGGTCGATATGTCTGATTACGAGAAAAGAGGATCTGGTGATGTGCACGCTCGACCCACTGGATACTGTCGACCTGAACGAAGCCGAGATCATGAATCAGGTCATAGAGGCCCTGACGCCCCAGCGCCTTCGTCGGGGAGCGGGACAGGCCCTGCCGCTCGAGGAAGATTTTTCGCGCCAGCGTGTTGGGGACGGGAATCGACATGGAGGGAGGCTAGGACATGTTCGCGGTTTGTTCAATGATGGAAATTTAGGTTTTAGATTGCCCGCACTGCGCTCGTCTCTGGTACGCCATCATCTTCTTCGAGGACAGCATGGGGTACATCTGGCACTACCCCCTTTTGCCGGTCTATAGCATCACCAAACGCCGTCAGGAGATCACCGACTTTGCACATCCGTTTCGACCAGGCCGAACTGCGCTTCGGCGACCGCGTGGCCTTGCAGCCGCTCTCGCTGTCGCTCTCCGAGCTGCGTATCGGCGTGATCGGCTTGAATGGTTCCGGCAAGACGAGTTTCGCGCGGCTGGTCGCGGGGCTGGCCAAGCCCTCCTCCGGCTCTGTCACGCTGGATGGGCTCGATACCGTCACAGACGAGAAGGCAGCGCGGGCGAAGACGGGGTTCATCTTCCAGAATCCCGGGCATCAGATCATCCTGCCTGTCATCCGCGAGGACATCGCACTCGGGCCGAAATCACGAGGGCTGCCCGCGAACGAGGTCGAGCGGCTGGTGGAGGACGCCCTTGCCCGCTTCGGTATCGGCGATCTCGCCGCGCGGCGGCCGCACGAACTGTCCGGCGGGGAGCTGCAGCTTGCGGCACTTGCCGCAGTCTCAGTCAACCGTCCCGAGGTGGTGATCTTCGACGAGCCGACGAACCAGCTGGATCTGAAGAACCGCGCCACGGTAAAGGCGGCGATCGACGGTCTTGTCGAACAGGCCATCGTCATCAGCCACGATCTGGATCTCGTCGCCGATTTTCCCCGCGTGCTGGTCTTCCATGAAGGGGCACTCGTTCTTGACGGCGCGGGAGAGGAAGCGATCGCGCGTTACCGGGAGATTGCCGGATGCTGACGAGCCTGCATGTGGAGGGCCAAAGCCTGCTGCATCGCATCCCGGTCAAGCCGAAGCTCTTCGGGCTGATGCTCTTCGGGCTCGCGCTTTATCTGATCGCGCAGCCGCTGGTACTCACTGCCGCGCTCGTCCTGACGGGCTTCCTCTATCTCTCGACCGGCGTTGGCTTGTGGGAAGGATTGCGGCGCCTGAAGCCCGTGCTCTTCACCATTGCCTTTCTCGCCGCCGTCAATCTTCTCCTTCTTTCGCCGGAAGAGACGCTCGTCACAACGCTTCGGCTCGTCGCCATCCTCTTTCTGGCCGCGGCCGTCACTGCGTCCACGACGATTGCCGATTTCATGGCCGCCGTCACCGATCTCGCCCGGCCGCTGGAACGTCTGGGCCTCATGAAGGCGGCCGATCTCGGGCTGGCGCTGGGGCTGGTGCTGCGTTTCGTGCCGGAGATCGCCCAGCGCTACGAGGCGCTGAAGGAGGCGCATGCAGCGCGCGGCATACCGGTCAAGCTGTCGCGCATGCTCGGGCCGCTGATCATTTCGACGCTGAAGGATGCGGATCGCATCGCCGAGGCGATTGACGCGCGGGGAATTCGGGGTCAGTAAAAAGCCCTTCAGATATTGGGGGACCCCTTGATGACCACCAGAGACCTCGTGCTCGCCGCCCTTTTCACCGCCATCATCATCGTGCTCGGCTTCCTGCCGCCCGTGCCGATCCCGCTTCTGCCGGTCCCGATCACAGCGCAGTCGATGGGCGTCATGCTGGCCGGTTGCATCATCGGTGCCAAGCGTGGCGCGCTCGCCTATGCTTTGCTCGTCGTGCTCGTCGCCGTCGGCCTGCCGGTGCTGTCGGGCGGTCGCGGTGGCCTCAACGTGCTGATGGGGCCGACAGGCGGCTATATCTTCGGCTGGATCATCGGGACCTTCGTGACCGGGCTGCTTGCCGAGAAGCTCGTGCGCGAGGGGCAGACAGCGACGAAGCAGATGGCCGGGTTCTTCATCGCCTCGATCGTCGGCGGCATCGGCGTCGTCTATCTTTGCGGCATGCCGTGGCTGTCCATAGTGGCTGGCACGCCCTTCTCCGCCGTGCTGACCGGCTCGCTCGCCTTCATTCCGGGCGACCTGGTGAAGGCTGCGATCGCGACACTTGCGGCGCGCGCCGTGCTCGTCGGTTATCCGTTGTTGCCGGCCAGAGCATAAGGTCTCTGAACCGTAGACAGAATCAGAAAGCCCGCAGCGTTCGCCGCGGGCTTTCCATAAGCCTGAAAACAAAACAGTCAGGCTTACCGGCCGTCCTCGACATCATCGACGACGTCCGTCATGGGGCGGTCCGCACCGTCCGCATGTTCGTGATGCCATTCGCCTTCGGCGTCCTGCCAGCTGATCTCGGCGTCGCCATCGGCAAGCTGTTGAGCGCCGGCCGCCTTGCGGGCCGCAGCCATCGCTTCGTCGTGCGTGGGAAAGGGTTCCGAATAGACGTTGCCCAGACGGTAGGCATAACCTTCGTCATGCTCCACGACGTGATAGGTCACCTTGACCATGGCTGGTCTCAGTTCCAGCGCCAGCGGCTGTCACGGGCCGGAGGCGTGGAGTTGGCAAGCAGATAGCCGACGACACCGCCGACGATACCGAGCGTGATCAGGCCGGCGGAGGTGGCGGCAGCCGGATGACGGCGAACGACGCCAGCGACCGTATCAGCGCCTTCACGGGCGTAATCAGCCACGACATGGGCCGTGCGGGTCGCACCGTTGACGACGTCAGACGCACGGTTGCGGATGTCGTCGCGGTCGTAGCCCGTGACAGAGGACGCCGTGCGGCCCGCCTCTTCCAGAACTTCGGAAGCGCGATTGCGCACATTGCGGCTGCTGCGGCCCGCTTCGCGGCTGATCATATCCTTGAGATCATTCATCTGTTCGCGCAGTTCACGAAGTTCTGCCTGGAGGTTCGAAGACGCCATTGTGATACCCTTTCCGTTGTTCGTGTCGTTGCCGAGGAAACGTTGCGAATGCCGGATGGTTCCATTGCAGAATGTCGTGGGAACATTCGAAACGAAAAACGCCCGGTGCGAAGCACCGGGCGTCGGAAACCTGAGGCTGCGGACGGATTACTTCGTCGCGGCTTCGTACATTTCAGCCACGTAATCCCAGTTGATCAGGCTGTCGACGAAGGCTTCGAGATACTTCGGACGGGCGTTGCGGTAGTCGATGTAATAGGAGTGTTCCCATACGTCGACGCCGAGGATCGGGGATGCGCCGTGGATCAGCGGGCTTTCGCCGTTCGGGGTCTTGGAGATTTCGAGCTTGCCGTCCTTGACGGAGAGCCAGGCCCAGCCGGAGCCGAACTGGGTCGTGCCAGCTGCGACGAAATCGGCCTTGAACTTGTCATAGCCGCCGAGATCGCTGTCGACAGCCGCCTGTAGCTTGCCAGGCAGCTTGTTGCCGCCGCCATCCTTCTTCATCCAGTTCCAGAAGTGGATGTGGTTGTAATGCTGGCCGGCATTGTTGAAGAGGCCGGCGTTCTTGCCATAGGACTGCTTGACGATCTCTTCGAGCGAGAGACCTTCAAGGCCCGAATCCTTCAGGAGATTGTTCCCGTTGGTCACATAGGCCTGGTGGTGCTTGTCGTGGTGAAACTCCAGCGTTTCAGCCGACATGAACGGTGCCAGCGAGTCGTAGGCGTACGGGAGGGCGGGCAATTCGAAGGCCATGGTGAGATCTCCTTTTGGCAAATGGATTGCGGTTTTGCAGTTGACGGGAACATAGGTGCGGAACATGCCGCAGGCAACCTTCGCCTTTTTAAAATCTGATTTCTGGCAGAAAGAAATATCGTCCGATTCCGGATATGCCGCATCATCGTTTCAGCCCGATCCTCGGGCATAACCTCTTTTCTCGATCCTGGTGACCCATGACACGTATTGCCATCCATCTTGCCACTCTCCTCCTCACATCGGCCAGCCTTGCGGCACCCGCACTGGCTTCTTCCGACGACGCCTGGGACGCCTTCCGGCAGGACGTCACGACAAAGTGCACGGCGCTGGCTGACGGCCTCATCGATCAGCCGAAGGTGGTCGTCGATCCGTTCGGCACCGAGAGCTATGGCGTCGCCATCCTCTCAGGCAAGGCAGCCGGCGCGGATGCCACCGTGAGTGCGATCTGCGTCTATGACAAGAAGAGCCAGACGGCGGAAATCGGTGGGGAATTGCCGGCCGATCAGGTGACGATCGCTATCCCCTGATACATCAGGCCTCGTAGGCTTCCGGCTCCGGGAGGCCTTCGAGGCTGAAGCCGAATTCGGCGCGGGCGATCTTGCATTCCTCGTCGCCGGGCATGCAGGTGCGACAGACATGCGGGCGCACGAGATAGACAGCGCAGCCGACATGTTTTCCGACTTCGCCCGTGAGAGCCGCGCAGCGCCCATTCTCGAACTTCATGCCGCTTTCGTCCCTGGCAATCATCGCCTCGGGGATGGCGGCGATTTCCTCATCGCTTTCCAGCGAGAAGCGCGGCCAGTCTGCTGAGTAGGCGCAACAGGCTCCGCAGGCCTGGCAGTCGAAGATCTCTGGGGGCGAGGTTTCCAGCATGGTTTCAGCGCTTCGCGGCGCGGATGCGCATCAGGTTGAAGGCGAAGAAGCCGGTGAAGACCAGCATCAAGAGGCCGACGAAGACGGGACCGGCATCGACCGAAACGATATCCATGGTCAGGCCCGTCGTGCCGGAGCCGGCCGCACTGCCAATCGCATAGGCCAGCGCGAAGACGGCGGCACCCGAGACGAGCAGACCGCCGCGGAAGCGTTCGCCGAGCAGGGTGAGTGCTGCCGTATAAAGCGAGAAGCTCGCCGCCCCGAGGATTGAGATGGTGATGAGCAGGGCTGTCTGAGACGCAATGAAAGGCAGAGCGAGGAAGGCGGCGGCCGTGATCAGAGAGCCGGAGACGGCGATCGCCGGCCTCGAAAGCCGGTCGAGCAGCCAGCCGACAAAGGGCTGGGCGAGCGCTGTCGGCAGGGCCACCATGGTGACGACGAAGGCCGCGAAATTCTGGCTGTAGCCACGCTCGACGAAATAGAGCGGGATCATCGAGATCGCCGCGATATCCGAAAAACCGAAGGCGACGACCATCAGGGTGAGAACCGGCGCCATCCTGACGAAGGTGAGCAGCCCGCCGGCTTCCGAGGCGTCCGGCTTGGTCTTGGCATAACGGCCGAGCATGACGGAGGCAAAGGCGACGAGTGCGACATAGGCCGCCGTCAGCGCAAAGGCGAAACCGTCCTCGATGCCGACGAGCGGAATGGCAAGTGGGCCTGCGGCAAAGCCTGCACACATGCCGGCGCTATAGGCCCCCGACACACGGCCGCGCAGGCGATCCGGACAGGCGGTGTTCAGCCAAGCTTCGGAGACGGTGTAGATGATGCTGGTGCAGAAGCCGAGTAGAAAGCGGGCGACGAACCAGATCCAGAGCTGGTCGAAGACCGAGAAGGTGGCGAGGCAGACGGATACCCCGAGCAGTGAGGCGACGATCAGCCGGTCGCCGCGCATCACCTGCGTCAGCTTGCCGATCAGCAGCGTCGATGAGGCGAGGCCGAGCGCAAAGACCGAGGCGTTGAGCCCGGCCATGCTGGAGGAAACACCCCGGCTTTCGAGGATCAGCGCGATCAGCGGATAGGTGAGCCCCTGCCCCACTGCAAAGGCCGTGACCCCCAGAATGACGACCGCGATCGCAGCCCAATCGGGCGCGAAATCCGGTGCGATATCCGTGGTGCCTGCAGTGTGCATGGAGCCTCCGAGGCGCGCTTCCGCGCCAGCCGATTGAGGGTCCGGTCTAGCGGGGCGTTCGGGGGAAGTCCAGAGCGTGCCGGGCTTGCAGTCCGGAGGCAAATATGCGGAAATGCAACCCAGAGTACTCCTCTCACTGTCTGGTACGGTCGACGCATGAAGAAGTTCGTCTTTGTCAACGAGGCGGCCAAACGTGCCTTCCTCGATTTGCCAAGGGAGATCCAGCGCCAGTTCGGCGCCGATCTGCAAGCGGTGCAGCGCGGTGAACCGCCGTTTTCGCGCTGGAAGCATCTGACCGACACCGTTGGTCTTGGAGCCATCGAGCTAATCGAGGATGCTCCGAATGCCTATCGAGCGATCTACTGTGCCAAGTTCGCCGAGACCGTCTACATCCTGCACGCTTTCACCAAGACGACCAACGGCGTGGACCGGCACGCTATGAAAACGGCCGGCGAGCGTTACAAGCTCATGAAATCAGCGCTGGCGACCAAGCGCTAAGCCGCCTGGACGACCTCGCAAACGACCCGGCCGCTTGCGTCGACCGATGGCCGAAGCCGCACATCAAGGCGTGCCAGAAAGCCAATCAGCTTGTCGGCGGAAAAGAGGTCGATCTTGCCGCGCATCAGTTCGCTGACGCGCGGCTGGGACACGCCGAGTGCCTCTGCGATCTCAGCCTGCCGCAGCTTCCTTTCCTCTAGCAACTTGCGGAGGGTCAACATCAGGTCAGCGCGAAACTGCAGATCCGCAGCCTTGGCTGGGCTGTCAGCGATGACGTCGAAGATATTGTCGTATTCCAGACGCTCCAACGGGCAACTCCGAGACTTATACGGCTTTACGTATAATCCGCCCTGCTTGCCGTTCTGTCAATCCACCTCAACCCGCCGCAATCACGCCCGGCACGTCTTGGCCCAGCGCAGCAAACACCGTCTTCATGATGCCCGCTGCGTCCAGTCCGGCCTTGGCATACATGGTCTCGGGCTTGGCCTGGTCCATCCAGACATCGGGCAGGACGAGCGAGCGGACCTTCAACCCGTTGTCGAGAAGGCCCTCGTTGACGAGGAAATGCATGACATGGCTGCCGAAGCCGCCGACGGCGCCCTCCTCGACCGTGACCACCACCTGGTGGTGGCGGGCGAGCTGGCGGATCAGGTTGTGGTCGAGGGGCTTGGCAAAACGGGCGTCGGCGACGGTGGTCGAGAGGCCTGCAGCGTCGAGATCTTCGGCGGCGAGCAGACAGTCGGCAAGGCGCGTGCCGAAGGAGAGGAGTGCAACCTTGGAGCCCTGCTTGACGATGCGGCCGCGGCCGATTTCGAGGATCTCACCGCGTTCGGGCATGGGAACGCCCACACCTTCGCCGCGCGGATAGCGGAAGGAGATCGGGCCTTCGTCGTAAGCGGCGGCGGTACGCACCATATGCTTCAGCTCTGCCTCATCGGCAGCGGCCATGACCACGAAGCCAGGCAGTGCTGCGAGGAAACCGGTGTCGAAGGAGCCGGCATGGGTCGGGCCATCAGCGCCAACGAAGCCCGCGCGGTCGATCGGAAAACGGACCGGCAGACCCTGGATGCCGACATCGTGGACGACCTGGTCGTAGCCGCGCTGCAGGAAGGTGGAATAAAGGGCGCAAAAGGGCTTGAAGCCTTCGGCGGCAAGGCCAGCGGCGAAGGTGACGGCGTGCTGTTCGGCGATGCCGACGTCGAATGTGCGCTCGGGGAAGAGCGACTGCAGCTTGTCGAGGCCGGTGCCGTTCGGCATTGCGGCGGTGATGCCGACGATCTTTTCGTCGTGGCGGGCTTCCTCGACCAGAGCATCGGCGAAGACGGCGGTATAGGCCGGCGCATTCGGCTTTGCCTTGGCCTGGGTGCCGGTGATGACGTCGAACTTGTTGACGCCGTGATACTTGTCGGCGGCAGCTTCGGCGGGCGCATAGCCCTTGCCCTTCTGGGTGACGACATGGATCAGCACGGGGCCCTTGGCATTGTCGCGGACATTGCGCAGCACGGGCAGAAGGTGATCGAAGGAATGGCCGTCGATCGGGCCGATGTGGTAGAAGCCGAGTTCCTCGAACATGGTGCCGCCGGTCACATAGCCACGGGCATGTTCGACGGCGCGGGTGATCGCGCGGTCAACGGTCTTACCGAGATAGGCGGTCAGCTTCTTGCCGAATTCCCGGAAGCCCATATAGCTGCGACCGGAGGCGAGGCGCGCGAGATAGGCGCTCATCGCGCCCGTCGGCGGGGCGATCGACATGTCGTTGTCGTTGAGGATGACGATCAGCCGAGCATCGAGGGCGCCGGCATTGTTGAGCGCCTCATAGGCCATGCCGGCGGACATGGCGCCGTCGCCGATGACGGCGATCACCTTGCGGTCGGTCTTCGACAGTTCGGCGGCAACCGCCATGCCGAGGCCGGCGGAAATCGAGGTCGAGGAATGGGCAGCGCCGAAGGGATCGTATTCGCTCTCGGCGCGCTTGGTGAAGCCGGAGAGTCCGTCTTCCTGGCGGAGTGTGCGGATCCGCTCGCGGCGGCCGGTCAGGATCTTGTGCGGATAGCACTGGTGTCCGACGTCGAAAATCAGCCGGTCGCTGGGTGTGTCGAAAACCTTGTGAATCGCGATCGTCAGCTCGACGACGCCGAGGCCTGCCCCCAGATGACCACCCGTCTTCGACACGGCATCGATCATCTCGTCGCGCACTTCGCGCGCCAGCTGCGGCAGATCGCGGTCCTCGATGGCCTTCAGATCTCTCGGGAATTCGACCTTGTCCAGCAGCGGCGTATCGGGCATGGATGTCACGGGGCTCTTGCCTCTTCAACTCGTTTGGGTGCGCGATAGCATCCCAAGACGAACTGGGCAAATATCAGACACCACGCTGTTATATAGACGTCAACGGCCCTCCGGCAAAGGCACGAACTCTTCTTCGTCCCCCGGAACGATGTCGAAACGGCCGGTTCTCCACTCTTCCTTGGCCTGTTCGATGCGCTCCTTGGATGACGAAACAAAGTTCCACCAGATATGTTTCTTCGTTTCCATGGCTGCCCCGCCGAACAACATGACGTGACAACCGGTCGCGCCGCCGATCAGCGTGATCTCGTCGCCGGGGCGGAAAACCAGCAGCTGATCCTGCGAAAAGCGGTCACCGGCAATCTCGATCTCGCCCGAAAGAATATAGAGCGCGCGCTCCTCCTGGCTTGCGTCGAAGGGGAAGCGGGTGCCGGCTTCGAGCGTCAGGTCGACATAAAGCGTTTCGGAAAAGGTCTTTACCGGCGAATGCAGGCCGCCCATCGCCCCGATCACCACACGCCCGGAGGCACCACGGTCGTTGAAGGTCGGCAATGCGGTCTTTGCAGTATGGGCGAAGGCCGGATCGATCTCTTCCATCTGATCCGGCAAGGCGATCCAGGTCTGGAGGCCCGACATGGAAAGCGGATGGCCGCGCAGGTTTTCCGGCGTGCGCTCCGAATGCACGATGCCGCGGCCTGCCGTCATCAGGTTGATGTCGCCGGGTGAGATGACCAGTTCGGTGCCAAGGCTGTCGCGATGCTTGATCTCGCCGTCGAAGAGATAGGTGACGGTGGAAAGCCCGATATGCGGATGCGGGCGCACGTCCATGGCCTCATCCGCCTTCAGGATCGCGGGCCCCATACGATCAAAGAAGATGAAGGGTCCGACAAGGCGGCGCTTCACCGAGGGCAGCGCGCGGCGCACGGAAAAGCCGCCGATATCGCTGGAGCGGGGAATGATCAGATGTTCGATGGCGTCACAGGCAAAGGCGTCACCTGGGATGGGATCGTTTCCGGGAAAGAAGGACATGGAAGCTCAACTCCGTTCAGAGATACGGCGAGTGTAGTATGCAGGCGGCCTTGGCGACACCCTGAACAAGGGCACGCCGATGGTGACGCATTGTTCAGCGTCAGGCGAGAAATCATCGGCACCGACTGTCCAGACACGGAAGGGTGATGCCAATTGTGTCATTCCCGTGGTTTTTTTCAGCCGCGGATCTTGAAACCCTTTTGCCACACACCATTTGTCGCCTTGCGGACCGGGCCCCTCTGACGACGGATTACCCTCGTGATGTCGGACCGCATCGAGCAAGCTCGATGTCATGCCCGGACCGGATCTCACATTTGCGAGACCCTCAGCGCGTTGCATCGAGCCAGGTCAATGCAACAGAGGTCACACAATTGGAACTCCTGCTCATACTCTTTCTCGGCAAGCCACTCTGGATGTGGCTTCTCTTTCTTGCGCTCGTGGTCGCGCTTTTGGTCTTCGACCTCGGCGTGCTCAACAAGAAGGATCATGAAATCGGCATTGCCGAAAGTCTCAAGCTTTCGGCCATGTACATCACGCTCGGCGTGCTCTTCTCCGGCTTCATCTACTGGCAGATGGACACGACCGCGACCGCTCAGTACCTGACGGCTTTCGTCGTCGAGAAGACACTGGCGATGGACAATATCTTCGTCATCGCGCTGATCTTCAGCTTCTTCGCCATCCCGCGCGAGTATCAGCACCGGGTCCTCTTCTGGGGTATCCTCGGCGTCATCATCCTGCGCGGTATCATGATCGGTCTCGGTGCGACGATCGTCGAGCAGTATCACTGGGTGCTCTACTTCTTCGCTGGCTTCCTGATCCTCACCGGCATCAAGATGCTCTTCGTCGCCGACAAGGAGCACAAGATCGAGGAAAACGGCCTGATGCGCTTCCTGAAGCGCCGGTTGAACGTGACCGAAGATCTTCATGGCCACAACTTCTTCGTCAAGAAGCCGGATCCGGCAACCGGCAAGCTGAAGCGTTTCGCCACGCCGCTTCTCTTGGCGCTGGTCATGATCGAAATCGCCGACCTCGTCTTCGCGGTCGACTCGGTGCCGGCGGTGTTCACGATCACGACCGACCCTTATATCGTCTACACGTCCAACATCTTCGCGATCCTCGGCCTGCGTGCCCTCTACTTCGCGCTGGATGCCATCCTGCACCGCTTCGCTTACCTCAAGTATGCGCTGTCGATCCTGTTGATCTTCATCGGCTCGAAGATCTTCATCGCCTGGGGCATGGGCTGGGAGAAGTTCCCGCCGGAGTGGTCGCTCGGCATCACCTTCCTCATCCTCGGCGTAGGCGTCGGCTACTCGCTGTGGAAGACCGGTGGGTCCAAGGCCGTGGAAGCCAGGAACCCGGCCGAGTAAGCCCGGATTTCAAACACCAAAAACGACGAATGGCCCCGAAAGGGGCCATTCTGCCATGTGGGATCCAATCCCTGTAAATCAGCGGTCCAGTCGCCGCCTGCCGATCACGCGCCGTCGAGCGGTTCGCTACCGGTCGGCTTGCCGGCGCGTTCGAGGCGGATCTTTTCGATGCGGTTTTCGGCAGCGGAGAGAAGCTGCTCGCAGTGCTTCTTGAGAAGCTCGCCGCGCTCGTAGATGGCAATGGATTCGTCGAGCGCCACGTCACCGCGTTCCAGCCGCGCCACGATGCTTTCGAGCTCGGCCACGGCCTTTTCGAAGGAAATGCCGGTGAGATCGGCGGGAACAGTGGCGTCGGACATACTCAACCCTTCATCAGTCTCAGAATGTGCAGGCCGGCCGATTCGGCGAGGCCCTCTAGATCATAGCCGCCTTCGAGCAGGCTGACGACCCGGTTATGGGCGAAACGGTCTGCCACTTCCAAGAGCCTGCCCGTTGCCCAGTCGAAATCCTCGCCGACCAGATTGATCTGCGCCAGCGGATCGCGGTGATGCGCGTCGAAGCCGGCGGAGATCAGGATGAAGTCGGGCGAGAAATCATTGAGAGCCGGCAGAACGCGGCTTTTGAAGGCTTCGCGGAAATGATCCGAGCCGACATTAGGCGAGAGCGGCGCATTGACGATGTTGCGATGCGTGCCTGTCTCGTCCTTGGCGCCTGTGTAAGGATAGAGTGGCATCTGGTGGGTGGAGCAGAAGAGCACCGAGGGATCGTCCCAGAAGATGTCCTGGGTGCCGTTTCCGTGGTGCACATCCCAGTCAACGATCGCGACGCGCTCGACGCCATAGGTCTTCTGGACATGGCGGGCGGCGATGGCGACCGTGTTGAACAGGCAAAAGCCCATTGCCTTGGTCTTTTCGGCATGGTGGCCGGGAGGGCGGCCGGCAACGAAGGCATTGTCGGCCTTGCCGGTCATCACGTCGTCGACTGCAGCGATCGCGCCGCCGATGGCGGTCAGCGCCACTTGCAGGCTCTTCTGCGAGGCATAGGTGTCAGCCTCGAGCTGGTTGATGCGATCCTCCTCCTCGGGGATCTGGCGCATCACGGCGAAGAGATGCTCCTCGGGATGGGCAAGCGTGACGGCATCCTCATTCGCCTGGCTCGCCTCGATACGTTCCAGCCGGGCAAAGTTCGGATGCTCCAGCGCTATGTTGAGTGAACGCAGCCGGTCTGCCCTTTCGGGGTGCCCTTCTGGCGTGTTGTGTTCGAGGAAGATCGGGTTCTCGTAAAGACGGGTGGCCATGGGCATCCTTCCTGGGTCGGGCCGAACATAATGCGCTCGGCCGTCATCTTCCACCTCGCATCCGGGTTTTACCCAGGCCACTGCGCACTCCAGCCCGGCAGGGCTATGCCGCAGACCTTGTGAAGCCGGCTACTATGCCGTTAGATGCCGCCAGGACAGGATAATTCCGGGAGAGAGCATGGACGAGATGGAACGGGTGGAGGTGAGCGCGCTCGTTGTCGCCTATCGCGACATCGGTCCGACGGGCGAAATGCGGGCCGCCGCCTATGTCGTCCATGCCGAAGAAGCGGTGCGCCACTTCTGGCGCTACCGTCCGCCGCTCGAAGACGAGCCGGTCTACAGTCCGACGAAGTTCGAAATCCGCCTGCACCAGCCTCTCCGCTTCGAGGATGAGGTGCGCATGACCGTGCAGGTCGACAAGATCGGCGGCAAATCGGTGGGTTTCGAGGTGGCGATGGAAAAGGGTGGCCAGACGGTTGCCGAGATCGATCTCACCTGGACGGCCCGCAGCGCCGAGAACAGCGAACCCGTCGCCCTGCCGGAGGATATCCGCGACTGGCTCTACAGATATGTACGCTAGCTTTTCACCAGGCTGGTCACTTGCGGAACACCAAAACGAATGAAGCCCCCCGGGCCCGAAACCGGGGGGCTTCCATTCTCTGCAGACCTTGAGGAGGAGGACGGCCTGCAGTCTCGTGCCGGTGCGCGCTGCTTGGGAGGGAGGATCGCATCGCGCCGGCCAGTAAACATTAGAATAGATTGCTTAATGCATCACTAATGAAACTCTGAATGGATGAAACGCGCAACTGCATTCTTCATGTGCCGACCGCGCCGATGGTCAGGCTTGCTCTTTGCCTGCGGGCCACGAAAAACACTTGCGTGCCGCGGCTACAAGCATCATTGACGGGGCATGAAAAAGCTCCCTGAACCCCAGCGCCTCGATCAGCTCCTGGTCGCCCTCGGCCTCTTCGCCAGCCGGTCCCGCTCCCGTGACGCCATTCAGCGTGGCACGGTGAAAGTGGACGGCAAGGTGGTGGCTAAACCCAGCCTCGTCTTTGCCGCCACGCACCAGTTCGATATCGATGATCCGGCACAGGATTACGTCTCGCGCGCGGCGCTCAAGCTCGACGCCGCCCTCGACCATTTCAACCTCTCGCCGGAGGGTTGTCATTGCCTGGATATCGGCGCGTCGACCGGTGGCTTCACCGAGGTCCTCCTGAAGCGGGGCGCCGCCCATGTCACTGCCATCGATGTCGGCCACGACCAGATGCATCCCAGGCTTCTGAGCGATCCGCGCGTGACCAATCTGGAAGGGCTGAACGCGCGCTATCTGGAGCCTGACGATTACGACGATCAGCCTTTCGACTTCCTTGTCTCCGACGTCTCCTTCATCTCGCTGAAGCTGGCGCTGGCGCCGGCCCTCGAACAAGCGGAGCCGGGCGCCCATTGCCTGCTGCTGGTGAAGCCACAGTTCGAGGCGGGTCGAGAGGCGATCAGCAAGGCGGGCCTGCTGAAAGACCCGGAGACGGCGCCGTTGGTGGCTGAGGAGCTGGAACGCTGGCTGACGGAAGACATGGGCTGGACGAGCCTCGGGCTCATCCCCTCCCCGATCGCCGGTGGCGACGGCAATGAAGAATTCCTGCTCGCCGGGTTGAAGCCTCTCGATGCCGACGGGGACGACGACGATCAGGACGACGAAGAGGACGCAGCATGAGCGCCGAAACCGTCACGATTTCCAGCCTTGGCGCCAAGGGCGACGGGGTGGCACATGGTGCCGACGGTCCGGTCTTCGTGCCCTTCGCACTGCCGGGAGAGACCGTTGCCATCGCGCGCGTGAAGAACGAGGGCACGATCATGTCCTTTGCCACCACCTCGCCCGATCGCGTTCAGCCCCCATGCAAGCATTTCGGCCCAGATGGCGTCGGTGGTGTATGCGGCGGCTGTTCGCTGCAGCATATGGCAAAACCCGCCTACAATGCCTTCAAGCGGCAGGTGCTGATGGATGCGTTGAAGTCAAAGGGGATCGAGGCGCCCGTCAGCGATATCTTCGAAGCCCATCCACACCAGCGCCGACGCCTTGTCTTCACCGTCCGGCGGCGGGAAACGGGCCTCGTCATGGGCTTCATGCAGGCGGAGACGCATCACGTCGTGCCGGTCGAGGAATGTCCCATCGCGTCGGACGGGCTGATCTCCCGGCTAGACGCGATCAAGATCATCGCCAATGCCTGTGGTGCCGAGCACTTCCGCGTCACCGTCACAGAGACCACGACCGGTCTCGACATCTCACTGGATGGTCTGCGCGGCGGGCTGGGCGACCAAGAACGGCGCGCGGTTACCAATGCCGTGATCAAGCTCAAGGGTATCGCCCGCGTTTCGGCCAATGGCGAGATCGTCATCGAGCCGCACAAGCCGCTGCTCGACTTTGCCGGCGCCCGCGTGGTCCTGCCGCCCGGCGGCTTTACCCAGGCGACGCACGAGGCGGAAGAGCATATGGCGGCACTCGCGATTGCCCATATCGGCAAGGCGAAGAAGGTCGTGGATCTCTTCTCCGGTGTCGGCACCTTCGCGCTGCGGCTTGCCCGCGCATCTTCCGTGCTCGCAGTCGAATCCGACGAGAAGGCGGTGAAGTCGCTCGATTTCGCAGCACGCAATACGCAAGGCCTGAAGCCCGTGACGGCGGAGCGGCGCGACCTCTTCCGTCGCCCGCTGATGACCTCCGAATTCAAGGGCTTCGACGCCGTCGTCTTCGACCCGCCGCGGGCCGGCGCCGAGGCGCAGTGCGCGGAACTGGCGAGAAGCCAAGTGAAGAAGATCGTTGCGATCAGCTGCAATCCGCTGACGCTTGCCCGCGACCTCTCGATCCTGATCGCTGGCGGCTACCGCGTCGACAAGGTGACACCGATCGACCAGTTCCTCTGGTCGCCGCATGTCGAGGCGGTCGCGACACTCAGCAAGGGATGATCGAAACAACACATCCTTCACGACGACGTCGTGGAGGATGGTTGATTGCGGGTTTACCACCTCGCTAATACTTAGTTAAAATACAACCGAAGATATTTCTTATAAAGCTATTGCTCGTTTAACGATATTGTGCGATCTTTTGATCTCCAGTGCAGATTTTTGCCGACCCTCGTGGTTGTTTGGAGGAATCCCATGTCAGAAGTTGCGATGCACGGACACGGCGTCCGTGGGATGAACCGTGCCGCATTGCAGGCGCTTGCCGGCAATGCTGACCCTGGAAAATTCGGACGCATGTTTCCAACGCTCACAGCGATGGAGGCCGATGAAGACGATCTCTTCGAGCTTGCCGAAGCGATGAAAGACAAGGTCGATGCGCAGGGGAACACCGATCCTGCGGGCGACAATCCCAATATTCCCGCAGGATTTACCTATCTCGGGCAATTCGTCGATCACGACATCACGCTCGACACGACACCGCTGGATCAGCAGCAGGCAGACCCGCTGGCGACCAGCAATTTCCGGACGCCGGCGCTGGATCTGGATTCCCTCTACGGGGACGGACCCGGAATTCATCCCTATCTCTACGCCCGGGATCCGGCGACCCATCGCGTCATCGAGAAATTCCTGATCGGCAAGACGTCGGAATCGCCGGACAAGGCCGGCAATACCATTCCGGGTTTCAAGAACGACCTGCCGCGCAATCAAGTCGGGCATGCGCTGATCTTCGACGAGCGGAACGACGAGAATCTGCTGGTGGCGCAATTCCACCTGCTGATGCTGAAGTTTCACAACAAGGTGGTCGATACGCTGCAGGCCTCGCAACCGAGCCTGAAGGGGTCGGCGCTGTTTCGCGAGGCGCGACGCATCGTGACCTGGCACTATCAGTGGATCGTGCTGTTCGATTTCGTCGAGCGCCTCACGGAGCCGGGGCTCGTGCGCAAGATCAAGCAGAACGGCCGCCGTTTCTACCGCTTCCGCAGCCGGCCGTACATGCCGGCGGAATTCGCGGCCGCCGCCTATAGGCTCGGACATTCCATGGTAAGACAGAGCTACAACCACAACCGGGTGTTCAATCCCGGGCCCGACGCCTTCGTGGACGGGACGCTGAAGCTTCTTTTCAATTTCACGGGCAAGTCTGGCCAGATCGTCGGTGAACTCGTCGACCAAGGTGCGGTAAACACAGGTGGCGGTCCGGGGCCTCTGCGTGACCTGCCGTCGAACTGGATCATCGATTGGCGGCGCTTCTTCCATCTCGACACACCACCCGAGCCCAATTTCGTGCTCAATGCGTCGCGACGGCTCGATCCCTTCATCGTGCCGGAACTTCATACATTACCGGGCCTGCGACCGGAGACGGACAAGACGGCCGCGCGTGACTTCGTGCTGCCCTTCCGAAACCTCAAGCGCGGCGTACAGATCGGACTGCCGTCCGGCCAGGACGTCTGTCGGGCCATGGGCATCGTGCCGCTGAAACCGTCGGAGATCGCGACGGGAACCGATGGTGTGATCGCTGCCAAGCACGGTTTCCACAAGAAGACGCCGCTCTGGTACTACGTCCTGAAAGAAGCCGAGCACCATCACAAAGGGCTGAGGCTCGGACCAATGGGATCGACGATCGTGGCCGAGACTTTTCTCGGTCTCGTGCACGGCGATCACGATTCCTTCCTGTGGCGGCAGGCAAACTGGGTTCCGCATCTGCCGAGTGCTGCGCCCGGCCATTTTACCGTGGCCGACCTCTTGCGCTTCGTTGATGAGATCAACCCGATCGGAAGCTGACCGGCCGTTTAGGAAAGGGCCCCTCCGGAACAACCGGGGAGGCCCTCGTTCATTCAGCGACGCAGGAACTCGAGCACGTCGTCGATGAAGCGCTGCTTGTGCGTGGCGAAGAGTCCGTGTGGCGCTCCCTCATACTCGATCAACGTCGACTGGCTGATCCCGGCTGCGGCCGCCCGACCGGCGGCATCAATCGGCACAGTCTTGTCGTCCGTGCCGTGAATGATCAGAGTGGGCACGTTGAAGCTGGCGAGATCCGGGCGGAAGTCCGTCGTCGCGAATGCCTTTGCGCAAGCGAGCGTCGGCTCCAGCCCCGCCATCATCGCCTGTCGTTCGGCCCATTCCAGCATCTCGTCGCTGACCGTCTTGTCGAACATGGCCACGCCGAAGAAGTCCTTAAAGAAACTGGCGAAGAAATGCGCGCGGTCTTCGACCATGCCCTTGGTCATCTCGTCGAAGGTCGACTGCGGTGTGCCGTGCGGATTGTCGTCCGTCTTCAGCATATAGGGGACGACCGATGCCACGAGCACGGCCGAGCGCAGGTTGGCACCGCCGTGGCGCGACATGTAGCGGGCCACTTCACCGCCGCCCATCGAGAAGCCGAGGACCGTTGCATCGGTCGCGCCGGCCCAGCTGAGAACGTCGGCGAGATCGTCCGACAGCGTGTCGTAGTCGTAGCCGTCGAAGGGCTGCTCGGAACGGCCGAAGCCACGACGGTCATAGGAAATAGCGCGCATGCCCGCATCGGCGATCGCCTTGGACAGATCGTCGAAAGTGTCGGCAGTCAGAGGCCAGCCATGAAGCATGACGACCGGCCGGCCCTCGCCCCAGTCCTTGACATAGAGCTCGACACCTTCGCGGGTTTTGATACGGGGCATTGCATCACCTTTCATTCGTTGTTGCCAACGAGGAACGGGTGACGCTCGCGACGGTTCCCCGAAGCGGAAAGAGAGAGACGACGAACCAACTGGCGCGGGTCAGGGCTCAGTAAGTCAGAAGCGTACCGGAGCCGGTGACATTGGCGCAGCGGCACCGACCGCCCACGCGCCCTGACTTGGCCGGGCAGGAAACCTGCCCGCCACCGCCGACGCTGCCGGATTGATCGACCACGCAGACATAACGCTGCGGCCGAACGCGGTTCGACTGCCTGGGCGTGTTCTGGGTTTCGCTGATCACGTCGTTGGAGTCATTGATCTGGAAAATGGCTGCGCCACCGAACGACATGGTACCGGCTGCCGGTACGGTATCGGCAACCGAGACGGTGATGCTGAAGAAAAGGCTGAGTGCGACACAAAACAAACGCAACATAACGACCTCTGAGGGTTTTTCGAAAATCCCGACCGCCATAGCAACGATCCCGTGGTGACGACACGAACGTTGTGGTCGGTGCATGGTTGCAGACACTACCGGCAAAGACTGAACGCAGGCTGAACCAATCCTGAATACGGAAACGGAAAACGGCGCCACGAGGGCGCCGTTCGCTGGTTTCGCGAGATGCGATCAAGTCAGGCCGCGCGGCGATGGCCGGAAGACATGCCGGACGCACGATCGTCGATGCGGAACTGGTTGAGCAGAGCAGTCAGCGCTGCCGCTTCCTGGGCGAGACCGTGGCTTGCCGCCGTCTGTTCCTCGACCATGGCTGCATTCTGCTGGGTGCCCTGGTCCATGGTGTTGACGGCGGTGTTGATCTCCTGCAGGCCGGTCGACTGTTCGCGCGAGGCCGTCACGATGGCGTTGACGTGGCCATTGATCTCCTGAACCTCGCGGACGATGACGTCGAGCGCCTTGCCGGTCTCGTTGACGAGTTCGACGCCGACCTTGACCTGGTCGCCCGAGGCGCTGATCAGGGCCTTGATCTCCTTGGCGGCATTGGCCGAGCGCTGGGCGAGTTCGCGGACTTCCTGGGCAACCACGGCAAAACCCTTGCCGGCTTCGCCGGCGCGCGCGGCTTCAACACCGGCGTTCAAGGCGAGCAAGTTGGTCTGGAAGGCGATCTCGTCGATGACACCGATGATGTTGGAGATCTCACCCGAGGACTTCTCGATGCCCTGCATGGCACCAACGGCCTTTTCGACGATCTCGCCGGACTTTTCGGCACCGGCGCGGGCACGGGTCACGAGTTGGCCGACTTCCTCAGCACGGCGGGCACTGTCCTTGACGGTGGTGGTGATCTCTTCCAGTGCGGCGGCCGTTTCTTCGACCGACGCTGCCTGCTGCTCGGTGCGGCGGGCAAGATTGTCGGCGGAGTGGCGGATTTCGGTGGCACCGCCATCAATGGCGCGCGCATTGCGGCCGACGGTGGCGAGCGCGTCATGCAGCTTGTCGACGGAGGCGTTGAAGTCGACGCGCAGGCGATCGAGGTCGCCGGCGAAGGGGGTCTCGATGCGCGAGACGAGGTCGCCATTGGCCAGGCGGCCGAGGCCATCGGCCAGCGAATGGACCGCAATGGAGACCTGTTCGGCTTCGCGCGTCCTTGCGGCTTCACGCTCGCGGCGCTCCTGCTCGGTCATGGTGCGGGTTTCATCCGCTTCGCGGGCGAGGCGGCCGCGCTCGATAATGTTGTCGCGGAAGACGGCAACGGCAGCGGCCATCTGGCCGATCTCGTCCTTGCGAGCCGTTCCCGGAATCTCGGCCGAGACATCACCACCGGCGAGTTTGCCCATGACGCCGGTCATGTCGACAACCGGGCGGACGACCAAGCGCGACAGCAGCATGGCGAGCACGCCGATCATGGCGACAACGCCGACGAGGGTCGCGACAGCGGCCGCGGTTCGGAACTCGCCGATCGCGGCGAAGGCGAGATCGCGGTCGATCTGGACGCCGAGATACCAGTCGTCACGCGGCAGGCCCTTGATGGGCAGGAAGGAGACGAGGACATTGGCATCGACGAAGGTGGTTTCCGTGATGCCGGCGCCAACTGCGGGTGTCTGGTTCGGGAAAGCATCCTTCAGCGTCTTGGTGACGAGATTGCCGTCACGGTGAACGAGGATCGTGCCGTCCTGCTTGACGAGGAAGGCAGAGCCCTTGCCACCCATGTCGACGGAGTTGACCATGGCGACCAGCGAGGTCAGGGAAAAATCGGAGGCAGCGACGCCGTAGAGCTTGCCGTCCTTCTTGACCGGGATCGCGGCGCTGATGATCAGGTTGCCGGTGGAGGCGTCGGCATAGGGGTCGGTCAACACCATCTTGTCGGCCTTGACGGCGTCCTGGTACCACGGGCGCTTGCGCGGATCATAGCCTTCCGGCAGTGGCTGGTTCGGCACGCTGGTAAAGACGCCCTGCTCGTCGCCGACATAGGTCGACATGAATTCGCGGATCAGGACCGGATTGTCGAAGGCAGACGTAATGGCGGCCGCATCGGGCGCCTTGGCGGCGGCGTTGCCGGCGAGTTCGGTCAGCATGACGCGGGCGCCGAGCCAATTGGCAATGCTCTGCGAGGCCTGGAGACCAGAGCTGTCGATCTCGCTCTTGACGGCGGCGCTCGTTGCGTCGCGCTGGAGGCTATCGATGTAGAAGGAGAAACCGGAGAGGGCGGCGACCACCACGAGGGAGGCGACGACCAGGATCTTGGTCATCAGGTTGGAACTGGTCTTCACGGATAAGGTCCTGCAAAATCTCTCGCAGCCACGGGGCGCGGGACGTCATGGGGCATTGGGGGATCACAACACCATCATGGTGTGGAAGCGGCGGATTTGCCGCTTTCACACAATTAGCCAGCAGAATTTAATGGGTACTTAAGCGAAGGCCGAAAAATAAGTAGGCCTCACATACTGGAAACGGCAAACCACGCGGGATTTCAGAAACCTTTCACAAGTTGAGCAACAGGCGGCAATTGCGACCGAACGAGGGATAGAATGAAGCGAAGCGACAAGCTGAAAGCTGGAAAACACGACGTCGACGCGACCCTGGTCCGGCGCCTCCTGCTTGGCCAGTTTCCGCAGTTCGCGCATCTCGACATCCAGCCTCTCGAAGAGGATGGGTGGGACAACTGGACATTTCGCCTCGGTTCGGATTTCAAGGTGCGGCTACCGACGGATGCCGCCTATGCCGAACAGGCGGCAAAAGAGTTCGAACGGTTGCCTCGACTTGCTCCGTACCTTCCGCTCGCCATCCCCCGGCCCGTCGCACTCGGTGAGCCGGATGCCGATTATCCCTGGCCCTGGTCGATCTACGAGTGGATCCCGGGGAAACCTCCGGGCCGACAGGCGGCACTCGACCTTGTGCGACTCGCGGGGGATCTCGCAGGCTTTCTCAAGTCCCTCTGGGCTATAGACAGCGTCGGCGGTCCGTCACCCGGCGCGCACAACTTCCATCGTGGCGGTGACCTCATCGCCATCTACGGCGGAGAAGCCCGGGCCGCGCTCGCAAGGATCGCCGAAAGGATCGACGTCGAGGGTGCCATTCGCGTGCTCGACCAGGCCAATGCAATGCCCTTCCACGGCTCGCCCTGCTGGCTTCACGGGGATATCGCGGTCGGCAATCTGCTTCTGGAGGACGGGCGGCTCTCTGCGGTCATCGACTTCGGATCCTCGGCCGTCGGCGATCCCGCCTGCGACCTCGTGATCAGCTGGCTGTTTTTCGACGGGGAAAGCCGCGCTCGTTTCCGCGATGTCGTCACTGCCGACGACGACTGTTGGGCGCGGGCCCGTGCCTGGGCTCTCTGGAAAGCCGCCATCGTGCTTGCGGCGGACTCACCTGTTCATCCGGACGAGGCCCAGCCGCTCCATGTCATCGAGACCGTCATTCGCGAACACCGCCAGCAGTTTCCGTGACGGGCAATCGCCTCAACGTCCCTTCATGAAGGCTTCGAAGGCGGCGCGTGCTTCCGCACTCTTCAATTGAGCGACGAAATGTACGAGCTCTTCCTGCATGCGGGCGCGAACCTCGTCCGGGCTGCTCTTGACCAAAGCACGGGCGATCTTCATCGCGGCCGGGGGCTTGGAGGCGAGAGAGGAAGCAATCTTCAGGGTCTCGGCCTCGACCTCTCCGGGGGAGACCACCTTCCAGATGAGGCCGGCCTCACGAGCCTGTTCGGCGGAGAAGCCTTCGCTGGCAGCGAGCATGGCAAAGGCGCGCTGATGACCCATGATGCGCGGGGCAATCAGGCTGGAGGCGGCTTCGGGCACGAGCGCCAGATCGACGAAGGGTGTCTTGAACAGGCTGCGGTCGGAGGCGACCGTCAGGTCGCAATGCATGTGCAGCGTCGTGCCGATGCCGATGGCGAGACCATCGACACCCGAGACGAGCGGCTTGGTGACTTCGGTGAGTGCCTTCAACAGGCCAAAGGCGGCAGGTTCGCCGACGGCGCCGGCCATGGCGAAGCCGAGGAAATCGGCCATGTCATTGCCGGCGGAGAAGCAGCCCTCAGTGCCGAGGAAGACGATGGCGCGGATCGCGTCATCCTGCTCGCCTTCGAGGAGACCTGCGGTGAGCTTCTCGTACATGGCTTGCGTGATGGCGTTTTTCTTGTCCGGGCGGTTGAAACGCAGGACGAGGACGCCGGGATGGGCTTCCGGGCGGGTGATCTGGATATGGTCGGTCATTCTTGTCCCTCTTCAATTGTGTCCGTCGCTGCGAAAGCCACCTCACCCCGCCTCCGCTTCGCTCGGCGCTCCCTCTCCCCGTAAACGGGGCGAGGGGGACCGGAGGCGCTGCGGCGTTCGCTCTTCTCCCCGCTTGCGGGGAGAAGGTACCGGCAGGTCAGGCGCAATGCTATTGCGCCGGGGATGAGGGGCGATCACAGCCGGCCAAGATGTCGTCACCCCCACCCGCCGCTTTCCGGCGACCTCCCCGCTCAAGGGCGAGGTGGGAGCTTATGAAAACAGCGCGCGTGCCGCTTCCAGGCTCGCCGCACCGTTGACCACACGATCCTTCAAAGCCGCCGTCTCGGCAATCAGGTTCTCGGCGGCGAAGCGGCAGAGCGCCAGGCGGTTGTCGCGGCCATGGTCTTCGTCGGCAAGGGCGCCCTTGGCCAGGTAGACGCCAGTCAAGGCAAGGCCGAAGAGGCGCTGATAGGGTGTGGCGCCTGCGAGAGCTGCAGACGCATTGCCGCTGGCCAACTGCGAGAGCAGCCATTCGGTGGTGTCCTCCAGATCCGAAAGGCTCGCGTCGAGGCGAGCGGCGGTGTCGCCAAAACCTTCGAGATTGGAGGCGCGCACCGCGTTCACCACCTGCTTCAACTCGGTGATGTAGCCGCGGACATGGTTGCCGTTGGAAAGCGGCAGCTTGCGCGTGACGAGGTCGGCGGCCTGGATGCCGTTGGTGCCCTCATAGATCGGGGCGATGCGGCTATCGCGCCAGTAGCGGGCAGCACCGGTTTCCTCGATGAAGCCCATGCCGCCATGGGTCTGGATGCCAAGCGAGGCGACATCGACGCCGGCATCGGTGGCGAAGGACTTGGCAATCGGGGTGAGCAGGGCTGCGCGCTCGGCCCAGTGGCGGGCCTCATCGCCGTCAGCGTGGTGGCTCATGTCGGTGGCGTGGGCGCAGACATAGCAGATGGCGCGCGAGCCTTGGGTCAGCGCCTTCATTGTCACCAACATGCGGGCGACATCGGGATGTTCGATGATCGGCGACATGCCAGAGCCGGTCCAGCCCGGAGCCTTCCCTTGCGTGCGGTCCTTGGCATATTGCACGGCCTTCTGGGTGGCGGCTTCGCAGATGGCGACCCCCTGCATGCCGACGGCGAGGCGGGCATTGTTCATCATGGTGAACATGCAGGCGAGACCCTTGTTCTCCTCGCCGATCAGCCAGCCGATGGCACCGGCTTCATCACCATACTTGCCGTCGCCATAGATCATGGTGCAGGTCGGCGAGCCGTGGATGCCGAGCTTGTGCTCGAGCGAATGGCAGTGGAGATCGTTGCGGGCGCCGATCGAGCCGTCGTCGTTGACGAGATATTTCGGCACGAGGAAGAGCGAGATGCCGCGTGTACCGGCAGGCGCATCGGGCAGGCGCGCGAGAACGAGATGGATGATGTTCTCGGTGATCTCGTGTTCGCCCCAGGTGATGAAGATCTTCTGGCCGAAGATGCGGTAGGTGCCGTCATCGCGGCGCTCGGCGCGGGACTTCATCACGCCGAGATCGGAGCCGGCATGGGGCTCGGTCAGGTTCATGGTGCCGGTCCATTCGCCGGAGACCATCTTGGGCAGATACTTCGCCTTCAGTTCGTCCGCGCCGTGGGCGGTGACGGCATCGACGGCGCCCATGGTGAGCGTCGGTCCGAGCGCAAAGCCCATGGAGCCGGAGTTCCACATTTCGAGGGCTGCAACGTTCAGCATATGAGGAAGCCCCTGCCCGCCGAAATCTTCCGACGCGGTCAGCGAATTCCAACCACCTTCGGCCCAGGCGCGGTAGAGATTGTCCCAGCCGTCGGGCACGATCACCTTGCCATCGACCATGCGGGCGCCCTGTCTGTCGCCGATCTCGGCGAGCGGGGCGACTTCATCACTTGCAAAACGACCGGCTTCAGACAGGATGGCGTCGACGAGGTCGTCGCTGAGGTCAGCCAGCATGCCGTCGTCGATGGCCTTCGAGAGGCCAGCGACATGCTTCAGGGTGAACGCAATCTCTTCTACGGGCGCCTTGTACATGACGTTCTCCTCCAACTGGCGTATGCTCTTGGCCACGCCCAGTCTCCACCCAGGAAGCGCGGCACATTCTTTCTTCTGGCTAATTGATTTTTACGTAAACGTCAAATCTTTTGCATGCGTCGCAAAGTCTCGTCCAAGGTTCGAAAGATGTGCTCGGGCAGTGCCGCGGGGGCCGCCTCTACACGGTTTCGCGAGCGTCTCCGGGGTGCCCGGGTAGGCGCGCTGCCTCTGGCAGAGCGAGGCGAATGAGAACAAGGACTTGAACCTGCAGAAGCCCGCTGTTCGTCAATGGCAGCGAACATGCGGTTTTTCCGAACCACTGCCCGGCCCTGATTTCGTCACATCACTGTTACCCGTGCTGGCTAGTCCCAAGGTCAACTTCAACCGAACGGAGGCTTCGCGATGACCGAGACCAACACCAATCATCTGTCCTGGGACGAATGGGACGAGCTGCACAATCCGCCGCCGGCGGTGACTGATTTCGACCGCGTGGTCGAACGCGCCGTGTCGCGTCGCGGCTTCCTCGGCATTCTCGCCATGGGCTCTGCCGCCGCTGCCATGGGCTCGGTGGGCAATCTGATGTCCTCCACCTCGGCCGTCGCGCAGGAAGCCGCCTCGCGCTTCCCGTTCAAGCCGATCGCGGCCCAGATGGACGCGACCGTGCATGTGCCGGAAGGCTATAGCTGGAAGCCGCTTGCCAAGTGGGGCCAGCCGCTGTTTTCCACCGCCTCCGACATCGATCCGATGAAGGGTGTATCGCTCGAAAATTCGGACAAGGTCTTCGGTGAAAACACCGACGGCATGGAAGCCTTTGCGATCGGCAATCACCAGGTGATCGCGGTCAACCACGAATACGTCAACAACGAAACCAACCTGCCGCATGCCCCGGAAGGCATGCCGCAGTCGATGGACGACGTGAAGATCCTGCAGAACATGCAGGGCGTCACCGTCATGGAAGTGACCGAAGGTGCTGACGGCTGGCAGATCGTTGTCGACAGCCCGTTCAACCGCCGCATCCATCATAACACGCCGATGAAGCTGTCCGGTCCGGCCGCCGGCTCGGAGTTGGTCAAGACCGCTGCCGATCCTGCCGGTGTCGACTGTCTCGGGACCTTCAACAACTGCGGCGCCGGCAAGACGCCGTGGGGCACGTATCTGACCTGCGAAGAGAACTTCAACGGCTATTTCGGCTCGACCGATGCCGCGTTCGAAATGCCCGAGGATTACAAGCGTTACGGCATCGTGGCCGAGACCCGCTATGGCTACGAGAAGTTCGACGAGCGTTTCGACGTTTCGAAGAACCCGAACGAGCCGCGTCGCGCCGGTTACGTCGTCGAGATCGATCCGTCAGATGCCTCCTCGACCCCGATCAAGCGCACCGCACTCGGACGCATCAAGCATGAAAACGCCGCCGTGGTCGTGGCCCGTGACGGTCGCGTGGTCGTCTATATGGGCGACGACGAGCGTGGCGAGTTCCTCTACAAGTTCGTCTCCAACGGCATCTACGTTCCCGGCGGCGACACCTCCAAGCTGCTCGACGAAGGCACACTCTATGTCGCCAAGTTCGCAGACGACAGCAGCGGCGAATGGCTGGCGCTGACGGAAGAGACGACCGGCATGAAGATGGACGAGATCTGCGTCTTCACCCGTCAGGCCGCTTCCAAGGTCGGTGCCACCACCATGGACCGTCCGGAATGGGTCGCGGTCAACCCGGTTGCCATCGAAGCCTATTGCGCGCTCACCAACAATTCGAACCGCGCCGTGCTCAAGGACGGAAAGATGCGGACGAATGCCGGTGGCGACGTGATGGAGATCAATGCCGTCAACCCGCGCGAAGGCAACGAGTTCGGCCAGATCGTGCGCTGGTATCCGGAAAACGACGATCATGCCGACGGCAAGTTCAAGTGGGACCTGTTTGTCATGGCCGGCAATCCCGATGTGCACAAGGACGGTCCCTATGCCGGTTCGTCGAACATCAATTCCGGCAACATGTTCAACTCGCCCGACGGCATGATGTTCGATTCGACTGGTCTGCTGTGGATCCAGACGGACGGTGAAGATTCGAACGAAGGCGATTTCGTCGGCCAGGGCAACAACCAGATGCTCGCAGGCGATCCGGCAACGGGCCGCATCGAGCGCTTCCTCACCGGTCCGAAGGGCGGCGAAGTGACAGGCATGACCTGGTCTTCCGACAAGCGCACCATGTTCGTCGGCATCCAGCATCCCTCCGCTCCGTTCCCGGATGGCGAAGGCAAGCTGCCGCGTTCGACGATCGTTGCCGTCAAGCATGACGACAACGCGCTGATCGGCTGATCTCGGGATTGGCGGCAGGGCGCATCCCCCCTGCCCTTCCAGCATACGAAGAGGCCGCCGACCGGTGATACCGGCGGCGGCCTTTGTCATTTCAGAGAATGGTCTGATCAGGCGGCGAGGCGCTGTGCGTTGCGCGGGATCTCGACGTCGATCTCGAGGATCGAGACGTCTTCGTCACGATCCATCTTGATCTGCACCTTGTCGCGATCGAATTCGACATGCTTGGCGATCACGGCGAGGATCTCCTCGCGCAGGATGGCGACCAGGTCGCTTTCGAGCGAGGCCCGTTCATGGGCGAGCAGGACCTGCAGTCGCTCGCGCGCCATCGGGGCGGAACGCTGCTTGCGGAACAGGGAGAAAATGCTCATGCGGCCCTCCGCGCGAAAATCTTGTCGAAGAGGCCACGCTTCTCGCCAGGAATGGTGATCGGAACGGTTTCACCAGCGAGGCGACGGGCGGCGTCGAAATAGGCGAGTGCCGGCGCGCTTCGGGCATCGGCCAGCGTCACAGGGGCACCGATGTTGGAGGCACGCAGCACGTCCATGCTTTCCGGGATGATGCCGAGCAACGGGATCGACAGGATCTCCAGCACATCGTCGACCTTCAGCATGTCGCCGCGCTGGGCGCGGGCGGCATCATAGCGGGTGAGCAGGAGGAACTTCTCCATGCGCTCGCCGCGCTCGGCCTTGAGCGTCTTGGAATCCAGGAGGCCGATGATGCGATCGCTATCACGCACCGAGGAGACTTCCGGATTGGTGACAACGACGGCCATGTCAGCGTGGCGCATGGCGAGTGTCGCGCCGCGCTCGATGCCGGCCGGACTGTCGCAGATGATCCAGTCGAAGTATTTCTTCAGCTCGTTGATGACCTGCTCGACGCCTTCGGCGGTCAGGTTGTCCTTGTCGCGGGTCTGCGAGGCGGGCAGCAGGAACAAGGTTTCCAGCCGCTTGTCGCGGATCAGCGCCTGGGGCAGCTTGGCGTCGCCCTGGATGACGTTGACCAGATCGTAGACGACGCGGCGCTCGGCGCCCATCACCAGATCGAGATTGCGAAGACCGACGTCGAAATCGACGACCACGACTTTTTCGTTGCGCTGCGCGAGCGCGGCACCCAGAGCGGCAGTCGACGTCGTCTTGCCGACGCCGCCCTTGCCCGATGTCACAACAATCACCTTGCCCATGTTGTTCTCCTGTCTATCCCCGCTCAAGTTCATGTCATTCTTTCTGTCATGATCGCATCCCCCTCCAGCCAAAGCTGGACGGGATGCCCCTTCAGTTCTGGATCCATGTCGTCGGTCATCGCGTAGACCCCGTCGATCGCAACCAGTTCGGATTCGAACTTACGACAGAAGATCCTTGCGTCGGCATTGCCAACGCATCCGGCAAGCGCCCTGCCGCGTAGCGCGCCGTAGATATGGACGGAGCCTCCGGCGATCACTTCGGCGCCCGACTGGACCGAACCGATGACCGTGACATCACCCTGCGTGTAGATGACCGACTGACCTGAGCGGATTGTTTCGCGCACGATCACGGACGGGGCCGAAACCGGGCTCTGCTGCACTGTCACCTGCGGCGCTGCCTGCTCTACGGACTGCTTCTCCGCCTTGCCCTTCGGCTTGGCGGCCGAGGCTTGAGGCGCATCTTCGCGCGGCACTTCGTAGTCCGCGGCCGGCTTTCCACCCTTCAACTGCGGCGGCATGCCTGGCTCGACGAGCGAAGGACGACCGCCCTCGATGCCCATGATCGAGACGTTGCGGGCGGCCAGTTCGGCGATCAGCGTCTTCAGCTGCGCGCGATCGATCTCGATATCGGACACGTCGAGCACGACGGGACGACCGAGGAAGAAACCGGCCGAACGGGCCGCGAGATCGTCGAGCCGGACAAGCCAGTCGTCGAACGGCGGATCCGGCGTCAGGACGACGGCCAGGAAGGATCTTCCCTTGATGCGGATGGAGCGGGGTTCGGTTAGCACTTTGGTCATCTACGTAAACAAATCGTTGATGAAAGAAGTACCGCCGATTTGGTTAACAAATGGTTAACGCGGCGAATTTGCCGTTAGGAAACAGGTGGATCGCGGAGATGAAAAAGCCGCCCGCGGCGAGGGCCGGGGCGGCTCGATGTTAACCCTTTCCGGCTTCACAAGGAAGCCGGATCAGCGGGTGCTGTCGATCAATAATAGGGCGACAGGCACTGCTGGCGAGGACCATTATACGGCTGGAAGGTGTTCGAATAGCTGTCGTAGGACCGATAGCGGTTCTGGCACCAGCTGTAGTGCTGCGGGTTGAGACCGGCTGCGCGCGGAGCTACCGGACGCGGCTGGGCAATCGCACCGCCGATGATCGCGCCGGCTGCAAAGGCTGCAAGCGGATACCAGTAACCATTGTGGTAACGGTGGCCCGCACGGCGGTCGCGATAGCCGCGATGGCCGTTCCAGTAGCGGGCGCGCTCATAACGATCGATCCGGCGATCGATACGGCGTTCAACGCGACGGTCGAAGCGACGCTCATAGCGATCTCGATACTGCACGGTGGTTGCATCTGTCGTGGCCGCGATCGGCGCAGCCGGGCGGATGACCTGAGCCTGGGCCGGGATCATGCCTGTGATGGCGATGATCGATGCGAGAGCTGCGACGGCAGTCGTCTTCAATACGCTCTTCATGATGTTTCTCCCTGCGTGTTTCCTCGGGTCGACCGAAGCGGGGGGACCCCGGTCCTCGACCTTGAAAACCAAGTTAACGGGGCCAGCCTGAACTCAAAATTAACACGCTGTTCATGGCTCGCGTTCCGCGCGTAACGCTTCCGTGAGCGATCCCGCGCGCAAGTGCCGGTCAACGGACGACGCCGAACTTTGTTCCGAAGCCGAACGCGCAAAGGCGGCGCCATTGGCACCGCCTTTCCAGAATGATCACGACCAAGTCCGGGCGCAAACCGGGCGAATTGTCAGGCCTCGATCTCGATATCGCCCTTCGGCCGCGAACAGCAGGCGAGGATGTATCCTTCTTCGATTTCGTCGTCGAGGATGCCCCCATTGTGATCCATCTCGACCTCGCCGGAGAGTTTCATCACCTTGCAGGTGCCGCAGAGGCCGGATTCACAGGCCGCTCCGATGCGCACACCCGCCGCGCGTGCGGCCTGAAGCACGGTATGGCCGGGTGCACAGAGGCCGTCCTTGCCGGTCATGGCAAAGGTGACCCTGGTCGCCTGCTCGCCATCGCCGTGATCGGCGACCACCACCATCGGCTCCGGCTTGACCGGCTGGAAGGCTTCTTCGTGATACTGCTTCATGTCGAAGCCGGCACCTTCGAGCGCCTCGCGGACCGTTGCCATGAACGGCGCGGGGCCGCAGCAGAAGACGGTGCGCTCGAGGAAATCCGGTGCCAGAAGCGCGATCTTGGCCTTGTCGATGCGGCCCTTCAGACCCGACCAGAGCTGGCCGCGACCCAGCTGCTCGATGATGAAACCGAGCTGGAAATTCGGCATGTCGCGGGCCTTGGCCTCGAGCTCCCAGCGGAAGATGATGTCATCGGGCGAACGCGCGCAGTTCAGGAAGGTGATGTCGCTGTCGGGTGCGCGGTCGCTCAGATCGCGGGTCATCGACATCATCGGCGTGATGCCGGAGCCGGCGGAGATGAAGAGATACTTCTTGCCCGGATACTTCGCATAGGAGAAGTCGCCGAGCGGCCCGAAGGCCTTGAGCGCCATGCCGGGCTTCAGGTTGTCGAACATCCAGCGCGTGCCGATTGAGTCCTTCTGCGCCTTGACCGTCACCGCGACCGTATAGGGGCGCGAAGGGCTGGAGGAGAGCGTGTAGGTACGCATGACCGGCTCGGGACCGACGGGGATCTCAAGTGTCACGAACTGGCCCGGCATGTATCGGAACCACAGGTTCGGCTTGTTAGGCTTGAAGGTGAAGGTCATCACGTCGGCGGCTTCCGGCGTGACGGCGACGCATTCCAAGAGATCCTCCCGATCGGACCAGGGGCGCATCTCGTCGACATGGCGATACTGGGTGACGGCAATGTTCATCTTACGCCACCGCCGAGAGGCGGGCCTTGTCGCCCTGCAGGCGGCCCATCATGAAGTTGGTGTACCACTCGACGAACTGCATGACGCCACCTTCGTGATCGACGGAATAGGGACCGGGTTCATAGGCCGGCGAGCGGATGCCGAAGGCGTTTTCCTCGACGATCGAACGGTCCTGGTCGTTGGTTATGTTCCAGACATGGGTGAGCTCTTCGAGATCGTAATCGACCCCCTCGACGGCATCCTTGTTGACCAGCCAGGTGGTCGTGACCGCGGTTTCCTCAGCCGAAAGCGGCAGGACGCGGAAGGAAATCGCGTGGTCGCCGAGGATGTGGTTCCAGGTCGTCGGGTAGTGGAAAAGCAGCATGGTGCCGATATGGCTGATCGGCACGTCGGCGGAGAGGGGTTTCCTGACGGCGCGCTTGCCGGACATGGTGTAGCTCTCGGCATCCTGGATCAGCGGCATGCGGGCGGTGCGGAACTGGCCGGTCGGATCCATCTTGAACTCGGATGGCAGGCCGGCGGCTTCGCAGCGCGCCCAGTGTTCGGCGATGAAGGGATCGTCACCGGCACCCTGGACGCCGGTGGCCGTCGGGGCTTCCGGATAGGTGCGGCAAAGTTCCGGATGGTTGCTGGCGCAGTGGTAGCATTCGCGGTTGTTTTCCCAGACGAGCTTCCAGTTGCCCTTTTCGATGATCGTCGTCTTGTGGGCGACCTTGGCCTCCCACAGGCGGTGGGGCGCAAGGTATGGCTCGATCGAGGCGCGCATGGGGGCGAAATCGGGGGCTTCGTTGGCGAGGCAGACGAAGATATAGCCGCCGACGCTTTCGCAATGCACGGTCTTCAGGCCGAAATCGGCCTTGTCGAAATTCTCGCCCATCTGGCGGGCGAAGACCAGCGAACCATCAAGGTCATAGGTCCAGTTGTGATAGGGGCAGACGAGCTTGGCAGCGGCACCCTTGTCCTTGGTGCAAACGCGGTGGCCGCGATGGCGACAGGTGTTGTGGAAGGCGCGGATCACCTGATCCTTGCCGCGCACGATGACGACGGGGTAATCGCCGATCTGGACGGTGAAATAGTTGCCGGCGCGCGGGATTTCGCAGTCATGGCCCATGAACAGCCAGTCGCGATACCAGATCGTCTCCATGTCGAGCTTGAAGTAATCCTGGTCGATATAAAAGGGCTGTTCGAGCGAGAAGCCTTCGCGGCGGTTCTTCAGCTGTCGCAGTACATTGGCCTGCAGGTCCATGTCGTCCTCGTTGTCAAAACTCGGGGGAGAAGAGAGCACAGCCTGCCATCGCCCTGGGAAGGCGGTTTGCATGGCTATCTCCGGTCGCCCTCCGCAACCTCAAATGTCCGTCTGCCGAGGCTGGTTTCCGGGCTCAGGAGTGGTCCATTCGCGGACCGCGTCGGCGCCTTCCCAGGGTCGCCCCCAGTGGCCTTTTGCCAAAACGCATTCTCCACCACCGTTGCGGGGGCAGCGCCGGATTTTGACCGGCTTCCCGATTTCCCACCCTCCCTAGCAGGGCGGCACCTCGAGCTTGAAACCATCTAACCATACGGCGCGGCCACGCGCTGCACTGCGGAACGACACAGCTGAAATCGTTTGCGACATCGGACGAAGTCGCCAAAGCGGCAGGAATACTGGAAATTCTCTATTGTTTTCCGCGATCTAAAGTAACGCGACAGTTTTGTTCCGGAAAAACATGGCGCAAATGGACGACCGAAATCAATTCCCAAGATTTGCGTTGCGGCAAGCCTCGCGAAACCTCGATCGAGTAGATTACCATCAAATCATGATTAACCATGCTGCGCTAAGCTCAAGCAATCAGTCCGGGTACCGTCAGAGCGTCAAGATGCAGAAACTCAGATACTACGCGGCTCCCAAAGCGGAAACGAAAGCGCCGCCTTCCTCCAAGGCCGTCCATTCCGAGTTCCTGAGGACAGGCCGGATATCGCGCAACCGCGAGGACTGGCTGCCCGACGAGCGCCGATACCTCACCTATGAGGAAGTGGCCGCGCGCACGGGCCGTCGGCTGGAACGGGCCGCCGAGACGACCCATGACCGGATCAACGGCTTTCATCACTCGATCAAGTTCCCGAAGATCATCTTCCATCGCACGCTGAGCGACAGTCCGCATCTGGGCTACTGTCACGTGACTGCAGCGCGGACGAATTTCGCACAGTATGCCGATGTCAAATGGGCCTTCTACATCGCCAACTTCTTTGCCGAACTCGGCGGCGACGAGCTCTTCTTCGATCATATCAAGCAGAATTACGGGCGGATGTATTTTGCCGTGGCGATCAAGCCGGAGGCGGAAAACAAGGTGATGACCATCGACCGGTCGATCCGAGACAATGGCCTTCTTTTCCAGACCATTGATCCCAAGGAGGCTCTGCGCAACGTGCTGATGCTCGGCGCGAGAAACGCCGAGCTCCGAAAGATCATCACCAAGCTATGAGAGAAGAGGCTTCGGCGCTCAGGCGCCGAAACCACCGACCGGCTTCTTCTTGTAGAGCAGCCAATCCTTCGAGACATAATCGCTCGCACCGTAGATCGTCACGGTATCTCCGCCGGCGGCCTTGGAGGTGGCAAGCGCCTTTTCGGCATAGTTGGTGAAGTCGAAGGCGTTCGGGGCCTGTTCGGAATAGCAGATGCCAAAGGACATGGTGAGCTGACCGACGCGGGCGCCGCTCGACGAGCCGACGAAATTGGTGGCCTTCAGCTTGGCGCGGACCAGATCGACCACGCGGCTGATCTCTTCCTGGTCGGAGGTGTAGAGCAGCAGGCCGAAGCGGCCGGCATCGAAGCGGCAGGCGAGATCGCCGCCGCCGGACACGGCTTCCAGTACCTTGGCAACCTGCATCAGGAAACGTTCGGCAACGGCTGGGCCCATCTGCTCCTGGATGCGCACATAGTCGTCAATTTCGCCGATAGCGACGCCGCACAGCACCGGCATTTCGGGGTTCACATAGATCTTGGCGACGGCCTTGTTGAAGGCGCGGCGGCTGGCAAGGCGGGTGACCGAATCGACGAACTTCGCGGCTTCGGCCTCTTCCGCCTCGCGCTGGAGATCGGCAAGCGCGGCTGTCTTGTCCACCACGGCGCGCACGACATTGCTGTTCTGATGAGCCCGCCGCTCCGTGGCTGCCTTCAGCATCTTGATCGACTGGCCGAGCGGCGTTCCCTCGAGATCGGCCTCGGTCAGAATGGTCTTCGAGGCATTGCCGATGACCCGACCATAATCGGAAAGCGAGATCTTTTCCTCGTTCAGCAGGCTGATGAAATTGCTCATCTCGGCACGGACCTGGCCATTCTGGCGGCTCAGCAGCCCGTCTTCATGGTGATGCGGCAGATATTTGCGGCCGAGTTCGTCCAGAGCTTCCTGGGTCTTGACCTTACCGAGCGCTATGAATTCACGCACGAGCTCCGGATTGCTGCCGGAATAGGCTTCGTAGACGAGTTCGTAATTGCGCGGCAGGCCGTCGATGCCCATCTGGTGCATGGCGGTCGCAACGCGGAGCGCAATGCTGGCGGCAGGATTCTTGACTTGCTGCATCTGTCCAATTCCCCGAATGAGGCTTTCCCGTCTCTTGGTTAGACCCTAGGCGAACAATTCTTTCTTTCGGTTACGTCGGTACTTAAAAATTGAACGGATTGCGCATCCCATCAAAAAATAGGGTAGAATCGGGGTCTTCCGGAGTGGAAAAAGTGGTTTGCCGACCCGGCCTGCTCGGGATATGCACGGGCTGAGGCAGACTGGAAGGCTCGGAGACATGGCGCGGATCATCCCGATCGCAACCGATACGGACAAGGCGGAGGCCGTTGCGGCGGCTACCGTGGTGCTCTTGCGCCACCGGCCCGTCGCCATACCGACGGAAACCGTCTACGGGCTCGCCGCAGATGCGACACATGCCAGCGCGATCACCTCGATCTACGAGACCAAGGGGCGCCCTCGCTTCAATCCGCTGATCTGCCACATGGCAGATCTGTCCATGGCGGAGCGTTATGCCGTGTTCGACCCGATTTCCCGCATGCTGGCCGAGGCCTTCTGGCCGGGGCCGCTCACGCTCGTTTTGCCGCTCAAGGAGAACGCCGGCATTCACCCGCTGGCGACAGCGGGCCTCGATACGGTCGGCATTCGCGTGCCGGTCGGGTTTGCGGCAGAGCTCATCCAACGCCTTGGACGCCCGCTGGCCGCACCGAGCGCCAACTCATCGGGGCGCATCAGCCCGACGACAGCCCTGCATGTCGAGGCCGATCTTGGAGAGAAGATCGAGGTCATCGTCGATGGTGGCCCCTGCCCCGTGGGGGTAGAATCGACCATCGTGAAGGTCGAGGACGGCGAGATCCGACTGCTTCGACCTGGCGGGATCGATGCAGATGCAATCGAAGCGGTGACGGGCAAGACCGTGCAGCGACCCAAGGCTTCCGGGACGGCAGCGATCGAAGCGCCGGGCATGCTCGCCTCGCATTATGCGCCTGATGCTTCGGTGCGACTGAATGCGGCAAGGGTGTCGAGCAAGGAAGCCTTGATCGCGTTCGGGACAGGCGACATATCCGGGGCATCGACCGCGATGGCTGTTTTCAACCTCAGCCCCGATGGTGACCTTGCCGAGGCGGCCAGCAATCTCTTCGACTTCCTCAAGCGCGCGGATGCGAGCGGGGCGACGGGCATTGCCGTGGCTCCGATCCCGGACGAGGGCCTGGGCGAAGCGATCAACGACCGGCTGATGCGGGCGGCGGCACCCCGCGGGACGGAGGGATGACTGAGATGACCGTGACCATGAGCCTTGCCGAGCGCCTGCGCGCCTTCGTTGACATCGTCGGAGAGGCGAACGCCCTGACATCGCAAGAGGACATCAGGCCCTATCTCACAGAAAACCGTGGCCTTTATCACGGTTCCTCGCCGTTGGTGCTGAAACCCGGCTCGACACAGGAAGTCTCCGCCATCCTGAAGCTCGCCTCCGAGACCGGCACGCCGATCGTGCCGGTGAGCGGCCGCACCGGTCTCGTCGGCGGGCAGGTACCCCGCGAAGACAGCTCTGACGTACTGCTCTCCTTGGAGCGAATGAACAAGATCCGCCAGATCGATGCGGTCGCCGACGTGATCGTGGCCGACGGCGGCGCGATCCTGGCCGACGTGCAGAAGGCGGCCGAGGCGCATGACCGGCTTTTCCCGCTCTCGCTCGGTTCGGAAGGTTCCTGCCGTATCGGCGGCAATCTCGCGACCAATGCCGGGGGCACAGCGGTGCTCGCCTATGGCAATATGCGACAGCTCTGCCTGGGGCTCGAAGTCGTTCTGCCGACCGGCGAAATCTGGGACGGCCTCAGACGGCTGAAGAAGGACAATAGCGGCTACGACCTGCGCGATCTCTTCATCGGCGCCGAGGGCACGCTCGGCGTGATCACCGGGGCGGTGCTGAAGATGGTGCCGCGTCCTCGCGGTCGGCAGGTGGCCTATGTCGGGCTCGCCTCGCCGAATGCGGCATTGGTGCTGTTCGAGAAGGCTTCGCAGCGGTGCGGCACGGCGCTGACCGGCTTCGAGCTGATGCCGCGCATTGGTATCGAGTTCACCACGAAGCATATCCCCGGCGTGCGCGATCCCCTCACCTCCATCCATCCCTGGTATGCGCTCGTCGACATCTCGACATCGGACTCGGCCGAGACGGCGGAGGCGATGATGCAGGAACTGCTCGCCGAAGCCTTTGAAAGCGAACTCGTCGCGGATGCGGCCATTGCCAGCTCGATCGCCCAGCAGGATGCCTTCTGGCATCTGCGCGAAAGCATGTCGGAGGCGCAGAAGCCGGAGGGCGGGTCGATCAAGCACGACGTGTCGGTGCCGGTCTCGCGCATTCCGGCATTCCTGGCCGAGGCCGATGCGGCCGTTTACGCATTGATGCCGGATGCCCGGATCTGCGCCTTCGGCCATCTCGGCGACGGCAATATCCACTACAATATCAGCCAGCCTGTCGGCGCCGACAAGGCCGCATTCATCGCGCGCTGGCGCGAGGTGAATGCCGTGGTGCATGATGTCGTGCATCGGCATAAAGGATCGATTTCCGCGGAGCATGGGGTCGGCCAGCTGAAGCGCGACGAACTGGTGGCCAGCCGGCCGGCGATCGAGACGGAGCTGATGCGGCGGATCAAACAGGCCTTCGACCCGGCCGGCATCATGAACCCCGGCAAGGTGATCGGCTGAGCCATGACCGGCGCACCTCGCCTTTCGCTCAGGATCGATCTTTCCAACGGCGCGCGGCTTGGGCCCGGCAAGGCCCAGCTGCTGACGCTGATCGAAGTGCACGGCTCGATCCGGGCAGCGGGGGCGGCGATGGGCATGTCCTATCGACGGGCCTGGCTGCTGGCGGACGAGATCAATCACATGTTCCGGGAGCCGTCCATCTTCACCCGCCACGGGGGAAAGAGCGGCGGCGGCGCGGGGCTGACGCCCTTCGGGGAGACGTTGCTCGCCGCCTGCAGGCGAATGGATGCGGAAAGCCGCAAGGCGCTTTCAGCGGATCTCGACTGGCTGACGAGCGTCGAAGCGACAGACTTCGTACGCGAAGGACGGAAGAGCGACGACGACGAAGGCTGACGCCTGCGTGCCAGAGTTCAATCCTTGATTTCCCGGTACATGCCCTCGGAAGCGATGGACACCGTCTTGAACAGAAGATGGACAGGCTTCCCGGCTTCCAGCGCCAGTTGGCGCCAGGAGCGCCGCGTCACCTCAGCCACCAGGCGCTGGCCATGACAGTCCACGGTCAGGATCACACTGGGACCTTTCCCCTCCTCGACCGTGATCAGATGGCCAGACAGGCGGTTCAGCGCCGAAAGTCCCTCGGTCGGTTCTGTCGCGACGACGATGTCGGAAACAGGAACGAAGACACGGACCCGGGTACCGACGGCAAGGTGCGTCCGGCGCAGGAGAAGCGGCCCGGCGGTTGATCGCGCCTCGGTCAGGCCGTCTTCCACATGGTGGCCGGAGATCTCCGCCTCGATGAAATTGCCGGCGGGAAGGTCGCCGGATGCATGCATGACGGCGGCCAGCGCTTCGTCGGGGCGACCGACGGCACTCGCCTTTCCCCTGTCGAACGTCACGACCGACGTCGCGAGCCGCGCCACCTCCTCGACGGAATGGCTGACATAGAGGATCGGCACGCCGAAATCGTCACGAATGCGCTCGATATAGGGCAGGATCTGCGCCTTGAGGCCGCTGTCCAGCGCTGACAGCGGCTCGTCCATCAGGAGCAGTTTCGGGCTCGCCATCAGGGCACGGCCGAGCGCCACGCGCTGTTTTTCGCCGCCGGAAAGATGGGCCGGACGGCGATCGAGCAGGTCGGTGATGCCAAGAAGGGAAGAGATGCGGTCGAGATCCTCGCGGCGTTCGGTGCGCGGCAGCAGGCGTTCGCCGTAGCGCAGGTTCTGCAGCACCGTCATATGCGGGAAGAGACGCCCCTCCTGGAAGACATAGCCGATGCGCCGGCGATGCGGCGCAATGAACATGGATCCGTCGCTCCAAGTCTCGCCGCTGAAGCGGATATGTCCCTGCTCAGGGCGGATAAGGCCGGCGACGAGGTTGATCAGCGTCGTCTTGCCCGAACCGGACGCGCCGAAGAGGGCGGTGAGGCCTTCCCCTACACTCAGGTCGGCGTGAAGCGCGAAATCGCCCTGACGATGATGGATCGAAAGGTCGAGCATCAGGTGGCTCCCACGCGGGCGCCGATGCGCCGGGAGAGGAATTCCGAGGCGATCAGGGCGCCGAGCGAGAGGACGATGGAAATCAGGGTGAGGCGCATGGCGGCGAGGTCACCGCCGGGCACCTGTGTATAGGTGTAGATCGCCGAGGCGAGCGTCTGGGTTTCGCCGGGAATGTTGGAGACGAAGGTAATGGTGGCGCCGAACTCGCCCATGGACTTGGCGAAGGCCAGAATGGCGCCGGCAGCGATGCCGGGCAGGATGAGCGGCAGGGTGACGGTGACGAACACATAAGGCGGCGGCGCGCCGAGCGTCGCGGCTGCGGCTTCCAGCCTGCGGTCGACTGCGTCGAGCGACAGACGGATGGAGCGGACAAGCAGCGGGAAGCCCATGACGGCGGCGGCCAGCGCGGCACCGGTCCAGCGGAAGGAGAAGACGAGGCCGAAAGTCTGTTCCAGGAAGGCACCGGCCGTGCCGCGGCGACCGAATGTGATCAGCAAGAGATAGCCGGTCACGACCGGCGGCAGGATCAACGGCAGGTGGACGAGGCCGTTCAGCAGAGACTTGCCCCAGAACTCACGGCGAGAGAGCATCCAGGCGGTGAGGAGCCCCAGCGGGAGCGAAAAGGCAACGGCAACGGCCGCCACCTTCAAGCTCAGAAGCATCGCGGTCCATTCTTCGGCCGTCAGGGTCAAATGAGGTATCCCGGATGCATGGTCGAGGCCGGTTCAATTGGTTTTGGCGAGCACGGTGAAGCCGGCTGCCGTGAAGATGGCATGGGCGTCTGCCCCCTGCAAGTAAGCCAGGAATTCTGCTGCGCGCGGGTTTTGTCCATCGGTCGTCAGCGCCGCCGGATAGACGATGGCGGGATGGCTCGTTTCGGGAAACCGATCGAGGATCTTGACCGAAGGATCGACCTTCGCATCCGTCTCATAGACGATGCCGAGCGGAGCCTCGGCCCGGGATACCAGAAGCAGGGCGGCGCGGACATTTTCCGCCTGGGCCACGTTCTCCCTCACACTCTCCCAGACGCCGAGATTTAAGAGTGCCGCCTTGCCATAGCTTCCGGCGGGGACAGCATCGACATTGGCCATGGCCAGACGTTCATCGCCAAGCAGCGCGGCAAGCGGAAAATTCTCGGAGATGCGAATGGTCGCCGCCGAATCCCTCGGCGCGACGAGCACGATCCGATTGCCGAGAAGGTCGACGCGGGTCTCGGCCTTGATACGTCCCGCCTTGTCGAGATGGTCCATCCACTTGAGGTCCGCCGAGATAAAGACATCCGCCGGCGCGCCCTCCTCGATTTGCCTGGCGAGCGCTGAACTTCCCGCAAAGGACAGCCTGACATCCGTGCCGCCGGCCGCCTTCCAGGCTGCGGCAACCGTCTCGACACTCTCCTTGAGGCTGGCTGCGGCAAAGATCGTGACCGGCTCCTCGGCCCGGGCTTCCGGGGCAACGATGGCGGAGAGGGCCATGGCGGCCGCTGCCATCCAAGTGCATGCAGCAGTCTTGAATATCCTGATCATGAGGCGGCTTCCAGTCGATATATCCCGATGGATATATCGATAGTCAAAAAGAAACCCGCCGGCAAGCGACGGATTTCTGGAAGGCGAGGATCAGGCTTTCAACTGCGCCAAGCTGAACAGAAGATCTGCCGAGATGCTGGCGCTTCCACCGCTCAGGATGGAGACGGCCGGGTTGTCGAAACTGGCGTTCTCGGTGTCGTACATGGCCGAATAGCGCTGCAGGAACCGTTCGAGCTTGGCCGGGTCCTGCAGGTCTGAGAGTTCCATGTTTTCCCCGATGATGCGGGCCTGCTGGTCGACATCCATGTTGGAGAATTCGTCGGAATAGCCGAATGTCGTGCGGAAGACGGCCATGAGCGCGTCGTCGGCAATGAGGCCATAGGCATCGGTGATGCTCGGTGCCGTGCGCTGGAAATAGAGCGCGAGGCGGACCGCCTCATTGCTCTCGCCTTCGGTCTCTTCGAGTGTCTGGCGCAAGTATTTGTTGACCGTTTCCATGGTCTCGCCGCGCTGCTGGACGGTGCCGATCGTCTGGCGGGTGAGGTTGCCCTCCGCGTCGAAGTTGAAGGATGCAACGAGTTCGGCCCAGCGACTGTCGGCCTGCTGGTTGACGAAGCTTTTCGGATCGGAAAGATCTGAGGCGAAGGCCCGCTTGAGGAAGTCGTCGGTCACTTCTGCCGGGTCGAACCCATAGGCCCCGATGACGACATCCAGAACCTCGCGATCCGCCAGCAGCTTGGCGGCCGTGTCGATCGACTGGATTTTCTCCTGGTAGTTTTCCGCCTTCTCGGTCGCCGTTTTCCGGACCTCGGTTCTTTCCGGATCCTCCAGGAAGCGAACCTCGTTGATCGCATATTGCTTGGCGATCATCGTTGCCGTGAGCGAATTGTGGGCCTGCAAGGGCACGGCGGCATTGCCTTCGCTGTCGAAGTTGAAGAGCTTCGACATGTCGATCAGACGGCTGTCCTTAGATTTGTTGGCAAAGCTGTTCGGGTCGGTGAAATCGCTGGTCAGGGCCTGTCTCAGTTCACGCACCGAGAATTCGTTGGCTTCAAAGCCGAAAGTGCGCTGCAGGACGAGACGCATCGTCGTGTCGGACAGAATGTCATCGACATTCTCGGCCTCGGAGATATTGGTCTTGAACAATTCGGTCAGAGCATCTTTTCGCTCCTGATCGGCATCGTCGTAGTAAGTCGAGAAGGCCGAATGGGTCGATGCGAGCTGGGTCGATCCCTGCGCTGTCATTCCGGATTCAACCGTGCCGTCGCTGGCGAAGTTGAACTTGCCGGCAATGGCCACCCAGGCGTCACCGCCATTGGTGGCGGCATAGCTGTCAGGGTCGGAGGTGTCGCTGGTCACGATCGACTTGAAAGTCGATGCCCCCATGGAGCCGAGTTCGAACGCCGTCTTCACGTAGTTGAACAGGCGCGTATCGGCAGTCAGTTCATCGACCGTGGTGATGGTCGAGATCTTCTGCTCGTAATAGGCGCGCTCGCGCTGGCGATAATAGTCGGTGACGTAGATCTGCTCTTCATCGACATAGAGCGAGACGGTCGCTTCCTTCTGGGCCGCCGTCTGGGCGGTCGCGCCAGAGAGTGATCCATCGGTGTTGAAGTCGAAGGCCTGGGCGAGCTTGAGGAAACTCGATGCATTGGCCGCACCATTCGCAACCATCTGGTTGACGTAGCTGTCCGGGTCGGACGTGTCGCTGGTCAGGATCTGGGTGAGATGATCCTTGGTGTAATAGGTGCCATCGATGCCGTAGGCGTCGAGTGCGAATGTCATCAGGCGGCTGTTGTTGACGAGGCCGCTGACATTGGTGACCTTGTCGATCATCGCCTCGTAGTAGAAGGCTTCCGCTTCCAGCGTGTCGCTCTGCGCGGTGAGCGAGGCCTCGTATTTCTCGAGAAGTATGGCCTGCTGGGAATCTGTCTGCAGATCGGTCTTTTCGGCCGAAAACTGGAAGGAGGCGGCGAAATTTCGGTAGCGCTCGTCCGTCAGCTGATTGGCGAAGCTCTTTTCATCCGAAAGATCGCTGTCCAGCACCTTCTTCATGAAGGCCTTCGCATAGGTCATCTCTTCGAGACCATGGGCCTTCATCGCATAGGAATAGAGCTGGTAGTCGTCGAGAAATTCCTCGAGCGTCGAAACCTTCGAAATGTTCTCCTTGAAGTACTCCGTCTGGCGCGCCACGAGCGGATCGGACACGGTGCGTTCAAGGCTCGCCTTGATGTCGCGATTGACGAGATTGTAACTCAGATAGGTCGAGACCATCGGGATTCCCATGCAGTACGGAAGGCGCGCGAATCACACTATGGCGCAAAATCCTTGCCTCAAGCTTTATGAAATCATGAAGAAGCGAAGGGTCGACCGACGGGTGTTTCCGCGGGATCACCCTGAGCCATAGCGTGACCGTTCCGTCGTGGAACAGGAGCGGCCAAAGCTTCACCATTTTGAAACCCTAGCTGGTACGACAAAACTAACCATTTGACGCCGCAAGGTTTTTTTTACCGCGATTTTTAAGCTGTCTCGAACAGCGGCTGGCTATGTTCCAACCCACAGAGGACGAAAAGTCCCAACAGACGAGCACATGACGCGCTCTCGGGTAAAACAAGGGTAGCATGAAGATGACGAACACGGTTTTGAAGCCAGCATGGGCCGGTGCCACTCTGCGTCTGGATCCCTCGCGGTTCCCCCAGCAGGTGACCTATGCTCTGCGCGGCGCCCTCGGTGACGTCACGATCACCATCGACGAACGCGGCGCGGTCCTGCGCAAGATCCTCCCCGGCAGCGGACTTCCGCTCTCCTTCGCCCTTCCGGCCCGCGCCTTCAAGGGCGTTGCCGCTCGCGCCATCGACCATGGCAATGGCGAAGTCACCGTGACGCTGGAACTGCACCACGACGACCCGGATCTCTGCATCCCACTGCTTGTCGCCCATGATCTCTGCGACATCGCGGCCGACTGGCGCGGCTGGGCGGATGCCTTCCGCATTCCCATGCTCATGGTCGAAGCCGATGGCGTGGCCCGACCGCTCGAGGACCATCTCGGCGAAGTGCGCACCAAGGATACGCAGCCGCGTCGCCGCCATTCCTATTTCGCCGAGCGTCGCCCGCGATTCCTCGTGCGCCGCACCACCGGCAAGCTGGGTGTAACCATGAAGATTTCCGGAAAGGAAATCATCGCCCGCAACTGATTTCGTCCCAAGACTGGACAGAGACAAGGCCCGGAAGGCGACTTCCGGGCCTCTTCTTTTGCCGAACCGTGCGGCGCAATCGTTTCGAAACGGCGCAGGACTTCAGTCGGCCCCAGAGCCGGGCGAAGCGGCTTCAGGAGAAGGGAATCGCCAGCGCGAGGCCGACAAAAATAATCAGACCGACACGATTGTTCGACTTGAACAGCGCCAGACACTGGGCACCGTCATCGATGTCGAGCACCTTGATCTGCCAGGCGAACAGGCCGGCTGCTACGAGCAGGCCGATGATGGCCGGGAAAGCCGCACCGGCCACCAGGAAAGCGGACAATAGCAGGACGAGTGTGAGGCCGTAGAGACCGGTCAGCCAGATCTTGGTGTCGCGGTCGAAGAGCCGCGCGGTGGAGCGGACGCCGACGAGCGCGTCGTCTTCCCGGTCCTGATGGGCATAGATGGTGTCGTAGCCGATCGTCCAGGCGACGGCGCCGACATAGAGGAGAATCGCTGCAAGGGACAGATTGCCGTGCAGGCCTGCCCAGCCCATAAGGCCGCCCCAGGAAAAGGCCAGCCCGAGGAAGAATTGCGGCCAGTCGGTGAAACGCTTGGCGAAGGGATAGATCGCAACGACGGCGAGCGACAGAATGCCAAGGAGGATCGAGAACCCGTTGAAGCAGAGCAACACCGCAAGGCCGACCAGCGACTGCACCACCATGAAGATCTTGGCGTTGCGGCGCGACATGCGGCCCGACGGCAGAGGCCGAGAGCGCGTGCGGGCGACCAGGTTGTCGATGTCGTGGTCGATGAGGTCGTTATAGGTGCAGCCGGCGCCGCGCATGGCGACCGATCCAATGAAGAAGAGCACGAGATGGAAGACGAAAAGGAAGGCATTCAGCCGGCCTTCCGCCGCCAGTGCATTGGCTGCCAGTGCTGAAGACCAGAAACAAGGCCACATCAGGAGCTGCCAGCCGATCGGTCGATCCCAGCGGGCGAGCTGGGCATGCGGCCAGAGCCATCGCGGCAGGACGCGATAGACGAAGTTGTCGGAAGGCGCGTCGATGACGCGATCGATATCAGGATTGGCGGTGCTCATGTCCCCGTTGATAGAGCATGGGCGGTTCCATGAAAACCGCCCGCGCCTTCGCATCCTGAAAATCGGATGCGGCTTTTCGTCAGTCGAAGCTGACGCCGAACTTGTAGCTGGCGGAGACGCCGAACATCAGCTGGTTCTTGGATCCTCGGTCTTCGACGAGGCTCGAATCGGCGACGGGGCCGGCGAGGCGCTTGTATTCGGTGAAGGCGCTCATCGAGATCTTGTCTGTGGCGTCCCAAGTAATCGCTCCGCCGGCACCATAAGAGGTGATGCCGCCATCGGGATCATACTGGCTGAGGCCGGAGGCAGCGGATTCCACAGCGTTCACGCCGTAATATGCATCCGTATAGCCGCTGGTTGCAAAGGTCATGCGCGGGCCGGCAGAGACGCGCAGATTGGGGGCGATATCGGTGAAGGCATCGACGGCGATATCAGCAACGAGACCGTCATGGGCGCGAATGCCCTGGCGAAGTTCGGCACGGGCGCGTATCCAGTCGGTGACATAGACATCGGCGAAACCACCGAGCTCGCCGCCCCAGTCGACTTCCGACAGGCCGATCAGGGCGTCATCGTCACCCGCGTCGCGGCCGCGCACGAACTTGCCGACGATACCGGCGCGCAGCACGTCCGTGTCGTAGATCGCGAAGCTCGGATTGTCGTTGCGCGAGGAAAAGCGCGGGGCGCCGCCACGACCGACCGAGATGATCGGCGAGAAGAAGAATTTGTTGTCCTTGGCGCCTTCGAAGGTCGGGGCCGAAATGCCGGCGCCACCGAGTGTCACATACCAGTTGCCGGAGAAGAAGCCTTCAGCGTGGACTGGCGAAGATGTAACCACAGTCGACGCGGCAAGAAGGGCGACGAGACGCACCTTGTTCATGATGACCTCCAAGAAAACGCAGAACACATGACCCGCAGATCGCGATCTCAACTTCGCTCAATATTTCAGGAATCCGTTACGGGATCTTTAACCACGTCCGATCTGAGAACTCCGAGCCTCGCTCGTGCATCAGCTTCGTTGATCGGTCCATAACTCAAGCTTCTGAAACCACGACGGAATCTGTATTTTACGCGCGTATTGGCGATCAGCGTCCCGGATTTGTCTCTTTCGTCTTGACCTTGCCGCCGGCTGCGCCTTTCCTGCAGGGCGATTACAAAAGGAGACCTTCATGGCCGTCGATACATCCGCCCGCACCCCCACCTTCACCTATGTCGATGGCGACTGGTTTACCGGCAATCCGCCGCTCATCGGCCCTGTGTCGCATGCCATGTGGCTGGGCTCGACAGTGTTCGACGGGGCGCGCTGGTTCGACGGCATCGCGCCCGATCTCGACCTGCATTGCCAGCGCGTCAACCGCTCAGCCGAGAACATGGGCATGAAGGCGTTGATGGCCGCCGAGGAGATCGAGCGCCTCGCCTGGGAGGGCATCGCCAAGTTCGACGGCAAGACCGCGATCTACATCAAGCCGATGTATTGGGCAGAACACGGCCAGATGGGCTCTGTGGTCGCGGCCGATCCGGACTCGACACGGTTTGCGCTCTGCCTCTTCGAAGCGCCGATGCACACCGCCAAGCCCTCCTCGCTGACGCTCTCGCCCTTCCGCCGTCCGACGCCGGAATGCGCGATGACCGACGCCAAGACCGGCAGCCTCTATCCGAATTCCGGTCGCATGATCATCGACGCCCGCAAACGCGGCTTCGACAATGCGCTGGTGCGCGACATGAACGGAAACGTGGTGGAGACCGCATCCTCCAACGTCTTCATGGTGAGGGACGGCGTCGTCTACACGCCCGCTGCCAACCGCACCTTCCTCGCCGGCATCACCCGCGCTCGTATCATGGGCCTACTTCGTCAGGCCGGCTTTGATGTGCGGGAGGCGACGCTGTCGGTCGAGGACTTCATGAATGCCGACGAGATATTCCAGACCGGCAACTATTCCAAGGTCGTGCCGGTGACGCGTCTCGACGACGCGCAGTTCCAAGAAGGGCCTGTCACCCGCAAGGCGCTGGAGCTCTATATGGACTGGGCAAAGTCGACGGCGGGCACGGACGGCTGATCGGCACGCGCCGACCTTCGCCCCTCTGGGCCGCTTGATCGCGGCCTCTCGCCTCTCTATCTCTCGCTGAGCTGAATGTTCCCATTCCCGGAAGGATTTCCCTTGTCCGTCTTCAAGAACCTGCCCTCCCCGCCCGCCGTCGCCAAGAAGCCCGTCTCCGACACCCGCCATGGCATCACGCGCACGGACGATTATGCCTGGCTGCGCGCCGACAACTGGCAGCAGATGTTCAAGGACACATCGATTCTTGATCCGGAAATCCGCTCATACCTGGAAGCCGAGAACGGCTATATGGAAGCGGCGATGGCCGACACGAAAGAGCTGCAGGGCCAGCTCTTTGCCGAGATGAAGGGCCGCATCAAGGAAGACGACTCCTCGATCCCGATGAAGGACGGGCCGTTTGCCTATGGCTCGGCCTTCGTCACCGGTGGCGAGCAGCCGCGCTATTTCCGTATTCCGCGCGACGGCAGCCCCAAGGACGAGACGATCCGCGACCTGCTGCTCGACGGCGACAAGGAGGCTGTCGGCAAGGACTACTTCCGCCTGTCCGGCATCGACCATACGACAGACCACAGCTTCGGCATCTGGGGCTATGACGACAAGGGTTCGGAATACTACACGCTGCGCATCCGCGATCTCGCCACCAAGCAGGATCTGGACGACGTTCTGGAGAATACTGCAGGCGGTGGCGTCTGGGCGCCTGATGGCAAGAGCTTCTTTTATACGCTGCAGGACGAGAACCACCGTCCTTCCAAGGTCTTCCACCACATCGTCGGCCAGCCGCAATCCGCAGATCGCCTCGTTTACGAGGAGAAGGATCCGGGCTTCTTCATGGGCGTGGGTGGCTCGCTGCTCGACGATTTCATTTTCATCGACATCCATGACCACGAGACCTCCGAATACCGGCTGCTCTCGACCAAGGACCTGACGGCTGAGCCGGTACTGGTCGCCGAGCGCGAGGAAGGGGTCGAATATTCGATGACGGAAGGCGGCGATGTCTTCTACATCCTGACCAATGCCGACGATGCCAAGGACTTCAAGATTGTCGAGGCGCCGGTGACAGCACCGGGCAGGGAAAACTGGAAAGAACTCGTGCCGCACGAGCCGGGCCGGCTGATCCTCAATCACATGGCCTTTGCCCGCCACCTCGTCTGGCTGGAACGCCGCGAGGGCCTGCCTGTCATCATGATCCGCGACCGGAAGTCGGCTGAAGAGCATTCGATCGCCTTTGCCGAGGAAGCCTATTCGCTGGGGCTGCAGGGCGCTGCCGAATACGAGACCGACGTCATCCGCTTCTCCTATTCGTCGATGACAACGCCCTCCCAGCTCTTCGACTACAACATGGCGACGCGCGAGCGCACGCTTCTGAAGACACAGGAAGTGCCTTCCGGTCACAAGCCGGAGGACTATGTCACCCGCCGGGTGTTTGCCGAAGCGCATGACCGCGAGAAGGTGCCGGTCACGCTGCTCTATCGCCGCGACACCAAGCTCGACGGCTCCGCCCCCTGCCTGCTCTATGGTTATGGCGCCTATGGCATCACCATTCCCGCCGGGTTCAACACCAATTGCCTGTCGCTAGTGGACCGCGGCTTCGTCTACGCCATCGCCCATATCCGTGGCGGCAAGGACAAGGGTTTCTCCTGGTACGAAGACGGCAAGATGGAAAAGAAGGGCAACACCTTCAAGGACTTCATCTCGGCCGCCGATCACCTGGTGAAGGAGGGCTTCACCGCATACGACCGGATCATCGCCGAAGGCGGCTCGGCCGGGGGCATGCTGATGGGCGCCGTTGCCAACATGGCGCCGGAGAAGTTTGCCGGCATCATCGCGGCCGTGCCCTTCGTCGATGTCTTGAACACCATGCTCGACGACACCCTGCCGCTCACCCCGCCGGAATGGCCGGAATGGGGCAACCCGATCGAGTCGGAAGAGGAATATCGCTGGATCGCAGCCTACAGCCCTTACGACAACGTCGCGGCCAAGGCCTATCCGCCGATCATCGCGCTTTCGGGCCTCACCGACCCTCGCGTCACCTATTGGGAGCCCACCAAGTGGATCGCGCGGCTGCGCGCTACCGCTCCCGATGCCGGGCCGTTCCTGCTGAAGACCAACATGGCTGCCGGCCATGGCGGGAAATCAGGGCGCTTCCAGCGACTTGAAGAGATCGCGTTCGAATATGCCTATGCGATCAAGGTGGCGGGGAAGATGTGAGCGCGGTGACGCCGATCACATTCTCCAAGCAATAACGGGTGTGTTTTGGGCATTGCTTCGGCAATGCCTGAAACAGCGATGACTGAAGATCATGATTCGGCGCGCGTACTTTCACTCGCGTCGTTTCGCAAGGGCCAATCGTCATGACGCAGTGCGGGACGCAAGCTTCGCGCAAGGTTGAAAGGTTAACAAAAGGTTAATTCTTCAACCGAGGTGTCCGCCATGAGGATCGAAAGCGGCCTGAGCGGCTACTCCTACCAAAGCCGATACGTGCCGAACACGGCCGGCGCGGAGGATGTCGCCCCCGAAACGTCCAATACCAGCGCGCCCCGCGCGAGCGGCGCCAGCACTTTCTCCAGCACCCTCCTGTCGAACCAGCTCGCCTCGGCACTGTGGACCGTGGAGGGATCGCGCAAGGCGGCGGTCGAGATCGGCGCAAACCAGAACCGCAGCCGCTTCGAGGAGGCCTCGCGCGTTCAGGCAGTCGAGGCGGCTTACCGGGAATACGAAATATCCCCTTCGGCCTATCAGGAATTCTGATTAGACGATGCGGTCCAGAAGGCCGGCCGGGCATGATGCCAGGCCGGCCTTCTTGCGTTCAGCCTTCAGTTTTCAGGCATGCCTGTGCTCTGCAGTCTCTTCGTGAGCGTGGCCGTGGCCCTCGTGACCATGTCCGTGGCTCGCCTCGCCGGCACCGCAGCAGGACAAGGACTGAGTGACGGGCTGGCCGGCGCGCCATTCGGCGAGGCTCTGCGAGAGGATCTGGACGGAGGAACTGAGGAACAGGCCCGCCATAATGCCGGCGACGATCAGGTCCGGCCAGGCGGTGGCCGTACCCCATACGCCAACAGCTGCAATCATGACGATGACATTGCCAACAGCATCATTGCGCGAGCAGAGCCAGACGGAGCGCACATTGGCGTCACCATCCTTGTAGGACATCAGGAGCAGCACGCTCGCCACGTTGGCGGCAAGCGCCAGGAAGCCGATAAGGCCCATGACCGGCGCTTCCGGCACGCCGCCATAGAAAACGCGCCAGATGGTGGAGCCGAAGACCCAGAACCCCATCAGGAAGAGGCTGACGCCCTTGGCGGCCGCCGCCATGCTGCGGGTCTTCAAGGACGCACCGATGACGGCGAGCGAAATGCCATAGGTCACGGCATCGGCGAAGAAATCCAGCGCGTCGGCCTGAAGGGCCTGGGAGCGGGCGAGTTGCCCGGCAGTCATCTCGACGGCGGACATTCCGGCATTGATGGCGATCACCATCCAGAGCCGGCGTTTATAAATATCGGACATTCCATCGAAAAGGGCGTGGTCATGGCCGCAGGCAGCACTCATGTCAGTTTTCCTTCAGGTCTTGATGTGGTCACGCACTCAATCTAGGATCTCTAGTGACTAGAGGTTCAAGAGGTTTTTTTCCATGTTTTCGATTGGAGACTTGTCGCGGCGGGCCGGCGTGAAGGTGCCGACCATCCGCTATTACGAGCAGATGGGACTGATCTCGGCGCCGGATAGAACCGATGGCAACCAGCGGCGCTACGAAAAGAGGGAGCTCGACCGGCTGACGTTCATCCGCCATGCCCGCGATCTCGGGTTTCCGATCGATGCGATCCGGGAGCTGCTCACACTCAGCCGACATCCGGAAGAGCCTTGCGAGCGGGCGGATCATATCGCGCGGGAACAGCTCGACGATGTCAGGGAGAAGATCGCGCGGCTGAAGAAGCTGGAAGCGGAGCTCGCCCGGATCGTCTCGCACGCCGACTGCCATACGGTGGGGGATTGTTATGTGATCCGGGCGCTGTCGGATCACGGACTGTGTGAGCAGGAGCATTGAGGGGCCGGTGCGGCACAGGCGGGAATCAAGGTCGAGCGCTGCGGTCAACGCTGCTCGGCAGGATTGACCCTCTGTCCGAGCAGTGCCGGATCGATATTTCGGCCCGCATAGAAGAAGCCGAGTACGAGAACGTCGGTTCCTCGCACCACAAAGGCGATGCTGAGGCGACGGCGGAAGCCGATGATCCGAAGCCCCTCTAAGCTCCCACTGCGCAAGCTGCCGCGTTCAGGATAGGCGCAAAGATCATGGAGGAAAGATCTGCCGGAAACAACGTAGGTCCACGCCATGTCCGAGCCAGATTGGTCGGCGATGTGATCACAGAGGTCATTGAGTTCTCCGGCCGCATCCGGTGGACAATCAGCGGCCGTGTCATTTTACCGGTCACTCACGCGGCTGCGGTGGCGCGCTTCGAGGCGCGCAAATACCTCATCGCCGGAAATCAGCCGGTCCGGATTCTGTTTGGCATCGGCGAAGCGAGCGGGAATTTCGACGTCGAGCCAGCGGTCTCTCGCACCGTCAAATTCTTCGAGGAGCTCCAGCCCGGCGCTTACTACGGCTGCAGCATCAGCAAACCGGCCGCTCGCCAATTGGCGCTCGATCTTTTCGCGGTCATCGTCATCAAGCTTCAGACTGATCGTCATGTCTGCGATCTCCCATCCCAGAAAGCATAGCACATCAGCAAGTTGGGAACACCTGCCCCTCCCCCGTTGACAATCGATTTAAACTGGCGCATCACACCCGCCATGATCGACATCCGCGCAAACATCACCTGCACGTATTTTTGGGCCTACCGGTAACCGGCGGCCTGACAAGATCACATTGTCAACAGGCCGCCGTCAGGCGGCCTTGTTGTTTTCCGGACGACTTTCCCCCTGACGGCACGAAATGAGACCAAGGGAAAGTAACATGACCGAAGATACAGACCTGACCCTCCCCCGTCCGCCGATCGTGGCCATCCGCCACGCCAAGCCGCGCGACCTGCCGGAACTCAACGCGATGATCCTGGCGCTTGCCCAGCATCACGGCGATGCCTCGGCCATGACGCCTGATGTGCTGGAGCGCGACCTGTTCGGCCCGATGCCCTGGATCCAGGCGCTGGTTGCCGACAGTGGCGAAGAGGGGCTGATCGGCTACGCCATCTTGGTTCCGCTCTACAAGGCGCAGGAAGGCAAGCGCGGCATGGAACTGCATCATCTCTTCGTGCGCGACGGCCAGCGTGGCAACGGCATCGGCCAGCATCTCGTCGACCGCGCCCGCCAGATCGCCCGCGCTTCCGGCTGCGACTTCCTTTCGGTCTCCGCCGCCACCGGCAATTTCGCAGCCCATCGCTTCTACGAGAACATGGATTTCATCCCGCGGCCGGTGACCGGCATGCGTTACCTGCAGGCGCTTAGCTGAGCCTTACCTGATAGACGCGAGGAGACCTATCATGGCCCGCATCGTGATTGCCCTTCAGAACGATTACGCCGACTGGGAGCCTGCGCTCCTGATGGCCGCCACCAGATACTGGCTCGACTGCGAGGTCGTGACGGCGAGCCCGGATGGGAAGCCGGTGGTCTCGATGGGTGGATTGAAGGTGACGCCCGATATCGGCTTTGATGTGATCGATGCCGAAGAGTTCGACGCGCTGATCATTCCCGGCGGCTATGCCTGGGAAAAGGATGTGGCGTTCGACTTCACCGCGCTTGCGACTGAATTCCGCGACAAGGGCAAGGTGCTGGGCGGGATCTGCGCTGCAGCAGGCGCGCTTGCTTCTACCGGCGTGCTGGATGGTGTGGCGCATACAGGCAATTCACTCGCCTCGCACCAGAAGTATCCAAGGTATCGCGGCGAGGCTTTTTACGTCGACCAGCCGCAAGCCGTGCGAGACGGCAGGATCGTCACGGCCGCGGGTTCGGCACCCGACACGTTCACGATCGAGATGCTGAAAGCGCTGGATCTCTATGGGCCGGAAGCAGAAGCAGAGCTGGCAGGTTTTGCCGCAGAACATCGGCGTTGAATAGAATGTCCCGCGTCAGTGCCTGACGGGCGGGTTTTCCGACCACTTCTGCAATGTCGTCTTGATCAGGATGAGGGCTGCCTGCTGGGCGTGATCGCGCTCGCGCGGATCAACGATGGCGGAGAGGCGTTTTTCGAAGGCGCCGACAGTCTCGTGCACCCAGCGATGCAAGGCAGGATCGGGATAGTTGTCGAGCAGGGACCGGAGCGCACTCTCCATCCGCCGGCGTTCAATGCTCATATCCCCTCCGATGTCATCCTGACGACGGAAAGATGACAGCCAAGGCTTGCGCGATGCTGAACTGGGCCGAGGTTATCACTCGACCGGGGGCACGGCCTTCAGATAGGCGGCAATCGCCTCGCGATCGGCGGCGGTCAGTTCCGCCATGTTCTTCTGCACCTCGACCATGGAGCCACCGACGCTGTCGTAATCGGGCGTGAAGCCGCTCTCCAGATAGGTGACGATGTCGCCCTCGCTCCACGAGCCCATGCTCTTCGAGCCCGGCGTGATGTTCGGGATCGTGCCCTCGCCTTCCGGATTGGGGCCACCGGCCAGCCAGCGGCCGGTCTCGAAGCCACCCAAGGCATTGCGCGGCGTGTGGCATTCGCCGCAATGGCCGGGGCCTTCGACGAGATACTGGCCACGCTTGACCATGTCAGAGGCATCCGCCAGTTCGACCCGGGGCGCATCTGTGAAATAGAGGAATTTCCAGCCACCCAGCACCAGTCGCTGGTTGAAAGGGAAACCCAGTTCATGGGCCGGCGCCACGACATCGCTCGCCGGCAGCGTCTTCATGAACCCGTAGAGGTCGTTGATGTCCTTGGGCGTCATGCGTGCGTAGGAGCCATAGGGGAAGGACGGATAGAGGTGTTCACCCTCGCGGCCCACCCCACGGGTCATTGCATCGCCGAATTCGGCGAGCGTCCAGGCGCCGATCCCGGCTTCCGGGTGGCTGGAGATGTTGGGGGCGTGGAAGGTGCCGAAATCACTCTTCAGCGGCGCGCCGCCTGAGAGGACCAGCCGTGCATCGCCCGTGGCACCGGCCGGTGCGTGGCAGCTCGTGCAGCCGCCGGCAAAGAAGACCTCGCGGCCATGGGCGAGATCAGGCTCGCCGAGATCTGCCCAGACCGACGGATCCTGACGATCCGGTGCCGTGACAAACAGGAAAGCGCCGAAACCGGCCGCTCCGAGCACGGCAAGTGCGCCCAATCCCTTGACCCAAGTCGATGCCATCCCGGCCTCCATCATCTCAACGCTGCGCCCGGCGGAGCGCAATTCGGCGGGCGATCCGGTTTGCCGGACGTCGCCCGCCGGGAGGGTCTTACTTCTTCAGGCGGTAGGTCTGGTGGCAATCGCCACAGGTGCCGCCGATGGCCTGCATGGCAGCGCCGACGCCAGCCTGGTCGGCCGGCATGGATGCAAGTTGCGCTTCGGCAGCGGCGGTCAGCTTGGCCGACTTTGCCTTGAAGTCGTCCATGTTCTGCCAGATCGCCGGTGCGGCCTCGGACTCCATGCCCGTTTCGCTGCCGGCGGGGAAGTGATCGGGGAAGGTCTTGCTGACCTCGACCAGGGTGGTGAGCGCAGCCGTCACGGCTGCCGCATCATAGGGTTTCTCACCCTTGGCGATGGCGCCGAGGGCACCCATGGCGCCGCCGACCTTCTTCATCTCTTCCTGACGGACGACCTGGGGTTCGCCCGCAGCGATCGCTGCGGACACGCCAAGACAGATCGCCACCGTGGCGGACAGAACGACTTTCAACTTCATCCGTTTTTCTCCATGAGCTCAGCCGGCGCACCGGCGATCGTTAGCGGGCAACATATGTTTGCCGTCTCCAAACATGCGATTGAAGTCACAAAGGAGTGATGCGGGGCAGCTGCAGCAACTTTCGGATATTCATGACGAATTTGCGTCAGATTGCTGTCAGCGTTCTGTCAGAAATGGCCAGTTCTGACAAACTTGGACGAGGTGAAGGCAAGCTGCCGGCTTGGTTCCCGGCCCCGTCCCGCGATCTCTATCCGATCGGTGAAAACCGAGAGGACCGCAAAGGCATTGTCATGCTCGGTGTCGACCATGCCGCAGAAATTGACGAAGTGAACGACGTCGCGTTCTGCCCAATTGCCGCGGTGATCGTGACCACAGAGATAGGCAATTGCGGCGGGCGACGCGGTGATCAGATCGGTAAGTTTCTCGGCACCCCAGAGGGCATGATCGGATGACGGGTGGATCGGATAGTGTCCGAGGAGGATCACCTGCTCTCCAGCCGCCTCGGCCGCTGAAAGTCGCTCGGCGATCCAGCCGGCCTGAGCGTCGGAGACGCCGGCGTTCCAGTCATTGGCATTCGGCGCATTGTCCGCCTTCATTGCCGCCAACCGCTGTTCTGCCTCCGCCCGCCTTGCGTCGCCGATCGGCGGCGCAAACAGGGAAATCTCGTTGCCATCGGTGACGAGCAGTCGCAGGCCGTTTATCCGCACCTCGTGATAGGGCGCAGGCATGCCGAGTGCGGCATGGACCTCGGTCAACCGGTCGGGATCGACCAGGAAATCGTGATTCCCGGGCAGAAGGATGCGCGGTGCGTGGAGCGTTTCGAGAATATCGAGGACCGGCGCCAAGTTTTCCCAGTCACGTTCGATGAGATCTCCCAGCACCACAACAGCGTCCAGGGCTCGTGCGTTGAAATGAGCAACCGCCTCGCGAAGCTTGGGCAGAGATTGGCGGAAATGACGGTTCAATCGCGGGTTCGGATCGAGATCGGCATATTGGGGATCGGCAATGATGCCGAGCGTCAGGCGGGGGATTTCGATCGTCATTTATGGCACCGCTCATTGTTGGAGCGGAGCCATAAGGATGGGCCATGACGACCGGATGACAGATGCTCAGCCCGGTAGATTGGGCTGGATCTTCGTCTGGGGCATCAATCCGGAGTAAAGCGTCATGCAGATCAGTGTCAGCGGCACGGCGAGCATGGCGCCGACGGCACCCCACAGCCAGGTCCAGAACACGATGGCGATGAACAGCAGGAATGCGTTCATTTCCAAGCGTTTGCCCATGACGGCCGGGATCAGCAGGTTTTCGAACAACCCGTCCAGAACAAAGAAAATGAAGGCTGGCATGAGACCGATCAGCACGCCTTCATGAACCAGCAGACCGCTGACGGCCATGGCACCGGTCACCATGGCGATGCCGAGGAAGGGGATAAAGCTCAGTAGGAAAGCTGCAACTCCCCAGAGTGCCGGATTGCCCAGGCCGCCGAACCAGGCCACGAGGCCGGCCACCACGCCGAACATGCCGTAAACGATGACGGCAGTGGCGAAATAGTAGCCCAGCGACTCCTCAACTTCGTTCAGCATCCGGATCGCCTTCAAGCGCCGATCCCGATGGGAAAAGGCGCGGATGAGAGCGCGACGAAGTGCCAGGCGGGACGACAGGAACAGGAGTAGGCTTGCGATGAAGATGAAGACCTGGACAAGCGCCGGCGTCACGCCGGTCGCCACCGTCGACAGGATCGTGCCGGAGTTTTCCAGCATGGCTTCCATGGAGTCAGGGCCGCGCGACAGCACCCGCATCGGTCCCTCGAGCCAGGAGATCTGCTGCAGGTACTCTATGGCACGATTGACCATATCCGGGCCGGTTTCGATGAGCATGCTGATCGGCGACCAGATGATGCTGACGAGAAACACGAGAATGACCATGAACAGGCTGGAGAGGATGATAGCCGTCAGCATCGGTGGCGAACCCAGCCTTCCGAGGCGGTCGGCGGCGAGCCCCAGGATGAGTCCGACCACGACTGCCATCGTGAGCGGGATGAGAACGAAGGAGGCGAGATGCAGCGATATCAGAGCGAAGATCGCGAATAGACCTATCACGCTCCAGGATACGACGTAATCAAGGCCCGTCTTCTGGAAACGGACCTTGCGGGTCGGCTTTTGCCGATGCGTAACCTCGAGGTTCACCGGCATATCTCCGATGCGAGCCTGCAGCGCTGGCGTGACTTCATCATGACGTTGTTCCCCCTTCGAGATGCCTCTCAACGCTCGGGAACAATTTCCGTTCCACTGGGAAACAATGGGGGCGCAGACGCCTGGGCCGCGCCCCGTTCAGATCAGGCGGAGCCCGCCGCCAGCGTGATGCCGATCCCCCAGGGATCGGTCAGCCGATGGCCCTCGGCACTGCGCTCGACCCTGATCTCCAGACCTTCAAGCGTTGCCAGAACCTTGTCGAGCGTCTCGCGGTCTTTAAAAGCGAGCGCATAGTCTTGCAGACCCGTCATCGCGGCAGTTCTTGCCGGAGCATTGCGGCTGTTCCAGACATTGGCGGCGACATGGTGGTGATAGCTGCCGGAGGCGAAGAAGCTGGCGCCGGGATAGCTTGCCATCTTCTTCAGCCCGAGCACGCCCTCGTAGAAGCGGTCTGCCTCCGGCACGCTGCCAACCTGCAGGTGGATGTGGCCGAGAGCGGCCTCAGGTGACATGCCGGTCCAGGGCGTCTTGGCGGCGTCGTCGTAAAGCGCCTGGAGGTCGAGGCGGTTGGTCGCCATCTCCACTGTCCCATCGGCGTGGTAGGTCCATTCCTCCGGCTTGCGGTCGCGATAGACCTCGATGCCATTGCCTTCAGGGTCCGACAGGTAGATTGCCTCGCTCACCAGATGGTCGCTCGCACCTTCAAATTGCAGGCCGAGATGGGCGGCATGGGCAAGCCAGTGGGCGAGTTCGGCGCGATCCGGCATGAGGAAGGCGTTGTGGAAAAGGCCAGCTGCATTGCGGGGAGCAGGGGCAGCATCTCCGCGCGTCGTCAGGGTGAGAAGGACCCGGTCACCGGCGCCAAGTTCGACACCGCTCGCACTCTGTTCGAAGCGCTTCAGCCCGAGCGCCTCACCGTAGAAGCGGGACATGGTATCGAGATCGCGCACGACGAGATGGGCGCGTCCGACATGCACGGGACGGCTGAGGGCGAAGGATTCGGCTTCATTGTTCAAGGTGGTCATTGGATGTTCTCCTGCCTGTGGCGGCGATTTCCCCTGATATGGCGCAGAAATGTCGTTCACAAAAGATCGCATTTCCTCGAAAGATCGTTCAACATTGATTGACGATGCGTGCGGTCTCAAAGTTGATCCTGATCAATGCAGTCATCCCTGCGCAGACGCATTCTCTCTTGCATAAGAGCACCCCCCCTTGGGGTGACAATGGAGAGCAAGATGTACAAGAAGATCATCGTTCCCGTCGATCCGGCTGCCACCAGTATCGGCGAGCGGATCCTGACCAAGGCCAAATCCCTGCTCGACGCAGGCGGCGAGATCGTGCTCCTGACCATCATCGAGGATATTCCCGGTTATCTCGCCATCGACGTTCCTGTCGATCTGATCGAAGGCGTGATCAACGATGCCAAGGCCAAGCTCGTCGAACTCAAGGAGAAGACCGGCACGATCGCACTTATCGAGATCCGCTCCGGTGCACCGGCCCGTGAGATCCTTGCTGCAGCAGACGAACACAAGGCTGACCTTATCATCGTCGGCTCGCACGTGCCCGATTTTTCCAACTACTTCATCGGCGCGACGGCGGACCGGGTCGTGCGCCATTCGAAGATTTCCGTCCTGGTCGACAGGTGAGATCATGCAAAATCCCGTTCAGACTGTGGACACCGCGCATTTCGAACGCATGCTGCTCGCTCGGAAAGAGGAGATCGAGCGGCGCTTGAAAAAGATCGACACAGATCTAGGGACGCTGAAAAGCGCCGATAGTGCCGAACGTGCGACCGAGGCGGAAAACGACGAAGTGCTGGAGGAATTCGGCCAGGTCGGCGAGGAAGAACTCAGGGCCATCGACGCTGCACTGGACCGGATCGCCAATGGACGGTATGGTCAGTGCATGAAATGCGGAGAACAAATCTCCGTGGAGCGGCTTAAGGCCGTCCCGCACACACCTTTCTGCAAGGACTGTGCAACATCCATTTAAGTGATGCCTTTCGGGGGCGATGGGCAGGCCGGAGTGATGAGCTCCGGCCTGTTTCTTTGCTTACTTCTTGCGCATGGCTTCGGCCAGTGCCGCACCCAGGCCACCCATCGCGGGCTGCTCCGGCTTTGCCGGGCGGGCATTCGAATGTTTCATCGCATTGGCATTGCCGCGTGCGTCGCCGCGCATCGACGGCTGCTGCGCCTCGCCGCCATCTTTCCGCATGGTGAGCGCGATGCGCTTGCGTTTGACGTCGACTTCAACGACGCGGACCTTCACGACATCGCCTGCTTTCACCACCTCATGCGGATCCTTGACGAAACGGTCGGCGAGCTGCGAGACATGGACCAAGCCATCCTGGTGCACGCCGATATCGACGAAGGCGCCGAAGGCGGCGACGTTGGTGACGGTGCCTTCGAGCGTCATACCGATCTTCAGGTCGGTGATCTCGTCGATGCCTTCGGCAAAGGTCGCGGTCTTGAAGCTCGGGCGCGGGTCGCGGCCCGGCTTTTCGAGTTCGGCCAGGATGTCCTTGACCGTCGGCAGGCCGAACTGCTCGTCGATGAAGCGCTTCGGGTCCAGGCTCTTCAGCGTCGCGCTGTCGCCCATCAGCGAGCGCAGGTCGCGGCCACAGGCGGCGACGATCTTCTTCGCCACGCCATAGGCTTCCGGGTGGACGGAGGAGGCGTCGAGCGGTTCCTTACCGTTCGGGATGCGCAGGAAGCCGGCGCATTGCTCGAAGGTGCGGGCGCCGAGGCGCGGAACTTTCAGGAGATCCTTGCGGCTGCCGAAGGGGCCGGTCTCGTCGCGATGGGCAACGATGGCTTCCGCCGTCGTCTTGCCGAGACCGGAGACGCGGGCGAGCAGCGGTGCAGAGGCGGTGTTGACGTCGACGCCGACGGCATTCACCGCGTCTTCGACCACCGCGTCCAGCGAGCGCCCGAGGCGGCCCTGATCGACGTCGTGCTGGTACTGGCCGACGCCGATCGACTTCGGTTCGATCTTGACGAGTTCGGCGAGCGGATCCTGCAGGCGCCGAGCAATCGAGACGGCGCCGCGTAGGGAGACGTCGAGATTGGGGAATTCCTTGGCGGCAGTTTCAGACGCCGAATAGACGGAGGCGCCGGCTTCGGAGACGATAACCTTGGTGGGCTTTGGCGCGGTCGCGGGGAACTGGGCGAGCATGTCGGCCACCAGCTTTTCCGTCTCGCGGCTGCCGGTGCCGTTGCCGATCGAGATCAGCTCGACATTGTGCTTGCGGATCAGCGAGGCGAGCTCGGTCTGGCTGCCGCGGATGTCGTTGCGCGGCTGGAAGGGATAGACGGTTGTTGTCTCGACAACCTTGCCGGTGCCATCGACCACCGCAACCTTGACGCCGGTGCGGATACCGGGATCGAGGCCCATGGTCGGGCGCGAGCCTGCGGGCGCTGCGAGCAGCAGGTCCTTCAGGTTGCGGGCGAAGACGTGGATCGCCTCTTCCTCCGCGCGCTCGCGCAGTTCGCGCATCAGGTCGAGCGACAGCGACACGGAGAGCTTGACGCGCCAAGTCCAGCCGGCGACCTCAAGGAGCCACTGGTCGGCGGGGCCCTTGGCCGCAACCTGGTAGGCGGTGGCGATCATGCGCTGGCTGGTCTTGACCGGGGAGGTGTCGTCGCGATCGACCTCAATGGAGAGCGACAGGAACTCCTCGTTCCAGCCGCGCAGCATGGCGAGCGCCCGGTGACCGGGCACGGTTGCCCAACGTTCGAAATGGTCGAAATAGTCGGAGAATTTCGCGCCCGCTTCGGCCTTGCCGTCGACGAGCTTGGAATACAGGATCGCGCGATCCTTCATGTCGTTGCGCAGGCGACCGATGAGATCGGCATTTTCCGAGATCTGCTCGGCGATGATGTCGCGCGCGCCTTCGAGCGCCGCCTTCACGTCGAGGACTTCTTCGGTGATGTAGGCTGCGGCGAGCTTCTGCGGATCGCTCGTGCGGTCGGCGAGGATCGCGTCGGCGAGCGACTGGAGACCCTTTTCGCGGGCGATTTCGGCGCGGGTGCGGCGCTTCGGCTTGTAGGGCAGGTAGAGGTCTTCCAGCTCGGCCTTGGTGGTGACCTGAGCGATCTTGCGGGCGAGGTCGTCGGTCATCTTGCCCTGGCCGTCGATGCTTTCGAAGATCGATTTGCGGCGGGCGGCAAGCTCGCGCAGATAGATCAGCCGTTCGGCCAGATTGCGCAGCTGCGTATCGTCGAGACCGCCGGTTACTTCCTTGCGGTAGCGGGCGATGAAGGGAACGGTAGATCCTTCGTCCAGCAGGCCGACCGCCGATATGACCTGCTCAGGGCGGGCGTTGATCTCGGTGGCGATGAGGGCGGCAATGGATCTGATGTCGTCGGCCATGGGTCTTCCGTCTGCTCGTGTGAAGGCGGACCATAGCGGGCGAATGCGGCAAGGCAACGGGCATGCGGCCCACTTCACAGGAAAGCAGGGCCTTTGAAGGTCAATTCGGCTTGACCTTTCTCCCCTTCCCCCTTAACCGCCGGGCATTCCCTTGTGGCACTGGAGGCTGGTGATGAAGGTTTTGTTGATCGGGTCGGGTGGACGCGAACATGCGCTGGCCTGGAAGATTGCCCAGTCGCCGCTTCTGACCAAGCTTTATGCCGCCCCCGGCAATCCCGGCATCGCCGAAGAGGCGGAGCTCGTCTCCCTCGACACCGAGGATCACGCTGCGGTCGTGCAGTTCTGCAAGGACAGGGCGATCGACTTCGTTGTCGTCGGCCCGGAAGCGCCGCTGGTGGCCGGTATCGCGGACAGACTGCGCGAGGCCGGGATCGCCGTCTTCGGACCGTCGGCGGCGGCAGCCCAGCTCGAGGGTTCCAAGGGCTTTACCAAGGATGTCTGCGCCCGCTTCAACATTCCGACCGGCGCCTATCAGCGTTTCAACAATGCGCCGAAGGCCAAGGCTTATGTGCGCGAACAGGGCGCACCGATCGTCATCAAGGCCGATGGCCTTGCCGCCGGCAAGGGTGTCACGGTTGCGATGACGCTCGATGAGGCGCTTGCCGCGATCGACGATTGCTTCGAGGGCGCGTTTGGGGCTGCCGGTGCTGAAGTTGTGGTCGAAGCCTATCTGGACGGCGAAGAAGCGAGCTTTTTCTGCCTTTCCGACGGCAAGTCGCTTCTGCCGCTTGCGACCGCGCAGGACCACAAGCGGGTCGGCGACGGCGATACCGGCCCGAACACCGGCGGCATGGGTGCCTATTCTCCGGCACCGGTCATGACATCAGAGATGGTCGAGCGGACGATGAAGGAGATCATCGAGCCGACCATGCGCGGCATGGCCGAGATGGGGCATCCCTTCCAGGGCGTGTTCTTTGCCGGGTTGATGATCACGGAAAAGGGTCCGGAACTGATCGAATACAATGTTCGCTTCGGCGATCCGGAATGCCAGGTGCTGATGATGCGGCTGAAGAGTGATCTCTTGCCGATCCTCTACGCCTCAGCCACCGGTACGCTGGATCAGGTGACGGCCGAATGGAGCGAGGATCCTGCCTTGACTGTGGTGCTGGCCTCGAAGGGCTATCCCGGCGCCTATGAGAAGGCGACCCCGATCGTTGCCCTGCCGGCAGCCGGCGATGGCGCCAAGGTTTTCCATGCGGGTACGGCGCTCAAGGACGGCCAGCTTGTTGCGAGCGGCGGGCGTGTGCTGAATGCGACCGCGCGTGGCGCGACGGTGGGCCAAGCGCAGGCTTCTGCCTATACCCTCGTCGATGCGGTCGAGTGGGAGAACGGCTTCTGCCGCCGGGATATCGGCTGGCAGGCGATAGCGCGCGAAAAGTCCTGATTTCCCGCCGCAGCGCGACCTGGTAGTGAAAAACGGCCGTTCGTTCAAATTTTACCAAAGCTCCTGACTGGATCGAAAGAAAGGCTTGCTAACGTCATTCCAACAATCGGGGAAAACGTGATGCGCCGTATCGTTTCGACAGCCATGGTCCTTGCCACTTTCATGACCGCCACGCCGGTCCTGGCGGGATCGATTTCGACCGTGACCGGAATGGCGGCGAGCCAGCCGAGCGTGCTCGAGATCGCCTGTGGCCATTGCCCGGCACCGGTCGTGGAAGCATCCAAGTCCGATTACCAGGTGCCGACTGTCCCCTCCGGTAGCCAGACAGCCGAAGTGGTCGATATCAATGGCGAGAAGAAGCTGAAGCGGGTCGAAAGCTGGCTCGGCGGATCGCCTGTCGTGGTTTATACATCCGCTTCGGGCTGGGCGACCGACGGGTCTACCATCGTCGCCGGTGCCTTGCCTGCTGGAAACGAGATCGATCACGGCGCGACGACAGCCGCAGTCGATGCGCCACAGGATGACAAGCCCGCCCCAGCGCTGGCCGGTTTCGAACTTCGCCTGAACTGATCTCTTTCCCATCCGCCCGCCAAACGATCCGGGCGCGGCGGTTTCTCGTGGTCGACACGGACATAACGCCCGGCCCAGTCCCGGGCGTTATGCCGTACCCCCAGATTTTACCAGTATATTCTTATAGTGCCATATATTCAGGTGCTTAAAGCCATTTCAATCTTTGGCGATGACACTCTGTCGTAATCCGTCGACACATGAGGTGCCGATCCCGTTCGCCTGCCCCTCCCCTGCGCACGAACCGCTCGACAGACGAAAGCTTCCCTCGCCATGAAGAATCTCAGGATTTCACTTCAGCTCATCATGCTGATCGGTGGACTGATGGCCGCCTTTGCGGCAGCCACGTTTTTCCAGGTCCGCTCCTCCACCGAAACCATCTACGGACAGCGCTACGAACTCCTGAGAACCCAGGTCGAGTCGGCCATATCAGTCCTGAAGGACTACAATGACCGCGCAGTGGCCGGCGAATTCAGCGTCGAGGAAGCGAAGACTCGCGCCTATGACATGCTGAACAAGATGAGATTCGAGCCGGACGGCTACTTCTTTGGCTATGACTACGACGTGGTGATGATTTTCCACCCCACGTCGAAGGATGTCGGCAAAAGCAACAAGGGCAAACCCGATGCAAACGGATTTGCCTATCGCGACGAGCTTGTCCGTCTCGGCCAGCTGGGCGGCGGCTTCGTCGAGTTCATCGGCCCGAAGCCTGGCAAGGATCCGGAAGACCGGTCCTATCCCAAAGCATCCTATGGCAAGGCCTTCGAACCCTGGAAAATCGTCATCGTTACGGGTCTCTACACCGACGACCTGAAGGCTGAGATCCGCTCCAGCGTCATCGAGACCATCAGCTGGTCTGCCGGCATCTTCGTCCTCGCCCTGATCGCCGCATTCTTCGTCATTCGCAACATCACCAAGCCTCTCAAGGACATTCATGATGCGCTGGAAGCGGTTGCCGACGAGAATGTCGATATCGCCATTCCGCATACGGACATGGGCAACGAGATCGGCATGATGGCGAAGGCGACCAAGAGCCTGCAGGACAAGGTCCGTGAGCGTCACGCCATGACCGCCCGCCAGGAAGAACAGCAGCGCGAACTCGACGGCGAGCGCAGTCAGAATGCCGAGGCGCAGCTTTCCGAAGCCCGCCAGCAGGCGCATGTCGTCTCTACCATCGGCCAATCGCTCGAGAAACTCGCCGACGGCGACCTGACCGTACGTTGCGCCGATCTCGGCCCCAAATATGCCGGCCTGCGTGACAACTTCAATGAGGCGCTCGCCCGCCTCGAAGAAGCCATGGCCCGCGTCAATCTGAAGGGCAATGACATCGCCGTCTCGAAGGAAGAGATCCGCCGTGCTTCAGGTGAGCTTGCCACCCGGACCGAGCGCCAGGCCGCCAATCTCGAAGAGACCTCGGCAGCGCTGGATGAACTCACCGTCGCGGTACGCCAGACGGCTGACGGTGCGCGTGAAGCGGCAACCCGCGTCGGCTCGGTCAGCGCCGAGGCCCGCCAGAGCGACGAGATCGTCACCAAGGCGATCAACGCGATGAGCGGCATCGAACAGTCCTCCGCCGAGATCACCAAGATCATCGGCGTCATCGACGAGATCGCCTTCCAGACCAACCTTCTGGCGCTGAATGCCGGCGTCGAGGCGGCTCGTGCCGGCGAAAGCGGCAAGGGTTTTGCCGTCGTCGCCCAGGAAGTGCGTGAACTGGCCCAGCGCTCGGCGGCGGCCGCCAAGGAGATCAAGGACCAGATCGCCCGCTCGTCCGCCCAGGTCGAACAGGGCGTGCAGCTGGTCGGCCAGACCGGCGAGGCGCTGAAGCGCATCTCCGGTCAGATCGCCAGCGCCAACGATATCGTCTCGAAGATCTCGCACAGCGCCCAGGAGCAGGACACGACACTTCGGTCTATCTCGTCCGCAGTGAACCAGCTCGATACGGCGACCCAGCAGAACGCGGCCATGGCAGAAGAAACCACGGCATCGGCCGAGGTTCTCGCCAATGACACCGGCGACCTTCTGGATCTCATCCGCAGCTTCAAGACCGGTCAGTCTGGCGCCGGTCAGCAGCAGTATCGCATGGCGAGCTGAGGCCCGGGACGCTACCAGAGATCAAAAGGCCGTCGGAGCGATCCGACGGTCTTTTGCTATTCAGGCAGTGTCTTCTACCCGAGCTGCAAGCCGATCGAGTTCGCGGTCCGAGAAGACTTCGATGCCGGCTTGGCGCATCAAGGCCGCCGTGACGCCGAAGCCGGGATGGCGGGTGCCGGAGAAGGAGCCGTCATAGACGAAGCCGGAGCCGCAGGATGGGCTTCCGTCGATGAGGAGTGCGAAGCGACAGCCCTGCTCGTGGGCGAAGGCAACGGCATTGCGGCCACCGGCAATGAACTCCGCCGTCACGTCGCCCCCGGTCACCTCCAGCACGCGGGCACGGCCGGCCAGCACATCCTCACCGTTCATGCCGCCTTCAATTTCCGCCGGTGGGCGTGGTGTGGGCAGACCACCAGCCTGTTCGGGGCAGAAGCCAATGAGGCGGTCCTCGGCCTTCCAGCGATCGATAATAGGATCATGAAGGGGCTTCCCCCTCCCGTCGTAGCGGACGGGGCGGCCGAGCAAGCAGGCACTGATGAGGATTTTGGGGGACATTCAGGTCATTCGTCCAGTTTGCCGGCGATGTCCGCTCTTTCGTGAATGATGCGGACGACCTCAATGCCATGGTCAAAAACAACGTAGAAGATCAGATGCGAGCCGGACCGACGGCGACGATAGCCTTTACGCAGTGCTGTTACCTCGCCACCCGAAAACGGATGGGTGCCGATTTCGGCAATCGTACCCAGGATTTGCTTGAGGTATCGCTCGGCCTGGACTTCGGACCATCGCTCCCGCGAATAGTCACCGATGTCCAGAAAGTCTCGTCGTGCGGCCGGACTTAGCCGAACCTCAGCCACGGCTTTTCCATCTTTCACGAACAGAACTCATGAGGTCTTCCGGATCGAAAGGCACGGACGGCCCGCTGCTCTCCCCCTCAATCAGCGCATTGCGCAGCCACTCGATCCTGGCCTGCTCCTCCTTCAGAAGCCGCAAGCCCGCCTCGACCACTTCTTCGGCCGACTTGAACTCTCCGCTTTCAAGCTGGGCGTCGATGAAACTGTCATAGGGCTCGGCGATGGTCACCTGGACGGGCTTGTTCATGCGGGTGGCTTCCTCTGGAGTTCCAGCAATTGGACATTATCACCAATGCGCGCTCAGCCAAAGATGCTCACGCAGCCTTGACGGCGATCTGGACGCCGGTTTCGTCCTGCAGGAGGCGGATCACGGCGAAAAGATTGTCAGCGCGCGGGTTGCCGGAAGGGCCGAACATCCGCATCAGGCTCTTTGGCGGCATGCCGGACTTCCTACCCAGCTCGACGAACCCTATTGTGGCATTGATGTAATCCCGCAACAAAGCGCGGCCGGTTTCGACATCGCCCGACAACAGAAGGTCGATCGCTTCGCTCAGCAGTGCGGCCCGAAAAGCGGGATCGGCTTGGGCGCGATCACGAACGGTTTCCTTGAAGTCTCTCGTCAAAGCCATCTCAGCCTGCCTTTCGCTTTCGGTATTCCGCCCAACGAGCCTGCGCCGTCTTGATATCTGCCTGTTGTCGCTTCTTGGTTCCGCCGGCGACCAGGATGACGAGTCTATCGCCGTCCTCGCCGAAATAGATGCGGTAACCAGGGCCATAGTCGATCCCGTATTCCAGGACTCCTTAGCCTATGCCCTTGGCATTGGAGAAATTCCCGAGCGACATTCGGGTGATGGCCGTCGTGATCTTCACCGCAGACATGGGGTCAAACCGCTCGAACCAGAGTCCGAAGGGACTGCGTCCTTGATCGTCCAGGAACTCACGGATCTCCATGGCAAGATAGTACCATATAAGACACCATAATCAACATAGAAAAACCCCGCCGAAGCGGGGTCTCAAATCATCAGCCTGTGATCTTGGAGAAGTCCGCGACCGTTGCGGTCGCCTCACGGATGGCTTTGAGCAGCGCCAGGCGGTTGGCGCGGATGGCTAAGTCCTCGTCGTTGACCAGGACGTCCCCGAAGAACTTGTCGACCGGGCCGCGCAGCGTCGAGAGCGCCTGCATGGCGGAGCGGAAGTCTTCCGATGCCACGGCTTCGGCCGCCGATTTCGAAGCGGACTGGATGGCGGCGAAGAGCGCCTTTTCCGCGTCGAGCTTCAAGAGCGCTTCCGAGACGCCATCGGCGACGACGGTGCCCTTCTTTTCTTCTGCGGCCAAAAGCTGGGTCGCGCGCTTGGTGCCGGCGAGCAGGTTCAGGCCGTCTTCCGAGGTGATGAAGGCGGTGAGCGCTTCAGCCTTGCGGGCGACCATCAGGAGGTCGTCGGCTTCAGGCGTCAGCACGGCATCGATGATGTCGTGGCGGGCGCCCTGGTCGCGCAGGTAGACTTTCAGGCGGTCGTGGAAGAAGGAGAGGAGGTCGGGCTTGTAGGTCCGTTCCGCTATCTCCTCCGGAGAAGTCGGCACGGTGGAGTAAAGCGACGACACATAGGCCGTTTCAAAAGCCTGGCTTAGTCCTACTCGCAGTCCGCGCTCCAAAATCATCCGCACTACACCCAACGCTGCACGACGCAGCGCATAGGGATCCTTAGAGCCGGTCGGTTTTTCGTCGATCGCCCAGAAGCCGACGAGGGTATCCAGCTTGTCTGCGAGCGCGACGGTGAGACCCACCTTGTCTTCCGGCAGACGATCCGAGGGGCCGTTTGGTTTCCAGTGGTCTTCGATGGCAGCAGCGACAGAGGCGTCTTCGCCCTGCAGAGCCGCATATTTACGGCCCATGGCGCCCTGGAGTTCGGGGAATTCGCCGACGGCTTCGGTGCGCAGGTCGGCTTTCGCCAGCACCACGGCGCGGTCGACGAGGGCGGCATCAGCGCCAACGATCGGGGCCAGCACCTTGGCCAGTTCGCGGATGCGCGCGACGCGCTCGCCTTGCGTACCGAGCTTGGCGTGGAAGGTGACGTTGAGCGCATCGAGCTTGGCCATACGCTGGTCGAGCGGCTTCTTGAGGTCGAGGTCGAACTTGGCGGCCGAGGCCTTCAGCTTGTCGAGGTCCGGCAGGTCGCCCTGGTCGCGCTTCCAGAAGTGGAGCGCATCCGACAGGCGGGCGCGCACGACCTTGCCATTGCCATGCATGATTTCGCGGCCGCCATCGGTGGCCTGGATGTTGGAGATCAGGATGAAATGGTTGGAGAGCTTGTCGGTCTCACCCTGCGGCCGTACGACAAAACACTTCTGGTTGGTCTTGATCGTCAGACGGATAATCTCGGCCGGGATCGAGAGGTAATCCTCTTCAAACGTGCCGAGCAGGACCTGCGGCCATTCGAGAAGGCCGGAGACTTCCTCCAGCAGGCCTTCGTCCTCGACCAGATCGAGGCCATTGGCAAAGGCGATGTCGCGGGCGTCGTGCAGGATCATGTCCTTGCGGCGCTCGGCATCGAGGATGACCTTGGCGCGTTCCAAGTTGGTGACGTAGTCATCAAAACGGCGGACGGTGATGGCATCCGGCGCGTGGAAGCGGTGACCATAGGTGACGTTGCCCGCCACGATGCCGTCGATCTCGAAGGGGATGACCTGCACTTCGTCATGCTCGGGGCCGAAGGTGCAGACGATCGACTGCAACGGGCGCACCCAGCGCAGGCTTTCCATGCCCTTGCCCTCGATGCCGCCATAGCCCGAGCCCTTGGGCATGGAGGCAAAGCCTGATCGCATCGACTTCGGCCAGGGGAAGGCCCTGATGATGCCAGGCATGACATCGGCGATGATTTCTTCGGCAGCCCGGCCGGGCTTTTCCATGTAGGCGACGTAGAAATCGCCCTTCTTCGGATCGGTCTTGACGATGGCCTGGTCGATGGAGGCGAGGCCGGCGCCGCGCAAAAAGCCGTCGATCGCACCCTGTGGGGCGGAGACGCTGGGGCCCTTCTTCTCTTCCTTGATGTCCGCCGAGCGGGCGGTGAGGCCGCGGATATCCAGCGTCAGGCGGCGCGGTGTCCAGTATTCACGCGCGCCCTCGTAAGTCAGACCTGCATCGACAAGCGCATCGGTGACCATCTTCTTCAGATCGCCAGCCGCCTTGCGCTGCATGCGCGCGGGGATTTCTTCGGAGCGGAGTTCGAGCAGGAGATCGGGCATCGATTGAGACTTTTTCGCTTGTTGCATAAGGCTGCGGCGGACTTAGCAAGCCGCGCGACAAAAGTCATCCATGGATGCGTGCAAAATGGCGGGTGGATCAGGCGGCGGTGAGGTCGGTTCGGATAGGAATGGTAGCAAGCTCGGCGGCTTTCGCCGTCGCTTCCGTCTTCAGGTCGTAGCTCGTCTGGAGGTTCATCCAGAATTGCGGCGACATGTCGAAATAGCGTGCTAGGCGAAGCGCGGTATCGGGCGTCAAGGACGTCTGTTCTGCAACCAAACGCTCGATCCGGGTGCGTGGCACGTTTAAGAGGCGAGCAAGGGCGCCAGCGCTCAGGCCCATGGGCTCCAGAAACTCGTCGCGTAGAATTTCACCGGGATGGACGGGCGGCAGGACAGTGGTCATGGCATGTCTCCTTCTCAGTGATAGTCGACGATCTCGACCTGATCGGCACCGTTGTCGGACCAGACGAAGCAGATCCGCCATTGGTCGTTGATCCGGATCGAATGTTGCCCAGCCCGGTCGCCCTTCAAAGCTTCCAACCGGTTACCGGGTGGGCGCATCAGATCCGTCAGGGAGGTGGCATTGTCGATCAGCGTCAACTTGACGACCGCACGCCTCAGAAGATCTGCGGGGAAGCCCTTCGGAGCTTTCCCAGAGGCCACCGTCTCCGTCATTGCACTCGCATAAGACCGGATCATCTGAAACCTCCGAGATCACAAATGTATCATCACACGATACATTTGTCGAGGCCTACCACCCTCCCCCGCCACCGCCGCCACCGCCCCCGCCTGAAGAGCCGCCGGAGAAGCCTGAGGAGGACGACGAACTGGAGGGTGGTGGGGTCGGGATGGTCGAGGCAATCGTCGAGGCCATGGAGGAGGAGAAGCCGCCGATGCGGTCGCTGAAGCCGCCGGGATTGTTGCCGTGGTACCAGCCGGGGCTGTAGGCGGCGGCTGCAGCACCGGCGGCAGCGGTCGCGAGCCAGGTTTCGAAGGTCTGAGACCAGGGCTTTTCGACGCCGAGCGCCACGGCATAAGGCAGGAGCTTTTCGAAATGGCTGGGCGACATGGTCGGTGCGCCGGCCATGTTCATCCGGTCCTTTTCGGCGAGCGTCAGATAGGTCCGCAGGCCCTCGATGCCGTCCATCAGCTTGCGGCCGAGCGGGGTCGGCGCGCCCATCAGGAAGAAGAAGAGCAGGTTGACCAGGAGAATACCGCCGAAGGCGATGAGGACCGGGAATTGATGCGTCGATTCGAGATCCATCCACATCGAGATCAACATCAGGCCCATGGTAGAAAGCGCGACGAAGCCAATGAAGGCCAGCGCGACGATCGTTATGATCTTGCTGAACAGGGATCGGCTGCGGCGCAGGCTGCGCCCGAGGCCGATGGTGAAGGTCCCGAAGAAGAGCGAGAAGAAGGTCGGCACAAATATCAGCGCGTAGACGTCCTCGTTGAGGTCGCCGAAAATGAACAGTGCCGCGACCACGGCGATCGAGAGACCGATCCCGAGCGCGGTGTAGCCGGCATTGCCTTTGTAGTATTTGTTGCGGTGTTCCTTCTCGATCGCCTGGCGGAAGCGGTTACCGACTGATTGCACCTTCTTGCCATTGGCCTTGTCGATGACCAGCGCGTCGCCGCTCGATGGGATTTCTGCCATCAGCGCGGCTTCGCCGGCCTGAAGCTTGCCGGTAACGGGTTTGCTCGTGCGGCGGATGGTGATGCTGCTGTCGAGATCGTCGAGCTCGACATAACCGCCGACTGCGAGATTGAGCGCGGCAGCGGACAGTGCCGTCCAGCCGGCACCGGAGAAGCCCGTGTTGTCGATATAGTTGACCAGCGCAGGCGAGATGCCTTCCGGCGGATCCCAGCGCGGCACGACGACGCCCTTCGCAGGATCACGGCCGACTTTGAGCCAGGAGCGGAGATAATAGAGGAAGATGAGGGCCAGGCCGCCGAAGCCGATGATGGTATTCAGGTTGTCTCGGATGAACCACCAGGTGCTGTCTTCCGAGGAGGGGGCGGCCACCATACCCTTGTCGAAGGCGAGCACGATGGTGAGGCCTTCGCCCGGCCCCAGTGGCTGCGTGGTCTGAAACTCCAGGCCGTTCGATCCCTGGACCTCGCGGGCATTCTGCGCTGTAGAGCCCGATGGACCGGTGTAGAAGGTGGTCCTTGTCGGAAGTGCTCCGTCTGGCAGCGTGACGGTCGCGCCTGCGCGATCGATCGGGAAGAGCCAGCCATTGCCGGTGACGTTCCAGTAGAGTTCGTCGTGATCGTCGAAATAGCGGATCTGGCGGCCGGTGCGGTAGGTGATGGTGTAACTGTATTCGCCCGGCTGCAGGAGGACATCGCCGGAGCCGGCATAGATGCGGATGCCACCGCTCACCGACTCGGTGTGATTGGCTTCCGGTCGACCGTCGCGCTCGACCGAGATCAGCTCGAAATCGACCTTCTGCCGACGGCCTCGCGCATCCTGCGCGTAGAGCGGAAAATCGCGGAAGATGCCGCGCCTGATGTCATTGCCCTCGGCATTGACAGTGATTGTTTCCGTCACCTCGATCGTCGCGTCAGGCAGGACGGTGATGTCGGCGTGGTAATCGCGAATGACTTCCTCGGCTTGCGCGCCGCATGCCATCCAGATGAGGAAAAGGAAGGCGGAGCACAGGCGGAAGAGCGTAGTCATTTCGCATCGTTCCTGACGAGGTCGACGCCGAGAGAGGCGAGCGCATCCCAGTAGCCGGGATAGGTTTTGCCGACGCAGGCGGGGTCGAGAATGGTGATGTCGCGGATCTTCAGGCCCGCGAGCGCAAAGCTCATGGCGATGCGGTGATCGGCGAAGGTGTCGATCTCCGCCGGCAGCGACTGGCCTGATAGCGACGGATCGGAGAAGACGAGCAGATCGTCGCCCTCTTCCTTCGCCAAGCCCTCGCGGATGTTGTTGAGGCCCGTCGAAACGGCACGGATGCGGTCGCATTCCTTGACGCGCAGGTTCTCGATGCCGACGAAACGCACCGGCGTCTCGTTGAAGGCGGCCAGTACGGCAATGGTCGGGATCGCGTCCTGCATCTGGCTGCCGTCGATGACGGCGGGCATGTTGGGGAACTGGGCGATCACGTCATAGGCCTTGGCGTCGGGCTGGGTGAACTCGGCCGAGGGGGTGCCGATGTCGATCTGCCCCTTGGTCAGAACTTCCGCGCCCCAGAGATAGGTGGCGGCGGAGGCATCGGGCTCGATGTGGAAATCGGTCGCGGTGTAACCGGTCGACTGGATGACCCAGGAGGCCGGCGTCGGCTGCTCGACCTTGGCGCCGAAGGCACGCATGGCCGACATCGTCAGATCGATGTAACCGCGGGCGCCGATATCGGCACCGGCAAGTTCGATGGTGAACGGCTCGGAACCGCAGGCTGCTGCCATCTGGAGGGCCGAGACATATTGGCTGGAAAGACCGGCATCGATGACGACGTGGTTCTTCTTGAAGGCGCCATTGGCGTCGATCGCGACCGGCGGGCAACCCGATGGCGCGGCGATGGCCACGCCCAGCGACTGCAGCGCCTCAACGAGCGGCTTGATCGGGCGCTTGCGCATATGCTCGTCGCCATCGACGACGTAGCGACCGTGTCCCAACGCCAGCGCTGCGGTCAGGAAGCGAGTGGCGGTTCCGGCATTGCCGAGGAAGAGCGGGGCGGCAGGCGCCTTCAGCTCGCCGGTGCTGGTGACGACGAAAGTGGTGGCATCCGGCTCCTCGACGGTCACGCCCATCTGGCGCAGCGCTTCGGCCATATAACGGGTGTCGTCGCTTTTCAGCGCGCCGGTCAGTCTGCTCGTGCCCCTGGCGAGGCCGGCGAGCAGGAGCGCGCGGTTGGTGATGGATTTCGAACCCGGAGGGCTCACCTTGCCGGTCAGGGCATGGGCGGGCGGAAGGATGGTCACACTGTCAGTCGTCATCAATTCGGTCTCTCAAGCGCGTCCTTGTTTGGACGTCAGAACTTGACCGTCGGTACCGCACGGTCGGCCTCGTTGGCAATCTCGAAATAGGGTTTCTTCGAGAAGCCGAACTGGCCGGCGACGAGGTTGTTGGGGAAGCTCTCTACCTTGACGTTCAGATCCCGGGCAGCGCCATTGTAGTAGCGGCGCGACATCTGGATCTCGCCTTCGACTGTTTCCAGCGAGCGCTGCAGCTCGAGAAAGTTCTCGTTGGCCTTCAGATCCGGATAGGCTTCGGCAAGCGCGATGATCCGGCCCAGCGCCGCGCCAAGCAGACCTTCGGCCTGGGCGCGGCCGGCAACGTCGCCCGCCGGCACGGCCTGCGCCTTGTTGCGCAACTCGACGACGTTCTCGAGCGTCTCCTTCTCGTGGCCGGCATAACCCTTCACCGTCTCGATCAGGTTGGGGATCAGGTCGGCACGGCGCTTCAGCTGCACATCGATGCCTGACCAGGCTTCCTCAGCCATCTGCCGGGCCTTCACCAGGCCATTGTAGATGAAAACGAGATAGGCGCCGATGGCGGCGATGATGGCAAGCGTTGTGAACATTGCGTAGAATCCCCCAGTTGCTGATGGTCACCTTAAAGGAATTCAAGCTTTATTGAAGTGCAGTGCGGCCGGAAAAGAGCCCGCGCGACCTGTTGAAAAATCGTATCTAACTGGATACAATCCTCGTGAACAAGCTGGAGAAATCGGCACCTTTTGATGACTGGCTGCGGTCACTCAAGGACCGGACGGGCAAGCTTCGTATTCTTGCCCGGCTGACATCGGCAGAGCAGGGAAATTTTGGTAGTTGCGCACCTGTCGGCGGCGATGTCTTCGAAATGCGTGTTCACTACGGTCCCGGCTACCGCGTTTATTATACCCGTCGCGGCACTACCGTTTACCTGCTTTTGATCGGCGGCGATAAATCGACACAGAAGCGGGACATCAAGAAAGCCATCGCGATGGCGGGCAACCTTTGAAAGATCCGACCATGACCAAAACCAGCAAATTCGAGATCTCCGATTACCTCGACGACCCAGAGGCAATGCTTGAATATCTGGAGTTGGCGATCGAAGATGAAAACCCCGACGTGTTCATTGCAGCGCTGGGGCATGTCGCCAAGGCGAGGGGCATGTCGCAGATCGCAGAGCTTTCCGGTCTCGGCAGGGAAGGCCTCTACAAGGGACTGAAATCGGGATCGAAGTTGCGATACCAGACGGTACAAAAGGTGGTGAACGCCTTAGGCTTCCGGCTCTCTCTTGAGCGTAACGACGCCGCCTGAGGCCGAGTAGTTCGACGTTACGCCGCTTTGCCGAAGTTCACCCCACCCGCATCCGTCAGCAGAAACGCCTCGCCGCAGCTTTTCGCCAGCGCGCGGACGCGGCCGATATAGGCCTGGCGCTCTGTCACCGAGATGACGCCGCGGGCGTCGAGCAGGTTGAAGATGTGGGAAGCCTTGATGCACTGGTCATAGGCCGGGAAGACGCATTTGTGCAGGCGCTGGTTTTCCGAGTCCGCCGGGGCGCCGGCGGCAAGCAGGGCTTGGCATTCCTTCTCGGCATCGATGAAATGGCGATGCAGCATTTCGGTGTTGGCGAACTCGAAATTGTGGCGGGAATATTCCTGCTCAGCCTGCAGGAAAACGTCGCCGTAGGAGATCTTCTCTTCGCCTTCGCGGCCGTTGAAGTTGAGGTCGTAGACGTTGTCGACGCCCTGGACATACATGGCGAGGCGCTCGAGACCATAGGTCAGTTCGCCCGCGACCGGCGAGCAGTCGATGCCGCAGACGGCCTGGAAGTAAGTGAACTGCGAGACTTCCATACCGTCGCACCAGCATTCCCAGCCCAGGCCCCAGGCGCCGAGCGTCGGGCTTTCCCAATCGTCCTCGACGAAGCGGATGTCATGCAGAAGCGGATCGAGGCCGATCGCCTTCAGGGAACCGAGATAGAGTTCCTGCAGGTTGGACGGGTTCGGCTTCAGGATGACCTGATACTGATAGTAATGCTGCAACCGGTTTGGGTTTTCGCCGTAGCGGCCGTCGGAGGGACGGCGCGAGGGCTGAACGTAAGCCGCGCGCCAGGGCTTCGGGCCGAGCGCACGCAGTGTGGTCGCCGGATGGAAGGTGCCGGCGCCGACTTCCATGTCGTAGGGCTGCAGCACCGCGCAGCCCTTGTCGGCCCAATAGGCGTGCAGCGTCAGGATCAGCGCCTGGAAGGAGCGCTTGGGGTCCATATGCGGGGCAAGGGGCGTGTTCATCGGGCTATCCATCGGCTTGGCTCACGTTGCGGCCCGTCTGGTGCCATGAGAGGAGGTATGGGTCAAGCGCCTCGGCAGCCGGTGCTCTGTCTCCGGCTCCTCAACGGTCGAGATCATCCGCGTTGTGCAGCTTGCCAACCAGGGAGAAGGCCACGCCTGTCGGCTCGAAGCGAATGCCCGCCTGACCCTGGAAAAGGTCGGAGACGACACGTTCCGTCAGACGGGATCCGAAGCCGCGGCGCGTCGGTTCCGTCACGAGCGGACCGCCACTTTCCTGCCAGTTGAAGGTGAAGCCGTTATCCGGCTGCTTGTCCCACTGGATGGTGACCCTGCCTTCCGGACGGGAGAGCGCGCCGTATTTTGTGGCATTGGTCGCGAGTTCGTGGATGGCCAGCGAGAGCCCGAGAGCCTGCTGCGCGGAAAGATAGACCTGCGGACCGTCAATCGCGATCCGGTCCTCACCATCGACATGCGGCGCCACAGCCGTCTTTGCGATCGCCGAAATCTCGGCTGCCGTGACGCTCATGCCAGTCAGCACGTCCTGGGCCTTGGCCAGCGTCTGGATACGTGCACCGATCGTTGCCGCCGCCTCAGGGATAGAGGTTGCGCCGCGCAGACTTTGGCTGATGATGGATTGCACCATGGCCAGCGTGTTTTTCATGCGATGCGCAAGTTCGCGGTTGAGGAGCTTCAGCTCCTCTTCATGCCGCTGGCGCTCACCGATATGTCTCTGCGCATCGATATAGGCTTCCTGCAGCGCCTGCCGATCATGCACTGTGCTCGTGGTTTCGTTGACTACATTCAGCAGTCCGGCAATTGCGCCCTGATCATCGTAAAGTGGGCTATAGGAAAAGGTCCAGAAGCTGTCCTGCAGGACCCCATTGCGGAGCATCTGGAGCGGCAGGTTCTCGATCCAGGTCCCCTCGCCTGCTTGCGCCCGCTTAACGAAAGGCCCAACGCCTTCCCAGACATCGGCCCAATATTGACGGAACGGCTGACCGAGTGGGCTGGCCGTCCGCCCCGCAAGCATGGGCAGATAGGCATCATTGTGAAACTGAAGGAGATCCTCGCCCCACCAGAAGCACATCGGCTGGCCGCTTGCCAGGACCAAGCGCAGCGTCGTCAGGAGAGCCGGCGGCCAGGTTTCGGGCAAGCCGAGCGAGGTGCCACTCCAGTCAAAAGCGCGAATTTCGTCTGCCACTCGCCCCGGCATACCGGGAAAATGCATGGTCTGGTTCATGGGACTCCGAGAAAAGGCCTGGCGACGCGCCTATACAAACGCGCAAAACGCCTGTCGGTTTCCATTGGTATCGTCTGCAATCACCGAACTCAAGCGATCACAGACACGTGAACTTCCATCGTTACCCGTACGTCAGAGATCGTCCTCACGCCGCGGGCGATATTCTCCGGTTTCGGGATCCTGGATCAGCGTTCCGATGGCCTGGTTTTCCCGTTCCTTTTCCTCGGCGCGCGACTTTGCCGCAAGCTTTTCCGCATCGGCGACAAAACGGCGATACAGCAACCAGGCGCCGCCCACCAGGATCGTCAGAAATATCAGCTGCGCCATGTCACCTCGCCCGTCAGCCGTCCCATCTCGCTCCGATCAAAGACCGTAGCGACCCCATAGTGCCTTTTCTTCAAGCGTCTCCGCAAGACCGGCAACGGCCTGGGCGGCAATCTGCTCGGGGGCTGCGAAAGCGCCGATTCCAGGCGTGCGGCGGCCGAAGAGGCCCTTTGGGGCACCAACGAGTTCGAGACGGGCATCCTTGCCGTAGCGGCTCTTGATCTCCTCGCGCATATTCCCGAGACGATCGACAAGGCCGAGCTCCAGCCCCTTGCGACCGGTCCAGAAGAGGCCGGAGAACAAGGTCGGGTCGTCCGCAAGCTGCGCACCCCGGCGCGCCTTGACCATGTCGATGAAGATCTCGTGGATCTCCAGCTGCAGGGTCTTCAGGTATTCAATGTCGCTTTCCTTTTCCGGCTGGAAGGGATCGAGGATCACCTTGTTTTCACCGGCCGTATAGACGCGGCGCTCGACGCCGATCTTCTTCAGGAGTTCGGGGAAGCCGAATCCACCGGAGACGACACCGATCGAGCCGACGATGGAAGTCGCGTCGGCGATGATCTCGTCGCCGGCAATTGCGATCATGTAGCCGCCGGAGGCCGCTACGTCCTCGACGAAAACCAGGACGCGCTTGTTCTTCTCATCTGCGAGCGCCCGGATGCGGTCGAAGATCATGCGCGACTGAACGGGGGAGCCGCCCGGCGAATTGATGGAGAGTGCCACGGCCGGACTGTCCTTCATGGAGAAGGCCTTTTCCAGCTGACCGGCAATGGAGGAGAGGTTCAGCGCGGGGCGAAAGCGCGAACCACCGCTCATGATCGGTCCGTGCAGCCTGACGACCGGAATAACGACGCCCTTCTTCTGGAAGCGCTTGGGAACCAGCCGTTTCAGAAAATCTGCCATGGTCGCGTTTCAACTCCTCACGATCTCTAATCCAGACCGAGATGTAAGGAGCCAGGGGCCGAACACAATGGTTCGGGCGAAAAATCAGTCTTTTCAACGCAGCCGCGAATAACCTGCACGACCGTTGTTCAGGCTGTCGACCAAGGGCGCGAAGGCGTGACTGTCGTGTCGGTCATGCATGAGGAGAGGTGCGCGCATTTGCAGGCGGGCGCGCGACCCCTTGATCCCGGTGACGAGGATTCGAGTAGCGTTTTCCCCTTCGCGAGGATGGATGGCCGTGATTTCGAGACCGCCGAAACGCCGGCCGCAGGCAGCGATGATCTCGGCGATCGACTGGGGCCGCGCGATCAGGGACAGCTGGCCGCCAGGCATTGCGATCGCACCCGCCGTGCGGATCCAGCTCCCGAACAGGTTCTCGGTCATCGCATGCGCCTCCGCCTTCAGGGCATCCGGCGTCTTGCGGTCGCCGGGATCGTTGAAGGGCGGGTTCATGATGACATGGTGAAAACTGTCGTCGACGAGGCCGGCTGCCACCCGCGCACGGCCCGTCAAGGTGACATCCGTCTCCAGGAGTTCGGCGCGCGTCGCCAGTTCGGCATTTTGACCCAGTGCGAGGCTCTTGCGTGCAAAGCCTGCCATGTCCGGCGAGCGTTCGACGAGAACCACCGAGGCATTCGGCAGGCGGGAAGCGACGGCAAGACCGGCAGCTCCGGCTCCAGCGCCGAGATCGGCGACACGGACCACGCGTTCGTCGGCGACGAGCGAGGCGAGCAACATGGCGTCCATACCGGCCCGATGGCCGCGGCCAACCGGCTGCACGAGATGGAAACGCCCCCGGTGAAAGGCGTCAACGGTTTCCTGAACGGCCATGTCGAGGTTGGTGTCCGACGCTGCGACCATGGCGCTCACATATCGTGGTCGCGCAGTTCTGCGCCGAGGCCGGCATCGGTGAGGATGCGGCGGGCCTGATCGATGCAGTCGGCGTCGACCAGCAGGCGACGCTGGAGCATTCCGAGCGAACCTTCGAGGATGCTCATCGACTGATCGGCGATCATCGAGGCGATGCCGGCGTCGCGCATCAGGCTTTCGGCGAAAGACAGCAGCACGACGTCGTTGCTGCGAATGATCTCATGCATCGAATTCAGAACTCACTGTTAACGGGTAAAACCGTGTTTCAGCCGCAAGCCGAGGCAATTCGCCCCTTGCCGTGGCCTTCCCGGCTTTTTATTGTCGGCGACCAAACTGAACAGGAGTCCGGTGCGTTGGGCGTAGTCATACCGCTTGAGGAAAGCAAAAACAAACAGGCATCCGTCAAGCCTCTGGTGGACCTGACGAAAAGCGGCATGGAGCGTGTCAATCAGCTGATCCTGTCGAAGGCCGGCTCCGATGTGCAGATGATCCCGGAGGTGGCCAATCACCTGATCTCATCCGGGGGAAAGCGCCTGCGCCCGATGCTGACGCTCGCGACGGCGGCGATGTTCGGCTATGAGGGCGATCATCACATCAAGCTCGCGACCTCGGTCGAATTCATGCACACGGCAACGCTTTTGCATGACGACGTGGTCGACGAGAGCGATCTGCGCCGCGGCAAGAACACCGCACGCACCATTTGGGGCAACCAGGCAAGCGTGCTGGTCGGCGATTTTCTACTCGGCCAGGCGTTTCGCATGATGGTCGAAGTCGGCTCGCTCGAGGCGCTCGATGTTCTCTCGACAGCTGCCTGCGTGATTGCCGAGGGTGAAGTGCTGCAGCTTTCCGTCGCCAAGAACATGGAGACGACGGAAGACGACTATCTCGCCGTCATCCGCGCCAAGACGGCAGCGCTCTTTGCCGCGGCGGCCGAAGTCGGCCCGATCGTTGCCGGCACCGACAAAGCGACCCGTAGCGCCATGAAATCCTATGGCATGAATCTAGGCCTCGCCTTCCAGTTGGTCGACGACGTGCTGGATTACGGCGGCAAGGCCTCTGAGACCGGCAAGAATGTCGGTGACGATTTTCGCGAAGGCAAGATCACGCTTCCGGTCATCCTCTCCTATCGCCGGGGCACGGCTGCCGAACGGGAATTCTGGAAGGAATCGATCGAAGGCGGCCAGAACGACGATGCCAGGCTGGAAAGGGCACTGGGTCTGATCAGCAAGTATGGCGCCCTGTCGGATACGATACAGCGGGCGCAACATTATGGCACGATGGCCAGGGACGCTCTCGCTCCCGTGCCGGAAACGCCATGGAAGAGCGCGCTCAACGACGTGATCGATTTCTGTATTTCCCGTGTGAATTGACGCAGACGCCGTGATCGCCTTGCGGGGCTGCTTCAAAAAAGCCATTCTGTCCATGAATCATCGCTGATTGTCCGGTCACGGGCATCAGCGATCGAACCCCGGTTCTTGAAAGGCTCGTCATGCGGCAAAGCCCCGCCCTTCGCACTCTCGCCGGCACAGCGCTGGCGCTGCTCCTGAGCGTCTCGCACGGACAGTTCGCGTCAGCCTCCTCGGCGCCAAACCAGGCCAGTTCGGAGAGTTTTGACATCCAGGGCGTCGATTCCTATGCCGGCGCCTTCCTGGCCGCGCGTACGGCAGAGACGGACCGCGACTATCCGAATGCGGTGAAGTTCTACAAGAAGGCGCTGGAATTCACCCCGAACGAACTGGAACTGCAACAGCGCCTGATGATTGCGCTGTTCATGAACGGAGAGTTCGACGAAGGGGCCGACCTCGCCAAGACGCTGGAAAGCGATCCGGCCGTCGAGCGGGTCACCTCCGTGGCGCTCGGCTTCCGGGCGATCCGGGACGGCGACCATGCCGATGCCCTGAAGCACTTCAAGTATGAAGGCCCGAACGATCTCGACAGGCTGATGAACCAGCTTCTGATTGCCTGGGCCATGGTCGGAGACGGCAAGGGCAAGGAAGCGCTGAAGCTCGTCCAGGACCTCGAGGGACCCAGCTGGTACGGCATCTTCCGCAACTACAATGCCGGCGTTATCGCTGCGCAGATCGGCGATATCGACGCCGCCCGCAAGGCGCTGACTGAAACCGTGACGGACCGGAATGGCGGGGCAACCGCTCCGGACACCTTTGCCCGGGCGGTGATCGCGCTCGCCACACTCGAAGCTGGCGCCGGCAACAAGCAGAAGGCGCTCGACGCGCTGGCGGCCGGCGATGAACTGATCACCAATTTTGCGCCGTTCAAGGCGCTGCGCGACGATATCGAGGCCGGGCGCCAGCCGAAGCCGGTCGTCGCCAATGCCGCGCAGGGGGCAGCCGGCGTGCTCTTCTCGATCGGCGGGGCCCTCAACCGCGAAGGCGCCGAAGACACGGTCATGCTCTACCTCCAGCTCTCGCATGCGCTGGACAAGGATGCGGCCGACACGCTGGTGCTGCTCGGCGGCATTGCCGAAAATGCCAAGCAGCCTGAAAAGGCGATCGCCTTCTATCGCCAGGTGCCGGAGACGTCTCCGATGCGGCGCGTCTCCGAACTGCAGCTCGGCCTGACCCTGGCCGAAACCGGCAAGGTCAAGGAAGCGCGTGAACACCTGCAGGGCCTGATCGCCTCCGATCCCAACGATATCCGCAGTTACCTCGCCTATGGCAGCGTGCTATCCGACGCCAAGGACTATGCGGCCATGGCGGAGAATTACGACAAGGCCGTCGAGATCATCGGCCAGACGCCGTCGCGGAACCACTGGTCGGTCTTCTTCCAGCGTGGCATCGCCTATGAGCGGCTGAAGAAGTGGGACAAGGCGGAGCCGAACTTCAACAAGGCTCTGGAGCTCAATCCCGAACAGCCGCAGGTTTTGAACTATCTCGGTTATTCCTGGGTCGACATGAACCGCAATCTACAGCAGGGCCTGGAGATGATCAAAAAGGCCGTCGAACTGCGTCCCGATGACGGTTACATCGTCGATTCGCTCGGCTGGGCCTATTATCGCCTCGGTCGCTTCGAGGAAGCCGTGGTCGAGCTGGAACGGGCTATCGAGCTGCGCGCCGGTGACGCGACGATCAACGACCACCTGGGCGACGCCTATTGGCGCGTCGGCCGCAAGCTGGAAGCCACCTACCAGTGGAAGCGTGCGCTGGCATCCGAGCCCGAAGAGGCAGAAGTGCCGAAGATCCAGGCCAAGATCAACAAGGGTCTTCCGCCGATCGAGGCCGACGCTGCCAAGGTCGAGGCCAAGCCGGACGAGCCCAAGAAAGACGACAAGAAGACCTGATCCGCATGACATCTGTTGCAGAGCGCCGGCCGGAGCGCGTCATCGAGACGGCCCCGGCCAAGATCAATCTCGCTCTGCATGTGACGGGCCGAAGGCACGACGGCTACCACCTGCTGGACAGCCTGGTCACCTTTGCCGAAGACGGTGACGAACTGGTGTTGGAGACTTCGGAGAAGGACGAGTTCCGCGTCGTAGGTCGCTTCGGCGCCGAACTCTCCGGTGGTGACAACCTCGTTGTGAAGGCGCGTGACCTTCTGCGTTCGGCTCTGGCCGAGGCCGGCCAATCGGACGGATCCGTCTCCATCACGCTCGACAAGAGCCTGCCGATCGCATCCGGCATCGGCGGCGGGTCTGCGGATGCAGCAGCGACACTGCGCGGACTGCTTAGGCTCTGGAAGGCGCAACTGCCGCAGGCGGCCTTGCACGAGATTGCGCTCGAGCTCGGGGCGGACGTGCCGATGTGTCTCGCTTCTGTGCCGCTGCGCGCGCGCGGCATTGGCGAAACCATCGCGACAGTGGCCATGCCGGGCGTGCCGCTGGTACTGGTCAATCCATTGAAGCCGGTATCGACGCCGGAGATCTTCCGGGGCCTGACGCGACGCGACAATCCACCCATCGACGAAATCCCCGGTGCCACCGATGTTTCGACCTGGCTACATTCGCTCGCGCCGCTCCGCAACGACCTGCAACCCGCGGCGGAAGCGCTGGTGCCCGAGATCGCGGAAGCTTGCGATCTCTTGCGTCAAAGCCTGGCCGGTTTCGCCCGCATGTCGGGCTCCGGTGCCACATGTTTCGGGCTTTACGAGACCGAAGCTGCGGCGATGAAGGCGGCGCTTGCGCTTTCCGCCTATCGGCCGAACTGGTATGTGCTGCTCACACGCACCATTCCGGGAGAGAGTTGATGAGCCGCATCGACGAGAACCGCCCCTTCATTCCCGTGGGCATTGCCGTGCTGACGGTGTCCGACACCCGCAGCCGCGCCGACGACAGGTCCGGCGACACGTTGGTCGGCCGGATCGAGGAGGCCGGTCACCGGCTGGTCGCGCGGGCGATCGTGAAGGACGACAAACAGTTGATCCGCAATCAGGTCGAGACGTGGACGAAAGATCCCGAGATCGACGTGGTGATCACGACAGGCGGCACGGGATTCACCGGGCGGGATGTCACGCCCGAGGCGCTGGAGCCGCTGTTTGAGAAGCGCATGGACGGCTTCTCCGAAGTCTTTCACCGTATTTCCTACGACAAGATCGGCACGTCGACCATCCAGTCACGCGCGACGGGCGGTGTTGCCAATGCGACGTTCATCTTCGTGCTGCCGGGTTCGCCCGGCGCCTGCAAGGATGCCTGGGACGGCATCATCAAGCTGCAGCTCGACTATCGGCACATGCCCTGCAATTTCGTGGAGATCATGCCGCGGCTGGACGAGCACCTGCGGCGCAGCCAGGGCTGATTAGCGGCGCGCCTCGCGCGCGACCCAGGACGGAATGATCTCGCATGCGAGGCGGCGCGGCTTGTGGCCTTTGGCCAGTTGCAGCAGTTCCCTGCCCTCCCCCGCCAGACCCAGGGCCTGACGCTTCGGGATCAGCAGACCATTTTCCAGGAGTGGACGGCTGCGCGTCAGGCGGCGGTAAAAAGGCAACCGGTACAGCCGCGATTCGGAGAAACGAGCCGGCGCCTTGTTGAGAGCGACATATTCAGCGACTTCATCGACCCAGCCCTGGCCAAGACGGGCGCCGGGTTCGATCAGCAGAAGCCACTCGCCGCGCGCCGTCGCCAGCACTTCCTTCATGTCCCATTGCTGATAAAAGCGGCAACCGGCCGCATCCGCCACGACGGACGAACCGTCGCTGGAGCCATGGTCCAGCACGATGACATCGCTGACGAGGCCTTCCACGGCGCCGGCAACCAGCACCGACAAGGTCTGTGCGAGTTCCGGTTCCTGATCGTGGCATTCCATGATGACTGTCAGCATTGCCTATATCTACCGCATTGCACAAAGTTTTGCCACAAACAGTTTCTTGAAGTTTGTTCTTGCATTGTTCTCATTTCCGCAGTAGGAATATAGTCATTGAGCGGGACTGGAAAGCCTGCGAGGAGCAAACATGAACGAGCTGTCTCTTGCGAGCCAGGCTGCCTTTCAGCCCGGCAACACGGCAGATATTGCCGATGCATTGATGGGCGCTTCCGGCATGCGGATCGACATCGATCGGCGGCGCGGGCGGGCGGCGGGGATCAATCCGGCGGGCCGGTTCGAGACCAAGGAACGCGTTGCCTTCGACGATGGCTGGCAGACGCTCGAAGACATGCCGCCGTTCAAGACCGAGGTGCAGGTCGAGAAGCCCCGCACAGTGATCACCCGCAACGATTCGCCCGATATTCCCTTCGACCGTTCGATCAACCCTTACCGGGGCTGCGAGCATGGCTGCATCTACTGCTTCGCCCGGCCGACGCACAGCTATATGGGTCTTTCCGCAGGGCTCGACTTCGAGGCGAAGCTGTTTGCCAAGCCGGACGCGCCGCGCCTCTTGGAGCGGGAGCTTTCGAAGCCGGGCTACAAGGTAAAGCCAATCGCGATCGGCACCAATACCGATCCCTATCAGCCGATCGAGCGGGAATGGCGCATCATGCGGCAGATCCTCGAAGTGCTGGACAAGGCCAACCATCCTGTCGTGATCGTGACGAAGTCGGCCCTCATCCTGCGCGACATCGACATTCTCGCGTCGATGGCCAAGCGTGGCCTTGCCAAGGTCGGGATTTCGGTGACCACGCTCGACCGCAAACTGGCTCGGACCATGGAGCCACGCGCCGCGACGCCGGCCAAGCGGCTCGAAGCGATCAAGGCCCTGTCGGATGCCGGCATTCCCGTCGCGATCATGATGGCGCCGGTCATTCCGGCCCTCAACGATCACGAGATCGAGCGCATTCTCGACAGCGGCAAGGCCGCCGGTGCGTCCGAGGCGAGTTATGTGCTGTTGCGCCTGCCGCTGGAGGTTAGCCCGCTGTTCCGCGACTGGCTGCTGCAGAACTATCCGGACCGTTATCGGCACGTCATGTCGCTGGTGCGCTCCATGCGCGACGGCAAGGATTACGACGCCGAATTCGGCAAGCGGATGAAAGGTGCCGGTCCTTATGCCTGGCAGATCAGCCGCCGGTTCGAAATGGCGACCAAGCGGCTCGGCCTGATGCGTCGCAGTCTGCAATTGCGGGAGGACCTGTTCGTCTCGCCGAATAGCGACGGGGTGCAGCTCTCGCTGCTCTGACTTGGGTTTGATTTCGTATTCCGGTGCTGTTGTCCGCCGCCTCGCACCGGATGTTGTCCCTGGTAAGCCGCCCCTGTCGCCATGAACGGCGATCGGGACCGGGGACTTGCAGGAGGTCGGGTGCGCGTGCGATTTCTGCCGCATGAAAATGCGCACGCCACCCGATTCTCCTGGCCTCTTTCCCGACCTGCCGCTGGTACCGGATTTCTCGCTGGAGAGCCGCGCCAGGAAGCGTGCGCTGTGGCCGATCGCCGGTACAGACGAGGCCGGTCGCGGGCCACTGGCGGGGCCTGTGGTGGCCGCAGCCGTCATCCTCGATCCGGAGCGCATTCCCGAGGGCCTGAACGATTCTAAGAAGCTTTCAGCCGCACAGCGTGAAGTGCTCTACGATCGGATCCTGATGGAGGCCACCGTTTCCATAGCCTCTTCCTCGCCGAAGCGGATTGACCTCATCGACATTCGCAAGGCCAGCCTTGATGCCATGCGGCGGGCTATCGCCGGCCTGGGGCTGGAGGCCCGCCACGTATTGGCCGACGGGCGAGATGTTCCCATGGGACTCACCTGTTCCGGCGAAGCCGTGGTGAAGGGCGATGCGCGCTCGGTCTCGATCGCAGCCGCCTCGATCATTGCCAAGGTCATGCGGGATCGCATGATGGTTCGCGCCGGGCTCGTCTATCCCGACTACGGCTTCGAAGTTCATGCCGGTTATGGCACAGACCGCCATCGCAGCGCCATCGCAACCCATGGACCCTGCCCCCTGCACAGAATGAGCTTTCGGCCGCTCAAGGTGGAACCGGGTGGACTTGCGGGCGGATGACCCGGAGGTCCTCACTCTGACCGGGTGCCTTCAGGGTGCGCAGACCGCCAGAAATTCGCGGGCCGCTTCGCTCGAAGCCGCGAGGGGCAGTTCGGTGACATCCTCACCGATACTGATCTTCATGGTTCCGGTGCCGCCGAGCAGGGTCTTCAGTTCTTCACCGCTCTGCAGTTCGCCTTCGAGGATGAAGAGGTCGTCCATTTCCATCCGCCTGCCGGTCGTCTCGATTGTCGCGGCACGGCTGCCGGTCTCCAGTATCAGCCGGTAGCTTGCTCCGTCCTTCGCACCCTCGGGCTCATGGGGGAAGTACACCAGCACGGGCCCTCCGGCTTTTTCGCAGGCGAGGGATAGCAGCACGTAATCACTCTCGGCCAAGCCGTAAGCGAGCGATGCGGCGCCTTCCCCGACCCAGCCGATCCAGGTGAGTTCCTCTTCGGCGGCGGAGGGCCGATGTGCTGACATCAGGACCATGGCCGATAATGCCGATGCTGATAAAAGACGGGTAATCTTCTTCATGCCTGCCCTCCAAAGGAAAACGCCCCGACCGGGTGAACCGATCGGGGCGTCATCAATAAGATGGCCTCGCAGGCTTGTCGGCCGAACTCAGTTCAGGCGCGACTTTACCTCACCGAGAGAGGCCTTGAACAGCGTCTGTTGCACGGCCTCGTCGGACTTCTTGGCCAAAACCTTTTCGGCGGCAGCGATTGCCAGGTCGACAGCGGCGGCGCGAACGGCGTTCACGGCTTCGGTCTCGGCCTGCTTGATCTTCTGCTCGGAGAGCGCGTTGCGGCGGGCAACGAATTCCTCGGTCTTCTGCTTGGCTTCAGCCGTGAGGGCTGCTGCCTCGCGCTCGGCGGCAGCGACGATCGAGGCGGCTTCGGCCTCGGCTTCCTTGCGCTTGCGCTGATATTCGGCCAGCAGGTGCTGGGCTTCTTCACGCAGGCGCTTGGCTTCGGCGAGCTCGTCGCGGATCTTGTCCGCACGCTCGTCGAGGGCCTTGGCCATCATGCCCGGAACCTTCAGGTAGGCAACGAGAACGAGGAACAGGATGAGACCAATGAATGCCCAGAATGTTGCGTCCATGGTGCTCAGGCTCCCTGCTTGGCGATGCCGGAGACGGCAGCCTTGATGTCAGCTGCGGTCGATTTTGTACCGATCAGTTGCTCGACGATCGTGCCGACAGTGTCGATGGCGATCGTGTCGACTTCAGCAAATGCACGGGCCTTGATGTCGGCGATGCGGCTTTCGGCTGCAGCGATCTTGGCAGAGAGTTCTGCTTCGATGGCAGCGCGCTCGGCGTCGGCCTTGGCCTTGGATGCATCACGAGCGGCAGAAGCGATCTGGCCGGCTTTCGCCTTGGCCGCGGTCAACTCGCGCTCATAGGTTTCAATGGCAGCATCGGCTTCGGACTTCAGACGAGCAGCCTCGTCGAGATCCTGGGCAATGCGGTCGTGACGGTTTTCGAGAATGCCGCCGACGCGTGGTACGATGACCTTCTGCATGAGCATGTAGAACACGCCGAACGTGATCACCAGCCACAGAAGCTGCGACGGATAGGTCGAGAAATCGAACGGCGGGAACACGCCGCCGCCATGAGCCTCGTCGTGGGCCACGCCGGTCTCTGTGTGAAGCTGGCCTTCTGCCGGGGTTTCCTGGGCAAAGGCGGGGGTCACAAACATGCTCACCTCCAGGTGTATGCTCAAATGCGCGAGATCACGGCTGCCTTGTCGGCACGCCGTGATCCCAAACTCCAGCCGTTATCAGACGGCGAACAGGAGAAGGAGAGCGATGAGCAGCGAGAAGATGCCCAGAGCTTCCGTAACGGCGAAGCCGAATACCAGACGGCCGAACTGGCTGTCAGCGGCAGACGGGTTGCGCAGAGCGCCCGCCAGGTAGTTGCCGAAGATGTTGCCGAGGCCAAGAGCCGTGCCGGCCATGCCAAAGCAAGCCAGACCTGCGCCGATGTACTTTGCTGCTTCCGCTTCCATGAATAAACTCCTTCGAGATGGGTTGTTGCGGCTTTTGACTGGCGCGAACGCGCCGATGTCGGTGATCCTTAGTGCCCGCCGGGGTGTATTGCGTCGTTGAGGTACATGCAAGTCAGCACCGCAAAAACGTAAGCCTGGAGGAAGGCGACGAGGAACTCGAGACCCGTCAGGGCGACGGTCATGAGAAGGGGCAGGATAGCACCACCGATGCCGAGGGCGCCGAGCGCGCTGAGCGAGGTGACGAAGCCTGCGAAAACCTTGAGCGTGATGTGTCCGGCCAGCATGTTGGCGAAGAGACGCACGGAGAGCGAGATCGGACGCGACAGGAACGAGATGATTTCGATCATCACGACCAGCGGCAGAAGCGCGCCGGGAACACCGCTCGGCACGAAGATCTGCAGGAAGTGGAAGCCGTGCTTGTAGAAGCCGTAGACAACCACTGTGCCAATGACGAACAGCGCGAGCGCGAAGGTCACGATGATCTGGCTGGTGACGGTGAAGAAGTAGGGCATCATCCCGAGCAGGTTCGCCGTCAGGATGAACATGAACAGCGAGAAGACCATGGGGAAGAACTTCATGCCGTGACTGCCTGCACCTTCGCGCAGCATAGAGGCGATGAATTCATAGGACATCTCGGCGACCGACTGCATGCGCGTCGGGATCAAGCCGCGATTGGCCGTGGAGAAATAGAGGAAGCCGGCAGCCACTGCGACCGTTGCGACCATGAACAGCGAAGCATTGGTGAACGAGAAATCGATCCCGCCGATTTCGATCGGCACAATCTTCTGAACCAGGAACTGATGAGTAGGATCGTTCGCCACGTTCTGCTCTTTCGCTTTTGCCGCCGGAGGCGGGCACTTTCATACTGCGAGGATCGACTAGCGATCTTCGCTCTTGTTGTTCAGATCCATCTTGCGATCGGCCGGATGGGGCGATGCCACCATTCCTACTGTCCGCATGACGTTCAATACGCCGGCACAGAAGCCCAACAGCAACATGACGATCATGCCCCAGGGTCCCGTGCCCACAAAGTGGTCGAAAAGATAGCCGAGGATCGCACCGACGATGACGGCCGAGATGAATTCGCTCGAGATCTTCATCGCCATTCCGTAACCCTTTCGGGTTTCTTCGGCGCGCTTCTCGTCACGTTCCTCGGTCTTGTCCGCAATACCCCGCTCAGCGAGTTCCGCGGACAGTCGTCGACGACGTTCGTCCAGACCTTCTTCTCGCTTGTCCGTCATGGTCGGTTCGCCCGCTCCGTCTTCGATGGGCCGTTTATGCCCGAAAGGAATGCAGAAACGGCCGGATACAAACCCTTGTGGCCCGCTTTGAAGTCGGCCGCACCATAATTTTGAGGCCCCGCATAGTCAAGGCATAGAGAGGGCAAGTTGCACGACAAATTAACCGATGAAATTCATGGACTTAAGTGCAATGCGGCGTTTTATGCCACATGACATGGGACAATTCGGTTCGCTTGGTTGCGAGCAAGCGCAAGAATCCCCCGCTCGCCGGGCGCCAAAGACTCGGCTAAGGCCTCCCAGATCGCAGGAGGGCGCGACTCGGTGGCGGCTTGTCGATCAGACCTGAAGCCTGCCGGCCGAAGCGCTCAGCTCCAGCCGCCGCCATAGGTGCGGTAGAAGATGTGCTTGCCGATCTTGTCCACCCGTTTCATCGTCGGCCCCCAGGCCGGACGGACATAGGTCGCGTGGTAATGGGTGGCCGAGCCGACGTCCTTGAACCAGATCTTGCCGGCGGTGACCGCCATGGCGATTTCCTTGGCGATTTTCCAGTGACGCGGCGAGGCGATGATGTCGGGAATACGATCACAGGCGAAGGAAAACTGGCAGCGGTTGCGCCAGTCCTCGTTCTGGTAGACGACGCCGCAGATGCTGTCCGGATAGTGGGGATTGCGCACGCGGTTCAGGATGACCTGTGCGACGGCCGCCTGGCCTTTGACCGATTCTCCGCGTGCTTCGAAATAAATGCCTTCCGCCAAGCACTTCTGCTCCTTGTCAGAGAAGACGCTGGCCGGCAGCGGAGTGGCGGCCCAGGCATGATCCTGCGGTCCGATCTCGGGGATGAAGCGGCCCTGGTCTTCCTGCTTGTCCGCAAGGATGCTGTCAAAGGGCGAGATGGAGGCATAGTCCGGCGGCGGCGGCGCATAGGCCGTTGCCAGCACGTCCGCCACAGGATTGGTGACGAGATCTGCGATCATCGGCGTGAGCGAAGGATCGACGGGGGGCTTCTCGCGCTTGAAGTAGAAGCTGGCAAGCTGGACGGGCTTCGTCTTGTCGCCTTCGCGCGCAAAGACCGACGGCGTCTTGAGTTCCGGCTGCATGAGGGAGCTGGAACGCTGCAGGATCGACCCTGCGGAGAAGGCGCGCGGCGGCAACATGTGTTCGACGGCAACCACCCTGCCCTTCTTCTGATCGCGGGTGACGCGCATTTCGTCCGGCATGGAATCGGGATCCGCCTTGCCGCCATCGAATGCGATGCGCCGGCCATCGGGCAGGATGAGACCGGCGCCGCCGGACAGCGCCTCGGTGCTTTCCTCTGCAGAAAAGGCAAGATTGGCCTGATGGATCGAGCCGGCCGGCGTGGACGTCATGACCATGCGCCAATTGCTGGTCCCACGATCGAGACCAGTCAGGAGGCCGGCCATGTCGGCCTGGGCAGCGACGGTGGGGAAAATCAGCCAGGAGGCAAGGCCGAAGACCAGGGGAGAGGTCCAGTTCTCCAATCGGGAGAGGACCTTCTTCGAAGGACGAAACTTGGGACGCAAGGCCACACTCCAACTCATACCGACACGGGTCCGGCGTGCCGGTCCCCACAGGATTACATTAGAGAAATATCTCCTGTTAACCTTGATGCTTGGTTAACGACGGATCACAGCTTTGCGAGTGTCGGGCAGAAACGAAAAGACCGCCGGTTCCGCCGGCGACCTTATTGCTGTCGTTGACGTTCGATCGCCGTCAGATAACGACGTGCGAGCCCAGTTCGATGACGCGGTTCGCCGGCAGGCGAAAGTAATCCGACGGATCGGCCGCAGCTTCGGCGAGCGCGATGTAAAGGCGATCCTGCCAATGGGGCATGCCCATCCCGGCGCCAACGACCAGCTTGCGCCGCCCCAGGTAGAAGGAGGTCGACATGATATCGAACTTCAGGCCGCCGCGGCGCAGGCTCGCCAGCGTCTTGGAGACGTTCTGCGTTTCCATGAAGCCGAACCGGATCTCGACGCGCGAGAAGCGTTCGGAGATTTCCCCGACCTCGAAGCGATCCTCTTCAGCGACGCGCGGCCGGCCGAGCGTGCGTATGGTCAGGATGATGTTGCGTTCGTGGATGACGTGGTTGTGCTTCAGATTGTGCATCAGCGCTGCCGGCGCCCGTGTGGGATCGCTGGTCAGGAAGATCGCGGTGCCGGACACGCAGGCTGGACCATGCTCGCCCTTCTTCTCGATCATGCGGACAAAGTCTTCGAGCGGAATGTCGTCGCGGCGGGTCTTCTGGAAGATGATCGCCGTGCCGCGACGCCAGGTCCACATGACGATGGTGAAGGCGGCGGCGAAGAGAACCGGCACATAACCGCCATCATGGATCTTTAAGAGATTGGCGCCGAGGAAAACGAGTTCGAGGATCAGCAAAGGCGTGAGCACGGCCGCGGCTAGCAGCAGGCTCCAGTTCCACTTCTTGCGGACGAATTCGAAAGCCATGATTGTGGTCACCACCATGGCCCCGGTGACGGAGATCCCATAGGCGGTGGCGAGCGCCTCGGAGCTCTGGAAGAGCAGGACGAGGGCGAGCACGCCGACCAGAAGCAGGGTGTTGACCGAAGGCAGATAGATCTGTCCGGTCTGGGTTTCCGAGGTGAAGAGGATCTGCATGCGCGGCAGAAAGCCGAGATGGATCGCCTGCCGAACCAGCGAGAAGGCGCCGGTGATGACCGCCTGGCTGGCGATGATGGTGGCGCAGGTCGCGAGGATGACGATCGGCAACAGCGCCCAGGACGGGAACATCAGGTAGAAGGGATCGGACATGGCCGAAGGATCGCTCAGCACCAGAGCCCCCTGCCCCAGATAGTTCAGGACCAGCGCCGGGAAGATCAGCGCGAACCAGGCGAGTTGGATCGGCTTTCGGCCAAAATGGCCGAGGTCGGCATAAAGAGCTTCCGCTCCAGTCACCGTCAGGAAGACGGCGCCGAGCACGACGATGCCGAGAAAGCCTTCCCGCACCATGAAGGTGGCCGCATACCAGGGATTGAAGGCAGCGAAGATGCCGAGGTCATCGAAGATGTGGATAATGCCGCCGGCCGCCATGACGATGAACCAAAGCGCGGTGATCGGGCCGAAGAAGCGCGCCATAGCGCCCGTGCCTCGTGACTGGACGGCAAAGAGGCCGATCAGGATCGCGAGCGATATCGGGACGACAAAATCCGAAAGTTCCGGGGCGACCAGCTTCAGACCCTCGACGGCAGACAGAACCGAAAGCGCGGGCGTGATCATGGAATCGCCGAGGAAAAGTGCTGCGCCGATCAGGCCCAGAACCATCAGGATCGGTCCGTGGCCATTGGCTGTCTTCGACAGGAGCGCCAGCAGAGACAGCGTGCCGCCCTCGCCGTCATTGTCGGCGCGCAGCAGGAAGAGGACGTATTTCAGGGTGACGATGATGGTCAGGGACCAGATCATCAGCGAGATCACGCCGATGACCTCGACGCGGGTGATGCCGTCGACACCGATCGGTTTCAGCGCCTCGCGGAAAGCATAGAGCGGGCTGGTGCCGATGTCGCCATAGACGACGCCGACGGAACCGAGCGCGAGGAGAAGAAGACTGCGTACATCCTTCGGTCCAGCCTCGGGCTGGTGATCGATCTGTTGCATGGGATTACAGGCTCTTCAGAGCCAGCCTTTCCAACGGAAAAACAGGAAGGGGATAATGGCGGACAAAAGCATGGCGAAAAGCGCCAACGGATATCCGAGGTTCCATCCGAGTTCAGGCATGAATTGAAAGTTCATGCCGTAGATCGATGCGACCAGGGTGGGCGGCAGGAAGACCACCGAGGCAATCGAGAAAATCTTGATGATGGCATTTTGCTCGACATTGATCAGGCCGAGCGAAGCGTCGAGCATGAAGGTGATGTTGGTGCCGACGAAGGCTGCATGTTCGCCGAGCGACTGGATGTCGCGCGCGACGATAGTACAGAGTTCGGCGGCCTCTTCCTCGCGCCGGACAATCGGCTGTGCCTGGAGAAAAATGACGAGGCGCGACAGCGACACGAGGCTGTCGCGCAGCTTGCTAACCAACTGGTGGTGGCTGGCGATATCGAGGAGCTTGTCTTCGAGAAAGCGCGGCGGGCGGCGCTTGGCAGCCTTTCGGTTGACGAAGATGGTGATCGACAACGCATCGAGGCGGGCAGCCAGCGTTTCCAGGATCTCGGCGGTGCGGTCAACGATCGTCTCGAGCAGATGGCCGAGCAGCTTCGCGCCGGTGTCGCACTGGCCATTCAGGCGCAGGAGGCTCGCACTGAATAGCGCGAAGGATTTCGGCTCGGCGTAACGAATGGTGATCAGTCGTCCGCGATAGAGGATGAAGGCGATATCGGTCAGCAGCGGATAGGTGGAGTCCGTCCGGTAGAGCAGCGAAGCGGTCATGTAGATCGCTTCGTGTTCGACGTAGAGGCGGCTGGAGGGTTCGATATCCTTCAATTCTTCCGGGGTCGGCAACGGAATCCCGATGCGAGCCTCGACAAGGTGCTCCTCCTCGAGGGTCGGCTTGATCAGGTCGATCCAGATGATGTCTTCGGGAAAATCGCCTGCTATCGGCTCGTTGCCGATGACTTCGACACTTCCGTCTCTTCGATAGGCCCTGATCAAGGACTGGTCACCTTCATGGAACGCCGCGCGGTTGGAGCGCGGACACAAGCATAGACCCGAAATGAAAGCCAAATCAATTGCTGCAGCACAGCAATGCAGCCGGTGCACGACTACCTGCCGAACCAGTGGAAAACTGGCTGTCCCAGTGGCTTGAAATTATTCGAAGACGATCGAGGGGGCGGCGCGTCCGGAACGGGCCTTCACCTGTTCCCAGACCTTTGTCGCGATATCGCGGTAGATCTTCGCCTGCGGACCGTCGGGCTCGCTGACGACGACGGGCGTTCCGGCATCCGACGTTTCGCGGATGGAGATGGTGAGCGGCACCTCGCCGAGGAAGGGCACGCCGATGGTCTCGGCTTCGGCCTTCGCACCGCCATGACCGAAGATGTCGTAACGGTTGCCCGTGTCCGGAGCGATGAAGTAGCTCATGTTTTCGACGATGCCGAGCACGGGCACTTCGACCTTGTTGAACATGTTGAGCCCCTTGCGGGCGTCGATCAAGGCAAGATCCTGCGGCGTAGAGACGATGACGGCACCGGATAGCGGCACCTGCTGGGCCATGGTCAGCTGGGCATCCCCGGTGCCAGGAGGCATGTCGACCACGAGCACGTCGAGGTCGCCCCAGGCGACTTCGCGCAGCATCTGCATGAGCGCCGACTGGACCATCGGGCCACGCCATATCATGGCTGTGCCTTCGTCGACAAGGAAGCCCATCGACATGACCTTGATGCCGTAATTCTCCATGGGCACGATAATGCGGTTCTCGATCTGCTGCGGCTTGCCCGAAATGCCGAGAAGGCGCGGCATGGACGGACCATAGACGTCGGCATCGAGAATGCCGACACGCAGGCCGTTGGCCTTGAGTGCCAGAGCGAGGTTGACTGCGGTCGTCGACTTGCCGACGCCGCCCTTGCCGGAAGCGACCGCGATGATGGCATCGATGCCAGGTACGCCGGCCTTTGTGCGTTGCGGACCACTCGGGGCTGGCCCGTGATTGTGGGCATGGCCGTGGCCATGGGCGGGCGCGGCCGCTTGAGGGCGCGGCGGTGGCGGGGCAGATCCCTGCTTGCGCTCGGCAGTCAGGCTGACCACGGCCCCCTTGACCCCGGGCAGCGCCTTGACCGTGCGCTCGGCCGCCTGGCGGAGCGGTTCCAGTTCCTGGGCGCGCTCAGCCGGCACATTGATCGAAAAATAGACCTTGCCGTCCGAGATGAAGACATCCGAGACCATGCCCAGATCGATGATGTTTCCATCCAGATCCGGTCCACGGATCCCCTTCAACGCCTCAACCACCAGGTCACGCGACAACTCGGTCATTTCGATTTTCTTTCCGCTCGGTCTTGCAGGTCTGGGACACCAGATAATGGACCGGGAGGCGTTCGCCAACCGCAAATGCGGTGCAGAGGGTGCGACCATTGCCGCAGATACAGACAAGCCGCCTGCGGAGAGCACCCCCCGCGGCGGCTTGTCAGGCTGCACCCTTTGAAGGGTGTCGTGCAACGTCCCCTCTGGACTGCCACTAGCAATGCAGGAAGCGTGCCAGACGAAAAGGAACCGGAAACCGGCGCTGAAGGGGGGCAGGACGTGTTCGGGGACAAGGCAAGATGCCGGGAAAACAGGCGGAGCCCAGGCATGGCGCACAAAAATGCACCAGCGTTTACACTTACTTGATCAAGCCGAGGCGCAGCGCCTTGGCGACCGCCTGGGTGCGGTTCACCGCGTCCAGCTTCTTGGTCGCACGGTTGAGGTAGTGATTGATCGTATGCTCGGAGAGGGTCAGGATCTCGGCGATCTCGACACTGGTCTTGCCGGCGGCCGTCCAGTTCAGGCAATCGAGCTCGCGTTCGGTGAGCATGTCGCTGCCGCGGCTGTCCATCTCGCGGATCTCGGCGAGACGATTGAAAATATGGGCTGCGAGATAGGCGAGTTCCATCATCTCGCGCGTATCGTAAGGCTCGCGATCTCCGATGAAGGAAATGGCGCCCCGCGAGCCGGCCGCGTCATGGACGGGAAAATACGCCCCGCGGTTCATCCGGAAACGCGTGAAGAGCGTCTTGGAAATTTCACCGGACTTGGGGTCGCGTTGAAGTGCCACATCATCGATGTCGAAGCGCAGCGGGATGGAGGAGCGCCGCAGATGCGCCAGCACCGGGCTTCCCGCCAGAAGCGAGACCTGGTCGAATTCCGTCAGAAGATCGGCCGGCCAGTTGGTGATGATCGAGCTGCTGCTCAGATCCTGGGCGGTGGAACCCGGCATGTTGAGCACCATGAAGGCACGAGCGCCGTAAACTTCGGTTACCCGCTTCATGAATCGGAAGACATCGAACTGGGTCTTGAAGCCCTTCACATCGGCGATCAGGCCTTCGACGCGGGCGGCAGCTGCCATGTCCTGGTTCGTCATCGCACACAGACCCTAACCGGATCACCGATCATGATTTTCGGGAAGCTCATCGAAGGCGTATACGTCAATTGTATTTGCACCTGCCATTGGCCGTCATTCGGAAAGGCGTGATGAATTCAAGCGTCACACCATCGCTTCAAGCCCTGACTCAACCTGTCTTTCGCACCGGCACCAGTCTGGGTGAAGTATGCCAAAGGCGACACGAAAGCGAATCTCTTCCCTCGGGTTGCAAGAGCATAGACTTGTAAAGCTCACAGGGTCCAGATACCCCATCAATTTTACCGTAAACGGCTGTCAGCGACCCGAAACGCGCGGCTAGGTAGAGACCATGATCGACAAGGAGGACAAGCGTGATTGCGACAGAAAGCTTCAACGGCAAGGTGCTGACCAAGGACCGCATGGAACTGGGCGAAGGCCCTACCTACGACCCGATCTCCGGCGCCCTCTTCTGGTTTGACATTCTCGGAAAGTCGCTGTGCGAGTTCGATGTCAAAGCGGGCGGCTTGAAGACGCACGCGCTGCCCTTCCTCGGCAGCGTTCTCGCCGTGATCGACGAGACGCGGCAGCTGATCGCTTCGGACCAGGGGCTGTTCCTGCGTGACAGCGTCAGCGGCACGCTCTCTTCTTATGCCGCCATCGAGGACAAGCCGCAGAACCGTTCAAATGACGGGCGGGTCCATCCGAGCGGTGCACTCTGGATCGGCACGATGAGCCGGACGGCCGAAACCGGCGCCGGCGCGATCTATCACGTGGCCGGGACCTCGGTGACGAAGCTCTTCGATGCCGTCAGCATTCCGAACGGCATCTGCTTCTCGCCGGACGGTTCCGTCGGCTATTTCAACGATTCGAAGGTCAATCACATGATGCGGGTTGAGCTTGATCCCGCGACGGGGCGTCCTGTATCCGAGCCTACGATCGTCATCGACCAGTCCAAACGTCCTGGCGTCATCGACGGCTCCGTTGTCGACCTCGAGGGCACGATCTGGAATGCGAACTGGGATGGTGGCGGCGTCGACCGCTACGGGCCGGATGGCAGCCATATCGCGCGCTATGCGACACCGATGCGTCGTCCCACCTGCCCGGCCTTTTTCGGCGACGCTTTCGACCGCCTCGCCGTGACCTCCTGCTGGGAGGGATTGTCGGACGCGGAGCGGGCAGCCGATCCCATCGCGGGGGCGACCTTCGATCTCGGCGTAACCGTGAAGGGCAAGGCCGAACCGCGATTCAAGCTTTGAATTCGTTCCTCAATCGATGAAACTGCCGGCCCTCGACGAGGGGCCGGCAAACCGACAAGCCATCATTTTGTTCCCGTCACACGGGTAAAATAAACTCGCACCTCTCTGCGGAACGAAGCCGCTTCCCGGACATTTTCCTCTCGAACCGATGCCGCCGCAGTCGAAACGACGACAGGCAGCGTCAGTCGCAGACCATCTCAGAGGAAAGGTAGGTCCACCATGAACAAGTCACTCAAGACCCTCGCCGCAGTCATGCTGCTCAGCTCCACCGCCATGGCTCCGTTCGCGGTTGCTCAGGACGCCACCACCCCCGGCGCCACAACGACCCCGCCGGCCGCAACCGATGGCGCAGCCACCCCGGCTCCGGTTACCCCGGGCGCGTCCACCGACACCAACTCCGGCTCGATGGGCACTACCGCCCAGGCACCGACCGATGCTGCCGGCAGCGCCACCTATTTGACGGAGCAGGCTGAAAACCAGATTTCGGTCAGCGACTTTATGGGTCAGCCGATTTACACCGCCGACAACCAGTCGATCGGCGACATCAACGACCTGCTCGTGCAGGATGACGGCGGCGTCGTCGCAGCTATCGTCGGTGTGGGCGGCTTCCTCGGCATCGGCGAAAAGAACGTTGCCATTCCGTTCGACAAGATCACGATCACCCGCGAAACCGCCTCTGGCGATGCGGCTGATGCGGCTGCCGACGGCGAAACCCAGGCTGAAGTCGTTGCTGAAGCCGAAGTCCGCCTGACGACCACGGAAACGGCCGAAAGCCTGACCAACGCGCCGGAATTCCGCACGCTGGATGATCAGGCTGCCGACGCCGGCTCTGCTACGACCGGTACGGGCATGACCACGACCGACGGCACGACCACGTCGTCGACGGACAACTGATCCGAGAACGAGGGACGTATTGAAGTCCTGACGGGCGGCGCTTCGGCGCCGCCTTTTCTTTGCGTGTTGAAGTGTATTCCATCAGGCCGAGGCGCGATCGACGAGCGCGAAGTCGTGATGGTGCTCAGCCAAATAACGCAGGGTGGCCGCGGCATCGGCCGGCTTGCCGAAGTAATAGCCCTGCCCCATGCCGCAACCGAGTTCTCGCAGCTTCTGCGCTTCGCATTCCGTCTCGATGCCTTCCGCGACGACCTCAAGGTCGAGACCTTCGCACATGCTGACAATCGCCTTGATGATGTGTTCGGAGGTGCGGTCGGTGGTGATCGCCGAGACGAAGGCTCGGTCGATCTTCACCTTGTCGAAGGTAAACTCGCGCAGCCGACCCAGGCTCGACTGTCCAGTGCCGAAATCATCGAGCGAAATGCGGATGCCGGCATCCTTCAGCTCCTTGATGATGCGGCGGGCGGTATCGGCCGAGGACATGACGGCCGTTTCGGTGATCTCCAGCTCCAGGCGGCGCGGATCAAAGCCGACGCTGTTGAGAATCGACAGCGTGTTGAACGAGGTGCGGAGGTCCATCAGCTGGACCGAGGAAAGATTGAAGGACAGGAAGAGATCGCGCGGCCAGGCGAGCGTCGCTTCGGCAGCCTTGCGCAGCAGCGTTTCGGAGAGCGTATCGATAAAGCCGCGCTCTTCAGCGAGCGGCACGAAGACGGCCGGGGAGACGAAGCCGAGATCGGGATCGATCCAGCGGGCAAGTGCTTCGAAACCGACGACGCGGTTGTCGCGCAGGCGCACGATCGGCTGAAAATGCACGTCGACGGTGTCGTTGATGATGGCATTGCGCAACGCCTGTTCGAGCTGCGTTGCCTGCTTCATCTCCTGGGCGATCTCGCGGGAATAGACGGTGATCTGGCCACGGCCACGTCGCTTGGAGCGGTAAAGCGCCGTCTCGGCACTCTTCATCAGCTCTTCGAAATCTTCGCCGGCAAAGGGATAGACGGCAAAGCCAAGAGATGCGGAAAGGCGGACGTTGCGGTCGCCGAGATCGTAGGGGGCAGAGAGGACGTCCTTGATCAGTTGCCCGGCGCGTTCTGCACCCAGTCGTTCGAAGACCAGTGGCAGCACGATGGCGAATTCGTCGCCATCATGACGAGTGACGGTCGCGCCGTCCGGCACGCAGGCCTTGAGGCGATGGGCGACCTGGCAGAGGATTTCGTCGCCGGCGGCCTGGCCGAAGAGATCGTTGATCGGCTTGAAGCCGTCGAGATTGACGATACCGACTGTGAAGGGCGCGGGATCTGTCGCGCGGTCGGCCGCAAGCTGGCGCACCTTATCGCCCAGCCGGTGGCGGTTGCCGAGGCCGGTCAATCGATCGGTATAACCTGTCGTCTTCTGGTCGCCCTGGCCTTGCGGGTCAAAGGCGATTCCGGCGGGACCCATTCATGCTTCCTGGTACGGTTCTATCCACGCGTGCCAGAATGGGTCTAAAACATTAAAATAATCATATCGATACGCGCGGAGTAAGCGCCGCAGACACCCAAAAAATCGGGTGATCAGGCGGTGGAGGCGAGCCGGGCGATGTCAGGCACGAGGCGGCGGATTGCCTGTTCAATGACATCAGGGCTGAGCGGCTTCAGGATCACATCGTCCATGCCGGAGGCGAAGCAGGCTTCGCGGTCGCGGTCGAATGCCTGGGCGAGAACGCCGATGATGGGTGTCGGCGTCTGCCCCACCTCCGGCATCTGCCGGATGCGGCGGGCCGCCTCGAAGCCGTTGATGCCGGGAAGCGTGACGTCCATCAAGACGATCGCCGGCTTCAGTTCGGCCCATAGACGGACTGCACTCTCGCCATCTGCACAGATGCGGTAAGCATAGCCCAGACCTTCGAGGATCTGCGAGAAGACGATCTGGTTGATCTCGTTGTCTTCCGCGACGAGGACCATGGAAGGCGACTGGTGCGAGGGCGACGGAGGGGTGGGTGACGGCGATGGAACGTGGTGGCTGCGGATTTCGGAGAGCCCTACCTCGGCACCCGCGTCGCGGACAGGCATCGACGGCGTATCGTCCGTGGTGATCTCCCAGTCGTCCGCTGGCACGGGGGCGGCCCTGAGGGCGGTCATGCGATCGAGCACGCTGAAGGCAAGGTCGCCGGCGATGTCGGAAATCGGCAAGGTGATGTAGTCGACATCCACCGCCTGAAGAAGTTCCAGGCAGCGCATGTCGAGATCGACATCGACGATCGCGAGATCGACCACCACGCCGACGGACCGGGCGACCGACAGGAAGGCATCAAGTTCCTGATCGTCGCGGACACAGCAACTGTCGAGACCAAGCAGCTGCAGAATTTCCAGCGCACGCGCTTCAAACTCGCGGTCGTCGGTGACGAGCAAGGCCTTGCGGCCGGTGAGACGTCCGTCGACAACGCCGTGGTCGCGACCATTCCCGTCAGACGAGACGAGATTTTCCACCGGATCGGAAGGAGCAATGTCTGCCGTTGTACCCACCTCGCCGAGGCTCGCCACGACGAGATATCGACCGGGTTTGCCGACGCGCTGGACATGAACAAGGATCGGGCGCGGTGGATCACCGTAGAGCCGCATGGGTACGGTGAGAGACGAGGTGACCCCCGTCTCGAGCACATGGCGCGAGGCGGCCAGCAGCCGGGCGGCGACCTCTGGTTCGAAGAAATTGGAAATCGCCCCCCCAAGGGCATTTTCGGCGCCGACGGAAACCGCCGCACAGAACACCTTGTTGACGGCAACGAGCTGGAGATTGCGATCCTGGACGAAAACCGGATGGGCGAGATTGTCGAGGATTTCTTCGGTGAGCTGAACACGCTCGATGTCGGCGCGCCACTGCTCTTCGCGACGTTTTTGCTCGGTGATATCGCTCATTAGGCAGAAGCCGAAACCGGACGAGAGGCGGCGTTTGGAAAAGCGGGTCCAGCGCTTGCCATCGGACGTGGACTGAAATTCCGAGCGTTCTTTCCAATGGGCGGCAATCTGGCCATTCAGCCATTCCTCACGGCTGAGCGAGATGGCCTCGGACTGGCCGCTCGCCGCATGGCGAAGTCCAGTATCGTATGCCGCGCCGAGAATGTCCCTCAGGCGGGTTCCGGGAGCGAAGAAGGCCGACGGAAGGGGAAGGAACTGACGGGCACTGCGGCTGGCGAAGATCAGATGGTCGTGCCGATCATAGACGATGAAGGCGGCAGAGAATGCTTCCGAGACTGAATCCAACAGGGCAGCGTCGAGCGAGGCTTCGGTCGACGGATTGTCGGGCCCCTCACGTCTCTGGTCCTGGCCGGGGGCCGGTGGAAACTCAGTCACACTGCTGCCTCTGGGAACCTCGCCGCTGATGGCAGCGAGTATTGCATCGGGCCGATGCCATGACGGACGCATGCCGGGCAGCCTTCGGACAGGGGTGAAATCGAGGAGCACTCCGGCCCGTGTCCTCATTCCGCTGCCAGCAGACCTGCTTGAAGAGACATTGCAAGTCATTGTTCAAACTAGAGACATTCCGTTAAGGCCCGCTTAATGATGGGCACGAGCGGTGATATCTCGCGATTTCACCTTTCGTCGGCGCCTCGAATCCGCGAAAATGGGTCGATGAACATCAAGCAGCTCTCAGAGACCCTCATCAACCAGATCGCAGCCGGCGAGGTCATCGAACGGCCAGCCAGTGCAGCGAAGGAATTGATCGAGAATGCGATCGACGCAGGCGCCACCCGGATCGAGGTGGCGACGGCGGGCGGCGGCAAGACATTGCTGCGCGTGATCGACAATGGCTGCGGCATGGGACCGGAGGATCTGGCGCTCGCCATTCGCCGGCATTGCACCTCCAAGCTCAGCGAGACGCTTTTCGACATCCGCTCGCTCGGCTTTCGCGGTGAGGCCCTACCCTCGATCGGCTCCGTTGCGAAGCTCACCATCACCAGCCGTCCCGCCGGGGCCGACAGCGGTGCGGAGATCGCCGTTACCGGCGGCAAGGTTGGCGATGTCAGGCCGGCTGCCGCCAATCCGGGCACGACCGTCGAGGTGCGCGATCTCTTCTTCGCGACGCCCGCGCGCCTCAAATTCATGAAAACGGAAAAGGCGGAGGCAGGCGCGATCACCGAGATCGTCAAGCGCATGGCGATCGCCTTCCCGGCGATCCGCTTCGTGCTCTCAGGGACCGATCGCTCGACGCTCGAATTCCCCGGCACCGGCGACGATCATCTGGCACGCATCGCCCAGGTGCTGGGTGCCGACTTCAAGGACAATGCGATCGAACTCGATGCCGAACGGGAGGACGTGCGGCTCACCGGCTTCGCTGGCGTTCCGACCTTCAACCGGGGCAATTCCGCCCATCAATATGCCTTCGTCAACGGGCGGCCGGTGCAGGACAAGCAGATCCTGTCGGCGATCCGTGGTGCCTATGCCGAGACGATCCCGCAGGGGCGCTATCCGGTGGCCGTGCTGTCGCTGACGCTCGATCCGGCGCTGGTCGACGTCAATGTGCATCCGGCGAAGTCGGATGTGCGCTTCCGCGATCCGGCGCTGGTGCGCGGTCTGATCGTCGGCGCCATCCGGCAGTCGCTGCAAAGAGAAGGCGACCGGGCCGCGACCACGGGGGCCGGCGGCATGCTGCGCGCCTTCCGTCCCGGGTTCTCGCCGCAGCCGGCCCAGGCCTGGTCACCGGCCAATTCGCCGTCCCGACCGCTCTACGGCAGTGCGCCGAGCTTCAGTGGCGGCCTTGCTGCTGCGGCGGCACCTGCGGCACGTGGTTTTGCCGAGGCGGCGCAGGTCGCGTTCGACAGCCTGTCGGTACCGACCGCCCGCAGCGAACCGGTTCCGGCCACCCCTGCCCCTCACGGCGGTTCGGTCGAGGCAATCGCAAGTTATCCGCTCGGGGCCGCACGGGCGCAGGTGCATGCCAACTACATCGTGGCGCAGACGGAAGACGGGCTCGTGATCGTCGACCAGCATGCCGCCCATGAGCGGCTGGTCTTCGAACAGATGCGCAAGGCGCTGACCGGGCGCCGGCTGCCCTCGCAGGGTCTGCTGATCCCTGACATCGTCGATCTGCCGGAAGAAGATTGCGACCGGCTGATGGTCCATGCGGAAAGCCTGGAGCAGCTGGGGCTTGCTATCGAACGCTTCGGCCCGGGCGCAATTGCTGTGCGCGAGACACCGGCCATGCTCGGTGAAATGGATGCCTCGCAGCTGGTGCGAGACCTTGCCGACGAAATCGCCGAATGGGATACGGCCGACCGGCTGTCGGCCAAGCTGGACCATGTCGCCGCGACCATGGCCTGCCATGGGTCTGTACGATCAGGCCGGCGCCTTCGGGTCGAGGAGATGAACGCGCTTTTGCGGCAGATGGAGCAGACGCCGGGCTCTGGCCAATGCAATCATGGACGCCCGACCTATGTCGAGCTCAAGCTCTCTGATATCGAACGGCTGTTCGGGCGTAGCTGAGCGGCCGTGTGCCAGGTTTTACCGCCAGCCATCTTTCAATCGCCCGGAGGGCGCTGTATTGCAATTCCGTGACACGCGGCGCAGGAGAAGAGTGATGAACCGTTTCGAAGGCGGCGGCAACCGCGAAGCCAAGATCCGCTATCTCGATGCCGACTTCCAGATCCTGACACCGGGGACATTCGTCACCTGCGCGATCACCGGGCGGCCCGTCATGGTCGACGAACTCCGCTACTGGAGCGTGGCGCGGCAGGAAGCCTACGTGGATGCAGCCGCTTCACTCGAAGCGGAAAAGCGGGCGGGAGCCCTGCCCAACCAGCGGCGCTGAACCTCAGATCTTCTTGCCCAGACGCCTGCGCCGGCAGGCTTCGATCGCCCGGTCAATGATCAGATCCGGCGCCTTCGGATCATCGAAGACCATGTCGACATCCACGACCCTCGATTTGTCGTGAAGCTCCCCTGACCTTCCATGACCGCCCGACAGGCGGACACTGTCCTTTGCCGTGGTCACCAGTTGCAGACCCTGCCTTTCGGCGCGGGTGAGCAGATCGGCGATTTCATCCTCGGCCAAGTGATGGTGGTCTGGGAAATCCTGGCGGTCGGCGATCACGGCGCCGAGCTCTTGCAGCGTGCGATAGAACTTGTTGGGATCGGCAATTCCTGCGTAAGCCAATACCGACCGACCGACGAGATCCGCGCCAGCCCTCGGCACGACATTGGCGACCAAAACCGGTTTACCGCTGCGTGAGGCTTTTCGGACGAACTGGTCGGCGGCGTCGCCCTTGCCAACCTTCAGGATCGCGTCGAGTTGGCGCATCTGGATGCCGAGCGGCGCACGGACGGGACCCGAGGGCACGACCCAGCCATTGCCTATGCCGCGCATGCTATCGACAACGATCAGCGCATAGTCGACCAGGAGACGGGCGCTTTGGAAGCCGTCATCCATGATGACGAGGTCGGCACCTTCCGCCACCAGCTTGTCGGCCCCAGCCACCCTGCGGCGGGAAGTCACCGTCAACGCCTCGCGGGCGAGCAGCAGCGGCTCGTCGCCGACGGCGGTCGAGCGGTGGTGGTGGGGATCAACGACAGTGGTGACATCGAGGGAGCCGCCATAACCGCGACTGAGGAACCCGGGGGTCAAACCCTTCGCCTTTGCGGCCCGTGCAATCGCGATGGCGGTCGGGGTCTTGCCGGCACCGCCGATGGTGAAATTGCCGATACAGATGACGGGAACCGGCAGGACGTGACCGCGGCGATGGCGCATGACGGCGCCGGAAATCCGGCCATAGACGAAGGAGAGCGGATAAAGGCAGATCGCCTGCCAGCCGGTCTTGGTCCACCAGAAAGGCGGTGCCTCGGATACCATTCTCGTCCCTGTCCGTCCTCGGCGCCCCTCTGGCGCCATCCCATGGGCGCAACAAGAACCATTGCGGCGCCCGACGGTCAAGCATGGGCGTGCCGAAATGGCACGACCACTGTCAGTTGATGACGGCTTCCAGCTCGGTGATATCGGCGAGCACCATGTCGGAATGCAGTGTCAGCGTCTCGCGCGAACCGGTTCCGGAGAGAACGCCGATCTTGAGACCTGCACCGGCATTGTGCCCCATATGGAGGTCGTGATTGTTGTCGCCGACGACGGCGACTTCGGACGGAGCGAGACCGGTTGCCGCGCAGAAACCGAGCACCATGCCGGCCTCCGGCTTCTTGCCGTGGCCGCTGTCATAGCCTGCGACGAAATCGACATAGGGCAGAATGCCGAACCGTTCGGCGGCAACCCGGATGGAGCGCTCATTGTCGCTGGAGGCGATACCGAGACGCAGGCCCTTGCCATGCAGCCTGGAGAACAGGGGCTGGAGTTCGGTGACCGGCACCGAGAGCTGTGCTGCCTCGGCAAAACAATCGTCGATCTTCGGCACCAGGATATCGAGAGCAAAGGGCGAGCCGGCGGCGATCATGCCCTCGGCAATCTCGACCGTGTTGGCAGAAGCGAACAGGCTGTCCGGCACGATGGCACCTGTGACCGGATCCATGCCGCAGGCGATGAGCAAGCTGTCGGCCAGAGCCTCGTTGCCATCGGCGGCTATCAGCGCGACCTTGCGGTTAACCGGTCCCCAGCTCGCGTCGAAATCGAGCAGCGTCCCGTCCTTGTCGAAGAGGATGCCGGCAATTCGTGGCTTCTCATGCATGGGGAGAGATCCTGGTTTACGGGTCAGCCCTGGCTGGCGCTACGCGGTTCGAGTTTAGCCTTGACCGAGAGCGGGCTGATATAAGGTTCGAGCCCCTTCAGCGTCGCAGACAGCGCACCACGCATTTCCTGCATGCTTTCGAGACCGGCATCGATCATCTTGGAACGGGCCACTTCATTGCTCAACAGAAAATGAACCGCCTTGGCGAGCATTTCGGCATCGCGGATGATGCGGGCCGAGCCCTTGCGCACGAGCCGCTGGTAGCTTTCGCGGAAATTGCTGACCTGGGGACCCGACAGCACGGCGCAGCCGAGCATGGCGGGCTCAAGCGGATTCTGGCCGCCTTCGGCGGACAGCGAGCGGCCGACAAAGGCGACTTCAGTCAGGCGCAGATAGAGGCCCATCTCGCCGATGGTATCGCCGAGGAACACGTCGGTTTCCGGCGTGATGACATCGCCGCGCGTGCGGCGGGCGACGACGAGACCCTTTTCCACCAGCATGGCCTCGATCTCGTCGCTGCGTTCGGGATGGCGGGGCACGAGAACGGTGAGCATGCCGGTATGGGCCTTCAGCGCCCTGTGCACCATGGAGGCGATCTTTTCTTCACCCTCGAAGGTGGAGATGGCAGCCCAGGTCTTGCGCGTGCCGATCTGCTGGCGATAGCGCTGCAGCACCTGTTCGTCGCAGGGCGGCGCATCACTGTCGACCTTGATGTTGCCGGAAACACTGACCGGCCAGGCGCCGAGATCGCGGAAACGTTCCGCATCGAGATCCGACTGCGCGATGACGAGCGCCAGCTTGCCGAACAGCGTTTCGGCGATCGCCGGATGGCGCTTCCATCGATCGAAGGAACGATCGGACATGCGGGCATTGACGAGGATCTGGGGAATGTGGCGGCGATGCAGCTCGGCCAGCGTCGTCGGCCAAATCTCGGACTCGACGCCGATGGCAACGTCCGGCTGCCAGTAATCCAGGAAGCGGCGAACGGGCGGCAGGAGGTCGAGCGGCACATACTGGTGAAGAACCGTGTCTCCCAGCCGGTTCTTCGCGACCTCGGCGGAGGTGACGGTACCGGTGGTCAAAAGCACGTGAATGTCGCGGCGCCGCAATTCCCGCATCAGGGCGAGCACCGCCGTGGTCTCGCCGACACTTGCCGCATGGATCCAGACGAGCGGACCAGCAGGCCGAGGCAGGCTCGCATTGCCGAAGCGCTCGGCCCGGCGTGCGCGGTCTTCCTTGCCCTTGGCCGCACGATAGGCCAGCAAGGGTCGCGACAGAGGGTAAGCCGCAAGACCCAACCAGCCGTAGGACGTCAAGGCAAAGGAGGCCAGGCCATCGCTCAGTGCCATCGGTCGAACCTGCTAATCTTCATCGACAATGCCATTCTGCCCGTTCAGGAAGCGCTATTACGCCACAAGTGAGAGATGCAAGAAGACTGAGTTCAAAACGTGACCCTCGCGGGCCATCCACGGCGGTCTTCAGAGGACCGCCGTCCATCGACTTACTTGTCCGACGGGTTCAGCAATCGGTGCATGTGTACGATGAAGTAACGCATATGCGCATTGTCGACCGTTGCCTGGGCCTTCGCCTTCCAGGCGACCAGGGCGCTGGCGTAGTCCGGGAAGATGCCGACGATGTCGAGTGCGCTCAGATCACGGAACTGGACCTCTTCGAGGCTCGACAGTTCACCGCCAAAAACCAGATGGAGAAGCTGCTTGTTTTCGTTGGTTTCCGTCATGTTTGCTGCCCTGTCCAATTCATAAATAGTCGTCCCCCATCTGCGCGATTTCGCCCCAAAGGTCAACTCCGGGGAATTCGGGAGATGTTCTTCAGCAATGCCGGAAGAATGTCGGCCGATGCTGCACAGAGCACCGGATGCGTCACGTCTTCCCTGTTGTATACCAGTGATTGTCCGTCGAGATCGGTGATCGATCCTCCGGCGCGGGCGAGGATGAGATCGGCAGCTGCCAGATCCCAGTCATGCGCACTCTTCTTGACCAGTGTCGCGTCGATGCGGCCGTCTGCCACCAAGGCTAGCCGATAGGCGAGCGAGGGTATGTGGTCCACGCGTTCGATCCGGGGTCGCAGCAGGGGGCTGAAGCTCGCGACCATATCCTGAGCGGATGCGACCTTGAGGCTGCCCTCGATGCCGGCCGTGGAGACGGCAATGTCCTGGCCGTTCATGCGGGCGGGTCCATCGATCGTGGCGGTGAATTCCTCGCCGAGCGAGGGAGCCACCAGGATGCCGACCACCGGCGCACCCTTGTGAACGACTGCGACGGACACACACCAGGTGTCCTTGCCGGCGAGGAAGGCGCGCGTGCCGTCGATCGGGTCGATGACGTAGAGCGTCTCACAGGAGAGGCGGGCGGGATCGTCGTCGGTTTCCTCGGAGAGCCAGCCGTAGTTCGGCCGGGCGTGGCGGAGGATCTCCTCCAGAATGCGATTGGCGGCATAGTCGGCGGCGCTGACCGGCGAGCGGCCCTCGTTCTTCCACCAGACCTCCGGCGACTGGCCGAAATGGGCCATCGCCACCTTGCCGGCCTCACGGGCCGCCTCGGTGATCAGGGCGAGATCCGACTGCCAGTCGAAGCGCGGCTGGGCGGGGCCCGATTGCTTTTTATCAGAGTCCGGCAAGGGTCATGCCCTCGATGGCGAGTGTGGGAGCGGCGACGCCGAACTTGCGGTCGATGTCGTTGGCCACCGTGATCCGCATGAACATGTCCTTGAGATTGGACGCAATGGTGATCTCGGAAACCGGATAGGTCAACTCACCGTTCTCGATCCAGAAACCGCTTGCCCCTCGGCTGTACTCCCCGGTGATCATGTCGACGCCACTGCCGATCATGTCGGTCACGTAGAGACCCGTGCCGACATTGCGGATGAGATCGTCCGGCGAAATGTCGCCAGGCTCCAGCGCGAGATTGGTGGAGGATGGCGAGACCGAGGTCCCACCGCGGACGCCGCGGCCATTGGACTTCAGGCCCAGCTCGCGGGCGGCGGACGAGGAGAGGAACCAGTGCTTCAGCACGCCGTCCTCGATCATCGTCAGCGGCTTGCCGGAGACGCCTTCTCCGTCGAAGGGGCGCGAGGAGGATCCGCGAACCTTCAGCGGATCGTCGGTGATGTTGAGACCCGATTTCAGCACCTGCTGACCCATCTTGTCGCGCAGGAAGGAGGTCTTGCGGGCGACCGAGGCGCCGTTGATGGCGCCGGCGATCGTGCCCGCGAAACCGCGGGCGACACGCGGGTCAAAAACGACGGTCAGGTTAGAGGCCGTCGGGACCTGGCGCGGGTTCAGGCGGCGGATGGCGCGCTCGGCTGCGCGGCGACCGATGTCTTCCGCGCTGTCCAGCTCTGCGAAATAGAGGCGGCTGTCATAGTCATGGTCGCGCTCCATCTTGGTGCCCTCGCCGGCGATGACACCGACCGAGCGGGAAAAACGCGAACCGGCATAACTGCCGGAAAAACCGTGCGAGGTGACGAGCACCAGGCCACCCATGCCGGCGGACGCGCCGGCGCCGAGCGAATTGCTGACGCCATTGACGGCGCGGGCCGTCTCTTCCATGGCAAGCGCGCTCTCGCGCAGCTGGTCACTCGACACTTCGGTGTCATCGAAAAGCTGAAGATCAGGAATGTTACGGGCGAGATCGCTCTCGTCGGCGAGGCCGGCAAAGGGATCCTCCGGCGAGACCTTGGCCATGGCGACGGCGCGCTCGGCCAGCGCCGTGAGGTCGAAGCCGGGATTGGCCGAGACGGAGGCCACCTGACGTCCGATAAAGACGCGCAGCGAAAAGTCGTCGCTCTCGGAGGCCTCGGTCGACTCGACCTTGCCGAGGCGCACGCTGACGCCCTTGGAACGGGAACGCACCACCACGGCATCCGCCTTGTCGGCACCCGCCTTGATGGCGAGGTCGACGAGCTGTTCGGCGCGTTCGAGGAGGTTGGCGGAATCGATTTGATGGGGCATGGGTTGGCCTTTCCTTCCCGCTCCATTTATTGTGCCTTACAAGGGGCATCAAGGGCGGTTCGGGCTTTTCCGTTCACGAGCCCGGCATAGGTTCCATTCCAGTCCGCTCGATTCCGGAAAACGAGGAGAATACCCTTGGCCAGCGCAACCGAAGCCCTGTTTGCCCAACCGCTGCTTCTTCTCGGTGGGGCGGTCATCGCAGCACCGATCTTCCGCAAGCTCGGGCTCGGGACCGTGCTCGGCTATCTCGCGGCAGGCGTCGTGATCGGCCCTGTCCTGCACCTCATCGGCGGCTCCGGCGAGATCCTCGCCGTTGCCGAACTCGGCGTCGTCCTGCTGCTCTTCATCATCGGGCTGGAACTCAAGCCCAGCCGCTTGTGGCACATGCGGCGCGACATATTCGGGCTGGGCACCAGTCAGGTCGTGCTGACGGGTCTCGTCGTGACGGCGCTGGTCTATGCGGCTGGTCTTCTGGACTGGCGCGGCGCACTGGTCGCCGGCTTCGGCCTGGCGCTGTCGTCGACCGCCTTTGCCCTGCAATTGCTGGAAGACTATGGCGACATGAACAGCCGCTATGGGCAACGCTCCTTCTCGATCCTGCTCTTCCAGGATCTCGCCATCGTGCCATTGCTCGCCATGGTCACAGTCCTCAGCTCGCAAGGCGGAGAAGCGCAGCAGTCACCTGTGCTGGAAATCGGAATTGCGGTGGGCGCTGTGATCGGCATGATCCTCGCCGGTCGGTACCTGCTGACACCGATGTTCCAGATCATCGCCCGGACCGGTGCACGTGAGGTGATGATCGCAGCCGCCCTCTTCGTCGTTCTGGGATCGGCCTATGTGATGCAAGTGGCCGGCCTTTCCATGGCCATGGGCGCCTTCCTTGCCGGTGTCATGCTGGCCGAATCCTCCTATCGTCACGAACTGGAAGCCGATATCGAACCCTTTCGCGGGCTTCTGCTGGCGCTCTTCTTCATCGCCGTCGGGCTGTCGATGGAGCTGCAGGTCATCGTCGACAACATGGCTCTGATCGCAATCGCAGTGCCTGTGCTGATGGCGGTCAAGGCAATGGTGATCTACGCGATCTGCCGCGTCTCCGGCTCTTCTCACAACGACGCCATTCGTATCGGCATGTTGTTGCCCCAGGGCGGCGAATTCGGCTTCGTGCTCTTCACCACGGCCGCTGCCGCCGGCCTTTTCAGCACTGCGCAATCATCCCTGCTCATTTCCATCGTGACATTGTCGATGGCGTTCACGCCGCTCACCGCACTGATCGGCCAGCGCCTGCTGGCAAGGGAGACGTCGGACATGGAGGAGATGGACGAGGATTTCGAAGGGGCCGGATCGGATGTACTGATGGTCGGCTTCTCCCGCTTCGGCCAGATCGCGGCGCAGATCCTGCTCGCCAGTGGGAGGGACGTCACGATTCTCGACTACAGCCCGGATCGCGTGCGCCAAGCCGCGACCTTCGGCTTCCGCATCTATTTCGGCGACGGTACGCGGCTCGACATGTTGCGAGCGGCCGGGATCGAAAAGGCGAAAATCGTCGCGGTCTGCACCCACAGGAAGGATATCACCGACAAGATCGTCGATCTCATTCGCTCCGAGTATCCCGACGTGCGTCTGTTCGTGCGGTCCTATGATCGGCTGCACAGCCTCGAGCTAAGGGCCCGCGACGTGGAATACGAGCTGCGCGAGACCTTCGAGTCCGGGCTACTTTTCGGGCGGCGCACGCTGGAAGGGCTCGGCGCGAGCGAGGACGAGGCTTACGAGATCGGCGAAGATATCCGCCGCCGCGACGAGGAGCGTCTGAGACTGCAGGCGCAAGAGGGCATTCTTGCGGGCCGCGAACTGATGCACAAGCGGCCGGTGCCCGAGCCGTTGATCAAGCCGAAGAAGCCGATACAGGCTGTCGAACCCGAACCGCAGGCGCCCGCGGCCTGATTGCTCAGCGGCGGACGAAATCCTCGATGCGGGCCGTGAGATCCCGCTTCAGCGGTTCCTTCATCCGGTCGCAGATCTCAAGGATCTGTCGGGCCTTGAAGAAGTCGAGCACCTTGTAGCTGTTGATCTCCGGCCGGATGTAGATGTCCGGCTGGCAGATCTTCATCTTCAGGGCGATGTGCGACTGCATCATCAGCTGCGAAGCGCCGAAAAGGCTGTCGATGCGGTTGGGCACCAGCGTGCCGTCGCCTTCCGGCGCGCCGATCACGTCGACCGCAAGCATGATGTCGACCTTGCCGGCGAGGTGATCGTAAGGCACCGGATTGAAGATGCCGCCGTCGATCATCAGCCGGCCGTCGATTGTGACAGGTGCAAAGAGCGCGGGAATGGCGGCCGAGGCGGACAGCGCCTCGTAGAGATCGCCCTCGCTGCGCACCATCTCGCATTGCCCGTAGTAATCGGTGGCGATGACCGTCAGCGGGAGCTTCAGGTCGGCGAAATCCTCGGGGATATCAGGTGGCAGGAAGGCGCGTAGCAGTCGCGGCAGGTTGAACTGGCCGAGGCGGAAGCCGCCCAGGGCACGGATGCTTGCGGGACGCAGGCTCCAGAAGCGGTTGAGGACCAGGCCCCTGTTATCGGCGAGTTCCAGCGTATAGTCCCTGATGTCGCGGCCGCTCATGCCGGCGGCGTAGCCGGCGCCGAGGATCGCGCCCATCGAGGAACCGGCGATCAGGGCGGGCTTGATGCCGAGTTCGTCGAAGACTTCGAGGACCGGAATATGCGCAAAGCCGCGTGCGCCCCCTGCCCCGAGTGCGAGGCCAATGGTCGGATCGGCCTTCACGGCTGTTGACGGGATCGGGGTTTCAGCGACGAGATCCATGGGCCAGCTTATCTCCGTTTCGGGGATCAGGCTGGCCTATAGGAAAAGAAGTACATTTTCGTGTCACCGAAGGTGCGCTCTTCCAGGAAGGCGAAAACCGGATCGAGGAAAACCTGCACATCGCCGCGCTCTTCGAGGATGACGAGGCCGCCTGGCGCAATCCAGCCGCCCTGATGAGCCGACAGTAGCGCCTTCTCGCCGAGACCCTTGCCATAGGGCGGATCGGCGAAGACCAGTTCGAAGGGCTCGATGTTGTTGGATGGGCCGAGATCGGTGGCGTCGCGCCTCAGCATGCGGGCGCGGCCATGCAGGCCGAAGGCATCAATGTTTTCCCAGAGGAGCCCGCGACCCTCGACGCTGTTTTCGACGAAAAGTGCGGACTTGCAGCCCCGCGACAGCGCCTCGATGCCGACGGCACCGGTGCCGGCGAAGAGGTCGAGGATGCGGGTGCCGTCGAGCACGCCCGGATGGGCGTGCGCGAGGATGTTGAACAGGCTCTCGCGCGTCCGGTCGACCGTCGGCCGGATGTCATTGGACTTCGGCGTGGCCAGCGTGCGGCCACGAAACTCACCGCCAACGATGCGCATGCCGGCTTACCTCTTGCCCTTCGGCGCACCGCGGCTGCCGCCAGCGGGTTTGCCGCCCGGACCGCCGGTACGCGGGCCGCCGGCGGGACGACCGCCCGGCTTGCCACCAAAGCTCTTGCCACCACCGGGCTTGCCGCCGAAGCTCTTGCCGGCCGGCTTGGCAGAGGGCTTACCTGCAGGCTTGCCGAAGGACTTGCCCGCCGGTCGATCGCCGAAGGGGCGGTCGCCCGCAGGTCTGGCGCCGCGCGGCTTGTCACCGAAAGGCCTGTCGCCGGCCGGGCGCTCGCCCCTTGGACGATCATCGCGGGGGCGATCATCACGTGGTCTGGCGTCGCGAGGACGGTCATCACGCGGCCTGTCGTCACGGGCGCGATCCGGCGTGAACCGTTCGGTGCGCGGACGATCCGGCTTATCGCCGAAAGGCTTGCGAGGGCCACGATCACCAAAATCCTTGCGGGGGCCGCGGTCGCCGAAGTCTTTACGCGGGCCACGGTCGTCACCTTCCCGGCGCGGTGCACGTTCGGCACGATCACCGAAATCACGCTTGGGGCCGCGATCGGAACCCTCACGGCGGGGCGCACGATCGTCACCGTCACGGCGCGGCGGACGGGCGCCGAAGCCACCCGGCTTTCCACCACGGTCACCACCGCGATCACCACCGCGACCGGCAGGCTTCTGGTCCGGGCCGTCGGCGCGGATCCAATCGCCCTCTTCGTCCCGGGCGCGGGTAATCTGAACGGTCGAGGTCGGACGATCGTCGAAGCGCTCTGCCGGCTTAGGTCCACGCGGATCGGGCTTGCGGCGGGCGGCCGCTGCGGCCGCCTTTTCGCCAAGCGGACGGGCGCCGGGTGCCATCCACACGTTTGCGGTGCGGCCCTTCGTGTTGCCCGCCGGGCGCTTCGGCTTGTCGGCGAACTTGTCGCCGGGCTTGCCATCGTCGCGGCGAGTGTCGAGGCGTCCGAGCGCACGCTCGCGGCGGTCGCCCTTGTCGGACCAGTCCTTCGGTGCAGCGCGCTTCTTGTCCGTCGGCCGCTCCTCGCGGCCCCATTCGGGCTTTGCCTCGCGGGCAGGTTTCTTCGCAGCTGCGGCTGCCTCTTCCTCGTCGACTTCGACACCATGGGCATAGATCGGCGCGTCGAAATTGGCCTTGGATTCCTCGATCAGGCGCGGGCCGAGCTGGTCGCGCAGCATGCGGCCGCGCACTTCCTGGACCTTGCCTTCCGGCAGGTCGCCGAGCTGGAAGGGACCGTAGGAGACACGGATCAGGCGGTTGACCTCGAGGCCGAGCGCGCCGAGCACGTTCTTGATCTCGCGGTTCTTGCCTTCTCGCAGACCCATGGTGATCCAGACATTGTGGCCCTGCTTGCGGTCGAGCGTCGCATCGATCGCGCCGTAGAGCACGCCGTCGACAGCGATGCCTTCCTTCAGCGCGTCGAGCGCCGGCTGGTCGACTTCGCCATAGGCGCGCACGCGGTAGCGGCGCAGCCATCCCGTGGTCGGCAGTTCGAGCACGCGGGCGAGGCCACCGTCATTGGTGAGGAGCAGCAAGCCCTCGGTGTTGATGTCGAGGCGGCCGATCGACATGACGCGCGGCAGTTCTTCCGGCAGGTTTTCGAACACCGTCGAGCGGCCTTCCGGATCGGAATTGGTCGTCACCAGACCGGCCGGCTTGTGGTAGAGCCACAGACGCGTGCGCTCGATGCCACGGATCGGTTGGCCATCGACCTCGATCTTGTCGGCCAGCGTCGCGTTGTGCACGGGTGTTTCGAGCACCTTGCCGTTCACGGCCACGCGGCCTTCCATGATCATGCGCTCGATATCGCGACGCGATGCAACGCCGGCGCGCGCGAGCAGCTTGGAAATGCGCTCGGGCTTCATGGTCTCGTCGCCGGCCGGTGCCTCGGCGCGCGGCGCACGGACGGGCTTCGACGCGGTCTTGTCTGCGGAGGCTGCGGACGGTTTTCTGGTTTGCGGCTTGCCGCTGCGGTCGGAGGGCTTGCCCGCCGGACGCTTGGACTTGTCTTTGAATGTCATTTGTTGTTTGCCTGTGGTTTGGGCTGTCGTATCAGGTCGCGCGGCTCGGGTTAAGTGGAAAGTTCGTGCATGGGGAAGACAAACGGCTTCATGGAGGCAGCCTTTGCGGAGGCGCGCGCGGCAGGTGCCCGCGGCGAGGTTCCGATCGGTGCCGTGGTCGTGCGCGACGGCGAGATCCTGGGGAGAGCCGGCAACGAGACGCGGGCCATGAACGACGTCACGGCCCATGCCGAGATCCTCGCCATCCGACGTACGGCTGCGATCCTGAGCGACGAACGGCTCGTCGATGCCGATCTCTATGTCACCCTCGAGCCCTGCACCATGTGCGCTGCGGCAATCTCCTTTGCCCGGATCCGACGACTCTATTATGCTGCCGGGGATGTGAAAGGTGGCGCGGTGGAGAACGGCGTACGTTTTTACCACCAGCCGACCTGCCACCATGTTCCGGAAGTCTATTCCGGCATTCGCGAGTGCGAGGCTGCCGATATGCTGAAGGGCTTCTTCCAGGACAGGAGAGACTGATGATCTTTGTTGCGCTCATCTTGTCGATTGCCGGCATGGCCGGCATTGCGTTCTGGGCCTATCGGAATGTTGCGCCGGGTGCGGACCGTTTGCCGATGCAATGGTCGACCAGCGGCACCGTCAACTGGCGGGCGCCGCGGCTCGTAGCGATCGCCGCGACGCCCGTGCTGATGCTTGCTCTGATCGGCCTGATCTTCGTATTCTCACGCCACGACCATGCCGAGCGCGACATGGCGTTGCTGTGGATCTCCTTCATCGCTCCCGCCTTGCAGGCGATGCACATGGCGTTTGTGGCGCGAACGGTCGAAAACGAGGAATGAGAGCGCGGGCTCTTTGCCGGGTCAGTCGATGCCGGCAAAATCCCTGAGCGTCTGGCCGGACATGCGGTAGCGGATCCATTCGGACTGCGGCTCTGCACAGATGGCATCATAGACGCGGATTGCCGGCTCGTTCCAGTCGAGCACGCTCCATTCGAAGCGGCCGCAGCCCTTTTCGACGGCGATGCCTGCGAGATGTTTCAGGAGGAACTTGCCTGCCCCTGAGCCGCGATAGTCCGGCGAGACATAAAGATCCTCGAGATAAAGACCGTTCTTCGCCTGCCAGGTAGAATAACTGTAGAACCAGACGGCAAATCCCGCCGGCCGCCCATCCGCCTCCAGGATCACCGCCTCGGTGACCGAGCCTTCGCCGAAGATCGACGCGCGGATCGTCTCCTCGGTCGCCTCCACCTCATGACCCGCCTTCTCATAGACGGCGAGTTCCGTGATGAAACCGAGAATGGTGGCGGCGTCTTCGGGCGTGGCAGGGCGAATGGAAAAAGGCATGGACGAGACCTCAAGCAAAAGGGCAGGTCGTTTCCGCCCTGCCCTGAAAAATTCGCGATCGGAAAGTGCTTATTGGAACGGCATCCACCAGGAGCTGTTCTGCTGGGCAGCCTTGGCTTCCTTCTTGCGGCGCTTTTCCTTCTTCTGTTCCGGTTCGCCGAGATCGGTCAATGCCACTTCCTGGGTCTGACGATATTCGGTCGGCGGATCGGAGAGAAGTCGGCGCTGGTCGAGATAGGCGCCCTTCTGCAGTTGGCGGGCGTCGCGGAAGGCCTGCCACTTCTGCGTCTCGGTCATGGTGCCGGCTGTGCCGTAACCGGCGAGCAGCGGCGAGCGATAGCGCGGATTGTCGGCATTGGCGTCGGCTTCGGCGACGAGACGTTCGCGCGCCTCTTCCGGCGATTCCACCCATTCCGGATTGTTTTCGCGGCTGGCGACGGATGCCTGCGGCGCTACGAGCGCTGCGGTCTGGGTGCCGCCCGGGGGAAGCACGAGGTCAGGACGCGGATTGTACTTGGTGCCCTTGTTGGCGGCTTCGCGCGGCGCGATCGACACGGCCGAGCCCACGTCATCCACCAGCTGCTCCATTGCCGTCTTGTCGGTGCCATAGGTCGGGCTGCCGACGCAGCTGGAGAGACCCGACGTCACACCGATAAGGCCAACGAGACCGAGGCCAACTCTGAACAGATATGCCGAATTCATGAATGCCTACCAGCCTCGCCGCAGTTTCATCAGTCGTGCCGAATACATGCGACCAGCCCTGCCGGTCGATTTCGGCCAATTTCAGGCAGTTTTACCGGATGACCCGCAAAAGCGCAAATCATCCGGTCACATTTCCTTATCCGCGTGTCGCAAGCTCACGCAGCGCCTGGGCGTCGCGGGCCGAAACATCGGGATAATCAGGGTCCGAGCCGACGTCCTTGGTGATCTTCCAGGAGCGGGCGCACTTCGTGCCTTCGGCGAGCTTAGGCTCGACGGCGACCTTGGTGCCATCGTCGAGACGGAAGGCTTCATCAGGGCCTTCACCTGCGACCACCTGGATATCCGAGGTGATGCAGATCTCAGCGAAGTCGAGACCGTCGAGCGCCTTCAGAAGCTCTGCATCGCCGACATGGACGACCGGAGCCGCTTCCAGCGAGGAGCCGATGCGCTTTTCCTTGCGCTCGATTTCCAAGGCACCGGTGACGGCACGGCGGACGGCGCGAACGCCCTTCCACTTTTCGGCAACGGCCTCGTTCGACCAATCGGCCGGAACCGTCGGGAACTGCTCGAGATGGACCGACTCGGCCTTCGGATCACGCGAGAGCCAGGCCTCCTCCGTGGTGAACGGCATCATCGGGGCAAACCAGAGGACCAGGCAGTCGAACAGCTTGCGGATGACGAAGAGGGCCGAGCGGCGCTTCAGGCTCGACGGGGCGTCGCAGTAAAGCGTGTCCTTGCGGATGTCGAAATAGAAGGCAGAGAGTTCGACATTGGCGAAATCCGAGAGCGCACGGACGATGCGCTTGAAGTCGAATTCGTCGTAGCCCTTGCGGACGACCTGATCGAGCTCGGACAAGCGATGCAGCATCAGCTTTTCGAGTTCCGGCAAATCGGCATAGGCGATCTCGTCGCCATGGTCATGGGCGAGCGTGCCGAGCATCCAACGAACAGTGTTGCGGATCTTGCGGTAGCTGTCGATGTTGGTCTGGATGATCGTCTTGCCGAGGCGCTGATCTTCCCAATAGTCGGTGTTCATGACCCACAGACGCAGGATATCGGCGCCGGACTGGCTCATGACTTCCTGCGGCGTCACGGTGTTGCCGAGCGACTTCGACATCTTGCGGCCGTCTTCCGCCATCGTGAACCCGTGGGTGACGACGGCATTGTATGGCGCGCGGCCACGGGTGGCGCAGCTTTCGAGCAGCGACGAATGGAACCAGCCACGATGCTGGTCGGAGCCTTCGAGATAGACATCCGCCGGCCATTTCAGGTCCGGGCGGTCTTCGAGCGTGAAGGTGTGGGTCGAGCCTGAATCGAACCAGACGTCGAGAATGTCGGTCACCATCTGCCACTTCTCGCCGTCATGCTCGCCGGCCAGGAAGCGTTCCTTGGCGCCCTCGGCAAACCAGGCATCGGCGCCTTCGACTTCGAAGGCTTCGAGGATGCGGGCGTTGACCTTCTCATCCTGCAGCACATTGCCTTCGGCATCGGCGAAGACGCAGATCGGGACACCCCATGCTCTTTGACGAGAAAGAACCCAATCCGGGCGTTGCTCTATCATGGCGCGCAGGCGGTTCTGGCCGCCAGCCGGCACGAAGCGGGTCTGGTCGATCGCCGAGAGCGCGCGGGTGCGCAGCGTCGTGCCATCGGCGAGGTCCTTGTCCATATAGACGAACCACTGCGGCGTGTTGCGGAAGATGACCGGTTTCTTCGAGCGCCAGGAATGCGGATATTCATGCTTGATGCGGCCACGGGCGAAGAGGTTGTTCGCCTTGATCAGGGCGTCCATGACGCGCTTGTTGGCGTCGCCCTTCTTGCCGTTGTCGTCGAGCACGCGGGCTGCACCACCTTCAGCAGACGGGCCGAAACCGGGGGCGTCTTCGGTGTAGAAGCCCGCATCATCGACCGGGAACGGGATCTTCACGTCGATGCCACGGGCTTCGAGTTGGCGGACGTTCGCCATCCAGGCTTCAAAGTCTTCGCGGCCGTGCGACGGGGCCGTGTGGACGAAACCGGTACCGGCATCGTCGGTGACGTGGTCGCCGTCGAGGAGAGGGACGGCGAAGGTGTAACCCATGTCAGCCAGCGGATGGGCGCAGGTGATGGCGCCGAGTTCGCCACCGGTCAAGTCGCGGACGAGCTTGAAGGTCACCTTGGCCTTGGTGGCTGCGTCTTCGGCAAGGCGCTTGGCGAAGATCAGCTTTTCGCCCGGCTGCGGGCCGAAGTCATTGGTTGCTTCGGTGATCTCGTAGAGGCCGTATTCGATCTTCGAGGAGTAAGAGATCGCGCGGTTGCCGGGGATAGTCCAGGGCGTGGTCGTCCAGATGACGACGGAGGCGCTGAGTAAGTCAGTCATCTTGTCGCCATCGCGGGCTACGAAGAAGACCGGGAACTTCACCCAGATCGTGTCGCTCTCGACCTCGGCATATTCCACTTCGGCTTCCGCCAGCGCCGTGCGCTCGACGACCGACCACATGATCGGCTTCGATCCACGATACAGCTGGCCGGACATGGCGATCTTCAGTAGTTCGCCGGCGATGCGGGCTTCGGAGTGGAAGGCCATGGTCGTGTACGGATTGTCGAAATCGCCCTCGATGCCGAGACGGCGGAACTCGTCGGACTGGATGTTGATCCAGCCCTGCGCAAACTCGCGACATTCCTGGCGGAATTCGTTGACCGGAACCTCGTTCTTGTCCTTGCCCTTTTCGCGATACTTTTCCTCGATCTTCCACTCGATCGGCAGGCCGTGGCAGTCCCAGCCCGGCACGTAGTTGCTATCGAAGCCGCGCATCTGGAAGGAACGAGTGATGACGTCCTTCAGCACCTTGTTCAGCGCATGGCCGATATGGATGTTGCCGTTGGCATAGGGAGGACCGTCATGCAGGACGAATTTCTCGCGGCCGGCAGCCGAGGCGCGGAGCTTCTTGTAGAGACCCATCTCTTTCCACTTCGCCGCCATTTCCGGCTCCTTCTGCGGAAGGCCGGCGCGCATCGGGAATTCTGTTTCGGGCAGATAGAGGGTCTTGGAATAATCGATCTTCTCAGGGGTATCGGTCATGGATCAGCCATCGGATGGGGCGACCTCAAGCGGTCGCGGAATTATGTCATGGATTGGCGGCAAGCGGGCGCGGGGCTTCTAACCCAACGCCAAAAACCCGGACCTTCCCGCAGCTCTTCAAGCCGCCGGGAGGGCCGGGCCAATAATTCGAATGATCCGGGCCGCCGAAAGATACGTCATGGCCGCGTTCTTTAGGGGTTTTTCGCGCCAAAAGGAAGGGGCAAGATGGGCGAGATGGACAGGTCGACGGGACATGCCTAGACTGTGTTCAACACCCCATGTCAGCGGGCCACACAGGATCAGGGCGGAGACGGCATGACACGCAAGGCGCAGCTCCAGATCGACCTCGACGCCAAGCTCGCCGATGATTTTGCTGCGGCGGTTTCATCCGCACAAACGTCAGAAAGCGAAGTCCTGCGGGAGATGGTGCAGGATTATGTCGAGCGCCAGAAGGTCGCTAGCGGCTACCGTGCGTTTGTTGCGGCTAAGGTCGCGCGTGGCCGCCAAGACTTGGCTGCTGGAGAGGTGGTCGCGGCGGACGATGCGGAACGGATGTTTGCTGAGCGACGGGAACTGGCTCTCAAGGCGAGCCGCTCATGATCGTTCGATGGACGCGCCAGGCCATTCGTGACCGCGCTTCCATCTTCGACTACCTCGTGGCGAAGAATCCGCTGGCCGCACTGTCCGTCGACCAGAGCTTCGAACAGGCCTCCATTCAGCTTGGCCAGTTTCCCCATTCCGGCAAAATCGGCCTGGTCCTTGGCACCCGCGAACTTCTGCCGCATCCCAGCTATCGCCTCATCTATGAGGTGACTAACGGCCAGCTCGCAATCCTCGCGATTGTCCACACGTCACGGCAATGGCCACCGACCGACCGCGATTGATAAGACCGCCCGTTTTACTCGCCGCCGTCTGCCTCTACGACCGCGCGCAGGGCGTCGTTGATACGGTCCTGCCAGCCGGGGCCGTCCTTCTGGAAATGTTCGATGACAGCACTGTCGAGCTTGATCGAGACGAGCTCCTTGACCTCGGGCGCGGCGCGGCGTTCGACCACCGGGGCTGCCGGCTTCTTGACCGGCTTGAACAGGGCTTCTGCGGCATCCTTGGGGTTCACGGGTCTGCGCGGCGTCATGGCCATGGGGTGCCTTTCGGGCTGTCTCAGGTGATTTGCTCGTTGGCACTAGGTCTCAATGCGGAGGCAGCGTCAAGCCGCCTTGATTGGCGCGCAGCGGTGCCGGTCAGGCCGACAGGCGCGCTGCGTCTTCCCAGTCGGCAAGCACCAGTGCTTCCAGATGCGTCGCAGATGACTCGACGTTCAAAGGGGCGGTTTCGTGGAGGACGACCCGGTTGCGGCCCTGATCCTTCGCCGCATAGAGCGCGGCATCGGCCTCGGCCATCCAGGCATCAAGGCTTCGGCCTGATCCGTCTGTCACCACTAAGCCGCAGGAGAAGGTCAGCCGAAAGCGGTGGTGGTCGGAGTGCATGTCCTCGGCTGCGATCGCCAGGCGAACGGCATTGATCGTGCTCCAGGCAGAGGCGTGGTCCTGGCCGGGCAGGCAGATACCGAACTCCTCGCCCCCGAGACGGCCAAAGACGGCGTCTGCCGGCAGCAGCCTGGATGCCCGTTCGGCGAACTGCACGAGCGCATCATCGCCGCCCTTGTGGCCATAGGTGTCATTGATCCGCTTGAAATGATCGAGATCGAGGACTGCGATGGCAGTGCCTGCCTTCGTGGAAAGCCCTGCTGCCTGATGCAGAAACATGCGGCGATTGACGAGACCGGTCAGGTGGTCGCGCTCGGCCAGTTGTCGCTGGATCTCGCCGCCCCGCTCGAGCTTCAGCACCATGGCCATCAGGAAGGCCAGCAGGTTGAAGACCAAAAGCAGCATGCTGGTATAGGTCAGCCATTCGGAGACCGGGGTTCGTCCGACGAACTCGATCGGATAGAGGATGGGAAGCGGAGCAATCACGAGGCTTGCCAGCGCATAGGCCGCGTAAACCGCGGCGGCGAGACGTCCGGATGGAAGTCGTTCCCCTGGCTTTCCGCGCCAGAGGTCCCGAGCGCCGAGCCCGATGTTGAGGGCCGATCCGAGATAGACCAAAGAAACGCGCACCGGGGTCGGATCCTCCAGCACCTCAGCCAGGGCCATGGCCGTGCTCACAAGGACGGCAATGCTGAAGGCGTGCCACAGACGATAGGGCTGGCCGTAGAATTCCTTGAAGCCGAGGCGAATGAGCCCGGTGCGCGCGACATAGATCAAGCCGCCGACATAGGCGAGAATATTGTAGGGAACGTGTTCCGTCAGGCTCGAGCAGATGGTGCCGATGACCATGGCCCAGGCCGCGAGGGCCCAGAAGACAATCTCCTTCTGCCGCGGACTACGTGCCCAGGCGATCGTGGCGACGATCATCACTGCGAGGTTGATCACCGCATTGTAGGTAAGGACGGTCACCACGTCTAACATCGGCTCGGCACACTCTCGATGAACGATGACGGATTAAATCACGATATTTGGATATGAAGGATTAATCCGCAGCCTAGACGGGAAAATATCGAGGGCAAGGGTCAAGCCCGGGGAAAACCGTGAATGCCGCCAATAGGCTGCTGGCAGACACCGAGAGCGGTGCCGAAAGCCGATCAGCAGGCGTCCGGCCAAGTGTCCTTCGCCGCCTATCTGTCATCCGTGACGTTTTCGAGCTCGACACATTCCGAGCGCGGCGCGATGCGCAACGCGCTGGCGGAGCGGGCGCACTCGTCCTGTGCGAAATGAAGGGCGGCGTCCTTGTTGCAGAAAAGGCCGCCGACCAGACCGGCGTCGTCACGGACGACCCACCAGCCGTGGTGATCTCTCCCGACCGTGAAGCGCGCCGGCCGGCTCTTCGAAAGACTTGCATGGAATGAGCGGAACATGGTGGTTTCCTTTGAAGATATGGAAGATGAAGTCTCAGGCGACCCTGCGGCGCAGGGCTAGGTCGTCCAGATCCTGAAGGGCACACAGCAGGGCTCGTTCTGCCTCCGGCTCCAGGGATACGAGGGGCAGTCGCACTTCGGGGCTGATGCCAAGCCTGCGCGACAGGGCGAACTTGGTGGCGACGATCGAATGCTCGCGCTCAAGTGCCAGACACAAGGGCAGAAGTTTCTGGTTGAGAGAAACCGCCGCATGCGGATTGGATCGGCACAGCGCATGGTGTCGCGAGACCACAAGACGCGGCGCAACATTGCCTGCAAGCGAGACCGCGCCGACCCCTCCCGAAGCCGCGAAGGGCAAGCCGGCAAGATCATTGCCGCAGAGATGAGGGAGTGGCGAGACTTCGGTGTGCCGATGCTCCGCCAAGCGCCCCAGGTCAGCACCGTAATCGACCAGACCGGCGATCCCCGGCATGCGTGAAAGTGCGGCAAGCAGGTCGTGGCTGGCGCGAATGCCGGTGCGGGCCGGCGCGTCGGCCACTAGGATCGGGAGCCTGACGGCGTCACGGATCGCCGCGATATGAGCGGCCACGCCCTGCATGGTCGGCTTGCTGTAATAGGGGAGCACCACCAGCAGGGCATGCGCGCCCAAAGCCTCGGCCTGTTGTGCCTGCTCTATGCTCGATCGGGTACAATGGGTCCCGACACCGGCAATCACGCGGACTTCACGCCCGACGCAGGAAATCGCCATCGACACCAGGTCTGAACGCTCCGCCTGGGTGAGCGACGTCGCTTCCCCGGCGAGGCCGGCAACGACGACGCCGGTGACGCCTTGATCGCGCTGCATCTGCAGCAGTTTCGCAAAGCCTGCGAGATCGACCGCACCGTTTCGAAACGGTGTGACGAGATCGGTGTAAAAACCTTCGGGCCAGCCTCGCATGTCAGGCATGAAGGGACCTCGCGCCGCGCCCACAGGAAGCGGAAACGAGTGCCAGGAGGATGGCTGCACAACGGTCCGGATGCATGCCTGCGCCACAAAGGGAGTGGTCGCTGTCGCTCGCGGCGACCCGGCACGACCATAGGCTGCCGGAGAAACTCAGATGCTGCAGTTCGAGCGCAGGACGTGCCCGCGAAAGCAGGAACAGGAGAGCCTCTAGATAAGCGCCGGTGTCCATGGCCTCGCGAAAATAACGGCGGTCGCGGGAATCCTGTCGGCAGGTCGACAGCGTTTCCAGAAGCGTGAAGGCTTCCCAGATGTGATGTTCTCCTGCCTTGGGAAGCTCGGCCAGTCGCTCCTTCAACTCGTCGATGCGTTCATCGACCGTCAGGGGCTGGCCATTTCGGAAAATGCTCGTCTGCATGTTCGATCCTCGATCGGATCGGTCGCGGGAGCCTCAAGGCTTCACCCGTCGCGCCGACCACTCGGTTGACGAACAAGAAAATATGCGCGGCAAGGTCAGCCTTCGATTGGGAAAGCTGCGGTCACACGTCAGGAATGTGTAAAGACACTGGTATCGGTCGCCGACCGTCAGAAGGCGATGGCAGCGTCCAGTGGTCCGATCGGCGTGACGCCCGAGAGCAGCGCCCTCGCCTCGTCCGCATCCTTGTGAATCTGGGCAACCAGCGGATCGAGGCCGTCGAACTTCCACTCGTCGCGGAGGAAACCGAAGAGCGAGACGGAACAGATCTCGCCGTAGAGATCGCCGGAGAAATCGAAGATGAAGGTTTCAAGCCAGGGATCGCCATTGCTGGTGACGGTCGGGCGATAGCCGAAGCTCGCGACACCATCGCGAATAATGCCGTCGGGGCGGCGGAAGCGGACCGCATAGATGCCGGGGCGCAGGGTGGCTTCCGGTGGCAGATGCATGTTGGCGGTTGGAAAGCCCAGCGTGCGGCCGAGCTGCTGGCCCTTCATGACTTCGGCCTCGACCGTAAAGCGATAGCCGAGGAGACCGGCAGCCTCAGCGACATCCCCCTCAGCGATCAGCCCGCGGATGCGGCTCGAGGACACGACCTCGGCGCCCTCGTCGCGGAAGGCATCGACGAGGCTGACGCCGAACCCATGGCGGCCGCCAGCCTGCATGAGATAGGCGGGGCCGCCTTCCCTGCCCTTGCCGAAATGAAAGTCGAAGCCGGTGACGACTTCACGGGCACCCAGCCAGTCACGCAGGATCGCTTCGACGAAGTCTTCGGCCGAGCGCTGGGAAAATTCCCGATCGAAGGGATATTCGATGACGGAATGGAAGCCCATCGCCTCCAGGATGCGGGCCCGCAAGGATGGTGGCGTCAATCGGAAAACCGGCTGGTCGGGATTGAAGACGGTGCGTGGATGAGGCTCGAAGGTCAGGACCAAGGCAGGCACGCCGAGCGCCTCTGCCCGCTCCAAGGCCCGGTTCAACACAGCCTGGTGGCCGCGATGCACGCCGTCGAAATTGCCGATCGCCACGACGCCGCCGCGCAGGGCATCGGGCAGCGGCTCCTTCTTTTCGTTGCGGTGAAAGACGGTCATCGCTGCCTGCGCCTCATGCCAGCCTGTGCATCCAGAATTGCGGCGCGACCTTCTCGCGGTCGAGGAAGAGCTTGAGCCGCGCCTCGTCGGTCACGTTATTGGTCGCATAGTCGGCGGCGTGAATGCCGCCCGAAATATAGAGAAGATTGAGGCCTGCATCGACGGCGCCCTTGACGTCGGTCGGCATGCCGTCACCGATGGCGAGTACGCGGGACTTGTCGAAATCGCCGCGGGCTTCGCGGGCAGCAGCAAGCGTCGCTTCATAGATCGGCTTGTGCGGCTTGCCGGCAATGCGGGTTTCGCCACCGAGTTCCGTATAGAAGGCAGCGACCGCGCCAGCGCAAGGAATGATGCGGTGGCCGCGCTCGACGACCAGATCCGGATTGGCGCAGATCAGCGGCACCCGGCGGGCAACGAAGTCGGTCAGCATGTCGCGGTAGTCTTCCGGTGTCTCCACCTCGTCATCGAAGAAGCCCGTGCAGACGACGCAATCGGCTTCTTCTTTCGACACCACCTCGACGTCGAGGCCATCGAAGAGCGGCAGGTCGCGCTCGGGGCCGAGCAGGTAGACCTTCTTCGGACCGGCGGCGATCAGGGTGCGGGTGACATCGCCCGAGGTGACGATGCGGTCATAAGCACTATCGGGCACGCCGATGGCGCGGAGCTGCGGGATGACGCCGATGGCCGGCCGCGGCGAATTGGTGATCAGCACCACCGTGAGCCCCTTTTCGCGGGCGGCCGTCAGGGCTTCGCCCGCCAGCGGGAAGGCGTCGATACCATTATGCAGCACGCCCCAGACATCGCAGAGAATGACGTCGTAAGCGTCGGTCACGTCGCCGAGGGTGGTAATGCTGCGGGTCATCATCTGTCCTGACTGCTGAATGTGTGTCCGGTGACATGGCAAAGGACGGGCGGCAAGGCAAGGGGCAAGCGTCGCGACGCCCGAAATTGGCAGCCTTTGCCTTCGGCGTCAGAGAAGGAAACGGGCCGCCAGCCCTAGCAGACCTGCCACGATCAGGGTCTTGCCGATGCCGAGATGGAAGCGGAAGATCATGACGGCGGCAATGACGGCGATGACCAGAGCCTGCCAGTCCAGCGAGGACCAGACCGGCAGCGGAACGGCCAGCGCGATCGGCCCGAGGCTTGCAAGCTCCACCGGCTCCACGCGCGCAAAAATGACATGCAGGGCGAACCAGACGGCGAGATTGAGGATGACGCCGACCACGGCGGCGGTGATGGCCGACAGGGCTGCACTGAGGAGACGGTTGCCGCGCAGCCGCTCGATGTAGGGAGCGCCGGCGAAGATCCAGATGAAGCTCGGGATGAAGGTGGCCCAGGCGGCGACCACGCCACCGAGCAGCCCGCCGACCAAGGGATTTAGTACCCCGCTCTCACGAAAGCCGGCAAGGAAGCCGACATAGGAGAGCACGAGAACCAGCGGCCCGGGTGTCGTCTCGGCAAGCGCCAGCCCGTCCAGCATCTCGCCGGGTTTCAGCCAGGAATAGTGCTCGACCGCGACCTGGGCGATATAGGCGAGCACGGCATAGGCGCCGCCGAAGGTGACCAGCGCCATCTTGGAGAAGAATGTCTGGACCTCGGGAAGTGCTGTTTCGGGAAGGGTAAGCCACAGGATTGGCAGCGGCGCCAGCCAGACGGCGATCCAGAAAACGAGTGCTGCAAACTGGCCGAGAAGTGGTGGGCGTGCGCGGACTTCCTCGGAGATCTCGACGGCCGCGGATGGTACGCCTCGGGCGTGGACGAGGCCGATCATGGCGGCCGCAAGCACGACAAGCGGGAACGGCAGGGAGAAAAAGAAAAGCGCCAAGAAGGCCGCCGCTGCGAGGCCGCGGTGAAAGCCGCTCTTCAAGGCCCGCTTGCCAATCCGCACCACCGCCTCAACGACGATTGCGAGAACCGCCGCCTTCAGGCCGAAGAACAGACCAGCGACCAGGCTCGCCTCCTGATAGAGCGCATAGAGAGTGGAGAGACCGAGGATGACGGCAAGTCCTGGAAGCACGAAGAGCAGGCCGGCGACCATGCCGCCCCGGACGCCATGCAGCAGCCAACCGATATAGGTGGCAAGCTGCTGGGCTTCGGGGCCCGGCAGAAGCATGCAATAGTTCAGGGCATGCAGATAGCGGTCCTCGTCGATCCAGCGCTTCTCCTCGACACAGATCTTGTGCATCAGCGCAATCTGGGCTGCCGGCCCGCCGAAGGACATCAGGCCGATCCGGGCAAAGGCAGAAACCAGTTCGCGAAATGTGGACGTGATGTCGCTGATCTTGTCCGGGGTCCCGACCGCAATGCTCATTTCTTTCCCTCACTGCGCGGACCACGGGCGACCCAATCGTGCTTTTCATCCATGGCGTCGCGCGCCCATCGATACAGGGCATCATAGATCACGAGCCCCTGCTCCAATTGATGAAGGTCGCTGGCATGAAGCCTGGACAGCCCAAGCGAGACCGCCAACAGGCCGGCAGCCTCTGCGGCGAGATCGAGCCGGTTGGTATCGGCGCCACGGACGATACGTGCCAGCGTTACGAGCGCTGGCGTTTCGAGCCCGAATTCGGCGAGCATGGTATCGAAGGTGCAGAACTCGCCGCGATGGCTCCAGAAGCCTTCGTCCATATCGAACGGGATCGCGCCGAACCGCTCGGCGACGGCGTCGACTTCCGAGGGCGCGACGAAGAGGAAACGCGCGAAGGGATCGACGAAACGGCGGATCAACCAGGGGCAGGCAATGCGATCGATCTTCGGCCGGTTGCGCGTGACCCAGAGCGTTCCGCCGGTGTGCGTCGGGAGATGCGCCATGGGTAAGCGGGGCAGCCCTGCCTCGGCCCAGGCCAAAGTGCCGCCTTCCAGCACTTCGGCCGAGATCCCCTGCAGCCGGAGATGGGCGGCCACGCCTTCACTCAGCTTTCGGCCCTTCTGGCAGATGACAACGACCGGGGCTCTGATCTCCTGCGCCCAGCCCTCGACCGTCCTGTGATCGCGGCGAACGGCCGTCGGCAACAGAAAGGGATCGGCTTCGACATCCTCGTCGATGCGCACATCCACGAGGAGGGGCGACTGGGATGATCCAAGCAAGCGAAAGAGTTTGTCTGCGGAAATTGCGCCAAAGGGTGCCATGGTCGAGGTCCGTTGTCTGGAGAAGGACGGATGCGAAATTCCGGCATGGCGCCTCATGGAGGTTTCGCGCACTCCACGACCAAACATTTTCAGATCTGCAAGGGACTGTCAAACAGTTCAACGGCTTGCACAGCGATCGTGTCGGCCCGCAGCGACGACTGAAGTCCCGCGGGATGCCGTCGCCCACCGACATGGACGGCCAGAGGCGCAACAGAAAGACAACGAAGCGCGGAATGATTTTCGTCGACGTGCTTGACTCGTCTGCGTGCTGTTCTTATCTCAGCCTCGCTGGCACTCTCCAGAGGGGAGTGCTAACAAAATCGATGCGATGCCCTTTGAGGGATCGCGAATGTCATTTGATCGAGGGATTAGACAATGGCAAGCACAACTTTCCGTCCGCTGCACGACCGCGTTGTAGTCAAGCGCGTCGAGTCCGAAGCCAAGACCAAGGGCGGCATCATCATTCCCGACACTGCCAAGGAAAAGCCGGCTGAAGGCGAAATCGTCGCCGTTGGCCCGGGCGCCCGTGACGAAAGCGGCAAGCAGATCGCTCTCGACGTCAAGGTCGGCGACCGCGTCCTGTTCGGCAAGTGGTCCGGCACCGAGGTCAAGCTCGACGGCGAAGACCTGCTGATCATGAAGGAAGCCGACATCATGGGCGTCATCGGCTGAATTCAGCCTGATACCCGTCTTCCTCTTCAACAATTCACCAATGGGCTAGATGCCCGGGAGTTTTGACAATGGCTGCTAAAGAAATCAAGTTTGGCCGCACCGCGCGCGAAAAGATGCTGCACGGCGTAGACATCCTCGCTGACGCCGTGAAGGTAACGCTCGGCCCCAAGGGTCGTAACGTCATCATCGACAAGTCCTTCGGCGCACCGCGCATCACCAAGGACGGCGTATCGGTCGCCAAGGAAATCGAACTGGAAGACAAGTTCGAGAACATGGGCGCCCAGATGGTCCGCGAAGTTGCTTCGAAGACCAACGACATCGCCGGTGACGGCACCACGACCGCAACCGTTCTTGCCCAGGCCATCGTTCGCGAAGGCAACAAGGCTGTTGCTGCCGGCATGAACCCGATGGACCTGAAGCGCGGTATCGATCTGGCCGTCGCAGAAGTCGTCAAGGACCTCCAGGCCAAGGCAAAGAAGATCTCGACTTCGGAAGAAGTCGCACAGGTCGGCACGATCTCGGCAAACGGCGACGCACAGGTCGGCCGCGATATCGCTGAAGCCATGCAGAAGGTCGGCAACGAAGGTGTCATCACCGTCGAAGAAGCCAAGACCGCTGAAACCGAACTCGAAGTCGTCGAAGGCATGCAGTTCGACCGCGGCTACCTGTCGCCCTACTTCGTGACCAACCCGGAAAAGATGGTCGCCGATCTCGACGACGCCTACATCCTCCTGCACGAAAAGAAGCTCTCGAACCTCCAGGCCATGCTGCCGGTTCTCGAAGCCGTCGTTCAGACCGGCAAGCCGCTCGTCATCATCGCTGAAGACGTCGAAGGCGAAGCTCTTGCAACGCTCGTCGTCAACAAGCTGCGTGGTGGGCTGAAGATCGCTGCCGTCAAGGCTCCTGGCTTCGGCGATCGCCGCAAGGCCATGCTGGAAGACATCGCCATCCTGTCGGGCGGCACTGTCATCTCGGAAGACCTCGGCATCAAGCTGGAGTCGGTCACGCTCGAAATGCTCGGCCGCGCCAAGAAGATCTCGATCACCAAGGAAAACACCACGATCGTCGACGGTGCCGGCCAGAAGTCGGACATCGAAGGTCGCGTTGCCCAGATCAAGGCGCAGATCGAAGAAACCACCTCTGACTACGACCGCGAAAAGCTGCAGGAACGTCTTGCCAAGCTCGCTGGCGGCGTTGCCGTGATCCGCGTTGGCGGCTCGACGGAAATCGAAGTCAAGGAACGCAAGGACCGCATCGACGACGCGCTGAACGCGACGCGCGCTGCCGTTCAGGAAGGCATCGTCCCCGGCGGCGGTACCGCCCTGCTGCGCTCCTCGACCAAGATCACCGTCAAGGGTGCAAACGACGACCAGGAAGCCGGCATCAACATCGTGCGCAAGGCCCTGCAGTCGCTGGTTCGCCAGATCGCCACCAATGCCGGTGACGAAGCGTCCATCGTTGTTGGCAAGATCCTCGACGGCGACACCGACAACTTCGGCTACAACGCCCAGACGTCGGAATATGGCGACATGATCGCCATGGGTATCGTCGATCCGGTCAAGGTTGTCCGCACGGCCCTGCAGAACGCAGCTTCGGTTGCTTCGCTGCTGATCACCACCGAAGCCATGATTGCCGAACTTCCGAAGAAGGAATCGGCTGGCGGCATGCCGGGCGGCATGGGCGGCATGGGCGGCATGGACATGATGTAAGACCCATCGGGTCTTTCATCTGGACCATCCGGTTCAGTCTTTCAGAAGGGCGGCCCTCGGGTCGCCCTTTTTCATGTCCACTGGCTCTAGTTCTTGAAGACGGTGCAGGGTACGCCCGCAGCCCTGATGTCGGCGCAGAGCTTGTTCGCCTCCTGGCGGGTTTCGCGGCCGATCCTTGCGGCATACCGGGGGCTGTAGCCGAAATTTCCGCCACGCTGACGCACGATCAGGGCGCGCTCGGCGTTGAGTGGCGCCGGCAGGCGGCTGATGGCGCGCATGAACAACTGGTCGACGATGGCCGGGCGGAAATGCGCGGCCAATTGCACGCCCCATGGCGCCCAATCTGCAGAGCCTGCAAAGACTGGCTCCTTCATCCGGCGCTTGTCGGCGAGTTCAACGCAGGCCTCCTGAAAGCTCAAGGCTTCGTCCAATGTCGGCGCTGCGATCTCCGGCGGCTGATCCCGCCACATCTCGACCGTCGCACCCGTGATGGCGAAAACATAGTCCCGCGTTTCGATAGGCAGGCGCTCGGTGGACAGGAACCGTGAAAAACCGTTTTCGCCGGCGTTGTAGGCCGCGGCGGCGAAGCCGAAATTTCCAAAGCGGGTCCTCAGTTCGACGAGATAGGCGGCGGATGCATCGAGCGCCTCCAGAACGTCGAAACTGTTTGAAAGCCCACGAATGCGCGCCGTGCCGGGCATGAACTGGGCGATGCCTTCCGCCCCCTTCGGGCTGACCGCCTCTGGTCGGAAGAGGCTCTCCCGCCAGATCAGGCGAGCGAAAAAGGCAGGCGGCATGTCGTGCACTTCCGAAAAATGGCCAATCGCACCGCAGAGATCGGCGTTGAAGCTGTCACGCCTGATACACAGAGAAGACGATCCATAGATGCCCTCATAGAGGCATGCCGGCTCCTCTGTCGAAATCGACGGCTCGGCATGCACGCTCGTGGTGCCGTAGGCTACCGCAGTCACGAGAATGCCACCCACCAGGATAAAGGCTCGTCGCGTGATATCCATCCAGACCTGCACTCCCGTCGACGGAAAGATGGATCCGATGGTATTCGCTTTCGCCACCAGAGCAAACGATTCGACCTGTCGGTCTTTCAACCGGACCGCAAGGTTCAATCCTCGAGAAGGGCGACCCCGGGATCGCACTCTTTGCGTACCGCCCTTGGTGTGCCCAAAGATGGCGCGGCCCCATCTGTCAGCGGCGGTTGACACTGGCCTACCCCATGCAACAAATTGCCCGCACCGGAGACAGACGGCAAGTCGAGTCGATTGGTGTATCTCAACAAAACATCGTTAATATTATTTATTTCTAATATTTTAAGACTTTCAAAATTGAAACAGTTCCTGCTCCATTTCGAAACATGAGCGTTTTCACGTTGAATAAATCATGGTAACGAAACCGCTAATTCCGGCGCGTGCAAGATTTTCTTCTTCAACCTTCTTGTGGGAGACGGTTGAAAGCTTGGTCGAGCTTGCGCGCTCAGGAGATCAGGCATCGTCGCGACGGAGGTAACTCGCGGCAATGTTCTACGGCCTGGAGACCAGCCGGATCGGCTTGACGGTCTCGGCAGCGATGTCAGGGCTCTTCCATGGAGGGGAGCGCGATGTCTGCGGTTCCGGCGGACCGCTTGAAAGACCTGGTGAACGGATATCCGCTCGCCCGGCATTTCCGGTCTCGGCCGGATGGGGGCGGCTTCGGAGAAGAATCTCCCGGGCTGGAGAAATTGGGGCCAGTTCTGGCTATCGACTTGGGGATCGCCTTGTTCAAAATCGCGAATGCTGATCTTGCGACCACCTTCATGGTGAGCGAACAGGAAGGAGACGGCCTGCTGGGACAGCATGCTTGCCGCTTCGGCCTGTCAGAAGACTGGACGGGTGATCTGACCAACGGGCTTCTCAAGCTGGGAGAAAATGCGCGCGCTTTGCATGGACTGAACACGCATGAATGCGGACTGCTGACGGTCATGCGCTGCTATGATCCGGCGGATCGCGGACACATTTTGCGGCTTTTCGAACAAGCCGCCACGCAGCCATCGCGCTTCTGCTATTCGACCACGATCGTTTCGGCGTCGCAGCATCGGCAACCCGTCTTCTGCATAGGCGAGTCTTCCGGCTTCGAAAACACCGGTGGCAACATGGTCGGGCTTTTCATCTTCCCACGTTTCCAATTGCCAACGACAGCCTCCCTCACGCCTGCCTGAGTTCTGCCAAGCCTGCACTCCCAGGCCAGCTTCAAACGGAGCTCGCCGCAAATCCGGGTCTCTTTTCGTTTCCTTTTTGTGAACGATCAGTCAAAGACTGTTCATCTATGCCTGCGACAAAAAAGCAGGCATCTAGGCCCCAGAAACTGAAACCACCGGGCAAAAGGGGTTTCAGGCATCAACGCCAAATGGAGCCTCCCCCATGTCGTCCACCAATAATGCACTTCTCGTCCTCGTCCGCGTTCTCCTGTCCTTCATGTTCATCATGGCTGGTTACGGCAAGCTCGCCGACCCCGCCGGCACTGCCGGCATGATCTCCGGCGCCGGCCTGCCAGCTGCCGACCTGCTGGCCTATGCCGCCGGTCTCTTCGAACTCGTCGCCGGCCTCTTCATCCTCGTTGGCTTCCAGACCAGGATCACTGCCTGGACCATCGCTCTCTTCTGCGTATTCACCGGTCTCGTCTTCCACACCGGCACCGTTGCCATCGAAGGCTGGCCGGAAGGCGCTCTCGGCTGGATCAACACGCTGAACCAGATCATGGTCATGAAGAACGTCACGCTGGCCGGCGGTTACATCGCTCTCGCCATCACCGGCGCCGGCGCCTACTCGATCGACGCCCGCCGCGGTTCGGCTTCCGCCGTCGCTGCCTGATATCCCTGCCCCACAAGGCAAAAAGAAACCCGCTGGAGCGATCCGGCGGGTTTTTTCGTATCTCTGATTTCCACTTAAGACTTTTGCGCCAGCCAGACTGTCGCGCCACCGCATGCGGGATCTTCGACCACATGTCGCAGAACCTGAAAGCCGTTTTCCGACAGGAGGGACCGATACTCCTCGGGATCGAGGCTCGCGTGATACATCGGCTCGCCCTCGAACTCGCCGAGGGCCACGCCGGCCGCGGGCCCCGATGTGAACATCAGCGTAGCGCCGCTTGCGGCATGGGATGCAAAGCGCGGGAACATCGCCCGCTGCGCCTCGGGCGTCAGATGGAAGAAGCTGTGCCAGGCGATGATCGCATCGAATGTCCGCCCCAGCGCCAGGTCCCGCATATTGCCGACATGAAAATCATGTGCCGGGAACCGCTCCCGGCAAAGGCGGATAAGGGGTTCGGAGACGTCCAACCCGGTGACGAAGAAGCCCCGATCGATCAGGTCCGCCGCGATGGGTTCGCCGGAGCCACAGCCGAGGTCGAGTACATGGGCACCGGGAGACAACGGCGCGACAAGCAGGTCCAGCCAGGGACGCTCGAAGCCGTTCTTCCCGCGCACGCGATCAAAGGCCTCTGCATGACGCGCATACAATCCGGGGATGGCATCCGCGTGTGACATGTGGCCCTCAGAGTACGCCGCTGATGGCCTCGACGATCCGGCCGATCATGGGATTGCCGTCATGCTCCGGCTTCCGCGCCCGCACAAGACAAGCCTCGGATCGCAGGATCACGCCATCCGACAGCACCTTCAGGTGGTTGGCGCGGAGCGTCGAGCCGGTCGAGGTGATATCGACGATGATATCTGCCTGGCCGGCGGCGGGGGCGCCTTCGGTGGCGCCCAGGCTCTCGACGATGCGATAGAGCTGGATGCCGTGTTGGCGCGAAAAATGCTGCTGCGTCAGGCGCCAGTATTTGGTGGCGATCGCAAGCCGCCGGCCATGGCGGGTGCGGAATTCGGCGGCGACATCGCCGAGATCAGCCATGGTGTCGACGTCGTACCAGATCTCGGGAACGGCCACGACGACATCGGCATGGCCGAAGCCGAGGCGCGCCGCGATCTCGACACGGGCGTCTGCTTCCGCCAGCCCTTCGCGGATCAGGTCCTCGCCGGTCACGCCGAAATCGACCGTGCCATTGCCGATCTCGCGCGAGATCTCGGAGGCCGAGAGATAGGCGATCTCGACATCGTCGAAGCCTTCGACCCGGCCGCGATAGGAGCGGTCATTGCCGACGGCGACGATCTTCATTCCGGCCTTTTCAAAGATGGCGGAGGCATCGTCCTTCATGCGCCCCTTGGAGGGCAGACCGATGGTAATGGTCATGACGCGCTCCTCTCGGTCTCAATGCGATCCAGCCAGAGCGAGAAGCCGACGGCCGGGATATGCGTCTCGGCGCCGAGCAGCGTCAGCAGACGGTCGAAGCGGCCGCCGCCGGCGAGTACGGCGGGTTTGCCCTTCACCGCCACCTCGAAGACGAGGCCGGTGTAATAATCCAGCGGGCGGCCAAAGGCGGCGCGGTAGGTGATCAGGTCGAGATCGACGCCGGTGCTGGCGAGCGCTGCTACGCGCTCGTCAAAGCGGGTCAGTGCCGGCCCGAGCTTCAGACCTGCTGCATCGGCAAAGCCGGCAAGGGCTGCGGAGGAATCGGCGAGCGGCAGTTCGAGCGAGAGGAATTCACGGAGCAGCAGCAGAGCCGCGCCGTCAAGGCGAGTCTCCGAGAGCTCCAGCTTCTCCTTCAGGCGGCGGGCGATCTCGGCGGGCGTGCGGCTGGCATTGGTGAGATAGCCGGTTTCCTGCATGGTGGCGTCGATATGGGCAATCAGGGCGTCCTGATCACCGTTTGCGAGCAGTGCAGACACTTGCGGATCGAGACCCGGCACCGGCGTCGGGGTGGCGAGCCTGCGCAGGAGCTGGTCGATCTGATCGGGATTGCCGAAGGCCTGGATCAGGCGTTTCTGCCAGCCGGCGGGCAGGCCGAGCGCCTTGACGACGGCTTCGAAGACCGACTGGTCGCCCAGGGTGACGGTGAGCGGCTTGGTCGGCAGCAGGCGGGTGAGGATTGCGACGCTGTCTGAAATCGCGCGGGCATCCGAGGCGGCGACGGCGATGTCCCCTAGATCTTCGATGCCGGCCTGGTAAAATTCCTGCGGACCTTCACGGCGCTGGCGGAAGACTTCCCCGAGATAGGCATAACGCTTCGGCGTGCCGGTCGCGGTTTCGATGTGGCGCAGGCAGACGGGGATGGTGAATTCCGGGCGCAGGCAAAGGCTTTCGCCGCGCTCGTTCTCGGTCAAGAAGATGCGCCGGCGCAGGTCCTCGCCCGCCATGTCGAGGAAGGGCGCCGCCGGCTGGATCACGGGCGTATCGACGCGGGTGGTGCCGCGCGATACGAATTCCTGGAGGATGGTACCGGCGAAATCGGGCATGTCGGTCAGGGGCATGAGATTAAACCTGGAATGTGTTGATACCCCCCTCTGCCCTGCCGGGCATCTCCCCCACAAGGGGGGAGAGCGGATTGGGGCCGGCGTCTCGCACTGACCCCACTCTCCCCCCGTGTGGGGGAGATGTCACGAAGTGACAGAGGGGGGTAAAAGCCCGGCACTACATCAACCATGATTATTCAACCAACTGCCCGCATCAACTCGATCCGATTGCCGAAGGGGTCATAGACATAAAGTCTTTCAAATCCCTGCAACGGTTCATCCGAGATGACCTTGAACCCGGCGGCATCAATTCGAGCCGTCAATCCGGCGAGTTCATCGACAAGCAAAGCCGGATGCGCCTTTCGCGCCGCCCGAAAATCCTCTTCCACCCCGAGATGGATGCGAAGATCACCTTGCTCAAACCAGCACCCGCCACGCCGTGCGAGATTCTCCGGCTTCGGCACTTCATGCAGTCCCAGCACATCGCCATAGAAGGCGCGCGCCTGGTCTTCACCACCCGGCGGCATGGCCAGCTGAACATGGTGAAGTGCCAGAAAGGCCATTACTTCCCCTTGGCCCGGCGGCGATCTTCGGCCTGTGCGGCCAGGATCTGTTTGACCTTCGCCACCAGCTCCGCCTCGGGCACGACTTCCTGGGCCACGCGGGCCTCGCGCCATTCGGCATTGTCGGTGATCTCGCCGGAGAGGCGCTTGCCCTCGATCAGGTCCTTGATCTGAACGACGCCTTGCGCGCGCTCGTCACCACCCTGGATGATGGCGATAGGGGCGCCGCGGCGGTCGGCATATTTCAGCTGGTTGCCGAACTTCTTCCAGTTTCCCTGGTACATTTCGGCGCGGATGCCTTCTGCGCGCAGCTGTTGCGTAAAGCGCTGGTAGCGGCCCATGCTTTCGACATCGCCATCCATGACGGTGACGAGGACGGGGCCGAGGACTTCGTCCTGACCGAGCTTGCCTAGGTTCTTCAGCGCCGTCATCAGGCGCGAGACGCCGATCGAGAAGCCCGTGGCCGGGACCGGCTGGCCCATGAAGCGCGAGACGAGCCCATCGTAACGTCCACCGCCGCCGACCGAGCCGAAGACGACCTTTTCGCCCTTTTCGTTGGTGACGTCGAAGGTGAGTTCGGCTTCGTAAACGGGACCGGTGTAGTATTCGAGGCCACGGACGACGGAGGGGTCAATCTTGATGCGGTCTGGGCCATAGCCTGCTGCTGTTATCAAGCTATGGATAGTATCCAGCTCCTCGAAGCCAGCGTTGTATGCTACGTTATTCGCAGCGCTCGCATTAATCTCAGCAACTCTCGATGACGGTCCCATTTCAAGGTAGGGCTGCTTCAGAAGTACCGAGATAAGGAATTCGATGCTCTCGGAATCCAGCCCAGCACCCTTAGTGAAGTCGCCGGACTCATCTTTGCGGCCAGGACCTAGCAACAGGCGAACGCCTTCCGGACCAAACTTGTCGAGCTTGTCGATGGCGCGCAGCACGCCCAGACGCCGTCCCGCATTCTCCTCGCCGCCGAGGCCAATCGCCTCCATGACACCGTCCAAAACCTTGCGGTTGTTGACCCGGATCACATAGTCGCCGCGCTTGATGCCCAGCGCTTCCAGCGTGTCGGCCATCATCATGCACATTTCGGCATCGGCCTGGACGCCGGGGGCGCCGACGGTGTCGGCATCGAACTGCATGAACTGGCGGAAGCGGCCCGGGCCCGGCTTCTCGTTGCGGAACACGTAGCCGGCGCGATAGGTGCGGAACGGCAGCTGGATTTCCTGAAAGTTCTCCGCGACATGACGGGCCATGGGCGCGGTCAGGTCGTAGCGCAGCGACATCCACTGTTCGTCGTCATCCTGCAGCGAGAAGACGCCTTCGTTCGGGCGGTCACTGTCGGGCAGGAATTTGCCGAGCGCATCGGTGTATTCGAAGAGCGGTGTTTCGATCGGGTCGAAGCCATAGCGCTCATAGACCTCGCGGATGGTCTCCATCATCTGGTTGGCGGCACGGATATCGGCAGCCTCGCGATCGACGAAGCCGCGCGGCAGGCGGGCCTTCAGCTTCTGGGGCTTCTTGTTCTTATCGCTCATGATGACAACCGGAATTTCGTTTCAAAAAGGTGCCGGTGTCTTAGAGGATCAAGGATTTGGCGGCAAGGGCGAAGGCGGGTGGGGTGAAGGGCCGATGCTGGAAAATGGGTGTGTTTGGTGGTAAGTTCGCACGCGAAACCAGAGGTTGGACCGATGAACAAGCGCGTCACGCTCGACATGCCGGAAGAAATGCATCAGTTGATCGTCGAATACGCGTCGGAGGCGGGTGCCGAGCCGGATGATTATCTGCGTCAGATGATCCAGCGCGAACTGGAAAATCTGCAGGATCTTGCTGCGGCGGACGAGGCCATGAAGCGTATCAGGAGCGGCGAGGACAAGGTTGTCAGCTCCGAGGAGTTCTGGCGTGGCCTGGACGATTGAGTATCGTCAGCCCGTTCGGAAAACGATCGACAAACTCGATCCCGTTGTTCGCCGCCGTATAAAGCAGTTTCTGGAAGAGCGGCTTGCCAAACACGACAACCCCAGAAGCCTCGGAGATCCCCTTCAAGGGAGTCTGCTCGGTGGTTACTGGCGTTACCGGGTTGGCGACTACCGCATCATCTGCGATATCCAGGACGGCAAACTCGTCGTGCTCGTTGTCGAGATCGGCCATCGCAGCTCCGTCTATCGGTAAGACATGATCCTCGAAGCCCTGAACTATGCCGCCAGCTGGCCGCTGACCTCGGCCGCGCATCGTCCGTTCATCCGCTCCTCCGTCAATCTCTGGGCGCGGGCAATCCGTTGCGCCTCGGCCTGGGCCGAGCATGAGCGCCGGACAAAGGCGGCCATTCTCGCGGCCGCTGAAGGATGCCGGCAGCGGCGGACGGTGGTGGTGCTCGGTTCCGGGCTGTTGCGCGACGTGCCTGTCATGGAGCTTTCTCGGCTGTTCGACACGGTGGTGCTCATCGATCTCGTGCATCTCGCCAGCGTAAGAAGCTGGCTGACGGTCAAGCGGCTGAAGAATGTCCGGCTGATCGAACGGGATCTTTCCGGCCTCGATGCGCTGCTTGCCGGTCAGTCCATGGAGCCGCTCGCGTTTCTCCGGCAGGTGCCCTACCTTGATCTCGTCGTCTCCGCCAATCTGCTGTCGCAGATCGGGATCGGCGCCGATCGACGGTTGGACGGTCATGCGGACAAGGGCCTCCTCCTTCGTCAGGTGATAGCAGCGCATGTCGAGGGTCTGGCGCAGATTCCGGCCGAGACCTGCCTCGTCACGGATAGCAGCTACACGGTCATCGACCGCAGCGGGGGACGTCACGAAACGGCCGATCTGATGCACGGCGTCGATCTGGGCCATGCGTGGCAAAGCTGGGACTGGCCGGTGATCCCCTTCGGCGAGGAAAGCCGGGATTACCAGATCCTGCATCATGTGATTGCCCGGTAAGTCTCTCGCCTTGCTTTCGTCCCGATCGCAGCCCATCTTCCCTCCATGATGTCACTCGCACGCCTTCTGCTGCTCATCGCGGCCCTTGCCTATGGCGCCATGCCCATGAGCGGCATGTCGGCCCTGGCGATGCCTGCGGCGCATGCGATGGATGCTGGCAGCGATCTTAGTGAGTCGGCCGCTGCATCAATGGCGATGGCGGATATCGATTGTCCGCATTCGGCTGCAGGACTTTCCGTTGCGGATGCTGCTGATGGCGATCTGGGTCATCCATCCAAGCCAATGAAGACGGTCTGGCATTGCGCGGCCTGTCTCACGCTGCCCGCCGATACCGTGCTTGCTGACAGTGGCAAGCCGGCGCGCGCTGCAGAAGCGTCAGCGCTTCCCTCAAGGCTCGTGTCGCAGCTGCGTGCACCGGCAACGCCCCCTCCCCGCGCCTGATCCGATGACACCGCGCGGCCTTTGGCTTCGCGCAATTTTATCATCGATCAGCACAGGAGATATCAATGCTGAAGACCATTCTCGTTGCGGCATCGCTTGCGACCGCACTTTCCACGTCGGCTGTCCTTGCCCAGGACAACACCATGCATCAGGGCCATGACATGTCCTCGATGGACCAAACCACCATGGATCACGGCGCGATGGGCGACAGCCCGTCGTCCAAGGCCTTTGCCGAGGCCAATGCCAAGATGCACAAGGACATGGTCGTTCCGCTCACCGGCAACGCCGATGTCGATTTCGTACAGAGTATGATCCCGCACCATCAGGGCGCGATCGATATGGCAAGGATCGTGCTCGAACATGGCAAGGATCCCGAAATCCGCAAGCTGGCCGAGGAGGTGATCGCGGCCCAGGAGGGTGAGATCGCCATGATGAAGGCTTGGCTGGCCAAGAACGGCCAGTAAGGTTCGCAAAATCCGGAAACCGCAATGGCGCTCAAGGGCGCCATTGCTTTGCCCGAGAGACGGATTAGTCTGCCCCTCCTGATCGATAAGGAGGCGTCATGTCCAACCGCCCTGTCTCCGTAATCGGCTTCGATGCCGATGACACGCTCTGGCAGAACGAGCAGTATTACAAGCTGACCGAAAGCCATTTCCGCGGCCTGCTCTCCGAGTTTGCCGAGGGCGAGCACGTGTCCGAACGCTTGCTCGAGGCCGAGAAGCGCAATCTCGCCCACTACGGCTTCGGCATCAAAGGTTTTACCCTCTCGATGATCGAGACGGCGCTTGAGATCACGGAGGGTCGGGCGCCCTCATCCGTGATCAGCGAAATCCTTGGCATCGGACGCGATCTTTTAAGCCACCCGGTCGAATGCCTGCCGCATGCCCGCGATGCGCTGGAGGCGCTTTCGGGCAAATATTTCCTCGTGCTGATCACGAAGGGCGATCTCTTCGACCAGGAACGCAAACTCGCGCAATCCGGGCTTGGCGACTATTTCGATGCGGTCGAGATCGTGTCCGACAAGACGGCCACTACCTATCGGCGGATCTTCGGCAAACATGGCGAAGGACCGGAGCGGGCAATGATGATCGGCAATTCGCTGAAGTCCGACATCGTGCCGGCGATCGCGGCTGGTGCCTGGGGTGTTTTCGTGCCGCATGAACTGACCTGGGTGCTGGAGCATGTCGACAAGCCCGAGGAAGCGCCACGCTTCCGCGAGATCCCGGATCTCGGGCATGTGCCTGAGCTTGTCGCCAACCTGCAGCCCTGAGGACCTCATGCGATCCTTCGACGAGATCTACGCACTCGCCGTCGCCCGAAAGGGCGACGACGGTGTTCTGGAGAGCCTGCAGCATCCGAAGTCGCAGGCCGAGATCGTCGCCATGCCGGATGATCGGTTCCTGGCGCTGATGACCCAGTGCATCTTCCAGTCCGGCTTCAACTGGAAGGTCGTGGAAGCGATGTGGCCCGGCTTCGAAGCGGCCTTCGAGGGCTTCGACATCGGGCACTGCGCCATGCTGCATGACGAGGATTTTGCGCGGCTCGTTTCTGATACGCGGATCGTGCGGCATGGGCCGAAGATCAGGGCGGTGCAGGAAAACGCCGTGTTTCTCTCCGGGATTTCTCAAGAGCATGGTTCGGCCGGCCCTTTCTTCGCCAGTTGGCCGAGTGACAATTACATCGGGCTACTCGACCTCCTGCAGAAGAAGGGCTCACGGCTTGGCGGCAATACCGGTCAGTATTTCCTGCGTTTTGCCGGGATCGACAGCTTCATCCTGTCGCAGAGCGTGGTGAACCGGCTGATCGCAGAGGGCGTGGTCGACAAATCGCCGACATCGGCGAAGGACAAGGCGACGGTGCAGGCGGCGTTCAACATTTGGCGGGCGCAATCTGGCCGCTCGCTCACCGAGATCAGCCGCATTCTCGCCGTCAGCATCGACTGACGGTCAGGGACGGACGAGCTGTGCTCTCAGCTCCTCGTTTCGAGCACGACAGCAGCAGCCTTCGATATGGTCGTTGACCAGGCCCATGGCCTGCATGAAGGCATAGACCGTGGTCGGCCCCACAAAGGTCCAGCCGCGCTTCTTCAAGTCTTTCGACAGGCGGATCGAGGTGGGCGAGGTGGGATTGGCCTTAAGCGTCGCATAATCCATGCGCGACGGGCGCTCACTCGAATCGGGCTCGTAACTCCAGAAGTAGCGAGCAAGTGAGCCGTACTCCGCCTGGAGATCCACAGCGCGGCGAGCGTTGTTGATGGTCGAGACGATCTTGCCGCGATGGCGGATGATGCCGGCGTCGGCGAGGCAGCGGGTTATGTCGTCATCATCGAAGCGTGCGACCTGATGGAAGTCGAAACCGGCAAAGGCGGCGCGGAAGTTTTCGCGCTTTCTCAGGATCGTCAGCCAGGAGAGGCCGGACTGAAAACCTTCGAGGCAGATCTTCTCAAACAGCCTTATATCATCCGTGACCGGTCGGCCCCATTCCTCGTCATGATAGCGGCGGTAGTCTTCAAGCCCGCCATGCCAGAAGCAACGGTCGAGACCGTCCTCTCCCCGGATCAGGCCTTCCGCGATCATGTCCATGCGATTCTCCCCCGATGCGAGCACGCGTTTACCATTTGTTCACGAGTTTTCCAAACCGGATGCTAACCCTTCCGAAAGGTTTACGGCCTCGATCGCATTTTCATGAACGCCTCTTTACCAATTGGCGGGGCTGGCTCTGGCACGATCCGGTGGAATTGGTGGCATGTCCTGCCGCCGCATCCGGTCCCAAGTTCATGAGTTGTCCGATGTCGAAGAAATCTATGCTGTTGGCCGTTCTGGCCTGCCTGCCGCTTGCCCTGCCCGCCCATGCCAATGACCGCTATCAGAGCCGTCCGCCCGTGATGGTGAGCCCTGATCTGCAGGCGTCCTGGGTGTTGCAGCTGGGTGGCGTGCCCGCGCAGACGCGCAATTCCGCGATGCCGCAGCGCCAGCGCCAGGTCGTTCCGGCAGGCCGCCAAAGGGTGGTCGTTCAGCCGCAGCAGGTGCTTCGCCAGCAGCCGATGCAACAGCAGCGTCGCGTCGTCCAGCAGCGTCGCGTGCTTTTCCCGCAGCAGCAGCCGTCGCCGCAACAGGTCGCGATGCGGCCGGACAAGCCGGTTCGGACCCAGATCGACCCGCAGTTCCTGCCGCAGATGGTTCAGTATCAGACCAAGCACAAGCCCGGCACGATCGTCATCGATACGCGTGAACGCTTCCTCTATCTCGTGATGGCCGACGGCATGGCCAAGCGTTATGGCGTCGGCGTCGGCAAGCCGGGCTTCGAATGGGCCGGCACGCACAAAGTCACATCGAAGCGCGAATGGCCGGATTGGCGTCCGCCGCAGGAGATGATCGCCCGCGAGGCGGCCAAGGGTCACTTCCTGCCCGCACATATGCCCGGCGGCCCGGAAAATCCGCTCGGCGCCCGCGCACTCTATCTGGGCTCAACGCTCTACCGCATTCATGGGACCAACGCTCCCTGGTCGATCGGCAACGGTGTTTCCTCCGGCTGCATCCGTATGCGCAACGAGGATGTCACCGATCTCTACGAGCGCGTGAAGGTGGGCACCAAGGTCATTGTGATCTGAGGCACCGGTCCGATCACAAGGCTTGGATTAGGTCTTGCTTTGCAAAAGGAAGAAGCTAGGCTCAAGCCCTGCAAATTCAGGGGATAGAATATGCTCAAGACAATTTCGAAGAGCGTCACCGCCGCCATGCTGGCGGTGACCTTTGCCATGCCGCTGCCGGCCTCCGCCATCAGCCTCGACCGCATCCAGACCACAAGTGACGTCACGCTCGTTGCGCAGCAGCGCAAGGAAGTGCCGGAGAAGTTCAAGCGCAAGGTCGTGCGCCTGACGACGGACGAAAAGCCGGGCACGATCATCATCGATACGAACAACAAGTTTCTCTACTATGTCGAGGGCAACAACCGCGCGACGCGCTATGGCGTCGGCGTCGGTCGTGAAGGCTTCGGCTGGTCGGGCGTGGTGAAGATCGGTCGCAAGGCAGAATGGCCGGAATGGCGTCCGCCGGCAGAGATGCGTCGCCGCGAGGCCGCCAAGGGCCATATCCTGCCGGTCGTGCAGGAAGGTGGACCGGACAATCCGCTCGGCGCGCGCGCCATGTATCTCTACAAGGGTGGCCGCGATACGATCTTCCGTATCCATGGCACAAACCAGCCCTGGACGATCGGTCTCAACATGTCGTCCGGCTGCATTCGCATGATGAACAAGGATGTCGAGCATCTCTACGATCGCGCTGCGATCGGCTCCAAGGTCATCGTCATTGGCCCCGGCGGACGTCAGGGCGACGTTTCCTTCGACGACAAGGGCGTGGATATCCTGCGCACGATCTTCGGCGGCTGAGACGGCCTCCTTTCCGATACATGAAAAGGCTGCGCCGATGAGGCGCGGCCTTTTTTCGTGTCATGAAGCTGTTGCCTCGGCGGTGCAGTCTCCGCTGGCAACGGGGTTCGGGGCCCCGATGCCGACATGCATCGTTTTCGGGGACTTGTTCATGACCAATCGTTCGCTTGCGCTCGCCCTTGCCGGCGGGTGCTTCACACTGATCGCCACCGTGCCGGCGACCGCTGAAATGGGTGTCTCCGTCTATGGCGGTTTTCAGACGGCACCACACAGCGATATCGAGGTTTCGGACGGACCGGATTTCCGCGCCGGCTGGGAAGGCAAGTCCTTCGAGATGCCACCCTATTACGGCGTGCGCGGAACCTGGTGGATGACTGATCTGGGCAAACCCAATCTCGGCCTTTCCGTCGATTTCACCCATGCCAAGGTCTATGCCGACAGCGAAACGCTGAGCGCCTCCGGCTGGTCGCAGTTCGAATTCTCCGACGGCATCAATCTGCTGACGCTGAACGCGCTCTATCGCATGCCGATCGAGGGGACGAAGTTCGTGCCTTACGTCGGCGCGGGTGCCGGCATCAATGTGCCGCATGTGGAAGTGACGCGCGGTTCGGGCCGGACCTTCGAATACCAGCTCGGCGGCGCGACCGTCCAGGCGCAGGCCGGTGTGGCCTATGATTTCAACGAGAGCTGGTCGGCTTTCGTCGAGTACAAGGGCAACTATTCCTGGGTCGATGTCGACATCGATTCCGGCGCGTCGCTGAAGACCAACATCCTGACGAATGCCGTCAATGTTGGTGTCAGCTACCGGTTCTGACAGTCATCGCTTGATGTCGCAGAATATGGCGCCTTCATGGGCGATGATGGTCTCCGCGCCTACGGTGCTTCCCATCTTCAGCTTCTCGACCTTCAGATCGTAGCGGCCCTTGAAACGGGTGGCGGAGCCTCGATCGGTGATCATCGACATGGTCACCCGATAGAGTGGCTCCCTTTCCGGCGCAAAGGCATGAATGCTGAAGCGCAGGTCGCGATCGTCAATCCAGTACTGGCGTAGCATGTCCGAATTGATCTGGAAGCGGCGGAAGCCTGAAGGGGCGGACTTGTCCTTTACCCCGGCCATGCCGCGGAAATGCACGAGCTTTTCCTGGTCCTTGCTGCTGAAGCCGCTTTCCAGCGACAGATCGACGACAGGATCCGAAGAGGCGCAATAGATCCGCTCCGCCGCGTCGGCCGGCCCGGCAAAGGGACAGAAAAACAGCATCACCGCAAACAGGGGTTTCTTGGACATGTCGACCTCCCAGGATGTACCATCCTGGGGTAAAGTCTAAAAGAAATCGCTTAACAATTCGCTCAGGCCGACGTGCGACGATCAAGCGCTATGGGGCGCGGGCCGCCATAGGCCCAGTTCAACAGTTCCACCGTATGAACAATCGGAATGCCTGTGGCCGAGCCGATCTGGGTCATGCAGCCGATATTGCCGGCGGCGATGACATCAGGCTTCGTCGACTCGATGTTCTTCACCTTGCGGGCCTTCAGTCTGGCTGAAATCTCGGGCTGCATGATGTTGTAGGTGCCGGCGGAGCCGCAGCAGAGATGGCCTTCCGGCGGGTCCTTGACCGTAAAGCCGGCCGCCTTCAGAAGCAGCTTCGGCGCCATCGTCACCTTCTGGCCGTGCTGCAGGGAGCAGGCGGAGTGATAGGCAACCGTCATGCCCTTGGTTTCCGCGATCGGCAGATCGAGGGCCGAGAGATATTCGGTGACGTCCTTGGCAAGCGCCGAGACCCGCGCCGCCTTCTCCGCATAGGCATGATCGAGGCGCAGCATGTGGCCGTAATCCTTGATGGTCGTGCCGCAGCCTGAGGTCGTGACAATGATCGCGTCGAGGCCGCCCGCATCGATGGCACGCGTCCAGACGTCGACGTTGCGGCGGGCGCTGTCGAGTGCCTGTTCCTCGCGGCCCATATGGTGGACGAGCGCGCCGCAGCAGCCCTCGCCTTGTGGGACGACCACCTCGACGCCGAGGCGGGTGAGGAGCGAGATCGCCGCTTCGTTGATGCCGGGATCAAGCACGGGCTGGGCGCAGCCGGTGAGGATCGCGACACGGCCACGGCGCCCAGCGGTCGCGGCATGGGTGGCGGGCTTGGCGAAGTCCGAGGGTGGCGCAACACTCGAGGGGGCGAGCCTCAGCATTGCGGCCATGGGCTTCAGGGCCTTTACTTGATCGAACAGTCCAGCAAAGGGGCGGCCGAGGGCGGCGAGTTTGAGTGCCAGGCGGAAGCGGCCCGGATAGGGCAACACCATGGCCAGCATGTTCCGCGTCAGCCGGTTCATCAGCGGGCGGCGATAGGTCTTTTCGATATGGGTGCGGGCATGGTCGACCAGATGCATGTAGTCGACGCCCGAGGGACAGGTCGTCGTGCAGGCGAGGCACGAGAGACAGCGGTCGATATGGGTAACGATCTGCTCGTCTGCCGGACGGCCGTTTTCCAGCATGTCCTTGATCAGGTAGATCCGGCCGCGCGGGCTGTCGAGCTCGTTGCCGAGCGTCACATAGGTGGGACAGGTGGCGGTGCAGAAGCCGCAATGCACGCATTTGCGCAGGATGCTCTCGGCTTCCGCGACATGGGGATCGGCGAGCTGCTCGGCGGTGAAATTGGTCTGCACGCTTTTCCTCCCCCGGAGCGGCCGGCATGGCCGCTCCCATGACTTCTAATCAGATCCACCAGCTGGTGGGACGGGCAATGGGTTCGCCGGCGGAGGCCTTTTGCAGCCCGATGACGCAGCGGACGACGATCCAGATGGCGACGCCGAAGATCAGGACCACGCCGATGGCCACGAGCATCAGGATGCTTGCGATCAGCGCGTAGAGCAGACCGATCCAGAAGGTGCGGATGGCGTAGGTGTAATGCGTATCGATCCAGGCCGCGCTCTTGCCGCGGTTCACATAGGCCATGATCAGCCCGACGATGCCGGTGAGGCCGACAACGAAGCTGACGAGATAGAGGACATAGACGACCTGGACATTCATGCGGCCAGGGGAAAACCAGCCCTCGCCACCAGAGGTCGTGGGCGGCTGGTATTGCGGATCAGTCATGACAAAACTCCTTGCGTCATAAGACCGGGATTGAAGATCCCGTGTGGGTCGAGTTTTGCCCTGACTCGGGCGGAAAGCAAAGCGACGGCGGGTGCTTGCGGCTCGAAGGCCGGGATTTCGGAGCGGATCTGCGGTGCGGCCCTCAGCAGCGTGGCATGGCCGCCACCCAGGGTGCGGATGCCATGGCGCAAAACCTCGGCCTCGGGATCGGCCTCCATACGCATCCAGACAAGGCCGCCCTGCCAATCGTAATAGGCATCGATACCGGCCCGGAGCCGAAGACCCGCCACCAGCTTCCAAGCCTGCGACGGCGCCATGGACAGGCGCCAGAGCGGCCGGGCCGTGCCATCGGCATAGGGGAGGACATCGCGGATTTCCGCCCAGAGCGCTTTCGTGTCGTCAGCGTCGAGACGGCTGACCGGGCCGAGGCCCGCAACTGCCGCCATCAGCTTTTCGGCGCGCACCGCGATAGAGGCTTCGAGGCCCTCCAGGCGCATGACGGTGGCAGGGCCCTCGGGCAGCTTGCCGCCGATGAAGCGACCGCGCACGCTTTCCGGCAGATGGGCAGCACCGGAGACTTCGACGGAAAAGGACAGGGCCGCCTCGAGCGCCTTCATGGCCTGCTCGTCTTCCAATCCCGAAAGGACGATCGTGACCGCCGTCTTCGGCACGGGCAGGACCTTGAAAGTGACTTCGGTGAGGAAGCCCAGCGTGCCATGGGACCCGGCGAGCAGCTTGACGAGATCAAGGCCGGTGACGTTCTTCATAACCTTGCCGCCGGCCTTGATCACTTCGCCCGCCCCGTTGACGAAGCGGACGCCGAGCAAGTGGTCGCGGGCGGCACCGGCCGTGAAGCGGCGCGGACCGGAGCTGTTGACCGCAAAGAGGCCGCCGATGGTCGGCGTGCCCGAGGTGCCCATGGTGCCACGATGATCCATAGGTTCGAAGGCCATGGCCTGCCCGTTTTCGGCAAGGACTGCCTCGATTTCGGCAACGGGCGTGCCGGCGCGGGCGGTGATGACCATTTCGGCGGGGTTGTATTCGACAATGCCGGTGAGGGCTGCGGAGGAGAGGACTTTGTCGACCGCCACGGGATTGCCGAAGCCTGCGCGGGTGCCGCCGCCCCGGATGTGGAGCGGGGCTTTGCGGCCGGCATGGTCGCGGATGAGTTCAGTCGCTTCGGTTTCGGTGGCGGGGGTCAGCATGGGGTGGGCCACGGGTTGAAGGCGACTTTTCCAGATGTTGGCGCAAGCTCGCCCCCCTCTGCCCTGCCGGGCATCTCCCCCACGAGGGGGGAGAGTGGATGGTGCTGCCGCTCGGCCGTTCGGGGCAGAAAGAACACATGCGCAGAAACGCGCGTGCTCTCACCGTTCGCATGCTTCTCGAGCGCAGGGCGCTGGCGGGTTCCCGGTCTCCCCCCTTGCGGGGGAGATGTCCGGCAGGACAGAGGGGGGTAATCCAGACACAAACGCATCATGCCCTCCCCTCCAGCGGAAAGACCTTTGACGGGTTCAATATCCAGTCCGCATCGAAGGCCGAGCGCACGGCCATCTGCTGATCGAGATCGACCTGGGTGAACTGGTGCAGCATGAGGTCGCGTTTCTCGATGCCGACGCCATGTTCGCCAGTGAGGCAGCCGCCGGCATCGACGCAGAGCTTGAGGATCTCCATACCTGCGGCTTCGGCCCTGGCGGCGTCTTCCGGGTCGTTGATATTGTAGAGGATCAGCGGGTGCATGTTGCCGTCGCCGGCGTGGAAGACATTGGCAACGCGCAACCCGTAGCGGTCGATGATCTCGGAAGTCTTGCGCAGGACGTAAGCGAGCTGGCTGAGCGGCACAGTGCCGTCCATGCAGATATAATCGGCGATCCGGCCGGTGGCGCCGAAGGCGGATTTGCGGCCTTTCCAGATGAGCGCCGCTTCCGTTGCCGACTGGCTTTCGCGCACGGTCTTGACCCCATGGCGCTTGGCGATCTCGACGATGGCGGCCAGCATGGCGTCCATCTCGGCTTCCGACCCCTCGACTTCGACGATCAGCAGCGCCTCGACATCAAGCGGATAACCGGCCTTGGCGAAGGCCTCGCAGATCTGGATCGCCGGCTTGTCCATGAACTCGATGGCGACCGGTATGATGCCGGCGCCGATGACATCGGCGACGCAGGAGCCGGCTTCCTCGGCGCTATCGAAGCCGAAGAGCACCGGGCGCGCGCCTTCGGGCTTGGCGAGCAGGCGTACGGTCGCTTCGGTGACGATGCCGAGCTGGCCTTCCGAGCCGCAGACGAGGCCGAGCAGGTCATAACCCTCGGCGTCCAGATGTTTGCCGCCGAGATCGACCACCGTGCCGTCAACGAGAACCATCTTCACGCCGAGCAGGTTGTTGGTGGTGACGCCGTATTTCAGACAGTGGGCGCCACCGGAGTTCATCGCGATGTTGCCGCCTATGGTGCAGGCGAGCTGCGAGCTCGGGTCGGGGGCGTAGAAATAGCCGTCTGCACCGACAGCATCGGAGATGGCGAGGTTGGTGACACCGGCCTGGACCGTGGCGCAGCGATTGGCGTAGTCGACGTCGATGATCTTGGTCATGGCGGAAAGGCCGAGCACGACGGCATCTTCCTGCGGGATGGCACCGCCCGAGAGCGACGTGCCGGCGCCCCGGGGCACGACCGGGATGCCGTAGCGGTGGCAATATTTCATGACGGCCGCGACCTGGGCTGTCGTCTCGGGCAAGACGACGGCGAGCGGGCGGCGGCGATAGGCGATGAAACCATCGGTCTCGAAGGGCACGAGCGCGTTTCGCTCCTCGACAAGGCGGCCTTGCGGCACCAGCTCCTTCAAGTCGGCGAGGATCTCCGCACGACGCGAGAGAACCTCTGGTCGCGGCGGCAAAAAGGCGATGGCCTCGCTCATGTCGGTCTCCTCCCTGATTGCCCGCGATCCTAGCTGCATCGAGGCCAGCGCTCAACTGGTCAAATTTTCTTACCACTAGGACTTCCGCAGGGCAAATGCTATGCACTTATGACCAAATCGGAAAAAGTAGCACGCACTCATGACCAACCTCGGTGATCTCGAAGTCTTCGTCCGGGTGATCGCGGCCGGCAGCATGTCGACGGCGGCGCGCGACCTCGGCCTTTCGCCCGCCGTTGTCTCCAAGCGCATCAAGCGGTTGGAGGACAAGCTGGGCACGCGGCTCCTGCAGCGCACGACGCGGCAGATTTCGCTGACGGAAGCCGGCCAGGGATTTCACGAGCGGGTGCTGACCGTGCTGGGCGGGCTCGAAGAGGCCGAAGCCTTCGCGTCAGGACGCTCCTCGGAGGTCAACGGCACGCTGAAGATCTCGGCATCCACCTCCTTCGGCCGCATGCATGTGGCGCCGCACTTGAAGCCCTTCATGGAGGCGCATCCGGATCTCGCGATCCATCTGGTGCTTTCGGACGAGTTCACCGACATCGTCGGTGGCGGCTTCGATCTCGCGATCCGCATCGCGGAACTGAACGATTCCTCGCTGGTTGCGCGCAGGCTCGCACCGGTGCGCCGCGTGCTGTGTGCGGCACCGGACTATCTCGCTCAACACGGAACGCCTGAAACACTCGACGACCTGAAGAAGCATCGCAGCCTGCCCGCGCATAACCATGAATCCTGGCGCCTGGAAGGGCCGAACGGGCCGGTGGCGCTAAGGCCCGAGGGCATGCTGATCACCAATTCCAGCGAGGTGCTCCGCGAAGCCGTGATCGCCGGCCTCGGGATCGCGCTGCGCTCCACCTGGGATGTCGGGGCGGAACTGAAGAGCGGCAAGCTCGTGCAGGTGCTGCCGCAGTATGAAAGCTCGCGGAACGTCGCGCTGTCTGCCGTCTATCCGAGCCGCCAGTTTTTGCCAGCTAAGGTGCGGCTGTTCATCGACTATCTGGCGGAGCTTTACGGGCCGGTGCCCTATTGGGAGCGCTAGGCCTGGCCGGACAGCCCACCCGGCACAGAACTCCAGAAACCATATTTCTTCGAATGATTGCGCCGCAGCTCCGCGAGGAAGGCGGCGTGCGTCGAGAGGCCGTGGCCTTCTGGCAGGTTCGGCATGAGGCGTGCGAGTTCGCCGACATAACGCCCGGCATGGGGATAGGCCATGCCGATGCCGCGCCTCAGAATATCTTCGACAAGAACGCGGTAGAGCACGACCGCGGCCAGCGGTTCTTTTGCCGACAGCGCTTCTGCGGCGGGGGCGAGGTCGTCGTAGTGGCGGCCTTCCCAGTCGTGGCGGTGGCGCAGGACGTGGGCGGCGGCCAGATCGAGGCGCGGCCAGGCGAGGAAGAAGTCGAGCGCGAGATAGATGTCCTCGTGCTCTTTCGCCAGCGCCAGCGCCCGGTCGAGTTCGTCGAATTCAGCAAAATCGTCGAGTTTCGACAGGTACAGCTTGAGCACGGCTGGATCGAGGGTTTCGCCGAACTCCCGCCAGCGCAGTTCCTGCGCGTCTTCGCGGCGCTTCAGCTTGTCCAGGATCTCGGCTTCCAGCAGGCGGCGTTCATGGGCGCCGTAATCAGGTCCAACTGAGGCAAGAACGCCGTTGACCGGGATCAGTCGCACCCCGCGCGGGCGCTCGCGGACCCAGTCCAACGCATCCTCGAAGCGGCCTGCCTGATGCAGCAAATCGGCGACGGCCAGCGTGTCGCGGCGGTTGTCGGGCTTCTGGCGTTCGAGGGTGAGGAAATCATCGATATCGCCCTGATGCAGGGCAAGCGATTGCAGGAGATCGAGGGCGCCGAGTTTCAGGGGCTCGGACGGCAGGACTTCGGCCAGTGCCTGGCGCCAGGTCTTGGCGGCCGGTGCCGAGAGGACGCCGGTCAGCGCGCGTAGAAAACCGGTGTGTTCACCGTAGCGATCGCGGAGCCTCAGGCGCTCCAGATGGGAAATGAGCAGCGCCTGCTCCTCGGCACCAACAGACTTGATGAGCTCGATTGTTGCGAGTTCCGTGTCCTCGAAGACCTTCCAGAGGCGGGCATTGTCGGTTGCCATGCGGGCCGAGACGGGGAACCGCAGGCCGAGAAAGCGAAGAATGCGCTCGGCTGCGGCCTGGGGATCGGCAGCGCCAAGTTCGGAGAGGATGTTGCGGGCAAGGGCTGCGAATTCACCAGCGAGGTCACGGGCGCGTGCCCTGTTGATGCGGGTCGTCGACTGGTCGATCGCATCGAGGCGCTTGTCAATCAGCCGCGCCATCTCGTCCGGACCAGTCTCGCCGGCCAGCGCCGTCTGCAGCCGCGCCTTCAGCGCCTTGTTGGCGGCGGACTCCTCCAGGAGAATATCGACCAATTTCTCGAGCCCGAGGCCTGATAGCCCCTTCTTGTCGAGTTTCGCCTTGGTCTGCTTCGCCATTCTGCCTGTCATCCATTTCCGCGTGCCTTATATCGAACGGACGGCAAGGCTCGGCAAGGACAAAAGACGCGGCAGCGGCCCGCCGCATCAAGGTCCGGTTGAATTGGTACTGCTTTATGGTATCATTTCATGATGCAGAAGAAGCATCGAGCCACGCTGGAGCAGATCTTCGCCCGGCCGGTCAGCGGCACCATCCGCTGGCAGGATATCGAGGCGCTATTCGTCGCGCTTGGAGCCGAGATCAGCGAACGCGAAGGGTCTCGCATCGGTGTCTTCCTCTTCGGGCAGATCAGGGTCTTTCACCGGCCGCATCCGACGCCGGAGACGGACAAGGGTGCGGTGGCCAGTATCCGGAAGTGGCTGGAAGAAAATGGAATGTCGCCATGAACAATGTGATTGAAATTGATGGCCACAAGGCCGTTGTCTCGCTCGACCCGGATCTCGGCCTGCTCCGCGGCGAATTCTTGGGTCTCAATGGTGGAGCCGACTTCTACGGCGAGAGCATCGACGCCCTTCGTAAGGAGGGCGCGATCTCGCTTGCCGTGTTTCTGGACATGTGCGCGGAGAAGGGTGTCGCGCCCTACCGAGAATTCTCCGGCAAATTCAATTTGCGGCTCGATCCGAAGCTGCACGAGGCAGCTGTGATCGCAGCACGCGCCGAAGACAAGAGCCTCAATGAGTGGATCACCGACGTCATCGCGGAGGCGGCCGAGCGCTGATCACCCTTCCCGCTCGTGGCTCCTGCGGATCCGTCGGACCACCCACCAGACGCCGAGGACGGAGAGCGGCACCGAAATGCCGGTGATGATAGCCGTGTCGAAAGGCAGGACGTCGTGCGGTATGGCCTTGGCGGCATAGCCGACCAAGCCGACCACATAGTAGGAGATGGCAGCGACCGAGAGGCCTTCGACCGTCTGCTGCAGGCGGAGCTGCATTTCAGCGCGGCTGTTCATGGCGGTCAGGAGGTCTGAATTCTGCCGCTCCAGCTCGACATCGATCCAGGAGCGGACGAGGGCCGTGGCGCGTGAGAGTTTGCGCGAGAGGTTCGCCTGGCGTTCCTCGATCGACTGGCAGGTGCGCATGGCCGGCGCCAGACGGCGCTCAAGGAAGGCGCCGAGGGTTTCGTGGCCGGGAACCGGGGTTTCGTCCAGCGTCTTGACGCGCTCGCGCACGATGCCGTCATAGGCACGGCTGGCGCCGAAGCGATAGAGGCTGAGCGCCGCGTTCGCTTCCAGTTCCGCTGCAAGCCGCGTGAGTTCCGACAGCATCTCGTCGGACTCGTTGCGGGCATGCGCCTTCATACGCTGGGTGACGGCGGTCAGGCCGTCCTCGATGCGGCGCATTTCCGGCGACAGCGTCTGGGCGAGCGGCAGGCCGAGCATGGCCATGGTGCGATAGGTTTCTATGTCGAGCAGGCGCTGCACAACCGCGCCGCGCCCTGCTTCGGTCATGCCGCGATCGATGACGAGGATCTGGGTGAGACCATGACCGTCCTGGCGGAAGTCGGTGAGCACGGCAGCCTGACCGTTCTTGAGTTCGCTGTAGCAGAGGCTGGCGGGATCGAAAGCCGCGCGGGCATCGGCGATTTCAGGACCATCTGGGCGCAGCTCCAGGCGGATCCCCGAAATCAGCGGACCAGGGGCGATGAAGCCGTCGCCGAAGGGATGGATCGGCACATCGCCGCCGAAACTCTCGGGCAGCGGCCCATCCCAGAACCAGGTGGAAAACTCGGTGTGGCGCTCCCAGCGCAGCGTGCCCTGCCCCCAGGCCAGCGCATGATAACGTCCCTGCTTGTCCGGTGGCGCCACGCCGCGGGCGCGGGACAGTTCGGAAATGGCGGCGTGATGAACGGCCGAGCCGCCATCCATCATGAAGGCGAGCTGGAAGATCACCCGGCCGGATTTCACCAGCGCGTAAGGTCTCGCGTGGATTTCCCCGAGCGCCAGTGCGCGCTCCGGTGCCATTGGAAATGCGAAATCACCCTTTGCCACGCAGTCGTCTCCCGTGCCCAGGATCAAGCTAGCAGTGCTCTGAGGCCAGCGCAAAGGCACAAACGTCACAGCCCGGTCTCCGATGGCTTCAATTGCAATGGTCAAGTGGACAGTAAAATTGACCAATTGCGGCATGGCTTGGTATGAAACGTCACGGAGAGCGCGATGACCGACGATGACGAAAAACTGTTTTCAGGGGTGAGCCACAGTCGAACGGCCGACGAAGTGGTGCAGCAGATCGAGCTTCTGGTTCTCGACGGCGTGTTGCGCGACGGGGACCGGCTGCCGGGCGAGCGGGAGCTCGCACAGTCGCTGGAAGTGTCTCGGCCAATCCTGCGCGATGCGCTGAAGGAGCTGGAAAATCGTGGATTGCTGGTCAGCCATCATGGCGGTGGCACCTTCGTCGCCGACATCATCGGGCAGGTCTTTTCCAAGCCCATCATCGACCTGATCTCACGGCATGCGCGGGCGACGCGGGATTATCTCGAATATCGCCGCGAACTCGAAGGGCTGACGGCAGAGTTTGCGGCACAGCGTGCGACGGAGACCGACAAGGCACTTATGTCTCGCATCATAGAGGACATGCAGTGCGCCCATGACGAGGCCCAGCCAGAGGACGAACTGCTGGCGGATGTGGAATTCCACAATGCCGTCGGGGAAGCGGCCCACAACATCATCCTGCTGCACACCATGCGCGCCTGCTACCGACTTCTGTCGGAGGGCATTTTCTTCAACCGCAAGGCCGTCTTCTCCCTGCCGAATGCCCGGGAACGCCTGCTGGAACAGCATGTGGCGATCCATGACGCCATCCTCGCCGGAGACCCCGTCGGCGCAAAGACGGCCGCTCAGGCGCATATCGACTTCGTCATGCGGGCGGCGGACGAAAGCGCAAGGGCCGGCGAGTGGGGCCGGGTTGCGAAACTCAGACTGATCCGGCGCGACGGCAGCCGTACGAGCCGCGCTGGCTCAAACTTGAGAACGGACGCGAAATCCTAGGCTGCCCTCGGCTTTGACCGACGACTTGCGTCGGCTTAGGCCCAACTGCGACCGCGGGCCGACGATCGGCTCAATTGCGACAGAAATCAATTTTCACGGAATTTTCATCTAAACATAGAAACATTTCCCTGCTTCTCGCGTTATCATTCCCGCTTCTCAAGAACGAAATTTTCAAGAGTGGGGATTATGGCGCTACCAATGGATCCACATGAGACGCCGCGCATTGCGCTCGTTTCCACGCATGGCTACGTCGCCGCACAACCGCCTCTCGGGGCTGCCGATACGGGCGGCCAGGTTGTCTATGTGCTTGAACTGGCGAAGAAACTAGCCCAACTCGGACACAAGGTCGATATCTTTACCCGCCGGTTCGAAGACCAGCCGGAGATCGACGAAGTGGACGACAATGTCCGTGTCGTGCGCATTCCCTGTGGCGGTCGTGATTTCATCCCGAAGGAATATCTGCACCGGCACCTCAATGAATGGAATGAGAAGGCCTTGCGCTGGATCAAACGCGAAGGCCTGACTTATCTCTTCATCAACAGCCACTACTGGGATGCCGGCGTGGCCGGACAGCGCCTCTCGGAAGCACTTCGCGTGCCGCATATCCACACACCGCATTCGCTCGGCATGTGGAAGAAGCGGCAGATGGAGACGGACTATCCGGAGCAGGCGGACAAGTTCGAGCAGGAATTCAACTTCAAGGAACGCATCCAGCACGAACTGATCGTCTATCGAAGCTGTCAGCTGGTCATCGCGACGACGCCAATCCAGCTCGACATGCTGACCGAGGATTACGGCCTGCCGCGCAATCGCGTGCACATGATCCCGCCGGGTTATGACGACAACCGTTTCTATCCGGTGTCGGAATCGTCGCGCCGCATGGTGCGCCAGCGCTTCGGCTTCGAGGGCACGACCGTGCTCGCCCTCGGCCGCCTCGCAACCAACAAGGGCTACGATCTCCTGATCGACGGCTTTTCGGTGCTGGCCGAACGGGTGCCGGAGGCGCGGCTGCGGCTGGCGCTGGGCGGCGAGAACATGGATCCACAGGAAGAGACCATTCTGGCCCAGCTGAAACAGCAGGTCGCCGATCTCGGCATTGCCGACAAGGTCGAGTTCACCGGTTTCATTCCGGACGAAGATCTGCCTGACATGTACCGCGCAGCCGACCTGTTCGTGCTGTCAAGCCGTTACGAACCCTTCGGCATGACGGCGATCGAGGCCATGGCGAGCGGTACGCCGACGATCGTCACGATCCATGGCGGCTTGTTCCGGGCCGTCAGCTATGGCCGCCATGCGCTGTTTGCAGATCCCTTCGACAAGTATGATCTGGGGATCACCATGATGAAGCCGCTCAAGCATCCGCGGCTCTACGGGCGCCTGTCGCGCATGGGTGCCCACAAGGCGCGCAGTCTCTTTACCTGGACCGGGATCGCCCAGCAGCTCGTGGCTCTTGTGGAAGGCCGCCCGGTGGCGCAAGCTCTCGAGGAAAGCGACTGGGCAGAGCCATGGAACGACGGGGATTGAAACCAATACGCCTCTTCTCCTCCGATCTCGACGGGACGCTTGCCGGTGACCGGCAAGCGTCGCAGGAGTTCGCGCGGCTGTGGGAGGCCCTGCCCGAGGAAACGCGGCCTCTTCTGGTCTACAACAGCGGTCGTCTGATCGAGGATATCATCGAATTCACGGCGGGAGAGGGATTGCCGGCGGCGGACTTCCTCATCGGCGGCGTGGGAACGATGATGCACTCAGAGCGCCACCCGCATCTGAGCCTGGACTATCAGACCGTGATCGCTGAAGGCTTCGACGTCGACCTGATCGAAGCGGAACTGGTGATGATCGAGCGCCTGACGCGGCAGCCGGCGCATTACCAGCACGACTACAAGTCGAGCTGGTATCTGCATGACGCAACGGCGGAAGAGATCCTGGAGCTGGAACAGCTCCTCGCCGGTTCGGGCCACCGAGTTCGCATCATCTACTCGAGCGGTCGCGACCTGGACGTCCTGCCTGATATGGCAGACAAGGGGCAGGCACTGACCTGGCTTTGCCAGACTCTCGATATCGGGCTCGACGAGGTGGTTGTCGCCGGTGACACCGGCAATGACAGGGCGATGTTCGAGCTGGATGGCGTTCGTGGTGTCATCCCGGGCAATGCGCTTCCGGAACTCGCCAGCCTCGCGCAGGCAAGGGCCGGCATCATCGCCTCCGAAGGCATTGCTGCCCGGGGGATAATCGAAGGCCTGAGGCACTTCGGCGTGTTTGCGGCATCCGAGCCAACTTGAATGTCGGAAAACACGAGTTTTGGGCATCAAATGTCGCATTGAATTGAACGCTTGGCGCTCAAATCTGATAGGCAGCGATAACCATCGCGTGAAATTCGCGACGAGCCTGCAATCTCAGGCGTATTATGACAGCATTTTGGCGTATTCTAATCAACGAATCGGGGTGACACTTCTTTGGGTATCATTGGCCGCATCACATCTGACCTCAGGCTCATGCTGCAGCGTCCGCCGCGGCAACAATTCGCTGCGATCTGCTATCGCACGAAGAAAAAGACGGGCGATCTGGAGGTCTTGCTGATCACGAGCCGGGATACGGGCCGTTGGGTCATTCCAAAGGGGTGGCACATGCCGGGCAAGCAGCCCCATGCCATTGCCGAGCGGGAGGCTTTCGAGGAAGCCGGTATCAAGGGCAAGGCGGGCGTGGAACCGATCGGCTTTTACACCTACATGAAAAAGCTGCGCGGCGGGCACAAGGTGCCGACCCGGGTTCAGGTGCATGCCCTCGAGGTCAAAAACCTCATGAAGGACTTTCCAGAAAAGGGAACCCGTCGCCTGGAATGGGTTAGCCCCGAAGAAGCAGCGAACCGGGTGGACGAACCAGAATTGAAGAACCTGCTCCTTTCCTTCGGCAAGCAGGCATCCCCCTCCCCCAGTTCCGGCAAAATCGCGACGCGCGTCGCCTGAACCAGCCTGTCGCAATACTGTCATATTGAACACGGCCGGCTTTGCCGTTAGGCCTTGAAGCGTGACGCTAAGAGGGGCCTGATTTGGGCGCCAACTTCGCGTCACATCATTCTGACACCATGACATCGACGAGGAACCGGACGGGAACCTCTTCCGGAAAGCATTCTCCATGGGCAAGACGACGCCGAAGCTCGTAAAGCCGACACTCGACAAGGACCTGGAGAAAATCGTTCAGGTCGAGGAAGCCTCACAGCATCTTTCACGCGGCCTGGCGCCCTATGGGCTCGGCCTGATCTTCCTGATCCTGGCTGCCATCGTCGCCGCGGGTGCTGCCATGGACCGGCCCGGCATGACCGTGGTCATGGCGGCTGCAGCCCTTGCCGCCTACATGGCGATGAACATCGGCGCCAACGATGTCACGAACAATGTCGGACCCGCCGTCGGCGCCCGTGTCATCAGCATGGGCGCGGCGCTGGCCATGGCTGTGGTCTTCGAGATCGCCGGCGCGATGATCGCCGGTCGCGGCGTGGTCGCAACGATTTCGCAAGGTATTATCGATCCGTCGATGACGCCCACGACCGCCGGCTATATCTGGGCGATGATGGCCGCGCTGCTGTCGGCAGGCTTATGGGTCAATTTCGCGACATGGATCAACGCCCCCGTCTCAACCACCCATTCGATCGTCGGCGGCGTACTCGGTGCCGGCATCGCTGCAGCCGGTCTCGGCGCGCTGAACTGGAATGTCGTGCTGGGAATTACCGCGAGCTGGGTGGTCTCACCACTTCTGGGTGGGGCAATCGCGGCGTTCGTTCTTGCCTTTATCAAGGAATTCATCATCTATCGCGAGGACAAGATCGCCTCTGCGCGGAAATGGGTGCCTGTCCTGATTGCGGTGATGGCTGCGACCTTCGCGAGCTATCTCAGCATTGAAGGTCTCAGCCAGATCATTCCGATCTCGCTTCCCACGACCATGATGATCGGTCTCGTCTCCGGTCTTGCTGCCTGGATCATTGTCAGGCCACTGGTTCACCGCCAGGCGGTGGGACTGGAAAACCGAAACCAGTCGCTCCGCAAGCTCTTCCGGCTTCCCTTGATCTTTGCGGCGGCACTTCTGTCCTTCGCCCATGGCGCCAACGACGTGGCGAATGCCATCGGTCCGCTGACGGGCATTGTTGCGGCGATCGGGGCGGCCGGAAGCGCGGGGGCCGGTGTCCCACAGTTTTGGGTGGTCATGATCGGGGCCGTCGGCATTTCGCTTGGTATCCTGCTATTCGGTCCGCGCCTGATCCGCATCGTCGGTGAAGAAATCACCAAGCTCAATCCGATGAGGGCCTATTGCGTGTCTCTGTCGACCGCGACGACGGTGATCTTCGCGTCGGCGCTCGGGCTGCCGGTGAGTTCCACCCATATCGCGGTCGGTGCCGTCTTCGGCGTCGGTTTCTTCCGTGAATGGTACACCCGCAATTCCAAGCGGCGGGTCGAATACATGCGCGCCAAGGCGGAGCGCTGGGACGTGGAACCGAAGCCGGAGCGCAATCCGGAGGAGATCCGTCGCCGCTATCTCGTCCGCCGCTCGCACTTCATGACGATCGTCGCAGCGTGGATCATTACGGTTCCGGCCTCGGCCGGGCTTGCAGCCGTGTTGTATTGGATTATGTCTCACCTGGCTCTTTGATCCTGGAGACGAGATTTCCATGCGTGCCAATTACCGGATGCAGCGGCTCTACGTGACCGCCGACCTTGCTCAAGCCCAAGCCATCGAGGCAACGGCGGAGCAGTTCAACTATCTCGCCAATGTGCTGCGTTTCGAGGATGGGGCAGAGCTTCTCGTCTTCAACGGGCGGCATGGCGAGTGGCGGGCGAGCGTGAATTTTCCGACGCGCAAGAAGATCCTGCTGACGCCAGTGGAAGAGACGCGACCGCAGCCTGCAGACAGCGACCTGCATTTTCTCTTTGCGCCGCTCAAGGTGGGGCGCATGGACTATCTGGTGCAAAAGGCTGTCGAAATGGGCGCCGGCGTGCTGCAGCCCGTGATGACGCAGCATGTGCAGGGCAAGATCGGCAGTGTCGAGCGATTGCAGGCCAATGCCGTGGAGGCGGCGGAGCAATGCGGCATCCTCGCCATCCCCTGGGTCGCCGAGCCTCAGAAGCTGCGCGACCTGCTCGAGCGCTGGCCGGCCGACCGCCGGATCATCTATTGCGATGAGGACAGCGCGACGCAAAACCCGCTGCCCGCGCTATCGCGCATCGAGGAGAAGTCGCTGGCGCTGCTGGTCGGCCCCGAGGGCGGTTTCTCGGAGGAAGAGCGCGGTCTGCTGCGCTCCCTGCCCTTCGTGACGGCCATTCCGCTTGGACCTCGCATCCTTCGTGCCGACACCGCCGCCGTTGCCGCGATGGCCGTCGTTCAGGCTGCAATCGGCGATTGGCGCTAGCCATCTGCAGCATGATTTCACGTTCCGGTTTTTTGAGCAGTGCTTGAGAGAATTTCACTTGCGCGGCACATAAATCCGGTTCAATCAGCCTCAGTAATGGGCTCCAGATCTGCCCATCGGCGACGCCCAGCAAGGTAGCTTTCATGGCCCGTGATACGACCGACCAGACCCCTCTCGGCACTCTCGAAGACATGGCGGCCTATATGGCCGAAGGCTCGAAGCCGAAGGAGCAGTTCCGGATCGGCACCGAGCACGAGAAGTTCGCCTTCTTCCGTGCCGACAACAGCCCGGTCCCTTATCATGGGGACGCCAGCATCTCGGCACTGCTGAAGGGCATGCAGTCCAAGCTCCGCTGGGAGCCGATCATGGATGGCGAGAACATCATCGGGCTCGGCGAACAATCCGGCATGGGCGCGATCTCGATCGAGCCCGGCGGCCAGTTCGAATTGTCTGGTGCGCCGGTCGAGACGCTGCACCAGACCTGCAAGGAATCCAACCAGCATCTCGCCGTGCTGCGCGATGTCGCCGAGCCCATGGGCATCCGCTTCCTCGGCATCGGCGGCAGCCCGAAATGGACGCTTTCCGAGACGCCGCGCATGCCGAAGTCGCGCTACGACATCATGACCCGCTACATGCCGAAGGTCGGCAGCCAGGGTCTCGACATGATGTACCGGACCTGCACGATCCAGGTGAACCTCGACTTCTCATCCGAGGCCGACATGCGCCAGAAGATGCGGGTGTCGATGAAGCTGCAGTCGCTGGCGACCGCGCTCTTCGCCTCCTCGCCGTTCACCGAAGGCAAGCCGAACGGGCTTCTGTCCTGGCGTGGCGACATCTGGCGCGATACCGACAACCAGCGCGCCGGCGTACTGCCCTTCACCTTCTCAAAGGACTTCTGTTTCGGCGACTACGTCGCCTGGGCGATCGATGCGCCGATGTATTTCATCGTGCGTGACGGGCGCTATCACGACTGTACCCACATCACCTTCCGCCAGTTCATGGACGGTGCGCTGAAGGGCGAAGTCGCCGAATGGGAGCCGCAGCAGGGCGACTGGACGAACCACCTCTCCACCCTGTTCCCGGATGTCCGGCTGAAGCGCTTCCTCGAAATGCGCGGAGCCGATGGCGGCCCATGGCGGCGCATCTGCGCGCTGCCGGCGCTTTGGGTCGGCTTGCTTTATGATGAGACGGCTCTAGCGGCCGCAGACGATCTCACCGCCGACTGGACGGTCGAGGATGTTATCGCCATGCGCGACACGGTTCCGGCGCAAGGCCTCAAGGCTTCGGTTGCCGGCCGGCCGTTGATGGAGGTCGCCCGCGAGGTCGTGGACATGTCGCGCTCCGGCCTCAAGGCCCGCGCGCGGCTGAACTCCGAGGGGCAGGACGAGAGCGTCTTCCTCAACACGCTCGACGAAGTTCTCGCCAAACGCACGACGCTGGCGGACGATCTGCTGGCGCTTTACCACGGCCGCTGGAACGGCTCGGTGGAGCCCGTGTTCGAGGAATACCAGTACTGAGGCAGTGCAGCCTCCCCAGCCCGGGTTTTGACATGGCGGGCAAAAACCGGTTTGCCTCCGGGGCTTTCCGGATATAGTGCTGAATCAGCTGCACTAATCCGGGGAGATTGCCATGCTGCCACTGTTCGACATGATGATGCAGGCGCAGAACGGTATGGCGATGGATGCCATGGCCAAACAATATGGCCTGGCGCAGGAACAGGCGGCCAAGGCCGTGGCGGCGCTGATGCCGGCCTTTGCCTCGGGCTTCAAGCGTAACACCACCAATCCTTATGATCTCTCAGCCCTCATGCAGGCGATGACCTCGGGCAATTATGCCAAGTACTTCGAGGATATGAGCTCGGCCTTCACGCCGCAGGGCATTGCCGACGGCAACCAGGTGCTGCAGCAACTCTTCGGCTCGAAGGAAGTCTCGCGCGCGATCGCCGCTCAGGCCGCACAGCTTTCGGGCATCGGCCAGGACATTCTCAAGCAGATGATGCCGGCGATGGCGGACACGCTGATGGGCGGGCTCTTCAAGCAGACGTCGGGACAGTTCCCGGGCGCCAACGCCTTTGCAGGCTCGCCGATGGCCGCGATGATGCAGCAATGGCTGGAAAGCACGGGCATGCAGCCCAAGCCGCAAGCCCAGGCCGCGACGATGTTCGACAACCCGTTCACCCGCGCCTTTCAGGACATGATGGGCGGTCAGGCAAAGCCGGCACCACAGGCCGCTGCCAATCCCTTCCTCGACAACCCGTTCACCAAGGCCTTCCAGGATATGGCGACGGCCTACACGGCGCAAATGACCGGCCAGCCGGCAGAAGCACCCAAGGCCCCGCCGGAGGCTGCAAAGACGCCGGAGAAGCAGGCACAGGAAGGCTTCGCCGCGATGATGAACACCATGTTCGACAGCGGGCTGGAAGTGCAGAAGAGCTACCAGAAGAGTATGGAGCAGATCTTCGACACCTATCTCACGGCGTCGCGCAAGGACATGCCAGAGCCCGATCCTGACGCCAAGGCTTGAGGTGGCGAACCTTCGCGGAATAAAAACGGCGCGGTCTCGCGCGCCGTTTGCATGTCTGGGGAAAGCGTGGCTCAGAATTCTTCCCACTCGTTGTCCGATTTGCCGTCCTTGGCCTGGGTCAGCTTCGCCCCGAGGCCGATCGAGATCTTGTCCATCAGGGAGCGCGCCGGCGATGCGACGGCGCGGCTTCCAGCTTCGGCCGGGGCAACCTTCGGCTTCAGGAAAGTGCGCGTGGCCGGTTTGGCAGCTGCCGGTGCGGCCTGGGCAGTCGGCTGAGTCGGACGGCTAAAGCTCGTGTCGCGCTGCTGGTCGGCGAAGCGGTTCTGCAGGGTCGAGGCACCCGCTTCGACCGTGAACTGACCGACGAGGCCTGACAGCATTTCGGCGTCCTGGGTGAGGCCCGCCATTTCCGTGTTGGTCTGCTCAGCCGCCCGTGCGTTCTGCTGGGTGACATTTTCCATGCGGGCGACCGCATCATTGATCTCGTTCAGGCTCGCGGATTGTTGTTTGGAGGTGGAGGCGATCGAATGGATATGATCGCCGATCTGCACCACCTGTCCGGCAACGGACGAGAGGACCGTTCCCGTTTCGCGCACGAGGCCAACGCCGCTCGAAACTTCCTGGCCGGATTTGGTGATCAGGGCCTTGATATCCTTTGCCGCAGTCGCCGAGCGCTGCGCGAGTTCACGCACTTCCTGAGCGACGACGGCAAAACCCTTGCCGGCTTCACCGGCGCGCGCTGCCTCGACACCTGCGTTGAGAGCGAGCAGATTTGTCTGGAAGGCGATTTCGTCGATGACGTTGATGATCTTGGAAATCTCGCTCGAAGCCTGTTCGATGCGGCTCATCGCGTCGATGGCGCCCCCGACGATCTCGCCGGAACGGTCGGAATTGGCACGAGCTTCCCGTGCGAGCGTCGATGCGTTTTCGGCGCGCTCCGAAGAGTGCCGGATGGCTTCCATGATCTGGCGGATTGCGGTCGAGGTCTCGACCAGGGCTGCAGCTTGCTGTTCCGTGCGATGGCTGAGGTCGGCTGTCGCGGAGCTCACCGTGCCGCTCTTGCGATTGATCTCGGCGACATTGCCGTGAACGGAGCTGACCGTCGCCGACAGGCGTTCGAGCGAGGTGTTGAAGTCGAGGCGCAGGCGGTCGAGATTGCCGACGAGCGGCTTGCGGATGGTTGCGGTGAGATCGCCATTGGCGAGACGCTGAAGGCCCGTGCCTAGCACTTCGATCGCCTCGGTGAGTTCAGCCTGGGCAGTCGCCCGTTCCGTCTCGCGCTGGTGGCGTTCGTTTTCCGTCGCAGAACGCCGGCTTTCATTGTCCGCTTCCAGCTGACGCTTGTCGATCTCGGCCTGGCGGAAGACCGCAACGGAACGGACCATGTCACCAATTTCGTCGGAACGGTCGATGCCCTTCAGGTCGATGTTGGTATTGCCGTCCGCGAGCTGTCCCATGGAAGTGACGAGTTCGGAAATGGGTCGGGTGAGGCTGCGCGAAAATGCGAAACCGACCAGTGAGCCGACCAGCACGAGGATCGCGCCGATGCCGACGGACTTCAGTCCGGCCGACCAGACCTGCGCCATGATTTCGTCTTCGCCCATCAGCGCTACCACGGCCCAGCGGACATCGCCGAAGTCGAGCGGAACAACGGCCGCGTGACTCGACATGCCGCGATAACCTTCGATATCGCCGCTGCCATCCTGCCCGTTGATTGCATCCGTCAGGAGCGGGGCGCTCATGCTCACCCTGAGGCTGTCCATGTCGGCGGTGCGCGGGCTGTCCGAGACGAGCAGGCCAGCCCTGTCGACCAGAACCGTTTCACCGGTCGTGCCGAGGCCGCGTGTATTGGCAAATATGCTGTTCAGCTGATCGTTCGGCAGCTGATAGGCGAGCACGCCAAGCTTGCGCTCATTCATGATGATCGGAACGGCGACGAAGGCTGCGGGGTCGCCGGCCGAGGGTTCGTAGGCTTCGAAATCCGAATTGGCGAACACGGCCGGATCGTCGCTCTCGTTAGCCTTCTTGAAGACCTGGCCGAGGCCGGTGTCCTTGTAGGGACCGGTTATGAGGTTCGTGCCGAAATCACGCTCCTTCATGACCGTGTAGACGACGTTGCCATCCACATCGATGAGGAAGATGTCGTAATAGCCCTGGGCCTGAAGATGCTTGAGGAAGGTCGTGTGGCCCTGACGGTGGGCGCGGTCGTAGCTGTCCTTCTTGGCACTGTCGAGATTGAACTTCTCGCCGACCGGATTAGGGTTCTCGTCGATGTAGCGCTTCTGCAATTCGGCCGCCGGGTTGTCGCCGAGCTTCGGCCAGGCGCCCGTGATGCCGAACAGCGCCTGCTGGGTCATCATGTCGGACGCCGTGGCGCGGGCGTCGAGCTGGATGGCTTCGAGAAAACGACGTGCCTCGTTGCGGCGGCCATCTGCGGTCGCCTCCAGTTTCTGGTAGACCTGCTCATCCAGGATGCGGCTCTGCTGCACGAGGCCGATCGCCACGGAGGCACTCAGGATTACGAGAGCGAACAGCGTTGCGGCCAGGGGCAGCTTCGTCGATATGCGCATGAAGGGTCTCCAGATAGGTAGCGCGTCAGGCACTTCATGGCTGACACACGCTCGTTAGCAACAGGTTACTCCCTGCCGCTTTTCCCTTCATATTCCACAGGACGCATCGTTAAATTAGCATTTGCAAAAAAGCCCGGCCCGAAATGATCGGGACCGGGCAAGAGGCAGGGCTATTGGCTGTCACCCTGCGGGGATGGAAAGCGAATCAGTCGGCTTTCAAACCGCGAAGAGACTGCTCGGCACGGCGGCGCGCGAGACGGGTCAGTTGCAGCGAAGGATCGTCAGCAAAGCCATGGCGGCGAAGCACATCCTGAACCTCGCCGCGGCTAAGGCCGAGGTCGTTCAAAAGGCGCTCGTCGAGATCGGCAAGGCTGTTCGCGGCAAGACGATTGCGCAGCGCGACGCGAAGGGATCCGAACCACGCGTTGAGGCGGGCGAGACGCACGGCAAGCGTCTGGCTCGGCCGTTCAACGGCGATATCTAGGTCGAAGTCTAGGATCCGATCGTTCGTGCGCATGGCGGTGTCCTTTCAGCGGGCACGAGGAGTTTGTCCCGTCCACAGGAGCGGACAGGTAACGAGGGCTGGAGGTGGAAGCTTGGCCGGAAACCGGTCGGTGAGGATTACGATGATGAAGATCGCAAAAGGATATTGATCAGTCCAACGAATGTTTCTAATGGTAGTCATCAACCCTTCTGATGGATGACCTCCCATGGCGGCCCCACTCGATATCGATCAGTTGCAGACCTTCATCGCCATCGTCGACACAGGCAGTTTCACCAAGGCTGCCGGACGCGTGTTCAAGACCCAGTCTGCCGTTTCCATGCAGATGCGCCGCCTCGAGGAGCGGGTCGGCAAGCAGCTGTTCATCAAGGATGGGCGCGGCAACCGGCTGACGGTAGACGGCGACAAACTGCTCAACTATGCGCGCAGGATCATCCGACTGAATTCCGAGGCGATGGCAGCCTTCGACGACAACCGGCTGGAAGGCACGCTCCGCATCGGGACGCCGGATGACTATGCCGACCGGTACATGCCAGAGATCATCGGCCGTTTTGCCAAGACGCACCCGAATGTGGAGCTCTATATCGTCTGCGAACCCTCAATGGACCTCGCCGACAAGATGGCTAAGGGCGAGCTCGACATCGCGCTGGTGACGCACAACCCGCTGCTGCGGCAGTCCGATGTGGTACGCACCGAGCCGCTCTGCTGGGTGGGATCGGCCAATCATCCTCTCAAGGATGATGCGCCCGTTCCGCTGGCCGTCGGTCGACGCGACTGCCAGTGGCGGCAACTCGCGTGCTCGGCGCTCGATGCCGACGGGCGCGACTATCAGATCCTCTTCACCAGCTGGTCCTCGACCGTGGTGGCGGCTGCGGTCCTCGCCGGCATGGCGGTCTCGATCCTGCCGGAATCGGCCCTTCGGACTGGCATGAAGGTGCTGACATCTCATGACGGCTTTCCGCCGCTTCCGCCGGTCCAGATCGGCCTGATGAAGCGGCCGGGGCTTTCGACGTCGCTGGTCAACGCGATCACGGACCACATCACCGCCTGCCTCGACAACATCACGCCGGCACAGGTCGAAGACGACATGGACGGGGAGCCGAAGACCTATTCGCGCTACTATCCGCGTCTTCGGGCCGGCAACATGATTCCGGGCTGGTAACGCGGCCGGCGGATTTCTCTCAATAGGCGAAAAGCGACGCGCGCAGAGTACGGCGCCACTGATCGAGGTGTTTGCGCGCGACGTCTTCCTGCTGTTGCGTGGCGTAGCGGATGACTTCGCCGGTCGCGAGGATCATCAGCTTTAGGTTGACGCGGAATCGCGGATAATCGTTCTCGGGAACGAGATGCGACAAATCGCGGTAGAAGCTCGCGATGACATGGTCATGGTAGTCGGCGGAAATCTGGCTTAGGTCCCGATCCGTCACGATCGCCTGCCACAAAGTCATGTAGATCCGTTCCTGGCGGAATAGGGCATGAAGTTCGATCAGGCTGTCAGCAGCACGTTCGGAGGCCTCTTCCAAGGTATCGACTCCCTGGAAAACCTGTCGGACAAAACCATCCAGCCGCGTCGAAAAGCGGTCATGCAAGGCCTTGATGACCGCCGCCTTCTGCGGAAAAAACTGATAGAGCGAGCCGATCGAAATCCCCGCCTTTTGAGCAACCTCGCTCATCGTTGTCTCGGCGATGCCCTTCTCCAGGAAAAGCTCGACCGCCGCCTCCAGGATCGCCTCCAGCCGCTGGATGCTTCGTTCCTGCTGCGGCTTCTTGCGCAACTGAAGCCGTCCCTCCACCACCTGCTCGTTCATTCCATTCCCCGATCCAGACCGCCGTCATGGCCGCCAATACATGTCATGGCAATAGGCCAGGGGTCTGGCCAAAGCGTTAACGAATTTCGTCTGGCCCATGATTGGACGATTTCACACAGAAAAGGTGCGTTTTGACGTCAGCCGACCACCTGCAGATGTCGCTCCCGGGCCAGATCGAATGTCTGAATGCCGTCCTTGGGTCGGCCACGGTTGCGCCACTTGGGATGCCTCAATGTATAGGCCGCGTCGTCATAACCGGCCTTCCAGTGCTCCTCGATCGACCGGCGGGAGAACTCCACGTCCATGGCATGTGTGGCGTGCGAAGCCCGTCGGTGGATGAGGTGCACGATCGTCACGTCGTATTCGTGACCGATCGAACGCAGGATCTTCGCATCCTCGTCATCCTGGAACTCCGGTGGCAGCCTTTCCAGGAGGCGCTTGGCGGCGCGGCGGACGATCTGGCGCCTCGCGAAATCGTCGGTGTTCATGCGCGTTCTGCTCGAATAGCGGATTTCCTTGATGCGGCTTTCCACCTCGAACTGATCACGGGGCATGTCGCCGCGCGCATTGAAGAGGTCCACCTGAAAGATCTCCAGATCGCTCGAGGCATCGTTGACGTTGAGCACATGCTGCAGCGGCGTGTTGGAGACAAGGCCGCCGTCCCAATAATGCCGGCCGTCGATCTCGACCGGCGGAAAGCCAGGTGGCAGCGCGCCGGACGCGGCGATGTGGCGGGCGTCGAGCTTGGTTGTGCGATTGTCGAAATAGGCGAAGTTGCCGGATCGGATCTCGACAGCCCCAAGGCTCAGCCATGTCTGGCAATCATTGAGCAGGTCGAAATCGACCAGACGGTCGAGCGTCTTCATCAGCGGCTCGGTGTCGTAGACACTGACGCGCAGGTCCGGATTGCCGAAGAGCTGCTGCGGTGTCGGCAGACGGGGCGAAAAGAAGCCGGGAATGCCGAAAGCCGTGGCGACGAGTGCTGCCGCATCGTTCTGGATGCGCCGCAGCGAATTGTCTTCTGCCGGCCAGCCGAAGTCGAGACCCGAAGACACCGTCTGCCAGAAGTCACGCAGATTGGCGATGCGCCGCTCGCGCGGGCTTCCGGCGATGATCGCTGCGTTGATCGCACCGATGGAGATGCCAGCCAGCCAGTCCGGCTCGACATCGTGTTCATGCAGGGCCTCGTAGGCTCCCGCCTGATAGGCGCCAAGCGCCCCGCCGCCCTGGAATACAAAGATGCGATCGGTCGCCGCGTTCGTGCCTGTCTCTGCCATTTGCCTTCCCAATCTTTGCTGCAGTGCAGTAGATAGGCCTGGTGACGTCTTGATGCCAGTGCAGCAGGTTTCACTCAGCGTTCACTTCTGCAGTGTTTCGCTTGTAAAAACCCCAAAATAAATGCGATGCGCCTGGCGGTTTCCGCATTATGAAAGGTTCAGTTCATTCTTCCTCAAGGAAAGCCGATGTCCCGTTTTCTCCTCCCATTTGCCTCCGTGCTGACCGCTGCGGCGCTCCTCATCTCTGGCCCGAGCCGCGCCGACGAAGCATCCGTCGATCAGCAGATCGAAACGCTGCTCGGAGATGCTGCTGACTACAAGGAGTTGTTCTACGCCTTCAAGGTGGCGGTCGAAGAAGGCAAATCCGACATCGTCGTCAGCCTTGCGACCTATCCGCTGACCGTGACCATCGATGGGGAAGAAGCGACCTATGGGTCGGAGCAGGAATTGCTGGACGCCTACGATTCTGTCTTCACGGAAGAAATCGTCGAGGCAATTTCAAACCAGGACTATGGCGATCTCTTCGTCAACTCCGAAGGCGTCATGATCGGCAATGGCGAAGTCTGGATCTCGGGCATCTGCGAGGACAGCACCTGCACGAGCGCGCCGCCACGCGTCGCCGTCATCCAGTCGGGCAACTGACCTCAGCCGCACCTCAAAATGCAAGGGAGGCGGCATCTGCGATGCCGCCTCCCTTCCTTTTCAGTCCAAGGGTCAGGCCGCGAGATCAAGCACGATGCGGCCGTCGATCTTGCCCTCTTTCATGCGGTCGAAGATCGCATTGATGTTTTCCAGCTTGTCCCAGCTGAAATGCGAGGCCACCTTGCCTTCGCCGGCAAATTGCAGGCTCTCTTCCAGATCCTGACGGGTGCCAACGATCGAGCCACGCACCGTGATGCGTTTCAGAACGGTCTCAAACACCGGGAGCGAGATGAAGCCGGGCGGTAGGCCGACGAGTGACATGGTGCCCTTGGAGCGCAGGAAGCCATAGGCCTGTTCCATGGCCCTGGGCGAAACCGCCGTGACCAGAGCGCCATGCACGCCCCCGGTTTCCTTCTGCACCTGCTCAATGGCATCAGCCGCCGTACCGTTCACCACCATATCTGCGCCGAGGTCAGTTGCCAGCTTCAGCTTGTCGTCGAAGATGTCGGCGGCGACCACATGCATGCCCATGGCCTTGGCATATTGCACCGCCATATGGCCGAGACCGCCGATCCCTGAAATGGCGACCCATTCACCGGGCTTCACCTCGGTTTCCTTGAGGCCCTTGTAGACGGTCACGCCGGCGCAGAGGATGGGAGCGGCCGGGCCGAATTCCAGATTGTCCGGCAGACGGCCGACGAAGTCGGGATCAGCCAGGCCATATTGGGCGAAGGTGCCGTTGATGGAGTAACCGGTATTCTGCTGGCTGCCGCAGAGTGTTTCCCAGCCGGTGCGGCAAGGCGAGCAGCAGCCACAGGCCGTGTGCAGCCACGGCACGCCGACGCGGTCGCCTTCCTTGATGTGGGAGACGCCGGGACCGAGCTTGGCGACATAACCCACGCCCTCATGACCGGGAATGAACGGTGGCTTGGGCTTGACCGGCCAGTCGCCGTTGGCGGCGTGCAAGTCGGTGTGGCAGACACCGGTTGCCTCGTATTTCACAAGGATCTGGCCGGGCCCGGGATCCGGAATCGCCATTTCCTCGATCACCAGCGGCTTGCCGAATTCGCGGACCACCGCCGCCTTCATCATCGATACCATGTCGCTCTCCCTCGATCTCTTGCGCGCGGCGCGTGTGCCGGCGGGCATAGAGGGACGTTATGCGCGAATGGCGGATCGCGGTTTGATCGGTGTCAAAGGGCCGGAGATTTCATGGAAACGTCATGAAAGCGGGGAGCTGTGACGCTCCCCGCGATCTCCTTCAGGCAAGGTTCTTCTTCAGGAACTCGACCGTGCGCGACCAGGCGAGGTCGGCGGCCGCCTTGTCGTAGCGGGCCGAGGACGTGTCATTGTTGAAGGCATGGTTCACGCCCTCGTACATATGCAGTTCGTAGGTCTTGCCGTTGGCGTCGAGGGCCGCCTTGTACGCATCGATGCCGGCATTGATGCGTTCGTCGAGGCTTGCATAATGCAGCATCAGTGGGGCCTTGATCGCGGGCACCTGCTCGGCCGGGGCCTGCGAGCCATAATAGGCGACGCCGGCGCCGAGTTCGGGAGATGCCACTGCCATGCGGTTGACCATGCCGCCGCCCCAGCAGAAGCCGATCGCGCCGACCTTGCCATTGGTCTTTTCGTGGCCGGCGAGGAAGGCACGGGTCGCCTCGCCATTGGCCGTCGCATTCGCCATGTCGAGCGACTGGAACATCGCACGGGCCTCGTCCTCATTGGCCGGCGTGCCGCCATTGGGCGACAGGAAGTCGGGCGCGAGTGCGACGAAGCCTTCGAGCGCCATGCGACGGGCGACATCGCGGATATGCGGATTGAGGCCACGGTTCTCGTGAATGACGATCACGGCCGGCAACTTGTCTGCCGCGTCCTTTGGGATCGCCAGATAGCCCTTCATGTCGCCGGCGGCGCCCGGATAGGTCACATCCGACACGTCGAGACGCGCATCGGTCTCTTCGACCATGGCGGCATTCGCCTGGTTGGCGGCCAGCATGGGCATGATGGCGGCTGCGGCGGCACCGGAGCCGGCGAGCGCCGTCAGCTTCTGCATGAAGCCACGGCGGTCCAGAGTCAGGTGGGTGTATTCGTCATAGGCTTCGATCATGGCCTGTGTGATTTCGGGCTTCGACATGACACTCTCCTCAAGGGACAAATTGGATGCCTCCGAAAGATAGCGCCAGGGTCCATTCCGCCCACACACGTTGCCGTGAAGGCTTTTAGCCGCGCCGTCGCGTCTTCAGCTGGTCGCCATCCAGGCGACCAGCCACAGCCACATGAGAAAGAGAGACACAAAGCCCAGCATGAAGGACAGGCGGCGAAGCGGCAGATTGCCGGTCAGGTGCATGGCGACCTGCAGATAACGCGCGGCAACGAAGAACCAGGCCAGGACGACCGCGACGATGTTGTCCGCTTCGGTCATGAAGAGCAGGACGGACACGGCGTAGAAGATGACCGGCAGCTCGAACTGGTTGGCGATCGCCTTGTTGACCACGCGGCTCTCTTCCGGCTCGGCCAGGTTTTCCCGAAAGGCGATACGCTCGACCTTGCCGGCCCGCACCACGGCGGCGCGGCGGACGACCAAGAGCGCATAGAGGCAGAAGACAAGGAAAGCATGGGCCACCACGGGCCAGAACATTTCGAAACCGGTCATCTGAAAAAGGCGTCCTTGAAGTTCATGCGTGAGTGTGTTTCGGGCCGAAGGCCAGCCGAAGCACCAGAATGCCCGAAATGACGAGAGCGGCAAACTTCAGACGTGTCAGCCAGGAAAGCGCCTCGGCCAACAGACCCGCCGTGCCCGGCGTCGGAGAAGACGGTAGGAAGAGCATGAGGCTGACGATATTCTCGGCATAGTCGACGATACCATAGGCGATCGGCAAGGCGAGAAGTGCGGGCAAGAGACGTTCCGCCGGGCGGCCGTAAAGGCCGGCACCCGGTGCGACACGGCGCATCAACAGTACTACAAAGAGGCAGAGGCTCGCTGGCAGGACGAGATCGGGGCCGAGATGCATGTCACGCAGCACTTCAGCCGCGTCCGGTCGTCCCTCCAGCAAGGTTCGGAGAGACAGCATGCCCTGCCCCGTGCTCTCGATATCGAGGTCTGGCATTGCCCTTCCACCGGTCAATTCGGCGAACCGAGACGCAAAGCCAAGGTTCATCCAGACCAGCAGCACGGCAGACAGAACGCCGCTCCCCCAGAGGAGCGGCGCATGACGCGGGCCGGGCCAGCGCCGCAAGATCACGCGGCGCCCGGATAGTTCGGGCTTTCGCGGGTGATCGTCACGCCATGCGGATGGCTTTCACGCAGGCCTGCACCGGAAATGCGCACGAAGGTCGCCTTTTCCTGGAAGTCCTTGATGTCCCTGCCACCGACATAACCCATGGCGGCCTTCAGGCCACCGGCGAGCTGGTGCAGGACGGCCGAGACCGGACCCTTGTAGGGAACCTGACCTTCGATGCCTTCCGGCACGAGCTTCAGCGTGTCGCGCACTTCCGCCTGGAAGTAACGATCGGCCGAGCCGCGGGCCATGGCACCGACGGAGCCCATACCGCGATAGGCCTTGAAGGAGCGGCCCTGGTAGAGATAGACCTCGCCCGGGCTCTCATCGGTGCCTGCGAGCAGCGAGCCGACCATGACGGCGGATGCACCGGCAGCGATCGCCTTGGCAACATCGCCTGAGAACTTGATGCCACCGTCGGCGATGACCGGAATGTCGTGCTTGTTGCCTTCCTCGACGGCGGCCATGACTGCGGCGAGCTGGGGAACGCCGACGCCTGCGACGACGCGGGTGGTGCAGATCGAGCCCGGGCCGATGCCGACCTTGATGCAATCAGCACCTGCATCGATCAGGGCGCGGGTGCCCTCGCTCGTGGCGACGTTGCCGGCGATGATGCGGATGGCATTCGACATCTTCTTCACGTGCGCGACCGCATCCAGAACCTTCTGGCTGTGACCGTGGGCGGTGTCGACGACGATGACATCGCAGCCTGCGTCGATCAGACGCTCGGCGCGCTCGACGCCATCATCACCGGTGGAGATGGCGGCGGCGACACGCAGGCGACCCTGGGCGTCCTTCGCGGCATGCGGGTTGAGCTGCGACTTCTCGATGTCCTTGACGGTGATCAGTCCGACGCAGCGGCCTTCGTTGTCGACCACCAGCAGCTTCTCGATGCGGTGCGAATGCAGGAGACGCTTGGCTTCCTGCTGGTCGACACCGTCCTTGACCGTCACGAGGTTTTCGCGGGTCATCAGCTCATAGATCTTCTGGCTCGGATCCGAGGCAAAACGGACGTCGCGGTTGGTGAGGATGCCGACAAGGCGGCCGGGGCGGCTTGTGCCCTCGACGACCGGAATGCCGGAAATGCCATGGGCACCCATCAGCGCCTTGGCTTCAGCCAGGGTTGCTTCCGGGCCGATGGTTACCGGATTGACGACCATGCCGCTTTCGAACTTCTTCACCTGGCGAACTTCTTCCGCCTGTTCGATCGGGGTCAGGTTGCGGTGAATGACGCCGATGCCGCCGGCCTGGGCCATCGCGATCGCGAGGCGGCTTTCCGTGACCGTGTCCATGGCGGAGGAGAGAATCGGCAGCGCAAGATCGATGTCCCGGGCGATGCGTGTCGCGATGTTGGTCTGCCCCGGCATCACTTCAGAGTGCCCCGGCTGCAGGAGGACGTCGTCAAAAGTGAGCGCTTCTGCGCCTGTTGCCGACATTACGATGCGTGCCATTGCCAATTCCTTCGTTTGAATAGGCAGAATCCGCCCGAAAAACGGTAAATCCCGTTCGGTCGCTTCTGCATGAAATGCTTGGAAGTTGGCGAGGGCTGGTAACACGTTCATGACAGGAAGGGAATAGCAAAAGGTGGAACAGCCCCCCCTGCCCGGAATGCCGCACTACGATACAGAAAATCCGGCATTCATTCGAATTTTAAGCAGCTGCTACACGGTCCTTGAAGCCCTTGCTTATATAAGGGACCTGCTCTCAGGGGCTGGGGGCACCAAGAACCAAGAAGACGAAGGGGATCGTCCATGACCGCATTGAAGAAGCGTGCCCAGGCACTCGAAAACCAGTTCGCCCGTCAGGCGGAAATTCAGTTCAAGGCGCGCGTGCGCGGCAGCAAGATGGCCGGTCGCTGGGCTGCCTATACGATGGGGCTCGACGATGTCGAAGCCTATGCGCGCACCGTCGCCGTCAGCCAAGTGGTCGAACCGCACAGGCTGCTGGAGCAATTGCGACAGGACTTCTGCCAGGCTGGCGTTCTTGTAAGCGATGCCGATATCGATAGCCGCATTCATCAGTTCATCGAGCAGGCAACCGACGAGATCTATGCCGGCCAGTAAGCCGGTGACGGGGCCGCCATTGTCGTGCGGCCCCGATACACGTCGTCAGATGTCGAACTGATAAGCTTTCGGTACGTAGCGATACCCCTGGTCGACCTTCTCGACGAAACCGACGGCCGGGAACGGCATGTGGTAACCGAGGAAGGCGAGCTTGTCGGTCGCCAGCATGTCGAAGACCTTGGCGCGGGTCGCGGCGGCGGCTGCCTTGTCCATGTCGAAGCGCACTTCCCAATCCGGCCGCTGCAGCGACAGGACGAAATGGTTCGCCGTGTCGGCGGTGAGGACCAACTGGCGGCCTTCCGATTCCAGGCGGTAGATCATGTGACCCGGCGAATGGCCAAAAGCCGCCATGCCGGTGATGCCGGAGACCACTTCGCCACCATCGCCGATGAATGTCATCTTTTCGGCCATGGGCGTGACATTGGCGAGTACGCCCTTGTGGCCGTTTTCGGCCGGCGTGCCGACACGAGCCGGGTCTGCCCAGAAGTCATATTCGGCCTGGCCGGTCACATAGCGCGCATTCGGGAAGGCCGGCTGGCCGCCTTCCATCAAGCCGCCGATGTGGTCGCCATGCATATGGGTGAGCACCACCGTCGTCACGTCTTCGCGCTTGTAGCCGGCCGCCGTCAGGCCTTCGACCAGCCGGCCGAGACCGTTTGCACGACCGCCTTCACCGAGGCCCGTATCGAAGAGGATCACGTCCGAACCGGTATTGACGAGCACGGGCGCGAAGCTGTTGACGAAGTTATCGGTGGGAAGGAAGTTGGTCTCCAGCAGCGCGCCGACGGTTTCCACGCTCTGATTGGTGCCGAAGGTCTCCTGCGGATTACCGGAGGCGCGGGCGCCATCCTTGACCACCAGAACCTCGAACTTTCCGACATTGAAGCGATGGGTCTCTGGCGGCATGGCGTGATCGATATCCATCGAAGTCTCGGCGCCCGACTGCTGTGCAATGGCGGCCCGGGTCATGATCATCGGGGATGCCAGTGCTACACCGGCACCACCGAGAAGCATACGTCTCTTGATCGAAATCATCCAAATCTCCTCGGAAAATAATCCTCCGCCCGTATCGCGGGCTGCACCGCAAATAGGCGCCGGACCTTCCGCGGAAAGCTCTCTCACACCATCGTGATGCCGCTCGACGATTTGCGTGGAACATGACGCTTGGCGCGTCCCTTGTTTTGGCGCCACAAACTGCAAGACCGGTTGCCTGGAACCGCAGAACGGCTAGAAGTCGTCACGCCCTGTGCCGAACTGCCCGGAATGCCGATGAACCGCATCACGCCCTTGATCCTCGCCGTCGCGCTCTTCATGGAGCAGATGGATTCCACCGTCATCGCCACGGCCCTGCCGACGATCGCCACAGATCTCGGCGTCGGTCCGATCACGCTCAAGCTGGCCCTCACCTCCTATATGGTGGCGCTTGCGATCTTCATTCCGGTGAGCGGGTGGATGGCGGACCGCTACGGAGCCAAGCGGGTGTTTCGTGCAGCCATCGTTGTCTTCATGCTGGGTTCGCTGTTCTGCGCCATTTCGGATTCGCTCATCACCTTCGTCGCAGCGCGCTTCCTGCAGGGAATGGGCGGAGCGATGATGACGCCGGTCGGGCGGCTGGTGCTCCTGCGCACAACGAAGAAGAGCGACCTCGTGTCGGCCATGGCGCTGCTCACAATCCCAGCCCTGCTCGGACCGATCACAGGTCCGCCGGTGGGCGGCTTCATCACCACCTTCTTCAGCTGGCACTGGATCTTCCTGATCAACATTCCGATCGGGCTTCTGGGCCTGTGGCTGTCCAGCATCTACCTGCCGGAGATCGAACCGATCGACACGGGGCGGATCGACTGGAAAGGCTTTCTGCTCAGCGCTTGTGCCGCATCCGGTCTCGTCTTCGGGCTGTCCGTGATGAGCCTGCCTGCCCTGCCCGTCTGGGTCGGTGCTGCAGCAACGGTGGTCGGCATCCTGTCGATAATTCTCTATGTCATCCACGCCCGACGGCATCCGGCCCCGCTGCTCGATCTCACGCTCTTTGCCAACAGAAGTTTCCGCGCCTCGATCATCGGCGGCACGCTGTTTCGCATCGCCGCTGGCGCCACGCCTTTCCTGCTTCCGCTGATGTTGCAGCTCGGCTTCGGCATGTCGGCCTTCGAGTCCGGCATGACGACCTTCATCGCCGCCGTCGGCGCGATCTCCACCAAGTTCATCGCAAGGCGCGCCTTCGCTGCTGCCGGCTTCCGCACCGTACTGATCCTCGCCGGCATCTTCGGAGCCCTGACGACGGGGGCGAACGCATTCTTCACGCCCGCGACGCCGATCCTCGTGATCATGGCGGTGCTTTTGATCGGCGGCTTCTGCCGCTCCTTCTTCTTCACCGGCGTCAATACACTGGGTTATGCCGAAATCGAAGACCGGGCGGCCTCGCAGGCGACCTCGCTCACATCAGTGCTGCAGCAGGTGAGCCTGGCGCTCGGCGTCGCTGCCGCCGCTTCCATTCTAGAGGCAAGCACGCGGATCACAGGCGAAACGCTGTCGCTCAGCGATTTTCACCTGGCCTTTGCCGTTGTCGCCGGCTTGTCGATCTTCGCGATCCTGCCGTTCTTCGGCCTGCCGCGCGATGTCGGCTCGGCCGTGTCTGGATATCGTCGGACGGCCGAGGACGAGACTATCAGCGTGAAGTGACTATTCAGGCCGCTCGCAAAGAGCCGAGAGCTTATTGCCATCGGGATCACGGACGTAACAGGCATAAAAATTCGGATGGAAATGACGAATGCCTGGTGCGCCGTCATCGGTGCCACCATGGGCGAGAGCCGCCGCATGAAAGGCATCGACCGCTGCCCGCGAAGAGGCCTCGAAGGCCGGCATGGAGCCATTGCCCACCGTCGCCGGGCGCTTGTCGAAGGGATGGTTGATCCAGAACCGGCAGCGATTGTCACCGGGCAGACCGTAACCCGCCTCGTTCTCGTCCGTCTCCCGACGCTCCACGCCGAGCGTCGCGAGGACCGGATCATAGAAGCGGATGGCGCGGTCCAGATCATTGATGCCGACAGTGATGTAGGTGAACATGGCGACCTCCCTCCCCTTGCGCTTCCGCTAACGGCTCAGTCCCGATCCTGATCCTCGGTGGCGGGGATGTCTTCGCGCGGATCGCGGGCGAAACCTTCCTCATCCAGCTCGACCACGCCTGGGCCATTGCGCCCCTTGAAGCCCTTGGCCAGCAGGAACATCTCGACCGATTCCTGCCGCGACGAGGCCGGCTTGATGTGCAGGACCTGGCGGAAATTCTGCTTCAACATGTTGAGCAGGTCCTTTTCCGTGCCGCCCTGGAAGGTCTTGGCGAGGAAATGCCCACCCTCGGCCAGAACCTCGACGGCGAAGTGGGCTGCCACCTCACACAGATGCATGGTGCGGATATGGTCGGTCTTCTGGTGTCCGGTGGTGGGGGCCGCCATATCAGACAATACGAGATTGGGTGTGCCGCCGACGGCTTCGATCAGCTGGCACGGGGCGTCTGGATCGAGGAAGTCGAGCTGCAGGATCTTCACGCCCGGGATCTGCGCCATTTCCAGGAAGTCGATCGCAGCGACGCGGATGTCGTCATCGGTGGAATCGGTGACCTTGGCGGCGATCTGCGACCAGCTGCCGGGGGCAGCGCCCAGGTCGATGATGCGCTTTGCGCCCTTCAGGACCTGATGCTTCTCGTCGATTTCGAGCAGCTTGAAGGCGGCGCGGGCGCGGTAGCCCTCGAGCTTGGCGCGCTGGACATAGGGGTCGTTGATGTGGCGCTCGAGCCAGCGCCTGGACGAGGCCTTGAGCTTGCCCTTCTTGACCTTCTGACCGAGCTTGCGGCCGGTCCTGTTACCGCCGATGGGTGGTTTTGCCATGGTCAGCGTTCCCTGGAGACTGGAGGGCGTCGGTTGCGGCCACGGCGCCAGACGCCGTCATCGGCCATCATGTCGGTCAGCAAGCCCTCACGCAGGCCGCGATCGGCCACCCGCATGCGGCTCGACGGCCAGCGGCGGCGGATCGCTTCGAGGATCGCACATCCGGCCAGAACGAGGTCGGCGCGATCGGGCCCGATGCAGGGATTGGCGGCGCGACCGGCATAATCCCAGGACAGGAGCTTCGACTGCATCGCGGTCACCTCGGCATCGGAGAGCCAGAGACCATCGACCTTGCGGCGATCATAACGCGGCAGGTCGAGATGCACGCCGGCGAGCGTCGTCACCGTGCCGGAGGTGCCGATCAGATGGAAATCATCGAGCCCGCGCGGGATATCGGGGCATTCGAATTTTGCCAGCATGCCCTCGACCTCGCGGATCATGCCCTCGAAGATATCGGGCGTGACGTCGCGGCCACCATGGCGCTCGGAGAGCGTCACGACGCCGACCGGCAGCGAGGTCCAGTGAGTGATGTGGTTGGCAAGCCGGCTGGAACGATTGTCGGCGATCTTGATCACCGCAATTTCGGACGAGCCGCCGCCGATGTCGAAGAGCACCACCGAGCGCGCCTCGCGACCGACCAGCGACGAGCAGCCGGAGACGGCAAGGCGCGCCTCGGTTTCCCGATTGATGATTTCGAGCTTGAGGCCGGTCTCGGCGGTGACGCGCTCGAGGAAGAGCTCACCATTTTCGGCTGCCCGGCAGGCTTCCGTTGCAATCAGCCGCATGCGCCTGATGTCACGGCTGGCCAGTTTTGTCGCACAGACCCGCAGGGCATCGACCGCCCGGTCCATGGCATCCTGCGAGAGGCGCCCGCTGGCGCCCAGGCCTTCCCCCAGGCGCACGATGCGGGAAAAGGCATCGACGACACGGAACTGGCCCGGGCGGGTCGGCTGGGCGATCAGCAGGCGGCAATTGTTGGTGCCGAGGTCGAGCGCGGCATAAAGGTCGTCCGGGCCGGCGTCCAGGACGGGGCGCGGACGGTCGGGGAGATACGCGGAAGCCTGGCCATGGGCGGCATTGCGCGCTTGTGCGGCCGGCGCCATTTGCGGCTCCGGCCGGCGGGTTTTGGCGACCGCGGCGGATGGCGGCTCGGAGCCTGCAAGCGGACGCACCTGGCCCGGCTTCTGGGCCGCTGCATGACGGTTGCGATTGCGTTTGCGCTTGCGAGCGGGTCTGTGGGCTGCCTGATCCGACGGGGAAGGGTGCGGCGAGGACGCGGCCGGCGACGAAGACGGGGCACCCGACCCTGCTACACTCGAGCCATCCGCGTGCCTGGTCGCCGACGCGTGTGCGCCGTGGCCCGGCTGTCCGCTCATGTCCTTGGGTAAGGCATTGGGGTCTGCAGGCGATGCCACGCCGCCCTTGCCACGGCGGCGACGCTTGCGCTTGCGAATGGGACCATCCGCAAAAACTGATTCGGAACGTCGCTCGGCGACCGGCGAGACTGCCGATCCTGCCGAGGCAGAAGCCTCGTGACCGTTCTTTGCCGGTCCCGCCTTCTTGCCCTTGCCGCGCCGACGGGGAGAGCCGCCCTTGCGCTTGCCTGTCGACGCCCCCTCGCTGTTCGGCTGTCCGCCGCGATTGGGGTCTGTCACTGATGTTATCCACTGCACCGCGCAAGGCGCCAAGATCGACGCATGCCGCTGGTGTTATCATTCGTTTCGTTGGGCAAAGCATATCAGCGCCAGCCCCCACCGCCAAACGGTTTTTCGAACGCTCCTCGCCGCGCGCCCCCACAGCGGCCTCTAGGCTGCGCCCGAAGACCGGCGAACGGGCTCCAAGCCTGCCTGCCACCACTTCCATCCGGCCTCTCTCAGCCATATGCATTTTTTTCAGAATCGGTCTTTGCAACGCAGAAGCTTTTGTCTATAAGCCCGCTCACCGATCGCTGCGGCGATACCCTGGTGGGGAATAGTTCAACGGTAGAACGACGGACTCTGACTCCGTTAATCTTGGTTCGAATCCAGGTTCCCCAGCCAATTCTCCCAAAAAGCCCTAATTCCTATGTTTTCCGTCGTGCCGGATCCCGTTTTGGCGTCATTGGCGACCTGATGCCCAGAACCGGTGCCCAAAACTGATGCCCAAGCCGAAATCGGCACGGGGCGACCTTCGGGACTGATACAGGGTATCTTCGTCATTGCAGTCCGCAACGGGGTCGACAAACTCATCCGCCGGGGAGACATCTACTGGCGGCTACGCATTCCAGCAGCCTTCATTCACTGTGAACCTGGCAGCCGAATTTCACTGACCGTCATTGTTCGGATCATATGAAGACTCAGATGATCTGCTGCAAGCTCAACACGCGGCTCGCCGAACTGAGGATCCAGCGGCAGAGTCTCGCACCACAGATCGTCCCAGTTGAAGTCGCCGCTCCCATAGTAAATCCAACGTCGATTGCTCCCGGGGACCACGAGGCCGCACTTTCGGACCCTATCCCGGAAAAACCAAAACTTGCCTATCTCAACCTAACCCGACGCCCACCTGAGCCAAGCAAAGCCGTGTTGATAGCCGAATCGGGCGAACAGCGTGCGGTCCCCGGCTCAGACTCGATCTGGAATGCGTGAAACTGATCGCCAATATGGGCGACGAGTGGGAGCCCGCGACCGGGCGAGACGCATGGCTTTGGTACGCGTTTTCCAAATTGGTTCTTGTTGAGCACGGCGTCGAACATTCCGGCCAGATCGAGCAGTTCCACATCGGCCAGCTTCGGCGGACCGGCAACCTTCCCGCCTACTCGCGAATGCAACGAGGCAAGCGGCATAGTCTACCAGATGGGACGCTGTTAGTTGGTCCAGGCAGAACCGCCCCATCTGTCGTTCCTAGCTTTCCTTTGAAGGCAGGAGTTCAGCAGCTCGCTGATGGCACGCACGGACAACCGCTCTTATCAAGGGACTGTGGCCTTGCCCTTTACGGAATGCGAGAGAGATTCGGCGTCTGATTTCTGGTTTGAGTGGTCTGACCTCGACATCTGTGAGGTCGCGACTGGCCCGCAATCCTGGCAGGATCGAGATACCGCAGTGTTCACGAATGAGCGCCACGCTGACTTCGAATCCTTTGCAACGAGCGACTATGCGTGGGTCGAAACCTGAGCCCTGGCATGCCTGTGTGATCATGCTCGTGTAATTCGACGATGCCGTATCGATCACCCACGATTCATCGCGCAATTCGTTCAGAGTAACGTCGGGCTTTTCTGCGAGGGGGTGTTCCCTGCCCATCATCACAAGGAATACGTCCTCGGCCAGAGGCACGGTCTCTATCCCAGGATCAAGGGCGCCCGCCAGAACATTCAGGTCGTCAATGATTGCGATGTCCGTCTGCCACATCCGAAGTGCCGACAAGCTTTCCTCAGGCTCCATTTCATCGAAGCCGATGTTCAGCAGCGGGTGCTGTCTTTTGAGATCGCGGATTGCTGATGGCATGATTGCTGCGGCAACTGATGGAAACGCCGCAATGCGGATATCGCCCGCGACCAGATTCTCCAGTTTCTGAATGTCCGCCTTCGCGGTTTCCAGTTCTGCAAACACCCGTTCCGCGTGTTCGACGAGAACTTGGCCTGCGGCGGTGAGGGCCACTCCACGACCCCGGCGCTCAATTAATGACGCGCCAACTTCCTGCTCGAGAAGTGTGAGTTGTTGAGAGATGGCGGACGGGGAAACATAGAGCGCTTCTGACACGGCAGCCATGGTCCTTCGTATAGAAAGCTCTCGCAGTGTGCGTAATCGTCCAAGATCCATGGGCTTTCCCGATCGACGTTAAATCATTAGCATAACTTACGTATTGACGAAAAACTATTAACTTTTTTTGACATTACGACTTCGTTAAATTCCCTCCATGCAATCGGCTTTCGAGAGGGACATTCGATGACCACCCAAGCGTTCCAGTATTTCAACATGAAACTCGCAGAGCGTGATCCTGTGGTTTTCAAGGCACTGGAGGGGGAGCGTACTCGGCAGCAAAGCCAGATTGAACTCATCGCCTCGGAAAATTCGGTGAGTGCCGCTGCGTTGGAAGCCCTTGGTTCGGTCATCACCAACAAGACCGTCGAAGGATATCCGGGCAACCGTTTCCACGGAGGTGCGGACTATGCCGATATCGTCGAGACCGCTGCTATCGAGCGCGCAAAGAAGCTGTTTGGCGTTTCCTATGCCAACGTTCAACCCCACTCGGGAACACAGGCCAACCAGGCAATCTTCTTCGCATTGCTACAGCCAGGCGATACCGTGCTCAGCCTCGACCTGGCAGCCGGCGGCCATCTAAGCCACGGCGCCAAGCCCAACCAGTCAGGCCGTTGGTTCAATATCGTGTCCTATGGCGTCGACCGTGAAACGGGTCTGATCGACTACGACAATGTCGAGAAACTGGCACTGGAACACAGGCCCAAGCTCATCATTTCTGGCGGCTCCTCGTATCCGCGCGAGTATGACTTCGCCCGCATGCGCAAGATCTCCGACGCTGTCGGGGCCGTTTATCTGGTCGATATGGCGCATTTTGCGGGTCTCGTCGCTGCAGGTGTCCATACCAACCCGGTTCCCTATGCTGACATTGTGACTTGCACGACCACCAAGACGCTACGCGGCGCCCGCGGCGGCCTCATCCTGACGAACCGCGAAGACTTCGTGAAGAAGTTCCAGTCGGCCGTGTTTCCAGGCGTACAGGGAAGCGCGCATCTTGCGACGATCGCGGGCAAGGCAGTCTGCCTCGGCGAGGCGCTGACTGACGAGTTCAAGCGATATGGGGCGAATGTGAAGGCAAACGCCCAGCTTCTTGCAAAGGTGTTGATGGATCGTGGCATCGGGATCGTCAGCGGCGGAACCGACACGCATCTCGTTCTCGTCGATGTCTCGTCGAAGGGGCTTCTCGGGCAGCAAGCGCAGGATCTGCTCTATGCGGTCGATATCACCAGCAACAAGAACCCGATCCCCTTCGACAGCGCCAAGCCATCGGAATGGAAGGGGATCCGCCTCGGTTCCTCGGCCGGCACGACACGCGGCTTCGGGTCTGTCGAATTTGAGACAATCGGAAACCTGATCGCCGACGTATTCGACGCCGAAGCGCTCCCAGAGCCAGAACGAGCTGCTGTCCATGGTCGTGTCCGCGACGCGGTCGACGCTCTTTGCAAGGCATTCCCGATCTATCCCTGAGACGCTCACCATCGGTTTGGATGCAGGATATGACAATACACCTTCCCGACAATCCGGCCCGAGCGGATGTTCTCGAAGCCAGGCCGACGCTTTGGGTGAATCCGGCGTATCGCCCCGGAGCGATCAACGAGCAGTCGCTTCCAGTTCGGCCGGATCAGGTGGATGACGCCCAGGCGAACTGGGCGCGTCTCGCTCCTCTGCTCGAGACATGCTTCCCGGAACTCAAAGCGAGCGCCGGCGTGATCCACTCCGAGTTGATCGAACTGACCGCGCTTCGCGATGCGCTTGGTTACTCGGGCGCGGCGTTCGGCAGGATGTTCGTGAAGGCAGACAGCGCTTTGCCTGTCGCGGGTTCGATCAAGGCCCGGGGCGGTGTCTACGAGGTCTTCGTGTTCGCGGAGCAGCTAGCCATGCAGGAAGGCCTTCTCGGAATGCATGACGACATCCGGACACTGGCGGGGAGCGAGGCCAAGGCCCTTTTCTCCAACTACACGATCGCCGTCGGCAGCACCGGAAACCTCGGCCTCAGCGTCGGCATTGCCGCCCGCGCACTTGGCTTCAAGGCAACGGTTCACATGTCCGCGGATGCCAAGGCCTGGAAGGTCGAAAGACTGACCAAGCTCGGGGTCGAGGTGGTTCAGCACCAGGCGGACTACACCGTCGCGGTCGAAAACGCTCGCTTGGTGGCGGAGGGCGATCCTTCGATATACTTCGTAGACGACGAACAGTCCCGGCAACTCTTTCTGGGTTATAGCGTCGCGGCTTACGAGCTGGCAGAGCAGCTTCACAATCTCGGTCTCGCTGTGGATACCCAGCATCCGCTGTTCCTGTATCTGCCCTGCGGGATCGGCGGTGCGCCGGGTGGTGTGACCTACGGTGCCAAGAAGGTGTTCGGCGACAACGTTCACTGCTTTTTCGTCGAGCCCGTGCAATCGCCCTGCGCCCTGGTTCACATGATGAGCGGTTCGGAAGAACTCGTCTCCGTCTACGATGTCGGGCTTACCAATCGCACCGAAGCCGACGGCATGGCAGTCGCGCGAATGTCAGCTTTCGTCGCCACCGTTATGCGCAACATGCTGGCAGGCGTGTTCACGGTCGCAGACAACGATCTGTTCAAATGGCTGGGCCTTGCCCACTCCACACAGGATATCCGTCTTGAGCCGTCGGCAACGGCGGGTTTCGCCGGACCTGATTTCCTCGTGCACCACCCTGCAGGCAAGCAATTTTGCCAGCAGCAAGGCATCGGCAATCTTGAGGGAGCCACTCATGTGGTCTGGACAACGGGCGGCTCGTTCGTGCCGCAGGAACAGTACGAGTCCTTCCTGCAGCAGGCGGCGAGGCTCTGATGGCAAACATGAAGGAAGCGCACACTCCCGCGGAATGCCCGGTATTTGAAGCCGATATCATCGACGGAAAGGCCTTTGCCGCAGGGCTGATGGCCCGCGTGAAGACCGAGGTCGATGAGATCAGGTTGACAGGTGACAAGGTTCCCGGTCTCGCCGTGGTTCTCGTCGGCGAAGATCCTGCAAGCACGGTCTACGTCGCATCGAAACGTCGCGAGACGCAGGCGGCAGGGATGAATTCTTTTGAACATCGTCTTCCTGCCACCAGCAGTCAGGACGACCTACTGACATTGGTGGGACAGTTGAATGCCGATCCAACCGTCCACGGCATATTGGTCCAGCTACCCCTCCCGAGCCATCTCGACGCCGATGCGGTTATCGAAGCGATCGACCCGGCCAAGGACGTTGACGGCTTCCATATCGCCAATGCCGGCAAACTGGCGGTGGGACAGACTGCATTGGTTCCATGCACTCCGCTCGGCTGCATCATGCTGCTCAAGGATCGGCTCGGCGATTTGACCGGTCTCCATGCTGTCGTCGTGGGACGGTCCAACATTGTCGGCAAGCCGATGGCCCAGCTCCTTCTTCAGGAAGACTGCACCGTCACGGTCGCGCACCGTTATTCGCGCGACCTTCCCACCCTGACGCGTATGGCAGATATCGTCGTCGTGGCAGTCGGCCGCCCGGAAATGGTGCGTGGCGACTGGATTAAGCCAGGCGCGACCGTCATCGATGTCGGTATCAACAGGGTGATCCGGGACGGCAAGTCCCGTTTGGTCGGAGATGTGGCGTTCTCCGAAATGGGCCATGCCCGCGCGATCACGCCTGTGCCCGGTGGGGTCGGCCCCATGACGATCGGATGCCTGCTTTCCAACACCCTTGAGGCCTTCCGCCGTGCGCAGGCGCGCGACGCGACCGCTGTGAAGGAGAATTTCTGATGTCCCGTTTTGCTCTTCGTGTCGCCTGCACCCCAACGTCCCGTGGTGTCGTTGCCGCCATTTCCACCTTTCTCGCGGATCAGGGCTGCAATATCACCGACAGCGCTCAGTTCGATGATGCCCATACCGGTCGCTTCTTTATGCGGACAAGCTTCCGTTCCGAGGAGGGCCGTTCGCTTGATGATCTGAAAGCTGCATTCAAGCCAGTAGCAGGCAAGTTCGCGTTCGAAATGGAAGCCGAGTTCTTCGACGAGTCCGTCAAGCGCAAGATCGTGATCATGGTGTCACGTTTCGGACACTGCCTGAACGATCTGCTGTACCGGTGGCGCATCGGCGCGCTGCCCGTCGAAATCGCGGCAGTGATTTCCAATCATACCGACTACCAGAAGCTCGTGGTGAACCACGACATTCCCTTTCACTGCATCAAAGTGACGAAGGAAAACAAGTCCGAGGCCGAAGCGGAGCAGATGCGCGTTGTCGAGGAGACGGGCGCAGAACTCATTGTGCCGGCGCGCTACATGCAGGTTCTCTCAGATGAGATGTGCCACCGATATTCCGGTCGCATCATCAACATACACCATTCCTTCCTGCCGTCGTTCAAGGGGGCCAACCCCTACAAGCAGGCGTTCGAGCGCGGTGTGAAGCTGATCGGCGCGACCTCGCACTATGTCACGGCGGAACTCGATGAAGGACCGATCATAGATCAGGACACCGTCCGCATCACCCATGCCCAGAGCCCTGACGACTATGTCAGCCTCGGTCGCGATGTCGAGGCCCAGGTCCTGTCCCGCGCCATTCATGCCCATGCGAATGGACGCGTATTCCTCAACGGGAACAAGACCGTGGTCTTTCCCGCATCACCGAATTCCTTCGCAAGCGAAAGGATGGGCTGACTGAACTGGGTCGCCGCGACTTGGCGGCCCGATTGAAGAACTCTCACCCGTCCGCAGTTTTCCGGCGGAGAGATCAGGATGTGAAAGCCGGTTCAAGTTCGGTGACGCATCCAGCGTAGACGAAAGACGACACACAACTCATCAAAAGGGGAACGAAAAATGACTGGAATGAAATCAATCGTAGCGGCTGTCGCATTCGGCATTGCCTGCGCAGGAGCGACGGCGGCGCTGGCTGAGACATCGCAAACCCTGGAGGCCGTCAAGAAGGCCGGCGCACTCAAGTGCGGCGCCAACGGACAGCTTGCCGGGTTCAGCACCGTAGACTCCGCTGGCAAATGGACTGGCCTCGACGTGGATTTCTGCCGCGCCGTCGCAGCAGCCGTGTTTGGCGATGCCAACAAGGCGGAACTCGTGCCGATGACTTCTCAGCAGCGGTTTCCCGCCATCCAGTCGGGCGAGATCCAGTTGCTGACCCATACGGTCACGGCCACTCTGACGCGCGAAGCCTCGGTCGGCATGCTGTTCGCCAAGCCGCTTTTCTACGACGGCCAGGCCTTCATGGTCAAAAAGTCGCTGAACGTGACCAGCGCCAAGGAACTGGATGGAGCTTCCGTCTGCGTCAAGCCGGGTACCGTCACCGAGCAGAACATTGCGGACTTCGCCCGTGCCAACAGTATCAAGCTCGAGCCTGTCGTGATCGAACAGCAGCAGCAGGTCGTCGAAGCCTTCCTGAATGACCGCTGCGTCGCATTTACAGACGATTCGACGGCGCTGGCCTCGGTTCGGTCCGAACAGGGCACGCCCGATGACTTCGTGATCCTGCCGGAGGTGCTCTCCAAGGAACCCCTCAGCCCTGCCGTCCGGGCCGACGATCCGCGCTGGTACATGATCGTCAACTGGGTCCGCGAAGGACTGATCGCGGCCGAAGAGCTTGGCGTGACCCAGGCGAATGTAGACGAAATGAAGACGTCGCAGGATCCGGCTGTCCAGCGTCTGCTCGGTGTGAGCGGCGACCTCGGATCGCTTCTCGGTCTCGGAAACGACTGGATGTACAACGCGATCAAATCCGTCGGAAACTACGGTGACATCTACGAACGCAACGTCGGCAAGACGTCGCCTCTCAAGCAGGAACGTGGATTGAACGAGCAGTGGAAGAAGGGCGGACTGATGTACGCCAATCCGCTGATCTAAGCCCTGTCCGATCACGGCGGCTCGCGACATCGTCGACGGGCCGCCACACCCGTTGACGCGATGCATGTAGCCATTGGCCGGGCTGGAGCACGGCATAGGTCTTGGACGCATCATGGCGTAGGCTCAGAGGTTGCCACAGATGACCATTCAAAAAGTTGAGCATGTCCGGGCGCCGGAAGAAGCCGGAACAGGCGGCATCTGGTGGAACAGGCGTTTTCGGGCCTCGACCCAGCAGGTGATCGTGATCCTCTGCCTTCTCGCGGTCATCTGGTTCTTCGGGTCCAACGCGGCCGTCAACATCGACCGCCAGAAACTGAACTTCGGTTTTGACTTCCTTTCGCGAGAGGCAGGGTTTGGTATTGGCGAGACCCTCGTCGCCTATTCTTCCCAGGACAGTTTCGCTTGGGCCTTCGTGGTCGGATTGGCGAACACGGTCGCAGTCTCGTTCGGCGCGCTCATCCTGACGACAGTCATTGGCTTTGCGGTCGGCATCGGGTCGCTGTCGATGAATACGGCAGTTCGACGCGTGTGTCTGACCTATGTGGCGACGTTTCGTAACGTTCCTCTGCTCCTCCAGCTCTACCTTTGGTATTCCATCGCGACGGGGCTTTTGCCCGCACCTGCCGGCGCATGGAACGTGCTCGGGATTTATGTCAGCAAGGTCGGGGTCTACCTGCCTGCCGTCGCCTTCGAGCCGACACCGATATCGGCTGTCACGAGCCTCGTGGTGGCTGCCGCAGTCGCCCTAGGTGCGTGGAGCCTCCTCTTTGATCGCCGTCTTTCGTTTTTGGCGGTCTTGTCAGTTGTCGTCATCGCGGCAATGGCAGGGACAGGTACGATGCTGCTGGCCGGAGCCGCAATTGTTGACATACCCGTATGGCAGAAGTTTCGCTTCAATGGCGGGATAAAGTTCTCTCCCGAATTCTGCGCACTGCTGCTGGGCCTGTCGGTTTACACGGCGAGTTTCGTCGCCGAGATCGTCCGTGCCGGTATCGTGGCGGTCAAGAAAGGGCAGAAGGAGGCGGCGCAGGCGCTTGGACTGACACCCGGCCAGACGATGAGATATGTCGTCGTTCCGCAGGCGGCTAGAGTGATCATTCCACCTCTCACCAGCCAGTACCTCAATCTCGTCAAGAACAGTTCGCTGGGCGTCGCGATCGGCTATCCGGACTTCGTGTCGATCGGAAACACGACGCTGAACATTACGGGACGAGCCATAGAATGCGTCGCCATCATGATGGCCGTCTATCTGGCGCTGAGCCTGACGATCTCCGCTCTCATGAACATCTACAACAAGAAGATGGCACTTCGCACAAGATGAGGTCGGGTATGCGCAACAAAACCAAAGTCTCATTGGGCAACCGTCTCGTCACCATCCTGGTCGTCGGCGTGGTCGCACTTGCCCTCTATCCGCTGTTACGCTGGGCTGTACTGGATGCCGTTTGGGGAAATCCAGGCCCGGACGCTTGCAACAATGCTTCAGGGGCATGCTGGCCCGTAATCTCGGAGAAAGGCGCGCTGATCATTTTCGGGCGATATCCCGCGGCGGAACTCTGGCGCCCCGCTATTGCCTCTGCCTTGCTTCTCGGCACCGCCATTGCGACGGCGATGCCTCGCTTCTGGAACAAGGCACTGATGTTCGCCTGGATCGCTGCACCGCTTGCGTTTCTCACACTGATGGGTGGCGGTATGCTTGGTCTATCCAGTGTTCCGTCCAGCCAATGGGGCGGCCTGCCAATCACCATCATGCTATCGGTGTTCGGCATCGGTTGTGCATTCCCTCTGGGAATTCTCCTCGCCTGCGGCCGGCTGTCTTCCAAGCCCGTCATTCGCTGGGTCGCTACATCCTATATCGAGACCGTCAGGGGCGTTCCTTTGATCACGGTCCTGTTCATGGCGACTTTCATTCTTCCGCTATTGTTGCCGTCCGGCTGGAATATCAGTGCGATGGTCCGCGCGCAGGTCGCAATCATCCTGTTTACGGCAGCCTATCTCGCCGAAATTGTCAGGGCGGGCATGCAGACCGTTCCAAAGGGGCAGTACGAGGCATGCGAGGCGCTCGGCATCTCCAGGCTCGAAACCTATGTGAAGGTCGTTCTTCCCCAGGCCCTGTCGATGGTCATCGCACCGACGATCAACACGTTCGTGACCGTTCTCAAGGATACATCGCTCGTCGCAATCGTATCGATCAGCGAACTGCTGATGACCGCGCGTCAGGCGCTTGCCGATCCCATCTGGCGGACGCATTTCATCGAGGTCTACGTGTTCATCGCCGTGATCTACTTTGTCCTCTGCTTTGCCATGGGCAAATGGAGCAAAACCCTCGAGCGTGCCTACATCTTCTCCAAAGGTCGGGAATAGCGACCACGCGCAAGATGTCTCATCAAAATCAAAAAAGGGGAACAAACATGCTGGAAACGGCGATCACGCTGCGGAACGTGGACAAGTACTACAGCGATTTCCATGTTCTGAAAGACATCAATCTGACGGTGCGAAACGGCGAGAAGCTTGTCGTCTGCGGTCCATCGGGTTCGGGCAAGTCCACGATGATCCGTTGCATCAATCATCTGGAGGAGCATCAGGCGGGAAGCATCCATGTTCTCGGGGTCGAACTGAACGATGATGTGCGAAACATCGCCCAGATTCGCCAGTCGGTCGGCATGGTCTTCCAGCAATTCAACCTGTTTCCGCATCTGACAGTGCTGGAGAACTGTACCCTGGCGCAGACACTCGTGTCCCGCAAATCTCAGGACGAGGCGGAAACCGTCGCCATGGAATTGCTGACACGTGTGCGGATCGCAGATCAGGCCAGAAAATATCCAGGTCAGCTTTCCGGCGGACAGCAGCAGCGCGTCGCAATTGCGCGAAGTCTTTCGATGCGCCCAAAGATTATGCTTTTCGATGAGCCAACATCTGCGCTTGATCCTGAGATGGTCAAGGAAGTGCTCGATGTCATGGGCGAGCTCGCATCAGATGGGATTACGATGGTTTGCGTAACCCATGAAATGGCATTCGCACGCTCCGTGGCAGATCGGGTCATTTTCATGGATCACGGCCGGATCGTTGAGGAAAACACCCCCGCAGAGTTCTTCGATCATCCTTCTGAACCAAGGCTCCGGGATTTTTTGTCTCAAGTGCTGCATTGATTAGATGGGCTCGTGAGGTCCGGCTTGTCACGGCCAGTCCGCAGCACCGACCTCGAAATCCGAACCAGTATTATCCAAGGCGAAAGCCAGACCCGACTGGACCAGCCTCGGAGGCGGAACACCCTCGCGAGGGGCGCTCAAGTCAAAGACATCGCCCAGCACAACACGTCCGTATATCGCCTTGCGCTGTTCTGCCGATCCGCTGGTGCGCACCAGTTCCAATGCCACTAGATGTCGGAGCAGTTTCTCCGCCGCCTCTGCATTCCAGGTGGTCAGTCGGCTGACGGCCTCAGCGACGATGAGGTTCGAGATGTCCGCTCCTCCGAAGCTCGCGGGAATGGACATGGCGAGAAGCCCACTCATGGGCAGACCGGAGACCTGGTCCAGATTGTGACCCGTCGTCGAAGGTCCCAAGCGATCGAGTGCGGCCAAGACATCGGCCTCCCGCGTCAGGGCAACCGGTACGGGTCGCAATCGATCAGCCGTCGATACCACCATCAAACAGACCCTCCTCCACTCAAGCCAGAGTTACGTCACTGCGTGGTATTTGCCATTCTGATACAGGAGTGAACTTCCACCGCTCAACCGTATCGAAAGGACGCGACCGATCAGGATGACATGGCTATGCCGCTCGATCGCCTCCTCAACTTCGCAGTCGAGTGCTGCAACTGCATCTTCCAGCACTGGCGCTCCGCTGGCAAGCCTCGTCCATTCGGCTCCAACATAGCGGTCGGGCCCCTTCAATCCACCAATGCCCGCAAATCGGTTTGCAACATCCTGATGGGCGGCACCAATCACATTGACCGCGAAATGGCGGTAACGCTCCACGACCGGCCAGGTAGAGGAGGATCTGTTGAGGAATACCATCATACGCGGGGGATCGACGGACAATGCCGTCGCAGACGTGACCGTGGCGCCTGTGCGCTCCGCCCCCTCTCCTGCCGTGATCACACTGACACCGCCACCCAGCGTTCTCAAGGCCTCCTTCAGACCAGCCGCGTCGGCTGGTCGATCAGACACTGCTCGATCGGGCACTGGGCGAAGGCAGGGCTCGCTGAATTCGCTGGCGATAAAAACGTTCATCTGACCTCTCCGTGCAGACTGCATCTCAAGCATGGGTAACAACCAGGGAACCGAAGCAGTAGACAAGCGTTTTTAATCTCCATATATTTTATAGAAAATATGCCCAGATCTGCCACCCGCGAACCGGAAGGAAGACTGCCATGTTGAAGATCAGGATGTCGTCCCCGAGACTGCAGGCGCAAACGCCGCGCCCCGGCTCCCGTGTCGCAAACATCGGCGGCGGATATACGGGCGCGATCATTGCCAAACTTCTGGTGGAGCGCGGGGTTCGGGACATCGAAGAGGTGACCGTCTTCGAGCCTCGCGAGGAGCTCGGATCTGGCCTTGCCTATGATGTCAAGAACATCGATGTCCGCCTGAATGTCGCGGCACACAGAATGCGCGCGATCCCCGGCGCGCCGACAGCCTTCCTCGACTGGCTGCAGACCAGCGGAACGCTCACCGTCGATCCACAGGCAGTGACCCCGGAAGGCATCTTTGCTCGGCGCCGCGATTTCGGACGGTTCATGCAGGCACAACTTCCGCCCCATCTCGACAGTGGCGCAATCCGACACATCCGCCATGCCGTGCGGGTGGTTGAACGCCAGAGCGATCAGTGGCGGATCTCCGGGGCTGATGGCACTTCCGTCCTGGCCGACATTCTGATCCTCGCGACCGGGCATCCACCCGCCTCTAGGCCGCCTGTCGTCGACAAGCTGAGTGCTTCCGCGACGAGCCGTATTAAGGACGTCCTTGCCGCTGATGCCTTCAATGCTATCGGCAAGTGCGATCCCGTTCTTATCGTCGGCTCCGGCCTCACCGCCATTGACGCCCTCTGCCGCCTGAAGGCCCTTGGCCACACCGGGACCGTCAGCCTTCTCTCCCGCACCGGCCTTATGCCGAGACCGCATGCTGGCGGTGGCTTTTCCCCCTTTGGTGACTTCAGCAGCACCGACCTCACGTCGGCCAAAAAGCTTTTATCGAAGGTCCGAGCGACGATCAGAGATGCGCAGGCGCAGGGCATACCCTGGCAGTCCGTGTTCGATGCTCTGCGTCAGCATGCACCGTCGTTGTGGCAAGCGCTGCCGATGCGCGAGAGACAAAAATTCCTCGGACGCCTTCGTCGTTGGTACGATGTTAATCGGTATCGCATGCCACCCCAAGGGGCCGCCATCCTCGGACAGGGCATCGACAATAGTCGGGTCAGATTGGAAACGGGCGATCTCGTGTCCATCACTGATGACAGACAAGGACTTCTTGCGGGGCTGGAGACTCGAGAAGGAAGGACGGAGTTTCGTTGCAGCCACATCCTCCTGGCGACAGGCCCTGATTTCCGGGACTATGCGGCCCATCAGCGGTTTCTGCTCGGCATGCAAAGGGATGGATTCATCCAATCGGATCCGCTTGGTCTCGGCCTCGCTTGCGATTTTGCCGGCAGAGCCCTCACTATTGCCGGAACCCCGAACTCCACGCTCTTCGTCGGCGGGCCTCCCGCTCGCCCGGCATTCGGTGAACTGACAGGCGTCCCGGAAATTGCCGCCCAAGCTGCGAGCTTGGCGGACCGGATCATCGGCTGTGTTGCCCGCGAGACGAGGACCATCGTTATAAGCCCAACGATGTGAATGGCTGGCACCTACCCTTTCCAGAGTTCTTGCTGGGCATGCCCGCTTCTGTCATCGGATGAAGAGGTCCAACAGGTGATGGGCGGCCCAGGGCGCAAACTGGCAACCATCCGGGCTCAACGATGGTCAGTCTTTGCTTACGCCATGCATCTCATCCGATAACGCCAATATCAGCCGTAAGCAGCGCCGGGGCGGGGACATAAGTGGCGTTCTCCCGCCACGTTGACGTCGGCCCCGAGCCAGGGCACCAGAAAACCGGCTGGGGGCTCGTGCTCAGGGAGTGCTACGAGACCTGACAACATCGGCTGCGAATGCGTCACAGAGCTCGAATATCACTATCCGCCAGCTTTTCAGGAGCTGCGGAATTCCGGTGGAAACGGTTTAGCTCCGCAGACGGGCACGTGCACTTTTCAGATTTTCAGACACGTTCCTTGCGCATCAATAGCCTCGCTTCTCGATCGTCGGACGGACCGACTCCGATGTCGGCTCCTGCTGTTGCAACGTGAACAGAGACCATGCGGAGATGAAAAGGGCAGCGATCAGGGGGCCGATGACGAAGCCACTGAGGCCGAAGAGGGAAATTCCGCCGACGGTCGAAATCAGGACGACATAGTCCGGCAGCCGCGTGCCCTGGCCGACCAGCGGAGGACGGAGGAGATTGTCGATCAGCCCGATCACGAAGGCTCCGATCACCACCATCAAAATGCCCTTGATCCACGCGCCAATGAGGAAGAGCCAAATCGCCGCCGGCACCCAGACGATCGCGGCACCGATGGCAGGCAGCATCGACAGGAAAGTCATGACGACGCCCCAGAGCAGTGCTGCCTCGATGCCCAGTGCCCAGAAGCTCAGACCGCCGATCAGGCCTTGTGTGATCGCGATGATCACATTGCCGCGCACGGTGGCGCGGACGACGGCTGCGAACTTGTCGACGAACTGGCGCGTATAATCGTCACTGAGCGGAATGGAGTGTCGCAAGGTTCTCCCCAATGACGCGCCGTCGCGGAACAGGAAGAAGAGCAGATAGAGCATCAGTCCCAGGCTGATGAAGAACTGCAGCGTGTTCTGTCCGAAGCTCAACACCCCGCCGGCGATCGACTGGCCTGCCTCCATGAAGCCGGACGAGAGCTTCGTCCACACTTCGGCAAAGCCCTCGAGCTTGAGCGAGGTCAGCCAGTTGTCGAGGAATGCAGGCAGGATGGACTGCAGACGCAAGAGATGCGCGTTCAGGTCGATTTCGTTGCTGCTGATGCGCTGGTAGAGGCTGGTGCCTTCCTGGATGAGCGAGGCCAGGATGCCCAGCGCGGGCAGGATGACGAGGCAGACGCATAAAAGCAGGGTCAGCAGTGCCGCGATCGTGGAACGCCCACCAACCATTCGTTCGAGCCGTCTGTGAACGGGAAAGAACAGGATTGCGAGAATAACGGCCCAGAGGACTGCATTATAGTAGGGAATGAGCAGCCACACGAAGGCAATCGTCACGATCACCAGGAGCACGTAAAAGCTGGCTCTTTGGATAGACATTCTAGCGTTTTCCTTCTGCGCGGCCCTCAATTGCGAGACGGCAGTCTTCGAAGTCTGGTGTCGTCCTCACCCGGTTCGCGACCGCGACCCGCTGATCAGCCGTCACGAGGTCGATTCATCTCGGACTTGTCTCCACAGAGAGCGTGACACGGAGGCGGGTGAACTCGATTTCCACAAGCGGAACTCCGGTTGGCAAACCTCCCGCGCCTCGGATGGTTCACCCGCCGGCGCCGAAAGGCCCGTTCGTGGCCATTTCCGGATATTGCACGGTTTGTTGCTCGTCAGTGTCGATCGAGGCCGTGGGCACCGCGAGGCGCACGCCGATGCCACCTGCAGCGCTGGTGGCGCGTTCGTCGATGAAGTTTATCCCCGCACCTTCAAGCGCTGCCCTGACCGCGGAAGCGGCATTTTCCTTATCATCGATGCGACCCGACCCTGCCTCGAGTGCCTGCATGGCAGGAATGGTCAGCCGCGCACGATCGGCCAATTCCTCCTGTGTGAGACCAAGCAGGGCCCGCGCAGCTGTGATTTGTCTTGCGTCGATCAAGGACTGTTCCTCCAGATTAGGTCAAAACGGCTGCAGGAGCCGACGGACCGGTGGTCGACAGACGGACATCTGCGGTGCCTCGCCGCGTAAAGAGCACACTGCTGAAGCTGCAAGGCAGAGATCAGATCGTGATGACCGACTGCAGGGACACCACCGCGACAAGGTCACCGCCGGCAGACATGATTTCCAGCCGGCGGCCGTCTATCCTCATGTCGCAAACAATAGCCTCCAGAACCATCTCCTTCGCAGCGGATGTGGCTCCTATCCGGGGCGGCGGCATCGTACGCAAACTCGATGCCTTCGACTTCAAGCTCCAGATCGTCGCTCTCGCGGATGTGAAAGAAATATCTTTGTATTCCGTTCAACGGGATCGCCGGTGGAAGGTTCCGGTCCGATCGCGGGATACATTGGACACATGCCGCCGTTGAGCCTGCCCGGCCGCAACTGCCCTGCCCCTTGTAGATGGGGATTGATCAACCAGGCAGAAAGCCCGGAGACAGGGCATCGCACGGGCTTGCTAGGCAACGGCCGAGGTTACATGGAGGGCCTCAACCGCGACGCAGATCAATGCGGCTGGTGACGATCGACTCGCCGGTCTTAGGATCCGTATCGACCGTTGTCAGCCGCATCCCGGAGTCGCCGACCTTTTCGATCGTCATCTGAGCGCGACGATCGCCATTGACTTCTTTGGCCCAGGTGATGCCGAGATTGATGGTATCCCCGTCCCGCTGCCCGTCCAGTCCGGCAGTGCCGGTGCCGGCCCCGACATAGGAACCTGCATATTGCGATCCCGTGGCCTTGAGGTCAGCGCTGATGTTGCGCGAGAATATGGCGAGGCTCGTGCATTTCCCGCCAAGCGACAACGACTGCGGCGTGGTGTCGGAGGTGAATTGGCAGGTCACGTTGATCGTCGGCGAGTTGGCTCGAACCTTGACCGTGCCTTCGCCATTCCAGCTTCCGGCTATCGATTTCAGAAAGGCCGTTTCATCGGCATGGGCAAAGCTTCCAGATGCGAAGACGAGCGCCGAAGCGGCCGCCATGGACCAGGCAGAAAATCTCATCATGGACTTGTCTTTCTATCGCGGACGACCGGCGCCAGGCGCGGGCAAGTCTCGCAGGACGTTATGATGGGCAACCTGTGGGGAGCCAGGAAGTTCCGGGAACACGGGAATTAATGCTGTCGCCCGCATTCATTGGCTGCAAAATTCACTTCATCAGCCCTGCGGCTCTCAACGCATCCTCGATGACCTCCTGAATTCCATCAGGCGTCTGTGGCCGTCGGGGTTGGTTTGGAGCAGCTGGACTGTGCGAAGTTGCAACAGGTGCGGCTTTCCGCTCGAAGGACGGGGTCAGCCCCCAACCGCGTGCGATGTGAACGGTCGACGAAATGCCGACTTCGAGCATGTATGCGGCAGGTCGACCATACCCGGACGCCGCATCGACCGGCGTTCCGTGCCCCATTCCGGCAATCCGGTAGTGTTCGATGGCGACCCTGCCGGATGCATCTTGCCAGGTTTCGAGCCTGTGACCATCGACGACCTGTGCCTGGCTCAATCCAGCGTCCGCGCCGTGAACGCCCCGCCACTGATCGACGATCGCCTGTGCATTTGCTTGCGCGACGGTGTTGTCGGTCGTTCCGTGCCATACCGAGACGGTAGGCCAGGGTCCTTCATGTTGAGATGCACTTCTGAGTTTGGCGTCGAGCGTCGTCGAGGACGGCAAGCCATGTCCCCGCATCCGGTCGAATGCTTCGGGAACAGTGGAGGCAACGCCGAAGGGAAGGCCAGCGATGATCGCACCACCGGCGAAAACCTCCGGATAGGAGGCGAGAAGCGCATTGGCCATGGCGCCACCTGCCGAAAGGCCGGTGACGAAGACACGGCGCGGATCGACACCGTGAACGTCGATCATCGTGCCGATCATCTCACGGATCGACAGGACCTCGCCCTTGTCGCGGGTGATGTCATCGCTCTGGAACCAGTTGAAGCAGAGATTGGCATTGTTCTGGCGGGTCTGTTCCGGGAAGAGGACCGCAAAACCGTAGTCGTCGGCAAGACGCGACCAACCGGAGCCATGATCATAGGCGGCTGCAGTCTGCGTGCAGCCATGCAGGACGACCACGAGAGCGGGAGGAGAAGCCGGACTGTCCGGGCACTGATACCAGCCCGAGAGATTGCCGGGGTTGCGCGCGGGGTCGTCCAGTCTAGTCAGCGTGTTCGGCTGGACAGTGGCGCCTGAGGTCTGCGCGCGGGCCCGGGCGAGCCGCTCGATCGTATCGGAAATGCTTCGCATGGATGACTTTCAGTGTTCCGGAAAGCCAACCGACATCCCTGGTGGTAAATGATCTTCTAAAATGAAATCGAGGACCGGCGTGAGCCGGTCCCCGATGTTTACTCGTTAGAGAGTGCGGACCTTATAGCGTTCGCGCTCCTGCTCGATTTCGGCCGGGCCGTAAGGATCAGCGGAGTGATCGAACTTCGTCCAACCCTGCTCCGAATAGGCCTGCCGACGCGCCATAGGGTCGATGCGGTTGGACTGCTTGAGGATCATTTCGGCTTCGGTTTCCATGCCGTCATCCACGCGAGCGGTAACCAGCGTGCCGCCGCGGCGAACACCTTCCGCATAGACATGGGCGTCGTCTTCAGGCACGCCGGAATCGGTCAAAGCGCCGATGAGGCCACCAGCAGCACCACCGGCAACCGCGCCAGCAAGAGCGCCGGCAGCAGTCGCGGCAAGCCAGCCGGCCGCAACGACCGGGCCGACACCAGGAATGGCCATGATGCCAAGGCCAGTGAGAAGACCGCCTGCGCCACCGACCACGGCGCCAATACCTGCACCAGTGCCGGCGCCTTCTGCAGCGCCATTGTCGTTGTCTTCATGCTTGTGGCGGTTGTCGGCATTGTTGGAAACGATGCTGATGTCGTCGGACGGGACACCACGGGCTTCCAGTGCGCTGACGGCTGCGCTTGCATCATTATAGTTGTCAAAAAGTCCGGTAACGGTTTTCATGGAAATGACCTTTCTCTGCAGTTCCGCAGAATTATTTGGAAACGACGTTGCCCTGGTAATCCATGGCGACCGACATGGACTTGCCGTCCTTCATTGCCGTGGCCTGCCAGACGCCCTTGTCGTCCAGTTTGAGGTCGGCAACGCCGGTGTAGCCGGCCGCTTCAATGCGCTCCATTGCCTGGGCTTCCGTGAAGGAATTGGCGCCTTCTACAGGGGCTGCAGCATTCGGTGTCTCGGGTGTCGCAACGGCAGGCGTGTCGCCGTCCGTCGCAGGAACCGTCGTGGTCTGGGCATAGGCAGACACTGCCGAGGCGCACACGAGCGCCGCCGCGAAAATCATCTTTTTCATGGGTTTTCCTTTTTGCAGACCTGGTTGCTAGGTCTCGGAGCAAGAACACGACGGCGTGAGTAAAGTTCCGCCATCGGCTCGCTTTCCATGGCTCGCTTTTCCGACCGACGCGTCGTCTCAGAAGATCAATGCGAATGGCAGCGATGTGCGACCAACGGAACCGACTGTCACTGACGGGCTTTTAGCGGTAGGGTCATCCACGGATTGTGGAGTGATGAGCTGCACCGTTGCGCGGGAGAGCTTCGTTTGAACAACAACAGTCCAATTCATGCTGACTGGGATGCGCGCGCGCTCCGCAGTGCAATCGATTCTGCCGGGGTCGCTCTCTGGACGTGGATCGTTGACAACGACGAATTCGTTATGGATGCCAAAGGCTTCGAGCTCTGGGACCTTCCCCCGGGAAACGAGCTTACATTCGAACACCTGTCAGCCCAAGTGCATCCTGCCGACCGGGACCGCGTCAGGGCGGCCTTCGTTGCCACACGTGTCGTCGAAGGTCAGTTCGAGATCGATTTCAGAATCTTGACGAGCGCATCAGAAGTGCGGTGGATTTCTGCGCGCGGCCTGGGGAGTAACGCAGACGCCGCAGCTCAGAAAATGACGGGCATCTTTCTCGATGTCACGGGGCGTAAGCAAGCGGAAGAGGGTCACGAGCTGCTTGCCGGCGAAATGAGCCATCGGGTGAAGAATCTCCTTGCTCTGGCGGCCGGCCTGACGACGATCACGTCGCGGACGACCGAGACGAAAGAGGAAATGGCGAAGCAACTGACGCAGAGGCTGACGGCGCTGGGGCGGGCGCATGATCTGGTCAGGCCCCTCCCCAATGGCCAGGGAAGTGCCGCTTTGCTCGGCGATCTGTTTTCGGTGCTCTTGGCGCCATATGACGACCTGAGCGCCTTTGCAGGTCGTATACGCGTCGCTGTTCCTCGTATGGGGATCGGAGAGAAGGCGGCCACAAGCCTTGCCCTCGTGATCCACGAGCTGGCAACCAATTCGCTGAAATACGGTGCGTTATCGGCCGAGCAGGGCCTGCTCGACATCTCCGGCTCTACCGTCGAGGAGGATGTGGAGATCCTGTGGAGCGAGCAAGGCTGCGCGGAAGTCCCTAAAAATTCACCTGAGGGGTATGGCAGCAAGCTGCTTCAACGAACCGTGGGCGGTCATCTCGGTGGGTCAATCGTATATGATTGGACCGCGGGAGGGGTCGTGGTGACCTTGAGAATGCGGGTGAGTGATTTGGCGCACTAGTTGTCCCCTCGCATGGCTGAAGACCAGGTATATATGGCAGGCGAACTGGACCGATCTTCGGGAAAGGTAACGCGACTGAGCCCCTCAACCTAAGGATGCGTTCTGATTGCCCCTAGCAAATCGTTCAGGGTTGGCCCTCTTCAAACAACTCCGCTTTGGGCTTGATAATTGGCAATATGCCAGGCGATTCAGGCTTCTTGAGCGAAATTTCGGATAAATGATGCAAGCGTCCGCACAACGTGTGGTACCATGACTGTGTTGAAATTGACCTGATCGGTTATTCTGACGCTCCTGCCGAGTCATGACTTGCGCCGTGAGTCTCCGGCCCTTGAGGGCCCTACCATGTCACAGATACCGAAAGTGCATTTCGAAGCTGCAAGCACGCTGGCCGTGGTGATCTCTTCCAACGAACCACTCCTGTTTCTGGCTGCTGATCTCAGCATCATCGCAGCGAGTGCATCCTTTTGCCGGGCATTTGAGATCGACCCGTCCTCTGTCGCTGGCGAGCGCCTCGGCGCGCTCGGGCAAGGGGAATGGGCCATGCCCGGGCTCGAGTCTCTGTTGACGGCGACCGTCAACGGCAGTGCGAGCATCGATGCCTATGAGATCGACCTGAAGCGGCCGGACCAGAAAACGCGACAGCTGATCATCAATGCGCGAAAGCTCGACGACGGTGACCTCGAGCATATTCGCCTGCTTGTCGCAATCACCGATGTGACCGACATGCGCGCCGAGGCTCGCCTGAAAGATGACCTGGTTCGCGACAAGGCCATCCTTCTGCAGGAAGTCCAGCACCGGGTCGCCAACAGCCTGCAAATTATTGCCAGCGTCCTCATGCAGAGTGCGCGCCGTGTCCAGTCGGAGGAAGTCCGCGGTCATCTCCATGACGCACGTCAACGCATCATGTCGATTGCAGCCCTGCAACGTCAGCTCTCCACCTCCGCCGGCGGCAGTGTCGAGTTGCGTGCCTATTTCACGCAGTTATGCCAAAGTCTCGGCGCATCGATGATCGCGGACCCCGAGCGGCTGTCGATCCAGGTGGCTGTCGATGACAGCACCGTCCCGGCGGATATCTCCATCAGTCTCGGTCTCATCGTTACCGAACTCGTGATCAACGCTCTGAAGCATGCCTTCAGTGACGAACGGAATGGAACGATCGAGATCAACTATCAGTCGTCGGGCAAAGACTGGACCCTTTCCATTTCCGACGACGGAATTGGAATGCCCATCGGGAACGAAGCGCCCAAGGCAGGGTTAGGCACCGGTATTGTCGAGGCACTCGTCAAGAATCTCGAAGGCGAATTGACGGTGAGCGACGCTGCCCCAGGGACGGTGGTGACGATCAGACATAGGGAAACGTCAGGCCTTCGCACCGAGTTTTCGCCGGCAGCCTAGGGGCAGATCGGTCCAGCGCCCAAGGCTGCAGTGCTGCGGCCATTCTCTTACAGGGAGTGAGCAATGAAGAACGGCAAAGCGGTCGTCCTGATCGTGGAAGACAGTGCGATAATCCGCATGAGCGCAGTCGATCTCGTGCTGTCGGCGGGCTATGAAGCACTGGAAGCGGGCGACGCCGACGAGGCGATCCGCATCCTTGAAGGACGGGACGACATCGATCTCGTCTTCACCGATGTGCAGATGCCAGGGACGATGGACGGTATCAAACTGTCCCACTACATTCGTGACCGTTGGCCACCCGTGAAGCTGATCGTCGCATCCGGTGCGGCCATCGTCGAAGAAAGCATGCTGCCGGGCGGGAGTCGCTTCTTCCCCAAGCCCTATGACGACTTCAGCATCACCGAAGCGATTGCACTCCTGCTTTCGAGCGACGCCCCGCAGGCCCGCGCGCTCTGAAGCAGAGACGATGGTTGGCCCCCGTGAGCCGGGGGCCGAACCGGTTACTTGGGCGAGGAAGCTTTGCCCAGCTTCACGGAAGGCTCCCTCCCCCAGACCCTGAGCTTGCCGAGGGATGATACGAACCCGTCCAGCCCCTCATCGCCGGGCAAGGCGATCACCCCCTCATCGAGAGCATCCGCAATGCCGGCCTTATCGAGAAGCGGCATGGCCGACGTGTCGTAGCCAATAAACTTGCAGTGCTGGAAGGCGTCGGCGACGAAGTCCCTTGCGGTCGCTTCCTTGACGAGGTCATCCATCGCCTCTGCCGATGTCAGCAGCACCACGGCATCGAAGAGGACCGATGGTCCGCCGTCGATCATGTGGTGGACCTCGATCCAGGACCCATCCGACGCCTTGACGCCGCCGACCTTCGGCGCAATCAGCTCGAAGACGGCCTTTTCCTTGGTGATCGCGGCAGTCAGCCCCTTCAGGAGCTTCGCATCTACGCCATCCGTGATCAGGATGCCGAGCTTGCGGCCTTCGAAGCGTTGCGGCCCGCGTTCCACGATGCTGAGCGACGGTGCCGGCTCCAGATCCTGACGTGTCGGCATGGCAGCATCCGCAGGCTTGGGCATCGACTGGAAGCCGAGTTTCTGGGCCACGGTATTGGCGAGCGTCTCATCGATGTTCAGGAGATGCGAGACCATGCGCTCGCGGATCACGGCCGTTTCCACCTTGCTCAACTCGAAGGTCAGGGCAGCCGCGATATGGCGCTGCTCCGGCGGTGTCTGGCTGATATAGAATTGCCGGGCCTGGCTGTAATGGTCAGCAAAGCTTTCGGGGCGCAGGCGGGCCTTGGTTCCCTGCTCTTCGGCAGGGAAATGACGATAGCCGCGCGTTGGCGATTCCCGTGGGCCAACGCCGAAGGAGTTCGGCTGGTAGTTCACCTTGCCGACGGGGTTGCGCATCGCCATGTGGCCATCCTGCTGGAAGGTCGCGAAGGGACATTTGGGCGCATTGATCGGCAGATGGGTGAAGTTGGGTCCGCCCAGACGTTTCAGCTGCGTGTCGAGATAGGAGAAATTGCGGCCCTGCAGCAGCGGATCATTGCTGAAATCGATGCCGGGCGGCACGTTCTGCGTCATGAAGGCGACCTGCTCGGTCTCCGCAAAGAAATTGTCGGGCATGCGGTCGAGCACCAGCCTGCCGATGGCGACAGGCGGCAGGATCTCCTCGGGGATGATCTTTGTCGGGTCGAGCACGTCGAAATCGAAGCTGTCGGCGAATTCCTGATCGAACAGCTGAACCTGCAATTCCCATTCCGGGAAATTGCCGGACTGGATCGATTGCCAGAGATCGCGGCGATGGAAGTCCGGATCCGCGCCGTTGATCTTCACGGCCTCGTTCCAGGCGACCGATTGCAGACCCAGCTTCGGCTTCCAGTGGAACTTGACAAAGGTGGATTCGTCCTTTGCGTTGACGAAGCGGAAGGTGTGAACCCCGAAACCCTCCATGAAGCGGAAGGAGCGCGGGATCGTCCGGTCCGACATGATCCACATGACCATGTTCATGCTTTCCGGCGTCAGGCTGATGAAATCCCAGAACGTGTCATGGGCGGTCTGCGCCTGCGGGAAGGCCCGGTCAGGCTCCTGCTTGGCGGCATGGATCAGGTCCGGGAACTTGATGGCATCCTGAATGAAGAAGACCGGGATGTTGTTGCCGACGAGATCCCAGTTGCCCTCCTGGGTGTAGAGCTTGACCGCGAATCCGCGGACATCGCGGGCAAGGTCGGCGGAGCCCTTGTTGCCGGCAACGGTGGAGAAACGGACAAAGGCTTCGGTCTTCTCTCCGGGACGCTGGAAGAGATCGGCCTTGGTATAGGCAGCGAGGGATTCATAGGTTTCGAAATAGCCGTGTGCGCCATAACCGCGGGCGTGGACCACACGCTCGGGAATGCGCTCGTGGTCGAAGTGAAACATCTTCTCGCGGAAATGGAAATCGTCCATGACCAAGGGACCGCGTGCACCTACGCGCAGAGAATTCTGGTCGTCGGAAACGGGACCGCCCTGGGCGGTCGTCAGCAGGGGCACGTCGCCCTCGGCGATCTGATGCAGTTCGCCCCCTTCGCCGCGCTGCATCGTCTGGTCGTGGATCTTGGCAGTCACCGTCTTGGGCCCAACGGACCCACGGGTTGATGTCTTGGCCATGGAGAACTCCTGGAGCACATGCTCGGATTGGTAAAAAGCTGCTTGAAAAGCAAAAGACCGCCTCAAGCGGGCGGTCTCGCAGTGATCGGAGGCAGCTCAGCTGGCCTTTTTCATGCTCTTGACGTTTGCCGACGCCTCGCCCAGAGCTGTCAGCTTCTGGTCGGTAGCAATCTCTTCCTGGAGATTGGCATCCAGCAACGGGATCGCATCCTTCAGGCCGAGCTGCTTTGCCCAGGACTTGAGCGTGCCGTAACGGGCAATTTCATAATGCTCGACAGCCTGTGCCGATGAAATCAGACCCGCATCGAGGGCAGCCGTGCCCTTGTATTCTTCCATGATCTCCTCGCCCTCGGCGAGGATGCCCTGGATGGCCTCGCAGGTCTTGCCGCGAGCCGGCTTGCCCAGCAATTCGAAAATCTGCTCCAGACGCTCGATCTGGCCCTGGGTTTCCTCGCGGTGCTGCAGGAAGCCAGCCTTGCCCTCTTCCGACTGCGCAGCACGCGCCATCTTCGGAAGAGCCTTCAGGATCTGCTTTTCGGCAAAATAGATGTCCTTGAGCGTATCAAGGAACAGGTCGGACAAAGTCTTTTCGGTAGCCATTGGGATATCCATTCAAATGTTGTGAAGTATCGAGTGCCCAACCTCCCACTGGCTCAATGGTTCCCGCGTTGCGGGCCGGCGCATGCTTCCGGCGCCGAAATTGAGGGTGACCTCATCACTCTATGGATATCGAAATTCCGACATGCGCACTCCGAAGACCGAGATGGGAATGACACGAAAGTCTGCATGCCGGGCCCAAGGGCGAAGACGATGAAGCCCGGCGCAATGGCCGGGCTTCATCTCTATCCGTCGCGTCACACTGTTGCGAACATCTCAGTGGCGATGCTCAGGCATGTCCTTGAGCTGATCCTTGGTCCACGATGTGACAGCATGGACGTCGCCATCTTCGTCACGCATGAAGTCTAGATCCGTCAGCGGCACTGCCACCGGCTTGGCTCCAATGCCGAGAAAGCCGCCGACGTCGATGATAGCCTGGCTGCCAGCGCCCGCGCCGTGCACATGATCGACCTTACCGACCTTGTGGTCGTCGGCACCATATACGGTCGCACCTTCCAGGATCGCGGGAGTGAGTTCGGCGGCGGCGAGACGGACATGATTGCTGTGGTCCATGATTTCCTCCTGTTGTTGATGAATGGAGGAAACCCTTCCCAAGGAGATCTGTTCCCAAAAGGTGATCGGTGTCCCTTGGCCGGAACATTTTGGAAATACACCCTGCTGTCTGAGCGACATCCTCACGCAGCTCTGGACGAGAGCGCTGATAAAAGTGAAGAAAATCGACCCTGACATGGAACCAGTCGCCGCCGAGAGAGTTGATTTCGGCCGAAATCTGTGGCGAATTTTCATGGAAGCAGCATGACTCTCAATTTTTCCGCTTTGCATCAGGACATTTTCATCGGCGAGAGCGAGATGGCGCAACTGATGCGACGGCACGATTGGGCCGCGAGTTCGCTCGGATCGCCCGATCAGTGGCCGGAGGCTCTAAAGGTGGCCATCCGCCTGCTCCTCACCTCGAAATTCGAAATGTGGCTCGGTTGGGGACCGGACATCGCCTTCTTCTACAACGATGCCTATCGGCCGACGCTGGGCAACAAGCATCCCAACGCCCTCGCCGTCCCGACGCAGATTCTCTGGGCGGAGATCTGGGAGGACATCAAGGGCCGGCTGGCGACTGTGTATGATACTGGCGAGGCGACCTGGGACAGGGCGCTTCTACTTTTGCTAGAGCGCGGCGGATATCCTGAAGAGACCTATCACACCTTCTCATACAGTCCGCTGATCGGAGACACCGGCAAGGTGGAAGGCGTGTTTTGCGCCGTCACTGAAGAGACCGAGCGGGTCATCAGCGAGCGCCGCATGGCGACACTGCGCACCCTCGCATCGGGCCTTGCTGCCGCCGACATCGAAAGCGAGGTTCTTGACGCATCTCGAAACGCACTAAGCAACAATCTGCATGATCTCCCCTTCAGCGCGCTCTACATCTTCGATGAGGACGGAATTGCTCGCCGCCAGTGGGTCTGCGGCGCCGAAGATCGTCATGCGCTACTTCCTGCGGAGATCCGTCAGGCAGAATCGATATGGCGTCTGGAACACGCCCGGACCAAGCAGGCGGTGGAGCTGGTGGAACTGTCGGGCGCTCACGGCGTCCCGCGCGGGGTCTGGCAAACTGCACCGACGCAGGCTGCGGTCGTTCCACTGATCGGTCAAGGCGGTGACAAGGCAAGGGGCGTGCTGATCAGCGGGCTCAATCCGCATCGCGCGGTCAGCGACGAGTACATGGACTTCCTCAGGCTGATTGCCGGCCAGATCAGTTCGCGCCTTGCCAGTGCCGAATCCTTCGAGTCGGAGAAGCGACGCTCGGCGGCGCTGGCTGAAGCTGCAGAGCTGCGGGAGCGTGCGGCCGTCGCTCTGGAACAGCTCAACCGTCAGCTCTCCTCCGAAGTCGAGCTTCGCACTGCCGAGCGCGACCGCATGCGCGCACTCTTCCAGCAGGCTCCTAGTTTCATGTGCATTCTCAGCGGTCCCGAGCATGTGTTCGAGCTGGTGAACGACGCCTATCTGCAGCTTGTGGGGAACCGCATGTTGCTCGGCCTGACCGTGCGGCAAGCGCTTCCGGAGGTGAAGGGACAGGGATTTTTCGAGCTGCTGGACGGCGTCTTCCAGTCGGGCAAACCCTATATCGGACGGAACCTGCGGGTTCAACTTAGGCGCGAAGGCGCGACGAGCCCGGAAGAGAGGTTCATCAACCTCATCTATCAGCCGATCTTTGATCAGGCTGGTCAGGTTACCGGCATCTTTGTCGATGGTTTCGATGTTACCGATCAGAGGCGGGCGGAGGAACAGCTCCACAGCCTCAACCACACACTCGAGCAGAGGGTGGAGCAGCGTACTTACGAGCTGAGAACGGCTCTGCTGGAACTCGAGAAGGAAACCGTCGAACGCGAGACGGTCCAGCTCGCCTTGAGGCAGGCACAGAAAATGGAATCGCTCGGCAACCTGACGGGCGGTGTCGCACACGACTTCAACAATCTGCTTCAGGTCGTTGGCGGCAACCTGCAGCTTCTCTCCAAGGATATCGAAGGCAATGCGCGCGCCGAACAGCGCCTGCAGAACGCCTTGTCCGGAGTTACCCGCGGCGCGAAACTGGCCTCACAGCTCCTGGCCTTCGGACGCCGGCAACCGCTGGAGCCTAAGGTCGTTAACGTGCGCCGGCTGATCCAGAACATGGATGACATGCTTCGCCGCGCGTTGGGCGAGGAGATCGAATTGGAGACGGTGGTCTCGGGTGGTCTTTGGAATACCCTGATCGATCCGAGCCAGCTCGAAAATGCGATCTTGAACCTGGCGATCAATGCGCGCGATGCGATGGAAGGCCGCGGACGCTTGACGATCGAAGCCGCAAACTCCGTACTCGATGACGAATACGCCCGCACACACGATGATGTGCGCCCTGGACAATACGTGATGGTCGCGGTGACCGATACTGGATCGGGAATATCACCCGACATCATCGAGCATGTGCTTGAACCCTTCTTCACAACCAAATCGGATGGCAAGGGCAGTGGACTTGGACTGTCCATGGTATACGGCTTCATCAAGCAATCCGGCGGCCACCTCAAAATCTACAGCGAGGCAGGGCATGGCACGACGATGAAGCTATACATGCCGCGCACCAATCAGGTCGAGGACAGCCTCACGGATCTGAGCGCCGTACCCGCAAAGGGCGGCACCGAAACTGTTCTCGTCGTTGAAGACGACGATGGTGTGCGCGAGACATCTGTCGCTTTGTTGGCCGATCTCGGATATCGCGTCTTGAAGGCGCATGATGCACAATCCGCATTTGCCATCGTCAACAGCGGCGTGCAAATCGATCTTCTTTTCACCGATGTGGTGATGCCGGGTCCGATGCGGAGCACCGAACTCGCCCGGAAAGCCAAGGCGCTCTTCCCCCGAATGGCCATACTCTATACCTCGGGCTATACCGAGAACTCCATCGTGCATGGCGGCAAGCTCGATGCCGGCGTCGAGCTTTTGTCCAAGCCGTATACGCGAGAAGCGCTGGCCCGCAAGGTACGCCACGTGCTTGGCAATGCACAGCAGCATCAGATTGCCGTCGAACGGCTGGCGCGCGAGCATCAGGCGGCCGCTGAAAAGACGCGTGCCCCGGTGGCCGCGCCAACGAGCGAAACCATTGCCGAGAAGATGCGAATTCTCATCGTTGAGGATGAGCCTCTCATCCTAATGTCGACCGTCGACATGGTCGAAGAACTGGGACACCACGTTGCCGAGGCAAGATCGGCCGAAGAGGCGATCCAGATTCTCGACAAGAAGCGCATCGACGTGCTCCTGACGGATGTGGGGCTGCCAGGCATGACAGGCACGGATCTCGCGAGGATCGTTCGAGAAAGATGGCCGACCGTCAGGATCATATTCGCCAGTGGCGACAGTGCCGCGAAGGCCGCTTCCGGCATAACGGACGCATTGCAGCTTTCAAAGCCATTCACAATGGATGAGCTCAGAACCGTCATGGTGCAGGTGCCAAATGCAAGCTGAGCGCTCCGCCAAGTTGGAGATGGTAGCTGATCAGGCCTATTCTGGTCCTGCTGGGGATCACCCCGTGTCATACGCATTCGTTCGTTCTCGCTGCTGAACGCGATCCAGGCCAACGATTCGATATCGTTCGCTTTCCATTGCGGATCGAACGAGCTGCGGCTGGACGCTCTTCAAGCTGCGCGGACGACATGACTGCTAGCAACCTAGCCTTGCAAGCTCACCATACTTGATCTGCTCCGAGTTCGGCTCGGAGCAGTCATCTATTCGTTATCGGTATCGCAGGCAGAGCTTCTAAGCTGCTCCATTGATCTCGACGACATTCAAGTCGGGGTCGCGGAGATAGAGCTGTGGGAAACCGGCCAGGCCAGTGCGGGAAACCAGTAGGTGCTTGGGATCGTCTTCTGGCAGGTCCTCGCGGAAGCCAAGGGTCGCGAGTCGTTCGAGAGTGGCCTCAAAGTCATTGGTCCGGAACGCGAAGTGCCAATCGTTGCGGTCAACAGTAGCTCTTTGGCGGAACGTTCCTTCGGGATACACGACGAGGTGGACTTGCAAGCTGCCGCAGGCGAGCCACGCTCCCTTTAACGGAAAGTCAGGTCGAGGAATTTGAGAAAGACCGAATACCTCACAGTAAAACGGAAGTGATTTCTGCAGGTCGGCGGTAATGATCGACACATGGTGCAGTGCAAGCGTTGTCATGTCTGCCCCCCAACGAACGTCCGTGCGGCCGTAAGATAGCGAAACCGTGCCCAAACACCAACGAGGGCTTCCCCTTTTTCTCGTGGCTTGACTCTAGTCTGTCTGCTTTGACGGCGGGTTGCCGAAGCTCGTATACTACCGGCGAGCCACCGAGAATTCAGTTCGGACACTCAGATTTTCGTCCGGAAATTCCGGCTGCGCCTCAGCCCCAACGGCATCAAAACATCGACTGAGAAAGTCGCGAAACGAGCGGCGTGCCGAATGTCTGGGAACTTTCGCACCGTCACAAGCTCACCGGCGGCCTTCGGGAACCGCTGTCAGGGCCGAGCGCGTGGCCGAGTGATGTCGCCTCTGCCGATATGCATGGAACTGCGTATCGGTGATGACGCCCAAGAGAATGACCGCACCCATGACTGCGAAATTGAGTGACGAGGGAATGCCGAGCAGGTTGACGAGATTCTGGAGGACCTGCAGCAAGATGACCCCGAGCACCACCCCGACAATCGAGCCTTCCCCACCCCGCAGGGAAAATCCACCAAGGACGGCAGCCGCAATCGCGTAGAGTTCGTAGAAGTTACCATGCGACGAGGGCTGGACGGACTTGGTGTACATGGCGAAGAAAATCGCCGAGACGCCCGTCAGAAAGGCGCAGAGAACATAGGCTGTGACGATCACGCGCTTGGTGTTAATCCCGCAGTAGCGAGCGGCCTCCTCATTCTTTCCAACCGCGAGCAGATGACGACCGAAGACGGTCCGGTGCAGGAGAAACCAGGCCAAAACCGCAAATACGGCAAAGGCCATGACTGAGTGGGGAACGCCCGCAGTTCGTCCGACGAACAGATAGTCGAGCATCGGAAGATCTGTCCCGAAAGTGAAGCCAGCCGTCCCGTCTCTCGTGTAGAAGCGCGCGACGCCGCGATAGATCAGCAGACCACAGAGCGTGACGACGAAGGGCTGCAGCTTCAGCCGCGTGATGAGCCAGCCATGCAGCAAGCCGATCAGCACCGACAGGGCCAGAACAATCACGAAGGCGACCGGCCAAGGAACGCCGTGGGACGCCACCAGGTCGATGAAGATGACGCCGAGCAGGGCGATGACTGAGCCGATCGAGAGTTCGATCCCCGCGGTCGCAATGACGAAAGCCTGGGCGATCGAAAATAGCCCGAACAAGCCGATGAGGTTGGCGGTGTTGGCGAGGTTGATCGGGGAGATGAAACGCGGATTGACCAACGTCACGATGGTGCCGACAGTCAGAACGAGGATGGCCAGGCCGATGTCCTTCTTGTGCATGCAGATCTCCTATTCGACCGCCAGGCTCAGTATCGCTTCTTCGGACAGGTCTGCCCGCGTCAGAATGCCGGCAATGGCCCCGCGCCGCATGACCGCCACACGCGTCGACACGCCGATGACTTCCTCCATGTCCGATGAGATCATCAGCACGGCAGCCCCGCCTTCCGCCAGATCACGCATGAGGCGGTAAACCTCAGCCTTGGCGCCGACATCGATGCCTCTGGTTGGTTCGTCGAGAATGATGAGCTTGGGATCGAGCCCAAGCCATTTCGCCAGCACGACCTTCTGCTGGTTGCCGCCCGACAATTCGCTGACTGCACGGTCGAGCCGCGGGGCACGGATCGATAGCCGGCGACGCGATTGATCTGCAATCTCCATTTCGGCCCTACGGTCGACGAAACCGGCGGTGGCGATCGCGGCGAGGTTTGGCATCACCACGTTTTCGGCAAGTGAAAAATCGAGGAACAGCCCTTCACTCTTTCGATCCTCTGGCACGAGGCAGATGCCGGCTGCGATGGATGCGGAAACCGACCCTGAAGCGACTGGCTCGCCGTTCATCTCGACCTGCCCACTTTTGACGGGATCAATCCCGAAAATCGCGCGCGCGAGCTCGGTTCGTCCGGCGCCGACCAGACCGGCAAGCCCGAGGATCTCCCCACTCCTAACCTCGAGATCAACCCTTGCACCGGGGTGGGCCCCTGTCCGCAAACCCCGTGTTCGAAGAACGACCGGCCCCTCCCTCACCTTCGGAGCCGTGTAAAACTGTTGAACGTCACGCCCGATCATCAGGCGTACCATGGCGTCTCGATTGATCTCGCCGCTATGAAGCTCGCCGGCATTGCGACCGTCCCGCAACCCGACAACGCGGTCTGCGACCTCTTCGACTTCGGCAAGGCGATGGGTGATGAACAGGATGGCCACGCCATCCGCTCTCAGCCGCCGCACGACGTTGAGCAGCCGCTGGGTTTCCGAAAGGGTCAGGCTGGAGGTCGGTTCGTCCAGTATCAAAAGCCGGACATTGGTAGACAGCGCCTTGGCGATCTCCATCAGTTGCTGGTCCGCAAGCGACAGTTCCGAAGCCGGGGTGGATGGCTGGAAGCGGGCGCCCAACATGTGAAGCAGCGGGAGAACGCGGTCCGCCATCGCGGCATGGTCGATGAAGCCGAAAGGACGGCTGCGCAATTCGCGACCCAGAAGGACATTGCCCGCGACATCGAGATTGGAAAAGGGATTGAGTTCCTGGTGCACAAAGGCGATTCCGCGAGCCAGTGCGCCTGCGGGTGTCAGAGAGGCAGCACTTTGGCCGTCGATCACGATCTCGCCTTCGTCCGGTGCAATTGCACCGCCGAGAACCTTCATCAGGGTGGACTTTCCAGCGCCGTTTTCGCCGATGAGCCCCACGACCTCGCCACCCCGGATCCCGAGCGACACCCGGTTGAGCGCCACGGCGCTCGGATAGACTTTGGTGATCCCGACGAGATCGAGGGATATGCGGGCAGCAGGCATCAAAATCGCACCTCGGCTAAGATTGAGGCCTGCGCGGATCCGGAGTATCCGCGCAGGCCGCCGACCGGCAGGCCTGTCAGCCGCCGACCCGCTCCTTGAGCTGCTTCTCGAACGCATCGACATTCGCTTTGTCGATCACCTGTGTGGGCACGATGATCAGTCCGTCAGCCGGGACCTGCGACTTGTCTCCCTTGAGATAGGCCGCCATCAGCTTCATCCCCTGGTATCCCCACTGATAGGGATCCTGGACCACGGTTCCCGCGAATGTCCCTTCACGCACGGCACCGAGCGTGATCGGATCTTCGTCGAAGGCGATCACGGTGATGGCGCCCAGCTTGCCGGCCGCCTGCAGCGCCTCGTAGATCTTCGGCGGGTTGTAGGAATAGAAGCCGACCATGCAGTCGATATCGGGATTGGCCGCGAGCACGTCGTCGACGTTCGAACGCGCCCGGGCGAAATCCACGTCATCGCCACGCACGTCGACGAGTTCGATCGACTTGCCGTCGACCGCCTGGCGGAAGCCGTCGATGCGTTCCTTGGCATTGTCAGCCCCGAGGAAGCCGACAAAGCCCATGCACTTGCCACCGTTTGGCAAAGCCTTGACCGCAATCTCACCGGCCTGGATGCCCGCTTGAACATTGGATGATCCCAGATAGGCGATCCGTTTCGACTGCGGGGCATCGCTGTCCGTGGTGAACAACGGAACCTGCGCGGCGATGCGGTTGAAGGCGTCGATCGAGTTCTTCGGGTCGGCCGAAGAGATCATGATCGCATCCGTTCCCGCCGCGACGAGGTCGTCCATCAGCGCATTCTGAAGCGCCGCCGTCCCCTGTGCGGGATAGCGGAACTGGAGCTCGAAATCCGGCAATTCGGCTTGCGCCGCCTTGACACCTGCCTCGGCCAGCTTCCAGAAATCGGAGGCCGCGTTGACGACGAAGGCCAGCGCCTGTTTTTCCTGCGCGAACACAGGCGTCGCCGCAAGTGTAAGTGCGACCGCAAGGGCCGTGATCGGTAGTCTCTTTTTCATGACATCCTCCCGCAACCCTCTCCACTCGGGCTGCATCCTGTTGAACCGCGACATGCGAGAAGGCTCCTCCCGAGCCATCCGCATGCCGGCCGAAATCGGCGAGAGCGTTGCTCTGACCTTCGTGTGCTAATTGTCCTTGCAGAAGCCGGGATCTTCGAGGTTGCAGACATCGAGACCGGTAAACAACGGATCCTCGACGGCTTCGCCCTTGATCAGCTGGATCATGACATCGGGCGCCTTGTAGCCCATTTCGAAGGGCCGCTGGCCGACCTGGGCATGGCTGCGGCCTTCCCGGAACGCCTGAGTCTGTGGTGGCAGCGTGTCTCCGGCGACGATGACCAGTGCCTTGGACTTCAGCTTGTCCATCACCTGATCCGTCACCTGCGTATAGGCCTGGGGCGCGAACTGCGCCCATCCGCCGATCAGGATGAAGGCGTCGAGATCCGGATGCGCGGTAAAGACATCGGACATCTGCTGATTGGCGAGGTCCGCCTGGTCGTTGGTATAGACGGGGCAGCCCTCGATCTCGGACCAACCGTTCTGGCCAGTGAGACGCTCGACATCCTTGGCGCCGGCGATCGTATCCCGGAAGCCCTGGGCGCGGGCGTTGATATTGGCGGCTGCGACATTGCCGAGCTGCAGGCAGACGGTTCCACCTTCGGCTTTCAGCTTCTTGGCTTCCTCGGCCATCTTGACACCCATCAGGTAGTTGTCAGTGCCGAGATAGGTCTTTCGCAGTCCATGATCCGCCTCGAGGAAGTCGGCGTCGACGGTCATGACCGGGACGGTCGGCGCAATCTCGCGTACCCGGTTTGCCATGGCCGGCGCGTTCGACGGCGAGATGGCGATGGCCGCGACGCCGCGCGTCAAGAGGTCGTCGACAATCTGCACCTCGCCGGCCTCGTCGGCCGAAGAAGCTGGCCCTGTATAGAGGCACTCATATTCGCTGTCGGGATTTTCCGAGAGCCATTTCTTGCAGCCGAGATTGATCTGCTCGAAGAACGGGTTGTCGAGGCCCTTGACGACGATCGCCAAGGTCTTCTTCTCCTGTGCGACGCCTTGACCGGCCAGCATCATGAGAATGGGTAGTGCAGTGACTGCCAAATATCCTGATTTCATTGCCTTTCTCCTCCTCCAAAATCGCCGGCCAAGCCCTCCTGCTCAACCGGGATACCAAACGATGCGCGGATCATTCGCCGCGCGCCGGTAACTCCAGGCACGTTCGACGAGCGCCTTGAGGTCGATCTCGGGCTCCCATCCAAGGACCTTCCGGGCTTTCGAATTGTCGAGCCAGTTGCTGTGAAACGGCGTTGCGACATCGCGCCGCTGCCGATTTCCGTGCGTTTCGAGCAACTCGGCTACATCGCCGTAGTCGACAGGCCGGTCCATGGCGACATTGAACAGCTCGCCGAAGGCGTCTGGGTTGTCGAGCGCGGCGAGCATCGCCTTCACGAGATCATCGACATGAATGAAACTTCGCTTCAGATACTCGCCCCTGACGTCCCGCATCGCGGGCACACCGCGCTGGTCCTTCAGAACGGCAAGCTCATCGGGTGCAATCAGGCCGGACCATGACGGTCCACCGAACTGGTCGTCGCCCAGTTCGAAGGCGTAGCGAAAATCATCTTTCTCCATGATCCAGGGCGCGCGAAGGATCGTCCATTTCAGATCCTCCTGGATGCCGACCTGCTCCAGCATGGTTTCCTCGAGAACTTTCGTCAGGGCATAGACCCCGCGATAGGCCCGTCTCGGCGACTGTTCGGTGATCGGCTCGCTGTAGCCGTGGAAGATGTGCCCAACGACACAGTCGCCGCTCAAAAGCATGAACTGCCGCCTCTTCGGCGAGCGGCTGAACCCGTCGAGCAGCAGATAGAGCCCCTTCAACGCCACGTCGATCGCCTGGTCCGGCGTTTCTTTGACCGCGGCCAAATGCAGGACATGGGTCACACCTTCGAGTGCGCTCGCCACTGCCTGCGGGTCAGCCACCGACCCCTTGACCATAGAGATCCGCGGGCTTGGCCCGACGGTTCGGTTGTTGCAGAGCGCAACGACGTTCCAATCGGAAAACCGCTGCTCTGCAAGGAAGGCCGGAAGGAAGGCCTGCCCCACCTTTCCGGTGGCGCCCGTCACGAGCAACCGCATCGACGCCTCCCTCGTCTCATGTCCAGGTTGAGCAATTAATATTTAGTAATAATATTAAGTCAAGCATCATTAATATCAATTTGCGCACTGCCGGCTTGCGGGTTATGGTGGCGACGAGATGTCATCGTGAGATCAGCCGAGGGAGGGCAGGCAGTGTCACGACTTGAATTGCGTTCAATTTCCAAGAGTTATGGCGCGATACAGGCGCTAACCCGCGTGAGTCTGACGATCGAGCCTGGCGAGGTTCTGGGCCTGATGGGGGACAACGGCGCCGGCAAGAGCACCCTAGTAAAGATCATCGCCGGCAACTTTCCGCCCTCAATGGGCGACATCTACATCGACGACCAGTCCGTCCACTTCCACAACCCGCGGGATGCACAACGACATGGCATCGAGGTCGTCTACCAGGACCTCGCTCTCTGCGACAATCTCTCCGCCGCATCCAATGTCTTTCTGGGGCGCGAGACGATGCGAAAGCTCGGGCCTCTGCGCTACATCGATTTCGCCCAGATGAACCGCGTCGCAGCGACCCTCTTCCAGCAGCTGAAATCGGAGACACGGCCACGCGACCTCGTCCGGCGCATGTCCGGCGGCCAGCGCCAGGCTGTCGCAATCGCGAGGACCCTGCTGTCGAAACCCAAGATCGTGATGATGGACGAACCCACGGCCGCGATATCCGTTCGCCAGGTGGCCGAAGTGCTCGATGTCATCCGCCGGCTGCGGGACCAGGGCATCAGCGTGATCCTGATCAGCCACCGCATGCCCGATGTCTTCGGCGTCTCGGACCGGATCGCCGTGTTGAGACGCGGCGAACTGGTCGCTAGCAAACGCGCCGACCGCTCCTCCCCCGAAGAGGTGACGGGGTTGATCACCGGCGCCATCGAAGCCGCCTGAAAGGATATCACCATGACAACGCTGGAAGACGTGATTTCCAGAAGCGAGCATCGGAACTGGCTTGCGCGCATTTCGAGCAAACAGCTGTTCTGGGTTTTTCTGGCGGCGGTGCTCGCCTGCCTGGCACTCAGTCTGCTGACCGACAGCTTCGCCACGGAGCGCAATCTCTTCAACGTCGCCCGCAATTTCGCCTTCGTCGGCATTATCGCGATCGGCATGACCGCCGTCATTGCCTCCGGCGGCATCGACCTTTCCGTCGGCTCCTCCGTGGTGCTGAGTGCCATGGTCATCAGCGTGACCATGGAGGCGGGAACGCCCTTCCTGATCGCCGCGCCCATCGCCCTTCTGGCCGCTGTCATGGTGGGCTCCCTCAACGGATTGCTCGTCGCCTATGCCGGAATGCCGCCTTTCGTGGTCACGCTTGGGACCCTCTCGGCGGCCCGATCGCTCGCGATGGTTCTCTCCGACAACAAGATGATCTGGAACTTCGGCCCCGACCACGATCTCCTGATCTGGGTTGGTGGCGGCTCGACGCTCGGTGTGCCGCATCCTCTCTACGTGCTCGCGCTGCTGACTTTCGTCATGTCGCTCGTCTTCAGGTGGACACGCTGGGGGCAGCACCTCTTCGCCATCGGCAGCAATGAGAATGCAGCCCTTTTGACAGGCATCCCCGTGCGACGCATGAAAGTCAGCATCTACGTGTTCTCCGCCTTTACCGCAGGCCTCGCCGGGATCCTGATGGCGGGCTGGCTCGGCAGCGTAACCACCAACCTCGGACAGGCCATGGAACTGACGGTCATTGCGGCAGCGGTCATCGGCGGCGCCAATCTGGCCGGCGGGGAAGGAAACGCGCTTGGGGCCGTCATCGGCGCCCTGTTGATAGAAGTCATTCGCAACTCCCTGATCCTGCTGGGCATCTCGACATTCTGGCAAGGAATGTTCATAGGTACCTTCATTGTGGTCGCCGTTGCCTTCGACCGCGTCAGGCACTTCCGGTCCTGACGGGTAAAATGCCACCGGAACCGCGGTGTTCGTCATGGAGAATGCCTTGAAACCGACAATGATGGACGTGGCTGCGCTGGCGCGCGTATCGCAGGCGACCGTTTCCCTCATTCTCAATGGCAGCTCCGGCGCCCGCTTCAGTGAAGCGACCCGCAAGCGGGTCTTCGATGCTGCGGAGCAGCTGGGTTACAGGCTTTCCAACAAGTCGTCGGCGAGCAACGGTTCCGGCAACGGGCCGGCCAACAAGGTGATTGTCTTTGTCGTCGACGAATTGACCACCGATCCATGGATGTCCATGGCCTTCGAGGGAGCCCGCGAAAAGGCGCTGGAGCTCGGGATCATCGTCACGTTGGGCGTCTTCCGAAAGGGCGAAGACCCGGATGGCGGCATTTTCTCGATCTGCGACGGACAGGTCTTGGTCGGCTATATCTTCGGCACGATCCTGACCCGGAAGATCGAAGCTCCGGAACCTCTGCTGAAAGTGCCTTCGGTCCTGGTCAACTGCTACGATCAGGAGCGCCGCCTGCCCTCCATACTCCCGGGCGACGTCGCCGGTGGACGGGCAGCAACGGAACGCCTGATCTCGGCCGGCAGGAAACGCATAGCCCTGATCAATGGCCAGGAAGGCCTAGACAACCCACGTGATCGCCTGCGCGGTTACAAGCAGGCGCTGGCAAGCAATGATCTCGCCTACGATCCGGACCTGGTTCACTACGGCAACTGGGAACCCTCATCGGGCTATGAGAAGACACATGCACTGATGAAGCTGAAGGATCCGCCGGACGGCATCTTCTGCGCCAACGACCTGATGGCGCTCGGCTGCATCGAGGCGCTGAAGGAACTCGGTAAGTCGATCCCGACGGACGTGTCCGTTGTCGGCTTCGACAATCGCGATATCGCCCAGTTCACCATGCCGCCGCTGACCACTTTCCATCTGCCGATGTTCGAAATGGGTGCCATGGCCGTCGAACTGATCGCCGATCTTGCCGGCGGACTGACCAGTTCGCATGACCAGTTGAAGGTCGAGTGCCTCCTCGTGGAACGCCAGTCAGCCTGATCGGCGACGCATCAAAAGCGTCGATTTCTCAATACCGCTCTCCAAACTGCCGCCTTGAATGAGTTGAACCGGAGGCCGATACCATTCGTATGCGGGCCGGCACACAATCGCTTTCCAAGGGGTCAAAAAAACTTGAAATTGTAGCAACTAGCCTCGGGCGCCTCTGATATTGGAAAACAGAATCCGGCGTTTCGACGCCTGTTGAGGAAGGCGAGATCTTCGTCCTCCTCTATCCTGTGAGGGATTGCGAGATGCAATTCTGTAAGCCTTGCTCGCAGAGGTAGCTCAGGAGGGCTGCTATATTCGGTGAAGGACAGCTTCCTGGAGAAGATTGGCCGATAAGCGCGGCCGGAATGACCGCAGCGGCGATGAACTGATTTTGCCTAGGTCCGGCAGCATGCTTTCAGATGCCAATCGATTCTGCATGAATGGCATCTGCTTCCGCGCGGCGCAATTGCCAGTCAGTTCAGCTAGACCGGCACATGACCCGTCCCTGCCTGAGGGAGCGGCACAGTCCTTCGGTTGGCAGACAGTTTCCGGTATCTTGTCGGTGTGAGATTGTGGTGTCGGAGAAACACACGATTGAAATTCGAGAGATTGCGATATCCCACCTCGAAGCAGATGTCCGTTATCGGCATAGAGGTGTCGGTCAATAACTGCCCTGCCTTCCAGATACGAAGCTTGTTCACGTGGTCGGTAAAGCTGTTGCCGCTGTTCTTTTTGAAAAATCGCGAAAAGGCACTGTCGCTCATGCCGACCATTCGGGCCATGTCGGGCAACCGGATATCCTCCGAGAGGTTGGCAAAGATATAGGCAAAGACCTGCTGCAATGCTTCGAGAGAACCATAACTCAAGTCCGGCACATAGGCCTCTGAAGACAGCATATCGACCTCGTCGGTGTCCCGCAGCAGTGAGAGCAAGGACAGAAAGGTCGAAAGACGCTCGGAGCCGGTCTGAAACTCCATGTCGAGTATCAGCGCCTCCGCCTTCTCCCGTGCTCGCCCCCTGAAAGAAAGCCCACGCTGCGCACGGATGAAAAAGTCGCGCAGCCCCACCAGTTCCGGGAGGAAGGTGGAGGCCTGCTCCAGCTTGGACGGGTGAAACTGGATGACGATGTCGCGTCCCGGAATACGCTCCTCCGGCCCCAGCGGCGTAACCCAGTCGTGCGGCAAGTTGCTGCCGATGAGCGAGATATGGCCCGGCGTGAATGCGCCGACGTGGTCGCCTGCAAGCACAACGCCGCTGGCATTGGGAATGTAGTGGATCTCCACCTCCGGGTGGAAATTCCAGACGTTGCGTTCCCACGGATAGTCGTCACGGCGCCAGAGGAACGTCTCGTCAGCGCCAGTCAGGACGTATTCAAATCTCGCGACCGTTGGAGAAATAACCGACATTGCAGACCTCTTCCCTTGCTTCCCTGCCTTCGCATTGCGCCAGCAATCGATATTAGATTGTGCAACGCACACAAGATTTCATGGATATTTCGGCCATTTCGCGCATGAGAGTATCAGTATGGCGCAACGGCCACGCTTGTGTCCACCCCGTCTTTCCACAAGTATCGAGGTCCGTTGAGCGTGTCGGAGGAGAGTTGGCACGCACAGCCGGACCGATTTCGCGATCCAAATGGAGGAGAACAATGATCAATTTTGCAAAAGCCGTGGGCGTCGGCTTCATCTCGCTTGGCCTTTGGAGTTCAACCGCTCTTGCGCAGGATTCCTGGTGGAAGACTGCCGCCGAGCCCTATCAGGGCGCGACCATCCGGGGCATCTCGGAATCGACCCCGGCATCGAAATATGTCGAGCAGGTCCTCGGTCCGAAGTTCACCGAGGAGACCGGCATCAAGGTCGAATTCGAGGCGACATCCTGGGACCAGATGTACGACAAGGCGATCAAGGACATGGAGGCCAATACCGGCATCTACGACTTCGTCTATATCGAGCAGGACATCGTTTACACGTATCTGGCCCGCAACTTCCTGGTCGACATCACCAAGTCGCTCGCAGACAACGCAAAGATCGCTTCCCCGGACTTCAAGCCGGAGAATTTCACCACGTTCCTGAACTATTTCAAGGATCCGAAGTCGGGCAATGTCATGGGCGTGCCCATGGAAGCCTTCATCAAGCCCTACCTCTACCGCAAGGATCTCTTCGAGGATCCGGAGATCCAGAAGGCGTACAAGGATTCGACCGGTGCGGATTTGAAGCCCGCGACCACGCATGAGGAATACACCCAGATCGCCAAGTTCTTCACCGAATACGGCGCAGACAAGGAACTCTGGGGCACGACCGTACAGGCCTCGTCGAGCCACCCCGCCGCCTTCTACGAATTCTTCGAATCTGTCGCGCCGACCTTCGGCGTCTACAACTGGGGTATCGACGGCTCGACCTTCGCAGCGTCGGAAGCCAATGGCGGCCAGATGAACTCCGCCGCCTCCAAGAAGGCTCTGAACTACTGGGTCGATCTGTTGAAATACGCACCGCCGGAATCGACATCGTCGACCTGGGACGAGGTTGCAGGCACATTTGCCGCCGGCCGTGCAGCTCAGGGCCTGGTCTACGGTGAAAACGCTGCCTGGATCGCGACCGACGAAAGCAAGTCGACCGTCGTCGGCAAGGTGGGTGTGGCATTGCCGCCGGTTGAAGCGGGCGTGATGGAAGCGGCCGAAGCCGGCAAGGGCTATATCGGCTACTATGATGGTGGTGCCTTCGGCATCCCGCATTCTTCGAAGAACAAGGACGCGTCGCTTCTGTTCCTGCAGTATATCGGGCAGGCTTCCGTTCAGACCGACTGGGCGCTGGCCGGCTCCCGCATCGTGATGAACTCGACCTACGACGATCCCAAAATCGTCGATCAGGACAAGAAGATGAACGGTTACTACACGCTCATGCGTGACGACGGAAAGCTCTTCGCCGGAGCGCCGCCATATCCGTTCCACTCGCAAGTTCTGCAGGTCGTCGCACCGTTCATCTACAAGGCGATCGTCGGCGAGATCAAGCCGGATGATGCTCTGGACCAGGCCGCCACGGCAGCCGAAGCGGAACTCGTGAAGCTCGGCTACCGCAAGTAAAAGCCGCCCCTCCCAGCGGCAGGCGGCTGCCTTTCCGAAGGTGGCCGCCTCTTCACAGACTGCGGGTTGCTGGCCCTGCCGCGAAGCCGTTGTCAAACATATTCAAGAATGATCTGTCGGAGCGTAGGATGAGACAATCCAACATCGGATGGCTGTTTCTGGCACCAGCCACGCTAATCCTTTTCGTGGTCGGGTTCATTCCCTTCATCTACATCGTCTATGTCGGCTTCTTCGACTGGAACACAAACGCTGTCGATCCTTCTCTGCGCTGGGCCGGTCTCCAGAATTACCGCAATCTCGTTTTTGACGTGACGTTCCTGAACTCGCTGGCACGCACGCTGGTCTTCGCCTTCATCGTCGTCGTCAGTGAACTGTTGCTCGGTTATGTCCTGGCCCGCGCGCTGATGGCGGACCGGTTGTGGGGCCGGCAGTTCTTTCGCACGATCCACACATTGCCCATCGTTGTCGCGCCCATCGCAGTCGGCGCTACCTGGCGGCTGCTGTGCGTTCCGGGCTTCGGCATCGTCCCCTATTACCTGAAGCTTTGGTTCGGCATCGACTACAACATCTCGACCAATGCCTATCATGCCTTCGGCACGGCGATCATCATGGACCTGTGGCACTGGACACCGTTCGTCACGCTGTCGCTCATGGCGGGACTGACTGCCTTGCCGAAGGAGCCGCTCGAACAGGCGCAGATCGACGGCGGCAACAAGTTGCAGATTTTCTGGTACGTGATCGTGCCGATGCTGAAGCCGGTGCTGCTCACAACCGTATTTATCCGGCTGATGGACGCGCTGCGCTCCGTCGACGAAATCTGGATGCTGACCAAAGGCGGTCCGGCCGAGGCGACCCGCTTCATTGGCCTTCATATCTGGATCAACGTCTTTCCAAAGACAGACTATGGCTACGGCGCGGCCATGTCCCTTCTCACGCTTTACGTCACGATCGTTTTGAGCTGGCTGCTCTTCGTCGCAATGACCGGCCGCAAGGGAGGCGCACAATGAGACGCTCCGGTATAGCCTCCTTCGTCCTCTGGATATGCCTGACCATTCTGACACTGCTTCCTGTGTGGTGGATGCTCGTGGTTTCGATGCGTCCCCGCGTGAAGCTCTATTCGAAATCAGTCCTGATCGACGATCTCTACTGGGACAATTTCCTGGCTGTCCTCAACAGCTCGACCTTCCTGCAATATCTCTGGAATTCGATGATCGTGGCGACATCGAATGCAGCGCTGGTGTGCGCGCTCGGTCTCCTCGCGGCGTTCGGGCTTACACGTTACAAGATCAGCGGCGGTGACAACGTATTCTTCTGGCTGATCACCAACCGGATGGCCCCACCTGCCGTGTTTCTGCTACCGCTCTTTCTGCTGTTCACCAAATGGTTCGTGTTCGGCGACTTCATGCTGTTCGACACGAAAATCGGCCTGATCCTCCTCTATTGCGTGTTCAACCTCCCCTTCGCCATCTGGCTCCTGAAGGGCATGCTTGACGGGATTCCGCTGGAGCTCGACGAAGCGGCGCGGGTCGATGGTGCGACGACGGGCCAGGTGCTGTCCCACGTCATCCTGCCGCTGGCACGGCCGGGATTGGCCGTCACCTTCATACTCACCTGGATTTTCGCCTGGAACGAGTACCTGTTCGCAGCGACGCTCACGTCGTCGGCTGACGCGAGGACCGTGACGACAGCGCTTGCCGAATACGTGTCGGTCACCGGGACGAACTGGGGCGAGATGGCTGCGATGGCGTTTCTGACCACCCTGCCAGCCCTGGTCGTGCTCGGCTTCGTCCAGAAGCACATCGTGACTGGTCTGACGTTCGGCGCATTGAAAGGGTAAATTTATGGCTGGCATTCAACCGCAGAAACCCGAACGCGACGGGTTCCTTCCGATCCGGACCAATGGCTTCGACAGGGGCTTCATCTCGGTCGTAATCCTGATCCTGGTGCATCTTCTCTGGATGCGCTTTCTGGAGGGCGTGCTGCCGCTGGGGGTGGCGACGGTGCTCTGCCTGGCGCTGGCCGTGTTCATTATCCGAAAGGGCTGAAGAGATGAGATCGCTCGTTCTCGAACGAAAAGACGAACTGCGCATTCGCGACCTTGACCCCAAAGAGGTGCTCGGTCCCACCGACGTACGCATTGCCATCAAGACCGTGGGCGTCTGCGGATCTGACGTCCACTATTACACACACGGCGCGATCGGTCCGTTCGTTGTGCGCGAGCCGATGATCCTCGGCCATGAAGCCGCTGGCGTCATCGAGGAGGTCGGCAGCGCGGTCGAGACCCTGAAAGTGGGCGATCGCGTTTGCATGGAGCCCGGCATTCCCGACCCTCAAAGTCGTGCGTCTCGGCTGGGTCTCTACAATCTCGATCCCGCGGTGCGCTTTTGGGCGACACCACCGGTGCATGGCGTGTTGAGGCCGAGCGTGGTTCACCCGGCCGCCTTCACATTCAAGCTCCCCGATAACGTTTCCTACGCCGCAGGCGCCATGGTCGAGCCGCTTGCCGTCGGGTTTCAGGCCGTTTCCAAGGCGAGGCTCACCCCCGGCGCGATCGCGCTGGTCACGGGCGCCGGGCCGATCGGCATGGTGACAGCGATCGCCGCGCTGTCGGCTGGCTGCGCCAAAGTCATCGTCACCGACGTGGTCGATGAGAAGCTTGCCGTGGCGCGCAAGCTCGGGCCTGCCATCATGACCGTCAACGTGCGTTCACAAGACCTGAAGAGCGTCATAGCGAGCGAAACGGACGGCTGGGGCTGCGATGTCATTTTCGAATGTTCGGGTGCGGCAGAGGTGGTCGCAGACACGTTGAACCATGCTTGCCCAGGTGGAGCCGTCGTTTTTGTCGGCATGCCCTTGAAGCCGGTCCCGCTCGATATCGTCATCGCCCAGACTAAGGAACTGCGCATCGAGCACGTATTCCGTTACGCCCATGTCTATCCACGCATCGTCGCACTCCTGGGATCGAACCAGATCAACGTCGATGCGCTGATCACAGACACCTACGCCTTCGAGGACTCGATTGAAGCGTTCGATTACGCGGTGAGACCTAAGCCGTCCTCCGTAAAGATCCAGATAGAGCTGGGGAAGTAGCATGTACCTGCGGAAGTTGAATCTGACCGGAAGGGTCGCGGTCGTCACCGGTGCGGGGCGAAACATCGGTTACGCCTGTGCTGATGCGCTTTCTGAAGCCGGTGCGCATGTCGTTCTGACTGATCTTGACGAAGAACTCGGTCGGTCCGCGGTCTCGAAGCTTGCCGAGATGGGGCGAAAAGCCGAGTTCGTGCGTCTCGACGTGACCGATTCAAGCGAAACCGACCGTGCCGCAACGGCAATCGCTTCCAAGCTTGGTCGCGTCGACATTCTGGTCGCCAATGCCGGCATCGCTGCCCACTGCCCGGCGGAGGATATGACCGATGCAGACTGGCTGAGGGTCGCAAACGTAAACCTCAACGGCGTGTTCTGGAGCAATCGCGCCTTTGGAAACCTGATGCTGAAGGCCGGCAAGGGCTCCATCGTCAACATCGGTTCGATGTCCGGCATCATCGCCAACCGGCCGCAGCCGCAAGCCGGCTACAACGCCTCGAAGGCGGCCGTTCACATGCTGACGAAGTCGCTTGCAGCCGAATGGGCGGAGCGGGGGGTCCGCGTCAACGCCATCGCGCCAACCTACATCGCGACCGACATGACGAAAACCGCAATCGAGGGAACCGGGTGGGACAAGGACTGGATGTACATGACGCCGATGAAACGCATGGGCGAAGTCGAGGAAGTTGCGTCTGTCGCCCTGTTCCTGGCTTCCGATGCCGCCAGCCTGATGACCGGCAGCATTGTCGTTGCGGATGCTGGGTACACCTCATGGTGAGGCTGCCCTTGCCCCCGTCCCGAATGATCTGCGGCCTTGCCGCCACAACTGACTGAGGATTGAGATATGGCGACGATCGAGCTCGACCAGGTCGACAAGTATTACGGCTCCTATCACGCACTGCGCAACATCTCGTTCGACATAGCAGACGGCGAATTCGTGGTGCTGGTCGGCCCTTCTGGTTGCGGCAAATCCACGCTGCTGCGTACGCTTGCCGGCCTCGAGGAGATCACCGGCGGCACGATCAAGCTTGGTGGACATCGCGTCGATAACATCGCGGCAAAGGACCGTGACGTGGCGATGGTATTCCAGAACTACGCCCTCTATCCGCACATGACCGTCCGGGAAAACATGGCTTTCGCATTGAAGTTGCGCGGAGACAATCTTGCCGATCGTAACGCCAAGGTCGACAAGGCCGCCGAGATGCTGCGACTTACGCCCTATCTGGATCGATATCCGAAAGCACTCTCCGGTGGTCAGCGACAGCGTGTCGCCATGGGACGCGCGATGGTTCGCAACCCGAAAGCGTTCTTTTTCGACGAGCCCTTGTCCAACCTCGACGCTGCGTTGCGCGTGGATATGCGCTCAGAGATCAAGGCTCTTCACCAGCGCCTCGGCGCCACCTCCGTCTATGTCACGCACGACCAGATCGAAGCCATGACGATGGCGGACCGCATTGTGGTCCTGCGCGACGGCAAGGTGGAGCAGATCGGCGCGCCGCTGGAGCTTTACGACAGACCGGCGAATACCTTCGTCGCAGGTTTCATCGGATCGCCGGCGATGAACATGCTGCCGGCCAGGATCGATCTTCCCCTAAACTCAGTGCGGCTTGCTGACGGGTCGCTCCTTCCCCTCCCACAGGGCACGCGGGCAAGCAACGGCCAAGAGGTGATATACGGGGTTCGCCCTGACCAGTGGATGCTCTCTCAGGACGAAATGGGTGTAGCGGCGACTGTCGAATTGATCGAGCCGACGGGGGCCGAAATTCTCTTGGCGGCGCAAGTGGCGGGCCAGCGCGTGTTGTGCGCGTTTCGAGAGCGCCTCGCGCTGAAGCCGGGCGACGGCATCAGGCTCAAGGTCGATCCTGCCGCAGCACACGTGTTCGACAAACAGACCGAGCAAAGAATCTCGCCCTGAGCATGGGGCGCCGGAGGGATCACCATGTCAGACTTTACCGGGAAAACGATCATCATTACGGGTGCCGGAAAGGGTATAGGCCGGGCCTGCGTCGAATTGTTCACGCATCGTGGCGCACACATCATAGCCCTTTCGCGCTCGCAGGCCGATCTTGATCATTTGGCGCAGGAATTCGGCGCGACCGTCATCTCGGTCGATCTCGCCGACAATGCCGCAGCACGCGACGCCATGAAAAAGGCCGGGCTTGCAGACGCTCTGATCAATTGCGCAGGAACGAACGTACTCGAGAGCGTCCTCGGCATGACTGAAGAGGGCTATGAGCAGGTCCTCGGCATCAATCTGCGTGCCGCATTGATTTGCGCGCAGGAATTTTCCCGCGCCCGCATTGCCAACGGCGGAGGCGGTACGATCGTAAACGTGACATCAATCGCCGGACATCGTGGTTTCGTGGATCACGTGGCCTATGCGGCTTCGAAGGCCGGACTGGAAGGCGCAACCCGCGTTATGGCCAAGGAACTCGGCGCGCACGGCATCCGCGTCAATGCAGTGGCGCCGACGGTGACCATGACGGAACTTGCCGCGAAAGCATGGTCCGAGCCCTCCAAACGTGACCCGATGATGGTTCGCCACCCGATGGAGCGTTTTGCAGAGGTCGATGATGTCGCGCGCTCGATCGCGATGCTGATTTCAGAGGACGCGGCCATGATCAGTGGCGCCGTCCTGCCCGTCGATGGCGGCTTCCTTGCTGTCTGAAAACCAAAAGCGAGAAAAGAAGATGACAAAACCACTCGAAGGAAAGATCGCAGCAGTGACGGGTGCCGCTTCCGGTATTGGGCTTGCGACGACCCGCGCCCTGATCGATGCCGGCGCCAAGGTCGTAATGGTCGACTACAACAGACAGGCGCTAGAAACCTACGCTGCCGAGTTCGGTGACGCTGTCGTCATACAGGTTACCGACCTTCTGGACGCAGCAAGTTGTGCAGCCATGGTGCCGGAAATCCTGGCAAAGGTGGATCACCTTGATATCTTGCATTGCAACGCGGGTTCCTACATTGGCGGAGATCTCCTCGATACTGATGGGGCCGCAATCGATCGGATGCTGAATCTCAATGTGAACGCGGTCATGAAGAATGTGCACGACGTCGCTCCGCATATGATCGAGCGGGGAACCGGGGACATCTTGGTCACATGCTCTGTCGCCGGCCATGCGCCGATCCAATGGGAGCCGGTCTATTCGAGTTCCAAGTGGGCAATCACCAGTTTCGTCCAGATCATGCGCCGACAGTTGAAGAACCACGGGATCAGAGTGAGCCAGGTCTCGCCCGGCCCGGTGGTCTCCGCTCTGCTTGCCGATTGGCCCGCGGAGAACCTCGAAAAAGCCAAGGCCAACGGGAGCCTGATCGAGCCCACTGAAGTCTCCGAAGCGATAATCTTCATGTTGACTCGGCCGCGCAACGTCACCATCCGGGACATGATTGTCTTGCCGACCAATTTCGACGTGTGAGTGGGGAAGCCAAGTCGATCGAGGCGCTCGATGTGGGTTACTGCGCCGTGACTTGCGGTAGCAAACAGGCCCTTCCGCAGGACTGGAGCAATATCGATGAGGCGTTTTGCCACCACGAGGTCATAAGAAGCGCAGGTTCCGCTTCTGCGATAAGCGAGCACCTGTGGAACGTCGACAAAGAGGGCGCGATGCTGGGTAGGTAGGTGCTCGCCTCACCCAGTGCCCGGCGCTCCCGAGCGGAAACATCTTCATCCTTTGGGAAACTGCCCTCAAGTCAGGTGATCACCGCCCCCTTGACCGCGCTTCAACAGTCCGTCCATTCCTGGATCAGCATCTCCCTGAAGCGGATCGCAGCCGGCGACAGGCGCCCGCCCCGGCGCTCGACGAGGCCGATTGTACGGCTCACCGGGGGTCCGGTCAGCGGCACCGTCGCAATCACGGGATGCTCCACCTGCGGCGTGGCGAGCTTCGGCATGACGGAGATCCCAAGACCCGCCTCCACCAGACCAAGAGAGGTCGACAAATGGTTGACCTCATAGAACCAGTTGAGCTGCACCTGCGCCGTCGTCAAAGCTCGATCGAGAACTGCGCGGTTGCCGCTGGTCTTGCTCACGCCGATCAGCGGATGACCGGCGAGATCTGCCCAGACCAGCGACTTTGCGGTGGCGAGCGGATGGTCACGCCGGCAGGCAAGCACGAAAGGATCCTCGATCAAGGGGGTAAAGTTCAGGTCGGCGCGCGCAGCACCCGTGATGTTGATGCCGAATTCGACCTCACCGTTCGCCACAGCGTCCAGACCTTCGTTTGCCGACAAATCGAGAATCCGAAATCGAATGCCCGGGAATTTTTCGTTGAACGACTGCACAACCCTGGGAAGAAAATAGAAGGCAGCCGTCGGGACCGAAGCGATCGTCACCTGCGCGCGGTGGCGCCCGCCCAGATCGCTGATCGACAGGATGGAATCCTCGAATTCATCTACAAGACGCCGAACAAGCGGCAGAAGCTCTCGTCCAACCTGGGTCGGCGCAACATGTCGCGTGGTTCTTTCGATGAGCTGTGCACCGACCGCCGCTTCCAATCCTTTGATACGCCTTGAAAGCGCAGGTTGTGAAAGATTCAATTGCCGGGCTGCTTCATTAAACGAGCCCAGATCGAGGACGGCAAGAAATGCCTTCAGGTCGAGAAATTCGAAATTATTCCGCATATCGAAATAATCGCGCAATTCTTTGCATTTCACAACTGATTTCCGACGTGAGAACTCTCCTCTCGCAGCCGGCAGAGACCGGCTTGGAGGATGATACCGAATGGACGACCTGATCAGGATACCCTGCGTCATGATGCGCGGTGGAACGTCGAAGGGACCGTTTTTCCTGTCCCGCGACCTTCCTGTGGATCCGGTAGAACGTGATCGTCTGCTCTTGGAGATCATGGGATCCGGTCACCCGTTGCAGATCGATGGTATCGGCGGTGGCAATCCGCTGAGCAGCAAGGTGGCGATCGTTGGACCGTCGTCTCACCCGGAAGCAGACGTCGACTATCTCTTCGCTCAGGTGAAAGTTCTGGAGAAGTCCGTCGATACGGCCCCCAATTGCGGCAACATGCTTTCAGCCGTCGGCCCCTTTGCCATCGAGGCCGGGCTGATTGCGGCTGAAGTCGGCGAAACACTCATCCGGGTCCACAATGTCAACACCGGCAAGATCATCGAGGCGCGGGTGCGCACTCCCGAGGGCCAGATGGTCTATCAGGGAGAGGCGCAGATCGACGGTGTTCCTGGGACTGCGGCGCCTGTCTACCTTGCCTTCCGCAACGCCATCGGCGCCAAGACGGGTAAGTTGCTGCCGACTGGAAACGCAATCGATCGTGTGCTCGACTTCGATGCAACGCTTGTTGACGGGGCAACGCCGCTGGTGGTCCTTCGCGCCTCCGACTTCGGCTTTACCGGGTCTGAACCGGCCGCTTCATTGGATAGCGACAGCGCTTTCATGACACGGCTCGAAAGCGTGAGACGCGAGGCAGGTCGGATGATGGGGCTGGGCGACGTCAGCCAGTCGGTGCTGCCGAAACCGCTCCTGATCGGAGCGCCGCTGGGTCACGGCGATCTGGCCGTCCGGTACTTCACGCCCGCGAGCTGCCACACGGCGCTTGCCACCACCGGCGCGGTCAGCCTCGGGCTTGCCGCCACGATCCCCACGAGCCTCGTGGGGGAGCACTTTCCAAACATGACCTTGCCGGTTTCGCTGGCTTGGGAGCATCCGACAGGCCTTCTGCGCGTGCGCATTGAGAAGGCTCAGGGAGACAACAGTCCGACGGTTTCGGTGATGAGAACCAGCCGACGGCTGTTTGAAGGCGCGGCACTTGTCCGCAAACGCGATCCGATGGTGACAGACTATCGCATCGCTTCGAAGTGAATGCCATACTTGACTCGGGAGGAGATCAGAAATGCCCACGACAATGACCCGCCGCCTCGTGCTTTCTCTTTGCAGCACGGCAATCGCCTTTTCCGTCGCAGGCTCCGGCCTTGCCCAGGATACCTATCCGTCCAAACCTATCACGCTCGTCGTGTCCTACGCCGCCGGTGGTGGCACTGACGCCATCGCACGCGTCTTTGCCGCTCGCCTGGAAAAGGCGCTCGATGGCCGCGTGATCGTCGAAAACCGCCCAGGCGCGGCCGCGAACATCGGAACGGAAGTGGCGGCCTCGGCAGACCCGGACGGCTACACGCTGCTCATCGGCAACCAGGGGCCGATGGTGGTTAATCCCCACATCTTCAATCTGAAGGCCGATCCGGCCGAAGCGCTCGACCCGATCGCCATGATCGCCGATGCCTCGCTGGTTGTGGTGGTGGGTCCGCGTCTCCAGGTCAATTCGCTCGGCGAGCTGATCGAAGCGGCGAAGACCAAGGAACTGGTCTACGGCTCTGCTGGCAATGCTTCCGCCAGCCACCTCGGCGCGCTGCTGCTCGGCCAGACGGCCGGTATCAAGGTCAAGCACGTTCCCTACAAGGGCGCTGGCCCGGCGGTGAACGACCTCGTTGGCGGCCACATCGACTTCATGGTCACGACCATCCCGTCCGCCATCGGCCTCATCGAAAGCGGCACGCTCAAGGCTTTGGCTGTCACCGGCGACAAGCGTTTTGAAACCCTTCCGGACGTTCCGACGGCCATCGAATCGGGGCTTACCGGCTATACCGCTTCGGCTTGGTACGGTCTGGTCGGCCCCAAGGGAATGCCGCCGGAAGTCAAGGCGAAGCTAGAGACGGCAACCGCTGAGACCCTGGGCGATACCGAAGTTCTCGACAAGCTGAAGAATGACGGCGCCGTGGCCTCCGCCATGGGTGCTCAGGCTTTTGCCGACTTCATGGCCGAAGAACGCGCCCGGTGGGGTGAGGTCGTCAAGGCCGCCGACATCAAGGTCGAATGACATGCACGACAGTACGATCAATTCGGAACCGCCAGCCGCAAACGGCTGGCAGGGACGGGAGAGGATTGCCGGCCTCACTCTTCTGGCTCTGGGCGGGCTCGGTCTCTGGGGTGGCGCAGACCTCCCCTTCATGACCAGCGACGGCGTCGGATCGGGGCTCATGCCCCGCATCCTCTCGCTCATCATTATAGGACTTGGCATTCTCCAGATCGTCCTCAGCCTCAAGGATCCCGGTCCTTCGACAGGCCATTGGGCGATCCGTGAGACCATTCCTGTCGTCCTCGGTGTCATCCTGTTCGCCGTCACGATCCGTGGCTACCACCTCGGCCCGCTCGCCATCCCGAATCTCGGGATGGCGGTGGCCTGCCCGCTGGCGATCGTCGCATCCGGCCTGGCCGCACGCGATTCCCGCCTTCCTGAACTGCTCGTCTTCGCGGTCGTGCTGACCGCATTTTGTATCGGGCTGTTCCGCTATGCGCTCGGGCTTTCAGTACCCGTTGCGCCCTGGCTGCTAGGATACTGAGATGTTCGAAGTCTTCACCAATCTCGGCCTCGGCCTCTCCGTGGCACTGACACTCAACAATGTCGCGCTCTGCTTCATCGGCTGCCTGATCGGCACGCTGGTCGGCGTCCTGCCGGGCGTCGGCCCGGTCGCAACGATCGCGATCCTGCTGCCGGTGACGCTCTCACTCGATCCGACCGGCTCGCTCATCATGCTTGCCGGCATCTATTACGGCGCCCAGTATGGCGGCTCCACGACCGCCATTCTGGTCAACATTCCCGGCGAAGCGACGGCGGTCGTCACCGCCATCGACGGCCACAAGATGGCGCAGAAGGGCCAGGCTGGCCTCGCACTCGGCCTGGCCGCGATCGGCTCCTTCATCGCTGGTACCGTTGCCACCATCGTCATTGCAGCACTCGGCGTACCGATGACCCGCATGGGTCTGCTCTTCGGACCGGCGGAATATTTCTCGCTAATGATCATGGGGCTGGTCTTGGCCGTCGTCCTGGCACGCGGTTCGCTGATCAAGGCAATTGCCATGATTGTCGTCGGCATCCTTCTCTCCTGTGTCGGGGCCGACATGGAAACCGGCCGCGAGCGCATGACCTTCGATCTCGAAATGCTGCATGACGGCATTGAGTTCGTGGTGCTTGCGATGGGCATCTTCGGCTTCGGTGAGATCTTCAAGAACCTCGCGGATCCGGAGACACGCGATGTCGTGCGCAATCAGATCGGTCGCCTCTGGCCGACGCTGCGCGAACTTCGCGAGAACCTAGCGCCGATCTTGCGCGGCACGTTCCTAGGCTCGATTCTTGGCGTATTGCCCGGCAATGGTGCCATCCTTGGCCCATTTGCAAGCTACGCTGTCGAAAAGCGCCTTTCCAAGCGACCGCAAGACTTCGGCCAGGGGGCACCTGCTGCCGTCGCCGGTCCGGAAAGTGCCAATAATGCAGGCGCGCAGACCTCATTCATTCCGCTCCTCACCCTTGGCTTGCCGCCGAATGCGGTCATGGCGCTGATGGTCGGCGCGATGATGATCCAGGGGATCGTGCCGGGGCCGCAGGTCATCGAGCGCAATCCGGAACTCTTCTGGGGTCTGGTCGCGTCAATGTGGATCGGCAACCTGATGCTGGTCATCATCAACCTGCCGCTGATCGGGCTCTGGGTGAAGCTCTTGCGTGTCCCCTATCGCCTGCTCTTCCCCGCCATCGTCTGCTTCTGCTGCATCGGCCTCTACTCGATCGCCAATGATGCCGCCCAGGTGATGATGGCAGCCTTCTTCGGCTTCATCGGCTATGCGCTCTACAAACTGGACTTCGAACCAGCGCCACTCGCCCTGGGCTTCGTGCTCGGTCGGTTGCTGGAGGAGAAGCTGCGTCAGTCGCTGATCATCTCGGACGGAAACCCGCTGACCTTCGTCCAGTCGCCGCTTTCTGCGACCCTCCTTGCAGTCGGCATGATGGCCCTCGTGGTCGCAATCTCCCCTTCGATGCGACGGGGCAGAGAGGACGTATTCAAAGACGCGTAGTGAAGAAGGAAAAATCGCAGCGGGCCGGATGGTCCGCTGCGATTTTTACGGTATCTGTTCCCTTGGTATTCGCCTCATATTTCACAACATGCCAATCATCGAGAAAGCGTCGCGCGAGGTGTTCATGATGCCCTGCGGCAGTACATGCTTCAGCCATATCGGATTGAAAGGGGTTTGCTTCCCTGTTGGCATATGACGTCATTCAGCCGCACGCGCCCCGCGCCATGGATGTCATGCAACGGCCAATTTCATATCGTGCCGCCGCCAGCTCATGCCGTCGCCGGGCAGGAGTGCTGCGGCCAGATCGCCAGCCGAGTAAGGCTTGGGCAAGAAACGAGCGCCAGCGGGAAGAGCAGAAGGGCGGAAGCGGCCGGATGTTATGATAATCGGGACACCCGGACGCAGCCGCGCAAACTCATGCGCCACATCCATGCCTGAGGAACCATCAGCAAGATCGATGTCGGTGAACAGGAGAGTGACATGGCCTTCGACACCCAGAACAGCCAGAGCCTCCATCTCGGTGCGCGCTTCCAGAACCTCGAAGCCGAGGTCCTGCATCATGTCGCACCCGACCATGGCAATGAGCGGTTCGTCTTCAACCAGCAGGACGATCTTCCGATGATCGGTCACTCTGTGGTGCTTTCCGTCGGTGCAAGCTGGGTGTTGTTTCCTGCGACTTCCGGAATGAGACTTTGAAAGATCGCGTCATTGGTGGCGCGCCATGTCTCGTCGGCCAACCAGCCATATTCCTGATCCGGCATCAGCGGAACCGCCTTTACCTGTTCGTTCGATATGCGCAGGAAGAAGCTCTTGCGTTTCTGATCGATCACGAGATAGCGAAGCGGGACCACAAGACTGTTCTCGCCAGCGACGAAAAACCCGTCCGATGCAACGATCACGTAATCCCAGCGGTCCTTTGTGCCGATCACGACGTTGCGAACTTCTCCGACAATCATGTCATCCGAAGTGCGCACCTCCGCTCCGATGATCTCGCTGGCCAACAGACCGGGATCGAGGTCGTTGATGCTCACCAGCGCCTCTTCTCCGGGTTCACCTCGAGTTCCCTGGATCTGGCCCAGACGGTGCCACTGCGGCTCCCCGGCCGCGAGCTGTTGATCGGCCTCGTCTTCATCATTGGTGCCAAGACGCCCCATATCCGGTGCGGCAATCAGCTGCTTGATGTTGCCGACGAGCCGTTCGCAATCTTCCTCGAGCCCATAATTCCAAAGCAGGAAGGCCGCGTCTCTCAAGGCGCGCAGATCATGAACGAGGTAACGGTTTTGGGGAGCACGTAGTTCAGCGTTCTCAAGGACAGCCTCTTCCAGTTGGGCGTCCGATATATTGCAGGCGGCCCAGCTTGCGGATGGGCTTATCGCCAGCAGAAATGCGCCAGCGGCGATAGATCTCAGAGGTGTCATAGATGTCCGATCAGCGGATTTATAGACTTCGTGTCGCCATCGCACTCGTCGGAAGGGAGCGAACCGCGGACGCTGATCTTCGTCGTGAAAACGCATGTCCAGGACTATTGTTCCATAATACTTTGCTTGCTTCGTCAGCTGCTCCCCAGAACGCGCGGAAGGCGTGGAAGCTGATCAAGGAAATGCCGACCAAGGTGCACGACGCCTGGTCGGCCCGATCCAGGACCACCGAAAATTGAACTCGACCAGTGAGTAACCAATGGTTGACACCCTTCTGAAAGTCCAATACCAAGAGCCATCGATATTTTGCTGCTGAGCTTTGGTTATCGCGCGTTTGGCACCGCGCCCTGAACGAACCCTCCCTTTAAAGCATCGCTATCACCATCCGCTGCGCAATCGCGCGGTGGTCTCATCTATTGCTAAGAAAGGGTTCATCATGACCACTGGCACAGTAAAATGGTTCAATTCCACCAAGGGCTTCGGCTTCATTCAGCCTGACAACGGCGGCCCGGACGCATTCGTCCACATCTCGGCCGTCGAACGCGCTGGCATGCGCGAAATCGTCGAAGGTCAGAAGATCGGCTACGAGATGGAGCGCGACAACAAGTCGGGCAAGATGTCGGCCTGCAATCTTCAGGCCGCCTGATATATCAGGGATCTGCTTTCCTCTGACCACGGATGTACTGGCAGGGTGAGAGCGCGAGACCAATGAAGGTCAGGCAATTTGCCTGGCCTTTTTTTATGCCTCACTCGCAGCCGATAAGGGACTGCAGACGGGAAACTTCATGACGCAAGAAGCAGCAGCAGAACTTCAGGCGATCAACACGGCCTGGCAGATCGCGATTCAGGAAATCCTCAGAGTGGTTGTGCGCGATGTGTACATGACTGGTGACGAGCCAGCGTTCCGGTCGCAGGTCAAGCGGATCGAGGAGACAGCGGTAGACAGCATCTACACAGGTCTGGTGTTGCGTGGCACCGACGAGTGGACGCAGGTTCTGGTCAAGGAAAAGGCCAGCAATTTCGTGACAACGCTGCTGACATCGTTCACTTACGACAAGGTTTGATGCAGGATCGCGACTGCCGAGAAGCCTTGTCAGCGCCCATCCAGCATTGTCGGCACCAGGTCGATGCTCAAGATTGTATCTCCGCATTTCCTGAAACACGTCCACTTTGGCGGATTATGAACGAGACCACCGTGTCCTAGCGCTTTGTATTGGGATCCTGCATTGAGGCTGGATACCGTATTTGGCGCTTGACCTCGCCATGGTCGAAACGCCCCGTGCGACGTCGTATCTGGTAGACGCCGCCTTGCGAAACTGCTCGAATGTCATGTCGCGAGGATGCGCCGATCAGGGCGTCCCAAACACAGGAGAAACGAGCGCATGGATGTGTTTCGGGCGATCTACACGTCACAACCCTTTGGCTATGACAGCGCAACTTTGGACGGGATCCTGATGGAGGCGCGGCGCGCAAATGTCCGCGACGGCATTACCGGTGCTCTTATCTGTCGCGCAGACATCTACCTGCAGTGGCTCGAAGGCCCCGAGCCGGAGGTGCGCAAGACCCTTGAACGCATCGAGCGCGACGACCGCCACCTCGATGTCAAGGTGCATGTTGCAGAACATGTCGCAGAGCGGGCGTTCGGAGAATGGGCTATGTTGCACGATCCGGCTGCGACATGGATCTGGTCGCAAAGCGAGATTGCAGACGGTGCCCTCGAGCGAACGACCCCGGAAGAGATAACGGGCTTTTTCCTAAGACTTCGCCGCAGCGAGGCTGCTGACGACAGGTGACATCCCTGCCCGCCAATTGTGTTGGATCTGGCTTCGCTGAGACAAGAGCATCGTCATAGCCAAGGCTGGGCATCGGTCGGTTCGCAGCCGCAAGTGTCGATCGCACGAAAACAGCGCTGAATGCCAGGCCGTAAGAAGCTCACTTTCCAAACACGTATGCTTATCGTGGCGCGAGCATTTCCCGCATGGCTGATATAATACGAGCATGGTCATACGGTTTGCTGAAGAACTTGCCCTCTATGGGAAGAAGATCATCTCTCAACTCCCGATGTCCTGAAGCAATGATGATCTTGACGGGAGGCCACCTGTCACGCACGGCCTCTGCAAGCTTCAGGCCGTCCATGCTGCCGGGCATGTCGATGTCCGTGAACATGAGCCTGATTTCTGGATGCGCATCGAGAAGGTCTATCGCTTCATCGGCATTGGATGCTTCGAGTACGATGAAGCCCTCATCCTGAAGTGACATTGCGATGTCCATGCGGACGATCACTTCGTCCTCAACGACTATAACTGTGGTCCCCTTCTGCGCCATTCCATATGCTTTCTGTCGGAGATGTTGGATATGTGCCAATTGAGTGCGCTATCAGGGGCAACGCGCACCCCGGCCAATCGATCCTTCTATTTCCGGCTTATTTTCTCAATGGTTACCACCGCTCGCGCAGACAGACCGTTCCATATGGCAATCAGCGCGCGCTAATGCGTTCGACAGGGCCTCGCACACTGCAGCGAAAGCCATCCGGTGCAAACACGATTTCAGGGGCGGTGCCGAACAGAGACCCCAGAGCGGACCGCACATAGCGCGTCCCATATCCTTGCCGCGTCGGCTCGCGCACCGGCGGCCCACCTACCTCAGTCCAGGTCAGAGAGAACTCCTTTAGGCCGTCGCCGGTTATCGCCCACGTGAGCGCAACATGCCCCTCCGGTTGGGACAGCGCACCGTACTTGATCGCATTTGTTATGAGCTCATGCAGGCATAGCGCTATTGTCGTTCCGGCATCCCGATTGACGACTATATCCGCACCGGTGACATCGATGCGCGTAACGCCATCGCCATTGTAAGGGGAAACTGTCAGTTCGACGACGTCCGACAGCCGAACTTCATCACCACCAGCTTCGAAGACGGCGGCGTGCACCTTGGACAGTGCCTGCAGGCGGCCGGAAAAATCGCTGGCCAAGTCTTCCACGGTTGCAGCGCCGCGCTTCGTCATCTGAAAAATCGACTGGACACTCGCCAGAATGTTTTTGACTCGGTGGTTAAGTTCCAGACGCAGTTCTTTTTCCCGCTCAAGCGAATCCCGGACCTCGCGCTGCCGCAGCCGCACCAGGAGGTTGGACTGGATGCCGTTGACGAGTTCCAGCGGCGTGATCGGACGGGTGTAAAACAGGACGCGGGCGCCCGGCCAGCAACCTTCCAATTGGCTTCGAATACGAGCAAGGGGGGCCGCTCGCTCCAGCAGCACGATGATGGGCACTTCGGACCAGTCGGGCTGCTCGGCGAGATGCGCCCCAATCTGCGCGACAACGGAAGGGTTCAACGCCTCGTGCGTGACCACGATCATGCCCGGCGACTTTTCCAGATGATTGACCAGATCTCCATCGAGCTTGGCCGCCATCACCTCGATCTGCTCTTCCTGGAGAAGGGCCGCGATGTAATCGGCATCCTTGCGGAAGGGAGCAAGGACGAGCACCCAGTCCAGTTCACTTTCGATGGAGACAGTCATCCTTTGGGTTCTGGGAGAGGATTATACGCGACCACGCTAACGCCTCCACTCTCGATGATGAGTTCACGAATGTTGAGATCGTGCGGACCATGCCGCTTCTTGACGACGGTGATGTTCCGGCGCAAACGCCCCTCATGTTCCATGATCCGCAAAAGCAGGACGGTGTCGCCGAGGAAGCTCACATCGACATCGATGCCAACATTCTGGCCAATCAGACCATGTTGCGCAACGATCAGCATTGTCAGCACACCCGAACGGGCGAGGTATTTGAGCAGCGACTGAATGTCGCGAACGGCTTTTTCGCGGTGTGGCAGAGAATTCAGGTAGCCGGTCAAACTGTCGATGACGACGACCCGCGATTTGTTTTGCGTGACGGCATCCTGGACGATCTGTCCGAATTCGCCCGGGGAAATTTCATTGGGATTGAAATCGCGCAGGATCAGCTTGCCGTCCTTGTGAAACTGCCTCAGCTGCATGCCCAAGCCTTCCGACCGACGGAAGAAGGTCTCAAGCCGCTCCTCGAACAGGAAAAGGGCGACATTTTCCCCGCGTTCGAGTGCTGCTGTCGCGTAGAGTGATGACATCGTCGACTTGCCGGTCCCCGACTGGCCGATAACCAGGGTTGTTGTCCCGGATTCCTGGCCACCGCCGAACATCTCATCCAGCTCGGCGACACCAGACTTGATCAATTGGGGCTTGGCGCTCTCCGGCGCTGTGCTCGGCATGATACGGGGGAACACCACAACGCCCTCGCCTTCGCGGATGGCCATGTCGTGATAACCATCGGCGATGGGCACGCCGCGCATCTTCGAAACCTCTACGCGGCGACGGACCCCGCCGTATTCTTCAAGCGACTTGTCGAAGCGGATAACGCCATGGGCAAGGCCTTCGACTTCTTCCCCGCTGCGATCGGGCACGGCTGTCTGGGTGTCCAATAGCAGCGCCACGACATTCCGTTTAGCGAGGAACGACTTGAAGCCGATCAGCTCTCTACGAAAGCGAGGGCTATCACCGGTGATCAGGCGGATCTCGAGCAGGGAGTCATAGACCAGGCGACGAGGCTTGTGTTCCTCAATCGCGGCTTCAATCGCTTTCCTAGTCTCATCCAACCGAAGATCAGCAGTGAGAAATATGCTTTGGTCATCGGCCTCGTTGACCGTACCAGACGTTGACAGCTCCTCGATCCGGATGCCGTCGAGCGTCCAGCCGTGCGAAAGGGCGATCGCTTTCAATTCGGCGGCCGTCTGCGAAAGGGTGACATATATGCAGTTCTCGCCAGCCTCGACACCCGCCCGCAGAAACTGAAGGGCGGCTGTGGTCTTGCCCGAACCCGGAGCCCCCTGCAGCATGTAAAGATTGGATGCCGGGAGTCCCCCGCGCAAGATTTCATCAAGGCCGACGATACCGGTGCTGACAACCGCGGGCTTTTTCTGTTTGGGCATGTTTATCGTCCACTTTGATAATCGTCGCATTCCAAATCGGCAGCGTGCTTCGTCATGGAAGAGCCGCTTGGCAGTTATAGGTGTCACGCCCGAAACTGCAACGAAATTGGGACCAGGCGCCACGGTGCCTTTCAAACCGAAATCCAGCCGTTGGCTGCAAGTTACGCGGCGAATGACAAATTGACCAACCAGCGCTCAACCCTGTGGATGTGTTTGCGGTCAATCTATTCGCGGTCGGTCGAAAGTCGATTGATGAGCGTGTGCCACCGATAGCTCGTCATCGGCTCGGTTTTGCGGCCAGCGGCTAAGCGGGCTCGGCGCAAAGCTGCCCGCTCAACAGCTCGCAGCCTCCCGGATGGGTTCGGCTGGTCTGACATCCGCGACCGGACCTGCGACGGCCGTCCAGAGGTGGTACAGCGAGCTGGCCGGGATCGTGCGGGCCGTTGAAACCTCTTTCAGGTCAAGACAGTCATGCCAGCAGCCATAAGGTGCACCTTTCATGTAGGCCGCGAGAATGGCAGAGGCCACGTCGTCGGCCTCTGTGCAATATGCCTGCAACCCCAGTCGCTGATAGAGCGCCGTAAGAGCCTTGAGCATCTCCACCTGCGGCCACAGCCGTCGTGACGGGCTGATCCCCTTGCTTGCCGATACGCTATCGACGAGGAAAGGCGAGCCCCGCATGCGCCCGACTGCCAGCGCAGTTGAAATAAGGTTCAGGCATATTCTGGTGTTGTCGCTGTGAGCGAGACTATCGTGCCGCGTTGTCAACCAGACCCACTCGCACATGTGGCCAGGCTCCAGCCGATCGGATCCGTATCGGTCGTCAAGCTCCCATTGGGGGCCGAAGAATTCGTGCAGCGGCCCATTCGGTCCGACGAAAAAATGCGACCGCAAGAGTGCGAAGGCCTTGCGTTCCGATCTTGCATACCCAGAGGTCCGGTTGTTCTCGCACAAGGCCAGTGTCGCTTCGAGGTAATGCATGTGTGGGTTCTGGCGGCGAGGCAGGGTACCGTCGCTGTCTTCGGCCCAGCCGCCAAAGGGGTCTGCCAGGGTCCTGTCGATCGCGAGGATCGTCTGGTCGATCTGGTGTCTGTAGCCATCCTTGCCGGTCGCCGTCAGCAGCCAGGAGAGAGCGAGGAGCACGCAGGCATTGTCGTAGAGATCGCGAACCGGTTCAGTGATGCGCTCGGTATGACGGTTGAAACTTCTCGCGTAGCCGCCGCGTCTCCCACCGACCCAGGCGACGCGGTGCAGGTTGGCGAAGGCCCGCTCTGCCATGGCGAGCGAACCCGGAGGGGCAACGCCGAGATGGGCCGCATGGGCGTGAACATAGATCTGGCGGGCGACGGTTCTGGTCCGCACCTCACCTGCCTTCTGAGGCGATCCATCCAGTTCCAGGTATTCGACGAACTGGCCGCAGGTCTCGTCGAAACCGGATATGCTCCAGGCGGGCAGAATTTCCTCGAGGAAGACGCGTTTCAGTTGCTGGACGGTCATTGCCGATCGCCTGGTGGGGCGGCCGACCCACCGTCGGCATTCACAGGGGAGTCCCGATGGGTTGCATCGTTTCCAGAAGCCTGCTGATCTTGATCGTGGTGAAGTTGGAATAGGTGTCCGAGACCGCATATGGCAGCGCGATCAGATCGCCATGCCGCATGGCACCGCAGGAATAGACGACGTTCGGGACATAGCCCTCGCGCTCCGTCGGTTCGGGCTGCAGCAACGGTTCGACCGTGCGCGACAGGATGATGCTCGGGTCGTGCTTGTCGAGCAACGTCACCCCAATCGCATAGCGCCGCATCGGTCCCACGCCATGGGTGAACAAGAGCCAGCCCTCGTCGATTTCAACGGGGGAGCCGCAATTGCCGATCTGGACGAACTGCCAAGCGAATTCCGGCTTCATCAGGAGCCGTCCTTCATCCCATTGATGCAAGTCGTCGGAATAGAGCAGAAAGAGGTTTTCGCTGTCCTGCCGGGCGATCATCGCGTAGCGGCCATCGATGCGACGGGGAAAGAGCGCCATCCCCTTGTTGCGGGCGGCGGGTCCCCGCAGCGGCGTCAGGGTGAAGTTCAGGAAGTCCGTCGTCTCCAGAAGCTCCGAGCGGATGGATGAGCCGCTATAGGCGGTATAGGTGGCGAAGTATATCGTCTTGCCGTCGTCGTCGAAGGCGACGAAACGGGCATCTTCGATGCCGTTCGATTGCGCCTCGGTCACCGGAAAGATGACCCGCTCGCTGAGATCGCTTTCGTCCTTGAAACTGATCCCGATGCAGCCGGCGGGCGCCAGTCCGTCACTTGCATGGATGTCCGGCAGACCTGCCAATTGCGTCGGCGCATCGATAGTGACGTCCCCCTCCGCGTCGATCACGCCGGAGCGGAAGGTGAGCGAGGATATGTGCCCCTCTCCCACGGCCCTCAGGCTGATGATCAGCCGACGGCTACCTTCAGCTACTCCGGACTGATCCGGATGCGGCACGATGCTCGGATTGAACAGAGCGGCGGACTCGAAGGAGTATTCGTTCATGAAATAGGCGCCGACCAGCTGTCTTTGCTGCTGGCTGAAGCGCTGGTGGTGCTGAAAAGCATCCTCCATCGCATCCGCCCGCAGTTCGAACTGGCGCAGCAGGTTGCGGTGCCTGCCATCGAAATTGGCGAGGATGTCGCGCAGCTGATTGGCCGTGGCCGTCGGGTCCAGCGACAAGACGCGATCGACGATTTCATTCGCCCGCGACTTGTCGCGTGGATTGAGATGTCGAGGTTCAGTCGATGGCTTGAAAGGTCGCACGATAACGCGCGTCGGATCGGGCCTCAGATAGAGGGCCTGCCGATTGAGAAGGCTGGACTGGGGCAATGTTGATCTTTCGAAGTTCTTACTGTGGGTGGGGACGCTCATGACAATTGCCTGGCGCTGACCCTTGGAGGTATCGGTCGCAGCATCTGATTGACGCGACCAAGCTCCACGCAGGAGATCAGGTAGCAGAGCACGGATTCGGCTCCCCGGTTCTCGTTGGGGCGATCCACATGCAGGCCGTCGCGGCAACTGCCCGTCTCCGTGTCGACGAGGGAGACGCCGTGATCATTGCTGCCCGTGAACCAGTCGAAGGCCCTGTGCGCGGCTTCGATCCAGCTCCTGTCCGCAGTCGCCTCGTAAGCTGTAAGACAGGCGGCCACGGTTGCCGTCGCCTCGACCGGCTGTTGGTCGAAGAGCTTGGGCGGTTGATCGATCTCGAAGAAGCCATCGGTTCCAATAGCGCGGAAATTGCCCTTCTCCCCTGTCTGCTGAGTCATCAGCCATTCCAGCGTTGCAACGCCGGTCTCGACGAAGGCCGGCACCTTGGTCGCGATGCCAGTCATGATCAACGCCTGGCTCAGGCGGGCATTTTCATAGGATAGTCCCTCCTCGAACCAGCGGCGCCCGCTCTTCGACACACGACGGTCCAGGTCCATCAGACTGTCGGCATGACGAAGGCGCAGCATGCGCGCTTGGGCGTCTTGAGGATTGGCTCTGCAATAATCGTTGAGCCCGAGAAGCGTGAAAGCCCAGGCGCGCGGGGAACGGAAGTCGAGCGTGACGGACATCGCCTGGGCAAAGAGGGCACTCGCCCATCGGCGGCGTGGTGCATCGGTATCGGACAGGACGCAGGCACCGAGCGCCCAGAGGGTTCGCCCATGGCTGTCTTCGGAGCCCTTGTCTTCTAGCCAACGGCGGTCGTAGCTCATGAAGTTTCGGAACCGGCCTGTATCCGGGTTCCAGGCGTGTTCGACGAAGGCCGCGAAGGAGGCTGACATCCTGTCCGCTATGCCCGTCTCGCCGACGGCCGACAGGAGCGAGGATAGAAGGAGGGCTCGCGCGTTGTCATCGACGCAGTAGCCATGCGACCTGTCCGGCACGGAGAACACTGCGTGCTGAATGATGCCCGTGTCGTCGCACATCGTGTGCAGATGGCCGAGCTTCAAAGCTGTCTGCTGCGGTGGGCGCTTGATCCGCAGGGCGATGAGGTCGCTGACGAGCTTGGGCCGATAGGCGGTGCGCGCCTTCGCCATGCTGTCGAGATAGAGCGTGGCGACATGCGACCAGATCATTGCGCGGCCGGCCTCGTAGGCCCTCTTGCGCATCGCCATCCTGGCCTCATCGTCGCCGAGCAAGGTCGCGATTGCCTTGGCCGTCGCCGGTGCATCCCCAAAGGGAACCAACACGCCGCGGTCGTCGCCCAAGAGATCGCAGGCGTGCCAGTAAGGCGTCGAAACAACAGCACTGCCCATGCCGAAACTGTAGGACAGCGTTCCCGACGTCATCTGCGCCTCGTCGAGATAGGGCGTCACATAGACGTCGCACATGGCAATGAAGTCGAGAAGTGTCGGCAGATCGACGAAACGATTGAGAAACTGCACTGCATGATCGACGCCCAGCCGCTCGGTGCGCTGGCGCAGACTGTCACGATAGGCCTCGCCCTGCTGGCGCAAAAGCGTCGGGTGCGTTGCGCCGAGAACGATGTAAAGGGCCTCGGGGCTTTCCTTGAGGATCGCAGGCATAGCATCGATGACCACCTCGATACCCTTGTTGGGAGAGAGGAGACCAAATGTCAGGATGATGGGCCTGCCGGCGTAACCGCGCTCTATCTTGGCAAGGTCCGGGTCATGAAAGGGTCGATCGGGTATGCCATGGGCGATGACATCGATCTTTTGGGTGGCCACGCCATAGATTTCCGTCAGCAGCGTGCGTCCCTTCTCCGCCATGACGACGACACGGCTGGACTGCGCCGCGACCTTCTGCAGGACCCGGTGTTGAGACGGTGTCGGTTCGGCAAGGATGGTGTGGCAGGTGGTAACGAGCGGAATGCGCAGGTTTTCCAGAAGCGCGAGGATATGTTCGCCGTCCGGACCGCCGAAAATGCCGAATTCGTGCTGCAGCGAGACCACATCGAACCGGCCTTCATTCAGGACCCGCGCAGCCGTCACATAGTCTTCGACTTCCTCCTCACGGATCTCGAAGATCACGTCGTCAGGATAGGCGTAACTCTGCCTGGCATCCGTCACGGCGACGATGCTGGTCTGGACGGGTTCAACCCCGTCCGTCAGGGCCTGAGAGATGTCGCCGGTAAAGGTCGCTATCCCGCATTGGCGCGGAAGAGAATTGCCGATGAATGCGATACGTGCCGGTCTGCTCATCTGCGTTCCCTCCAGAACATGGTGGCGAGGTCTCGCCAAAAAAGCCAGGGACGCACAGCGCGGCCGCATGGTGGATGCACTTGCATCGGCCTCCGAATCACGCGGATCCAATAGCCTCCAGATCACGCTCCAGAGCGACGCGCCCTTGGCGGAGTTCGGCATTCCAGAGCCGATACTGCGGGCTGTTCTGATAGGCCGGCATGGGTGCCTCGATCGTGTAGGTGACGGCAGCAGCCGGCGACAGACCCTTGGTGGTCACGAGACGAACCATCTGGCCGATGGTAAAGCGGTGAGAAGGCATGGGTTTCTCCAATCATCAGTGTGTTGTGTTGAGGTTTTTCTGGCCGGACAGGCCCCTGTCCATGTCCAGAGCGGCATCCAGGTCCGACGGATCGATATGAACCAGGCTCTTCTTCTGGCCGGCGACGACTTCGATCATGGTTGCCACGCGCCGATAGGCGAGCCAGGAAATTCCGGTGATCTGTTCCTCGTCGTCCTGCACCTGGTAGTCGCCGGGTGGATGGACACCCTCCAGGCCTGTCAGGGTGAAGGGCGCATCAAAATGCACGGTTCTCGTCTTCGTTCGCGTAAACATGTGAGACTCCTTTGCGGGGACCGGTGTCATTTGGTGGCGGTGTAGAGATCAGATCGAGATGCGACCTTAGTGTTGATCAGGCCAGCTTCGGCGGAACAGCAGGCCGCGCTGTGAAAGGATGGATACTGCAATCCGGCCGCTTGCCTGCCCCTGTCCTGATCTCGAAAACGTTCGGTCGGCATGTCGCCGAAGCGATCCGTTTCTTGCGAATGTCGGCCAGTACGATCACTTTGTCCGAAGGCTCCATCAGATGCCTCGCTTCTCGGGCGCAACGGCCTGCTCGCCACCCGACGGACTTCCACCCTCGCCTTCCCAGCGCAACAGCGCCGCAGCGTGACTGGAAGCCACCTTCTCCCAGACGGCTGCCTGCAAATCGCTCATGACCATTCCCTTGCGTAAGCGTTCGATCACGACGACCTCTCTTGCATGGTCGCGATCCGACCGGGACCGGAGATCTTCGCTCGCGCAGTTTGAACGATGAAGCAGCGCTCGCAGCAGCGCCCGGTCAGCCAGCTTTCGCTCACCTTCCGGTGGATTTTTCGTCAGCATGGTAGGAGGCCAAATGCCTGCCCGAGGCGGTCGTCATGGACGATCACTGCAGTGGATTGCTCACGATCGATCATGACGTATTCCTCTTACGAGTTCGCCAAGCGGTGTGATTGGCATCGTCAGGCCACCGACTGGAGGGACGACCCGAATGCACTGAGATCGAGTTCGATCGTATGTCGTCGCCGAGACTGATAGGATTGCCTCGCTGTCGTCAGAATGCGGTCCCGCAGGCGATCGAATGCCAGGAGATAGTCGCGTTCCTTCCGGCGGTTGGTCGAGCCTTCACGGTCAAAGAGTGCGACAGGCAAGAGAAACAGAACCTGGTTCAGGCCATCATGCCCGATGAAACGAATGAGACCGCGCGTCTCGTCATAGGCACGGGTCGGATTGGGGAAGGCAAGGGTCACAGGCTCGTGACCTGACTGCTGCTCTTCAGCCGCGCGATGACAGCCTTGTCTGCCCAGAGGTTCACGGCGGGCACCAAATCTCCGGATCTGCGGACACCCTTCTGGTAAAGGGTCATCGCATGGCGCGCCGCGCCTCGGTCCAGTTCGCAGAGTGGTTCTTCGCAGCGAAACCCGGCATGCCGGAGCGCGTTTCGGATGATGCTGATGTCGAAGCTGCCGATAGGCTGATGAAGGTCGGAAGACATGATGTCCTCCTTAATTGGGGCCAGGGTGCGTGCCGCCCAGAAAGTGGCAGTGCCCGTTCAATGGCTGCCACTTTCATGAATATGGGTCCGCTTATTAGAACTTGCAAGACCCTTCGAAAAACATCCATAGGGCGTGATCGGCGACGGCGTCCTTGTCGGGTGAGCACCGCTGGTAGCTTTCCGGGCGGCATATGCCGCTGTCGGGCTCCCTTCCTCGCTCCTGCGACGGAGATGAGGGTTGTCTGCCTAGGCTTCTGTCGGACGCGTCCGCGGTTCCATTACGGTGCTTTCGCCGAAGCAATCAGCGGTCATTACAAGGCCGAGGTCATCCATGGGCCAGGATCTTGGCGAAACTCCGAAGCCTCGAAGGGGCCGACTGATTCAACAACCACCGCCTTCCGGAACGGAAAGAAGGATGAACGCGCACCAGACATGGTGCCTTGACTAACATACCTTCGTGCCGGGCAGACGGTCGTTAGGCAATCGAGACCACGACCTTGCCCTTGGCGCGCCCTGTTTCGACATAGGCCAGCGCTTCTCCAGTCTGCGCAAAGGGAAACACCTTGTCGATGACCGGGCGGACGATGCCGGCGTCGATAAGCTTGGCAATCTCGCTCAGCTGCTGGCCTTCCGCGCGCATGAAGAGGAAGGAATAGTCGACGCCGCGGCTCTTTGCCTTCTTCAGAATACCCCGGCTCAGCATCCGCATCACAAAGCGGAGGATGAGGTTCAGCCGCAAGGACTTGGCGAAGGGCACGTCCGGCGGACCGGAGATCGAGATCAGTTTTCCGCCCGGCTTCAAAACATTCACCGATTTTGCCAGCGTCTTTGGATCTTGGCTGTTGAGCACCAGGTCGTAACCCCTCAACACCTGTTCGAAGTCCTGCGTCTTGTAGTCGATGACCACGTCGGCACCGAGACTCTTGACCAGCTCGATATTAGCGGCGCTGGTGGTGGTTGCCACGGTAGCGCCGAGATGTTTGGCGAGCTGGATGGCGAAAGTGCCAACACCGCCGGAACCGGCCTGAATGAAGACCTTTTGGCCGGGTTTTACCTTGCCGACCTCAACGAGTGCTTGCCAGGCGGTCAGACCGACCAGGGGGATCGAGGCGGCCTGTTCCATGGAGAGGCTTATGGGCTTCAGAGCCAAGTCTGCCGCATCAGCTGCAATCATCTCTGCGAATGTACCGATCCTGTTATCGCGCGGGCGGGCATAGACCTCATCGCCTGCCTTGAACTGTCGGACATCGGCGCCAACCCGGAGAACCGTTCCAGCCAGATCATGGCCGAGAATGAAGGGCGGGCGATAGGGCAGGAAAAGTTTGAATTCACCGTCGCGAACCTTGGAATCGAGAAGGTTGATCGCGGTGGCCTCGATGCGGACCAGTACGTCATTGGCGCCAATCTCGGGATCGGGCATGTCGGCCAGACGCAACGGGGCCTTCTTCTTGTATTTGTCGACGACGAAGGCTTTCACGGGTTCTCTCCAGTGTGGAACGATTGTCAGCTCAGGCGGGCAAGAAAGCCAGAGCTTTCGGGAATGGCATGACAATCTCAGGCGATGTTGAACTGCTTGCGCAGCACGCGATCGAACAGCGCGCGTGGCAGGAACCGTCGGGCAAACGCGGTCTGTCGGGCAGCCTTGCCCGAGGGGTAGCGAAGGCGCGGCTTGCGGGCCTGGGCCGCGGCAAGGATGGTCGCTGCGACATCGTCCGCCGTGTCACCGGCCGCCATCGCCGCGTCGAACGCGGCCTGGTAGCGGGCGAATGTCTGGCTGTAAGCAGCCACGGGACGATCGCCCTGCGGTGAGTTGGCCTCGATGGAGGTCTTCGTCGCCCATGGTTCGATCACAGCGACCCGGATGCCGAACGGCCTGACTTCATGATCCAGGGATTCCGAATAGCCTTCGATCGCATGTTTGCTGGCCGCGTAGTGGGCGCCAAAGGGGCCAGGAATGAGCCCCATGACCGATCCGATGTTCAGGATCCGCCCACCGCCCTGTCGACGCATGATCGGAAGGACTTCGTTCGTCATCCGGACAATGCCCAGGACATTGGTGTCGAACAGCGCACGAACCTGCTCGACCGAGCTTTCCTCTGCAGCGCCGGATACTGCGTATCCGGCATTATTGACCAGGAGGTCGATGCGGCCGAGTTCAGCATGGGCAATTTCTATGGCGGCGGTAACGGAAGCGTCCGAGGTGACGTCGCAGGCGATCATCCGGATACCATCGCGGATCTCGCCGGGTACCGCCTTGCGGCTGGTACCCATCACCCGGTAGCCCGCGCGGCTCAGCGCCAATGCCGCCGCCTTGCCGATACCGCTGGAGGCGCCGGTCACGAGTGCAGTCTTCTGTCCTTTTGAAGCAAAGGTCGCCATGGGTTGTTCTCGATCTGGCACGCGACATAGGGTCGTACGGCCTTGGGGAATTGTCGGGGGGTGACGATGGTCGGCGAAAGGGGGCCACGCCGTCTTCACAGACTGAGCTTGTTGACTGGATATTGCTCAGGCGCTTTTGCGATAGCGTTCGGCGGGGAGCGCGTTGACGAGGTTGCCGAGCATGGCCTTGCGCGCGCCATCGACGGCATCCCACTGGCCGACATCGTGCAGCGGCGGAATGGTCACCGGTTCGCGGCGGTCGAACCCGACCAGGGCCGCATCGACCAGATCACTCACTTCCATGACATTGCTCATGGCATTGACGTCGGCGCCGACATGATCCCAGATCTCGGTACGGGTCGTAGCAGGAAGCACGGCCTGCACGTAGACGCCCTTGGGCCCAAGTTCCTGGGCTAGTCCCTGCGACAGGAAGAGCACAAAAGCCTTCGTTGCGCCGTAAACCGTCATGCCGAATTCAGGTGCGAGGCCGACGACCGAACCGATATTGACGATCGCGCCCTCGCCAGCCTTGGCCAGACGTGGAGCAATGGCACCCGTCAGCCGGACAAGCGCGGTTGCGTTGAGGGCGATAAGCTTGCTCATGTCATCGACGCTCTGGTCGACGAAAGTCCCGCCGATCGCCGTTCCGGCGTTGTTGACGAGGATGCCGATGCGGGCATCGTCACTGAGCCGGGTTTCGACCTTGGCGAGATCCGCCGCCTGGGTGAGATCGGCCTGGAGGATATCGACCGTGACGCCGGTTTCCTGGCGCAGGCGACCTGCAAGCGCCTCCATACGCGCCACGTCTCGGGCGACCAGCACAAGATCGTGGCCGCGTCGCGCGAAGCGTTCGGCATAGGTGGCGCCAATGCCCGTGGAGGCGCCGGTAATCAGGACTGCGGAAACTTGGCTCATCGGATTGCTCTTTTCGGCTGTTGATCCTATATTCATGACCATCATCATGATTGGGCTTAAATATGATGGCCATCATCTAAATGTCAACGGGTGTTGCGGAGAATTTTGAAATGAAGGTCAGTCGAGAACAGATGGCGGAGAACCGCCGTCGAATCCTGGACGTCGCCAACCGGTTGTTCAAGGAGAAGGGGTTCGACGCGGTCAGCGTCGCGGAAGTGATGAAGGCAGCCGGTCTGACCCATGGCGGCTTCTATGGACACTTCACCTCAAAGGACGATCTGGTGGCCCAGACTCTGGCGCATGCCCTTGCCGCAGACAGTGTCGGTGACGGCGATTTCAGCGGGTTTGTCCGATCTTATCTGGCGCCTCGTCACCGGGATAATCCCGGCAATGGATGCCCGACGGCGGGCCTCGCCGCCGCCATCCGCCACCAGACACCCGCCGCGAAGTCAGCCATGTCCGAAGGTCTACGCTCGCAGATCGCGCGCATAGAAAACGCCCTGCCGCAGCAAGGTGCAGCCGACAAGCGCCGTGCGGCGATCGGAAGCTGGGCGGCCATGGTCGGCGCCGTCATCCTGGCGAGGGCGGTCGACGATCCTCAATTGTCAGACGAGATCCTCGACCAGACAAGCGCCTGGATCGACACCTGTCTCGGATAAATCGCGGGTCTGGCAGGGACCTGCGCTGGGATCGCCGAGGCAGCCACGGCAAATGTCAGCACTTTTGCCTCCGGGGGAAGCGACTGAACCAGGGCATCCAAAGCCTCGGTCGTCCGATCCACGCAGACAAGGTTCACGCCCTCACTGGCAAGTCTCGCCGCTGTCGCACGGCCGAGATTGCCGGCCGCACCGGTCACAACAACACATGTCGGCTTTGGCATGACCTGAACTCCCCTCAAGAACGGCAATGAACCGACGATTGTCGGCACGGCTATCTCTGCGGGTTAGACCTGCGTCAAGTCAGAACGTTACAGGCGCGCGAGGCGGTTTTTTTCGAGTGGCGTTGTACCGAGGCCTTGGCGGGCGGCAACGTCAAGCAACAGGCCGTGTGACGGTGGAGTCACGTGTCGCCCCCCCCCTTCCCAGTCGCCGTCATGCTGCTGTTCTCATTTCCGGCGCGAAGGCATCACGGCAACCGGGATCCCGGAAGCCTCCGGCCACCTTACAAATCCGGATGGCGGTTGACGTCCTTGTAGAGCAGATAGCGGAAGCGTCCCGGGCCGCCGGCGTAACAGGCCTGGGGGCAGAAGGCGCGCAGCCACATATAGTCGCCGGCCTCGACTTCCACCCAGTCCTCGTTCAGGCGATAGACGGCCTTTCCCTCCAACACGTAGAGCCCGTGCTCCATGATGTGCGTTTCCATGAAGGGAATGATGGCGCCCGGCTGGAAGGTGACGATGTTGAGGTGCATGTCGTAGCGCACGTCGGACGGATCGATGAAGCGGGTGGTCGCCCAGCGGCCGTCGGTGTCCGGCATGGCGTGCATCTCGCAGTCGTCTTCATGGGTAAAGATGGCTGGCGGCAGTTCCAGCCCGTCCACGACCTTGAACGCCTTGCGGACCCAGTGAAAGCGGATCGGGGCAGCACTGTCATTGCGGAAAGCCCATTTCGCCCCGGCCGGCAAATAGGCGAAGGAGCCGGTGCGCAACGGATGATCCTGACCGTCATGGGTCATCGTGCCCTCGCCTTCGACCACGAAGATCGCCGCCGAGGCCCGTGCATCCGGCTCGGGCCTGACGCTGCCGCCACCGGGCTTCACTTCCATGATGTACTGGGCGAAGGTCTCGGCAAAGCCGCTCAGCGGCCGCGCGATGATCCAGGCCTTGGTATCGTCCCAGTGCGGCAAGATGCTGGTGACGATGTCGCTCATCACCGTTTTCGGGATCACCGCATAGGCTGTCTTGAAGACGGCCTTGCTGGAAAGGGTCTGGGTCTGCGGCGGAAGGCCACCGACCTGCGAAAAATACCGATTGCTGCTCATTCTGGGATCAACGTCTCAATTGTCTTGCGATTCTCCCATTCCTGCGGCGTCGGCGTCGTGATGTCAAACTGATCTCTCCCAACAATCGGGCTCAGGTCGGCTTGTGGCGAGCCATGAAGCGGTCGATCTCGCGTTGCTCCGGTTCCGTGCCGGTGAAGATCGCCACATATTCTGGAATGCGCTTGAGGCGCAGATCGAGATCCTCCTCGGTCTGCATCGAGATGTAGCCGATCTGGACGAGATAGAGGGTTCTGGCCCTGACGTCAGCAGCCACCGGTTCTTGGCCGAAGCGTTCGAACATTCGACCGAGTGCCTCTAGGCGCGCGGTGTCGGCAGATTGGACTTCGCTGAGGATATCTTCGGACTGCAAGGCCCAGCTCCGGATCGCAAACTCGAATTTTGCGTCGAAGAGCGACGTGTCGAGCCAGCAGTCGAAGACGTTGAGGGTCGCCTCTGCAATGCTCTCGGCATAGGCCTCGGTCCGGCGCACGAGGTTGCCCGTATTCTTGTCACGCCACCGCGCGATCAGGGCTGACAGAAGCTCCTCACGATCCTTGAAGAACCAGTAGAAACTGGTGCGAGAGAGCTTCAGGCGCTTGGCAAGGGGTAGGATCTTGACCGCATCGACCCCTCCTTCGAGCAGGGCTTCATAGGCGGCTTCCAGCCATCCATCGCTTGATCCACGCCAGCCCGTGTCACCAGAATTCTCATCCATGTCCCTCTCCTAGAGCAGCCACGTCGCCTTCGCAACGGCGCAGTCCGGCAAATGTACACCGACGTCACCTAAATTGACAGTTATGTACATTTCCGCTTAATGTCGGGCATTCCCCAGATTGGAGCGCGCCATGTCCAACGACCCCCTGCTGCAACCTTTCCAGCTCAAGCATCTGACGTTGAAGAACCGGATCATCGTGACCTCGCACGAGCCGGCCTATCCGGAAGACGGCATGCCGAAGGAGCGCTACCGCGCCTACACCGTGGAGCGCGCCAAAGGCGGCGTGGCGCTGACGATGACGGCAGGCTCGGCAGCCGTCGCGAAAGACAGCCCTCCTGTTTTCAACAACCTGCTCGCCTACAAGGACGAGATCGTGCCGTGGATCCGCGAGATGACGGATGCGGTGCACGAGGCGGGTTCGGCCATCATGATCCAGCTCACCCATCTCGGTCGGCGCACGCGATGGGACAAGGGCGACTGGCTGCCGGTTGTGGCCCCCTCGCATCTGCGCGAGCCGTCGCACCGCGCCTATCCGAAGAAGATCGAAGACTGGGATATCGAACGCATCATCAAGGATTTCGCCGATGCGGCCGAGCGCATGAAAGCCGGCGGCATGGACGGCGTCGAGCTGGAAGCCTATGGCCACCTCATCGACCAGTTCGCTTCACCGCTGACCAACGAGCTCGACGCACCCTATGGCGGCTCGCTGGAAAACCGGATGAAGTTCTGTTTCGACGTCTTCTCGGCCATCCGAAAACGGGTGGGCGAGGATTTCATCCTCGGCGTCCGCTATACAGGTGACGAACAGTTGAAGCGGGGCAACGGCAAGGCCGAGGGACTGGAGATTTCCCGCCTTCTGCGCGACAGCGGCCTGATCGACTACCTGAACGTCGTGCGCGGACATATCGATACCGATGCCGGCCTGACCGACCTCATTCCGATCCAGGGCATGGCCAATTCCCCGCATCTGGATTTCGCCGGAGAAATCCGTGCCGCGACCAACTTCCCGACCTTCCATGCGGCCAAGATCCCCGATGTCGCGACCGCCCGCCACGCCATCGCCTCCGGCAAGATCGACATGGTCGGCATGACGCGGGCGCATATGACGGATCCCCATATCGTCCGCAAGATCATGGAGAAGCGCGAGGAGGACATTCGCCCCTGCGTCGGCGCGAATTACTGTCTCGACCGCATCTATCAGGGCGGTGCCGCCTATTGCATCCACAATGCGGCAACCGGACGGGAACTGACCCTGCCACATGATATTCCGAAGGCTGAGAAGCGTCGCAAGATCGTGGTGATCGGCACGGGCCCTGCCGGCATGGAGGCCGCGCGTGTTGCCGGTGAACGCGGCCACGACGTCGTCGTGTTCGAGGCTGCCGACAAGGCGGGTGGCCAGATCCGTCTGACGGCGCAAAGCCCACGCCGCCGCGAGATGATCAGCATCATCGACTGGCGGATGGCGCAGTGTGAAAAACTCGGCGTCACCTTCCGCTTCAACACCTGGGCGGATGCGGACACCGTGCTTGCCGAGGCCCCGGATGTCGTCGTGATCGCCACTGGCGGCATGGCGCATACGGAAGTGCTCGAGGACGGCAACGACCTCGTCGTCTCCGCCTGGGACATCATCTCGGGTGACGTGAAGCCCGGAACCAACGTGCTCATCTTCGACGATGCCGGCGATCACTCCGGCCTGCAGGCGGCCGAGATCATCGCCGCGACCGGCGCGAAGGTGGAGATCATGACGCCGGATCGATCCTTCGCGCCCGAAGTCATGGCCATGAACCTTGTGCCCTACATGCGCTCGCTGCAGCAGAAGGATGTGACCTTCACGGTGACCTTCCGACTGGAAGCCGTTGCGCGCCAGGGCAATGGATTGGTGGCCAAGGTCGGCAGCGATTACGGCGGCATCGAGCAGACCCGTCTGGTCGATCAGGTCGTCATCAACAATGGCACAATCCCGCTCGACGATCTCTATTTCGAGCTGAAGGGGCTTTCCTCCAATGGCGGTGAAGTTTCCTACGACGATCTCATTGCCGGCCAGCCGCAGCGTGTCCTGCGCAATCCGCAAGGTTCATTCCAGCTTTTCCGGATCGGCGATGCGATCTCCGCACGCAACACCCACGCCGCCATTCACGACGCCTTGCGGCTGGTGAAGGATCTCTAGAGCCTCGACCTGTCGACCGACAAAGAAACGCCCGCAAAATGCGGGCGTTTTGAGTTGGGACGCGCGCTTCGCGGTCCGGGGAGGAGAGATGACGGTTTACCGGTCGATCACGAGGTCGCTCAGCGGCCGGGAGCAACACGGCAGGAAGAAGCCAGCGTCGATCTCGCGCTGGCGAATACCCCCTTCGTGTTTCATGTCGACCAAACCGCTGATGAGCTTGGACTTGCAGGTGCCGCAGATGCCGTTGGCGCAGGAAGACGGAAGGCGCACGCCCATTTTCTTGGCGCAGGCGAGCACCGTCTGCTCTGCGCTGACTTCCAGCACCTTCTGCTGCTTGGCGAACTGGACCTTGTAGGTCGCGACGACCGCCTGCCCCTCTGACGGAGCAGGAAGGTCTTCGATCACGGCGGCGTCGAAGCTTTCCTCGAGATAGCGCTCCGGGGGGACGCCGAGTTCCGCGCTGATCGCCCGGGCCGCAGCCATGAATGGCGCCGGTCCGCAGCAGAGGATGTTTCGGTCGGCGATATCAGGCACGACGAGTGACAGAAGCGCCTTCGAAATGCGCCCGTTGAGCCCTGGCCAGGAGGGATCGCCAGTCAGCACCTCCGGCAGAAAAAGCAACCGCAGGCCCTTCATGCGCCGCGCCAGAACCGACAATTCCTCGCGAAACAGAAGATCGAGAGGTGAACGGCCGGCATGCAAGAAGACGACGTCGACGGGTTCGGCCCTGTCCGCCAGTTCCCGCACCATCGCCATCACAGGCGTGATCCCGGAACCGCCTGACAGCATCAGGTATTTTCCGGCCTTTGGGCGGTTGAACTTGCCCATCGGCCCGGACGCCGGCAGTTCCATTCCGGGCTTCAGGTTGTCGTGCAGCCAGTTCGAGACCTTGCCACCGGCCACGCGTTTGACGGTCACCGTGATCGCATTGGTCCGCAGGGGCGATGACGAGATGCTGTAGCAGCGACCGTTTTCTTCCGCATCGATCTCGGGTTCGAAGAGGAAGTATTGCCCCGCCTCGAAGGAAATCCTCTTTCCCTGAGGCGATGCCAGAGTGAAGCTTTTGACGTCATGGGTCTCGTTATGGACGTCGATGCAGACCAGCCGGTTGTCGGTCTCGGGATCCCAGCAATCGGACGTGCGCGGCTCAGATGTCACGGCGATATCAGTAGCCATGTGCGCGCATCCGATCGACATACCAGGTGGCGAAATCGTCGAGGGCGCGTTCGGTGAAGGTCGAATAGACGCCTGGCTCATAGGCCGGGTCCGCCACGCCGGCCTGCGAACGGGCAACCAGTTCGGAATCCTGGTTGGTGGTTTCGATCCAGACATGCGTCAGCTTGTGCAGATCGTAATCCACGCCTTCCACCGCATCCCTGTGCACGAGCCATTTCGTCCGCACGAGCGTCTTGTCGGCCGAGAGCGGGATGACCATGGAGGTCACTGCATGGTCGCCCATGAAATGGTTCCAGCTGTTGTGACCCCACAGATGCGTGTCGCCCAGATCCTTGCGGGTCATGGTGCCGAGCAGTTTGGAGGAGGCGGCCGTCGCATCCTCGGTCTGGGATTCGCCGGCACCGGCGATGATCAGCCGCTGGGTGCGGAAATTCGTCTCGCAGTCCCGGACCCGCTCGACCGTCGCTGATGGAAAGCCATCGGCCTCCCAGGCCGCTGTTCGCTCGGCATACATGGCGAAATGCGTCTCCGCCTGTTCCCGATCCTCGGCGCTCAGGCTTTCGGGATCAAAACCGAAATCGAGATCGACGAAGGAGACGCAGAGTTCCGGGTGATTGGCAGAACAGTGATAACACTCGCGATTGTTCTCCATCGTGAGCTTCCAGTTGCCGTCTTCGATGACATCGACCTGATACGCAACCTTCGTGTTTCCGAGGTCATAGGGCGCCAGACGCTCGCGCATGGCCTCCTCCAGATGATGGATGTCATCAGGCGGATTGTCCGAGAGGCAGATGTAGATCAGTCCTCCGATCGACTTGAATTGAACCGGCTTCAGGCTACGGCAGCTCTTGTCGAAATCCTTGCCCATATGCGGAGCGTAGGATAGCGCGCCGTCCAGTTCGTAGGTCCACTGGTGGTAGGGACAGACCAGCTTCGACACGACGGTCGGACCCGCATCGAGAAGGCGGGAGCCACGATGGCGACAGACATTGCGAACCACGCGGATTTCATTGTCGTCGTCCCGCAGGAGGATCACGCTGACCTTGCCGATATCGATGACGACAGCATCGCCTGCTTCCGGCACTTCGCATTCGAGACCGACATAGATCCAGTGCCGCATGAAGAAGACGTCGAGATCGGCCTCGAAAACATCTTCGCGCGTGTAGAGACCCGCGGGCAGCGAATGGCCGTTTGCGCGCGCATCGAGCAGTGCGGAAATGGAGGAAGCGAACCGGTTGAGCATAACGCACCCTTATCTGACAATTCGGCGATCTTGGCAGGAACCACGGCGTCTTCAACTGCACAAATAGGCAGGCTTGACATTACATCAGGTTATGGAAAAGTTGACTTCAGCGAGGTCCCATGAAGAGCCTGAGACGACAGCTTCCCCCAATGACCGCGTTGACCGCCTTTGAGGCGGCAGCCCGGCTTTCGAGTTTCACCCGGGCTGCCGAAGAACTGGGGGTGACGCAGGCGGCAGTCAGTCGACAGATCCATGCGCTCGAAGAGGACTTCGGGTTTCCGCTGTTCAACCGCCTGCACCGAAAAGTGTCGCTGACGGCACAGGGCAGATCGCTCGCCGCTGCGGCCAGCAATGCCTTCAACATGATTGCAGAGGCCTCATCCGAGTTGCGGCGGGAGACGAGCGGCGACGAGTTGACGATCTCGGCCACGGTCGCCTTCTCGCACTTCTGGCTGCTGCCCCGCATATCGGAGTTTTCCCGCCGCCACCCGGAGACGACGCTGCGGATCGTCAGCCAGGATGCCATGCCGGCTCTCGATCAGGGTGAGGTCGACGTGGCGATCCGTTTCGGCGATGGGCAATGGTCGGGCGGCCGGGCGGAGAAACTGTTTGAAGACCACGTCTTTCCGGTCTGCAGTCCCGAGTTTGCCGACACCGTCAATGCCGACATATCGCCGGCCGACCTGATCCGCCAGCCGCTGATCTCCAACGAAGCCGATGACCCGATGTGGATCGGCTGGAACGCCTGGTTGTCGAACTTCGGGCTTTCCAACACAGGAAAACTGAGGGGGATGCGCTGCAGTTTCTACACGGAAGCGATCTATGCGGCCTTGAACGGCCAGGGTATCTCGCTGGGATGGGACCGGCTCGTCCGTGATCTCGTCGACCAAAAGCGGCTGATCCGGCTCGGTCATGCGTCCGTGGTGCCAAGCGGTGCCTACTACGTGGTCATACCCGCAAACCGCACTCAAAGCCGGGCGCTGCAGCAGTTCATGGAATGGCTGTTGAACCGCCACCCAGACACCTGATGGGATGGGTCGGCGAACCCATTTCCCCGGGCAGCGCCGCTGCCCTCAGTCCTGCTCGGTCATCCGATATCCGACACCCGGTTCCGTGCGCACGATGCGCGGCTCCGTCGGGTCGCGCTCGATCTTCTGGCGGAGCTGCCCGATGAAGACGCGCAGATAATGCAAGTCGTCGCCGTGGGCGGGTCCCCAGACCGATGTCAGAAGAGTGCGATGGGTAACGACCCGGCCGGCGTGGCGGGCAAGCAGCAGGAGCAGGTCGTATTCCTTGGGCGTCAAATGCACGGTCTCAGCACTTCGGGACACAAGGCGCTTGACCGGATCGATCGTCAGGCCGTCGATCTCCATGACGGTCGGGATCGCATCACGGCGTCCGCGATGGCGAAGTGCGGTACGGATTCGGGCCGTCAGTTCTCCGATGCCGAAGGGTTTTTCCACATAGTCGTCGGCACCGAGGTCAAGAGCCGCGATCTTCTCGCTTTCCCGGTCGCGGGCCGAGAGGATGACGATCGGAATGTCCGACCAGCCCCGAAGGCTCGCGATGACCTCTTTGCCGTCCATATCCGGCAGACCGAGATCGAGGATGACGAGGTCAGGCGCCTGGGTGGCTACAGCTTTCAGCGCCTCAGCGCCTGTTCCGGCTTCGACGACTTCATAGCCTGCAGCCGTAAGCGAGGGTTTCAGAAAACGTTGAATCTGCGGCTCGTCATCCACCACCAGGATGCGGGATTGATTCATGTGACGTCGCCCCTCGCTTCACTTGCCGGAAACCGCATGACGATGCGCGTGCCTCGCTTCTTCAGTGCCGGACTTTCCGCATGAATGCGCCCGCCCATGGCCTCGATGAAGCCGCGGGCGATGGAAAGCCCGAGCCCCGTTCCCGGGGCGCGTCCGTCCGGCTTTCCCCTGCGATAGAATTTTTCGAAGATGCGGTCCAGATCTTCGGAAGGAATGCCCTTGCCGTGATCGGTAACCGAGATCAGCACATCCTTGCCGTCACGACGGGCATAGACGTTGATCGGTTCGTCGCCGCCATACTTCACCGCATTGTCTAAGAGATTGAACAGCACCTGGCCGATCAGCACGCTGTCGCCACGAACCAGCGGCAGGTCGGCGGCAATGCCGGTTTCGACGATCCGCCCCAGGGCATGCTTGCGGGTGCGCTCGACGGCCGACTGTACGACGTCGGCGACGTCCACCCAATCCTGCTTGGGCTTCAACGTGCCGGCCTCGATGCGGGTCATGTCGAGCAGATTGGCGACGAAGCGGCTCATGCGGCCGCTTTCTTCCTCGATCGACTGCAGGAGGTCGTCGCGGTTTTCCGGCGTCATGCGTTCGCCGAGCTGCCGCAGGCCGGTCACGGCACCGGTGATCGTTGCCAGCGGCGTTCGCAAGTCATGGGAGATCGAAGACAGGAGCGCCTCTCGGTAGCGTTCGCCCTCCAGCCTTGCCGCCTGTTCGACGGTTTCGTCGGCGAGGCGTGCCCGATCGAGCGCGATCGCAGTCTGGTCAAGGATGGCGGTCAGCGCGCGTTCGGCATTGAGGTCTAGCCGATCGCCCGTGTGTTCGATCCCGCAGACGCCGACAATGCCATGAGGACCCAGCAGCGGCCGGAATTCGAAGCGGCTGTTCGGCAGCGTGCCCGTGCCATGGCCGGCGGGCTCGCGCTTGTCGTGGGTCCAGCGGGCCGCCGTCATGTCGGTCACGTCGAGCTCGGTATCCGGCGGCCAGGCGGCGGCCACGCCGAGATCGCCCTTGCGCGGGACAAGCAGCACGACCTTGCGCCTCAGGCTCGCCTGCAATTGCGAAACCGCAAGCCAGATCGCGTCCTCGCCCTTGGCCGTGCTCGCGAGCTTGCGGGAGAAGTCATAGAGCGATTGCAGCGCCGTCGCGCGGACACGCGCAACTTCAGCCTGTTCGCGAATGCGCGAGGCGAAACCGCCCGCAATCATGGCGACGGCGAGAAAGACGAAGAGCGCGAAGACCTCGTGCGGTGCGGCGATCGTGAAAGTGTGCCGAGGATCGATGAAGAAGAAGTTGTAGGCAACCGCCGACAGGAGCGCCGCGAGGAATGCCGCCGCATAGCCGCCGATGACGGAGGCTCCCAGCACGGCGAGCAGAAAGAGCAACGAAATGTTCGGCAGCTCGACGAAGAGATCGATCCCCTTGCCCAAAGCGGTCGTCAAGGCGACGAAGCCGAAGGCCCACATGGCCGATTGTTTGAGAGCAGTGGCCCTGGGCAGGCGTAGCGATGGGCGTGTGCGCTCGGAAGCCGCCCCTTCCGGTGTCACGATGTAAACGCCCAAACCGGATGCCCGGCGCGCCAGGGCATCAGGCAGCGAACGGGTGACCAGCTTCTGCCAGCGGCCGCGCTTGCGGGTACCAATGACTAACTGGGTCGCATGCTCGCGGCGTGCGAGTTTCAGGATTTCCTCGACGAAATCATTGCCGATGACACGGCGTGTTTCGGCACCCAGTTGCTCCGCGAGCCGGAAGAGCGTTTCGATGCGCTGCAGCCGTTCGGGCGTCTCGACTTCCCGGTCGGCCCGCTCGATCGAGACAACCAGCCAGGGGGCGTTGAGACCGGAGGCCAGACGGCTCGCCACGCGCACGACTTTTTCCGACAGCGGATCAGAGCCGACGCAGACGAGCAGCCGCTCGCCGGTGGCCCAGGGGCCGTCGATAGCGTTCTGTTTCAGGTAGTCGACCATCTGGTCGTCGACGCGGTCCGCCGTGCGGCGGAGCGCCAGTTCGCGCAGCGCCGTCAGATTGCCGAGACGGAAAAAGCGGTCGACGGCGCGGTTGGCACTTTCCGGCAGGTAGACCTTGCCGTCCTTCAACCGCTCGATGAGCTCAGATGGTGCGAGATCCACCAGCAACACCTCGTCGGCCCGTTTCAGCACGATGTCGGGCACGCGTTCACGTACGGTAACGCCAGTGATCTGCGCCACGAGGTCGGCCAGGCTTTCCAGATGCTGGATGTTAAGCGCCGTCCAGACATCGATGCCGGCTGATATCAGCTCCTCGATGTCCTGATGGCGCTTCGGATGGCGGCTGTCTTCGGGGTTGGAATGGGCAAGCTCGTCGACGATGACGATGCGCGGTCGGCGCTCGAGCGCGGCATCAAGGTCGAACTCCTCCAACATGCGGCCGCGATGGGCTACCCGGCGCCGGGGCAGGATTTCGAGACCCTCGAGCAGTGCCGCGGTCTCGCCACGACCGTGGGTCTCAACAAGCCCGACGACGAGATCCACGCCGTCGGACTTCAGGCGCTTGGCCCGTGACAGCATGGCATAGGTCTTGCCGACGCCGGGGGCAGCGCCCAGAAAAACGGTCAACTTGCCCCGGCGGTCCTTATCCGCCAGGGCAAGCAATGCATCCGGATCGGGACGTCTGGCGTCCCTGCGGTCATCATCCGCCATCAAGGTCTCACAGATTACATGGCATCGAGTGCCAGATTGAGCTCTAGCACATTGACCCTTGCTTCGCCGATAACGCCGAAGTCGGGATTTTCGACGTGTTGCGCAACGAGCGAAGTGACGGCAGATGGATCCAGCCCCCTCGCCTGCGCAACGCGCGCCGCCTGAGCTTCCGCGAAGGCCGGCGAGACATGCGGGTCGAGACCGGAGCCCGAGGTGGTGACGGCATCGGCCGGCACAGGCTGAGCAATGCCGGTTGCTGTCAGCCTTGCGACATCGGCAGTGACACGATCCTTCAGCTTGACCGAGGTGGTGCCAAGGTTAGAGCCGGACGAGGCAGCCGCGTTGTAGGCATCTGGGCCGGTCGCCGAGGGCCGCGGCCAGAAATAGCGGTCCGAGGTGAAGTGCTGGCCGATCAGGCTTGAGCCGATAACCTTGCCGTCGCGTTCGATCAGGCTGCCATTGGCTTTACCAGGCATGACGGCCTGGGCAAGACCGTTGATCGCCAGCGGATAGGCGAGACCGGTGAGTACGGTCATGGCGACAACGAGGGTGAGTGCGGGTCTGATATGGTTGAACATGATTACACCAGATGAAGAGCGCTGACGGCGATATCGATGACCTTGATGCCTGCAAAGGGAAGGATCAGGCCGCCGACGCCATAGACCAGAAGGTTGCGACGAAGCAGCGCTGCGGCACCGGAAGGACGGTAAGCAACGCCCTTCAGAGCCAACGGGATGAGCGCCACGATGATGAGCGCGTTGAAGATGACGGCCGAGAGGATAGCCGACTGCGGTGACGTGAGCCCCATGATGTTGAGGGCTTCAAGCGCCGGATAGGTGGCAACGAACAGGGCGGGGATGATGGCGAAGTATTTGGCCACGTCGTTGGCGATCGAAAAGGTCGTGAGCGATCCACGCGTCATCAGCAGTTGCTTGCCGATCTCGACGATCTCGATGAGCTTGGTCGGGCTGGAATCCAGATCGACCATGTTGGCGGCCTCGCGGGCGGCCTGCGTGCCGGTCTGCATGGCGACACCGACATCAGCCTGGGCAAGCGCCGGGGCGTCGTTGGTGCCGTCGCCGCACATGGCGATCAGACGGCCACCCTGCTGCTCGCGGCGGATATAGGCGAGCTTGTCTTCCGGGGTTGCCTGGGCGAGAAAATCGTCGACGCCGGCTTCCGAGGCGATGGCGGCGGCCGTGACCGGGTTGTCGCCGGTGACCATGACGGTGCGAATGCCCATGGCGCGGAGTGCTGCGAAGCGCTCCTTGATGCCGGGCTTGACGACGTCCTTGAGGTGGATGACGCCGAGCAGGCGGTTGCCATCGGCTACGCCGAGCGGCGTGCCGCCGGTGCGGGCGACCTGATCGACGGCGCGGCGGAATTCGGCCGGCGCATCCTGTTCTGTGAGACCGGCGAATTTGAGCACGGCGTCAACCGCACCCTTGCGCAGGAGGCGCGAACCGATGTCGACACCCGAAAGGCGGGTTTCGGCGGTGAAGCCGATCACAGCATCGAACTCGGCCTTCGGCATGGGTACGCCGAATTCGCCTGTCGCCAGTGCCACGACCGAGCGTCCCTCGGGCGTTTCGTCGGACAGCGAGGCGATGAGGGCCGCTTCCGCCAGTTCAGTTGGCGTGACGCCGGGAGCAGCGAGGAAGTCGCTTGCCATGCGGTTGCCGAAGGTGATTGTACCCGTCTTGTCGAGGAGCAGCGTGTCGACGTCGCCCGCAGCCTCCACCGCGCGGCCGGAGGTTGCGATGACGTTGAAGCGCACGAGGCGATCCATGCCGGCGATGCCAATGGCGGAGAGCAGGCCGCCGATCGTGGTCGGGATCAGCGTGACCAGCAGGGCTGCCAGCACTGTGACCGAGAGCACCGTGCCGGAATAGCCGGCGAGACCCCAGATCGCGACGCAGACGAAAAGGAAGATCAGCGTCAGGCCCGAAAGCAGGATCGACAGCGCGATCTCGTTCGGCGTCTTCTGGCGCTGGGCGCCTTCGATCAGCGCGATCATGCGGTCGACGAAGGAAGAGCCGGGCTGGACGGTGATCTTGATCTTGATCTCGTCTGACAGAACCTGCGTGCCGCCAGTTACCGCCGATCGGTCGCCGCCGGATTCGCGGATGACGGGGGCGGATTCACCGGTGATGGCGCTTTCATTGACGGAGGCGACACCCTCGATCACTTCGCCATCGCCGGGGATCAGCTCGCCAGCTGCAACGAGCACGATGTCACCCACCTTGAGGCTGGAAGCCGGAATGGTTTCCGTCTTGCCATTGGCTCCAAGCCGACGGGCAACGAGTTCGGACTTGGTCTTCTTCAGGCTGTCGGCCTGGGCGCGCCCCCTGCCCTCGGCCACAGCCTCGGCAAAGGTGGCAAACAGCACAGTGAACCAGAGCCAGGCGGCAATCTGGCCGGAGAAGCCTGCCTCGCCCGGATTTTGGGCGAGGTCGCGGATGAAGAGGATCGTCACGACGACGGCGACGATTTCGGTCACGAAGATGACCGGGTTGCGCAGGAGCTTTCGCGGATCGAGCTTGACGAACGCATCGCGGATCGCCGGAAACAGGATCTCGGGGTCGAGAAGACCGGGAGCTTTATGGTCTTTTGACATGGTGGTTCCTTAGAAGGTCTGGCCGGCGAGCATGGCGAAGTGTTCGACGATCGGGCCGAGCACCAGTGCGGGCAAGAATTGCAGGCCGCCGAGAATGAGGATGATGCCGATCAGCAGGCCGACGAAGAGCGGGCCGTCGGTCGGAAAGGTGCCGGCGGAGGCGGGTGACTTCACCTTGGCAGCCAGCGATCCGGCAATCGCCATGACCGGCACGACATAGGCGAAGCGGCCGAGCAGCATCGCGATCCCGAGCGTGGTGTTGTACCAGGGCGTGTTGCCGGTGAGACCGCCGAAGGCCGAGCCGTTGTTTCCGGCTGCAGACGTGTAGGCATAGAGGATTTCCGACAGTCCATGTGGGCCAGCGGTGCCGACGCTTGCCACTGCGAAGGGCAGCATGGCGGAGACAGCAGTGAAGCCGAGGATGACCAGCGGCAGGATCAGTACGGCGAGCATGGCAAACTTCATCTCGCGGCCCTCGATCTTCTTGCCGAGGAATTCCGGTGTGCGCCCAACCATCAGGCCGGCGACGAAGACGGAGAGAATTGCGATGACGAGCATGCCATAGAGACCGGAGCCGACGCCGCCCGGCAGCACTTCGCCGAGCTGGATCAGGAACATCGGAACGAGACCGCCCAAGCCCGTAAACGAGCCGTGCATGCCGTTGACGCCGCCATCCGAGAGGCCGGTCGTCACTGCTGCATAGAGCGCGGTCATGGCCTGGCCGAAGCGGACTTCCTTGCCTTCCATGTTGCCGAGCACCGGATCGACGCCGATTGCCGTCAGGATGGTATTGCCCTGGGCTTCGGCCCAGTAGATGACAGCGACGCCTGTGATGAGCAGGAATGCCATGGCCGAGATCAGCGCCCAGCCCTGCCTGCGGTTTCCGACCATCTGGCCGAAGGTGTAGACTAGGGCGGCCGAGATCGACAGCATGGCGAATATGTTGAGATAGTTCGACCAGGCGGTCGGGTTCTCGAAGGGATGCGCGGCATTGACGTTGAAGAAGCCGCCACCATTGGTGCCGAGCTGCTTGATCGCTTCCTGCGACGCGACGGGGCCGAGCGAGATCACCTGGTTGGCGCCTTCCAGCGTCGTCGCGGTGACCGAGGCGTCTAGCGTCTGCGGCAAGCCCATGGCGACAAAGGCGAGTGCGACGACGATGGCAAGCGGCAGCAGGACGTAGAGCGTGGCTCTCGTCATGTCGACCCAGAAATTACCGAGCGTCGAAACCTTTGAGCGGGCAAGCGCGCGGGTGATGGCCACCGCAAGCGCCATGCCGGTCGCGGCTGACAGGAAGTTCTGCACGGTGAGGCCGGCCATCTGGGAGAAATGGCTCATCGTCGTCTCACCGGCATAGTTCTGCCAGTTTGTGTTGGTGACGAAGGAGACTGCCGTGTTGAAGGCGAGATCCGAGGGCACGCCCGGAAAGCCCTGCGGATTGAACGGCAGATAGGCCTGCAGCCGCAGCATTGCGTAGAGCGCGAGGAAGCCAGCGAGCGAGAAGGCGAGCATGGCGAGCGTATAGCCGAGCCAGCTCTGCTCCTTCTCCGGGTTGATGCCGCTCACCCGGTAGAGATCATGCTCCACGCGACCGAGCACGGGTGACAAGAAGGTCCGTTCGCCGGAAAACACCCGCGCCATGTAAAGGCCGAGTGGTTTGATGACGAGGAGGACGGCGAGGAAGAGGAGGCTGATCTGCAGCCATCCGACAAGGGTCATGGATCTGCTCCGATCAGAAGCGTTCGGGACGCAGGAGCGTCACGACGAGATAGACGCCGAGGGCGACGGCGACAGCGAGGCCGAAGAGGGGTTCAAGCATTGGCGTTTCCCTCAAAGCCGGTCGAGCGCGCGGGCATACAATGCCAGCACGAGAAGCGTGCCAGAGCCGAGCGCGATAAAGATGAGGTCGGACATGTCCGGGTCTCCTGTTGATGCACAGACAGGATTAAGGGCGCTTCGGGTCAGGCTTCGATTGGGAAGACGCGTGGGGGAGATAAAGAAAATATAAGGAGACCCCCGGGGGGCGGACCGGCGATCGTGGGCAAGGAGAATCGCAGCGCCCGAAGAAGCATGGGGCATCGCCCGGCCAGGGTCCGCCATCTTCGTTCAGGTCTCTGTCAGCTTTCGGCGTCAGTGCATCGGATCTCTTTATCCATGCACGAAAGGAAGCGGGCTTGTCCAAGACGCTCTCGAGCTTCAGGCCACGGATGCGCAGCGAGTGGCTGAGCATCCTCACTGCGGTCTATCTTCTCTTTTTCATGAACGGCACCTTTTGGGACAAGTCGTCCGCCTTGCTCAAAGGTGACATACCGGCGCTCCTCGCGCTCGGAACAGGGCTATTGGCTGCCTTTGTCGCGCTGATTGTGACCTTCTCGGCCAAATATGTCCTCAAGCCGGTGCTGATCCTGCTCGTCCTCGCCAGTGTTTCAGCGGCCTGGTTCATGGACCGGTTCGGGGTGATCATCGATGGCGAGATGATCCGCAACGCCATGGAGACGAACCAGGCCGAAGCCGGTCATCTGGTCACGTCCGCCTTCATCCTGCACATGATCCTCTTTGCGATCCTGCCCTCGCTTTTCATCGCCGTGGTGGACGTCGTGCATCGCCCGATTCTGAAGAAGGTGGCCGTCAATCTGATGATCATCCTGCCCTGTCTTGTCGTCTTCGGGCTTGCCGGGTTTTCGAACAGCGGAACGTTCATTTTCAGCATCCGCCAGCACCGCGAGTGGTTCAGGACGCTGAACCCCGTCTTCCCCATGGCGAGCGCCGCAGGTTTTTTCATCGGCCAGAGCAAGGAGCAGAACATCGTTGTCCAGCCGCTTGGTACCGATGCGAAAGTGGTGGCAGATCTGCCGGTCGGGCAACGCAAGCCCCGCGTCACGGTCGTGGTCGTCGGCGAGACGGCGCGGGCTCAGAATTTCCAGCTCGGTGGCTATGCGCGGGCGACCAATCCGGAGCTTTCCAAGCAAGACATCATCTATTTCAACGATACGTCGAGCTGCGGAACCGCGACGGCCGTCTCGGTGCCCTGCATGTTCTCCGTCTATGGCCGCAAGGACTATTCCCATGCCAAGGCGCTGGCGAGCGAGAACCTCCTGGACGTGCTCGAGCATGGTGGGGTCAAGACCGCCTGGTGGGACAACAATACCGGCGACAAACATGTCGCGGACCGGATCGGGAGAACGGAATTCTTCAAGTCCAATGATGCCCGCTTCTGCGCCGACGGAGAGTGCCTCGACCAGATCCTCGTCGATGGCCTCGACGCCTGGCTGGACACGGTCGACGGGGACGCCGTGCTCGTTCTTCACCAGCTCGGCAATCACGGACCGGCCTACTATCTGCGCTATCCCGAGGAATTCAGGAAATTCATGCCGGACTGCCGCTCGGTGGACTTCGATACCTGTACACCCGAGACGATCACCAATGCCTATGACAATGCCCTGCTCTATACCGACCACATCCTGTCGGAGGTGATCGACAAGCTCGGTGCGCGCGGCGATCGGCTCGATACGGCGATGATCTACATGTCGGACCACGGGGAATCGCTCGGCGAAAACGGCCTCTACCTGCATGGCGCGCCCTACATGTTCGCGCCTTCGCAGCAGACCCATGTTCCCTTCGTGCTTTGGACGTCACCGGGGCTGCGACAGTCGACGAAGATCGACACGTCATGCCTCTCCGCCAATGCCGATGCACCGCATTCCCACGACAATCTCTTTCACAGTGTACTCGGCCTGATGCAGGTGAAGACAAAGGTCTACGACCCGGCTCTGGACATCTTTGCTAACTGCCGGAACGGAGCCTCCTCATGACGCATAATCTCGCGCCGGCAAAGCGTGCCGGGCTTTCCCATCTCTGGGCGGCGGCCGGATACTCGGCCGGAGGTGTAACCCGACTTGCGAGGGAGGCGGCGTTCCGCCAGGAGGTCGTTGCTGGGCTCGGCCTGCTGGTGGCTTACTCCGTGATGGAGGTCACGGTTGCTGTCCGGCTGTCTGCGGCCGTCCTGTTCCTGCTTCTGATCGCGATGGAAGCGGTGAACACGGCGATCGAGGAAATCATCGATCGCATCTCCCCCGAGATATCTGACACGGGAAAGCACGCAAAGGATCTCGGGTCACTTGCCGTCTTCTGCCTGATTTCCGCCAATTCCATCCTGCTGCTCTATGCCCTCGCGCTTCACCTTCGCGCCTGACGGCATTCGATCCAGGTAGGCACAACAGAAAGGGACGCTGCGGTCTGCAGCGTCCCTTGTTTCGTTCGGATATTCTGCTTCAGAGGACGTCACCGCCCTCCGGGGCGCGCTTGCGACCGGTCAGCATGGCAAGTGCCAGGTTTTCACGATGGCGGAGGCTGGCATGGATAACACCGGCAACATGCAGGGCGATGGCCACCAGGAGTAACTGGGCAAGGGCTTCGTGAACCTCCTCCACCCATTCGACGCCCCAATACGCATCCGTCGTCTGCATCCAGCCGGTGAGAGCGATCCCGCCGACCATCACCATCAACACGACCACCATGGCGGCGCCGAGCGGGTTGTGCCCGACATAGCGGGGCTCCTTGTGGCGGACGACGTCGCCGGCATAAGCCAGCGTCCGCTTCGGCGAACGGATGAACTGGCTGAATCGAGCATAACGCGTCCCGGCGATACCGAGCACGAGCCGCAGGCCAATCAGGCCTGCGGCCGCATAGCCTGCCACCTCATGCAGGCTCTGCAACTCGTCCGCCGTCAACCAGCACAAGGCGACTGTGCCCGCGAGGCTCCAGTGAAAGAGCCGGACCGGACGATCCCAGACCTTGACTGTCGACGTCATGGATCAGTCCTCGATCTTCATGTCGACCGACTGGAAGGTCTGCGGGTTGAAGTAGGCTTCGACCTTCTGGCCCTCGGCATTGATGGCATAGGCTTCATAACAACCGTCTTCGGTCTTGATCGAACGAACCTTCCAGCCCTCGCCTTCGAGCTTGGTCTGAAGCGCTTCGCGGGGCTGCCAGTCGGCCATGGCGACGCTGCATTTTTCCGAAGCGAGGGCGGTGCCGCCAAAAGCTGCTACGAGGCCGAGTGCGATGATGATCTTGCGCATGGAATGTGTTCCTTTCCTAGTTTTGGACACGCATGGATCATCGAGCGGCAAGCTGACATTCACCTGAAGGCCTGTCGAAGTCCTTGCGGGCGGTTCAGCCGCCTGTCAGTTTCAGCAGCGACAAGGGATTAAGGTCTCTTGGACAGGGGTGAATGTATGCGGGTCTTGCTGGTCGAAGACGATGAAATGCTCGGCGATGCGGTGAAAACGCATGTGCATCGTCAGGGCCATGCCGTGGATTGGGCGCTGTCGCGCGACGAGGCCGAGGCGAGCCTTGGCGCTGCCGAGTATGACCTGATCCTCCTCGATCTTCGCCTGCCCGACGGCAGCGGGCTCGACATCCTGAAGGGTCTCCGCGCTCGCCGCGACGAGGTGCCCGTGATCATCATGACGGCGCATGATCAGGTTTCGGACCGGATCGCAGGGCTGAACGCAGGCGCCGACGACTATCTCGTGAAACCCGTCGATCTCGGCGAGTTGCAGGCCCGCATCCATGCCGTGTCGCGACGTTACGGAACGCACAAGCTTCCCGCGCTGACAATCGACGGCATCGCGGTCTACCCGTCCGAGAGGCGGATCGCCGGTGCTGATGGAGAGGATATCCAGCTGTCCTCGCGTGAATGGGCCGTGCTCGATCGCCTCATTGCCCGCAAGCGCGCGATCGTCTCCAAGGCGCAGATCGAAGAGGCGCTTTACGAGTTCGGTGCGGAGGTCGAGAGCAATACCGTCGAGGTCTATGTCAGCCGTCTGAGGCGCAAGCTCGGCAAGCAGGCCATCGAGACCGTGCGCGGTATCGGTTACAGGATTTCCTCCGATGCCAGTTAAGCCGCGCAGCCTCGCCGGACGCCTCGTCCTGTCCATTTCGATCCTGCTCGCCGTCTTCTGGACCATCGGCGTCGGGCTCGCCATCCATGTGATGCGCTCCGAGTTCGACGAAGTCTTCGACAGCGGCCTGCAGGAGACCACCGAGCGGCTGGCTCCGCTCGTGGTCGACGACTATTTCCGCCGCGAAGCGGCAAGCGTTCCGAACCAGGTCTCGGCGCTGACGCCCGGGACCGCGGACGAGTATCTGACCTATCAGGTTCGCGATGCATCGGGACGGGTCCTGCTGCATTCGCACAATGTCGGTTCGGAGCCATATCCAGCGCCCCTGCAATCCGGGTTCTGGACTGGCAAAGACCAGCGGATCTTCACGATCGCGACGGTCAGTGACACGCTGTACGTCCAGGTCGCGGATTCGCTCGCCCATCGTCGGGAGGCGACACTCGAAAGCGCGTTGACGCTCCTGCTTCCGATCCTGCTGCTGCTCCCGCTCGGCATGTTTGCCACCCGTTGGGTCGTCGTGCGGGCGACCCGGCCGGTCAATGCCCTGCGCGATGCGATCATCACGCGCGACGGGACCAACCTTGAACCCATCGGACTTGCCGGCCTGCCGACGGAGATCGCCTCGATCCCGGGTTCGGTCAATACGCTTCTCGGACGCTTGAAACACGCCTTGCAGGCCGAGCGGGACCTCGCGGCCAACAGCGCCCATGAACTGAGGACGCCGCTTGCCGGGGCGCTCGCCCAGATGGAACTGCTCGCCGGCCAGTTGACCGAGAGCCAGGATCGCTCGCGGGCAGATCGCGTGCTGGAGGCGCTGCGGCGGCTGACCTTGATGCTGGAAAAGCTGCTGCAGCTTTCCCGCGCCGAGGCCGGCATCGGGGTGTCTAAGGACACCGTTGATCTCGTCGGGCTCGTGAAACTGCTCGTCGAAGGCTTCCGGCGCTCTCATCAGGCGGTGATCATCGAGGTCAAGCCTACGCCGGGCTTGTCGACCCTGCCCCGCGCGGTCGATCCGGACGCCTTTGCCATCGCCTTCAACAACCTTTTGGAAAACGCCCATCGCTATGGCACGGCGGATCAGCCGATCGCCGTGTCCATCACCGCGGATGGGCTGATCACCGTGACCAACGCCGTCGCCGGCTCACTCGATCCAGACATCGATGTCTACCGTGCGCGGTTCAAACGTGGTCAGACGAGCAAGCCCGGTTCCGGCCTCGGCCTTGCCATCGTCGACAAGCTGATGGAGCAGATGAAGGGCAAGATGACCTTGAGAACCGTCGATCTGCCGGATGCACAGACAGGGTTCCAGTGTGAACTCTCGTTCCCACAAACGACGGGCGCTTGAACCTAGCCGCCAGGAAGGGCGTCAGCACCATCGGCCAGGATGCCGTCACATGATCAGGCGCTGACGGCCTGATAGGCGCGGCGGAAGTAGACGAGTGCGGCCTCGCGATCATTGGCGAGCACATCGACGACCTGACACATCAGGATGAAATGGGTCCCGACTTCCACCATTTCGGAAATGATGCAATCGAAAGAGACCAGTGCATCGTGGAGTACGGGCGCGCCCGTCTTGCCGTTCGTCCATTCCGCCGAAGCGAAACGCTCTGCCATGGGCGTCTTTCCGCCGAACAGGGACGACACCGTTTCGTGGCCGGGTGCCAATGCGTTGACGCACAGAACCTTGTTGGCGAGGACGGCAGGCGCCGCCGAACTTGCGCGGTTGAGGCAAACGAGCAGCGTCGGCGGATCGTCGGTGACGCTGGTCACGGCGGTCGCGGTGAAGCCGGCAAGCCCGCCCGCCCCATCCGTGGTGATCAGGTTGACGGCGGCCGCCAGCGACGCCATGCCGTCGCGATAGGTTTCTCGGGCTACCGGGGAAAAGGCGGATACTGCCGGATGCGGCTCTGCCGAAATCACTGACATTGTGTTTCTCCTTGTCACTCGGATCAAAGGATGGGCAACAAGGTCGGGCGTTGGAGGCCCAACCTCGGAGAACTCAGAATTCCCGCAGGTTGTCGCGCAGGAGCTCGTGCTTGTACTGGGTGCGGGCCAGCCCGCGCTTCTGCAGCGCCGGAACGAGGCCATCGGCCACTTCCGCCAGATAGCGGCGGCTGACGCGCAAGACCGGCGTCGTCACCAGGAAGCCGTCGCCGCCGACTTCCTCCATGACCTCACCCATGCGTTCAGCCACCTGATCCGGGGTGCCGATCAGCTCGACGGAGGAGACGAGGCCCCCGCCGCCGGAGACGACCAGTTCGCGCAGCGTCTTGCCGCTCCCCCATTGCTGGAACTTGTCCAGGGAGCCGGATTCACCGTTGGTCACGAGCTTTTCGGGCAGCGGCTTGTCGAGGTCGAATTGCGAGAAGTCGATCTCGGTGATCGCTGAGATGGATGCCAGCGTGTCGGTGATGAAGTATTCGGACGACATCTGCCGCTTGTATTTTTCCTGTGCCTCGAACTCCGTTTCGCCCAATGTCGGCGTGATGCAGAAGAGCACCTTTACCTCATCCGGGTCGCGGCCGGCCTTTGCGGCACGCGCGCGGATATCGTCGCGGAAGGCCTTCATCTCGGCGACGCCTGATGCGACCGAGATGATCGAATCGGCAAAGCGGGCGGCAAAGTCGCGACCGCGCGGCGAGGCACCCGCCTGGACATAGATCGGCCGATGCTGCGGCGACGGCACCGTGTTCAGCGGGCCCCGCACCTGATAATGCTTGCCGACGTGGTCGATGGTGCGCACCTTGGTGGGATCGACATAGATCCCCTTCTCGCGGTCGAGCACGACGGCATCCTTGTCCCAGCTGTCGAAGAGCTTGTTGACGACCTCCATGTACTCTTCCGCCATCTCGTAGCGCGTCTCGCGCAGCGGCAGCTTGTCCATGTTGAAGTTCTTGGCCGCCAGATCCTCGGCGCTGGTCACGATGTTCCAACCGAAGCGGCCACGCGTCAGGCTGTCGATGGTCGAGCAGAGGCGCGCCAGCAAAAACGGCGGATAGGCCATGGTCGACATGGTCGCGACGACGCCGAGCCGTGAGGTGGCCATGCCCATGGCGGTGGCGAGCGGTGCCGGATCGTGTTTCGGCACCATCATGGCGTTCTTCAGCGCAAAATCGCGCGAGCCGCCATAGGTCTGCGGCACCATCAGCTTGTCCTCGATCATGATGTAGTCGAAGCAGGCGCGCTCCAGTGTCTGGGCCATCTCCATGTAGAAGCGCCCATCCCAGGGATTGCCGCCCTGGCCGAAGGGCTCACGCCACTCATCGGGGGTGAAGTTCATGAACCAGGCGAGGTGCATCTTCTTGGGCATGGGGGTCTCCTCTATCAACGGGCAGTCTGGAGCGGGATGATCTTGGAACGGCCGAGCTCGAAGCGGGCGGAATCGCGCACGATCCTCGGCTTTGCTTCGAAATCGGAAATGATGCCGGAGCCATAGCGCTCGGGCGCCTGCGGATCCTTGCGGTGCTTGTCGATCGCGATGACGCGCGTGCCAAGTTCGAAAGCCTCGCCCATGTCGTGGGTCACCATGACGATGGTCATCTGGCGCTCGGTCCACAATTCGCGGATCAGCACATGCATGCTCTTGCGGGTCACTGGGTCGAGGGCACCGAAAGGTTCGTCGAGCAACAGCACCTTCGGCTGCATGGTCAGCGCTTGGGCGATGGCGAGACGCTGCTGCATGCCGCCGGACAGCTGCTGCGGATATTTGTCGATCGCGTCCTTCAAGCCGACCCGCTCGAGGAGGAAGTGGGCGCGCTCGAGCAGCGCGCTGCGGCGCGAGCCGAAGAGCCTGCCGAGAAAGGGAGATCCCCGCCATTGCATCCCGAGCATCAGATTACCGAGCACCGTCTTGTGCGGGAAGACGGAATAGCGCTGGAAGACGACGCCACGATCGTCGGTCGGTTCGCCCGCGATCGGCTGACCATCGATGCGGATCTCTCCGCGTGTCGGGACTTCCTGGCTGAGCAGCAAGCGCAGCAGTGTCGTCTTGCCCACGCCGCTCGGACCGACGATCGAGAGGAATTCGTGGTCCTTCAGAGTCAGGCAGACATTTTCCAGGATGATGGCATCGCCGTATTCCTTCCAGACCTTGTCGAAGACAATCTCGACCATCTCAGCCCTCCTTCAAGACCGACCAGGGGAAGAGCCAGGCCGACAGCTTGCGGAGTGCGAGATCGACGAGAAAGGCGAGCAGCGTGATCCAGATGACGTAGGGCAGGATGATGTCCATCGCGAGATAGCGGCGGACGAGGAAGATGCGGTATCCGAGGCCGCCTTCGGCGGTGATCGCCTCGGCTGCGATGACGAAGAGCCAGGTTGCGCCGAGCGAGAGCCTGACGGCATTGATCAATCCCGGCATGACCTGCGGCAGGACAATGTGGATCAGCATGTGCCAGGTGGAGCCACCCAGCGTCTGGGCCTTGATGATCTGCTCGCGCGGGATTGCATCGACGCGCAACACGACGTCGCGCATCAGGAAGGGCGCGACACCGAAGACGATGAGCACGATCTTGGAGACCTCGCCGAGCCCGAACAGGATGAACAGGATCGGCAGGACGGCCAGCGGTGGCACGAGCGAGATGGCGGCCAGCACAGGATCGAAGGCGGCCCGCAATTGCGGGATGAAGCCGATCGGGGCGCCGAGCACAAGGCCCATCACCGCGGAAGTGCCGAGCCCGACGACGAGGCGCCAGAGACTGAGATAGGTGTCATACCAGAACAGCAGCGATCCGCTAGCGCGATCCGGCTCGAACATGAGGCGCTGCATGGCCGTGACGAAAGAGGAGAGCGCCGGCATCAGCTTGTCCGTCGGGTTGACGGACAAGCGCGCTTCGGAGGCAAGCACATAGGCCAGAAGGATCAGCAGGAAAGGAAGCAGTCCGAGAAACAGGGACTGGCCGCGGGAAGGAGGGTAGTTGATGATGCGTTTCATAACTTGCCGCCCTTCCCTTTGCCGTTCGCCCTACCTCAGAGACCGCCTTCTGCGCCCAGCTTGGCGTAGGACGCATCGACCCGAAGCTTCACATTTGCCGGATCGCCGAGCACGGTTCCGTCGGCAAGCTCGATGCCGATGGCGTCGACACTCGTGGCGCCCTGGCCGAACAGCCCTCGGTCGAAGGAGAACTTGCGGATGTCGTCCATGATCGTGCCGGTCTTGGCATCGGTCAGAAATGTCACCGCCTCCGCCGGCGTGTAGAAGAAGAAGGTCGTGTCGATCTGGGTCTTCAGACCGGCCTGATCCGTTCCGAGCGCGCTGGCCATATACTCGTTCACTGGCTTGGCCGCTTCGCCACCAGCCTTGATGGCGGCCAGGGCTTCATACCAGGCGCCTGTCAGCGCCTTGCCAAAGGCCGGATTTTCCTTGAGCACTTCGGTATTGCCGATAAAGACATCCATGATTTCGCCCGGGATCTGGGCGCTATCGAACAGGACCTTGGTGTCGGGTGAACCTGATATCATGTCCGCGGTCATCGGCTTCCAGGCGGCCGCGTTCTGAATGTCAGGATTGGCGAGATAGGCGGCCGCAATGTCTGCGTCGGAAATGTTAACCGTCTTGACCTCGCCGACGCCGCTCATGCCGTTCAGCACGAGGGCGCGATTGAGCAGGTAGTGCGAGACGCTGTATTCGACGAGATAGACTTCCTTGTCCTTCAACTCGGCGATGGAAGACGCGGATTTCGACATCAGCACGTCATTGCCGTTCGAATAGTCCGTGATCAGGAAGATCGACGTATCGACCCCGCCGGCCGCCGGCATGGTGAGTGCATCCATGCCCGCCACGCCGACAGCGTCGAGGTCGCCGGCGATGAACTGGTTGATCGAGCCGACATAGTCGTTCACGGCCATCATCTCGATTTCGATGTCGTATTTGTCGGCCCACTTCTTCAGGATGCCACTATCCTTGAGGTAGCCCATCGGCATGAAGCCGACATAGATGGTGTAGCCGACCTTGAAGGACGTCTTGGGCGCCGCGAAAGCGCTTCCGGCCAAGGCGAGGCAGGTGCCGGTGATGATGATGAGGGACTGTGTTAAGGCACGAAATGAGAGTTTCATGGGCTTGTCTCCCGACCTTGTCACGCTTGATGTTGCAGTTAACTAAGCAAGCGTTTAATAGCTTCGCAAGTGCAAAAATGACGAAGATCAAATTATGGGCAGCCCTGTTAAACCCTTTCTGCGAATTGCTATTTTTTAAGCGGCGGATCACGCTGCAGTGCACATTTAGACGCCAGGAAAATTGCTGTTCGACGTCGTGGAAGTGGCTGGATCAGACGAACGGAAGAGGAAGGACGACGAATTGGCGAAGGTGGCGCGACAAAGACTGGACCCGAGCCGTCGGATCGAGCTCATTCTGGATGCGACCCTCGGATTGGTCGGCACATCGCATTTCAGCGTCGTCACCATGCGCGACATCGCGCTTGCCTGCGATGTCAATGTCGCCCTCCTCTATCACTACTTCAGCAGCAAGGATCACCTGATCCGCGCCGTGCTGTCGCGCGCGCTCAGCATCATCACCGATGATTTCGAGAGCCGCCGCGCGGCCCACGAGAATGATGTGCTCGGAGATATCGGCGCCTGGTTCGCGACCCATGCCGCGATGGCGCCAACCATGATGTCGCGCATGGTCAAGCTGATGTCCGACCAGGCCGCTCAGCCGGTCAAAGACCCGGAACTCGATGCCTTAGTGCAGGGCTTTTACCGCTTCGAACGTGATCTCACCCTGTCAACGCTGACCGACGGCATGGCGCGCGGACTTTATCGACCGGTGGACAAGGACATGCTTGCGCGTTTCGTCGGGCTTCACCTCGATGGCATATTCCATGCTGCGGAGAGCCGTGGAGAGATCCGTATCCCGGAGGACATCGCGGACTTGCGGGTGGTGCTGGAAGGCCAACTTCTCGCGTGAGGCAGGCGTAGCAACGGCGCTTCTTCCGCATCCGAACTTATGCGACCAGGTCTCTCAGACCGTTTCGGGTGGGTGGTCGTCTTTGGGGACGGTCGGGTCGCCCTCCGCTCTGTCCCGGTGAAGGGCTGCGCGGGCGAGAAGGATGAGGGTCACCGGCGTGGTCAGGGTCACGAAGATGCCGATCAGGATCTCGTGCAGCACGGCTCTTGATCCGAGGATCGAGAAATAGAGGATCGACGCCAACATGATGGCGCCCACGCCCCAACTCGTTCCGAGCGTGGGTGCGTGAATGCGCTCGTAGAAGCTCGGCAGGCGCAGAAAACCGATGGCCCCAAGCAGGGTCAAGCCGGAACCGAGAAGCAGGAGAGCGGAGACAATCAGGACGACCCAGAGCGGGAGGTCGGCGACTGGCATGGTCATTCGATCACCTCCCCGCGCATGAGGAACTTGGCCAGCGCCACCGTCGCAACGAAGCCGAGCAGGCCGATGACCAGGGCCGCTTCGAAATAGACTGTGCGTCCACTGCCGATGCCGAATGTGACCAGGAGCAGCATCGCGGTCACATAGGCAGCATCGAGAGCGACGATGCGATCCTGGGCGCGCGGGCCGATGAAAATCCGCACGACGATCAGGATCAGGGCCAGGCCCAGAAGGACCTTCGCAATGGAAACGGCGGTGAAGAGGATAATGGCGCTCACTCGATGATCTCCAGCAAGAGGCGTTCGTAGCGATGCTTGATGTTCTGCACCCATTGCTCCTCGTCGATCAGGTCGAGGACATGGATCAGAACGGTCTTGCGGCGACCGTCATAGGCAAGCCAGGCCGAGCCGGGCGTACTGGTCAGGATCACCGCCATGATGGCGAGGGCCGTCGGATGTTCGATCTCGAGCGGGACCGTGATGAAGCCGGATGTGTGCTTCTGTCGCTTGCCGCGGATCATGAGAAGCGCGACGGCCAGATTGGATCTGATGATGTCGACGAAGACGAGCCAGAAGAGTTTCGGCAGAAGGTACCACTTCTTCAGTTTCGGCTTGTCGGGCCGAAGCGAAGCCATGGCCCAGCCGCCGAAGACTGCGACCACCGAGCCGAGGATCAGATGGCCGAGCGTGAAGTCGTTCAGCAGAAGCCACATGACGAGCAGGGCGAAACTCAAAAGCGGATAAGGGATCATGGCGCAGCGCCCCCTTGATCCGTGCCAGACAGGTTCGGATCCTCCACCACCGTCGCATCGCGAACCGCGTCAACATAGAGGCTCGGATTGGCCAAGGTGCGGATCGTCGTGTCCATATAGGTCATCGCAGGCCCGGCTTGGACCGTCAGGACGAGCGTCAGCGCGAGCAGCATCATGACTGGCACGAGTTCCACGACGAGAACGCGCGGCACTGCGCCTTCGATCGATCCCCAGAATGTGCGGATGCCGGCGCGGGTCATGGAGATGAGGGCCGCAAGCCCCGAGAGGATCACGAGCACGATCAATGCCCAGACCGCGAGATCGGGCGTGGTGCCGATCGATCCCGTGCCCATCATCGCGGACAGCATGGCGAACTTGGCGATGAAGCCGGACAAGGGCGGCAAGCCGGCGAGCAGGATGCCGCAGGCAGCAAAGCAGATGCCGAGGATTGCCATCGTGCCCGGCATGGCCGTCCCGTCGCCTTCCTCGATTTCCGCCTCCTCGCCGTCGCCATAGGCCTCCATGGTCACGGCCAGAACGTTGGCGCCCGCGTCCTGGCCGCGTTCCACCAATTCGATCAGCATGAAGAATGCGCTAATCGTGAGGGTGGAACTGACGAGATAAAGCAAGGCTCCGGACGAGACCACGCCGTCGTTGATACCGAGCACCATGAGAAGCGTGCCCGAGGACACGAGCACCGAGTAGCCGGCGAGTCGTCCGAGCGCCTGGGACGCGAGCACGCCGATGGTGCCGAAGACCAGCGTCGCCATGCCACCGATCAACAGGACTTCTGCGCCGAAGCCCGCCGATGGCCCATCGCCGAACAGCAGCATGGTCAGGCGCAGGATGATATAGATCCCCACCTTGCTGAGGATCGCGAACATGCCGGCGACCGGTGCAGACGCGGCGCTATAGGCCGTCGGCAGCCAGAAGCACAGAGGCCACATGCCGACCTTGATGAGGAAGGCCACGCCCAGTACGGCGGCGCCCGCTTCCATCAGGATAAGCCGGTCCGGCTCCATGTCAGGCATGCGCAGGGCGAGATCGGCCATGTTCAGCGTGCCCGCCGTACCATAGACGAGGCTCACCCCGATCAGGAAGAAGAGCGCAGCGACCAGGTTGACGGCGATGTAGTGTAGCCCCGCCTTGACGCGCAGCGTGCCCGTTCCGTGCAGCAGCAATCCATAGGAGGCCGCGAGCATGACTTCGAAGAAGACGAAAAGGTTGAACAGGTCGCCCGTCAGCAGAGCACCGCTCACGCCGGCCAGAAGGAGCTGGAACAGGCTGTGAAAATGCGCCCCAACCGCATGCCACTTCGCCAGGGAGAAGGTGAGTGCCGCGAGACCCAAGATGGCCGTCAGCAAGAGCATCATGGCAGACAGGCCGTCGATGACGAGGACGATACCGAAGGGCGCTGACCAATTGCCCAGCAGGTAGACATTCTCGAAGCTGTTTGGCCCGCTCTCGATCAGAAAGAGGATGATGGCGTTGGCCAGCAACAGCACGACCGAGCCGAGACTGACCAGTGCCTTGGTTGTCCTGTTGCGCTCGTCGATGAACAGCAGAAGAGCGGCTGTCACCATCGGCAGCAGGATCGGCGTGACGACAAGATGGTGGCTCCAACTGATCACGGTTACTCGTTCCTCCCATCGACATGGTCATTGCCGGTCAGGCCGCGCGCGGCGAGCAGTACGACAAGGAAGAGGGCCGTCGTGGCAAAGCCGATGACGATGGCAGTCAGGACGAGCGCCTGCGGGACGGGGTCGCTGAGCGTGGTGGACACAACGCCATCCTCCAGGATCGGCGGCATATTGCTCTTCACGCCGCCGACACCGAAGATGAACAGGTTGACGGCATAGGACAGCAGCGACAGTCCGATGATCACCTGATAGGTGCGCGGACGCAGGATGAGCCAGACACCACAGGTGGTCATCAGACCGATGGCGAGGGACAGGATGATTTCCATCAGCGTTTCTCCCCCTTCGCATCCAGCGCCTTCAGCCTGTTGATGCGGATCGACTGGTGCGCGAGCGCGACAAGGATCAGCACCGTCGAGCCGACGACGAGCGCGAACACGCCGAGATCGAAGAGCAGCGCGGAGGCGGCCGGCACCTTGCCGATAAGCGGGATCTCCAGATAACGGAAGCTCGATGTCAGGAAAGGATAGCCCAGAACCCAGGACCCTATGCCCGTCGCGGCGGCTGCAAGGATGCCCGCCCCCATCCAGCGAAGCGGCAGGATGCGGATACGGTCTTCCGCCCATCGGGTTCCGCCCGCGAGATATTGCAGCAGGAAGGCGATCGACAGGGTGAGACCAGCCGAGAAGCCGCCGCCGGGCATGTCATGTCCCCGGAAGAACAGATAGACGGCGAAGGTGATGATGACCGGGAAGAGCCACTGCATGATGACCGAAGGCACAAGCAGATAGTCGCGCATCATGTCGCCGGGCGAACGCTCCGGCTGGTCGGCATCGAAGCGGTTCTGGGTCAACTGCTGCTCGGGCAGTTCCATGCTGTCGTCGGCCGGACGGAAACGGCGCAGCAGGCTATAGACCGTGAGGCCGACGATGCCGAGCACCGCGATTTCGCCGAACGTGTCGAAGGCGCGGAAATCGACGAGGATGACGTTGACGACATTGCGACCGCCGCCTTCTGTATAGGCGTTCTGCAGGAAATAGGTCGCGATGGCATCCGGTACGGGCATGGTCATGACCGTGAAGGCGACGACCGACATGCCGATGCCGCAGGCGATGGCGAGCGCGAGATCGCGGAAGCGACGGAAGCGGCTCTGCAGGGTGATGGTCTCGCCGCGATCCGGACTGCGCTTCGGAAGCCAACGCAAGCCGAGCAGGATGAGGACTGTCGTCACGATCTCGACGAGAAGCTGGGTGATGGCGAGATCAGGCGCGGACAGCCAGACGAAAGTCAGGCAGACGATCAGCCCTACCCCGCCGAGCATGATGAGAGCCGCCAGGCGATGATATTTGGCGGAGACAGCCGCCCCGATCGCCAGGGCCATGCCGACCAGCCAGACGATGCCGAAGGCCGGATCGACCGCAGTGAAGACCACCGGTCGGCGCTCGAAACCGGAGAGGTAGAGCGGAAGGGTCGCAGCGGCGAAACCCGTTAGGACAATCCATCGAAGCTGGGGCTGGAGATTGCGGGTGCCGAGCTTGCCTTCCGCCAGGCGTGCCCAGCGCCAGGAAACGGTGACCAGCACGCGTTCGAACAGGCGCTGGCCGCGCAGCCGGCGCAGATAGGGAGGGCCATCTTCGGAACGGGAGAGGTAATCCCGCATCGCAACGTAAAGAACGAAGCCCCCGAGCAGTGCGATCAGGCTCATGAGCAGAGGCACGTTCAGGCCATGCCAGACGCTGAGACTGTATTCGGGTGTGCGATCTCCCAGCACGCTTTCGACCGCCGTCTGCAGGAAGGGTCCGATGGAGATGGCCGGGACGATGCCGACGACAAGGCAGACGACCACGAGGATCTCGATGGGCACGCGCATCCAGCGCGGCGGCTCATGCGGCGTTTCTTTGGGCAGGCCGACGGGCGGTGGTCCGAAGAAGACCGTGTGAATGAAGCGCAGCGAATAGACGACGCTGAAGATGCCGGCGAGCGTCGCCACATAGGGCAGGATGACATCGAGCCAGGAATCCGCATGGGTTTCGACGGCCTCGGCGAAGAACATCTCCTTCGACAGGAAGCCGTTGAGCAGCGGCACGCCGGCCATGGCGGCACTGGCGACCATCGCGAGCGTGGCTGTGGCGGGCAGGAAACGATAGAGGCCGCTCAGCCGCTGCATGTCGCGCGTGCCGGTTTCGTGATCGATGATGCCCGCCGCCATGAAGAGCGAGGCCTTGAAGGTCGCGTGGTTCAGCATGTGGAAGATCGCAGCCACGGTCGACAGCGGGCTGCCGAGGCTTAGAAGCGTCGTGATGAGTCCAAGATGGCTGATGGTCGAATAGGCGAGCAGGCCCTTCAGGTCGCGCTGGAACATCGCCAGGAAAGCGCCGAGCAGCAGGGTCGAGACACCCGCGAGACCGACCAGAATGAACCATTCATAGGTGCCTGACAGCACGGGCCAGAACCGAACCAAAAGAAAGACACCGGCCTTCACCATGGTCGCGGAATGAAGGAAGGCCGAAACCGGGGTGGGTGCCGCCATCGCGTTCGGCAGCCAGAAGTGGAAGGGGAACTGGGCGCTTTTGGTCAGCGCGCCGAGCAGGATGAAGATCAGCGTCGGCAGATAGAGAGGGTGCTCGCGCACGAGCTGGCCGGAGGCGAGGATCTTGTCGAGGTCATAGCTGCCGACGATCTTGCCCAGCAGCAGCATGCCGACCAGAAGGCAGAAGCCGCCGATCCCGGTGATGGTCAGCGCCATGCGCGCGCCATCGCGGGCGGCGGCGCTCGTGTGCCAGTAGCTGATCAGCAGGAAGGAGAAGATGCTGGTCAGTTCCCAGAAGATCGAAAGCAGGATGACGTTGCCGGACACGATGATGCCCAGCATCGAGCCCATGAAGGCCAGCAGAAACGAGAAGAAGCGCGGGATCGGGTCGTCCTTGCCCATGTAGTAGCGGGCATAGAGGATGACCAGAAAGCCGATCGAGGTGACCAGCATGGAGAAGATCCACGCAAAGCCGTCCAGCCGCAGGGCGAAATCCAGCCCAACTTGCGGCAGCCACTCTGCGGTGAGCCTGAGAACGCCGTTTTGAGTGACGAAGGGATAAGCCGACGCGGTCAGCAGCAGGGTGAGGAGCGTTGTCGCCCCCGCCACGAACACCGGCAAATCGCGGGACGTCGTGTTGAGAATGAAAGCCGAAGCGAGGCTGCCGACGAACGGAAGGACCAGCAGGAGCAGCAATATGATCGACGCGTCTAAAGTTATCCCAAAATCCTGATCTCCGCTTCAATGTCCCCGGCCCCCGAGCAGGGACTGGAAAAAAATCATAAGTCGCCCTAAATTGGTAATATCACCCTATATGGGCAGTTTTTGATTATGGTTCAACCCGAATTCGACACCATTTTTTCGCCCGCGCTCTGCCGAGCGGCTCGTGGTTATCTGGACTGGACGCAGGACGACCTGGCGGCCCAGTCGAGCGTGTCGCGCAGCACTATCCGCGATTTCGAGGGGCAGCGCCATGCGCTGCATCGCTCGACCGAAGCGCAGCTGCGGCAGGCCTTCGAGAAGGCTGGCCTTCGCTTCACGAACGCCGCGGGGTGTCCCGGCCTCACCTGCCAGACCTTAAAAGCGGACTGACCTTCCAGATTGGATCGACGAGGGCCGGCGCGTTGCACCCGGCCCTCGTCATATTCTTTACACGGCCACCTGGTCCTGCGCGATCGCATCCAGTCGTGTCTTCCTCCGGCTCCGCCAGTCCCCGAGGAAGAGCAGAATAGGTGCTGCGATGAAGACCGAGGAGGACGCGGCGATGAAGATGCCGAAGACCATGGGTACGGCGAAGCTCTCGACCGCGCTGCCACCCCAGATCGCCATCGGCAGCATGGCGAGGAAGGCCGTCGCCGAGGTGTAAATGCTTCGGGCGAGCGTTTCGTTGATCGACAGGTTGATCAGGTCGCGGAACGGCATGGCCTTATAGAGACGCATGTTTTCCCGCATCCGGTCATAAACCACCACCTTGTCGTTGACCGAGTAGCCGACCAATGTCAGCAGCGCTGCGATCGCCGTCAGGTTGAAGTCGAGTCCGGTCAGGGCGAAGAAGCCGATCGTTTTCGTCACGTCGAGGATGAGGGTTGCGATCGCGCCGACGGCAAAGGGCCAGTCGAAGCGCACCCAGATGTAGATGAGCATGGCGAGCGAGGCGAGGATCACCGAGGTCAGACCTGCCGTCGCGAGTTCGCCGCTGACCTTGGGGCCGACCACTTCGGTCCTTTCAATCTTGGCCGAAGCGTCGATCGTCTGGATAGCTTCGCGCACCTTGGTGACGGCATCCGTCTGCGCCTGCTCTCCGCCGGGCTGGCGTTCGAGACGGAGCATGACGTGATTGCTGTCGCCAAATTCCTGCAACGCCACCTCGCCGAGATCAAGGGCCTCGATGCCGGAGCGGAGGCCGGAGAGATCGGCCGGCCCGGAGGTCGAAAGCTCGAGCTGAATGCCACCCTTGAAATCGACGCCGTAGTTCAAGCCCGGCGTGATGAACAGGATGACGGAGGAAATCGACAGGAAGGCGGAAACCGCGATACCGAACATGCGCGCCTTCATGAAGTCGATCTTCGTGCCATCCTTGATCAGCTTGAATGGCAGGAGCGGCTTGATGGCGATCGTCTTCAGCTTGTAGCGGCGGGCGATCGCGACCATGGCGACGCGCACGACGGAGACCGCGGTGAACATGGAAATGGCAATGCCGAGGCCCATGGTGACGGCGAAGCCACGGACAGGGCCGGAGCCGAACCAGAAAAGCAGCACCGTTGCGATGAGGGCAGTGACATTGCTGTCGATGATGGTCGAATAAGCCTTGGCGAAACCCTGGTCGATGGCCGCGAAGGCGCCTCTGCCCTTGCCCACTTCTTCGCGAATACGCTCGTTGATCAGGACGTTCGCGTCGACGGCGAGACCGATGCCGAGCACGATGCCGGCGATGCCCGGCAGGGTGAGCGTGGCTCCGAGCATGGTCAGGCCCGCAAAGGTCAGGACGACGTTGAGCGTCAGCGCCAGCACGGCGAGCAGGCCCCAGGTGCCGTAGAGCGCCAGGATGAAGGCAACGACGAGGCCGAAGCCCGCGAGGCCGGACATGATGCCCATCTCGATCGCGTCGCTGCCGAGATCGGCACCGACCGTGCGCTCCTCGATGACGGTCAGCTTGGCTGGCAAGGCGCCGGCCCGCAGCAGTGCAGCAAGCGTGTTGGCCTCATCGACCGAGAAGTCTCCCGAGATCTGCCCCGCGCCGCCGGTGATCGGCTCGCGGATCACGGGGGCGCTCAGCACCTTGTCGTCGAGCACGATGGCGAAGGGACGGCCGACATTGTCCCGCGTGATGCGGGCGAAGCGATCCGCGCCGACGCCATCGAAGCGGAAGGACACGACGGGCAGGCCGCCCTGTTGATCGAACTGCACGCGCGCATCGGTGAGCCTGTCACCGGCGAGCAGGACCGTCGACTGAACGGGATAGGTGCGACCTTCGTCATCCTCCAGCGTCTTGACGCCGGCGGCTCCCGGCTCGCCGAGCAAATGGAAGCTCATCTTGGCGGTAGTGCCGAGAAGCGCGCGCAGTCTCGACGGATCCTGTTCGCCCGGGAGCTGGACGAGAACGCGATCGCTGCCGACACGCTGGATGGTTGGCTCGGCCACGCCGACCTGGTCGACGCGCTGGCGGATGACCTCGAGGCTCTGCTCGACAGCCTGGCTCATGCGCGCGGTGATGCCCTGCTCGCTTGGCGCCAGTCTCAGGGTGTCGCCACCGCTCGTGGCAATGTTCAGTTCCGGAGCGCCGGTGCCGGTCAGCGTGACCGTCGGGTTGTTGAGAACGGCGAGCGCTTCGTTCGCAGCGCTCATCTGTGTAGGGTCAGCAAGGACCACCACGACGGCACCGCCGTTGCGGCGGACACTGCGGGTCTGGACGCGAGCTTCGACAAGCGTCGAGCGAACCTCCTGGGTGAGGCTTTGCAACCATTCGTCCGTGAGCGCCGGACGGTCCACTTCGAGGACGAGATGGGAGCCGCCGCGCAGGTCGAGGCCGAGGGATACACGCTCATGGGGCAGCCAGGACGGTAGTCTGGAGAGGGTGGAATCCGGGAGGACATTCGGCAAGGCGACGACGATGCCGAGAAGGATGACGAGCAGGTAGCCCATCACCTTTGAGAGAGAGTTTTTCATAGAAAATCCAGCATGTTGCGACCGCGGCTGTCACGCCGTGGCACAAACGGGTCGAGCCATCGGATCGATGGCGGCGATACAGTCAGGCTGTGTGCTGGATTGGGGGCGCGCGCGACCAATAAGGCTGCGGGGAAGTCGGGAATATGTTTGCTGCAAGATGTCGATGCAGCAAGTCGCCGTGGCGACACATCCACAATGTCGCGATTTCCGGGCCGATAAAGCTGTCACCGGAGGCCCAAGGCCGCAGCTTCGGGCGCGCGGACTGTTCGGAGGCAGTCAGGAATCGGCTATCACGGTGCCCGGCCGCGAGCGTCTGCCCGTTGTCGGAACGAGACATGGCGCCGGCGGTGGAGAGGCCGGGTTGGGAACGGCCGAAAGCATCGCCGCCGAACAGGAGAAGCAGCGAGGCGAACAGACTTGCGATGACGGCTTTGAGGTGAGCGCGCTGCCGTGGCGGAGCGTCATACCTCAGGCTTCGATCTTCCATGGTCATCCTTCCATGGAAGCATGTGGCACATTACGCCGTCTTTTTCCACCCCGACCGGTCATTGGCCAGTCTTATACTCGGCGTTCCGCTTTGATGAGGTCGGCCGCCTTTTCGGCGATCATCACGACCGGGGAAGCGGTGTTGCCTGAGACGATGCGGGGCATGATCGAGGCATCGACCACGCGCAGGCCCTGAAGGCCCGTGACGCGCAGCGAAGGATCCACCACGGCGTCCGAATCCGGTCCCATGCGGCATGTCCCTACCGGATGGAAGATGGTGGTGGCGATGTCGCCGGCCTTTTGCAGAAGGGCTTTGTCATCTTCGAACTCACGGCCGGGCAGGATCTCCTCGGGCTCGAAGGAACGCAGTGCCTCAGCCGACATGACCTGTCTTGCCTGGCGGATGGCCGCGATGGCCACGCTCCGATCATGATCGGTCGAGAGGTAGTTCGGACGGATCTCGGGCTGGAGGGCCGGATCGGTCGAGGTTATGTGACACATGCCGGCACTGGTGGGTCGCAACTGGCAAACCGAGACGGTGATTGCCGGGAACGGATGCAGCGGATCGCCGAGCTTGTCGGTGGAGAGCGGCTGGACGTGGTACTCGATGTCGGGCCGGTCTTCTTCCGGGCTGGACCGCGTGAACATGCCGAACTGGCTCGGCGCCATCGACATGGGACCGGATCTGTAGAGGGCATATTCGGTGGCAATCTTCATCTTGCCGCGCCAGGAATTGGCCAATTGGTTGAGGGTCACGGTGTTCTTCACCTTGAAGACCGTGCGGATCTGCAAATGATCCTGAAGATTTGTACCCACGGATGGTTTCGCCATGATCACATCGATGCCCAGCGACCGAAGGCGTGCGGGATCGCCGATACCGGAGAGCTCCAGCAGCTTCGGCGAGTTGATGGCGCCGGCAGCGAGTATCACTTCGCCTGAGGCTTTCGCGGAGAACGAGCCTCCCGGCGTGCGATACTGGACGCCGGTGACGCGTTTGCCGTCAAAGGTCAGGCGTTCGACCAAGGCATGCTGGACCAGGCGCAGATTGGGTCGTTTCAGCGCCGGTCGCAGGAAGCCGCGCGCCGTGTTCCAGCGCACGCCCTTGTGCTGGTTGACGTCGAAGAAGCCGGATCCCTCGTTGTCGCCGTCGTTGAAATCGGCGCGCGGCTCGATGCCGAATTCGCGGGCGCCTTCCTGGACGGCCTTCAAGATATCCCATTTCAGGCGCTGGCGGCTGACCTTCCAGGGGCCTCCGGTCGCATGCATTTCCCCTGATGGCCCGTGATAGTCCTCGGACTTGCGGAAATAGGGCAGCACATCCGACCAGCCCCAGCCCGGATTGCCGAGGTCCCGCCAACCGTCGTAATCGGCCGCCTGGCCGCGCATGTAGATCATGCCGTTGACCGAAGTGCAGCCACCGAGCACCTTCCCGCGCGGATAGGCAAGGCTGCGGCCATTGAGGCCCTCTTCGGGTGCCGTCCGCATCATCCAGTCGGTGCGCGGATTGCCGATGCAATAGAGATAGCCGACGGGTATCTGCACCCAGTGATACAGGTCGGAGCCGCCGGCCTCCAGCAGCAGCACGCGGACCATCGGATCCTCCGTGAGGCGGGCGGCGAGAACGCAGCCTGCGGTTCCTGCCCCGACGATGACATAGTCGTAGTCGCCATCAAGCCGTGTCTTGTCCTGCATGGTCTGTCCTCTTGTTGGCGATTTTGGTCGCCGGTATTCGACCGCGTTTCGAGTTCGGCCTAGGGCTTCAGACGGAGCGCGTTCCAGAAAGCCCGCATCTGATCGGTCAGGGTCCCATAGATTTCGTATCGCCTGCGAAAATGCTCCGTCAATTCGACATTCGGCCGGAAATCGCTGGCCGACCGGGTCATAGCGGCAACGGCCTCTTCGTAGGAGGCATAGAGACCGATCGCGACCGTCGCGCCGATCGCCGCCCCCAGGGCGCCCGTCTCTCGGGCTTCAGCCACGGTCAGCGGGATCTCCAGCACGTCGGCCATCATCTGCGGCCAATGGGGGCTGCGCGAGCCGCCGCCGGACATCACCGCGCGATCGACGGACAGTCCGGCATTGCGAAGCACTTCGATATGCCGCCGATGTTCGAAGCAGACGCCTTCGAAAAGCGCCCTCAGCATGTGCCCTTCGCCATGCCAACCGGCGAGACCGTAGAAGCCGCCGCGGAATTCTGCACCAAGGCGCGAGCCGAAGATGAAGGGATGGAAGAAGGGGTCATCGGCACGTGGGGCGACCTTGCCAACCTGTTCATTGCAGCGATCGAAAGCCTCGCCGCCATGGTCGCCGCGCATGCGGTGCACATACCATTCGAGATTGGCAGCCGATGTCGCGCTCGACTCGATGTTGACGTATCGCCCTTCCCCGAAGGTCGTAACCATGAAGACATCGGGGCTTATGACGGGCTCATCGGCAAAGACCTGATTGATGCTCCAGGTTCCCGCGATGACGGAAGCCTCGCCGGGATGGATAACGCCTGAGCCCATGGCGCTGGAGACGACGTCGAAATAGCCACCGATCACAGGCGTGCCTTCCGCAAGACCCGTTGCTTTGGCGGCAGCTGCGGTGACCCGACCGACAATATCTGCGGACTGGACGCGTTCGGGGAAGAACGACAAGGCATCCTCGAGTTGGTAGAGGCCGAGTAAAGCCGTGTCGAGTTCGCCCTGCGGCATGGCAAGCAGCCCCGCACCGCTGAGGTCCGAGATATCGTTGGCCAGCCGATCCGTCAGGCGGAAGTTGATGTAGTCCTTGCAGAACAGGACAGCGCCGATCCTGGCATAGGTCTCAGGCGCATGGCGCTTGATCCAGGCGAGCAGGCTCGGGGTCTGTGAAGGCCAGGGGCGCTGCAGGCAGCGCGCCTGGAGGGCGTCGCCGTTTTCGCGGTCGATTTCTGCGGCGATATCGGCCGCGCGGCTGTCCAGCGACTGGATGCCCTTAAGCGGCTGATGGGCGTGATCAAGGAGGTAGAGGCCGTTGCCATGGCCTGCACAACCAACGCCCAGGATCCGCGTCGGATCAACACCGGAGGTGGAGATGACCTCGCGGATCGCCGCGCTGCCGTTTTCCCAGAGTTCGGAGAGGTCACGCTCGACATGGCCGGGTTCGGGGAAGCTCGACTGTCCGTCGATGGCGCAGTGTGCGATCTGGTGGCCTTGCGTGTCGAAAAGCACGGCCTTGATGACCGTGTTTCCGACATCGACGCCCAAAATGTAGTTCTTCTCAGCCACTGACATAGATGTCCCATGCTTCTTCGCCGCTGGCGTTCTGATGGATGATCGCCATCAACGCCTTCACGACCGCCTTCGGATTGTCATGCTGATAGATGTTGCGTCCATAGACCATCCCGTTTGCGCCTTGAGCCATCAGGGCCGCTGATTTCGCCAGCACGACGCGCAGATCTTCGCGCCCGCCACCGCGGACCAGAACCGGGCAGCGCGCCGCCTCGATAACCTTGTGGAAGTCCGCGGGATCGCTGGTCGGATCGGCCTTGATGATGTCGGCGCCCATTTCGGAGGCCAAGCGGACCAGCGTGACGATCTTCTCGGCGTCGCCATCCACCTGATAGCCGCCGCGCACGTCATTCGGCAACATCACCAAGGGTTCGATCATCAGCGGCATGCCATAGCGATGGCAATCGGCGCGCACGCGGCTGATGTTTTCGACGCATTGGCGGAAGAGTTCCGGCTCGTCCGGCAGCATGAAGAGATTGACGACGACGCAGGCCGCGTCCATCTCCAGCGCGCCGATGATCGGTTCGTCATGGTTCTGCAGTTGCGACCACATGCTGCGGTGGCGGGTGGAATTGTAGGGATTGCCCATGTCTATGCGCATGACGAGCGCCGGCTTGTCGCGCTCGGGTCTCGCCTGCAGCAGGTCTGCCTGACCATAGGTCATCTGGATGGCATCGGGACCAGCTTCGACGAGCTTGTCCACCACGCCTGCCATGTCTTCCAGGCCGATCAGGAAGCTCGGCTCGTTGCAGACGCCGTGATCGATGGCGACGTCGAGGCAGCCGCCCTGACGAAACAGCCTGTTCATTCGTGCCTTCTTGGATATTCGCATCATGACGCCTTGTCCTTTTCCTTGCATCTGTCCTGAAGCATTGCGACCGAGACCCCGTAATAGGTCCCGAGTTCATCGATGAGCTGCCGCCGCTCCGCCAACATCTGCTCACCCGACCAGGCGAGTTCGCGGGCCATGGCGCTCAGCACGGTGTCGAGAATTTCCAGATCGATCTGTCCGGTGATCGCAAGGCTCGTGCGGCGGAGCACGATGTCGGCCAGGTGATGGACGTCTTCGCCCTGGATGAGCCAGAGTATTTCGGCGAGCGTCACCACACTTGTGGAGGACAAGGGAACGTCATCCGGGTGTCCGTCGCAGAAGGCCATCAGATCGAAGGCGCGCGATCCATAGGTGGATGCCAGATGATCGGCGCGGGCCTTGCCGATCGGAAACTCGCGGGAAAGCAGAGCCGACAGCCGTTCGCCATCCGCCGGGTAGTTCCGGCCGCCACCGATGGGACGGTCGGCGGTCGTCGCGATACGGGGACGGCCGAGGAATGTAAGCACCTCGTCGGTCACCTGTTCGCCAAAGGCGCGGAATGTCGTCCACTTGCCGCCGACCATGCAGAGCTGGGGCGGATCGCTCTCGACCCGGTGAATGACATGGCTCCTCGATATCTTGCCCGTGAATTCCGCATCGCTGCGCGGCAGCGGCCGGATGCCGCTGAAGCTGAAGACGATATCGGAGGCAGCGATGGCGAGATCCGGAAAGACGGTGCGGATAGCGGCGAGGATGTAGTCGCGTTCCTCGGGCTCGCAGCGCGTCCGGCCCGGCTTGTCGACCTTGATATCCGTCGACCCGGCCAGCACGCGGCCGAGATAGGGAAAGAGGATGCAGACCCTGTTATCGGTGTTCTCGAAGAAGATCATGTGGCCGTTCAGGGCCTGATATAGCGCGTCGTTCGCGAGGATGAGATGCGAGCCCTTGGTGCCGGTCACCGTCTTTTCAGCTGGTGCTGCGCCATCGCTGAGCGCCGTGATCGTCTGGTCGATCCATGCACCTGTGGCGTTGACGATCATGCGGGGCCGCACGACGATGAGTTCGTTCGAGCCCTCAGCCGAGAGCTGGTAGCTGTCGCCGATCCGCAGGAGTTTCGCGTAGTTCAGCGCGATCGCCTGGGGCGCGTCGCGGCGCGTGTCGAGGACGAGTTCGAGCGCCAAGCGTTCCGGCTGACTGATCCAGGCATCATAATAGGTCGCGGAGTAGCGAACCAGAGGCGTCAAGGCCGGCCAGAGGGCCCGGGTGCTGCGGGCATTGCGGAACTGGTGACGCGGGAGAAGCCGGTTCTTGCGGGTGACGAAATCATAGAGAGAGAGGCCCGCCTTGATCGCCAGCGCCCCACGGCTCGACGGTTTGCCGACTGAGCCGAAGAAGGTGGCAGCCGCGTTGAAGAAGCCGCTGAAGATCGAGTGGATCGGGATCGTCGTCGGCAGGGGGTGGACCATGTGCGGTGCAAGCCGCAGCAAGGCATCGCGTTCCGCAAGTGACTCCCGGACGAGGTTGAATTCACCATTTTCGAGATATCGCAGGCCGCCATGGATCATACGCGAGGGGGCGGCACTGCAGCCCGAGGCGAAGTCGTCCCGCTCGACCAGCAGCACGCGCAATCCCTGCAGCGCCAGATCGCGATAGGCGGCGATGCCATTGATGCCGCCGCCGACCACGACGACGTCGAAATCGCCGTCCTGTCGAATTCGCCTGAGCGCGTCCTCGCGGAATGTGGACATGGAAGTACCGTTCGCTGGTTTTGACGCCAACGTCCCAATTCTCTGTTGTGGTCTGTGATGGTTACCGGTCGAGTTCGACCAGATGGTCTCTTATGCCGGCCGTGATGGTCGACAATTCATGTTCCGTCAGGCGCAGTCGCGCCGCACCGGCATTCTCGATCGCCTGGGTGGGGTCGCGCGCACCGCAGAGCGAGAAGGTGATGCCCGGCTGGGCGACCGTCCAGGCGATCACCACCTGGGCGACCGAGGCCCCGTGCCGGTCGGCGATCGGGCGGATCACGTCCATGAGGCGGGCGACCTTCTCCCGATTGCCGAGGCTGAAGCGCGGATTGCCATGCCGCTGGTCGTCATCCGCAAAGACGCGGTCGGGACCGATTTTGCCCGAGAGCAGGCCGAGCGCCAGCGACGAATAGCTGAGAATGGAAACCCCATTGTCGATGCAGGTCGGGACGAAGCTCGTCTCGATATCGCGTTTCACCATGGAGTACTCCTCCTGGATCGCGTCGAGCGCACCGGTTGCCAGATAGGCGGCCAGATCTGCCTCTGAGACATTGCTCGCGCCGATCGAGCGGATCTTGCCCTCGTCCTTCAGGCGAAGCAGTTCCCCGACCGTCTCGGCAATCGGCGTCGTCGCATCCTGCCAATGGGTCACGTAATGGTCGATATAGTCGGTGCCCAAACGGCGCAGGCTTTGTTCGACTTCGTAGCGGATGGAGGACGGACCCAGATAGCGGTGAACCGGCTTGCCCGCCTGCTCGAAGAAGTAGGTCCCCTCGCCCACATGCCAGACGAGACCGCATTTGGAGACGAGCACGACCTTGTCACGTTGGCCTGCAATCGCCTTGCCGACGATCGTTTCTGCCAGCCCCATGCCATAGGCGGGCGCCGTATCGATGAGCGAGATGCCGGCATCCACCGAGGCTCTGATGGCGTCGATCGATTGCTCCTCGTCCGTGCCGCCCCACATCCAGCCGCCGATCGCCCAGGTTCCGAGCCCGACGGCTGACGCCTCTATGCCGCTTCGGCCAATGGGCCGGATAACAATGCCTTTGTCCGTCACCGGATCATCCTTCCCCATGTGTATCGAGTGCCCGGGCGATTTCTTCGTCCACCACGAGCGAGGTCAAAAACCGCCCCGCAAGCGCCGCTGCCACCGGACCCGCCTTCAGGCTGCCTGCCGCCACGCCGATGATGGTCGGGCAGTTGGCGAGGTCTGCCGGGTCGAGTGCGACGACCCGCGAATTGAGATCCATCTCGGCGAGCGAACCGTCCGCCTTGATCAGATGCGCCAGGAATTCCCCGGCAATGCCCGCGTCAACAAGCGCCTGGCCACCGCGGGCCGGATCCGGCAACAGGTCGTAATAGCCGGAGCCCGGCGCCTGGACCGAACCGATGCCAACCAGGGCCACGGTCGCCTGGCGCGCCAGATCGAAGACCTCGCGGATCGAGGCGACATTCATCAGGAGGTCGCGCTGCTGCTCGTCCTCGGCGAACAGGGGTGCGTGGACGAGCTGCGCCGTGCCACCGAGCTTGTCGGCCAGTTGCGTCGCCAGATGATTGACGTCGGTATAATGCTTGCCCTGCACGCCGCCGGTCAGCGGCACGACCCGGACATCGAAGCGGCGCTCGGCCTCGAGGTTTTCGACCACGGCACTTACCGCCTTGCCACCGGTGATGGCGATGATGTCGCCATCTCGGAGGGTTTCGAGGAGATGGTTTGCCGCGACCCGTCCGACCATTTGCAGCGTCGTCTCCGGATTGTCGGACACGGTCGGCGTGACCACCGACTGCTTCAGGCCAAAACGTCTGGCGACGTCGTTTTCCATATCGACCAGCCGCTGAAAGGGACTGGAGATGCTGATCTTGACCATGCCCGCCTTGCGGCCTGCGGCGATCATGCGGTTCACCTTCGTATGCGAGAGGTTGAGCTTCTCGGCGATCTCCGACTGCTTCACTCCTTCGATGAAATGCAGGACGAGGACCGAATACATCTGGCGCTGCTGATCGAATTCATCCCTGTTGTCCACCATGACGCGTCGTCTCCTCGTTGCTTTCCCGGCTGCTCAGCGGCGGCGCTTGACCAGGTAGTGGTCGAACAGCACGGCGGTGAGCAGAATGCTTCCCTTGATGATGTCCTGCCAGTAAACCGACACATTGAGCAAGGAGAGCGAGCTGGAAACCACCGAAAGCAGGACCGCGCCGAGGATGGCACCGAAGATGGTGCCGGCACCGCCCGACAGGCTGGCGCCCCCGATGACGGCTGCCGCGATCACGTTCAGTTCCATGCCGACGCCGAAACTGGGCTGCGCGGAGCCGAAGCGGGCCATGTAGATGACGCCGGCCACACCGCAAAGCGCAGAGCAGAGCGTGGTGGTGGCGAAGACGACGCGGCCGACGCGGATGCCGGAATAGGCGGCCGCCTTGGGATTGCTGCCGGTGTAGAAGACCTTGCGGAAGGCCGTGGTCCGGCGCAGCAGGAAGTCGAAGGACACCACGACGACCACGAAGATGATGATGACGAGCGGGATGCCGTATACCGCGCCCTGGCCGATGAACTTGAACTCCGGCGGCAGGGAGAAGAGCCCGAGCGGTCGACCACCCGTTGCCAGCAGGCAGACGCCGCGGGCAATCACCATGACGCCGAGCGAGACGATGAAATGGTGCAGGCCGACCACGGTGGTCAGAAAGCCCATGAACATGCCGATGCAGGTGGTGACCGCGATGGCGACGACGGCAGCGGCCCAGGGATCGATGCCGTTGAGGAAAAGCCAGCCGGCAACCACCATGGCCAGCGCCGTGACCGAGCCGACCGAAAGGTCGATGCCGCCCGAAATCAAGAGGATCGTCATTCCCACGACCACGATGCTTTCCACCGCAAAGGCCATGGACATGGCCCGGAGATTGTCGACCGTCAGGAAGTAGGGCGAGATGAAGGACATCACCGTGAACAGCGTCAGGATGATCACGATCAGGCCCGTCTCGCGCGCCTTGATTGCGGGTGTCCACCACTGGACCCGGCGCTCGGCGGCCGAGCTTGCGTGCTGCTGTATGTCGATCGTTACCATTTGTCCCACTCCCTCATGCTTCGCCCTGGAACGCGGTAACGTCCACGGGCGAAGGATCGCCCTGGGTCAACTGACTGCTGATCGATGCAAGCTGCATGATCCGTTCTTCGGTCATCTCGGCACCGGTCACCTCTCCGGTGATGCGCCCCTCGCGCACCACCAGCACCCGGTCGCTGACCCCGATCAGTTCGGGGAGCTCGGAGGAGATGACAATGACGCCGACGCCTTCATTGGCCAGATCCCGGATCTGGCGATGGATCTCTGCCTTGGCGCCGACATCGACCCCTCGGGTCGGTTCGTCGAGGAAGACGACCCCAGGTTCGACCGACAACATCTTGGCGAGCGCGACCTTCTGCTGATTGCCGCCGCTCAAGGTGTTGACGGCATCGCCCACCCCGTTGGAGCGGAGCTTCAGCCGCGTCCCGTAGTGCTCCGCCCGCGCCGTCTCCTGTCGGCGGCTGATCAGGCCGAAGGGATTGGCCACGCGCTTGAGATCAAGCGCCGAGACGTTGCTGGCGATGGACATGTTGAGAAACAGGCCGTCGCCCTTGCGATCCTCGGAGACATAGACCAGTCCCTCGCGAATGCTGTCGCGATAGTCCCGCAACGAGAGTTTGCGGCCTTTCAAGGCCACCTCCCCCTCGGCCTTGCCTTCCAGCCTGCAGATGGCGCGCACGATCTCGCTGCGCCCTGCCCCGATCAGGCCGGCCAGGCCCAGGATCTCGCCCTTGCGTAGGTCGAAACTGACATTGGAAACCCTCCGGCCCTCGTTCAGATTGCGCACGGAGAGGATGACGTCGTCCGACTTAGCCTCAGGCGCCTGCTTGGGCGGATAGAGCTTGTCGAGCACGCGCCCCACCATGCTGTTGACCACATCTTCAGGGGTGATCGACGCGATGTCTGCCGTCTTGATGTGGCAACCGTCGCGCATGATAGTGATCCGATCACAATGCTGGAAGATCTCCGCCATGCGGTGTGAAATATAGATAATCGCGATGCCGCGATCGGCGAGGCGACGCATGATCTTGAACAGCGTCTGTGCTTCGGTCTCGGTGAGGGCCGCCGTCGGCTCGTCGAGGATCAGGATACGGCAGTCGAGCGTCAGCGCCTTGGCGATTTCGACGATCTGCTGCTGCGATATCGAGAGGTCACCGGCACGGCGTCTCGGATCGATATCGCCGATTTCTTTGAGGATCTCACCAGCGCGGACGACGAGCGCACGGTAGTCCATCAACAGGGTACGGCTGCTGCCGGTTTCGGCCATGAACATATTTTCGGCGACGGAAATCTCCGGGCAGAGGGCGATCTCCTGATGCACGAAGCCGATGCCAAGCCGGTTGGCGGCATTCGGCGAAGCGATGCGAACGGGTGCACCGTCGAGGCGGATCTCGCCGCGGTCGGGCTGCAGGATGCCGTCGATGATATGCATCAGCGTCGACTTGCCCGCACCGTTCTCGCCGGCCAGCGCATGGATCTCGCCGCGGCGCAGTTCCAGTTGGGCGCCACGCAGGGCCTGAACCGGTCCGAACGACTTGTGCACATCCGTCATGCTGAGGACGACCTCGGCCATGACACCCCTCCCCTTCCATCACTTCGACTTCCCCGGCGCCGCGAGACGCGCCGCCGGGGTCATGCAGGTCGGCGCTCAGCGCCCCTTCATGTATTCGTTGAGGTCGAACGATGCGGCATTCGCCTTGGTGATGACCGCAAAGCCATTGTCCATCGACGGTACCTGCATCGGGTTGAAGCCCGAGACCTTGTAGTCGTTGAACGGATCGATCAGGTCGGGATGGGCGCCGAGGAAGGTATTCATGAAGCCCATGAAGCCCTGGACGCCCTGGTTAGGATTGACCGACATGTGGATATTGCCCTGCTTGATGTGTTCGAGCGTGGTGGGCGTGATGTCGGCATGCAGGATCAGCACCTTCTTCTTGGCTTCGAGCACGGCCGCGACCGCACCTTCGGCAGAGCCGGCTTCCGGGATCCAGAGCGCGCCGAGGTTCGGATTGGCCTGCAGCATGGCGGCGACCGCCTGGTATGCCGCGTTGGAATCCTGGTTCGTCGCCTGGCGACCGACAAGCTTCATGTCCGGATGGGTGCGCTCCATGTAGTCGATGAGTGCGGTCACACGCAGGTCGTGATTGCTCTGGCCCGGGTTTTCGAGAACGGCATATTCACCCTTGCCGCCGAGCGCCTTGACGATTTCCTCGGCTGCGAACTTCGCCTCGGCGACATTGTCGGAAGTGATGTAGGCAGTGCGCTTGGACTTCGGTGAGTCAGCCGCAAAGGTCGTGACCGAAATGCCGGAGTCGATGGCCCGGTTGATCGGCTCGATGAACGGGTCCGACTGCATCGGATGCAGCAGGATGCCCTTCGGCTTTTTCACGACTTCCTGCTCGAAGGACGCGATCTGCTTGGTGATGTCATAGTCCGGCGTGCCGGTGAAGGCGGCTTCGCAGCCGAGTGACTTGGCGGCCTGCTTGAAACCCTCGAAAACCGGGACCCAATAGGGATGGCCGGTGACCATGACGTTCATGACATAGGTTTCACCCGGCTCGCAGGCAAATTTTCCTTCCGCATTGGCCGGCAGAACGGCCCCAGCAATAGCGGCGGCGGCAACCAGGCCGATGGCGGTGGCGGCCTTCAGAGACTTCAGCATTTTCCCCTCCCAGAGATGACAGATGTTCGCAATAAAATTCTTTGACAGGAATTTATTGCATATCAGGATCAATATCGCCGGATTGGCCTTGCGTCAATCACCTTTGCATAATATTTTTCAACGTGAAATTTATTTCATACAGGAGTGGACGGTGCCGACAAGACAGCAAGTTCAGACGATCACCATGCGTGCGAAGACCGCGCCCGAATATGCCGAGGCACTACTCCTTGCGCTCCGTGCGCTCAGAGCCGAGACTCGACGCGAGGCAGGGAATGTCATGTTCGACATTCAGATGTCAGAGGTGGATGCAGGAGACTTCCTCCTGCGAGAAGAATTTCTGGACGACGAGGCCGTAGCGGCGCATCGCGCGTCGGAACACTTCTCGGCCTTCAAAGCCGCCACGGCCGGGTTCCCGCTGGTTTTCGAGCGCTACGGGCCTGTAGACTGAGGCCGAGAGGTTCCATTTGAGGAACCTCGACCGCCGGAGTGGGCCACCGTGCGGAAGAAACCCGGCATATTGATGGGAAGGCCCGCTATATCGATGCCCAGGTTCAAGGTATGACTTTCTCTCGCTGGGCATCGAAGGGGTCAAGTGGAAATGAACTACACACATGGCAAAGCCCGACTTCCACTCAGCCTCGCCATCTTTCTCGCCTGGATGGCGATCACAATGCTCGGGGGCACACTGCTGAGCGGTGGGCAGAAGCAGTCCCTGATCGAGGGCATTTCGAAAGGACCGCTCTGGAACGTGGTCGCCGCCTTCTTCTTCCTCGTCGTCGTGATCATCGCGGCGGGTTGGCGCGATCTGAAATTCGGAGCGCCCGACCCTATGAGTTCGCTCAGGATCATGTGGTTTCCGGCGCTCTACATCATCGCGTTCCTCGGCATTGCGGGACTGCTCGGATTGCCGTCTCTGAACCTCCTTTTGCTCATCCTGCTCAGTACGGCCTTTGTGGGTCTCTCTGAAGAGACGATGTTTCGGGGCGTGCTGTTTCAGGCGTTGCGCACACGGGTGAAACTCTGGCCCGCCATGATCTGGACGTCGGCCCTGTTCGGCTGCGTCCATACTCTCAACGTGCTGACGACCGGCGATATCGTCGGTGCACTTCTGCAGGCCTTTACCGCAATGCTGAGCGGTTTTGCCTTCATGGCCATTCTCGTCCGCACCGGCTCGATCTGGCCGGCGATCATCTACCACGCCCTTTGGGATTTCGGCACTTTCGCGATCACCGCCAGCAGCGGGGCCGCAGGCACAGCTTCGCCAGTCGCGGTCAACCAGTGGAGCTTTCTGCTGCCTTTCGCGCTGGTGCTGCCGAACTTTCTCTATGGTCTCTATCTGCTGAGAAACGTGCGAAACAGCACGCGCCTGAGCACCGATGAACCGGAGATCTTGCCGGCCGGCAGCCCGCGCTGAACTCGCTGCTTCACTCCCGAAAAATCCGCCGATTTCGATCTGAAATCCGGAAGTTTGTGCCTTGGGATGCGATACCGTCGCGGGTCCGGCGTCTGCTGCGTTCAGCTGACCCACCCCCCCCCGCAAGGCGAAGTCTGACGAGATCCGCACCGGATGGAACAAAAACCGCCGCATGGGTGTTGCGCCCGAAGGCTGTGGTTCCACGGAAGGGGAAAACGTGTTCCGAGCAATTGATTTCATCCATCCAGACGCGGATGGCGGATGATGGATCTCGACATCTATTGCGGGGCCGCACCGACGCCCGAATCCCTCGGGGGGAGCTGGAATCTCGATCCGCCCTTGCTGGCGGCCATCGCTGCGGTCTTCGTCTTCCTGATGATCTCCGCGAAAAGCCGTCCGCAGCGCCTCGCGGCCTGGGCGTCGCTCCTGTTGATGCTCCTCGCGTTCGTCTCCCCTCTCTGTGCTCTTGCATCGGCCCTCTTCTCCGCCCGGGTCGCCCATCACGTCGTGCTGGTGACACTGCTGGCGCCGGCCATCATCCTTGCCATCCCACGCGAAATGTTGCCCAAACCACGGCTTCCGGCGCAACTGTCGTTCGTCGTGCATACGATCCTGATGTGGGTCTGGCATGCGCCGGGTCCCTATCTCTTCGCGCTCGGCTCGCCGGCCTCCTACTGGCTGATGGAACTCAGCCTGATCGGCTCGGCCCTCTGGCTCTGGATGGACATGCTCTCGCCGCGGCGTTCGGCAGGGGCTGCCATTGCCCTTTCGCTCGGCACGACGATCCAGATGGGCATGCTGGGTGCGCTTCTGACTTTCTCGCGCGAACCGCTCTTTGCCGCCCATATGGATAGCACCCATGCCTTCGGCCTGTCTCCGCTCGCCGACCAGCAACTCGGCGGCCTCCTCATGTGGGTGCCGGCCGCCCTTCCCTATCTCGCCGCAGCACTTCTCAGGTTGCGCAGCGTCTTTGCCGGACGAAGCTTCGACAGCAAGGCGCCACGCTGATGATCGCCTTGCTCAAGTTCGTGCACATCACAGCGATCGCGATCTGGACGGCGGGCCTCATCAGCCTTCCGAGCCTCTATGTGCAGCGGGCGCATGTCGAGAATGACGACGCGCTCTATCGCATGCAGCGCATGACGCGTTTCGCTTTCGTCGCTTTGATTTCGCCAGCGGCCTTCATCGCGGTATCGACCGGGATCGCGCTCAGCTTCCTTCGCGACGTGTTCTCAGCCTGGTTTTCCTGGAAGCTCGCATTTGTCGGGCTGCTGGCCATGTTCCACGTGTTCTCGGGCCTCGTGATCATCCGCCTGTTTCGCGAAGGCGAAGTCTATCCCGTCTGGCGCTTCGTTGTGGCCACGGCCAGTTGCTGTGCCGTCGTGGTCGCCATCCTGGTGCTTGTTCTCGCCAAGGAGGCGCCGGACTTCGCCCTTGCGCCGATAATGTCGGAACCGGGCGGGCTGAAGCGCCTGCTCGATCCATTCAATCCTTGGGCGACACCATGAGGCCGATGCCGTGATCGAAGATCAGCTTGCCCCCATGCCAGCCGGCGACGCCGGTCAGAACAGCCGCAAGGCCCGACAGCAGCAATCCATGCGGCAGGACCGCGTCCTGATCGAGCAGCCTCAGACCCCAATTGGCGCCTGCGACCGAGATCAGGGTCACGGCCGCAATGGCATGCGCCCAGCTCGCGACGCGGGCACGAATGCCGGGTACCAGCAGCAGTTCCACCGTTCCGACAACACCGGCGGCTATGCCTGCCACGAAGGCTGTTCCCGCGGTCCACAAACCGACGCGCAGCCAGAAGGGATCGGCCGTCCACCAATAGAAGACATCGACGGCAAGCGTGCCGAAGACCAGGGCAATGGGGAAATGCACGCTCATGGCATGCAGCGGGTGACCGGCGACGGCGATCGCGGAAGCCTTGTCCTTTTCTTCCAGCTGCTCGATGACGGGATTCGGCGTGCTGCTCTGCGACGTCTCGGCCATGGATGTCCTCCGTTTTCGGTCAAAAGGCGAGGAGTGCGGGGAATGTTCCACCGCGCATTCATCGCACCATTTATCGTTCTACCTCTTGCCGCCTGTTCCGGCGATCTGTCTGCGCTCGATCCGGCCGGTCCCTATGCCGGCGCGATCGCAAATCTTTGGTGGGTCATGCTGGCCGGCGCCTGCGCGATCCTTACCCTCGTGATCGTGATCTTCGGCCTGGTTCTCTTCCGCCCGGGCTTCGGCCGCAGTCTCTCGGTGAAGGGTTGGATGATCGCCGGTGGCCTGTTCCTGCCGGTTCCCGTGCTCATTGCACTGATGACCTATGGCATGGCGCAGGGCGAATATCTGATCGGCGCCTGGCAGAATGAACCCGTGATGGCCCGCGTCGAGGCGAGAGGCGCAATGTGGCGCTGGGACTTCCGCTATCCGGATCTCGGAGCCGACGTGTCGACCTCGGAGACGCTGCATATTCCCGCCGGTGGCGTCGTGGAAGTAAGGGTGACCAGCGCCGATGTCGTGCACAGTTTCTGGATTCCGCGTCTGGCCGGAAAAATCGACGCGGTGCCCGGCCACACCACCGTGCTCCGGATCAAGGCCGATATGCCCGGGCGCTACAGCGGCATCTGCGCGGAATATTGCGGCACCGGCCATGCCGGCATGCGCTTCACGATCGAGGCCCACCCGCCGGAGACCTATCGGCAAAGATTGACTGCATTGACGGCGGAGGGGCCTGCACCATGACGGACAAGACGCCCGAAACCGGTTTCGAGACCCCGGGATCGGCGATCCGGCTGCATCACCAGCTGGACGCCGTCTGGGGATCGGGGCGAGGATTGACCCGCCTCTCTGCGGTCAATCACACTGTCGTCGGCATCCGGTTCATGGTCACCGCCCTCGTCTTCTTCGCCATTGGCGGCATTCTCGCCATGCTGATCCGCACCCAGCTCGCCTCGACCAACAGCACCTTCCTCGATGCCGCCCAATATGCGCAGGTTTTCACCATGCATGGCGTCATCATGATGTTCCTCTTCGCCATCCCCTTCTTCGAGGGGCTGGCGATCTATCTCCTGCCGAAGATGCTCGGCGCGCGCGACCTCGCTTTTCCGCGGATGTCCGCCTATGGCTACTGGTGTTACCTCTTCGGCGGCACCTTCCTCGTCGCGGCACTCATCTTCGGCATTGCGCCCGACGGCGGCTGGTTCATGTATACGCCGCTCTCGTCGCGGCCCTATTCGCCAGGCATCAATGCCGATGTCTGGCTGCTCGGCATCACCTTCGTCGAGATTTCCGCCTTGTCTGCTGCAATCGAGATCATGGTCACCATCCTGAAGCTTCGGGCGCCTGGCATGTCGCTGACCCGCATGCCGATCTTCGCCTGGTACATGCTGGTGGTCGCCGCCATGATGCTGATCGGCTTTCCGCCGCTGATCCTCGGCTCCATCCTCTTGGAAGTGGAGCGGGCCTTCGACCTGCCCTTCTTCGACCCGACGCGCGGCGGTGATCCACTGCTCTGGCAGCACCTGTTCTGGCTGTTCGGGCACCCGGAAGTCTACATCATCTTCCTGCCGGCGGCTGGCGCGCTGTCGACCATCATCCCGGTGCTGTCCCGCACACGGCTCGAAGGTTACGGGCTCATCGTGGCGGCGATCGTCGCCATGGCCTTCCTCTCCTTCGGGCTCTGGGTGCACCACATGTATACGGTGGGCATTCCGCATGTGGCGCTCTCCTTCTTCTCCGCGGCAAGCGCGCTGGTCGCTATCCCGACGGGCATCCAGATCTTCGCCTGGCTCGCGACCATCGCGCATGGGCGACCGCAGCTCTCGATCCCGATGCTGCATGTCTTTGGCTTCTTCTTCGTCTTCGTGCTCGGTGGACTGACAGGCGTGATGCTCGCCATGGTGCCCTTCGACTGGCAGGCCCATGACACGCATTTCGTGGTCGCTCACCTGCATTACGTCCTGGTCGGCGGCTTCGTCTTTCCGATGATGGCGGCCGCCTATTACTGGCTACCGCACATCACCGGCCGGCAGCCGGTGCAGCACCTGTCGAAACCGGCCTTCTGGCTGATCTTCATAGGCTTCAACGTCACCTTCTTCGCCATGCATCTGACGGGACTGCGCGGCATGCCGCGACGGGTGTTCGAATATCCGCAGGAAGCCGGCTGGGAGGTGCTCAATTTCATCTCTTCCATCGGCGGCTTCGTCATGACGATCGGCTTTGCCCTTGTTGCCCTCGACCTGATCATGCTGGTTCGCTACGGCCGCCCCTTCCGTCGCGATCCCTGGAAGGCGGGAACGCTCGAATGGGCGACGCCCACGCCGCCACCCTCCTACAATTTCGGCTCGCTTCCCCATGTCGAAGACCGGGCCGACGCCCTGGAGCCGCGCGTGCTGGGGCCGAAACTGGCAGCCGGCCGCGGCTATCTCGGTTTCATGCGCAACGGATGGATGGAGACGCTGACCGTCGACATGGTGACGGGACGCCTCGATCATGTCGTCGTCCTGCCGCGTCCTACCTATCTGCCCCTGTGGACGGCAATTGCGACAGCTTGCTTCTTTGCCAGCCTGCTCGCCAAACTCTATTGGGCGACACCGATCGCACTCGTCGCTGTCGTCGTTCTCTTCTTCCTCTGGACGCCGTCGACGGGTCTGAAGCAGGACATCGGACCATTGGAGGTCGGTCGTGGAGAAAGTGCGCCGCATCATCAGCAGGTGGACCAGCCGCCGTCCTGGTGGGCCGTCGTCTTTGCTCTCGCAGCAGACGCCACGCTCTACACCTCCCTGATCTTCGGAGCCCTCTTCCTCTGGCTATCGGCTCCGAACTGGCCGCCACCGGAACTCGGCTTCACCTTTGCTGGCCCCTCCATCCTGGCCGCCATCACCCTGGTGGGGGCAGCGCTCTCCGCACGGCTGTCGGATGGCCGAGCCGGACGGACGGCTTTGGGCCTGGCATTCACCCTTAGTGCGCATCTGATTACGGTCGCAGCCCTGTCGGTGCTCCTGACGTCGCTCCCGGCGCCGACCAGCCATGCGGCGCTGGCTTCTGCCTTCGCCGTCGCCGCCTATGTCACGCTCCATGCGGGCATCGGCGCGGTGCTTGCGGGCTATGGTCTGTGGCGGTGGCACGGTGGCTACATTTCGATGCAACGGCGGCTCGATTTGCGGATCGGAAGCCTCTGGCACGACTACACGGCGGTGACCGGTCTCGTCGGCCTCGCCTTTCCGTTTGTCCTGCAAAGCCTGACCGGCTCGGGAGGTCGTTGAGATGCGTGTCTCACCCTTCGTCCTGATCCTCGCCGGTTTCATCGTCTGGGCCGCTGCCTTTCTGCTGCTCTACGGGCTGCAGGCCACCGGATGCCGCCTGGGCTGGGACCAGGTGGCGCTCGGCCCGACATCGGGGCTCAGATGGCTGCTCGGGGCAATCGTCGTGTCCGTTCTGGCGCTGCTTTCGTGGCTCTACTGGTTTGGCAGGAGGACGCTGCCGATGAAAGCCATGTCGTCGGATACCCTGCCCCAGATCGCAAGTGCGGCGCATGTCGCCGCCATCGTCTCGACGCTCGTCACCTATTCCGGCGTGTTCTGGCTCACCCTGTGCTAACCGACTATGCCCGCGAGCCCAGCGCCATTACCGGCTTGGTGCGGGCCTGGTGAGGACAAAAGCTGCACAGGCAAGAAGAATTGCACCGATCAGCAGCTTCAGCCAAAGTTGCGGCGGTCCGAAGAAGACTACGATGCCGTAGCTCATAGCCATCAGCGAGACCGAGGCAATCTTGGCCCTTTGCGATATCGCGCCTTCCCTGCGCCAGTCTATGAGCGGCTGGCCGTAGCGCGGATGCTCGATCAGCCATTGCTCGAAACGCGGTGAGGACCGGGCGAAGAGGGCGGCGGCCAGGATCATGAAGGGTGTCGTCGGCAGCACCGGCAGGAAGACACCGATGACGCCGATCGCCACCATCAACCAGGCGGCGGCAAGAGTGAGGTGGCGCATCGGGTTCCCTTCGCTGGCGGCCATCGCGTCCATCCGAGATATGGCGCGATTCGGATCTGCCAAGGATTTTGAGGATTGCGGCAAATGCGGCGATTTTTCGTTTGCGCCGCAACAGGCCGGAATGCATCCTTGCCCGGCAATCCCCATCGTCAGGAATTCAGCTTTCATGTCCAAGGTCACCATCGTGCTCGGCGCCGGTATCATCGGCGTTTCCACTGCCATTCATCTCGCCCGTCGCGGACGCTCGGTGGTGCTGGTGGATCGCCGGGGCGCCGGTGAGGAAACCTCTTTCGGCAATGCCGGCCTTATCCAGCGCGAGGGCGTCGTGCCCTACGGCTTTCCGCAGCAACTTGGGATGTTGATCCGCTACGGTTTCAACAACCGGATCGATGCGCATTACCATGCAAGCGCGATGCTGAAGCTCGTGCCCTTCCTGTCGCGCTACTGGTGGCATTCCAACAAGAACCGGCACCAGGTCATCGCACGTGCCTATGCGCCGCTGATCGAAAACTCGATCAGCGAGCATCAGGACCTGATCCAGGCCGCCAGTGCCGAGCAGCTGATCCGCAAGGACGGCTGGATGGAAATCTTCCGGACCACCGGAAAACGTGACGCGGAACTCGCCGAAGCCGAGCGGTTGGCACGCGAATATGGCGTCAGCTACCGCGCCCTGAGCCGCGAGGACCTGGCCAAGGAAGAGCCGCATATTCGCGGCGATTTCGTCGGCGGGTTGAAGTGGAACGATCCGTGGTCGGTTACCGATCCGCACGGGCTGACCCAGGCTTATCTGCGATACTTCGAGTCGCTCGGCGGTCGCTTCGTCAAGGGCGATGCGACGACACTCGAGACCGGCGCCTCCGGCCGCGGCTGGAAGGTGAGGACGGATGACGGCATGGTCGAGGGCGACGATGTGGTGCTGGCACTTGGCCCCTGGTCGGAGGAAGTCACAGCCAAGTTCGGCTATCGTTTCCTGCTCGGCGTCAAGCGTGGCTATCACATGCATTATGCACCCGCTGGCAATGCCGTCCTCAACAACTGGACCATGGATGCCGAGCGCGGCTACTTCCTGGCACCTATGGTGAAAGGGATCCGCCTGACGACGGGTGCGGAATTCGCCAATCGCGATGCGCCGAAGTCACCGGTGCAACTCGCCCGCGCCGAGGCTGTGGCGCGCGAGATCTTCCCGCTCGCCGACCGTCTCGATGCCGAGCCCTGGATGGGTGCCCGTCCCTGCACGCCGGACATGATGCCGGTCATCGGCAAGGCGCCGCGCCACGAGGGCATGTGGTTCGCCTTCGGCCACGCCCATCATGGTCTGACACTTGGTCCGGTCACGGGCCGTCTGATCGGGGAAATGATGGACGGGGAAAAGACATTCATCGACGCCAAGGCCTGGAGCCCTGAGCGCTTTCGCGCCTGATCAACGACACACAGCTGGCCCCCTTCACTGGGGGCTGGCCTTTTTGACGCTGAGGTGGTAGTCAGATCCCATAATTTGATCAAATTGTTTCCCAACGGAAACAGGTCGGAGAGCAGACGCATTTCCAACATGCGTCAGGCCGAGGGATCAGGAAGAGACGGGCAGTGGCATGCGCCGGTGTTTGATCCATAACGCGAAAAGCGTCTATCGTTAGCGGATTGAAATCCGCCCGCGCTTTATCGCGCGCATCGATCCCGAACGACATCAGCCACACGGTGACCCATGGACATGGCCGAAGAGGCCCGCGAATTCTTCGCGGCAAATCCCGATATTGAAGTACTCGAAGCATTCGTCATCGACGTAAACGGCGTGCCGCGCGGCAAGTGGATTCCGCGGGAGCGCGCCATCGATGTCTTGACCAAGGGCATGGCCATGCCGCGCTCGGTTTATGCTCTCGACGTCTGGGGCCGTGACGTGAATGCCGCAGGCCTTGCCGAAGGTACGGGCGACCCTGATGGCATCTGCTTTCCGGTCCCCGGCACGCTCTCCCGCGTCACATGGCTTTCGCGTCCGACCGCACAGGTGCTCTTGCAGATGCACACCCAGGAAGGTGAGAGTTTCTACGCCGACCCGCGCCAGGTGCTAGGCCATGTGCTCGATCGCTTCAAGGCGGCGAAGCTGACGCCCGTCGTTGCCACCGAACTGGAATTCTACCTGATCGATCCGGTGCGCTCGGCACTCGACCCGGTGCGTCCGCCGAATACACGAGACGGTCGCTGGCACACCGGCCAGACGCAGGTTCTGTCGATCTCCGAACTGCAGGACTTCGAGGAGGTCTTCCACGGCATCTCGACAGCTGCCCGCGCCCAGAATGTCCCGGCCGACACGACGCTGCGTGAAAATGGCCCGGGCCAGTACGAAATCAACCTCAACCACGTTCCGGATGCGCTGGCGGCAGCCGACTATGCCGTGCTGCTCAAGCGCATCGTCAAGGGCGTCGCCCGTGCCAACGACCTAGACGCCACATTCATGGCCAAGCCCTACGGCATGCAGGCCGGCAGCGGCATGCATGTGCATTTCTCCGTTCTCAACGAGAAGGGCGAGAACATTTATGTCGGCGAGGATGGCCCCTCGGACGCGCTGTTCCATTCGGTCGGTGGCCTCTTGGAAAGCATGGGCGAGAGCATGGCGATCTTTGCGCCACACCAGAATTCCTATCGCCGCCTGCGCCCCTCCGAACACGCGCCGACCTATGCGTCCTGGGGCTTCGACAACCGGTCCGCGGCCGTGCGCGTGATCACCGCGTCGAAGCCTGCCACCCGCATCGAACATCGCGTTGCCGGGTCCGACACCAATCCCTATCTGGTTCTGGCGATGATCCTGTCGGCGGCACTCGCCGGCATGAAGGAAAAGCTCTCGCCCGGCGGCGCGATCTCCGGCGACGACCATGCGGTGAGCCACGAACCGCTGCCGACCAACTGGGACTATGCGTTGCAGCGTTTCGCCAAGTCGAGCTTCGCTTATGCGGCGCTCGGGCCGAAATATCGCAGCCTCTATTCCGCCTGCAAGTATCAGGAACTCTCGGAGTTCTCGCTGCGGGTGACCGACGTCGAATACGACGCCTATATCCGGACCGTGTGAGGTGAAGCCATGACCAAGTCGATCGGACCCAATCCCGGCCATGCGGCCACCTATTACGCAGCCTCTGCCCGCGACAAGCGCTTGCGCCCGAAGCTGGATGGCGAACACACCACCGATATCTGCATCATCGGCGCCGGCTTTACCGGCATTTCGGCAGCTCTGGAGCTCTCGGAAAAGGGCTATGCCGTCATCGTGCTGGAAGCCGATCGCATCGGTTTTGGCGCCTCGGGTCGCAATGGCGGGCAGATCGTCAACGGCTACAGCCGCGATCTCGAAACGATCGCCAAACGCTATGGCCAGGAGAAGGCCGATCGGCTGGGCGAGATGTCGCTCGAGGGCGGCCGGATCATTCGTGAGCGTGTGGCGAAGTATGGGATCGAATGCGATCTTGTCGACGGCGGTTTCTTCGCTGCTTTCACCGACAAACAGGTGAAGGAGATGGCCGACGTCCGGGCACACTGGATGAAACATGGCCATGATGGACTGGAAATGGTCTCCAGGTCCGAAGTCGCGAAATATGCGAAAACCGATCGTTATGTCGGCGGCATGATCGACCGTCACGGCGGCCATATCCATCCGCTCGATCTGGTGCTCGGCGAGGCAGCGGCAGCCGAAAGCCTCGGCGCCAAGATCTTCGAAAACTCCAAGGTCATGCATCTCGACACCGGCCCGCAACCCTTCGTCTGCACCGAGGGCGGCATCGTCAAAGCCAAGCATATCCTGGTCTGCGGCAATGCCTATATGGCCGGCATCGCGCCGAAGGTGACCGAGAAGATGATGCCGGTCTCCAGCCAAGTGATGGCGACTGAGCCGCTGGATGCCAAGCTGATCGAGGAACTGTTGCCGGCCAATTACTGCGTCGAGGATGCAAACTACGTGCTCGACTATTATCGCCGCACGGCCGACAACCGCCTGCTCTACGGCGGCGGCATCGGTTATGGCGGCCAAGACCCCACGAACCTGACGGGCGTCATCCGGCCGAACATGCTGAAGACCTTCCCGCAACTGAAGGACGTGAAGATCGACTATGCCTGGAGCGGCAATTTCGCGCTGACGCTGACGCGTATCCCGCATATGGGCAAGCTGTCGGACACCGTCTACTTCTCGCATGGCGACAGCGGCCATGGCGTGACAACGACGCATCTGCTCGGCAAGATCCTGGGCGAGGCCGTTCACGGCCAGATGAGCCGCTTCGACGTCTGGTCCTCGCTGCAGGCCTATCCCTTCCCGGGCGGCCGCATGTTCCGTGTGCCGTTCACGGCGCTCGGTGCCTGGTATTACGGCATGCGCGACCGGCTCGGCGTGTAAGGAGAGAAGAGATGACCCGTACCGTCACTGTCGCGGCCACCCAGATGGCCTGCTCATGGGATCTGCCCGGCAACATCGCACGAGCGGAAAAGCTCGTGCGCGAGGCCGCTGCGAAAGGCGCTCAGATCGTCCTGATCCAGGAGCTGTTCGAGGCACCCTATTTCTGCCAGGACCAGATCGCGGAATTCTTCGATCTCGCCAAGCCTGCGCATGACAATGTGCTCATCGAGCACTTCGCAGCGCTGGCTGAAGAGCTCAACGTCGTCATTCCCGTCAGCTTCTTCGAAAAGGCCGGGCAGACCTTCTTCAACAGCGTCGCCATCATCGATGCGACCGGCGATGTGCTCGGCATCTATCGTAAGAGCCATATCCCGGATGGTCCCGGCTATACGGAAAAATTCTACTTTTCGCCCGGCGATACAGGGTTCGAGGTCTGGGAGACGCGCCATGCGGCGATCGGCGTCGGCATTTGCTGGGACCAGTGGTTCCCGGAGGCGGCCCGCGCCATGGCGCTGCAGGGCGCCGAACTCCTGTTCTATCCGACCGCGATCGGCTCGGAGCCGCAGGATGCAAGCATCGACAGCTCCGGCCACTGGCAGCGGGTAATGCAGGGCCATGCGGCGGCCAATATCATGCCGGTCATTGCCTCCAACCGCATCGGCAAGGAAGACGGCCGCAAGGGCACATCGCTCACCTTCTACGGCTCCTCCTTCATCTGCGACCAGACCGGTGCGATGGTGGCCACTGCCGATCGGGAGACGGAGGCAGTGCTGACCGCGACCTTCGATCTCGACGGCATCGCAAGGCAGCGCGCCAGCTGGGGGCTGTTCCGCGATCGTCGTCCGGAGCTTTACGGTCCGCTCCTGGGCTACGAAGGCTGAGCCTCAGGCCCGGACACCGAGACCTTGGAGGGCATCGGCGACGATGCCCTCGACCGGCTGATCGATGGACACCGTGACGACGCCCGGCTCGGCGGTCGGCACTTCCAACGTCGCGAGCTGGCTGTCGAGCAGACCAAGCGGCATGAAATGGCCGGTGCGGGCGCCCATGCGGCTTCCGAGCAATTCCCGCGATCCCTCGAGATAGACGAACGAAAGACGGCCACCGGTCGCGGCGCGCAGGTGCTCGCGGTAGATCTTCTTGAGCGCCGAACAGGAAACGACGATCCCCTCGCCGCGCGACAAGGCATCGGCCATGCACTCGCCGATCACGGTCAGCCAGGGCCAGCGGTCCTCGTCGGTCAGCGGCGTGCCGGCCGCCATTTTCGCGACATTGCTCTCAGGATGGAGGGCATCGCCTTCGATGAAGGGGAGCCCGAGGCGAGATGCGAGCGCCTCGCCGACCGAGGACTTGCCGCAGCCGCTGACGCCCATGACGATCATCGCCTGTGCGGCGGACGGCCCATTCTCTTGCGGCATTCTTTTCCTCTTCGCGCATCCGCATCCAAGGGCCGCGACAATAGGAATGTTCAGGCGAAATGCAATCCGCTCTTGCTCGCCTCGGCGCGGCTGTTTGCCTGGCCTTTTGCCGAAAGCCTCTCCGCCCGGATGGCCGCCGCGATCTTTTCCGCCATCATGATGACCGGGGCATTGGTGTTGCCGCCGATCAGGCGTGGCATCACGGAGGCATCGATGACGCGGAGCCCCTCGATACCGTTTAGCTTCAGGGCCGGATCGACAACCGCGCCTTCATCTGAGCCCATGCGGCAGGTGCCAACGGGATGGTAGATTGTATCGGCGCGGGCGCGGATGGCGGCGTCGAGTTCCGCGTCGGACTGACCGGCGGGGTAGAGTTCCGCTCCCCGATACTTGTTGAGCGCAGGCGCGCCCATGATTTCGGCCATCATCCGGGCCCCCTTGCGCAGCGTCTCGATGTCGCGCGGGTCAGACAGGAAGGCGGGATCGATCAGCGGCGCCGCCGACGGGTCGGCGCTCGCCAGCCGGACGGTGCCGCGCGAATGGGGGCGCAACACGCAGACGTGGCAGGAGTAACCGTGCCCCCAATGCATCTTGCGCACGTGGTCGTCGACCATGGCGACGACGAAATGCAGTTGTATGTCCGGTCGGTCGAGGGACGGATCGGATTTCAGGAAGGCCCCAGATTCTGCGCAGGTCGAGCGCAGATGCCCCATGCGCTCGGTGCGCCATTCGTTTGCAGCCCGGATCAGGTCAAGCGTCGCCATGATGCCCATGCCGAACATGTCGGTGTCGGGCGAGCGGAAGATCATCGTGTAATCGAGATGATCCTGCAGATTTGCGCCGACTTCCGGGCGATCGAGCACGACAGAGATGCCGAGCGACTTGAGATGGTCGGCCGGGCCGATGCCTGACAGCATCAGGATCTGCGGTGATTGCAGGGCGCCCGCCGACAGCAGGACTTCCCGGCCCGCCCGTACGACACGTTCCTCCTTGCCAAAACGATAGGCGACGCCGACCGCCCTGCCCCGCTCGACGATGATGCGCGATACATGCGCCTCGGTGATCACGGTGAGATTCCGGCGCGTCATGACGTCGTGCAGATAGGCCGCGGCCGCAGAGCAGCGCTCGCCACGCTTCGGCCCGTTCCAGAACTGGGTCGTCTGATAGACGCCGGCGCCTTCCTGACGCGGCCCGTTGAAATCGTCGTTCTCCCCATAACCGTTCTGTTCGCAGGCCTTGAGAAAGGCCTGGTTGATCGGACGCGTCCAGTTCTGGTCGCAGACCTGAAGAGGACCGCCGCGGCCATGCAGATCGTCCGCACCGCGAATATTGTCCTCTGCCTTCCGGAACCACGGCAAGACCTCGTCCCAGGACCAACCCTCGCAGCCGAGAGCCGCCCATTCGTCATAGTCGCGCGCATGGCCACGCACATAGAGCATGGCATTGATCAGGCTCGATCCCCCGAGTCCCCGACCGCGCGGCTGGTAACCGCGACGACCGTTCAGTCCCTGTTGCGGCACGGTGGAGAAGCGCCAATTGGCACTTTTCACATGGCCGGGCACCAAGGCTGCGGCGGCCATCGGCACGCGGGCAAAGATGCCGTCCCCCCGACCACCGGCCTCGAGCAGGCAGACTGTGACAGACGGATCCTCACTCAGGCGCGCCGCCAGAACGGAACCTGCCGAGCCGCCGCCGATGATCACGTAGTCGTACATGCTCCCCCCCCCAGAGATCCCCGGCAGCGCGGCTTTTCAACCGCGACTACATTAAGCAGACTTAAACTGCCGTGCACGTAAGCGTAGCATAGCGGCAGAGGGACGCAAGATGGGGACAAACGCTTGTCTCGCAACGAAAAAACCCGCCTTGCGGCGGGTTGATCCAGGCTGTTTCGATTGGTGTCTTCAGGCTGCCGGCGCGCGCCGAACATTGCGTGGCGCGAGATCGTCGATTCCGAGAAGGAAGTTGATCTGCGGCCGGGCCTTGACCAGATCGTCGATCGTATACTCCGAGAGCACGTCGAAGAAGGCATTCAGCGCCCGGCGCAGGGCCGAGTTCAGACCACAGCTGTCGATCAGAGGACAATCCACATCACCGTCGTCCTCGAAACATTCCGCCATGGCGAAGCTGTCTTCGGTGACCTTCACGACATCGAACAGCGTGATCTTTTCAGCGGGACGACCCAGGCGCACGCCACCGTTGCGGCCGCGCACGGTTTCGACGAGCCCCGCCTTGTTGAGCGGCTGCAGAATCTTGAACAGGAAGAGTTCCGAGACCCCATAAGCCTTGGCGATCTCCGGGATGCGGCTCAACTGATCGGTGTTGGCGGCGCAATACATCAGCATGCGCACGGCGTAATTTGTCTGCTTTGTCAAACGCATGCACGATTCCTCTGTTTTGTTGCGGCTTATATAGCGCCTTTTGTAGTTTTGAACAATTCCAAAATACTCAAGTTCTGCGCTCACGTGTCCGTGATTAAAGTCGAGTGGAATTGACAGCTTATCTCAATTCATGAATATGCGCGTCAACATTCTGCAAGAGGGAGGCATTGCCATGACATCCATCCGTACATTCGCACTCGGCGCCGTTTCCATGTTGGCCTTGTCGGCCGGCACGGCTGCGGCCGAAGGTGAAGTCAACATCTACTCCTATCGCCAGCCGGAGCTGATCCAGCCGCTGATGGACGCCTTCACCAAGGAGACGGGCATCAAGACGAACGTGCTCTTCCTCGACAAGGGCCTGGTTGAGCGCATCACGGCCGAAGGCGCCAATTCGCCTGCCGACGTCATCCTGACGATCGACATCGCGCGCCTGACGGAAGCCAAGGATGGCGGCGTGACACAGCCGCTGAACGACGAAGACATCAACAAGCAGATTCCCGCCCAGTATCGCGATACCGATGGCAACTGGTTCGGCCTGACGACCCGCGGCCGTGTCGTCTACGCGTCCAAGGACCGCGTCTCCGAAGATGCGATCACCTATGAAGAGCTTGCCGATCCCAAGTGGAAGGGCCGCATCTGCATGCGTGACGGCCAGCATTCCTACAATATCGGCCTGTTCGCCTCGATGGTCGCCCATCATGGCGCCGAGTATACCGAAAAGTGGCTGGCCGGCCTGAAGCAGAACCTGGTCAAGAAGCCTGATGGTAACGACCGCGCCCAGGCCAAGGCGATCCATGCCGGCGAATGCGATCTCGGTCTGGCCAACACCTATTATCTCGGCCTGATGCAGACCAACGAGAAGGAGCCGGAAGAAAAGGAATGGGCCAAGTCCGTCAAGGTTCTCTTCCCGAATTCCGCTGATCGCGGCACCCATGTCAACATCTCCGGCATGGCGCTGGCCAAGAATGCCCCGAACAAGGACAATGCCGTCAAGCTGATGGAATTCCTCGCCTCGGACGAAGCGCAGACCATCTATGCCGAGCAGGTCTTCGAATATCCGGTCGGACCGAACGCCAAGGCCTCCGAGATCGTCGCCGGCTTCGGCACGATCAAGGCCGATACGCTGCCTCTCGTCGACATCGCCGCCAACCGCAAGACGGCGTCAGAACTGGTCGACAAGGTCGGCCTGAACGACGGCGCAACGCAGTAAGCTTCGGCAGAACCATTAAAAGCAGAAGGGGCGGTCATGACCGCCCCTTATTGCGTTTCTGTCTTCCCGGAGAGAGCGGTCAGGGCACTGCCGCTCCGATTGACCTGGCGTGATCGTCGATCGCCTGGCGACGCTCGGCAGTGCCCGGATGGGTGGAGAGGAAGCTGGATTCGCCGTCGAGCCCGAGCTTTTCCTCCAGGCGGGCGAAGAAGCGGCCGATGGCGCGCGGATCGCGTCCCGCCTTCGCCATCAGCTCCACCGAGATGCGATCCGCCTCGTTCTCCGCGTCGCGGGAATGCGAGAGCGACATCAGGGCTGCACCATTGGTGAGGATATCCTCGCCAGCAGCACCCACATCACCTGCGATCAGCATGATCAACCCGGCCATGCCGGCCGCGCGGTAAAGCTGACGCAACGAGTGCTCCCGCTCGACATGGCCGATCTCATGCGCCAGGACGCCGATGATCATATCCATGTCGCCGTCCGCCAGTTCAATGAGCTCATCCGTGATGACGAGCGTGCCATCCGGCAGGGCGAAGGCATTGGGTCCGATCACGCCGCCAAGGCGGAAGTTGAGGTTGTAGCCATCGCCTCCGCGAGAAGAGAGGGCGGCAACCTCGTCGAAGGCCTCCCGTATCTCGGCCTGCCGGCTATCCGGCAGCTTGCTGTCGTCGAAGACCGCCTGATCGAGGGACAGCAGCGTGCCACTCGCCATCCACTGCGTCACGGCCGGCGGCGTCACGAGCACCGCCACCTCGACTAGCGCCGGCACCGCGTAGCGGTAGATGAGGCCCGCGAGCATGAAGATCGCGACCACCAGGGCAATGAGGCGGGGATGGAAGCGTTCGAGCTCGTGGACAAAACCGCTCTTGCCGTGCTTCTTCAACCAGAGATCGACGGCGTCATTGTCTACTGTCTCGAACAGTGAACCGTCAGCAAAGGTGATGCGGCGCGGGACACGACCGACCCGGGCGGAAATCTCCGTCCGGGCCAGATCCCCCACACAGACCGGGTCGCCGCCGGCGGCGAGCCGGACATAGAGCGTCTTGTCCGCCCCCAGAAGCACGGCTGGCTCGGCGCGGCTGGACCCCGGCGGGTGCCAGTGACCGGAGGCGATGGGCTTGTCTTCAGAAGCCAAAGTCGAACCCTTCGAGATCGAGATATTCGGCCGTGACGGCCGAGCCGGAATTCTGCATGGAGGCTACCACATCGCCAAGCTCGCCATCGACCACGATGCCGGAATGCTGGATCACATAGCGGTGCTCACGCACGGCCGCCCAGGGGCGCATGAGGCTGAGGGTGACGACCGTGACCACGAGGTTGGAGACGACGATCCAGAAATAGCGAAGCCGGCCGAGATCCGAGAACAGGGTGTGGCGGGTATCAAAACGAGCCGAATTCATCACCACGTTGCGAACGCCGATCCGGTAGAAGATCGCGGCCACGCCCCACAGCAAGAGCGCGGGGATCAGGGCGGCGTAGACGGCGACGACGACTTGGAGCTCGAGATCGATCATGGTCTCATCGCTCACTCCGACGGCGCTGTAGTAGGCGATCATCGCGATCGCCCCGCCGACTGCGGCACCGACGAGCATCAGCAGGAAGGCCGGCAGCCAGACTCGGTAGAGAGCACCGATCTTCGGATCAGTCGTGAAGGCGCGGTCACCATAACGCAGGTTGTTGAAGATGTAGCGATAGAGCCAGCGACTGGCGAAAGGCGCCAGGATGCCGAGCGAGAAGAAGGCGACGATGCCGCCGAAAATGATGGCGACAACCGCACCCCAGGTCTTGCCGACAAAGTCGAAGCGGATGTTGCGGTAGCTGGTAACGCGGGCGTTGAACCGCAGGCTGCGCATGACGATCCACGGCAGGAGGACGAGCATCAACAGCGCCAGGATACCGCCCGCGATCGGGCTGAAGGTCAGGAGCACGTTGTAGGCGATGATATAGCCGAAGACGATGGCGCGGCCGATGAAGATCTGCAGGCCACGAGCGTGATAGTCGAAGGAGTGACCGTCAATGAACGAGTTCCCGTAGAAATAGCGGTTGCGGCGAACCTTGGCCCAGGCCGAATAAATGCCGACCGTGATAATGGTCAGCAGGATGTTGACGATCCAGATGCCGAAATACTCACCGGCGCTGCCGCGAAACTCGCCGCGCCGCAAATTGGCCGCACGGCCAAAAACTGCCTGTTGCATGAAATGTCCCTCAGAAATCAAATTCGTACGCCGCTATCCCTGGCGACATGCTCAAGCACATTGACCATGAGACACTTGCGCACTCAAGTGCGCGACGACACTCCGGCATCAGGCCGTCATGTCTTACCGATCTCGACGCACCACCATTTCGGCCGACCACCCTTGTAGGAATGGTAGGTGGGCTTCAGATCGGCGGCGTTTGTGCGATCGAAGGCACCCAGCAGGAGGGCGATCGTGGGCTGGTCGTCGATCGCGCCGATCGAAGAGCCGCAGGTGCCACAGAAGGCACGCGATGAGATATCGGAGGAGCGCCATGTGGACGGGCTGCCTGATGGCCCGACCCAGCGGACGGCCTCGCGGGGAAACTCGACCCATGTGGCGGTCAGGCTTCCGGTGTGACGCTGGCACATCTTGCAGGAACAAGTATGGGGCCGGGCCGCAGGCGCATCGGCCTCGAAACGCACCGCTCCGCAGAGACAGCCGCCAGTGTGGATCTTCGTCTTCGGCATGATCAGCCCTCCCCCGAGAAGAAGCTTAGCAGCCGGTTTCACGCTGACAAGAGAACGCCACCCTGCCTTTCGACAGGGTGGCGCGAATGGAAACAAGCTGCTGGCTTGATTACTTCATCGTCGGCATGACGAATTCGGCGCCGTCCTTGATGCCCGACGGCCAACGCGACGTTACCGTCTTGGTGCGGGTCCAGAACTTGATCGAATCCGTACCGTGCTGGTTCAGGTCGCCGAAGGAAGAGGACTTCCAGCCGCCGAAGGAGTGGTAGGCGAGCGGCACCGGGATCGGCACGTTGATGCCGACCATACCGATGTTGATGCGGGAAGCGAAGTCGCGAGCAGCGTCACCGTCGCGGGTATAGATCGCGACGCCATTGCCGTATTCATGCTTCATAGGCAGGTCGAGGGCTTCTTCATAGGTCTTGGCACGGACGACCGAGAGAACAGGTCCGAAGATTTCGGTCTTGTAGATGTCCATGTCAGGCGTGACATTGTCGAACAGGCAGCCGCCGACGAAATAGCCATCCTCATAGCCCTGGAGCTTGAAATCGCGGCCGTCGACGACGAGCTTGGCGCCGGCTTCGACGCCACTGTCGATCAGGCCACGGATGCGCGCCTGGGCTTCCTTGGTGATGACGGGGCCGAGATCGGCCTTGTCATCGGTGTAAGGGCCGATGCGCAGGCTTTCCACCATCGGGGTCAGCTTTTCGATCAGGCGGTTGGCGGTTTCCTCACCGACCGGGACAGCAACCGAGATTGCCATGCAGCGCTCGCCGGCCGAACCGTAACCTGCGCCCATCAGCGCCTGAGCTGCCTGGTCGAGGTCGGCATCCGGCATGATGATCATGTGGTTCTTGGCGCCGCCGAAGCACTGGGCGCGCTTGCCGTTCATCGCAGCCGTTCCATAGACGTAGCGGGCGATCGGGGTCGAGCCGACGAAGGAGACGGCCGAGATGTCAGGATGGGTCAGGATACCGTCGACGGCCGACTTGTCGCCGTTGACGACGTTGAGGATGCCGGCCGGAAGACCTGCCTCGATCATCAGTTCGGCGAGGCGGATCGGAACGGACGGATCGCGCTCCGACGGCTTCAGGATGAAGGCGTTGCCGCAGGCAATCGCGGGCGCGAACATCCACATCGGGATCATGGCCGGGAAGTTGAACGGCGTGATGCCGGCGCCGATGCCGACAGCCTGGCGGATCGAATACATGTCGATGTTCGGGCCGGCGCCTTCGGTGAACTCGCTCTTCGAAAGGTGCGGGATGCCGATGACGAATTCGCAGACTTCGAGGCCGCGGATGACGTCGCCCTTGGCGTCTTCGATCGTCTTGCCGTGTTCGCGCGACAGGATCTCGGCCAGCGCATCCATGTTGTCATTCAGGAGCTGGACGAACTTCATGAAGACGCGGGCGCGGCGCTGCGGGTTGGTCGCGGCCCACTTGATCTGCGCGGCCTTGGCGTTCTCGACGGCTGCGTTCAGCTCTTCGGCGCTGGCGAGCGAGACTTCGCCCTGCACTTCGCCGGTTGCCGGGTTGTAGATCGGCTGCTTGCGACCCGAGGTGCCGGCGACATGCTTGCCGCCGATGAAATGACCAACTTGATACATGGGTTTCCTCCTGAATTGTTGTGGAGGCAGTATGCGCTTCGATTTCCACAAATCAACGCGATGATTTACGCATCTGTTGTGCGCAGATTGAAGTAGATGTGCGATTTTACGTCCATAGGGAGGCCTCTATCAACGCTCGATGGGCGGATATCCCTGCCATGACGCCGGACGCGCTGGCCAGTGTGGCATTGTGCATTGGACTTGCCGCGTCGCCGCCGGCGAACACGCCGGGCTCGCTGGTGCAGCCCATCTGCGCCCTGATGTGCCAGCCCTGTGGCCCCTCCTCAAGTTCCAGGTTCAGTTGCGATGCCAGCGGCGAGGCGATCGCCACTTTCGATTGGGCGAAGAGGGCATTTACTTCCACAATCCGTCCGTCAGCCAGGCGAACGGCTTCAAGCCCCTGTCCTTTGCCGATCAGTTCCACCACGCGTTCCGTCTCGATCGTGACTCCGCGGGCGATCAGCATGGCCTGCTGCTCTTCCTCGAACGTGACGCCGGGTTCGACGAACATGGTTGTGCGGCCCCAATCCGGCAGGAGACCGCCCTGATGCGCCGCAAGCGGTGACGAGGCGAGGATGCCGATCGGGCCGCCGCCGATTTCGTAGCCGTGGCAATAGGGGCAATGCAGAACCGTGCGGCCCCAGCGCTCGGCAAGGCCCGGGATCGACGGGAGAGTATCGGTCACGCCGAGAGCAAGTACGAGCACCTGCGCCTCTATGACACGGCCATCGGCCAGGCCGACTCTGAACCCGCCCAGGCGGCGTTCGGCGCTCTCAGCCTCCCCTTCCAGAAGCGTGAAGTTCGGATAGTGGGAAAGTTGCTCCAGAGCACGACGGCGGATCTCTGAGGGTGCCACCCCGTCCTGACCGAGAAAGCCATGCGAGGCTTCGGCAAAACGATTGCGCGGTCGCGCCGCATCGATGAGCAGAATGTTGCGGCGGGTGCGGGTGAGCTGCATTGCGGCCGAGAGACCGGCGAAACTTCCACCCACGACAACGGCATCATACTTCATGCGAGACCCCTTCATGTAACTTTTAATGTTATGTATCTTGTTAAGTTACATGATGCGACATCGTCAAGTCATGTCACTCGACTTGTTGCATGAGGCGGGCTGCGCTACGGATCATTCCATAACGGAGGGAAGGCCAATGCGCGGGGATAGCCGCCTGTCCCGCATGCTGCATGTGCTGATCCATCTCGGGCGCCATGCCGGAAGCATGACGTCGGAGACGATCGCCAAGATGCTCAACACCAATCCCGTCGTCGTGCGCAGGACGATGGCGGGCTTGCGCGAACGCGGCTATGTCCAATCGGAAAAGGGGCATGGTGGCGGGTGGCGACTGGCGAGACCCCTCGACGACATTACTTTGCTGGATGTCTATGATGCCCTCGAACGGCCCGACCTTTTCTGCCTCGTCCCCCCTTCCGACCATGCCGGTTGCCTCGTCGAGATTGCGGTCAACGAGGCGCTGGAGGACGCCAGGCGCGAAGCCGAAGCCTTGCTTCTTTCGCGTTTCGCCACCCTGAAACTGTCGGATATCGCCGACAGTTTTCAAACACGCATGGCGATGCTTGGGCTGGACGGGGGCACATCGGGTCCAAGGGAGTGATGTGAATTTTCAGATCAGAAGCAGCATATTCAGACGACTGCCCTGCCCGAAGGATGGTCCCGTGGGTAAATTCAGCAAGTCAAAACCTAGAAACTAGAATATGCTGTGCAAAATTTGGTGCAACGACCGCGTGACCAGAAAACCGACATGAGCGAAGCGCCCCGCCCCCCAATAGTGAGGATGGCCGAACTGGAAATCGACGCGGACCGGCTGGAGGCCTATCGCGGCCTGCTCTCCGAGGAGATCGAGGCGTCGGTAGCTCTCGAGCCGGGCGTGCTCATGTTGAATGCGGTCGCTCTCAGGGATGAACCGAATCAGATCCGGATCATCGAGGTCTATGCCAACCAGAAAGACTACGAGGCACACCTGCAGACGCCGCATTTCCTGAAATACAAGAGCCTGACATCCGCTATGGTAAAGTCCCTGCGCCTCATCGAGGTCGATCCGGTCGCCATGCGCCACAAGCCGGAATAACCGATGAACTGGGATGATGTCCGCATTTTCCTCGCCGTCGCGCGGACCGGCCAGATTTTGGCGGCTTCCCGAAGGCTGGGGCTCAATCATGCCACGCTTTCCCGCCGGCTGACGTCGCTGGAGACCGCGCTGAAGACTCGGCTCTTCATCCGCCGCACGAATGGCTGCGAGTTGACCGCCGAGGGCGAAGCGTTTCTCGCCTCCGCAGAGCGTATGGAAACGGAGATGCTCGAGGTCCAGGCCAGGCTGGGGCGGACCGATACGCAGGTGGCGGGCACGGTCCGCATCGGCGCCCCCGATGGTTTCGGCGTCTTCTTCCTCGCTTCGCGTCTCGGTGCGCTGATCGAGCGGCATCCGGAGCTGAAGATCCAGCTCGTGCCCGTGCCGCGCTCCTTCTCGCTGTCACAGCGCGAGGCCGATATTGCCGTGACGCTGGAGCGGCCGGATCAGGGGCGGCTCGTTTCGTCGAAGCTCGTCGACTACACGCTCGGCCTCTATGCCTCGAAGGGCTATGTCGAAGCGAACGGCTTGCCGATAACGCCGGAGGAGCTGAAGGCCCATCGCCGGATCGGCTATGTGGAGGACCTGATCTTCACGCCCTCGCTCAATTTTACAGGCGAAGTGATGCGCGACTGGAATGCCGGTTTCGAGATCTCGTCTGCGATCGGGCAGACGGAAGCCGTGCTGGCCGGGGCCGGCATCGGCATCCTGCACAGCTATATCGCGCGGCAGCACGAGAGCCTAGTTCGGGTCCTGCCTGATATCACGCTCCGGCGGGCGTACTGGACGACCTTCCATGAGAGCGCGCGGGAACTCGTGCGCGTGCGGGCAGTCGTGCAGTTCCTGCAGGATGCCGTCGAGCAGGATCGGGCGATCTTCAGCTGACGGCAGGAGCGCGTTTCGAGGACGCTTTTCCGTCATGATCAACGCGGATAGACTGCGCCGATCTCGTCACCCATGGATACAGACATGCGCCAGCCCTTGCTTCATCTCGGCCTTCCCGCCTTTCTGCTTGCTCTCGTCTCGGCGCTTCCCGCCCATGCCCATGTGATGGACGGGCCGCTCGGCGGGTTCGGCTCGGGCTTCGGGCATCCGCTCGCCGGTTTCGACCATCTGCTGGCCATGCTGGCCGTCGGCCTCTGGGGCGCGCAGATGGGGGGGCGATCGGTCTGGACGCTGCCAGCGACCTTCCCGATGATCATGTGTGTGGGCGGGATCATCGGCATGACCGGCGTTCTGCCGGACCAGCCGATCGAGTACGGAATTGCGGTTTCGGTCATCGTTCTCGGCGGCGCCATCGCTGCGGCCTGGCGGGCACCCGAATGGGCGGCGCTGGTGATGATCGCCGCCTTTGCCCTGATGCATGGCTATCCGCACGGCGTGTTGGCACCCCGCGCCAGCGACCCCGCAGCCTTCACCGTCGGCTTCGTGGTCTCGACCGGCGTGATCCATGTGATCGGTATCGCGATCGGCGCAGGGCTCAAGCCAATCGGCCACGGACGGCTGGTCCAGGCGCTTGGCGCCGCCATTTCGCTTGCCGGCCTCTGGTTCCTGTTCGGGCTCATCACGGGCTGAACAGGCTACCGGCCCTGCGTCTCAGGCGTTTTGCTGCATTGCGACAGCATGGTTTCTGTTGACAATTCCCGATCAAACCGCACAAACGACGGCACCGCCGCGACCGAAAATTCGAGTGCGGCCATCACAACCGTGAACAGCTCAGGCACAGGCTCTCCATGACCACGAATACCGCACTCCTCGACTTCCAGATCGTCCCGAATGCAGCTCCCATGGCGGAAGCCGAACGGCTGAAGGCTTTCGAAAACCTTGGCTTCGGCACACTGTTCACCGACCACATGGCGGTGGTGCATTGGCATGTCGACAAGGGCTGGCACAGCCCGGAGGTTTCCGCCCGCAAGCCGTTCCAGATCGATCCGGCCGCGAGCGTCCTGCATTATGCCCAGGAAATCTTCGAGGGGATGAAGGCCTATAAGGGTGCAGACGGCCGCATCACTCTGTTCCGCCCGGAAGAAAATGCGCGCCGGTTCAACAGGTCGGCCGAACGCATGGCAATGCCTGACGTGCCGGAAGAACTGTTCCTCAAGGCAGTCGAGGAACTGGTGAAGATCGACGCCAAGTGGGTTCCGGAGGGCGAAGGCAGCCTTTATCTGCGTCCCTTCATGTTTGCCAGCGAAGCCTTCCTCGGCGTTCGCCCCTCGCGCGAATACATCTTCTGCGTCATCGCATCTCCGGTCGGTCCCTACTTCAAGGGCGGCAGCAAGCCTGTGACGCTGTGGGTGAGCGAGCATTACACGCGTGCGGCTCCGGGCGGCACGGGTGCGGCCAAGTGCGGCGGCAATTATGCGGCCAGCCTTCTCGCCCAGAAGGAAGCCTCCAGCCGCGGTTGTGACCAGGTCGTTTTCCTCGATGCCGCCGAGCACAAGTGGATCGAAGAACTGGGCGGCATGAATGTCTTCTTCGTCATGGATGACGGCACGGTCGTCACTCCGCCACTCTCCGGCACGATCCTGCCCGGCATCACGCGCGCCTCGATCATCAAGCTTGCCGGCGACAACGGCTTGAAGGTTATCGAGCGACCCTATTCCTTCGACGAATGGATGGCCGATGCCAAGAGCGGCAAATTGCGCGAGGCCTTTGCATGCGGCACGGCAGCCGTCGTCGCGGCCATCGGCACCGTTCGTCATCCGGCCGGCGAATTCGTCATCGGCAATGCCGGAACCGGCATGGAAACGGAGAAGCTGCGCAACCAGCTGACTGGCATCCAGCGCGGCTCTGTCGCCGACACGCATGGCTGGGTGAAGGAAGTGGCCCGCGCCTGAGCTTACTCGACTCGAGTCGAAACCTTTGGCCCCGTCATGGCAACATGGCGGGGTTTTTCGTCCGGCCGCACATCGATGCTTTAAACGCTTGTCGGCCAAACTAGGCTGGGGAAAACTGTCAACTCAAGTTGACGGAAAACAAACATTTATCAATATTTTTGCATGTTTTCAGATAGTGCGTTCGACGTGCATGGCATTCCCACACCCTGAAGTTAACGGCATCAGCCCCAGTGGAGCCTATTCGTGCAGCACTACAATCGCATTTCGTCAGACGAGCCTTCGCTGCACATTTACCCCCTCGCACGCCAAAGGGAGCTCGTCGCGCAGTCCGCGCGGGAGCTCGATCGGCTGCATGGAAACCAGGCGGATCAGTTCTGGATCCGACTGTGCCGCAGACTCGGTGCCGAACTATCCGCGCTTGGCTGTTCCTTGGAGCATATCCGGCAGGAGATCCTCGCGTTTCAGGAAGCCGTCCTTTCGACGCTGAACGGGTTCTACCGCGAAGCCTGCGCCCGCTAGACCAATCGGCCGAGACTATGGGATCGCCGGACAAAGCACGGCACCGGCGGCGGCCGTGCGCCAGTTGTGGATGCGGGCGCCGATACGGTCGTCCCTGCGCCACACGACTTCGGCATGCAGGACATCGAAACGGCCGCTGTAGATGATGAAGTGCTCGGCCCGATCGAGCATGATGTCGTCGCCCAGGACCAGATTGACGCCCCTCGGGCTCCAGTTAGAGATCCATCCGCGGAAATGGCAACCAAACTGGAGAATGAGCGAGTTCGCCTCGCAGGGCTGACGCACAAAACCTCGACGCTCCATCACTTCTCCGCTGGGCACTTGCGCAGTCAGAGCATCAAATTAGGCAAAGGCATAGTCGGGATTGCGGAAGCTGTTGCCATCGCGTCAACGACTCCGGTCGCATTTTACCGATCATCGTGGCCATAGATCGGCATCGCATATACCGGTTCTGGGGAACAAGCTTCGATAATGGCAAGGGGAGAAAATGGTACGGTTGGGGGGAATTGAACCTCCGACCTCAGGTGCCACAAACCTGCGCTCTAACCAACTGAGCTACAACCGCACATGACCGCGTCACTGACGCCGTCGAGGGGTCACATACGAGCAGATGGATTTTTTTTCAAGCCCTTTCTGCACATCGCGTGAAAAGGCTCGGGATATGAAAAGGCCGGGCTTGAAGGCCCGGCCCAAGATCCTTGGGAGGATTTTCTGGTCGCGTCAGGCGATCAGGCAACCTTCAGCGAGGACATGACCTTCTCGGCAGCTTCCTTGCCCGGCTTCGTCACGGTCTCGGTCACCTTCTTGGCGGTTTCCTGGATGGACTTGGCGTGCTCGATCGTCACTTCAGCCTGCTTGCGGATGAAAGCAGTCTGCAGTTCGACGAGCTCGGCAACCGACTTCACGCCGAGGAGCGCTTCCATGTGGGACAGCGACAGTTCGGCATTGGTGCGCATGGCGTCGATGGCCTTGAGGCCGAGTTCGACCGTTCCGGCCTGGGCCGTCTGGACGGTGGCTTCCACGGTCTTCGTGGCTTCTTCCGTCGCGGTCTTCATCTTGGCATAGGCTTCCTTCGACTGGGCTGCGCCCTTTTCGGCGAAGTCACGGAAGCTTTCCTGCATCTTCGAGGGGTCGAAGGTCGAGAAAGAGAACATATCCTTGGTGTTCATGATGCATTTCCTCTTGTCGCGGGGTCCTTGGTGACCCCTCATGTTTCATTCATGGACTGCATATAACACCGGTCATTGTGCATTGCAATATCTTTGTGCACTGCACAATTAGTTTTTCTGCATGTTGATAATTCAGCCGGATTAACCTTATCGACCGAAAGGCGCCCCATTTTCTGGACCCAGGGGCACTGCCTAGCTATTAAAAATCTGTTAATTTACTCGCAGGCCATGAAGTGCAGGTCCCCAAATGCCCGCTCAATACCCTTTCATCGATGTCGCCGTGCACGACCAGATCCGACCGCGCCTTGCGCGTGGCGAAGCGCTCGTGCTGTTTGCACCGGGACTGGAGCGGGTGCTCTGGTGCAATGGCGCAGGTGCGCGCTTCTTCGGGGCTGCCTCGATCTACGACTTTCTCGAAGATGGTCCTCGGCGCAGCGATATCACCTTCCGCCAGATCGAGACGGCAACGCGGCAGCTGGTAACAATCGGCGATAGCCGCAATCTGATGCTGCGCATCACGTCCGGCTTCCAGAAGGTACCGGTGACGGCAGTTGCGGAATGTATCGAGGTTCGCCGCGGCGAGCCGGTGATCCTGCTTGCCGTGCCACCGGTCAAGCCTTCCAGCGGAGACGTGCGACAGCTCGCGGCGGACCTGATGAGCGGTTTCGACGACCCGGACACGCATATGGCCGTGCTCGATGGTGACGGCGGGCTGATTGCCAGCTCCGAAGGCTTCGCTGCCCTGGGCGTGACGCAGCAGACGACCCGCATGCTGGTGACGCTCGTCGACGCGGATGGCGACCGGCTGGTGAAGCGACCGATCCCGACAGGCCTCGGCCATCTGCCCGCGGCCATAGGCAAGATCTCCGACAATCCCGCCCTGCACCTGCTCTTCGCGGTCGAGACCATCCTCGGACAGATGGATCCGAGCGACGACTTTACCGACGAAGACGATGCCGATCTGCCTGCGGCCATCGCCGAGCCCGTTCGTTCCGACGATACGATCGAGGACATGAACGAGGCCGAGGCGATCGAGCCTGAACCGGCCGTCGATGATGCGGACATGCCCTCGCCGGCCGCCCCGTTCGAAAGCGTGATCGCAGCGATCGGCGACATCGAGGAGATCGAGCCGGACACGGACGAACTGAACGACAGCGATGACGTCGAAGAGGATAAAGCCGTCGAAGCGGTCGAAGCCGATGAGCTTCACGCTGAACCCGCTCCTATCCTGACTGTGCAAGATGACGAGCCTCTCGGCGAAGCGCCCGCAACAACTGAAGAAACGTCAGCCGAAATTGCCCAGGTGGCCGAGACTGTGCCTGTCGCTGCAGCGATGGCACCTCGCCTGCAGGAGGCCGTGCCAGGCGAGGACCGCTTCGTCTTCAGCCAGGATCGTCGTGCGACCCGATTCGTCTGGAAGATCGACTCCGAGGGCCGTTTCAGCGAGGTCTCCTCCGAATTTGCCCAGGCCGTCGGCCCGCACGCGGCCGATATCAACGGCGTTGCTTTTTCCGACCTTGCAGCTCTCTTCAACCTCGATCCGGAAGGCAAGATCGGCGATCTCCTGAAGAAGCGGGATACCTGGTCCGGCAAGACGATCTACTGGCCCGTCGAAGGCACCCGGCTGGTGGTCCCGGTCGACCTCGCGGCGCTCCCGACCTACACGCGCAATCGCGACTTCGATGGCTTCCGCGGCTTCGGCATCGTGCGTGTGGCCGATGCGCAGGAAGACCCGGATGCGATCGGCATGACCTTTCTGCGGGAAGAGCCGGTCGTTGAAGACCAGATCGAGCCGACGGTCGAAGTCACACAAGATCCCGACGAAGATCTGGTCGAGTTCCTGACGGAACTCAGCGAAGGCGAGAGCCATCCGCCGGAAGACTTCGTCGAAGACCAGATCGCGGAAACCGGCGAGGACGTGCTCGACGCACTGCTGCATTCCGACGACGACATCGTGGAAACGCCCGACGCGGAAACCGAGGTCGCCGATCCTGCGCCTGATGTCGACGAGGATGTGCCCGCACCGCGGCCGGCCGTCTACGAGCCGCCGGTTCTGAGGATCATGGAACCGCACACGCCGAGCCTGCCCGACAAGGTGGTTCAGCTGCAGGACCACCGCGCGCGCCAGCGCGACGCACTGACGCCGGGCGAACAGGCGGCTTTCCAGGAGATCGCGCGCAAGCTCGATCCGCTCGGGCTGCGCGCCAAGGTGGAACAGTCGCTCACGCCGTCTGAACCGCCCGTGCTGCGCAGCGAACCGGCTGCCGCCGCCCCGACGCCGCCCGAGCCGCCGGTACCTGCATCCCCGGTGGCTGTCGCCCAACCGCCGCTGTCGGAGCTGACGCCCGAAGACACGCTGCCGGACTTGCCGAGCGAACGCCCGGCCGGCAAGCGGGAACGCAGCCTGACCGCCGAGATCGTCGACCTGATGCCGGTTGCACTTCTTGTGCATGTCGGCGATCGGCTGATCCATGCCAACCCGGAATTCTTCAGCCTGACGGGCTACAAGACGCTGGCCGAGCTCGATGAAGCAGGTGGCCTCGACACGCTCATCCAGCGACGGGATCTCGAAACCCCTGGCGACGAAGCGGGACCGGTCGTCGCGCTCTGCGCAGACGATCGTCTGCGCCCGGTAACGGCGCGGCTGCAATCGGTGCGCTTCGAGGAGACGAGTGCGCTGATGCTGGCGCTGATCGCCCAGCCAGAAGACCGCACGCGCGGGGATATTCCTGCCGAGCCTCCGGCTGACATGCCGGCGCCCGTCGCGGCCTCTGTCTCAACGCCGGCCCAGGCGACCGAACTCGCCCGAGTCAAGGTTGAAGTCGAGGAAATGCGCTCGATCCTCGAGACGGCGACCGACGGCGTCGTGATTCTGGATTCCGACGGCGACATCCGGTCGATGAACCGGGCGGCGAGCGCGCTGTTCAACTTCGACGACATGGAGACGCGCGGCAAACCCTTCGTCATGCTGTTTGCCCATGAGAGCCAGAAGTCGATCCTCGACTATCTGAACGGGCTTTCCGGCCATGGCGTGGCCAGCGTGCTCAACGACGGCCGCGAAGTGATCGGGCGGGAAGCCTCCGGCGGTTTCCTGCCGCTGTTCATGACGATCGGCAAGCTCACGTCCTCGAATGGCTACTGCGCCGTGATCCGCGATATCACCCAGTGGAAGCGGACCGAAGAAGAACTGCGCAACGCCAAGCGTGCGGCCGAAACGGCGAACGCCCACAAGACCGACTTCCTCGCCCGCGTCAGCCACGAGATCCGGACGCCACTCAATGCGATCATCGGCTTTGCCGACATGATGGCGAACGAGCATTTCGGTCCCGTCGGTCATCCGCGCTACGGCGAATATGCGCATGACATCGTGCGGTCCGGCCGGCATGTGCTCGACATCGTCAACGACCTGCTCGACATATCCAAGATCGAAGCGGGCGAGATGGAGCTGGATTTCTCCTCCGTCGGCTTGAACGAGATGGTGCAGGCGGCAGTCTCGATCGTGCAGCCGCAGGCGAACGGCCAGCGGGTCATCATCCGCACCGCGCTCTCGCAAGCCGTGCCGAATGTCGTGGCCGATGGGCGATCGATCAAGCAGATCGTGCTGAACATCCTCGCCAACGCCATCCGCTTCACGCCCTCGGGTGGACAGATCATCGTCTCCACGGCCTATGAGGCGAACGGCAGCGTGGTGCTTCGGATCCGCGACACCGGGATCGGCATGTCCCGCAGCGAACTGGAACAGGCAATGAAGCCGTTCCGCCAGGTGTCGACGGGCACGCCGCGCAACCGTGGCGACGGGACCGGGCTCGGCCTGCCACTGACCAAGGCCATGGTCGACGCCAACCGGGCGCAGTTCGCGATTTCCTCGACGCCAAACGAAGGCACGCTGGTCGAGGTGATGTTCCCATCGCCGCGCGTGCTGGCGGACTGAAGAGAGGCAGCGACGCCGAGAGCGGGGAATGGACATGGCAACCTTCAGCATTTTCCTCGGCATCGTCATCGCAATCGGCATCGGCGCCATGAGTCCAGGACCGAGTTTCGTACTGGTCTCGCGCGTCTCGATCGCCAATTCGCGCCTGCACGGTCTCGCCGCAGCCATCGGGATGGGGCTTGGCGGCGCCGTCTTCGCCATCCTCGCGCTTGCGGGTCTCGTCGCGCTGCTGCAGCAGGTCGAATGGCTCTATCTGGTTCTGAAATGTGCCGGCGGCCTCTATCTCGTCTATCTCGGTGTCGCGATCTGGCGGGGCGCGCGGGAACCAATATCCGTGGCGTCACCGGATGGCCGCGGGACGCTTGCCGTTTCGCGGGCCTTCGTCCTTGGTCTTGTCACCCAGATCAGCAATCCGAAGACGGCCGTTGTCTTTTGCGGCGCTCATGCCGCAGGCCCCACCGCTTGCACTGATGATCGCCCTTCCTTTCATGATCTTCGTCGTCGAGGCCGGCTGGTACGCCATCGTGGCTCTGGCTTTTTCGGCACCTCGGTCGCAGCGGGCCTATCTCGGGGGCAAAGTCTGGCTGGACCGGCTGGCCGGCGCCGTGATCGGTGCTCTGGGCCTGCGGCTGATCGGCGAAAGCCTCGCCATCCTTCGCCGGTGAACGAAGGCGTGACGACAGCAGCGGTTTTCATCGCTGTGGCTTTCGGCTAGAGGAAAGCCTTTGCCGCACATCGCAAGGGCCGACCGCTTGTCCACTCGTCCGCTCCCGGGCACAGCCCATTCCGTTTCGACCATCGGCACGCCGCTCAGCAAGCGGCCCGGCTATGCGACCGTGGCAGCACTGATCACGGCCGCGATCGTCTTCATGCCGATCGCGGCGATCTTCGTCATCGGTTTCTCGGCGGATCCGGACAATTGGCAGCACATGATGACGAATGTCATCCCGCGGGCGGGGATGCGGACCTTCTGGCTGCTGCTGTTCACCGGGCTGGTCACGGCCGTCGTCGGGATCGGATCGGCTTGGCTGGTCGCGTCCTGCGAATTCCCACTGCGCAGGTTTCTCTCCCCGGCGCTCGTCCTGCCGCTTGCCATTCCCTCCTATCTCGCGGCATACGCCTTCGGGGAGTTCCTTGACTTCACCGGTCCCGTGCAGACCGGATATCGGGCGCTGTTCGGCTTCACCTCATCGCGCGACTACAGTTTCTTCAACGTGAAGTCGCTTTCGGGTGCCGTGCTGGTCATGTCTTCGGTGCTTTACCCTTACGTCTATCTCGCCTGTCGCTCGATGTTCCTCATGCAGGGACGCGCCGCCGCTGACGTGGCCCGGACGCTAGGCTCCAGCCCCTTGCGCGTCTTTGCCCGCATCCAGGTGCCGATGGCACGGCCCGCAATCATGATCGGCCTGACGCTGGTCATGATGGAAACGCTGAACGACATCGGCGCGGTCGAGTATCTCGGCGTGCAGACGCTGACCTTCTCGGTCTACGACACCTGGCTCAATCGCGGCAGCCTGGCGGGTGCGGCCCAGATCGCCTGCTTCATGCTGGTGATCGTCGCGGGGCTCCTCGTCGTCGAGCGGATGGCGCGGCGACGCCAGCGCTTCAGCAGTCACAAGACGACGGCGATCGTGACCGATGCGGTCCGGCTTCGGCTGTCGGGGGTGAAGGCGGCGCTTGCGACGCTGTTCTGCCTCATCCCGATCCTGGTCGGTTTCATCGTGCCGGTCTTCGTGCTGGGTGGATTCGCGCTCCGACGGGTCGAAGACTTCGTTGAGCCGCGTCTGCTCGATGCGCTCTGGAACTCGACTCTGGTCTCCTCTGCCGCAGCCCTGATCACGGTGCTGCTTGCCTTCGTGCTCTCCTATGCCGCGCGAACCGATCGCTCGCGCCTTGCCATGGGAGCCGGACGGCTCGCGGCGCTGGGCTACGGCATTCCCGGCACGGTGCTCGGCATCGGGGTGATGATTCCGCTGGCAACTTTTGACAATGCGCTGGACGGCTGGATGCGCGAAAGCCTTGGCGTCTCGACAGGTCTCATGCTCTCCGGCACCGGTTTTGCGATCGTCTATGCCTATACGGTGCGTTTCCTGACCATGGCGGAGGGCACCGTCGATGCCGGGTTCCAGAAGCTTTCCCCACATCTCGACATGGCCGCCCGCACGCTCGGGCGTTCGAGCCTGCAGACACTCCGCCAGGTGCTGCTGCCCAATCTGCGGCCTGCGGTGCTGACGGCCGCGCTTCTGGTCTTCATCGAGACGCTGAAGGAGCTTTCGGCGACGATTCTGCTTCGCCCCTTCAATTTCAACACGCTCGCTACCCTCGTCTACGAGGACGCGTCGCGCGGCATGGCGCAAGATGCTTCGGTCGCGGCGATCATCATCATCGCGGCGGGCCTCATTCCGGTGATCCTGGTCTCGCGGTCGCTCGACGAAAAGCGTTGATCTGCGGTTCAAAAAAATAGGGCGGCCGAAGCCGCCCAAATCAATGCTGTCGAACCGGAGTGAAGGTGCGATCGACATCTTGTCCGGGGCGTTTTCCCGTCCTCGTCGCGTCTGATCGCGCATCTCCAAGTTGGTGCCAGTGTTGCCGGAGGCCGGTTAAGCCTTTCTTACCGGCCACGCCCTGCAGCTACCCCACATTTGAGGTATTGCCCTGAAATTGCTGCCTTTCGGGACAGTTCTCCGTCAGGAACGCAGCGGTTCGAGGTCGGCGAAGAGCAAGAGCGCTTCCGGATTGGCGAGCGCTTCCTTGTTCTTCACCGGCCGGCCATGCACGACTTCGCGCACGGCGAGCTCGACGATCTTGCCGGATTTGGTGCGCGGGATATCCGCGACCTGGACGATCTTTGCCGGTACATGGCGCGGCGTGGCGCCGGTGCGGATCCGGGTCTTGATCTTCTTGTCGAGCTCTTCCGTCAAGCTGAGGCCGGAGGCCAGTCGGACAAAGAGCACGACACGTACGTCATCCTCCCAGTCCTGGCCGATGCAGAGGGCCTCAAGCACCTCGTCCATCTGTTCGACCTGATTGTAGATCTCGGCCGTGCCGATCCGCACGCCGCCGGGGTTGAGCGTCGCATCAGAGCGACCGTGAATAACAATGCCACCATGCTCGGTCCATTCGGCGAAATCGCCGTGGCACCAGATGTTGTCGAACCGCTCGAAATAGGCGGCGCGGTATTTCGCCCCTTCAGGATCGTTCCAGAACATCACGGGCATGGACGGGAAAGCCTTGGTGCAGACGAGCTCTCCCTTTTCGCCGCGCACCGATTTGCCGTCGTCATCCCAGACATCGACGGCGAGGCCCAGGCCCGGCCCCTGGATCTCTCCTCGCCAGACGGGCTTCAGCGGATTGCCGAGCACGAAGCAGGAAACGATGTCGGTGCCGCCGGAGATGGAGGCGAGCTGGATGTCGTCGCGAAAACCCTCGTAGACGAAGGAAAAACCTTCCGGCGACAGCGGCGAGCCGGTCGAGGTCATCAGTCTGAGGCTCGACAGGTCATGTGTCGTTTTCGGGGTCAGACCGCCCTTGCGTACGGCGTCGATATATTTGGCCGAAGTGCCGAAAATCGCGAACTTCTCATCCGCCGCATAGTCGAAGAGGACATTGCCGTCGGGATAGAAGGGGGAACCATCATAAAGGCAGAGCGTGGCGCCGCAGGCGAGGCCCGTGACCAGCCAGTTCCACATCATCCAGCCGCAGGTCGTAAAGTAAAAGAGCTTCTCGTCTGCCTGAAGACCGCAGTGGAAACGGTGTTCCTTGATCTGCTGCAGCAGGGTGCCGCCCGCCGAATGTACGATGCATTTCGGCACGCCGGTCGTGCCGGAAGAGAAGAGGATGTAGATCGGATGCGAGAAGGGCAGCCTGCGATATTCGATGTCCCGGACGGAGAAATCCGCGATGAACTGATCGAAGCTCCGGCCATCCGGCAGTCGCGCGAGAAGTGCGGCAGTGTCGCCGGCATAGGGCACGACAAGGACGGGCACACCGAGCTTCGCGGTAACGGTGACGATCTTCTCCGCCACATCCTGACGCTTGCCATTGTACCAGTAGCCATCGCAGGCGATGAAGAGCTTAGGCTCGATTTGGCCGAAGCGGTCGAGCACGCCCTGGTCGCCGAAATCGGGCGAGCAGGAGGACCAGATGGCGCCGAGCGAGGTCGCTGCCAGCATCAGGGCCACGGTTTCCGGCATGTTCGGCATCATGGCCGCGACACGGTCGCCTTCGCCGATGCCCATGGCGGCGAGCGCCTGTTGCAGGCGCGAGACAGTGGCTGTCAGACGCGACCATGACCAGCGGTCCGACACCTTGTTTTCGCCGCGGAAGACCAGCGCATCGCCATCGCCGGCATGTGCGAGGAGATTTTCGGCAAAATTGATCTGCGCTTGTGGGAAGAACCTGGTCTTCAGCATATCGCCGTCATCGGCCAGTGCCACGACCCCCTTGTCCCCCACGACGCCGCAATAGTCCCAGACCGCCGACCAGAAGGCGGCGCGGTCCTCGACAGACCAGCTGTAGAACGCGTCGTAGTCTGCGAAGCGACGGGCCTCTCGGGTGGCGCACCACTCGATGAAATGCGTCAGGGGCTGTGCGGCCTTGAAGGCCTCGGACGGTGTCCAAAGGGGTACCAGCTCAGTCATTCCGCTCCTCCTCTTTTGTCTTTTCCTATAGCATACCGCAGTGCGATACAAAGCCGGGAAACCGGTGGGCGGCCGTCCATTCGTTGCACGCAGGGTAGAATTCCTATATCCGGCACGAGTACTCGACGACGCTCTTGGACACGGGCCAGAATGACATTCTCGCGACGCGCCGGACAATCTGAAAGCCCTGGAACCGGCGGCCCCGGCCGGCGGACCCGACGGCTGATCAAATTCGCGCTCGCAGCGGTCGCTCTCGGCGCGCTCGTCTCCGTTACCCTCCGTCTCGCCGCCCCGCATCTGATTTCCAGTGCCGTCGTGCGCTCGGCGATCGAAACGTCCATGGCGCAATGGGCCGGGCACCCCGTGACGATCGAGGATGTCTCGGAACTGCGGTTCTGGCCGCGGCCGGAAGTGACCCTCGATGGCATCAGAATTCGGCGTGCCAGCGACCGCCCCGACGAGCCTTTCGTCGAAATTCAGCGCCTCTCCGCTGAATTCAGCCTGCTTTCGGCCGTGAAAGGCAAACCCGATTTCAACGACTTCCGGTTCGAGACACCGAAGCTCCGGATCCAGCGGGATGTCGATGGCCGACTGGATTGGAGCGGTGACGGGCTGTTGAACGCGGCTGTGCGTGGCGCCCTGACCACGCGGGAAAATGCGGGATCCGAAGCCGACACCAGCGAGACGGAAATCGGGTCCGTCGAGATCATCGATGGCGAGGTCACCCTGACTGATGCGCAGAGCGGCACGACGATCGTCGCCGACCAGGTGAATGCCAAGCTCGACTGGCCGCGTCTGGCGGCTGCTCTTTCCGGGCAGGCGACGTTCAATGTGCAGGATCGTGGCATGTCGCTTTCCCTGCAGACTCCAACCCCCTTGCTTCTGCTTGGAGGTGCCGCGAGCCAAGTCGACCTCTCCGCATCGCTTCCGGGCATGCGGGGGCAGATCAAGGGGGTGATCGACCTCAACCAGGCGAGCCTGGAACAGGCCAATGTCGACCTGAGCATCTCGGATGTCCCGCAGGCGGCATCCGTATTCGGACTACGTCTTGCCGGAACGGAACGGTGGCAAACGGCTTCGTTGCAGGCGCAGGTGACGAATGCCGAAGACGAGTGGCGGTTCGACAATTTCGAGTTCGAGATCAATGACAGCCCCGGCGACGGGATCCTGACATTGAAGAAGCGCGCCGATGCGAAACCGCTACTCATCGGGACGGTGGCAGTCGATCTTCTGAACCTTGACGATTTCCTGCAGGCCCTGTCCATAGACCTTGGAGATCGCGCCAATGTGCGGCTGCCGAGCCTCACCCGGTGGGTGGATTTCGACATGCGGGTCTCCGCCGCCACGGCCACCGTCGCTGATTTCCAACTGACCGATCTCGGTGCAAGCCTGACCGGTGGCGACGGCTCGCTGAAGCTGGTGATCGGGGACACGCGGTTCCTGGGGGGAACGCTTTCGGCACGCCTAAACGGGAGTGGCCAGGGCTTCGTTCAAGGCGCCGAAATTGCGGTGATGATGGATCGGATCGATCTTGGATCGCTGATGTCCAGGTTTTCTCCCGGGAGCCTCGCGCTCAAAGGGATCGGCTCACTGACGCTCGATGCCAAGCTTGTCGGGCCTGGCTGGCAGCGTAACATCGACGCCATGTCGGGAACGCTCGATATTCGCGCAGACGATGGTGAAATCGTCGGGCTGAATGTGGAGGGCCTGCGGCGCCTGTCGACCGACCGGGCCTATTTCCAGCTGAGCGCGGCCGGATCGGGGGAATTCGATTACCGGAGCCTCGATATGTCCGTGCGCTTTTCAGAGGGTTCGGCGGAGGTGGAGAAGGCCCGGATCGTGGGCGAAGGGGATACTCTCGTTCTGTCCGGCATCATCCCCTACAGCCGCCAGGCTCTGGCGCTGACGGGAGAGCTGTCTGAAGTGGAGCCAGAGACACCAACGATGGCGCCTTTGCGCTTCTTTATCGGTGGCGCGTGGCATGACCCCGTCATCTCTCCGATCCCGTCCCTTCCGGCCGCAGGTCAATAAAGGTCTCTCCTCACCCTTGCCCGCTGTTTCATTCGTGCATGCAAATACTAGAATGAAACGAGTCGGGGCGCCGGGGGATGACGGGTGCAGGCATTGTTATCGGGTTTCATCAAATTGGCGCTGGCGTCACTTCTGGCGGGCAGCCTGTTGTCGTTCTTCGGAATCACGCCGAGAGCCGTGCTCGACAGTCTGGGCGTGACGGCGGAAGAGTTGCACAACGGGATCGTCTCCGCCTTTGCCTGGGCTGTACCTCGCATGGTGATGGGCGCCGTCGTGATCGTGCCTATCTGGCTCACCGCCTATCTTCTCATGCCGCCCCGGGGTTGACCGGGGCAGCCGCCGAGCGTTTCAGGCCAAGGTTCCACGGGCGGCGACGTGCTCATCCCGCTGCCGCTGGAGTTCCCGCTGCTTCGTGCCGACAGATGCGATGATCACGCCGATGGTGACGATGCCGATCAGGATGGTGCAGATGGCGTTGATCTCGGGTGTGACCCCTAAGCGCACCTGCGAGTAGATCTTGATGGGCAGCGTCGTCGCACCCGGGCCAGTGGTGAAGCTCGCAATGACGAGATCGTCGAGGGAAAGCGTGAAGGCCAGCATCCAGCCGGAGATGACGGCGGGCAGGATGAGCGGCAGGGTGACCTTGAAGAAGGTCTTGACCGGAGGGCAACCGAGGTCCTGGGCTGCTTCTTCGAGGCTCGTGTCGAAGGTCAGCAGGCGCGACTGCACGACGATCGCTACGTAACACATGGTGAAGGTGGTGTGCGCGATGACGACGGTCATCAGACCTCGATCGACACCGATCGCCACGAAGAGCAGCAGCAGCGACAGGCCTGTGATGACTTCGGGCATGACAAGCGGGGCATAGACCATGCCTGAAAACAGCAAACGTCCCTTGAAGCGCGTGTAGCGGACGAGCGTGAGGGCCGCGAGGGTTCCGAGAACGGTGCCCAGCGTCGCACTGAGCAGGCCGACCTGTAGCGTGACCCAGGCGGCGCTCATGAGCCCGTCGTTGCGCCACATTTCGCCATACCATTTCAGCGAAAAGCCGCCCCAGACCGTGACCAGTTTCGACTCGTTGAAGGAGTAGACGACCAGGATCAGGATCGGGATGTAGAGGAAGGCGAAACCGAGTGTCAGGATCGTCGCGTCGAATTTTCCGGGTTTCATCGGTCCGCCCTCACACTTTCTGCTGCTGGTTCTGGAAGATGGCAATGGGCACGACCAGAATGAGGAGCAGAAGGACGGCAACGGCGGAGGCGAGCGGCCAGTCGCGATTGCCGAAGAACTCGGTCCACAGCGTCTTGCCGATCATCAGCGTATCGGCACCACCAAGCAGATCGGGGATGACGAATTCGCCCGTGATCGGGATGAAGCAGATCATCGAGCCGGCGATGACACCCGGGATGGACAGCGGGAAAGTGATCTTCCAGAAGGCTTTCCAGGGCGGGCAGCCGAGATCGCTCGCGGCTTCCAGCAGCGTGCCGTCCATTTTTTCGAGTGCGGAATAGAGCGGCAGCACCATGAAGGGCAGATAGGAATAGACGATGCCGATGAAGACGGCGATCTCGGTGCGGTAGATCTGGACCTGGTTAGCTTCATCCATCAGGCCGAGCGACTGGAGAAGCACGGTGAGCAGACCCTCGGGCTTCAGGATGCCGATCCAGGCATAGACGCGGATCAGGAACGAGGTCCAGAAAGGCAGGATGACCAGCATGACCAGGGTCGGCCGGATGGACACGGGCGCACGCGCCATGGCCAACGCCATCGGGTAGCCTATGAGCAGCAACAGGAAGGTGGAAATCAGTGCGATGCGCAGCGACGACACATAGGCGTTGAAATAGAGCGAGTCTTCCGTGAGGAAGACATAGTTCTCGAAATCCAGCTGGCTGATGAAATCGCCGATCGCTGCGAAACCTTCCAGCACCGGCGTATAGGGCGGCATGGCGATCGCCGTGTCGGACAGCGAGATTTTCACGATGATCAGGAAGGGGGTCAGGAAGAAGAGCACCATCCATAGAAAGGGGATGATGACCACCAGCCATTTTGCTGACCCGGATTTGGCGGCGACGACGCTATCGGCCATGGGGCGCCCTCCTCAGCGTGTCAGGACAAGGCCGGCATCGGCCGGCCAGGAGAGCCAGACCATGTCGCCGAAGGTGATGGGGCGGTCGACAAGACGCGAGACATTGGCTTGGGCGGCCCGGAACATGCGGCCATCATCCAGGCGGACGATGAAGACCGAGAAGTCGCCGAGATAACCGATGTCCCAGACCTCCCCATGGAGCATGTTGGCGGTTGATGTCTCGGGCTGGGTGGACGAGATCCGCACCTTTTCCGGCCGGACGGCGAAGGCAACACCGTCGCCCTGTGCCGCGTCGCAGGCCTGCTCGACGGTGATCTTGACGCCGTCGCTGTCGATGCGCACCAGTTCCGCGGCACCTTCGCCTTCCTTGGATTCGACCTTGGCTTCGAGAATGTTGATGTCGCCGATGAAATCCGCGACATAGCGCGAATTCGGCGCCTCGTAGATCTCGGCCGGTGTGGCCACTTGGACGAGGATGCCCTTGTCCATGACCGCGATGCGATCGGATACGGTCATCGCCTCTTCCTGGTCGTGTGTGACGATCAGGAAGGTCAGGCCGAGCTTGGTCTGGATGTCCATCAGTTCGAACTGGGTTTCCTCGCGCAGTTTCCGGTCCAGTGCGCCCAGCGGCTCGTCGAGGAGCAGGACCTTGGGACGCTTGGCAAGCGAACGGGCGAGTGCGACGCGCTGGCGCTGGCCGCCGGAGAGCTGGTTGGGCTTGCGATTGGCGAACTGGTCGAGCTTCACCAGCTTCAGCATTTCCTGCACACGCGCCTCGATCTCGCCCTTCGGCAGATTGTCCTGCTCAAGACCGAAAGCGATGTTCTTCTCGACCGACATATGCGGGAAGAGCGCATAGGACTGGAACATCATGTTGGTGGGGCGCTTGTAGGGTGGCACACCGGAGAGATCCTGGCCCTGAAGAAGGATGCGGCCCGAAGTCGGGTCCTCGAAGCCGGCCAGCATGCGCATCAGCGTGGTCTTGCCGCAGCCTGACGGTCCGAGCAGCGAGAAGAACTCGCGCTCATAGATATCCAGCGTCAGGTTGTCGACCGCGATGAAATCACCGAAGCGTTTGGTGACGTTTTCGAAGCGGATGAAAGGAACGGCATCCGCTTCGGTCCAAGGAGAGAATTTGCGCTTAACAGGCCCCAGTGTCTTCGCCATTACCCGATCCCAGCCGTTCTTATTGTTACCCCGAGCATGATGAAAACGCCGGGCGCTTGGGGCGCCCGGCGTTTTTGTGTCTGGTTAGCTACCGGTCTTGATCGTCGTCCAGACCCGGTTCAACACACGTTGTTCGCGTGGCCCGTAGGGCGAGATGGTGAAGAGCTTGGACATGACGTCTTCCGGCGGATAGACGGCCGGATTGTCCTTGACCTCGGCATCCAAGAGTTCCTGGGAGGCCAGATTGCCATTGGCATACTGGACATAGTTGGAGGCCTTGGCGATCATATCGGGCCGCATCAGGAAGTTGATGAACTCATGCGCCTCGGCGACGTTCTTGGCATCCGCAGGGATCGCCATGTTGTCGAACCACATGTAGGTGCCTTCCTTCGGGATCACGTAATTGATCTCGACGCCGTTCTTGGCTTCCTCGGCGCGGGCCTTTGCCTGCAGGATATCGCCCGACCAGCCGATCGTCACGCAGACGTCGCCATTGGCGAGATCGTCAATATAGGCCGACGAGTTGAAGGTGCGGACCGACGAGCGGATCTTCTGATAGACCTCGCCGCCAGCTTCCAGGTCGGCGGTCTCCTTGCTGTCGGGATCCTTGCCGATATAGTTCATGGCGATGGCAAAGGTTTCATCCGATGCATCGAGGATGTTGATCCCGCAGCTCTTCAGCTTTTCGGCATTCTCAGCTTTGAAGATCGAATCCCAGCTGTCAACGACGAAGTCCGCGCCGAGCGCTTCCTTGACCTTGGCGACGTTGTAGCCGATGCCCGTCGTGCCCCACATGTAGTTGACGGCATATTCATTGCCGGGATCGTATTTCGCCAGACGCTCCGACACCATCGGCCAGAGGTTCGACATGTTGGTCAGCTTGGACTTGTCGAGCTTCTGGAAGACGCCGGCCTGGATCTGGCGAGCAAGGAAAGGCGCCGTCGGCACTACGACGTCGTAACCCGAGCCACCGGCCAGCAGCTTGGTTTCAAGCAGTTCATTGGAGTCGAAGACGTCGTAGACGACCTTGATGCCGGTTTCCTTGGTAAAATCCGCGAGAACCGACTCGTCGATATAGTCCGACCAGTTGTAGACATTGACGACGCGCTCCTGCGCCTGGACAGCCGATGCGATGAAGATCGTCGCCAGTGCTACCGACGCCGTACGGATGAAATGAGCCTTCATTTTTTCTCCTGTTCCAGCCTTGGGGAGCGAGGAGCCCCCGATGCCATTCCTGTTATTTTTTAAGAGACTAGAAAGGATTTGGACGGGCGACAAGCGAAATTCTTCGCAGTCGCGAATGCTTTATCGGGTTACTTCGTTTCATTGGAAATCGAAGGCGGAGAGGCCCGTTACCATCTCGTCGAGCCCGAGCGGGCGGGTCAGCGGGGGCTCTGCACGGGCCAGACAACCGGAGCGCTCGCAGAGGCGACAGGCCGGACCGATGGCGGTCGGCGGGACCGAACGGTCGGGAAGCGCTGCCGCATAGGCGACCTCGTCCCGGCTCGATGCATCGCAGCCGACGAGGAGCGCCGTCCTGCGAACGCGTTCACCAAAACTGGCCTGCGGCCCCTCCAGCGTTCGCGACAGGGTGAGGAAGGCGCTGCCATCCGGCATTTCGACCTGCTCGACCAGGACTTGGCCCGGCTGGGAGAAAGCCGCATGGACATTCAGCTTGGGACAGCCGCCACCGAACCGGGCCTGGGGAAAGCCCGTCGCGCCGGCCCGGCGGAAGCGGTTTCCGGCGTTGTCGATCTCCATCATGAAAAACGGCACGCCTGTTGCGCCTGGGCGCTGCAGCATGGTCAGCCGGTTGGCCGCCTGCTCGTAGGAGACATTGAAGCGGGCGCGCAGCACGTCGATGTCATAGCGGGCGCGGATGGCAGCCGAGAGAAAGGCGCCGTACGGCATCATCAGGGCATGCGCGGTGTAGCGCGCGAGCTCGAAGCGGGCGATGCGGCGCGCTTCGCCCGAGGAGAGTTCGAGTGCCTCCAGTTCCGCCTGCACATTTTCGCCAAGAGCAAGCAGGACGACCTCCATCGCCACCTCACGCATCTGGTCGAAGGGTGACAGGCGCTCGGAGAGGAAGAGGCGCATGGAATGGCGGTCATAGCGTCGGCGCAGCGAGGGCATGGTCTGCACGGGCAAGGCACGGACCACGATCCCATGCGTCGAGCGCAGCCAGGCCTTGAGGGCGACGGCGAGGTCATCTCCCGGAGACAGGCCGAGGCCGGTATGAAAGTTTTCGGCCGCCTCGTCGAGCCGGGCGAAATAGTTCGGCCGGCGCTCGAAGACTTCGCGGACTTCGTCGATCGGCAGTCGGGCACCGGAGAGCGACGTCTCGTGCCCCTCTCGCGCCAGGAGATCCGCGAGATCCGAGAGCCGTGCGGCCTGCTCGCGGTAAGCCCTGTAGAGCTTGATGATGCCGCTCGCGGCATTGGGAGCAGCCTCGGCCACCTCGATCAGCTCCTGGTCGCCCGGGAGTTCGCCCGACAAGAGCGGATCGGCAAATACTTCGCGCAACTGACTCGTCGAGCCGCCCGCCTCACCCTGGAGCTCGTCCAGATCGACCTTGTAGACGGAAGCGAGCTTCAGCAGCAGCTGAACTGTCAGCGGGCGCTGATTGCGCTCGATCAGATTGAGGTAGGAGGGAGAAATTTCAAGCGCCTCGGCCATGGCCGTCTGGGTCAGGCCAAGGCCATTGCGAATGCGGCGGACACGAGGGCCTGCGAAGATCTTGCGCTCTGCCATTTTACAGCTCCTTTACAAGATTTCCGCCTGCAGCCTTCAATGGTCGTTGACTACCTTTACAAATTTACACGTCTCTTCTGTCAAAGACAAGACAGCCTAACCTCTTTCATATCTTTGTTTTATCGAATTTTCTGGCCGTATTTTGCAGTGCGATGTAAATCTAGTCACATCAAAACGGCCAAGCCAACGCGTAGAACTTCACTTGGCCATCGACTCGCAGTGACAGGGAGACACGTCATGACTGAATTTTACAATCTCGTTCCAAATGCCCCCAAGGGCCGCTATGACGGTATCGATCGCCCCTACACTGCAGCGGACGTGCAGCGCCTGCGCGGCTCGGTCGAGATCAAGTATACGCTTGCCGAAATGGGTGCGAACCGCCTGTGGCAGTTGATCAACGAGGAGCCCTTCATCAACGCGCTCGGTGCGCTATCCGGCAATCAGGCTATGCAGATGGTCCGCGCGGGTCTCAAGGCAATCTACCTCTCCGGCTGGCAGGTTGCGGCCGACGCCAACACCGCCTCGTCCATGTATCCGGACCAGTCGCTTTATCCGGCGAATGCAGCCCCGGAACTCGCCAAGCGGATCAACAAGACGCTGCAGCGTGCCGACCAGATCGAAACCCAGGAGGGCAAAGGCCTTTCGGTCGACACCTGGTTCGCGCCAATCGTCGCCGACGCGGAAGCCGGTTTCGGTGGGCCGCTCAATGCCTTTGAGATCATGAAGGCCTTCATCGAAGCGGGTGCTGCGGGCGTTCACTTCGAGGACCAGCTGGCGTCTGAAAAGAAGTGCGGCCATCTCGGTGGCAAGGTTCTGATCCCGACCCAGGCCCACATCCGCAACCTGACGGCAGCCCGTCTTGCCGCCGACATCATGGGTGTGCCGACGCTGATCGTTGCCCGTACCGATGCGGAAGCTGCCAAGCTTCTGACTTCCGACATCGACGAGCGCGACCAGCCATTCGTCGATTATGATGCCGGCCGCACGGCAGAAGGCTTCTACCAGGTCAAGAACGGCATCGAGCCGTGCATTGCGCGTGCGATCGCTTATGCCCCCTACTGCGACATGATCTGGATGGAGACCGGCAAGCCCGACCTCGAACAGGCCCGCAAGTTTGCGGAAGCCGTGCACAAGGTCCATCCGGGCAAGAAGCTCGCCTACAACTGCTCGCCTTCCTTCAACTGGAAGAAGCATCTCGACGACGCGACGATCGCGAAGTTCCAGAAGGAGCTCGGCGCGATGGGCTACAAGTTCCAGTTCATCACGCTCGCCGGCTTCCACCAGCTGAACTACGGGATGTTCGAACTGGCACGCGGCTACAAGGATCGCCAGATGGCCGCCTATTCGGAGCTGCAGGAGGCGGAATTCGCCGCCGAGGTCAACGGTTACACCGCGACCAAGCACCAGCGCGAAGTCGGCACCGGTTACTTCGACGCCGTATCGCTCGCCATCACCGCCGGCCAGTCCTCGACGACCGCGATGAAGGAATCGACCGAAACCGAGCAGTTCCGCCCGGCGGCGGAGTGACCTGAGCGATAGCCCCTCACCCTACCCTCTCCCCGCAAGCGGGGAGAGGGAGCCTTGAAACCGACGCCTCCGTAGTGCGCCTTCTCCCCGCTTGCGGGGAGAAGGTGGCGGCAGCCGGATGAGGGGCCGAGCTTCACAAGATCAACAGTTCAAAAACCCCTGACACCAAGAGGAGAAATGCCATGACACCCCAGACCCGAGTCAAGGAACGCGCCGAAGAACAGTCCTCGGCCATGAGCACCGATCAGCAGGCGATGATCCGCATGCTGGCCAACGACCTGCACCGGCTCAACCATTCGATCATGAAGGCTGTCGATGCCGGCGTCTCGGTCGAACTCGTTCGCTCCGCCCGCCACCATGGCGGCGACGGAAACTGGGGTGATCTGCTGATCCCGGTCATTGTGACCCAAGGCAACCATCAGGCGGCCTGAGCCACAACCACGTCCCCCGTCCGGCCCCTGACCTCCGGACCGGTTCCCGCACGACGATCGCCTCCGGCAGGAGACCAGATCGCCGTGCGGGTTTTTCTGCATTCCGGACGTGTCAGTTGCGGGTGCTTGGCCGTTTGCCGGCCAATACATCCCGATGGGACTTGAGAAGTTTCTCAAGTCGGTTCGCGACCAGCCGAATGTCGGATCTGTGGCGATCGTCGTTGTTCATCACGATCCACTGCCGGTGGCGCAGCTCGGCTATGTCCTCGCCGACCCGTTCCAGCGTCGGATCGAGATCCCCGACAAAACAGGGCAGCACACCAAGCCCTGCCCCGGCACGGACCATATCCCGCAGCGACCTTGGCCGGTTGACGGTGGCCACAATCCGCTCGGAGGCATTCTGCCGCGGCCAGCGAAGATAGGCGGAGACTGCATTTTCATCATCGATGGCAATCCAGGGTTCCGGGCCGATCCAGTTCCTGTTGCGCGCCCGATAGGCGGCATAGGCGACCTCCCCCGCTGGTATCGCCGCGAGGTTAGGCTCCTCCGGCTCGAAAGCACGTAGGCCGATGTCGTTCTCCCGATGCGACAGACGTGATCGTTGTTCTGCCACATGGAGATCGATGCGGAACTCGTCGCGCGGCGTACGGATCAGTGCCATATTCTGGCAGAGCAGCCAGGCGATCCAGGTTCCGAGACTGATCCGCACGAGGGATTGTCCGGCCTTGCCGCGGCGCCATTCTTCCACCCGTTTGCTGCCGGCTTCCAGTTCGATCAGGTGCTCCAGCAACTGGCTACCATCGCCGGTGAGACGATAGCCGGTCTGACTGCGCAGGAAGAGTTCGCGGCCGAGCGCCTGCTCGAGTTCGACCATGCGGCGCCCGAGCGTCGCGGCGCTGAGGCCGGTTATTTCGGCGGCTGCGGTCAAGCCGCCCTGACGGGCGACCGCGAGAAAAAGCTGATAGGCGTCCCAAGCTATATCTTTCATGAATGAAGGGTATAGCACATTCTTGGCTGTTCATACATCCATATTCGGAGGATAGAAGGGAAGACGGCATCAATCTCAGGAGATCCGTCATGCAGGAAACTTATGCTGCCCTCGCCATCATCGCGCTTCAAAAAAGGGTCGGGAAACCTGACCAGCTATCCGAGGACGAGTTCTACGCCCAGTTCAGCGAAGCGCCGTGGCAGCGATTGGCGCGTTTTAGCCGTGCTCTTCTCGATCGGACAGGGTCGAGAAAGCCGATCGCACCGACCGTGACGGCCGATCACTACGATTGCCGCCTTGCAAAAGCGTAACACGAAAAAGCCCGGCGCTATGCGCCGGGCTTCTCATCTTGCAGGTCATTGGGTTCAGGCAGCGCGGCCCATGGGACGCTGACGATCCGCCTCGATCCTGAACTGCTGCAGAAGATCCCGCAACTGGTCCGTCTGGGCCGAAAGATCCTGGGTGGCGGCTGTCGCCTCCTCCACCATGGCGGCATTCTGCTGCGTCATCTGGTCCATGCGGCCGACGGCGCCGTTGACCTCGTGCAGGGCACCCGACTGCTCGCGACTGGTCTCGGCGATCATCTCGATATGTTCGCTGATCGTGGCGATCTGGCCGCCGATGCGCGACAGCACCGTGCCCGTCTGCTGGACATGGGTGGAGCCGCTGGCCACTTCTGCCGCAGAGCGGTTGATGAGGGCCTTGATCTCCTTTGCGGCATTGGCTGACCGCTGGGCGAGTTCGCGAACTTCCTGCGCCACCACAGCAAAACCCTTGCCGGCTTCACCGGCGCGGGCCGCCTCGACCCCGGCATTGAGTGCCAGGAGGTTGGTCTGGAAGGCGATCTCGTCGATGACGCCGATGATGTTGGAGATCTGGCGCGAGGCATCCTCGATGCGACCCATGGCCGAGATCGCACTACCGACGACGACGGCGGATTCGTCGGCATTTTTCTTGGCTTCGCGGACGACGCCATTGACCGTTTCGGCGCGCTCCGAGGACGAACGGACGGCTGCCGTGATTTCGTCGACGGCAGCGGCCGTCTCTTCGAGCGAGGCGGCCTGCTGTTCTGTGCGTCGGGCGAGATCGAGGGCGGACTGGGCCATCTGGCGGCCATTGTTCTGGATCTGATCGACGTTGCCGGAGATCTGATGCATCGTGTCGCGCAGGCGCGACAGCGACAGGTTGAAGTCGTTGCGCAGCTGTTCCAGACGGCCATGGAAGCGGCCTTCGATCTCGAAGGAGATATCGCCATTGGCGAGACGCTCCAGCGCCTGGGCGAGCTTGCCGACCGCGTGTTCGATCTGTTGGTCGAGTGCCTGCTTTTCCTCGTCATTGCGGCGGCGTTCGGCTTCAGCGTCCAACTGCTCGCGCTGGCGCTCGGATTCGATTTCGAGTTTGCTGCGGGCATTCGTCTTGAAGACGGCGAGTGCACGGGCCATGGCACCGATTTCGTCGCCGCGCTTGTCGCCGACGATGCCGGCTTCGAGATCTCCTTCGGCCAAGCGCTGCATCGAGGAGGTGATGCGCGCGATCGGGCGCTGGAGGGTGACGACGAGGGCGATGCCGCCGATGACGGCCAGAAGCACGCCGGCAATCGTGGTGCCGATCGAGAGGCGGTTCGCCTCCTGACGTTCGGTGCCGGCAACGTCCTTCTGCAAGTCGGCAAAGGAGGTCAGCGACGCCCAGATGGAATCCATGGTGCGGCTGGCTTCGGCAAAGCTCGTACTGCGATCGGCGCTTGCCTTCACCAGTGCTTCGGTGTCAGCGGTCAGGGCTGCCAGAAGCGGCGTGACGGCCCCTGTCAGGCTGTCGTAGAAGGCCTTGTCTGAAATGCTGCCGCCGAGCACGGCGAGATTGTCGCCGATCAGCTTGATCTGGCGCAGGATCGGTTCGCGGGTCTTGGCGTCCTTCACGTTGAGGAAGGTCGCCGTCATGATGCGCAGGTCGTACACGTCGGCGACCAGCGTGCGGCTGCCGACCAGGATGTCGGCGGCCTGCACCGCGCCGGTCTCAACGGCGGCGAACTTCTGCACGGAGTCGCTGTATTTGGTGGCGGCGCCCGCAGCCAGGATTTCCTGGAAGCCCCGGAAGCGCGAGACGACCGACCCCACGGCGCGTCCGTTCTCAAGGCTCAAGTCGCCGGTTGCAACCAGTTTCTTCAGTTCATTGATCGATGCGAGGAACGTCTTGCCCATGTCCTTGTTTTCAGCCGGCAGGGCATTGGCGATCTTGCGCTGGGTCTTCACGAGCTCAGGGAGTTGCTTCTGCAGATAGGGGAACTGCTCCTCCGGCAATCCCGCCGCGAAATATCCCCTGGTGACTTCGGACAGATGCTTGGCGCCGGCCGAGAGACGCTCGGCCTCCTTCAAAACGCCCTTGGCGTCGTTTTCGCCGCCGAGCACGGCACGCTGCAGTTTCTGGGCTTCATCGGCGACCCGGATCTGCTGCGCCATCAGGCCTTTCAGATGTTCCTGGATGGAGGCGTCCAGAGCGACTTCAGATTGGTAAAGCTGCCAGAGGACATCGATCTTTTCATTGACCGCGCCTGTGCCTGCAATCGCCTCGTCGAGGAAGTTGCGGCCCGTGCCATCGGCGCCGATCTCGGACAGGTTCTGGTTGAGCGTCGCCTGTTGCGTCGACAATTCGCCGACGACCGCGCTGCGTGTCTCCTCCGATGTTTCGTCGAGGAAGCGGGTCATGGCGGCGTTGACGTTCCGAAAGCCGTTCAGCGACCGCATCGTGCCATTGGAGATTTCCATTCGCTGCTGGAGGAGGCCCGAGGCATAGAGGCCGATGAGACCGACCGCAGTAATCGACAGGACGAATGGAAGCACGAAGGCCATCACCTTGGTCGAAATCGAAAACCGCGACAGAATATGATCGATCAACATTGTCCCTCCAAAAGAAGGCAGGGCATTGCTGCTCCCGCCTCATAAAAAACTCGACAGCTGCGACTATTGCCTTCGCCGTCTACACTCCACTCCGGGAACAAGAGTTGCAGTAAAAGTCTCAAGACCGAGTTAAAGGGCGCCACGGGTGTGCGGACGCGGGGCAGGCTCGGAAAGTCGGGGAGAAAAAGTGCCGCGGTAAGGCGAGATCGCAAGGCGCCGCGATGAGCGAGCGGAAGGCAGGCGGATCAGGCGCCTGCCACAGTCCCAGGCGTCAGGAGGCTGGGATCAACCGAGGAGACCGATCGCAATGGCGGCAAGCGCGCTGGCGGCATAGAGGCAGACGACGCTCAGATGGCGAAGGCGGGCGCGCTCTTCGTCACTGGCACGAGTGACGGCAATGGCGATGGCACGGGGCTTGCGGGTCTCACGGTTCATGGGGCGCGGTCCTTGATGCGGCCAGGGAAGGTCATGCCCTTGCGGGCAGCGCCGGCCAGACCTCATGTCGCGACATCACAGGATGTCGCACCGGCATTCGGGCAGGATGACCGACGCATGTTAACAAGTCCTGAATTACGGGTGAAAGCTTGTCCGAAACGGACGCTTCTTCAGAGGTTTTCGCCCGCGGCATGTCCGGAGGCCCAAGCCCACTGGAAATTGTAGCCGCCGAGCCAACCGGTGACGTCGACGCATTCGCCGATGAAGAAGAGCCCCGGCACTGTCTTGGCCTGCATGCTGCGGCTGTCGAGAGCATCGGTGTCTACGCCACCGAGCGTGACTTCGGCCGTGCGATATCCTTCCGAACCCGCAGGCTTGATCGACCAGCGGCGGATACGCTCGGCAAGCTGCGCCAGCGCCTTGTCGGGCATGTCGGCGAGCGGCCGCTCCAGCTTGGCGGTCTCAGCGAGATATTGGGCGAGGCGCTTGGGCATATGTTGGGCTAGCACCGTCTGCACCTGCTGGCGGCCGTTTTCGCGTTTCGCCGCCTTGAGGTGCTCGAGGAAATCGACCCCTGGCTCCAGCGAGAGCGAGATCTCGTCGCCTTCGCGCCAATAACTCGATATCTGCAGGATCGAGGGGCCGGATAAGCCTCGGTGGGTGAAGAGAAGCGCCTCCTGGAAGCGGGTCTTGCCACAGGTGACATCTGCATCGACGGCGACGCCTGAGAGTTCCGACAGTTCGCCCAGGAGATTGGGATCGAGCGTGAGCGGGACGAGTGCCGGCCGGGTGTCGGTCACGGGCAGGCCGAACTGTTCGGCGACACGATAGGCGAAGCCGGTCGCCCCCATTTTGGGAATCGACTTGCCGCCGCAGGCGATTACCAGGCTTGCCGCGATGATAGGGCCTTCGCTCGTCGCCAGCCGGAAACCATCGGGGCTTTTTTCAACTTCGGAGATCTCGCAGGAGAGCTTCAGATCGACATGGACCGCGCGCATCTCCTCCAGCAGCATGCGGATGATGTCCTTGGCGCTGTCGTCGCAGAACAGCTGGCCGAGCGTCTTTTCGTGCCAGGCGATCTTGTGGCGGTTGACCATGGCGATGAAATCGGAAGGCGTGTAGCGGGCGAGCGCCGACTTGGCGAAATGCGGATTCTGCGAGAGATAGTTCTTCGGACCGGCATGGATATTGGTGAAGTTGCAGCGTCCGCCGCCGGAGATGCGGATCTTTTCACCTGGGGCCTTGGCATGGTCGAGCACGATGACGGAACGGCCGCGCCGACCGGCCGTGAAGGCCGCCATCATGCCGGCGGCACCGGCTCCGATGATGGCGACGTCATACTTCCTGGCCATGATGCTGCTCCCGGGGATCTGCCGTCTGTCTCGACAAACTTATGATCAAAGTCAACGCGTCCCCCTCGCCAAAGGCCAAAGTCTGGCTATGATGGCCCTCATTAACAACCAACCGGTGAGACATGCCCGCGAAGAAATCCATGATGAGATCCCAGAACGCTCCTTCCAAAAAGGCGGTGATCCCGCCGGATCCCGGATCGAAGCGCGGCGTCTCGAACTGGAAGGAAGCCGCGACCTGGCTCAGGGCCCGCGGCATCGAAGACATCGAATGCATCACGCCCGACCTTGCCGGCGTTGCGCGCGGCAAGATGATGCCGTCTTCGAAGTTCACGTCGAATACGTCGCTGGCGCTTCCCTCGGCACTCTATCGGCACACCATCTCGGGCGAATATCCAGACGAAACGGCGAATTTCCGCTACGAGCCGCGCGACAGCGACCTGAAGCTCTTGCCGGATCTTTCGACGCTCTCTGTCGTGCCCTGGGAAACCGACCCGACGGCACAGGTGATCTGTGACATCGTCGATGTCGATGGTGAGAACGTTTCCTATACGCCGCGCAACGTTCTGAAAAACGTGCTGCGCCTTTATGACGAGAAAGGCTGGAAGCCGGTCGTCGCGCCGGAAATCGAGTTCTATCTAGTCGCGATGAACGACGATCCGGACTATCCGCTGCATCCGCCGAAGGGCCGCTCCGGCCGCTCTATTCTCGGCGGACAAGGCTATTCGATCGCTGCCATCAACGAGTTCGACGAGCTGATCGACGACATCTACCACTTCTCGGAGAAGCAGGGGTTGGAGATCGACACCCTGATCCACGAGGAAGGTCCGGCTCAGCTCGAAATCAACCTGCGCCACGGCAATCCGATCGAGCTTGCCGACCAGGTGTTCATGTTCAAGCGCACGATCCGCGAGGCGGCGCTGAAGCACGGGATCTACGCGACCTTCATGGCCAAGCCCATGCAGGGCCAGCCGGGCTCGGCAATGCACATCCACCAATCGGTGGTCGACGCGAAGACGGGCAAGAACATCTTCTCCAATCCTGACGGATCGGCCTCGCCCGAGTTCTTCCACTTCATCGGCGGCATGCAGAAATATGTGCCGAGTTCGCTCGTTATGCTGGCGCCTTACGTCAATTCCTATCGGCGACTGACGCCCGACATGGCAGCTCCCGTCAACAACGCCTGGGGATACGACAACCGCACGACGGCCTTCCGCGTTCCGGTGTCCGATGCCGCGGCACGACGCGTCGAAAACCGGCTGCCGAGCTCGGATGCCAATCCCTATCTCGCGCTCGCGGCTTCGCTCGCCTGCGGTTATCTCGGCATCATGAAGGAAATCGAGCCGACGGCTGCTGCTGAAGGATCTGCCAACGAAGGGTCCGTGGATCTTCCACGCGGCCTTCTTGAGGCGGTCGCCCTGCTCGAGGGTGAGGCCGACTTCAACGAGGTGTTCGGTGCGGAATTCGTCGGTCTCTATGCCGGCGTGAAGCGGGGCGAGTTCGAGACCTTCATGCAGGTGATCAGCCCGTGGGAACGCGAATTCCTCCTGCTCAACGTGTGAGGGAGCCGACCCCATGACATGGCAGAGCCCAATCGCGCCGGGAATTTCCTGGTATCAGGCAAGTGTCGGCGAGCGGCCGGAATATCCGGCCCTCGACGGCTCCACCTCGGCAGACGTCGCCATCATTGGCGGCGGCTTTACCGGCCTGCAGGCCGCCTTCAACCTCGCTCGCCTCGGCGTGTCGGTGGTGCTGATCGAGGGCGGCCGCTTCGGTGACGGCGCCTCGGGGCGCAATGGCGGTCAGCTCGGCACCGGCCAGCGCGCATCTCCGGCGGAACTGGAGACGGAGCTCGGCTTCGAGCGATCGAAGGCGCTGTTCGAGATGGCGGAGAATGCCAAGCGTTACCTTCTGGACTTCGCCGAACAGCACGGCATCGACATCGACTATCTTCCGGGTCAGATGAATGTCTCCCACAAGCGTGGTGGGGAAGAGGAATATCGGCACGAGGCCGAGATCATGGCGGTGCGCTACGGCTATCCGCATGTGTCCTTCATGGACCGGGAGGAAACGCATGACCGTGTGGGGTCGACGCGTTATCACTTCGGTGTCCGCGACACCGGCACCGGACACATCCACCCGCTGAAGCTGCTGGTTGGTCTTGCACGGGTCGCAGCGGCGTCCGGCGCCAGGATCCACGAGATGACGCCGGCAAGCGCCATTCGCCAGGCGGGTGGCAAGACTGTCATCGACACACCGAAGGGAACGATCACCGCCGATCGCGTACTGATCGCGACCAATGCCTATATCGGCAATCTGGAGCCGGTGACGGCGGCACATGTGATGCCGATCCGGTCTTTCATCGGGGCAACCGCGCCGCTGGACCGCTTTCCGCAGGTGCTCCGCGGATCCGAAGCCGTGGCGGACAGCCGTTTCGTGGTGCGCTACTTCCGCAAGAGCCGCGACGGCAGACTGCTGTTCGGCGGGCGCGAAGCCTATACGGCCGACAGTCCGCGCGACATTTCCAGCCATATCCGCCGGCAGATCGCGGAGATCTACCCGGATCTGAAGAACATCGAGATTACCCACGGATGGGGTGGATCAGTCGGGATCACGCTGCCGCGCAAACCCTTTGCAAGGGATGTCTTGCCGGGTGTCACCTCGCTTGCCGGCTATTCCGGTCATGGCGTGATGCTCTCCAACTATTCCGGCAAGATGTATGCAGACATGGTGGCCGGCAATGCCCGGGAACTCGACCTGCTCAAGGAGTTGAAGATCCCGCCCTTCCCCGGTGTGGCAAGGCTGCGCAAACCCTTGCTGTTCCTGGCCCTGACCTGGTATGCGCTGCGCGACCGCTTCTGAAAACCGCACCTCATTCGAAAGGGATGAGAGGCCCTTGCCTCTTCGCTGCTCGGTGTGTTCCATTGTCGCAGGACACGCATTGTTCATCCTTGCCGCGACATGGAAAGACAAAATCCGCCCCGTCGGGGTGGCTTTTTTAAATCGATTAGATTAGAACCTGTCCAACGAATTTGCCGAACGAGAGATGCCGCATGAGCAGCCAGATCATCCCCGTTGAACCCTTTGACTATGTCGTCTTCGGCGGCACCGGCGACCTGGCCGAGCGGAAACTTCTGCCGGCCCTGTTCCATCGCCAGCTCGCCGGTCAGTTGACGGAACCGACCCGTATCATTGGTGCCTCGCGCACGGCGATGACACATGAGGAATACCGCAAGTTCACGCTCGATGCGCTGCACGAGCACCTGAAGGCCGAGGAGCTGGATGAGACCGAAGTCGCGAAGTTCCTGGAGCGCATCTACTACATTTCCGTCGACGCCAAGTCCGACCAGGGCTGGGAAGATCTGAAGAAGCTGCTCGACCAGGGGAAGGACATCGTGCGGGCCTTCTATCTGGCCGTCTCGCCGTCGATCTTCGGCGATATCGCCGACAAGATCCGCGACCACAAGCTGATCACCAAGTCGACCCGTATCGTCGTCGAAAAGCCCATCGGCCGAGACCTCGCTTCCGCACAAGCGCTCAACGACACGATCGGCAAGGTGTTCAAGGAAGAGCAGATCTTCCGCATCGATCACTATCTCGGCAAGGAGACGGTGCAGAACCTGATGGCGCTGCGCTTTGCCAACGCGCTCTACGAGCCGCTATGGAACTCCGCCCATATCGATCACGTGCAGATCACGGTCGCCGAGTCGGTCGGTCTCGAAGGTCGCGTCACCTATTACGACAAGGCCGGCGCGCTGCGCGACATGGTGCAGAACCATATCCTGCAGTTGCTCTGCCTCGTGGCCATGGAAGCCCCCTCCTCGCTGGATGCCGAGGCCGTGCGTGACGAAAAGCTCAAGGTGCTACGCTCGCTGAAGCCGATCACGCCTGCCAATGTCGAGAAGCAGACGGTTCGCGGCCAGTACCGCGCCGGCGCCTCCGCCGGCGGCGCGGTCAACGGCTATCAGGAAGAACTGGGTGCTGTTTCCGACACGGAAACTTTCGTCGCGATCAAGGCGGAGATCAACAACTGGCGCTGGGCGGGCGTGCCGTTCTATCTGCGCACCGGCAAGCGTCTCGCGACCCGCATGTCCGAGATCGTCATCACCTTCAAGCCGATTCCGCACTCGATCTTCGGCGAAAATGCAGGACGCATCGAGGCGAACAAGCTGGTCATCCGTCTGCAGCCGGACGAGGGTGTGAAGCAATGGCTGATGATCAAGGATCCAGGTCCGGGCGGCATGCGCCTGCGCCATGTCTCGCTCGACATGAGTTTTGCCCAGGCCTTCGATGTGCGCAATCCGGACGCTTACGAACGCCTGCTGATGGACGTCATCCGCTCGAACCAGACGCTGTTCATGCGCCGCGACGAAGTCGAGGCAGCGTGGAAATGGTGCGATCCGATCCTAAAATCGTGGGAAGAAATCGGCCAAAAGGCACAGGGCTATACGTCCGGCACCTGGGGTCCAAGCCAGGCCATCGCGCTGATCGAGCGGGACGGCCGTACCTGGCACGAAATCGACTGAGGCCGGGATCTATGGCGCATCAGATGAAGACATTCGAGAACGGGACCGCTCTTGCGGCCGGTCTCGCCGATGCCGTGGCTTCGGCGCTCTCCGCGGCGATTGCAAAGAACGGTGAGGCAACACTCGCCGTCTCCGGCGGCTCGACGCCGAAAGCGTTTTTCGAGGCCCTGTCGACGCGGGCGCTCGATTGGGCCAAGGTAAAGGTCACCCTAGTCGACGAGCGCTTCGTGCCGGAAGACAATCCGCGCTCGAACCATCTGCTGGTGAAGACGCATCTCCTGAAGATTGAGGCGGCGGTAGCGAAGTTCGTGCCGCTGTATCGCCCGGAAGCGACGATCGAGGATGCGGCGAAGACCGCGTCCGGGATCGTGCCGGGGATGAGCAAACCCTTCGACGTGGCGATCCTCGGCATGGGAACGGACGGGCATACCGCCTCCTTCTTCCCCGGCGGCGATCACCTCGCTGCAGCGCTCGATCTTTCGCTGCCACGCCGCGTCATGACAATGGAAGCACCGGGAGCGGGCGAGGCACGCCTCACCCTCTCCTTCTCGGCGCTTCACGATGCCGGCCTTCTCGTGGTTCACATCGAGGGTGCCGAAAAGAAATCCGTGCTGGAGAAGGCACTTGCCGGCACCGACGAGCAGGACATGCCGATCCGGGCCGTTCTCGAACGGGCCCAGACCACGCCTGAGATCTACTGGGCGCCCTGAGGGAGAGCCCTCGCCTGCCGGAGTCTTTCGGCAGTGCGCATAGGACGAGTTTCATGGCCGAGGAGGCCTTTGCGCGATCTGCGCCTCAGCGCCCGCGCCAGATGAGGAGCCATTCCGATGAGTGCAGACAGCCGTATCGAAGCCATCACAAAGCGGATCGTCGAGCGATCGAAGCCGACCCGCGAGGTCTATCTCGACCGCACCCGGCGGGCGATTACAAAGGGCGTGCACCGCTCGACATTGTCTTGCGGCAATCTCGCCCACGGCTTTGCCGTCTGTTCGCCCAAGGACAAGGATGCGCTTGCCGGCGACGTGGTTCCGAACCTCGGCATCATCACCGCCTATAACGACATGCTCTCGGCCCACCAGCCCTTCGAGACCTATCCGGCGCTGATCCGGCACGCGGCTTCCGAAGTGGGCGGCGTAGCGCAGGTCGCAGGCGGGGTCCCGGCCATGTGTGACGGCGTGACCCAGGGACAGCCGGGCATGGAGCTTTCACTTTTCTCGCGCGATGCGATCGCCATGTCGGCGGCGATCGGCCTGTCGCACAACATGTTCGACAGCTCCGTCTATCTCGGCGTCTGCGACAAGATCGTGCCGGGGCTGATGATCGCTGCCCTCACCTTCGGCCACTTACCCGCCGTCTTCGTTCCGGCCGGGCCGATGACCACAGGGCTGCCGAACGATGAGAAGTCGCGCATTCGTCAGCTTTATGCCGAAGGCAAGGTCGGCCGCGCCGAACTGCTGGAAGCCGAATCGAAGTCCTATCACGGCCCCGGCACCTGCACATTCTACGGCACGGCGAATTCCAACCAGATGCTCATGGAGATAATGGGCTTCCATCTGCCCGGCGCATCCTTCATCAATCCCGGCACGCCGTTGCGTGACGCGCTGACTAAGGAAGCGACCAAGCGTGCACTCGCGATCACAGCACTCGGCAACGAATTCACGCCCGCCGGCGAGATGATCGACGAACGCTCTATCGTCAACGGCGTGGTCGGCCTGCACGCAACCGGCGGCTCGACCAACCACACGATCCACCTGATTGCCATGGCGCGCGCCGGTGGCATCCAGCTCACCTGGCAGGACATTTCGGAACTCTCCGACATCGTGCCGCTGCTTGCCCGCGTCTATCCGAACGGACTTGCCGACGTGAACCACTTCCACGCGGCCGGCGGCATGGGCTTCCTGATCAAGCAGCTGCTCAAGGCCGGTTACGTGCATGACGACGTGCGTACCGTCTATGGCCAGGGGCTTGCCGCCTACACGATCGATCCGAAGCTCGCCGATGACGGCACCGTGCATCGCGAGCCGGCATCGGAAGTGAGCGCAGATCCGAAGGTGCTGACCACGATCGACAAGCCGTTCCAGGCCAATGGCGGCCTGAAGATGCTGACCGGCAATCTTGGCAAGGCGGTCATCAAGATCTCCGCCGTCAAGCCGGAACGTCATGTCGTCGAGGCGCCGGCGATCGTCTTCAACGACCAGCAGGAACTGCAGGACGCCTTCAAGGCCGGCAAGCTGGAAAAGGACTTCATCGCCGTCGTCCGTTTCCAGGGCCCGAAGGCCAACGGCATGCCGGAACTGCATCGGCTGACGCCGCCGCTCGGCGTTCTGCAGGACCGCGGCTTCAAGGTGGCTCTCGTCACCGACGGGCGCATGTCGGGCGCATCGGGCAAGATCCCGGCGGCGATCCACCTGACGCCGGAGGCCGTCGACGGCGGCGCGATCGCAAAGATAAAGAACGGTGACATGGTGCGGCTCGATGCGATTGCCGGCACGCTCGAAGTACTGGTCGATGCGGCAGAGTTCGACGCGCGACCGCTTGCCACGGCCAATCTCGACGACAACGAGTTCGGCATGGGGCGTGAACTGTTCGCCAGCTTCCGCCGTATCGCCGGGCCGGCAGACCAAGGCGCCAGCGTCCTTTTCTGAGTTTCCAATCACACACCGATGAAAGGGCCGCGGTCACACGCGGCCCTTTCTGCGTTTGAAGGTCATACGACTTTCGTCGCGCTCTCCCGCTGACTGCACACTTTAACGAATTCGAAACTGCTAATTTTGTATACCTTGATACAGAAACGTACGCGATATCAACAAGTTATACAAATCGCCGATCCTGCACACGCTTTATCGCCCTTTGTCTACTTTTGGGATGCGCAACCCGGTTCTGGAACAGGATTTGGCCAAAGGACCAAGGCACAATGTTTGGATTTAACAGCAAAGATCGCGCACAGCTTGAATCGCTCGAAGTCATCACTGCCAACATCATGATCGCGGACGACAAACTCAACATCCGCTACATGAACACCGCCACAAAGGAATTGCTGAAGGAAGCGGAGAGTGACCTCAAGAAGGAACTCCCCCGCTTCGAGTTCGACAAACTGATCGGCAGCAACATCGACATCTTTCACAAGAATCCCAGCCACCAGCGCAACATGCTGGCCAGCCTGAAGAACCAGCACAAGGCGACCATCTGGGTCGGGCACCGTGCCTTCGACCTGATCGTGACGCCGCTGAAGAACGGAGCCAAGACGACGGGCTTCGTCGTCGAATGGGCCAATGCAAAGGCCCGGCTGCAAAATCTCGATTTCCAGTACCAGATGGAAGCCATCAGCCGCGTGCAGGGGATCATCGAGTTCACGCCCGAGGGTGAGATCGTCACTGCGAACCAGAACTTCCTCGACACTCTCGGGTACCGGATGGATGAGATCAAGGGCAAGAACCATAGTCTGCTGGTCGATCCCGACTATGCACGGTCACCCGACTATGTCGAATTCTGGAAGAACCTGCGCGCCGGAAAGTATCAGGTGTCCGAATTCACCCGCTACGGCAAGGGCGGCAGGAAGATCGTCATCAATGCCTCCTACAACCCGATCCTCGATGATCGTGGCCGTGTCACCAAAGTGGTCAAGTTCGCGACCGACGTGACCGAGCGCGTGCATGCGGTGGATACCATTGGCGACGCATTGGGGCGCATGGCCCATGGCGATGTCAGCTTCACCCTCGACAGGCCATTCGCCCCGGATTTCGAGGCGCTCCGGACCAATATGAACGAAGCCGTGACGCAGCTCGCCACCACGCTCGGTGCCGTTGCAACGTCGACGGATCAGATTGACAGCGGCAGCCGCGAGATCAGCTCGAGTGCCGAGGATCTGTCTAAACGTACCGAACAGCAGGCAGCATCGCTCGAAGAGACGGCGGCGGCACTCGACCAGATCACCGTCAACGTCAACAACGCATCCAAGCGCGCCGAGGAGGCCCGCCACGCGACGCAAGCCGCCGACACGAGTGCGACCCGCTCCGGCCAGATCGTGGCCGAGGCGGTCGGTGCCATGGCGCGTATCGAGCAATCGTCGAACCAGATCTCCAACATCATCGGCGTGATCGACGAAATCGCGTTCCAGACGAACCTGCTGGCTCTCAACGCCGGTGTCGAAGCGGCACGCGCCGGTGAAGCCGGCAAGGGTTTCGCAGTTGTGGCCCAGGAGGTGCGCGAACTGGCGCAGCGTTCGGCCCAGGCCGCGAAGGAGATCAAGGAGCTGATCCGCAACTCGTCCGAAGAGGTCAAGAACGGCGTCAAGCTGGTCAGCGAGACCGGCGAAGCGCTGAAGATGATCCAGGACAACATCATTGCGGTCAACGATCACATGCAGGCGATTGCCAGCTCCGCCCGCGAGCAGGCGACGGGTCTTTCCGAGGTCAACTCGGCCGTCAACCAGATGGACCAAGTGACACAGCAGAACGCGGCCATGGTGGAGGAATCGAACGCCGCAAGTGCGACGCTTGCAACCGAAACGCAGCGCCTGCGCCAGTTCATCTCCCGGTTCACGCTCGGCCGACACTACACCGGCCAGGGCGGGGCCGCACCGCGCAGCGTTGCTGCGCCGACACAGGTATCCGGTCAGAGGCGATCACCCGCACGTCCGGTGGTCGTTCATGGCAATGCGGCGCTCAAGGAGGACTGGCAGGAATTCTGAGAAACGCCCAGCTCCATGCATCGGCCCGGCGCAAGCCGGGCCTTTTGCTGTCAGGGACGTGGTGCCTTGGCAAAACCCTTGCCAATGATCGGTCCGGTCGGCTTGCCCGTGGGCGAACCGCCGAGCGGCTCCACGGTAATCTCATAGAGCTGCTCTTCCGCCGGTCCCGGCAGATCCGGGCCTGACACGGTCGCCGTTTCCCAGCCATCGAGAACGCCGAGCGAAACCGGGCCGGTGTCGGCCGACGGCAGCGTCCAGAGCTGCAGCGAGCGATCTTCCGCCACCGCCAGATCGATGAGCGGAACGACCTTGGCCGTGTCGTTGCCGAAGTCCTCGATCATCACCACCGGCTCTCCTTCTGAATTCATCAGGATCGCCACGACCTGTGGTTCCAGCCTCGTCATGGCGGTGTAGGCAAGGGCCGCTACGAGCAGGGCCGAAGCGGCCACGGCGGAGACGGCGATGCCGCGCCAGCGCGCCAGCCTGTTGTCGTTTGCAGCGGCAGGCTTAGGCTTTGCGTCTACCCGTTTCTCCTGGGCCCCGAGGCTGGCCTCGATGCGCGACCAGAGATCTGCCGAGACGGTGACAGTCGGCCCGACGAGGTCGAGCTCGAGAAACCGGTCGCGCGCTTCGCCGACGGCTCTCGCAAGAGCCTGATCGGTCTCCATCTCCGCTTCCATGACGCGTCGATCATCTTCGTCCATCAATCCGAGGACATAGGCATCGGCGCGTTCGGCTGTGTTCTGCCAAGTGCTCATGCCATGCACTCCCTGAGGGCCGAGAGAGAGCGGCGGATCCAGGCCTTGGCCGTGCCGAGCGGCAGCTTCAGGCGCCCGGCGATTTCGCCATGGCTGTAGCCGGAGACATAGGCCATGAGCACCGTCTTGCGGCGCAGGCCGTCCAGCCGTGCCAGACAGGTGCGAAGGCGGCTTGCCGTGTCGAGCTGGTCGAAGAGGTCATGATAGAGCGCATCGGCGCCCTCATCCTGCAGTCGCTCAATGCTCTCTGCGTCTGCGAGATCCTCTCGCCCGCCGTTGCGCAGCGCATTCAGCGACCGCGAGCGGACAACAGAGAAGATCCATCCGCGCGCCGAACCCCGGGAGGGATCGTATTGCCACGCCTTGTTCCAGATCTGCAGAAAGGCTTCCTGGACGATTTCTTCCGCCAGATCGTGGCGCCGCAGGATCCTCTCGGCCACGGTAACCATGCGAACCGCTTCGCTGCGATAAATCGTGGCGAGGCCGGCGCGATCTCCCGCAGCACAGGCTCTCAGCGCCGCACCGAGCTCGTCTTCGTCATTCCCCATCCCGCGTCCTTCCAATGTGCTCTGCGGAAAGTAGGCATTGCTGAAGATTTGGCAACCGGGCACAGGCGTTCCGGCGGATTGGACGCTTCTCGTCATCACCATATCCATCACTGTCTCCTTCATCTCCTCGACACGCGAGACCGGGGCTCCGGATGCAGCATGAAAAAAATTCTTTGCAGGCTGCATCCAATCGGCCGTCGCCACGTGTCTTGGTTTCAGGAGGCACCAGACGGGTGTCGCCGCACCATTCAGACGGGAGAAGTTTTCATGACCAGCATCCGTATCCTCAGCCTTGCTGCCGCAACCGCACTCACAGCCTTCGGCGCACAGGCCGCCCAGGTCGTCGGCCTTGCAGGCGACAAGACCCTCGTGATGTTCGACACGGGCAATCCGGCCGTTTCCAAGAGCATGGACGTGACCGGTGTCGACCGGCTCGTGGGCATCGACTATCGCCCGGGCAACAAGACCATCGTCGGCGTGACTGCAGACAATGCCATCGTGACGATCGATCCGGAAACGGGTGCCGCCACTGAACTCGCCAAGATGGACAAGCCGCTGACGATCGGCGATGCGCCCGTCATCGTGAACTTCAACCCCGCAGCCGACCGCCTGCGCTACATGACCGGCACGACCAACCACCGCGTCAACCCGGATACCGGTGAAGTCACCGTCGATGGCAGCCTTGCCTTCGAAGAGGGCGACATGCACAAGGGCGAAACCCCGAACACTGTCGCGGCTGCCTACACCAACTCCGTCGGCAAGCCTGAAAAGACAGCGATGTACAACATCGATGCCACGATCGGCGCGCTGATCCAGCAGACCAAGCCAAATGACGGCACGCTGAAGGCGATCGGCAAGCTCGGCATCGAAGGCAGCCCGAAGACTTACGCCTTCGACATCGAAGCTGGCGCTGACGGTGCCAATACGGCGTGGCTGGTGGCGGACAGCGCGCTTTACACGGTCAATCTGGAAACGGGCGCTGCGACCAAGGCCGGCGATATCTCGGGTGCGCCTGCCGCAATCAAGTCGATCACGGTGGTTCCGGCCATGTAAGTGCATTGCCCGCGACCGAAAGGTCACTGGCATCGGCCCTCTCCCTCCTATCGGGGGAGAGGGCATTTCGCCGTGTCAGGCGCGGATGAAGGCGAGGACGTCGGCGTTGAACTTGTCCGCCTCGGTCTGGGCCAGACCATGCGATCCGCCAGCATAAACCTTCAGGACAGATCCCTTGACCAATCTCGCAGCCTTTTCAGCGGTGGCAGCGATCGGCACAATCTGGTCGTCGTCGCCATGGATGATCAGCGTCGGCCTGTCGATCGCCTTCAGGTCGTCGGTGTAGTCAACTTCCGAAAATTCCCGGATGCAATCAAACTGACCCTTGATGCCGCCTGCCAGGCCCTGAAGACGGAAGCTCTCGCGGAAGCCCTGGTTCTCTTCGACGCCGTCGCGATTGAAGCCGTAGAAGGGGATCGTCAGGTCATAGAAGAACTGCGAACGATTTCCGGCCGTTCCCGCACGAATGCCGTCGAAGACCGACATCGGCACGCCTTCCGGATTGTCTGCGGTCTGCAGCATCAAGGGCGGAACAGCGCCGACGAGCACGACCTTAGCGACCCGGGCAGTGCCGTGGCGGCCGATGTAGTGGGCGACTTCGCCACCGCCCGTGGAATGGCCGATCATGATCAGGTTGTTGAGATCGAGATGCTCGATCAGTTCCGCCAGATCATCCGCATAGCGATCCATGTTGTTCCCATCCCAGGGCTGGTCGGAACGACCATGGCCACGGCGATCATGGGCGATGACGCGGAAACCCTGCTGGCCGAAATGCAGCATCTGGGCGTCCCAGGCGTCCGAGGACAGAGGCCAGCCGTGGGAGAAGAGGATCGGTTGCCCTTCCGGGTTTCCCCAATCCTTGTAGAAAAGTGCGGTACCGTCCGTCGTCTTGAATGTGCTCATGATCGTCTCTCCATCTGCCGCATGCGGGGTGCTGCGGTCGCTATCCCGTCTGAATTTTCATTGTGCGCAATTTGCTTGTGCGCAATCTTTATCGCAGGGACTGGGCAAATAATCAATTGTGCACAATCTATATTGGGTTCACGTTCCCGTGAACGCTCGAATTCTCAAGCAAAAAGAAAACCCCCGCCAAGGGAGCGGGGGTTCAGTGGATGAGCGAGATTTGTGGCTGCTTCAGAGCATGGCCATGTATTTCGGCAGTTCCCGCATGCTCGGCACGACGATCAATGTGTGCACATTCCCGCGCTTGAAGGCGTTCAGGAAGCGATTGTAGTCTTCGAACACCACGCAGCCAGAACTGTCGCCGCGACGGCGGAGCAGATAGGTATGGGTGAGGAAGCCATCGCGATTGTACATCTTCGAATCGCCGACCGGGTTCATGCGGATCGCCTCGATGCCATGGAACCGGGCTTCGCGCATGCGCAGCTTGTAGACGTTGGGCGGGGTCGGCCCATAATTCTTCACATGCACGAACTTCGGATTGTCGCGCATATGGCCGCGGCCGGAATGGGCTTTCAGCTTTTCGCCATTCGGCATGTGCACGACGGAATCCTCGATCACATAGACGGCAATCCGGCTTCCGGGACCGGGCAGACCTTTCTTGCGGCTGAAGATGCCCCCTGCCCCGTCATCCGTGGTTACGGGATTGTCGGGCTTGGCATAGGCCAGCATGTTGAGCAGCGTCTTCTTCGGCTTTTCCGGCGCGCGTGTGGTGGCCGGGGCCTCGGGAGCCGGCACGCGCTCCACGCGCGGATTTGCCACGGATTTCACCTGGGGCTTGGCGCTCGGAACCGGACCGTCGTCAGGAAGCCCGCCGTGGTCCTCCCCCGCCGGTTCGGAGAGAAGTTCCTCGAAGGGCTCTTCGCGCGGATCGGCCGTCGCCATCATCTCGGGTGCCGACGGAACGGCGGCATAGCCGAGTGCGGCAGGCGTCGCGGCCGTGGCTTCAGGAGAAATCGAGGCGGTCATGACAGGATCGACATCGTCGATGCCGCTGCGGCGCTCGTGGGCTGCGGTCGCGAGTGCCGCCTGCTGCCGGCCAGCTTCGGCCTGCAGGAGAGCATCGCGCAGAACGGCGAGGGCCTGCGGCCCTGTCACGCTTTCCACGCGGGCGAGCAGCAGACGATCCGACTTGTCTACCTCCGCCAGCCGCATGGCGGCCGGCAGCATCAAAAGACCGAGATGGTCGGATGCTGCGATCGCCTCGGCGAAGCGGTTGTGCATTGCCTCGAGAGCGGCGAGGTTCGAGCTCTTCGCCTGCATCGGCTGCGTAACGAACGGCTTGACCAGGGCGAGATCCGGCTTCGGCAGGCTGTGGCCGGCCATGGTCGGAACCTCGATGGTGGAAGACGAGAGGCCCTTGAAAACGGCAAGGCTGGCAGTGCCCCAGAAGAGGCAGGCCAAGCCGATGCCCAAGACCGTCGGCAGACTGGAGCCGCGCTTTTTCTTGCGCGACTTCATCGTTTGTACGGCGACGCCATTGCCGCCGGTGACCTTACGGGTCGAGGACGCCATGTTACTGAACTCGCTTACCAAGAACTCTGGGAGCCGGCCGCCTAGCAGTGAAAACCGACTTTACTGGGACAGGGTGCGGCGATGCCGTCCTGTCGACTGCCCTAAAGAATGAAGAAGTTTGGTAACCAAGAGGTTTACGCCGGGCGGATTCTGTCACATTCCGAACGCCCGGCGTGAAATAGTTTCAGACGTGACGGGTTAACCCGCCGTCGACCTTCAGGTTCTGGCCCGTGATGTAGGCCGCCCCATCGGAGGCGAGGAAGGCGATGGTGGCGGCGATTTCCTCGCTGGTGCCGTAGCGCTTCATCGGCACGCCGTCGCGCCGCTCCTCGGTTGCGGGCAGGCTGTCGATCCAGCCGGGCAGGACATTGTTCATCCGGATATTCTCGCCGGCATAGGTGTCGGCGAAGATCTTGGTGAAGGAGGCGAGCCCTGCGCGGAAGACGGCAGAAGTGGGGAACATGGACGACGGCTCGAAGGCCCAGGCCGTGGAGATGTTGATGATCGCGCCGGACTTTTGGCGCTGCATGATCGGGGTGACGAGGCGGGTCGGGCGAATGACGTTGAGCAGGTAGACATCCATGCCCGTCGCCCATTGCTCGTCGGTGATCTCGAGGATCTGCGCACGCGGGCCATGGCCGGCACTATTGACCAGCACGTCGACGCGGCCATAGCGTTTCATCGTGCCATCGACGAGGCGTGCGAGGTCTTCCGGCGACTGGTTCGAACCAGTCATGCCATAGCCGCCGAGTTCGGCCGCGAGCGCTTCCCCCTTGCCGGAAGACGACAGGATGGCGACCCTGAAGCCGTCTGCCGCCAAGCGCCGCGCTGCCGCAGCGCCCATGCCGCTTCCTCCTGCCGTGACGATGGCAACCTTTTCACTGGACATAGTCGTTCTCCCTCTGATGTGTCGGGAAGATCGAAGGTCCTGATACCGATGTCCAGTCAGAAATGCTGAAGGCCGGTGCAGCTTTCGCCACCGGCCTTCCGAAACTTTACAAGCGACGATTACCAGCTGCGAACGTCGAGCACGCGATCCTTGTGTGCCGGATGGGTCGAGAAGACGAAGATGCGGTCCAGCTCCTTCTGCGTCAGCAGACGCAGGAAGCGGATCTCGGCCGTATTGTTGGCGAAGGTCTTCATCAGCACCGCGCCGACCTTGGAGATTCGGGCGTCCGGGATGTCGAGGTAGAATTGCTTGGGCAGGTTGACCTGAGTGACCAGCGCGACCACCGCCCCGCTCAGCGAAATACGGATGACGTCGCAGCGTCGTGCCGCCATGTGCGACATGCCGTTCTCGGTATATTCGAGCCGCCCGGCATTCATCGTGTCCTCCATGCGATACCGGTTTTCCCGGTCATACATGAAGGATTCCTCCTTTTTCAGGAAATGAGACCCGCCACCAGCCGTCCTCATCGTTTCTGCCCTCGTCTTTTGTCCGTTGTTATGGAGAAAAGCTAGCAGCCACAACTTAACAGTCGGTATTGGCGGAAGGGTCATTCCTGGCCGCAAAAAAGCCCTGTTATCAGTAAGGATAACAGGGCCTTAAGTGTCTGTTTGCTGGACTGCGCTCAACGGCGATAGGTCTGTCCCGCTGCGTCGAAAAGGTGCAGCTTGGTCTTGTCTGCGGAGAAGCGCAGAACCGCCCCCTTCTTCACGTCGACAATTCCGGGAAGCTTGACCACGATCGGCACTTCCTCCACGGGCCCCGTGACATAGAGAAGCGTAACCTCACCCAGCGCCTCGACGATCTCGACGGTGCCTTCGAAGAGGAAGCTGTCTCCAGTCGCGATGGACAGATCTTCCGGACGAACGCCGAAGCTCGCGGTCTTGCCCTGCTCAGAGGCAGCAGTCGCAACATCGACGGTAACTTCCGAACCGTCCTTGAGCTTGATCTTCGTCGCTTCGCCCGTTCCCGTGAGGACCACAGGCATAATGTTCATGGCGGGCGAACCGATGAACTGGGCGACGAAAAGATTGGCCGGACGCTCGTAGAGTTCCAGCGGTGGGCCGACCTGTTCGATACGGCCTGCCGAGAGCACGACGATGCGGTCTGCCAGCGTCATCGCCTCGACCTGATCATGCGTGACGTAGATCATCGTGGTATCGGCCATCTGCTCGTTGAGCTTGGCGATCTCGATGCGGGTCGCGACGCGCAGGGCCGCATCGAGGTTGGACAAGGGCTCGTCGAAAAGGAAGACCTTGGGGTCGCGGCAGATGGCGCGACCGATGGCAACACGCTGGCGCTGGCCACCGGAGAGCGCCTTCGGCAGGCGATCCAGATAGGTGTCGAGCTGCAGGATGCTGGCCGCCGAGCGGACACGGCGATCAATCTCTTCCTTGCTTTCGCCGGCGATGCGCATGCCGAAGGCCATGTTGTCATAGACCGTCATGTGCGGGTAGAGCGCGTAGGACTGGAAGACCATGGCGATGCCGCGCTTCGACGGCGGCACGTCGTTGACGAGCTGGCCATCGATATACATCTCTCCGCTGGTGATATCTTCGAGGCCGGCGATCATGCGCAGCAGCGTGGACTTGCCGCAGCCAGACGGGCCGACGAAGACCACGAACTCGCCTTCCTTGATCTCCAGATCGATGCCGTGCAGAACCTTGACCTGCCCGTAGGCCTTGCGGATGTCTTTCAGAACCAGACCCGTCATGCTTTCCTCCCCTGTCAGGCGTGACGCGCGAAATAGGCGCCCCAAGCCGGCAACTCTACTTTGTTTTCGTTGACTGCACCGGTGAATCCATGGCCTTCGAGCACGATCCACTCGCCTGTCGGCAAGGCGATCGTGGCTTCGTCTGCTCGCATGTTGAAGATGCAGAGCAGTTTCTCGTTGCCGAAGGCGCGGGTATAGACAAGCTGGTCGTCGCCAGCCTCGTGGAATGTTATATCGCCCTTGGCGAAAGCCGGATGCTGGCGGCGGAAGGTCAGGAATCGGCGATAGTGCTCGAGCACCGAGTCCGGCTTGCCCGCCTGCGTGTTCACTGAGCGCAGGACATGTTCCACCGGGATGGGTAGCCAGGTCTTGGCGGCCGTCGAAAAGCCTGCCTGGGCTGCATGGTCATCCCAGACCATGGGCGTGCGGCAGCCGTCGCGGCCCTTGAATTCCGGCCAGAACTGGATGCCGTAGGGATCCTGCAGATCTTCAAAAGCGATATCGGCTTCGGTCAGGGCAAGTTCCTCGCCCTGATAGATGCAGACAGAGCCGCGCTGGGTGAGCAGCAGGGCGGATGTCATCTTGGCATAGGATTCGCGGTCGAGCACATTCGCGCCCCAGCGGGTCACATGTCGAACCACGTCGTGGTTGGAGAAGGCCCAGCAGGCCCAGCCTTCCGGCGCGGCAGCGGCAAAGGCGTTTTGCGTGTTGCGGACGATCTCGGGCGTCAGCGGTTCCGGCGCCAGGAATTCGAAGGCGTAGCACATCTGCATCTTGTCGTTGCCGGACGTGTATTCGCCGACAATCTCGAGACCGCGCTGGCTGTCGCCGACTTCGCCGACGGCCGCAATCGCCGGATATTCGTCCAGAACCGCGCGGAAGCGCTTGAGGAAGGCGATGTTTTCCGGACGGTTCTTGTCGTAGATGTGTTCCTGGAAATTGTAAGGATTGACCGCTGGCGCCGTCGAGGCGTTGCGGCGTTCCGGGGCGAGCGCCGGGTTGTCGCGCAGTTCCTTGTCGTGGAAATAGAAGTTGATCGTGTCGAGGCGGAAGCCGTCGACGCCACGATCGAGCCAAAAGCGCGTGGCGGCGAGCAGCGCGTCCTGAACTTCCGGATTGTGCAGGTTCATGTCCGGCTGCGAGGTCAGGAAGTTGTGCATGTAGTACTGCATGCGGGTCGGATCCCACTGCCAGGCGGAACCACCGAAGATCGACAGCCAGTTGTTCGGCGGCGTGCCATCAGGCTTGGAATCGGCCCAGACATACCAGTCCGCCTTCTCGTTGACGCGGCTCGACCGGCTCTCGACGAACCAGGGATGCTGGTCCGACGAGTGCGACATGACGAGGTCGATCATGACGCGAATACTGAGGCGATGCGCCTCGGCGATCAGGCCATCGAAATCCGTCAGCGAGCCGAACATCGGGTCGACATCGACATAGTTCGAGACGTCGTAACCGAAGTCCTTCATCGGCGAAGTGAAGAAGGGCGAGATCCAGATCGCATCTGCGCCGAGGTCGGCGATGTGGCCGAGACGAGCCGTGATGCCTTTCAGGTCACCGATGCCGTCGGCGTTGGAGTCCTGGTAGGAGCGCGGGTAGATCTGATAGATCACCGCGCCGCGCCACCAGTCCTTGTCGGCCACCAGCGTCGATTGCGTCGTGGAACTCATTCTCAATCCTCATGCATGTCAGTTGTCGATGTCGCCGCTCAACCGCCCTTGACCGAACCTGCCAGCAGACCTCGAACGAGATAGCGCTGCAGCCCGAAGAAGACGAGAAGCGGGACGATGATGGTGATGAAGGCGGATGCCGTCAGGATTTCCCAATTGCCGCCACGCGAGCCGAGCAGGTTCACGAGGCGTCCGGTCAGCACGAGCTCGTTGTCGCCCGTGCCGAGGAAGACCATGGCGACCAGCAGGTCGTTCCAGGTCCAGAGGAACTGGAAGATCGCGAAGGACGCGAGCGCCGGATAGGAAAGCGGCAGAACGATCTTGGTGAAGATCTCGAAATCGGAGGCGCCATCGACGCGCGCCGATTCCATGATCTCGCGCGGCAGGCCGGCGATGTAGTTGCGCAGCAGGTAGATCGCGAGCGGCAGACCGAAGCCCACGTGGGCGAGCCAGATACCGACATAGCCCTTGGCCGGTACGCCGAAGAAGGCGCCGACGCCGTTGTACATCTTCAACAGCGGGATGAGCGACATCTGCAGCGGCACCACGAGCAGGCCGACGATGACGGCGAGCAGCAGCGCCTTGCCCGGAAATTTCATCCAGGCGAGCGCATAGGCGGCAAAAGCCGCGACCAGGATCGGGATGATGGTCGAGGGAATGGCAACGGTCAGCGAATTGAGGAAGGACTTGCCGAGACCTTCGGCGGTCAGAACGGTCTCGTAGTTTTCCAACGTAAAGCGCGGCGGAACCGAGGCGGTGAAGAAGATGCGATCGCCGCGCGTGCCTTCGAAGGCGGTCGCGGATTCCAGGCGGAAGTCACCGTTTTCCTGGATCGTCAGCTTGCTGCCGTCGTTGCGCTCGATGGTCTCGCCCGGCTCGTATTCGGCAGGGCTGTTGATATTCGTGCCGAAGGCCGAGACGTTGCCCGGATCTCCCTCGAAGACGTTTCCGGAGATCACGTAGACGCCATTTTCCTGAACCTGCTCGCTCGGGGGCGGTGCGCGGTAGATGGCGTTTTGGCTGGACGTCGCGAGTGCCGTCCACCAGCCGGAGGCGACGATCTGGTCCTTGTCGCGCAGGGACGAGATCAAGAGGCCGGCCGTGGGCAGCGTCCAGAGGACAACGAGGAAGAGGACCGTCAGGTTAACGACGATCGTCAGCGGAGAGAGTTTTCTCGTGACCATCTCAGTGTCCTTCCATTTCCCGACGGGCATTGCGGATGTTCCAGATCATGATCGGTATGACCATGACCATGATGACGACGGCGATCGCGGCACCCTTGCCGAAGTCGCCACCGCCGCGGAACATCCAATCGAACATCAGGTTCGCCAGAACCTGGCTCTGCCACTGACCATTGGTCATGGCGAGAACGATGTCGAACACCTTGAGGACGAGGATGGTGATGGTGGTCCAGACGACGGCAATCGTCGTCCAGATCTGCGGCACCTTGATCTTGATGAAGATCTGCCAGGGATTGGCACCGTCGATGACGGCGGCCTCGATGGTCTCCTCGGGGATGCCGCGCAGGGCCGCCGAAAGGAGGACCATGGCGAAACCCGTCTGGATCCAGATCAGGATCACCATCAGGAAGATGTTGTTCCAGAAGGGGAGAGAGATCCAGATCTGCGGCTCACCGCCGAAGGCCATGACGATGGCGTTCAGGATGCCGATCTGCTCGGAGCCGGCATCACGGTAGTCATAGACGAATTTCCAGATGACGGAGGCGCCGACGAAGGAGATCGCCATCGGCATGAAGATCAAGGATTTCGCGATATTGCCCCACCAGATGCGATCGGTGAGGGCCGCGATGATCAGGCCGAAGAAGGTGGAACCGGCGGGCACCACGATCAGCCAGAGGACGTTGTTGGAGATCGACTGGCGGAATTCCGCGTCGTTCAGCATCCAGCGATAATTCGCGAGCCCGACGTAATTCTCACCCGCGCGATCCATGAAGGAATAGGCGATCGACGAGAAGAGCGGATAGACCAGATAGATCGTCAGCGAGACGAGCGCCGGCCCGAGAAACAGCCATGGGCGTATGAGAGCAGCCCGGCGCAGGTTGGCCGAAGCCTTGGTCGTATCAGCGATGCGCGATGGAAAGATGCGATCCAGCAGCAGGTTCGAGCCGTAAAAATAACCGATGGCTGCCGCGACGCCGACGACGATCGTCAGCAATGCAAAGAGTAACTGTTCCAAGATGTCCCCTCCCTGTCGATCACTCCGCGTCGCCCAAAGGCGCCCGGGGCATTTGTTCTTGTGTATCGACGACCGGGCCACATCTCAAAGACGCGGCCCGGCGAATTGCGGTCGGTTCCGGGCTTACTTCAGCCCGTCCCACGCCTTCTGGATGTCGGCTGCGACATCCGCTGCGGCCTTACCACCGGAGTAATCAACCATACCGGTCCAGAATGCGCCAGCGCCGATCTTGCCCGGCATCAGGTCGGAACCGTCAAAGCGGAAGGTGGTCGCATTCAGCAGAATGTCACCCTGCTTTGCCATCGGGGCGTTGGCATAGGTTTCCTTGTTGGCGCCCTTGAACGGCGTCAGGAAGCTCGACTGCGCCATCCAGAGTTCGTGCGCGATCGGGGTCTTCAGGAACTCGATGAACGCGCGGGCAGCCGGGCTGTCCTTGGCGATCATGGCGAGCGTGCCGGCACCGAGAACCGGGTTGCCGAGGTCGGCCTTGGAGGCATAAGGCGGCATGTAGAAGAAGTCTGCGTCTTCACCGACCACGGTGCCTTCCGGGAAGAAGGACGGGATGAACGAAGCCTGGTGATGCAGGTAGCACTTCGGCGGCGCGCCGAAGAGACCCTTCGGGCTGTCGCGGAAGTCGGTGGAAGCAACGGCCTTGGAGCCGCCATCCACGAACTTGTCGTTGCGGGCGAAGAAACCGAACTCATCGATCGCGGCGACGACGGCCGGATCGTTGAACTTGACTTCGTTGGTGACCCACTTGTCGTAGACATCGGCCGGCTGTGTGCGCAGCATCATGTCTTCGACCCAGTCGGTCGCCGGCCAGCCGGTCGCACCGCCGGAGCCGAGGCCGATGCACCAGGGCGTGCCGCCGTCGGCGACGATCTTTTCGGTCAGAGCCTTCAGCTCTTCCATGGTCTTCGGGACTTCGTAGCCGGCGTCCTCGAAGTTCTCGGGCACGTACCAGACCAGCGACTTCACGTCGATCTTGTAGGGGAAAGCGTAGAGGGCGGCGTTGCCGTCCTGACCCTTGTAGGTGGACAGGTCCACCCAGGACTGGCCAGCCGAGTAGTTCTCGAGCAGCCAGGACTTTGTTTCGTCACCCAGCGGCGTGAGCTGCCCCTTGGAGGCGAGGTCGGCGATCAGGCCAGGCTGCGGCAGAATCGCGACGTTCGGCGGGCTGCCCGCCTGCGTGTCGATGACGATCTGCTGTTCGTAGTTTTCAGAGGACGAATACTGGACGTCGACGCCGGTTGCGTTTTCGAAATAGGCGAGAATGCTTTCGAAGAGAATCTGGTCTTCGCCGCGCCAGGGGCCGAAGATGGTCATCGACTGACCGTTCAGGCTGCTGTTCGCGGCCTTGAATTCCTCGAAGCTGGCCCAGTTAAACTTGGCATCTTCACCCGGAGCAAATTTGAGTTCCTGCGCGGCAACGGTGCCGGCCAAGAGCGCGGCAGCCGCCACGGTCATCAAAAACGTTTTCTTCATGTGATATACCTCCCATCACATCGGACGGCCAAACGTCCTTGGTCAGCGCATTTTCCTCAAAGCGCTTTGGCCCCTATTTCATCACATTGGGTTCCATCGCGAGTCAAGGATATTTTCCGCAGTTGCCGCAAATAGACGCACAAGGCTAATCATCCTGATGCAAATGCCTTATCGGCACTCAGATTTCTCTTGTCGCAAGGCCAGCCTGTGCGCCATATTCGAAGCGCTTTGGCCGTAAGCGGAGGAGGTTTGCGGCCAGGTGAGGAGAGGAAATCCGCAGTGAACCTGAAAGAACTGTCCCAGATGCTCGGGCTGTCGCAGACGACGATCAGCCGCGCACTCAACGGCTATCCCGAGGTCAACGAGGATACGCGCCAACGGGTCTTGAAGGCCGCAAAGGAAACCGGATATCGCCCGAACCGCGCTGCCCAGAGGCTCGCGACAGGCAAGGCTGGCTCGATCGGGCTGATCATGCCCATTTCTCCAGACCACAGTTCGGACATGCATTTCGCCGAATTCCAGAGTGGTCTCGCCGAGGCATCGATCGTCCAGGATTTCCATTTCGTCATCATGCCGTCCCGGGCCGAAGACGAGGCGCAGGCGATCCGCTGGCTGGTGGCGAGCGGGAGTGTCGACGGCTATTACCTCGCCTATATCCGCGAGAACGACCCGCGGATCGCGATGGCTCAGTCGCTCTCCCTGCCCTTCATCGTGCATGGGCGCTCCTTCGGGCGAAACCTCGACTATCCCTACCTCGACGTCGACAATGAAGGCGCCTTCTACGACGCCACCCGCTTTCTGCTGCAGCTCGGCCACAAGCGGATGGCACTTCTGAATGGGCCGGCCGAGCTGGATTTCGCCCACCGGCGCCGGCTCGGAACCGAAAGGGCACTGGCCGAGAAGGGATTCCTCCTCGACCCACGCCACGTGCGGCATAGCTTCATGGGGGACGAACAGGGCTATCGCGGGATGAAGGAAATCCTGGCTGGTCCGGACCGGCCAACCGCCGTTCTGTGTGCCAGTACCGTTCTGGCGCTCGGCGCCGTCAGGGCGATGAACGAGTATGGGCTGAAACTCGGCACCGATATTTCGCTGATTGCGCATGACGACGAGTTGCCGCTGCTGAAGCCAGAGAATTTCTCGACGCCGCTCACCACCACGCGTTCATCGCTGCGCGCGGCGGGAAAGCGGGTCGGCGAACGCCTGATCGCGATGATCAGCCAGAGCGAGCCGGCATTGCCGGAACAGGAGTTGTGGAAGGTGGAACTGGTGGTACGGGCCTCGACCGGGCCGGCGCCGGCCTGAGCACGGCGACCGGCATAATCCGTCAGAAGCTAGGCGCGGCCATCCCCGCCCGGCGATGAGCGGCAATCACGGTGTTTGCCATCAGCATGGCGATGGTCATGGGGCCGACACCGCCCGGAACCGGCGAGATGGCCTTGGCGACGGGTTGGCATTCGGCAAAGGCGACGTCACCTACCAACTTGAACTTCCCCTCGCCCTTCTCAGGCGCCGCAACGCGGTTGATGCCGACATCGATGACGGTGGCTCCCGGCTTCAGCCAGTCGGCCTTGACCATTTCGGCGCGTCCGACGGCGGCGACGAGGATATCCGCCTGGCGCGCAAGTTCCGGCAGATCACGGCTTCTCGAATGGCCGATCGTGACTGTGGCGTTTGCATTGAGCAGCAGCTGCGCCATCGGCTTGCCGAACAAGTTGGAGCGGCCTATGACAAGGGCATTCAGGCCGGACAGGTCCTTGCCGTGGATCTGGCGCACCAGAATCATTGCGCCGGCCGGCGTGCAGGAAAGAAGCCCGGTTTTCAAGTCGCCGGTCGCGAGCTTGCCGGCATTGACGATGTGCAGACCGTCGACGTCCTTTTCAGGCAGGATCGACTGTATGACCGTCTCGCTGTCGAGATGTTTCGGCAGCGGAAGTTGAACGAGAATGCCGTCGACATCTGGGTCGGCATTCAGAGAGGCGACCAGCGCCATCAGGTCAGCTTGAGCGGTATCCTCGGGAAGCGTGTGCTGGATGGAGTTGAAGCCGCACTGCTTGGCCATGCGGCTTTTTGCGCCGACATAGGCGTGGCTTGCCGGATCATTGCCGACAATGACGACCGCGAGACCCGGCTTGCGGTGGCCGGATGTCTCCAGCCCGGTTGCCGCTGCGGTTACCGCATCGATCACCGAAGCGGCGGCGGCCTTTCCATCGATTACCGTGGTCACTGTGCTCTCATCCCCGTCTCAAACTCCGAGCAAGCTAGCGCCAACGCAGGGGCACCGATTGCCTGTCACCGTCCTATGCTGTCAAAATGCGGCATATTGCAAGGTGGGAGCTGCCTGTTTGCTCAGGCGCGCGGCGCCGGCGACTGGCGGAGCCGGTGGCTTACGACATGGCCCAGGAAGACAGGAATGCCGAGGATGTAGCGCCGCCAAAGGCGTGAGGGTTCGAGCCACAGGCGGAAAAGCCATTCGGCGCGAAGCCGGCGAACCCAGCGGGGTGCCCGCGCAACCCGACCGGACACGAAATCGAGCAAGGCGCCGACGCTGATCACAACACGCGCATGATCGGCGGAAAGGTGTCTGTCGACCCACTTCTCCTGCAGCGGCGTACCCATAGCGACCAGAAGCAGGTCGATGCGGGCCATCTCGATGCGCTTCAGGATCAGGACCGGATCGGCGCGATCGAAGTAACCATCCGAAATCTCGATGAACTCGTGCCACGGCGTGTGCTTGCGGAAGTTCACCGCTGCGGCTTGCAGCACTTCCGACGTCGCGCCCAGAAGACCGATACGCAGCGGTTTGGCGATGAAGGTCAACGATGCGGGTACAAAATCAGTGCCGTTGAGATTGGCCGTAAACCGGCCGCCATGCAGGAAATGCGCGGCGATATCGACGCCGATACCATCCGGCAAAACGAGGCAACGCCCCAGCACGTCGCGATATTCTAGATCGCGCACCATGACATTCGCATTGTTGGCGTTGAGGAAAGCGATATGCGTGAAGCCGTTCCGCGCAGTGAGCTTCTGCTCGAGAAGCGCCAGCGCCTGGTTCCAGCCGAGATCATGGACCGGCATGCCAAGGACCGGCAGGACGGGAATGGCCTTCGGATCAGGCCCGGCCAGCGGGGGCTCGGCCGGGTGTTTCAATGCTGACGACGATGAAGCTGACATGGCGGGTCCCGAGGATCGATCCGGCGGACCCTATCAGGGGGAACTGAAATTCGCGTGAAAACCGAAACGGAAATTGTCGGCTTGCTGTCAACTACAGATTAACCACGGCGGCGGGTGGAAACACCTCGATTGTCGACGTCAGTGACCGGAGGAAGCCGGCTGTTCCTCGACCTTCTCACCCTCCACCACGGTCGTCATCTCCATCGGCCTGGAGCCGCCATCCGCCGACTTGCGGGCCGCTTCCTTGGAAACGTAGTCGAGCTGCTCGATGAGGACCTGATCCACCATGCCTTCGCCGAGGCGAGCATTCATCTCCGTCTTGATCTTCTCGCGGAAATTGTTGACGTCGAAGCTCGCGACATTGCCGATGTCGACCATCTTGTTGCCGACAAGCAGCGTGAAGAGCTGGTCAGTCATCAGCTCGGTCGTGGGCAAGACCTGTCCCTTGACCTTTTCCTTGTCCATCATGAAGGAAATGCGGGCGAGGAAGTATCCGGTGACATCGCCGCCACCGATTACGGGTATCGTAATAGGCTCGCCCCGGATCAACTCCAGGGCCGCCTTCTTGACGTCTTCCTCACTCGGGCCGGCCGGGGCTGTCGCCAGATAGATCGAGCCGTAGACGGCTCCCAGCGTCACGATACAGACCCAAAGGCCGATTCCGAGTAACTTGCCCATCAGAATTCGCTGAACTGGAACTGTTCCTGAGAATAGGTGCCGTCACCATCGGCATCGCGAACCGCGTTCTTCAGGAGATCGGCGACCGCACGCACGGCGGAGAGATGTGCTTCGACACGACGAGCGTTGAGCGCGAGCTTCTCCTTGAGAACATGGAGTTGCTCGACATAATTCACGGCGAATTCGCGCGGATCCGTGTCCCGGAAGAGCATGGTGAGCTCATAGAGGCACCGGCTCTTGTGCGCGTTGGAGACCTTGAAGTCGAACTCGGGATCCTTGCCGATCCGTTCGTTCTCATTGTCGATGATGCGCTCCAGACGGCTCAGCACCGTCTTCACGCGGTATTCGCTCGAAACAACTTCCATGAAATTCTGCCCTGTCTTTCGAAAATTGATCAGTTCTTGGTGTCAGCGCCGGCACCCAGGGTGCGGCGCTCGAGATCCGTTACCCAGCTCATCGCCAGTCCGCGGTCGGTCTCGTCGGTTGCGGCGTTGACGCTATCTTGTCCGCGCACACGCTGGAGCGCCTCTTCATACATTTGCTGGGCGATGCCGACGCCACCGGAATCGGCTATGGTCGAGCCAAGTTGCTCGGCCATCATGCTCTTCCACATCTCACCGGAATTGCCCTTGCCGTAGACTTCCTCACTCTCGTCCGGCAGCATGCTCTGGACGAAATTGGTGAGATAGACGGCTTCGAAATCGCGATAGATCTTCGGCGGCTTGCCGACGTCTTCGGTCTTCTCCGCCATCGCTTCGGTGCGCGCGGCATTCGTGGTCCGGTTCAGGATGTCCACGGTTGCGCCAAAGCCAGCGCCCTTTTCGGCGAGACTGGTCGCCATGAAGTTCGCGCGGTTGGTCTTCAACTGTTCCTGGGCGGCGGCAACTTGTGCAGGATCAGCGGCGCGGACTACGTCCAGCACCAGATCGCTCGGAGGAGAAATGGCCACGGTGACATCCTCGATTTCGGTTCGAGGCGACTATCACTCGTGAAGCTTGCTGGAGGCTGGTGTGGCAAACTTGATGTCGATGAGGTCGTAGATGGCATCGTCGTCGCGCTGGCGCTCTTCGTGGTCGCGCGCATCCTTCATGTTCTCTTCCAGGCGATCGCCCTTGGCGCGCTCGCGCATGAGCTTCATTTCCTGAACCTGCTGGAGACCATGCAACTGCTTGTCCGTATTCGACAGGCGATCGAAACGATCGGCATAATTCTGCGCGAAGAGACGGTGCAGCGGGTCGAGGGAGCCGATGGCGTCCATCACGGTATCCATCGAGCGGGCATTTTCCTCGATGCGCTGGGCTGTGATGCCGAGATCGCTTTCCGCCATGCGCTCCATATGGCGCTGCACGGCCACGAGGCGCTTCAGCTTGTCGGATTTCTTGTGCGGTCCCACTGCGTCCTCGTCAGAAGTTGAAGATCATCGGGAAATACTGGGCAAACTGCATGACCATGGCCGCGATGGTGAAATAGACCAGCACGAGGCCGCCCAGGAGCAGGTATGGCGTCGAGATGTAGAAGACCGGAACCTGCGGCGCGAGCTTGTTCACGAGACCGACGGCGACGTTGAACATCAACCCGAAGATCATGAAGGGGCTCGCCAGACGCAGCATCAGCATGAAGGTCTGCGACAGGGTGTCGGTCAGCGTGATCAGCATCTTCTGGCTGTCCGGCATGCCGCCCAGGGGCATGACAGTGTAGGAATCGACCAGCGCGCGAAACACGACGTGATGGAAATCCATCATGAACAGCAGAAGAAGACCGCCGAAGGAAATCAGGTTGGTCATCTGGTTTTCGGACGTGTCCTCCATGATATCCGTCGCGCCCGGCGTGTTGAGGCCGATCGCCATGGAAACGATCGAGCCGGTAAACTGCAGCCCCAGCACGTAGAGGCGCGGCACCAGACCATACATCATGCCGATCAGGATTTCGGCGACGATGACGCCGACGAGCGTTGCACCGCCGACGGAAACGCTCGGGTAGAGCGAGTCGAAAAGAAGCGGCGTCATGGCCATGGAGACGGCGAAGGCCAGGAAGAACCGCACCGTCACCGAGATGCGGGCAGAGGAGAAGCCCGGCAGGGTCATGATGCAGGCGCCAATGCGACAGAAGATCGCAAACAGCACCAGCACAGTCCCCTGCGGGTCAGAAATCATGAAATGGAGCCCAAAATCTTGATCTCGATGCCCTTGGCGAGTTCCACATGGGAGAGAACCGGCAGGGTGGCAAAGAGTCGTTCGATGATCATGCGCACATAGGACCGCGTTTCGGGCGACGTGACAAGAACGAAGGGCAGGCCACGATCCATGAATTCACGGATAACCTGGCTGGCCTGCTCGGAAAACTCTTCCAGGCTGCGCGGATCGATGTCGAATTCGACGATTTCGCCCTTGGCGTCGCGCTTCAGTGCCTGGTGGAAGACGAGGTCCCACTTGGAGCCGAGTCGCAGAACGCGCAGCACGCCGTTGTCGGTCAGGTCGCCGCAGAGCTGCTGGGCCATGCGCACGCGGACATGTTCGACGATCTGTTCGGTCTTGCGGACATGCGGCGCGAGTTCTGCGACGGCTTCTAGGATGAGATGCAGGTTGCGGATCGAGACCCGCTCGGCGAGCAACAGTTTCAGCACCGCCTGCAGACCCGAATAGGACATGTGCGACGAGCAGATCTCGTCGGCAAGCTTCTTGTATTCCGGATCGAGGCGATCGATGAGCACCTTGACGTCCTTGTAGGACAGGAGCTGCGGCAGGTTGTTTCGAATGACTTCCGAGACATGCGTCAGAACGACCGAGACGTTGTCGATCGGGTGGAAGCCCTCGCGCTTCAATTCCTCGGTGAAGGTTTCGAGGACAGAAACCGCCGGCATGCCGAAGGCGGGTTCGCGGATCTCGTCGCCGGGCACGTTCGGCTTGCGGCCGGACCCCGTGACGACGAGAACTTCGCCGACACGCAGGTTGTTCGATGCTACCGTCGTGCCGTGAATGCGGATCTGGTAGGCCTTTTCCGGGATCGCGATATCGTCGGTCACCTTGATTTCGGGAACCACGAAACCGTATTGGCTGGCAAACTTCTTGCGCATCTTGCCGACGCGGAAGGCGAGTTCCTGGTGAGCGCCGAGCAGGCGTGTCGAGACGAGCTTGCCGAGGGCCAGTTCGATTTCCGAGGTCTTGAGGACAGACTTGACCGAATCCTTCTCGGCTTCCTTGTTCTGGATGACCTTCTTTTCCTCGGTCTCACGCTTCAGCTTGCTCTCGGCTTCAAGCTGGCGCGGAATGAACCAGGCGCCGAAGGCCATGAGGCCACCGAGGGCGGCGAAGGGAATGAGGGGCAGACCCGGCACCAGGGCAAGCGCGCCCATCAGGGCTGCAGCGACGAAAAGGGCGCGCGGATAGCCGCTCAGCTGGTTGACGACGGCCTGGTCGGTCGAACCGGGCGTGCCACCGCGAGAGACCAGAAGGCCGGCCGCGAGCGAAACGATCAGAGCCGGAACCTGCGAGACGATACCGTCGCCGACGGATAGCTTGACGAAGACGTCCGCCGCTTCACCCAGCTCCATGCCGTGGCGGAAGTAGCCGATGATGATGCCGCCGACGACATTGATCGCGGTGATGATGAGGCCCGCAATCGCATCGCCACGCACGAATTTCGACGCACCGTCCATGGCACCGAAGAAGGAACTTTCCTGCTCCAGTTCACGGCGCCTGTGCTGGGCTTCCTTCTCGTCGATGATGCCGGCGGACAGGTCGGCGTCGATCGACATCTGCTTGCCTGGGATGGCATCGAGGGTGAAGCGGGCGCCGACTTCCGCGATACGGGTGGCGCCCTTGGTGATGACGATGAAGTTGACCGTGATCAGGATCATGAAGACGATCAGACCGATGACGAAGTCCCCCCCCATGACAAGGGTGGAAAAGCCTTCGATGACACCGCCGGCCGCCCCGTGCCCTTCATGGCCATGCGACAGGATCACACGCGTCGTCGCGATGTTGAGCGACAGACGGATCATGGTGGCGATCAGCAGGATGGTCGGGAAGGACGAGAAATCGAGTGGGCGCTGGATCCAGAGGGACACCATCAGGATGAGGACCGACAGCGCAATCGAGAATGCGAGGCCGACATCGATCAGAAATGGCGGGATCGGCAGGAAGAGGATGCACAGGATCATCACGATCCCGAACGCGAATCCGATGTCACGCCCGCTCGGGCTTACCTTCGGGATTACGAGTGCAGGTGGTTGCGCCATGTCCATTCCATCTCTTCATGAGAAGTCATCCGGAAGGCCATGCTTCCGGCAGTCTGCTTCCCAGAGATAGTGGTCGAAGCTTGCGCGAGGGTGTCAGACCGGCGGCGCTAGAAGCCGGACTGTATTCGCGAAAAGACGAGGGTCGTGAAGAGATTGATCTGCGCACCGACGAAGGGAGCGGAAATGCCGATGGTGATCATGATAGCCAGGATCTTCGGCACGAAGGTCAGGGTCATTTCCTGGACCTGGGTCAGCGCCTGGATCAGGGCGATGACGACACCCACGATCATGCCGGCGGCCACTGCCGGGCCCGAGGCGATGATGATCGTCCAGATCGCGGCCTGCAAGATGTCGAGAGCGTCTGCCTCATTCATGAGACGATATCCTTTCGGAGCGGCGAATCATGCCCTCCACTCCGAAAGGCCTAGCATATCAGGTGCCGGCTGTCTGGGTCGTGACATCCGGCTTGGTGCCGACGCGCACGCCGACAATGATCGGGATTTCCTTGCCATCCGTCGTGGTGGCAATCATCGTATCACTGTAAACCCGGACCGAGGCCACGATACCGCTGGTCTTTTCATCGGCGCTGGTGATCGTCTTGCCGATGTAGGAAGACGCGTTCGTCAAGGCATTGCCGGTGATCAGCGTCTCGAGGTTCGAGTTCATCTGGATCGACTGTTCGACCTGCGAGAAGGTCGCCAGCTGGGAAATCTGTTCGCTGGCGTCCATCGGATCGGTCGGATCCTGGTTCTTCATCTGGGCGATGAGAAGCTTCAGGAAGCTGTCATAATCGATCGACGCCTTCTCAGCGGCCTGACCGGCCGTGCTGTTCGAGGTCGACGACGTGGTGGTCGTGCTCGTGGCGCCGGTTACCGGATCTATCGCCATGGTGCTATTTCCTTACGGATCTGTTCGATCGTCGCCGGCGCCATTTCCTGATTGTTCAGGATCCGGTCCTCGATCGGGTAGAGCTGGCGGATGGCCTTCAGGGCATCAAAGGCGCGTCCCGAGGATACCATGCCGTCAATGCGCTTCAGTTCGGCGAGGATTTCCTCGTTTTCGAAGCAGGACAGCAGCATGATGACCGACTTGCGGAACATCGCGAGCGACTGGTCCTTGCCTTCCGGATTGATCAACATCATCTGGGCGATGAAATAGAGCTGACGCAGGGGCGTGGTGGCCTGTTCCGGCTGCAGAACGTGGTTCTCAAGCAGGAAGGTCACATCGTTCAGGAACTCGAGGGCAACCTTGCGGTCGACGCGCAGAACCGCTCCGTTGATAAAAATACGTTCGCCCGACTTGAGCGAGATGCGCAAAGTGCTCTTCATTTAAGTCCATCCCTGATGATGGTTGTCACGTCGATTATGCCCTGGAAGTTCTCGGACTCACGCTTACGGATCCGGTCACACTCTTTCAAAATCCAGATGGCGATGGAAATCAGATTGGCGCGTATTTCGGCGCCCAGCTGGTTCTCGGGGTTTTGCAGATCTTCGATCAGCCGGACCCAAACACGGCGAGTGTAAAACAGAGCTTCGATCGCTTCGCGGGAGTAGCCCTTCTTCTCCCGGGCCGCGCTCAGAAGCTGGATGCAACGGTCAAGGGCCTGCCGTTCGCGCTCCTTGGCGTCAGCGACGCCATCTTCCATGATTTCGGCATATGAGAACTGGTACATTCAGTTGCCCTTCAGTTTCATTTCACCCTTTGCTCATCAAAGGTAGTTTACAAGACTCAACGCCTGGATCTTCGATGTCAGCGTGTAGGATGCTTCCACCATGGAAAGCAGAGAGTTAACGCGAGTCGACGCTTCGTACGCATCTACTTCAATCTTGCTCGACAGGCTGGTCTCGATGATGTCGACCTGGATCCTGAGCGAGGCATCCGCCTTCTCGACGCGGTTTTCCGAAAGACCGAGTTCCGAGCGGGTAGAGTTGATGCCGGTGATGGCGCGGCCGGTGTAATCGATGGCCCTGTTGATCGCGACGGTGACCGCGTTGGCGGGAGCACCGATCGTCATCAGTTCCTTGGTCACGATGGCCGCGAGCGCAAAGTAGCGGAAGCCGTTTTCGTTGGCAGACGTCGACGTCTGGACCGTTTCCGACTGGGTAATCCGGCTCGTCATCGCCTGGTCCGTGGCGCTCGACCAATCGGTGTTCCAATCGGCCCCGGTGTACATCGGCTCGAGCACGGATGTGATGAAGTCTTCCATGCTCGGGGCGCCGCCATCCGGCGCGATGGTCGCCGTGCCGGCCGTATCGGTTGGCGGGAAGCCGAAATAGGCCGTGAAGGCATTGTCGAAAGCGGTCTTTGCTGCAGACGTCTCGGTGTATTCTTCGATCGGCTTGACGTCGGTGTTGATGCCGGCGAACAGGAATTCGCCGTTGGCCGCCTGATTGGCCATGCTGGTCATGGTCGACAGGGAATTGCTGACGGTCATGATCGTCGTATTGATCGTGTCGCTGTTGGACGAACCGGAGATCGTGATCAGCGCGTTGTTCATCTCTTCCGCAGCGGTGGCGATCTGCTTCAGCGCCTCCTGAGAGGCGGAGAGCCGCTGGGTTGCGATGGAATTGTTGTTGATCATCGAGGTCAGCCGGAGACTCTCGCGATTGAGGTCGACAACCGTCGATGTCTTGCTGCCGAGTTCCGCGCCGATATCAGCGTAAAACCCGGTGCTGACCTCCTGCTGCGCCTTCAGAAGTTCGTTCTGCGCCTGCCGGATAGTCAGGCGCATGGACGTCTGGGTCGAGAGGTTGGAAACGCTGGCTGTCGACATCAGGGATTACCCCGCCATTTCGAGAACGGCCTTCAGCATCTCGTCAACAGTGGAAACGAGCTTGGCCGCGGCCTTGTAGGACTGCTCTACATCGAGCAGGAGTGAGAGCTCTTCGTCGAGGCTGACGGCCGTCTTGGAAGAGTAAGTCTGGAAGGTACGCTCGTAGAGCGCCTGCTTGTTTTCGTTGGCCGTCGTCGCATTCGACCGAAGCTCTTCGAGCCAGCCGATCGAGTTGCTGGCGAAAGACAGAACGCTGGCATCTGTCTTCAAGTCGGCATCTGCGGAGAAGCTGCGGTTGGCAGCGAGTTCATCCACATACGAGTTGATGAGGTCGGTGAAACCCGACGAACCATCCACGTTCTGGACATAGGCGGCGCCGTTGATGCCGCCGTCGCGGATCAGCATCGGGTCGCCACCGGCATCGGAACGAACCGCAGGATTGACCTGGATCAGCGCTGCGAGACCGGGCTCGACGGTTCCCGTTGCCGGAACCGTGCCAGTGGGCCAGGTGAACAGTCCGGGCAGCTCGCCGCCGCCACCCGTATCGACTTCCTGGAAGGCTTCGATCAGGCCACGAGCAATTTCATCGAGCTGGGTCTGGAAGGTGGGGGCAATGACGTCGCGGATCTGGACCAGCGAGGCAAGCGAACCCTGGCCATCCGTGTTTCCACCGACACCCGCCCGGACCGCCGTGCCATCGATGTAAATCGCATTGCCGGAGACGGTAGAGTCGTAGGTATAGGTGCGCACGAAGCTGACTTCGCGCGGATCGGTTTCGAACAGCGTCGTGCCATCATAGGTGTAGAGGACCATGTCGCTGTTGTCGCGCATGTTCACGGAGACACCGACGATCGCGGAGATCTCCTTGAGGAGCGTGTCACGCCGATCGAGATAGTCGTCGGCATTGCCGCCGGTCGCCGTCTGTCGGACCACGGTGTCGTTGACGATCTTGAACTCGGCGAGCAGCTTGTTCAGCTTGTCCACCTGCTCGAACATCTGAGCGTCGGTGTCTTCGCGCAGTTCCTGCGTGGTGGCAGTCGCATTGTTGAGCGAGTTGACCACGTCGATCGCATCCGTCACGACCGTGGAGGCAAGCGCATACTCGCCTGGAGACGCCGCGAAGGATTGCAGACTGCTCTGCAGGTTCGCGAGATAGGCGGAGGGCGACAGTTCGTAGTCGTTGCCACCGAGCGCATCGGAAAGTGTGGTCAGTCCGTCGAGCAGGGTCGACTGCGCGCTCTGCTGCGCCGTCGAGGATGACATCTGTCGCAGCAGAGCCATCTGCTGCGACCGCTCGTTCTGCACCGATGAAAAGCCGTATACGGTCTGCGTAACCACCGCATCACGGCGAACGTAGTTTTCGTTGCCGGTGTTGGCGATGTTCGTCGAGATTACGGACGTCTGCTGGGACGTATTCCGGAAAATCGAATTGGCCGTATTGAGCGACGATGCAAGCGACATAGGACTAACCTACTCTTTCGATTATCTCTTCAGGTTGACCAGGACTTCCATCAACTCGGAGCCGGTCTGGAAAACCTTGGAGTTTGCGGTGTAATTCCGCTGTGACTCGATCATGGCCGTCAGTTCTTCTGCGACGTCCACATTGGAGTCTTCAAGTGCGCCGGAGAGGATCGTGCCAAAGCCGCTGGAGCCGGCGTAGCCAAGGATGACGACACCCGAATCGTTCGACTGGGTGTACATGTTGCCGGCAACGGGATTGAGATTGTCCGGGCTCTGGACGCTTGCGAGAGCGACGCGGAACTTCGGAACCAGGTCGCCATTTTCGTAGGCGATGGATACGACACCCTTGTCGTCGATCTCGTAGCCCTTGACCTTCGAGGCGGCATTGCCGTTTGCATCACCCTCTTCGACCGAGAAGTCGGAGGCGAGCTGCGTGGTGTTGCCGATATCGACAGCGATGTTCTCGACGGTAGCACCACCGACGGCGTAGGTCAGGATGTCAAGCTGCGGCGGAACCGGAGCAATCAAATTACCATTCGTGTCAAACTCAAGCAGGGTCGGTGTGACGACAGTGGTGCCGCCGTCAGCCTCCACGGCTGACACTTCCCACTGGTTGTCGGCCAGCTTCTCATAGGTGAAGGTGATCAGACGGCTGGTGCCCTGACTGTCGTAGACCTTGAGTGAGGTCGTCTGGGTCCCACCAACGGCTACGGAGTTCGGCAGGTTGACGTTCAAAACGCCCGTTGTCGAAGGCACGGCCGAGATGCCGGATCCTGAGAGATCGACCGGCTCGAGACCGTCAAATCCGTTAACGACGATCGTCGGATCAGCGGTAGAATCGTATTCATAACCCTGGAGCGTGTATCCGGCCGTGTTCTTGAGCGTGCCGTCTTCCTGCAAAACGAAAGAGCCTGCTCTGGTCATATAGGGAGTGCCGTCATCACCCTTCACGATGAAGAAGCCGTCGCCATTGATGGCGAGGTCCGTCTCGGAGGTCGTGTAGCTGAAGGTGCCCTGGCTCGAAATCGAATAGCGCACGTCGGTCTCGACGCCACCGGAATTGTAGGCGCCGTTGGTGGCTGGCAAGATCATGGATGAAAATTGAACCGAGGCCTTTTTATAGCCGACGGTGCTGGAATTGGCGATGTTGTCCGCGACAGTGCTCAGCCGGTTCGACTGGGCATTCATGCCGGAGACACCCGTTCGCATGGTTCCGTAAAGGCTCATGTCAAAATCCTCGTTTTGTAGTCGAAGGGGAGAGTATGAGGTGGGCCTTGCGTGAAGCTGTCTGGCTGGAGGGGCCCGCTGTTTTTCCGTCTCGCCGCGACGAAAAAACTGCGGCCGCACAAGGGCGGCCGCAGTGTAGAAATCAGCTCCAGTCGATGCAGTAGCCGAGGAAGCGTTTGGAATCGACGGGGTCGAAACCGAGCTTCTTGCGAAGCTTCTTGCGAAGCTTGGAGATGTGGCTTTCGACGACGTTTTCTTCGACTTCCTCATCGAAGATGCCGTAGATCGCGTTGAAGATCTGGGTCTTGGAAACGCGACGACCGCGGTTGGAGACCAAATATTCCAGGATGCGGCGCTCACGGCGCGGCAAGGGGAAGACGTCGCCGGCGATCTCGGGATCGCGACCGTCGGAGAAGACCTTGATCGGCCCGATCTCGGTGAAGTTGGTGATCGCCCGAAGACGTCGGCGGATAGCCGCAGCACGCGCCAGGATCTCCCGTGGATGCACGGGCTTCCGAACAACGTCGTCGACGCCGCAGTCGAACAGTGCGAGAGTGGCTTCGAGTGAAGGGTGATCGCTGACCGCGATGACCGGGGCCTGAGTCCTGTCACGGATTGCACGTGGCAATTCCAGGGTTTCCTCGCCCTGACCGATCAGGAATGCTTCGACGGCAGCGATGTCGCTGTCTGCCGCCGTATTGACCCATTCGCCGAACTCGCGAGGGTCGAATCCGGTCGAGGGAATTCCCTCGCGCCCAAATAGTGAAGTGTATCCGTCTTTCACGAGCTCGCGCTCATCTACCACGACGATCATTCAGCCGCCTCCGAATCAGTGTGGTGTTTCGATGCACCATGGGTACGAATCGGGGGATTCATGAACAACTAGGAGATCTTAACCATAGTTATTAACGATTGATTAACCTTTTGGTGCCGATTTGAACTAGATATAGTGGCTCAATGCACATCATGGCACAACTTTTTAGTGGAAAAGTTAACGCAAGCTTCGCACAAGGTCTTGCTAGTGCCTTCTTGATCGCAGTCTCGCCACAATTTGCAAATCGGCACAATCAAGGCTGTCAAACAATCAAGGGTTGCTATTCACCGCAAAATTGTCGCGCATTAGGAGTCCAGTTTCCGTAGCCGGTGGCCACCAGATTGGCGATCACGCGGCAGACATACCGCTTCTGTGCCGGGTCATTGTTCGGGCCTGCGTGATATCTGGCGACGGCCATCGTCCAGGTTTCGTGGCGATTGTGCAGGTCACTGAGGAAGCTTGCGGCATATTCCACGTTGCGCCTCGGGTCGAACATGGCTTCGACACTGGTAAAATGCTCCCCATGGAAATGCTGATTGATCTGCATGCAGCCCACATCGATCAGAACCGCGCCGTTTTCTCGGGCGTTCTGGAAAGCTTGCAAGGCGTCCTCCAGTCCGTCGAAATAATGCGCCTTGCCCTCGACGTTCATGGCGAAGGGTTGCAGGCTTCCCTTTCGTCCGGTCTCCGTCAGGCCGACCGAGTAGAGGATGCCTTCCGGGATACCATATTTGGCAGATGCGGCACTGATGGCGCCCTCACAGGCTCCGCGATTGGCAGCTGCTTCAGAGGTAAAGCTGATCAGGGCGAGAGCCGCCAGCGTCGGCAGCTGCAGTGTCCGTCGCTTGAACCACACGCTCATCTGCTGCTCTCGCTCCGCTTCCTGCCGTTTCACCACTTTGCTGACGTTCACTTCCACCCTGGCTTCCTGATTGGGAGGCTTGCTGGCCGGATTGCTGGCCCTGAGAAGCGTTCTGGCCGGTATCGGCGCTGCGATCGGTCGAAGCCACCTGCATGTTCACCTGAACCTGGTCCACCACGAGCCCTTGTGCCCGGAGCGCCTTGAGGATGTCGCTCTGGTCGTTGGTCAGCTGCCGCAAGGCAGCTGGGTTGTCGACGGTCAGCTGAACGCTGAGCTCTTCGCCCGAGAGCCGCAAGGTCGCTGTGACGCTGCCGAGCTCGATCGGCGTCATCTGGAGTTTCAGCGTGTGCACGACCTTGCCCTGGCTGGACTGGGCTGCGGCATTGGCAAGCTCCGAGCCCGGCGACATGGCCGATACCCATTCACCATCACCGACCATGGCCGCCGTGATCGAGGCAGCATTGGTGCTGGAAACGGGCGCGAGGTAACGGCGGCTGTCGACGACGGTGACCGTCTCGATGGTCTTCTGCTCGGACTGTTCGGGTCCGCCAGGCCCATCACTGCGCAGCAGGAGCGGCTGCCCCTTGCCGTCCGCCCTGACGAAACGGAAATCCCGCTCGCCCTCAGACTGTCCGCCTTCCGAACTGGACGCATCCGGCTGGTCGCCTGCAGTCGCCAGGGGGGACGCGACATCCGCCATTTTCAGCTTCAGGTCGTCCTTGTCAGTCTTTTCGGTCTTTACCTTGACGTCTTTCGGACCCGCATTCAGAGCATCACCGCCGGCCAGCAGCTTGAGTATGTCGATGAGGTTGCCTGCCTGCGTGTCGGTCTCGGCCTCTTCCACAGAACCGGGCTCGACCGTCGTCTGGTCGCCCTCTTCCGCCGTCTTCCTGTCGCGGACGGTTGCCAATGCCTTGGCAAGCTCTGCTTTCAGTTTCGGGTCGAGCCCCTTGATTTCAATCCCGGGTGCATCGCCGTCCCTGTCCCCGGTTTTGCCCTGCGCCTGGGCTCGAACCGCCGCGAGGAGCCGGGCAAGTTCGTCGACCGACATGTCCGCCGGCAACCCGTCAAAGTCTCCGGCGAGCGTATTGCCGATATCAATCAGAGGCTTGTTCTTTGTCGAAGTCGACTTGGCAATGGCGGTTGTATCGACAGTATCGCCTTCCGAGTTGTCGTCCGCTGCGGCGTCATTCTCGCGTGTACCACGATCTTTCTCGCCCGAGTTGGACAAGACTTTCGAAAAGCCGCCGCCATCTTCAGCTCGGTCGCTACGGCCATGATTGGTCGATGCCGCGCTGTCCGGCAGTCGGGGGGCTGAGAGTGCGTCCATCATGGTCATGGGCCTTCTTTCTCGAGAAGATCGTCAATGGCGTCGAGCTTGGATCGCCCGGTATCGACAAAGGTTCGCAGTTCGGGATCGATATCCGCCTGCTCTGCCGTCGGCACAGCCGCCTCCGCCGCGGCGGGTTGAACTTCCGCCGATACGGGCACCGGCGCCGTCTCTGACGGCTGGGCAAAGGGATCCTGAAGATCCGCGTCGGCAGCCGCGGCATCCGTTTCGCCTTCAGCTTCCCGGGGCGGCGTCGACGCAGGCTGGCTCGGTTGCGGCTTGCGCAGAACTTCCTTTGCCACGGTCTCGGCCGCCTGGCGCAGGGCCCTGTCACGTGGCGAGAGCGCCGCTTCCGGGATTTGCATCAGGACAGCCATGGCGTCGTCGACGTTCTCGGTCGGCACACCGACCAGGCTGCCGTAAAGATTGGCGAGAGCGTCAGCTCCTTGCTCGCTGCCCGAAAGCAGCCTTGCCTGGTCCGCAGCCATTGTCGCCAGATCCTTGCGACCGGCAATCGCGGCTTCGCGGGCGACGCGGAGATAGATTTCGCGTCGGCGGTCGACATCCATGTAGCCGAGCGTTGCCTCGATGTCCTGCGGCTGCAGGACGTCATAGTGCTCGACGACAAAGCGCACGAACAGATCGGCGAACTGGCTGGCATAGGGTGAATAAAGGAACCGGCGCGCGTAGCCGTTGGCATAGAGCGACGCCTTCTCGACGATCTTGGCGTCGACGGCGATGGCGAGCGAACGGCGCATCGCCGCCTCCTCGACAATGGTGCCCGGCGCAGTCAATCGTGCCCAATCGTAAAACTTCAAGGCCGCCACAGGATCCTTGGTCAGGGTGACATTGCCGGCAACAAGCGCGAGATAGGGACCGATCTTGGCGTTCTTGTACTCGTTCGCGATATCTCCGAGGCTTTTGGCGATGAGGGTGCCCTTGCCGCTCAGATATTTGCGAAGCGCGTCGCTCACCCGATTGTCGAAATTGCCGTCGATGTCGCGCGCGACGAGATATTCGAGCGTCGCCGGATTGCCGCCACTCATGGCATAGATCAGGGCGGCATCGACATTGCGGGGATCCTGGTACAGCTTCGGATCTGCCGTGCGCAGCCGCTCGTCGATCGTGCCTAGCATGAAGCGCTGCATCTCGGCCGCGGAATGATCTCCGCGAATAACCGTGTCCTGGACGAACTGCAGCGAGCGCAACATGCGGTAAGGCTCGAGCGTGTCATCCACCGTCTGCGCATGGCCAAGCGATCCGACCGCAAGGGCGGCCAGACCGGATAGCAACAGACGGAGGGAGAGACGCCGGATCGTCATGGCTTATCCCTGCTCCGCTTCGATCAGGATCTCGATGCGACGGTTGGAATCGGCGAGCGGATCGTCCTGCACCTGCAGGCGACGATCGGCAAAACCGGAGACCTGCTCGACGCGACCCTCGCTCAGGCCGCCCCGTACCAACATGTAATAGGCGCTGTGGGCTCGTGCCATCGAGAGGCGCCAGTTGTCGTTTTCGGTCCCCTTGAACTGGCGACCGTCGGTATGCCCGCGAATGATGATCTGGCCGGGTTTTTCCTCAAGGATCTGACCGAGCCGCTCCATTGCAAGCACGAGCTCGCGGCGCGGAACGGCAGAGCCGACATTGAACATGGCGGCGTCGCTCTGGTCACTGATCGTGACCAGAAGCCCGCCCTCGGTCGGCGTGACCAGGAGACCTTCCGCGAGCTTGCCGGCGGCACCGCCGATCGCCTGTTCGATCTCTGCCTTGAGCTTGTCGGCCGCGGCGAGCTGTGCCTTGAGCTGCTCGTCGGCCGTCGGATCCACGTCGACGATTTCCGGCTTGTCCTGTGTTTCCTGACCCGTCTGGTCGGTGGCGCTGGCATCGGGCTTCTCAGCCTCGCCATCTGCGGGCTTTTCCTCGGTCATGGCCTCTGACGGCGTTGCCTCGATCTGCGGCTTCTGACCCGGCACGACCAGCGCTATCTGCTGATCCGGCTCCGTGGACGGTTCGGCGGGATCTGACATCGGAGGTGTAGCAGTTTGGGCCTGTTCCGCCGGTGTCTGAGCATCGGTCGGCTCGCCCGGCGGACCATTGGCGGTCTGCACCTGCTGGGTCCAGAAATCCGGATCGAATGGATCCCGATAGGCTTCACCGCCCTGAGCGCCGGTCGAAGGGCCGGAATCGGCTGCGCCACCCTCCCCCTTGGCGCTGACATTGGCCTGCTGGCCCACTTCCTGGGCAATTTCTGCCAGAACCGAATAGGGATTTTCGAAGAAGTCCGCCTCGGAATAATTGGCCTCATCGCCCGAAGACGCGGTCTGGTCGTCACCGGTCGCGGCGGCCGAGCCGACCTTGTCTTCGTCTTCGTCTACCTGTGACCGTTCCTTCTTCTCTTCGCCCTCACTGGTCTCGACCGGTTTCTCCAGCCCCTTTTCCGTGGGCTTTTCATCCGAGAGCTTGATGGGGTTGAAGTAGCTGGCGACTGAGGCCTTGGTTTCCTCGTTGGCAGCATTGACCAGCCACATGACGAGGAAGAAGGCCATCATCGCGGTCATGAAGTCGGCATAGGCGATCTTCCAGGCACCACCATGGGCGCCGTCGTGGTCACCCTTGTGGCGTTTGACGATGATGATTTCGTTCTTGCCGTGGTGGTGGTTTTCGTCACTCATGCCAGAACTTTCTTCAGGCTCGCCGTAAAGGCTGAAATGCGCGTCACGAGGGCGGCGTCACCGAATTCGGCCGTCAGGTCGAGATCCTCGTCCTCCACGTGGCGAAGGAAACCCGTATGCTCGGGCATTTCCGCCTGGAGCTTCTGGAACAGAAGCCGCGGACCCTTGACATCGATCGTTCCGGCCTCGCCGGATGCGATGGCCGCCTGCAGAAGCGTGGCCAGGTCCTGGACGGCCTTTTCCGCAAGCGCTTCGCCGACAACGGGCGCAAGCGCCACAGCGGTCTGTTCGCTCACGGCAAGCGACAGTTTCTGGATCACCTCGGGCAGTTTCGTCGCCAGCAAGGCGGCAAACTCGTCGCGAAGCTTCTGGTCCCGTTCGGCCAGGGCCTGGGCATGGGCGATCTCCATCGCCTGCCGGTCCACGTCGAAACGCTCCATCGCCGCCTTTTCGCCCGCCTCATGCCCTTCGGCATAAGCTTCGCGCCTGACTGCTTCGAGATCGACTGGCTCGGGTTCGGGAAGAGCCGGGAAATCCATGTCGAAGGCATCCACCGACGGCATGTCGAAACTCGGTGCCGGCGGCGCCGGAGGCGCGGCTGCGGAGGAGAAGTCCTTGAGATAGCTGGCCAGTCGCATGCTCATCAGCAATCGCCTCCATCGGCGACAAATTGTGACCGGCAGATGCGGCCTTGCACGAGAAGAAGATCAAACATCAGCATGTCCCGTACGCGTTCTTTCATCTTCCAGGATCGGTCGAAGCTCATTCGGCACGGATCGGCGCAGTCGTGCCACGTGCTCTCGATGAAGCTAGGGGTTCAAACTTGCGCGAAGATGAATGTGGTGTGCGCCGACCTGGCCTAAAACGGCACGAGGACGCCGGATGGCCTGACATCCGGCGCCTCAATCCTTATCGCTGGAAGAGCGTCAGGAGCTTTTCAGCGCTGCTGTTGGCGATCGAGAGAGCCTGGATGCCGAGCTGCTGCTGGGTCTGCAGCGCCTTCAGTCGCGTCGATTCCTCGTTCATGTCGGCATCGACCAGACGGCCGATGCCCTTATCGATCACGTCCATGAGGTTCGAGACGAAGTTGTCCTGCATTTCGATGCGCGACGTGATCGCGCCAAGGGTGGCGGCGGCATCGGTCAACTGCTGGATGACGTTGTCGACGACGGCAATCATGTCGTCGAGCGCTTGCTTGTCAGTGTCGGTGTCTATCGCAATCTCGTCACCGCCGGTCGGGGCACCCATGTCGAGAAGGTAGTATTCGCGGACACCCAGACCCGTGTTGCGCAGCGCATCGGCGTCGATCGACTTTGTGAGGAAGCCCTGGGAGGCATCCTGGATGTCGATGAGGACGGATTCGGCCGTGTCGAAGTCGAGCGTGATGACCTGCACGCTGCCATCCGCTCCACGGACGAAGGATGAGACGACCTGCTTCGTGCCGAGTGGTGCGGCATTCGTATTGTAGAGCCAGTTTTCGCCGGAGAAGGATGCGGACTGCGCGGCCGAGATCAGCTGATTCTTCAGCTGGGTCATTTCCTCGTTGATTTTGTTCTTGTCCACGCCCGGTTCGCTGGCCGCAACCAGCTTCGCCTTGATCGTGGACATCACGTCGACGACGTTGTCGAGGGCCGTGTAAGCGGTGTCAACCGTGGCAGCGCCGAGGCCGAGCGCGTCGGAAACGGTCGAGAGCGCTGCATTGTCGGAGCGCATCGTGGTGGCGATCGACCAATAGCCGGCATTGTCTGCTGCGGTCTCTACCCGGTAACCCGAGGAAACGCGCCGCTGGGTCGTCTCGAGATTGGTGTCGATCGAACGAAGCGTCTGCAGCGCCGCCATGGCGGCCGCATTGGTCATAATACTGGTCATGCTTGGTGCCCCTAAGCGTTCAGGACTGCGCATCCGGCGCTGGCCGGCAAGACGGGAGGGCATCATGCAGACCGCGCATCGCGCGGGTCCCCGTCACCGTTAACAAAACGTTAACGTGCGCAGTTAACAGAGGGGAAGTCGATCTGGCAACATATTGAACGTGCTTTTGTAGCCAAAAGAAAATCAGCAAAAGCTTCGCGCAAGGCTGAAACGAAAATCCGCGCCTCTTGCGAGGCGCGGATTCACACCGAGAACATCCGACACTGTCAGGGCGGGACGAAGTCGCCCCTAGCCAGAGCGCCGCTTACTGACGGAAGAGTGTCAGAATGCTTTCGGAAGAGGTGTTGGCGATCGAGAGCGACTGGATGGCCAGCTGCTGCTGGGTCTGCAGGGCCTTGAGGCGGGTCGATTCTTCGTTCATGTCGGCATCGACGAGGCGACCGACACCACTGTCGATCGAGTCGGTAAGTGCGGCGACAAAGTCTTCCTGCATGCCGATGCGCATGGAGATGGAGCCAAGAGCGGCCGCTGCGCTGGTCATCTGCTGCAGGCCATATTCAACGAGAGACAGAGCTTCCTGCATGCCGGCGGTCGTCAAGGTGGTGATATCGAGCTGGTCGATAGAAACACCCGCGATTTCTGCGGCTGCAGCACCCGTCGCGCCGTCATTGTCCCAGTCGACGAAGGCATCGAAAGTATCGGAGATACTGCCGATGATGCCGGAATTGTAGTCGATCAGGCCTGTGGCATCGCCACCGAACAATACGGTCATGCCGTCCGGTGTCGTGGCGTCGAGGGAATAGAGTGTCGTCGAAACGGAAACATTGCCGTTCGAGTCGCGGATGAAACCTGAAACAACCGTCACTTCCACGGGTGCAGTCACGGTATCGGCGCCGGTTGCGACCCAGTTCTGGCCGCTGAAGCTTGCCGATTCCGAGATCGATCGCAGCTGTTCCTGCAGCTGGTCGATTTCTTCCTGGATCTTGTTCTTGTCGACGCCTTCTTCCGTGGCGGCAACAACCTTTGCCTTGATTTCCTTCATCACCTCAATGGAGCTTTCCATCGCGGCATAAGCGGTGTCGATCTTGGCGGCGCCGAGTCCTAGCGCGTCCTGTACGGCGGACAGTGCCATATTGTCGGAGCGCATGGTGGTCGCGATCGACCAGTATGCGGCGTTGTCAGAGGCACCCCCAACTCGGAGACCGGACGATACGCGCGCCTGGGTATCCTGCATCTTCGAGTCGATGGAGCGGAGGGTCTGGAGTGCAGCCATCGCTGCGTTGTTTGTCAAAATGCTGGTCACGGTCGTGTCCCTTAAATGGCTAGATCTGGGGACATCCCGGTCTTTCCGGGAACGATGACGCGGCTTAATGCCCTTAACCAGTTCTTCGTCTTGGTTAACTCATCGTTACATGACCCCATGTAACGGGCTTATGGTTAACGGATGGTTAAGCAGACATGTAAAATTCGTTAAGACGCAAAAAGCCGCCCCGGGGGGCGGCTTCGCTGCTGGATCTCTTCAGTCTTAACGGAAGAGCGAGAGGATGACTTCCGTGGAAGAGTTGGCGATCGAGAGCGACTGGACGGCCAGCTGCTGCTGGGTCTGCAGTGCCTTGAGGCGGGTGGACTCTTCGTTCATGTCTGCGTCGACGAGGCGGCCGATACCGGAGTCGAGCGAGTCGGACAGCTTGTTGACAAAGCCTTCCTGGAGTTCGATACGCATCGAGATCGAGCCGAGGTCTGCACCGGCGCTGGTCATGAAGGCCAGGGCAGCATCAACCAGCGTCAGGGCTTCGGCCATGGCCGCACCGTCGAAACCGTTGATGTCCAGCGTGTAGACGGAGAAGCCTGCGACGGCAGTCGCGGCGCCGTCTGTACCGGCAACGGTCGAGTCGAAGTCGGTCGTCGTGAAGTCTGCAGCGGTCAGGCCGAGGATACCGGAAGCGGTGTCGATAGCACCGTCGGCGTCGCCGCCGAACAGAAGGGTCATGCTGCCAGCGGTCGTGGCGTCAAGCGTGTAGGTCGTCGTCTTGACTGCAACGTTATTGTTGGCGTCACGGACGAAACCAGAGACGACAGTTACGTCTTCCGTGGTGCCCGCGGTCATCGTGTCGGTACCGCCGGCGATCCAGTTTTCACCGCTGAAGGAAGCGGATTGTGCGATCGACAACAGCTGTTGCTGCAGCTGGGTGATTTCTTCCTGAACCTTGGCCTTGTCGACACCTTCTTCGGTGGCGGTGACCAGCTTGGCCTTGATTTCCTTAACGACGTCGATAGCAGATTCCATACCGGCATAGGCGGTATCGATCTTGGAGGCGCCGAGGCCGAGAGCGTCAGACACGGCGGACAGCGCCATGTTGTCGGACTTCATCGTGGTGGCGATGGACCAATAGGCAGCGTTGTCGGAGGCTTCACCGACGCGCTGACCGGAGGAGACGCGGGCCTGAGTGTCTTCCATGTTGCTGCCGATCGTGCGCAACGTCTGGAGTGCCGACATGGCGGCGATATTGGTAAGAATGCTCGTCATGGTAGTAGTGCCCCTTGAATGGCTGACTAAGAAGGGACATTCCGGTCTCACCGGTAACGGCGCACAGCATCATGCCTGCTAACTGGCTGAAAATTAAGAGTTAGCTCGCCGCTTCGATAGGCCTAGATAAAACTATCAAGGTTAATGAAGACCTAAACGAAAACGGGAAAACGTCATTTGGCGAAAATTTTTGCAACTCTCGCGCGTGCGTGCGCGTAGCAGATCATGATTAATAAAACGGAAAGGCCGCATTCGTTTCCGAATGCGGCCTTTGCCTTGCCTCGTGTCCGGATCAGCCTCCGGATGTTGAAGCCTTCCCTTCGCGCGCCTCTGGTCAGCCACCAAGGCATATTGGCGTCGGGATAGTCTAGCCGGCCCTTACGGGCCGACTTGTTCCTTCGATCAACGGAAGAGCGACAGGATGTTCTGCGAGTCGCTGTTGGCGATCGAGAGCGCCTGGATTGCCAGCTGCTGCTGGGTCTGCAGGGCCTTGAGGCGGGTCGACTCTTCGTTCATGTCGGCGTCAACGAGACGACCAACGCCCTTTTCGATGGCGTCAGACAGCTTCTCGGAGAAGTCGGCCTGCAGCTCGATGCGGGAAGAGATCGAACCCAGCGCTGCGCCGGCGCTCGTCATCTTCTCGAGGGCTGCGTCAACCGAAACCAGAGCGGCATCGATGTCGTCGCTTTCGACGTCGATGTCCTTGACGGCGATCGTCGTGTAGTCCGTGCCGTCGACAGTGATGGTGTCACCGTTGGCGCCCAGGATGCCGTTGTCGTCTTCGACTTCGCCGTCGGCGTCGAAGGTGTACAGCATGGAGTCGTCATCCATGGTGTATTCGGTCGTCTTGACGCTGACATTGCCGTCAGAGCCGCGAACGAAACCGCTGACGACCGTCTTGGTGGCTGCTGTGCCGGCGATCCAGTTCTCACCGTTGAAGGAAGAGCTCTTCGCGATCGAAACGAGCTGTTCCTGAAGCTGCGTGATTTCTTCCTGGATCTTGGCCTTGTCGACGCCTTCTTCCTTAGCGGCAACGATCTTGGCCTTGATTTCCTTCACGACTTCGATTGCGGAATCCATACCGGCATAAGCCGTATCGACCTTGGCAGCGCCAACGCCGAGAGCGTCGGAGACAGCGGACAGTGCCATGTTGTCCGAGCGCATGCCGGTCGAGATAGACCAGTAAGCAGCGTTATCGGAAGCCTTGGAAACCTTCATGCCGGTCGAGATGGAGTTCTGCGTCGATTCCAGGCTGGAAGCGATCGAGCGCAGGGTAGAGAGCGCGGACATCGCGCTGGAGTTGGTCAGAATGCTGGCCATGTCAATTTGTCCCTTAAACGAGATACTGGAGGGGACATACCGGACTAAAAAGCTTACCGGTCACGAACGTTCGGCATCATGCCATTTGGTATTTTTCGTTGCTACCAGACCCGTCGTGCGAGCTCCAAACTCGCAGTCATTCATTGCCAACACCTTAACCGAAAGGGTCGGGTTCGAGGTTCAACAAACCCATGGTAAACAGGGGGATAATGGTTGCGACGGAATCGTCTCTGCCGTTAAGCAAACGACCGTACAAGGCTGCCGACGAGCAGGTTCCAGCCGTCGATCAGCACGAAGAACAGGATCTTGAACGGCAGAGAGATCGAAGTGGGCGGGAGCATCATCATGCCCATGGCCATGGTGATCGTGGCGACCACCATATCGATGACGAGAAAGGGCAGAATGATCAGGAAGCCGATCTCGAAACCACGACGGATCTCAGACAGCATGAAGGCCGGGATGAGAACGCGGTAATCGACTTTGTCATCGACGACCGTCGCCTGACCACGCTCGTTGGCAATGTCGACGAAGAGCGCCAGATCCTTGTCACGCGTGTTCGCCGTCATGAAGGTGCGAAAAGGCTCGGCGATCAGGGCGACGGCTTGGGCTTCCGTGATCTGGTTGTCGAGAAGCGGCTGGACGCCCTCGCGCCAGGAGCGGTCCATCGTGGGCGCCATGACATAGAAGGTCATGAAGAGCGCCATGCTGGTCAGGATCATGTTGGAGGGGGTCGTTGCGAGCCCCATGCCGGAACGAAGGATCGAAAAGGCGATCAGGAAACGCGGGAAGCTCGTGACCATGATCAGGATGCCCGGCGCCACCGACAGCACCGTGAGCAGACCGAAGGTACGAATGATCCACGCCGCCACCGATCCATCGATCGGGGTGTTGAAGATATCCGTCGGGAACTGCTGGGCCACAGCCAGTTCCGGCGCCATCATCATGACAGCGACGAAGATGAGAAACCGAATCATTCGATCACGAGCGTTCTGAACATCACCTTGGATACGCGGCCTTCCGAGCGCAGGTCAACTCGCTCCTGTAGGTCATCCTTGAGATATTGAAAGCCCCTGGGGCCCTCGACCTGTTGCAGTGACACCGTGCGCAGGTAAGCCATGATGTCCTGGTGGACATCCTCGGCAATCTTGACGTCCGGAGGGCCGTTGAACATCAACGCGACTTCGAGCCGGATCCAGTTCTCCGAGGGGTAGGCAAGGTTCGTGGTGATCGGCTCGAGAGCGACCACGCCGTTCGCCTCCGTGGAGATCGGAGGCAGTCCCTCCTCCTCTGTCTTGGCCTCGCCGCCATGCTCGCCGGCGGCAGCAGCTTCCGCTGCCTTGGCGGCATCCTCGGCCTGCTTGACCTGCGGGGCGAGCATGTTGCCGATGACCCAGCCACCGCCGCCGCCAACGGCGGTCAGCACGACGAGCGGGATGACGAGCGCCATCATGCCCGACTTCTTCTTGCCTTCGCCTTCCTGAGCTTCGTCCATGTCGCTGTCCCCGGGTCCGGTCAGAAGGGCGAGTAGATGTCGACGACCTGCTGGCCGATCGGCGGCTGCTGCACCTCGGTCAGACGGCCACGGCCACCATAGGAGATGCGGGCTTCGGCGATGCGATCGTAGGAGATCTCATTGTCGGCATCGACATCCTGCGGACGGACGATACCGGCAACATTCAGGATGCGCAGCTCGTGATTGACGCGCACTTCCTGGGAGCCGCTGATCAGCAGGTTGCCGTTTTCGAGCACACCGGTCACGACGGCGGCAACAAGAAGGTTCAGGCGTTCCGAACGCTCGGTCGAACCCTTGCCGGATGAACTGGTGGTCGAGTCCGTCGAAAGATCGCCCGTCGTGCCCGTATCCGTCGAGAAGCCGAGGAAGTTCGAGATCTCGGCACCCCAGGACAGGCCGGTATTGTTGTCGCGGCTGCGATCCGTCTCGTTGTTGAAGGAGGCCCGGTCATTGATCTCGATATTGACCGTCAGGATGTCACCGACATTCAGTGCGCGGGCATCCTTGAACAGCGCTGATTGGCTGTCGCTCCAGAGGGAATAGCCGCTGGCGGTCTGGGCCTGCTGCTTCGGATACATGGCCATCTGGGGCGTCTGGCTGTAGCGCAGACCGGACCCGATCGGGCTCATGGAGGGCGCATTGCCGATTTCCTTGACGGTCTGGCTCTGGCAGCCAGCGAGGAGGAGAACGGCCAGCAGAGCCGGGAAACGCTTCATCATGATGGGTCCTTCGATGTATTGGGGTCGCCGGCGCTCGACATGATCGAGGCGACTTCTGCCGCCTTGTCCGGACTCATCTCTGTCAGGATGAGGCTGGACTGACGCGGCGGCAGCTTCATAATGATGGCGGCGGCGAGGATGACGTTTGTCTCTTCCAGCTGCGGGGCGGCCGCATCCGGCGCCATCTTCTTGTAGATTTCGACAAGCTGGCCCTCGGCCTGCTTCATGAATTCGTTTCTGCGGCCCAGCCAGTCCTCGTATTCCTCGCGGCGCTGTTCGAGGATTGCGATGCGACTGTCGACATCTGCCTGCAGCTTTTCCAGCTCCTGCTTCTGCAGGAGATAGCGCTGGTCGCGGGCGGCATCGGCGATGCCGGTGCAGAACTGGCGAATTTCAGCCTCCGTGGCACTTTCCAGCGGCTGCTGCTGGCCGACGGCCGTCTGTGCGAACGCGGGCAGCGTGGCGATGGCGAGAACGGCTGCAACATTGCGCAAGGCAGCTCGGGCGAAATTTGTTTGATTGGGCTTCATCATTGCAGCACGAGCTCCGCTTGAAGGGCACCGGCAGACTTGATGCCCTGGAGGATGGCAATGATGCCGTCCGGCTTGACGCCGATGCTGTTCAGACCGCTGACGAGTGTCCTGAGGTCAGGTCCATCGACGATGGCAATCTTGTCGCCTTCCTTCTGGATCGAAATATCCGTCTGTGGCTGTATCGCCGTCTCGCCGCGCGAGAAGGGCTCCGGTTGGATGACCTGCGGGGTCTCCTGCACCTGGACCGTCAAAGTGCCGTAGCTCACGGCAACGCGCGATACACGAACGTCGGCGCCGATGACGATGGTGCCGGTGCGCTCGTTGATCACGACACGTGCAGGCGTATCAGTTGCGACCACAAGGTTTTCGATGTCCGCCATGAGGCGCGCAAGGTCGGCCGTGCGGGGCTTCTGAACCACGATCTCCTGGCTGTCGCGTGCCTCGGCGATCGGAGCGCCGTAATTGGCGGCAGCGTAGGCGTTGATGGTGTCTGCCACGCGCAGCGACGTGGTGAAGTCCGCATTGCGGAGCTGCAGAACGAGATTGACGCTGTCCTTGAACTTGGACGGCAGCTCGCGTTCGATGATGGCACCCGTCGGCACGCGGCCAGACGTCGTTATGCCCTCCTGCACAGATGCGGCATCACCCTGGGCATTGAACCCAGATACGACCACCGAACCCTGGGCGACGGCGTAGATCTGGCCGTCGGCGCCGGTAAGGGAGGTCATCACCAAAGTCCCGCCGCGCAAGGACGTCGAGTCTCCCAGCGAGCTGACGGTCACATCGATGCGGCTGCCAGGGCTCGCAAAGGGCGGCAGATTGGCGGTTACCATGACCGCGGCGACGTTCTTGGCATTGGACTGACCACCTTGGGTCGAAATGCCGAGGTTCTGCAGCATGGCGCGCATAGACTGGTCGGTGAAAGGTGAGGAGCGCAAGCTGTCGCCGCTGCCCTGCAGGCCGACCACCAGACCGTAGCCGATCAGCTGGTTGTCGCGGCCGGACTGGAGCGAGGCGATGTCCTTGATGCGCGAATTGGCGCTCAGAGCCGGCTCGAGGGGAGCCAGGACCAGCGCCAGCGCACAGAATGCGATCCGCATGGGTGCAATCAGTCTCATTTTGCCATCACCTGTACCGTACCATCAGCCATGACCGTGCCGGCGACGATCGAGCCGGAATCGATGTTGCGGACCTTGACGACTTCGCCGACCGAGGCGTCGGTCAGTGGGGTCCCGCTTGCGCTGATCAGCATGTTGCCGATCGCAAAGGTCAAACGGACACCCGTTCCCCGCTTGACGGCGAATGCTTCCCTCAGACCGTGGACCGGGATCGTACGGCCAGGCAGCAGGGTGCGCTTGGCCACCATGCCGACCACTTCCTCGCGGGTCCGGGCGTAGCCGCCTGCGAGGTTGGGGTTGGTCACGGCGACGACGTCGAGTTGCTCGGAGGAAATGGTTTCGCCCGGATAGATGATCTGCTTGGGGATCACGGCCGTGTTCTGCGCCAGCGCCGTCCCGGCGGCGAAGCCAAACGCTGCGGCGGCGATTGCCGCCGCCCGCAGGGCATGTCCGAATATCCGGCGAAACCTCATGTTTGCCTCCAGTTGTCTTACTTGAGGTTCTTGCTGACGATCTGAGCCATCTCGTCGGCAGTGGTGATGACCTTGGAATTCATCTCGTAGGCGCGCTGCGCGGAGATCATGTCCGTGATCTCCTTCACCGAATCCACGTTCGAGGCTTCCAGGTAGGACTGCTTGATGTAACCGAAGCCCGGATCTTCCGGTGCACCGACGATGGCGGCACCGGAGGCTGCCGTCTCGGCGAACAGGTTGTCACCGAGCGGTTTCAGGCCTGCTTCGTTAACGAAGTTGGCGATCGTCAGCTGTCCGAGATCGGTGTAGTCGGCGTCGTTGCCTATGCGCGCCTGGACCTGGCCGGTACGGCTGATGACGACTTCGCTAGCATCCTGCGGAATGGTGATCTGCGGGGTCACGAGGTAGCCGTCGATGGTGACGAGCTGGCCCTCGGCATTCATGTTGAAGGCACCTGAGCGGCTGTAGAGCGTGGCACCATCCGGGCTTTCGATCTGGAACCAGCCGCGACCGATGAGCGAAAGGTCGAGCTCGTTGCCGGTCTGGGTCAGCTGGCCCTGGGTATGGATGTTGCGGACGGCGGCCGTCTGCACGCCGAGACCGATATTTGCACCTTCCGGCACGATGGCCTGGTTGGCCCGGTTCGGCACGCCCTGGGCGCGCTCCGTCTGGTAAAGAAGGTCGGAGAACTCAGCACGCGCCCGCTTGAAGCCGGTCGTATTGATGTTGGCGATGTTGTTCGCGATGACTTCGAGGTTGGTTTGCTGGGCGTCCATACCCGTTGCTGCGATGGCGAGCGCTCTCATAGTTCGGTACCCCTGCTAAATCTGCATTTTCGTGATTTCGAGATAGGCGTTGACGATCTTGTCGCGGAACGCGATCGCCGTCTGGAGTGATTGTTCGGCCTGCATGACGGCATCCACCACTTCGCGGGTGTTCGCCTTGCCCATCAGGCCGTCGAAGGAGGTCTGTTCCGCCTGCTTCAGATCGCCGGCTGCCTGCGACGCCATATTGTTGAGCGCCGCCATGAAGGTTTCCCCGGTTGCGGTTCCCGGCGATGTGCCTTCGGCGGTCAGGCCCTTGGTCGAGAAGGAGCTCGAAAGCGAATCCAGGCCGTTCATGCCGGAAAGAGCGCTGGTCTTGGTGATGGATTCGATCATTGTGAGGCCTTCAGCAGCGCTATGGTCTGGGAAATCATGTCGCGTGTCTGCTTGATCGTCTGCAGATTCGCTTCATAGGAGCGGTTGGATTCGCGCATGTCCGCCATCTCGATCAGGATGTTGACGTTCGGCATCTTGACGACGCCGTTCTCGTCCGCGGCCGGGTTGCCCGGGTCGTATTCCTCGATGAACTCGGCAAAATCGACGCCGAGCTTCTTCACCTCGACGGTCTGGGCGCCGCTAGCTCGGTCGAGTTCTGCGCCAAAGGTGATCGTCTTGCGGCGATAGGGATCCGCACCGGGCGTGTCGCCGGTCGTACGGGCGTTCGCGATGTTTTCGGAGACGATACGAAGGCGCGTCGACTGGGCCTCGAGCCCGCTTCCCGCAACCTTCAGGCTTGCCAGCAATGGATCAGTCATCAGCGTTTCACCGTCATTAGCATCATGCGATGGAAGGAGGACATCAGCGAGGTATTGAGCTCGTGGTTCCGCTTGATTTCACCCGTTTTCCGCAACTCGTCCGACAAGGCGACGGTATTGCCGGATTCCTGGATGCCGATCTCGTTGTTGAGATCTTCTTCCTCGACAGCGATGTTGCTGTCGGTGAAATCATTGGATGCCATGTGACCAGGCTGGGTCATGGCCATGCCCTGCACCATGCCGGTCTTGTCCAGCACCGCGCTGAACGGCGTGATGTCCTTGGCCGCGAATTTCGGCGTGTTGACGTTGGCGATATTGGTCGCCACGACCTGCTGGCGCACCGAAAGCCATTCCGCCTGTCGGGAGGCCAGCTCGAACAACTGGATGGGATTCATTCACATCACTCCGTCTATTATTGATCGGAGCCTAGGCCAGTAATCTTGCGTGGGACTTGCCCAGCCAACACGTCGTCAATTGTTTTGGACGACCTCGCCGGCGGAGGTGACGATGACCCACTTGCCTTCGCGCTGTTCGAGCGTCGCTACCCGGCTGTTGTCCGGCAGGATGGAGCCCACGCGGACGAGATACATGCCGGCCTTGTCCTCGATCAGTGCGCGACCATTGGCAACATGCAGCAGGCGGAACCCGCTCTTGCCGGGAAACGGCTGCGATGGACCGGTCTCGAGACCTTCCGGCTCTTCGCGACCGAGTGTCGGGACCGTGGCCGTGACGATCTGGTCTACCTGAGCCTCGACCTCGGAATTGCCGTCTCCACCTTCGTCGTCGCGGTCGACGAGAGCGAGGGGCGAGACGCTGAACACGTCGCGGCCGGGGCCTTCCGGCAGGTCGCGGGTACGCTCCCAGTCGGCAACCCGGATTCCGAATTTTTCTTCATTGAAGAAGACATACCAGGGAAAGAAGGCAGCACCACAGGCGAGCGCAATCCCGGTCACGGCCAACACGCGGTCGATCGTGGGAATTCGCCGACGGGTAAAGACCGGCCGGAGCGGAGCCACGGGCTCGTCAGCATCGAAATCGGTCATGGTCAGCCCCTTTGTCTCATGCCCTGCCCTCCGCTTGCGGCCGCCTTCAAGGCATTGGCCAGATCGGCATAGGCATCGAGCGTCGGCTTTTCGCCGGGTGTCTGCTTCAGAATGTCGTAGATGACCGGTACCTGCTTGATCGCCATGTCGAGATCGGGATCGGAACCGTTGCGGTAACCGCCGATCAGGCGGAGGTCGCGAGTTTCCTCGAAGCGATGAATCAGCGCCTTGAGACGCGACACCAGCTTTTCCTGCTCCGACGTCCAGGCCTTGCGGGCAAGACGCGAGATCGAGGTGAGCGGGTTGATGGGCGGATAGCGCCCTTCGTCGGCGAGCGCGCGATCGAGCACGATATGGCCGTCGAGAATGCCGCGTGTCGAGTCTGCGATCGGGTCGTTGTGATTGTCGCCATCGACGAGGATGGAAATGATGGCGGTGATCGTGCCTGCGCCCTCGGCACCGGGGCCTGCGCGTTCGAGCAGACGCGGCAGCTCGGTGAAGACGGATGCCGGATAACCACGGGCAATCGGCGGCTCGCCGGCGGCGGTCGCCACCTCGCGGATCGCATGGGCAAAGCGCGTCACGCTATCGACAATGAAAAGAACGTTCTCGCCCTTGTCGCGGAAATGCTCGGCAATGGTGATCGCGGTCAGCGGCGCCATCTTGCGCAGCATCGGGCTTTCGTCGCTGGTTGCGACCACGGCAATCGATTTCGCCATGTTGTCGCCGAGCGTATCCTCAATGAATTCGCGCACTTCGCGGCCACGTTCGCCGACCAGCGCGATGACGACCTTGTCGAAGGCATCGGCACGGGCGAGCATTGAGAGCAGCGTCGACTTGCCAACACCCGAGCCGGCGAAGATACCAAGTCGCTGCCCGAGGCAGAGCGGCGAGAAGATGTCGATCGCCCGAACGCCGGTCTTGAAGCCGGTCTCGACGCGGCTGCGGGTCATGGATGGCGGCGCTGTCGTGGAAATCGGCCGCCGTTGCGGTCCAGGTGCCAGCGCCGGGCCGTTGTCGATCGGGTCACCGAGCGCATTGATGGTCCGGCCACACCAGCTGTCATCAGGCGCCACGCGGAAGGCGCCCTTGCGGATCACGACATCGTGGATGCCGATCGGCTCGCCGGGTTCGATGGGGCAGACATAACAGACGTCAGGTTCGACGCGGACGACCTCACCCAGATGAACGCCGGTCGAAGACCGGTGGGCGACGAACTCACCGAGACGCACATGCCGGGACAGACCCGTGACCGTGTAATGTCCGGCCGCGATGGTGCGCACATGCCCGCCCTGGGTGACCGAATTGCTCGGTCGGGAGTAGCGCTGCGCCAAGGCCGCCAGTTGTCCGAGCTTCTGGGACAGGGGGAATTCGTCTGATGTCGGCGCAGTCATGATGTTCCGATCTCAAGGTCAGTTGCTGCCGCCGAGGACCTTGATTGCCTCGCTCATGGTGTTCTCGCTCGAGCTGATCAGCGCACTGATCGCCTCGAAGGCGCGATTGATCTGGATGAGCTGGGTCATCTCGCCGATGCCGTTGACATTCGAGTTCTCGACATAACCCTGCAGGATCGAGATTTCCGGATTGTCGACGACGGGCTGCGGGTCGTCAGTCGTGGTCACGCCGCTGTTTTCGAAACGAAGGAAGCCGTTGCGGACGTCGGCGGTAAACACGCCGAGCGTCGCGACCACACGACCGTCCTGCATGATCTGGCCACTCGCGCCAACTTCCGGCGGGCCGCCGGCACGGTTCAGCTGGATCGGAGCGCCACCGGCGTCGAGAACCGGATATCCCTTGGTCGAGACGAGCTCCCCGGTGTCGGTCATTGTGAAGCGACCGTCGCGCGTCAGGACCTGGCCGACCGGGGTATCGATCGCAAACCAGGCGTCGCCCTTGATCGCGAAGTCGAGCACGTTGCCGGTTTCGTGCAGTTCGCCGGTCTTGGTGGACAGATAGTCGTTGCCCTGGCTGACGAAGGCCACCTTGGCATTGATGTCATTTCCGGTTCGACTCAACATCTCGTCGAACTTCACGTCCGTCGAGCGGAAACCAACCGTGTTCACATTGGCCATGTTGTCGGCAACCGTGGTCAGACGGCGCTCGAGGGCCATCTGCGACGACAGGGACACGTAAATACCGGATTGCACCGTTTTACCTCCGCGGGTGAAGAATATCAGTAAATCATTATTTAACGCAGGATGGCCTACGCTTCATCCCACTCTTCTTGCGGCAAAAGGCTTGCGCGAAACTGTCGGGGAAAAGCCCGAGTTTCCGGCGCAGGCGCAGCCCAATTTTGGCTCCGAGGTTCAGCCTCACGCAAGGCAGGAGCTCTATCGCTTACGGTGAAAAGTAACGTTCGGGTGCGGGCAAAATGAACTTAATCGTCGGTTTCATCATCACACTGGGCTGCGTTCTCGGCGGCTTCATGGCCATGGGCGGCCACCTGGATGTTCTCATCCAGCCGTTCGAGCTCGTCATTATCGGCGGCGCCGGCGTCGGTGGCTTCATCATGGCCAATCCGATGAAGGTCATCAAGGACACCGGCAAGGCGATGGGCGAGGCCTTCAAGCAGACGGTTCCGAAGGAGCGTGACTATCTCGACGTGCTCGGGGTTCTCTACTCCCTCATGCGCGACCTCCGCACCAAGTCGCGCAACGAGATCGAAGCGCATATCGACAATCCGGACGAATCCTCGATCTTCACGGCGGCTCCAAACCTCCTGAAAAACAAGGAACTGACGGCGTTCATCTGTGACTATGTCCGCCTGATCATCATCGGCAATGCCCGTAGCCATGAGATCGAGGCCCTGATGGACGAGGAAATCGAGACTATCCACTACGACAAGATGAAGCCCTACCATGCCATGACCGCCATGGGCGACAGCTTCCCGGCGATCGGTATCGTCGCGGCGGTTCTCGGCGTCATCAAGGCGATGAGCAAGATCAACGAATCGCCGGAAGTTCTCGGCGGACTGATCGGCGCCGCACTCGTCGGCACCATGCTCGGCATCTTCCTGTCCTACTGCCTCTGCAACCCGATCATCGCCCAGATCAAGATGGTCCGTACCAAGCAGCATCGCCTCTACATCATCGTGAAGCAGACGCTGCTCGCCTACATGAACGGATCCGTTCCGCAGGTGGCACTCGAATACGGCCGCAAGACCATTTCCTCCTACGAGCGTCCGTCGATCGACGCCGTCGAGCAGGAAATGATGAACCCCGGCGGCGGCGGTGAAAGCAAGGCGGCCTGATCATGTCGGAACCACACACCGAAACAGCACCACGCATGGACCGAGCCCTTCTCGCGAAGCTGACAGGCGGGCTCGGTGACTCCCAGACATTGCAGAAGCTGTGCTCAGATTTCGGCCAGCTCTATGTCGAGTTCCTGCCGGACGTCTTCCACAGCGAGACGGGGCTCACCATGCAGGTCCATTACAACGGCCAGGAAAGCGGCCTGATGACGGATCTGATCGCCGATCTCGGCGACAATGTCTCCCTGGCGGACGGGCAACTGCGCAACTGGTCGCCGAACTTCGTGCTCGCCTGCGGCAACAGCTTCGTCATCACCCTGATGGAAAACCTGCTCGGGGCCCTGCCAGAGACGATCCAGGAGCCTATCGAACGGCCGCTCTCGCAGATCGAGCTCGACCTGGCCGTGATGGTGTATGACAAGATCGCCAACGTGCTCAGATCGGGCGTCAACGCTCCCGGGGGCTTCGAACCGCTTCTTGAAAAGGCGCACAACGCAGAAGACCGCCTGAAGCCCGAAGAGGACCATGTCGACGAGTATGCTGTGACCATAAAACTCGGCATTACGCTCGGCCCGGTTGAATCGGAGTTCTATCTGGTCATCCCGCAGAAGGCCCTGCTGAAGACCGTCGTGACCATGCCGAAGTCGAAGAGCCAGACCAGCAAATCGAAGAAGGAATGGCAGGAGCAGATCTCTGAGCAGGTGCGCCGCTCCCAGGTCACCCTGGAAGCGCGGATCAGGCTGGAGTCGCTCACGCTTGCCACCGTCTCCCGCCTGATCGCCGGCGACGTCATTCCCTTCCGCGAGAAGGGCGACGTCACGGTCGACGTCAGCGCCAACGGCAAGAACCTCTATCGTTGTGAATTCGGCCGGGCGGGCGACCGCTACACGGTGCGGGTGAAGGATAATGTGAGCAGCGAAGATGAAATTCTAAAACATTTGATGAGCTAGGCATTTACCGCAGCTCGCCCCACGGCAGCTTGAGGCAAGTTTCAAGAGGAATAATGAATCCATGGCAACGAAGAAGACACCACCGAAGGATGACGACGCGCTGGCGATGCCAGGCGCGAGCGACAGCGATTTCGACCAGGCGGTCGATGATCTTCGCGGCGTGCTGAAGGCCGATGCCGAAGGCGGGTTGGGCGATTTCGGTTCGGATCTCGGCCTTAAGGACGACCCGCTGGCAGCATTCGAATCCGATTTCGGCGGCGGCACAGCAGCTGCGCCCAGCGATGACTTCGGCCTCGGTGATTTCGGCGGCTCCAGCGATCTGGGCGGCGGCATTGAATTCGGTGGCTCGAGCGACTTTGGCGGTTCCAGCGATTTCGGCGGCGACAGCGCGTTCGGCGGGTCGAGCGGCAGCCAGCAGGAACCGGGCAGTGGCCTGAGCGCCAATCTCGACCTGATCATGGACATTCCGATCGAAGTCCAGATCGTGCTGGGATCGAGCCGCATGCAGGTTTCCGGGCTTATGAACCTCGAGGAGGGCGCCATCATCGCGCTCGACAAGAAGATCGGCGAGCCCGTCGAGATCATGGTGAACGGCCGCCGCATCGCGCGCGGCGAGATCACGGTTCTCGAGAACGACGATACGCGATTTGGTGTCAAACTGATTGAAGTGATGGCGACCAAGACATCCTGACCCATGATGGGCCAGAGAGGACAAGACCATGATGGACTTTGACGATTTTGGCGGACCTTTAACCGGAAAACCACTTTCCCAGGCCGACAAGGCAGCCGCGGTGCTGCTGGCCATGGGAAAAGGTGTCGCCGGAAAGCTGCTCAAATACTTCACGCAGGCGGAGCTGCAGACGATCATCGCGTCTGCGCAGACGCTTCGCACCATCCCGCCGGACGAACTGACGGAACTGGTCAACGAGTTCGAAGACCTCTTCACCGAGGGCGCCGGGCTGATGGACAATGCGAAGGCCATCGAAAGCATCCTCGAGGAAGGCCTGACCCCGGAAGAAGTCGACGGCCTGCTCGGCCGTCGCACGGCGTTCCAGGCCTATGAAGCCTCCATCTGGGACCGTCTGCAGGATGCCGATCCGGACTTCATCGCGCGCTTCCTGATGCGCGAACATCCGCAGACCGTCGCCTACATCCTCTCCATGCTGCCCTCCTCCTTTGGTGCCAAGGTGCTCTTGAAGCTGCCGGAAAGCCGGCGCGCCGACATCATGAACCGCACGGTCAACCTGAAGAATGTCAGTCCCAAGGCCGCGCAGATCATCGAGAACCGTGTCCATGACCTGATTGCGGAGATCGAAGCCGAGAAGAACTCGACCGGTTCGGCCAAGGTCGCGGAACTGATGAACGAGCTGGAAAAGACCGAGGTTGATACCTTGCTCACCTCGCTCGAATCGATCAGCAAGGAATCGGTCAACAAGGTTCGCCCGAAGATCTTCCTCTTCGAAGACCTTCTCGTCATGCCACAGCGCAGCCGCGTGCTGTTGCTCAACGACATCTCGGGCGAAATCCTCACCATGGCGCTGCGCGGCGCCAGTGCCGAGATCAAGGAATGCGTGCTTGCCTCCATCAGCCCGCGTTCTCGCCGCATGATCGAATCGGACCTGCAGGCTGGCACGGCGGGAATCAATCCGCGAGAGATTGCGATTGCCCGGCGCGCCGTTGCCCAGGAAGCCATCCGCCTCGCCAATGCGGGCCAAATCCAGCTCAAGGAGACGGAAGGTGAGACTCAGGCCGCCTGAGCGTCTTCGCCTCTGTTGAAAACAGGCTAGTTTCCGTCACCCGCCGATTGAAGAGCAATCGGCGGGTGTTTACGTTCAGACGGCCGGCAAGTTTTCGGCGAGCCACCGGCACGAGGCCCGGCTGGCGCAATCTGCCAGGGCATCGATCCCGCCTGGTGCAAGCCTTCGAGGAGGGCAGCGGTCATGGCCGAGGATGACGACGACGACAGCAAGACCGAAGACCCGACCGAGAAAAAGCTCCGCGACGCGCTGGAAAAGGGCAATGTGCCTACCTCGCGGGAGGCACCGATCTTCGCAACCGCGCTGGGGTTCTATCTTTATGCCGTCTTCTTCCTGCCCGGCGCCGTCACGCGCCTCGGACAATCGCTGAAGGATATCTTCGAGCGGCCCGACCAGTGGTATCTGGGAACGGCCGTCGACGTCGTCTCCCTCTTCACTTACTTGTCCTGGGAAATCGCCGCATTCCTGGCACCGATGTTGATCATGCTGATTCTGCTCGGCGTCACGGCGAATGTCGCGCAGCACATGCCCTATTTCGTGCTCGAACGAATCAGGCCGCAACTCAACCGGATTTCCATTTTCAAAGGCTGGAAGCGTATCTTCAGCAGCCAGGGCATGGTTGAGTTCGCCAAGTCGATCTTCAAGATCGTCGTTCTCTCCGTCATCCTGGTCTTTGCGCTGCGCAGCGACTATTTCGGCGTCATCGACACCATGTTCTCCGATCCGCAGGTCATCTTCGTGAAGTTCTCGGAGATCCTGAACAAGATGATGATCATCGTCGTCATGGCGACGGCGCTGCTGGCCGCGGTCGACGTCTTCTGGACGCGGTATCACTGGTACGAACAGTTGCGCATGACCAAGCAGGAGGTGAAGGAGGAATACAAACAGGCGCAGGGCGACCCGATCGTCAAGGCGCGGCAGCGCTCGATCGCGCGAGACAGAGCACGCAAGCGCATGATCGCCAGCGTTCCCCGCGCCACACTGGTGATCACCAATCCGACCCATTATGCCGTTGCCTTGCGCTATGTCCGCGAGGAAGGCGATGCTCCCGTCGTCGTCGCCAAGGGTCAGGATCTTGTCGCTCTGAAGATCCGCGAGATCGCGCGCGAAAACGACATTCCAATTTTTGAGGACCCGCCGCTTGCCCGCTCCATGTTTGCGCAAGTCTCGGTGGATAGCGTCATTCCGTCAGTATTTTACAAGGCAGTCGCAGAACTCGTTCACCGGGTCTATGCGTCCAAGGCCCCACAGAGACGGATACGTTAGGCCCGATGAAGAAGTGCTCCTATACCGATCAGCGTGAACGCATCGTGGCAGAGGCAATCAGCCCCGTCGCAAGCGAATTGCGCCTTCTCGACGCTGCCGACCTGATTTCACTTTTGCGCTTTGAACTTCACGGCAATCTGTCGGACCTCGTTTCGTCCGCAGCCGAACTGTATTTCCATCCCGGTACCGTGGTCTTCGGCGCGGGCGGAGACTACCGCCTCGAATGGGGAGGGCCGCCGGAAGTCGTGCTGGATCTCGAGATCAAGCCGCGCGGTATCACGATTTATTCGCAGCTCACGCTGACGAACGAGCAGGCCGGGCTCGACATCAAGCATATCGCGTTCCACGATTCGTCCGGAAACCCTGATGCCAACACGCGCATGCTCGAAGAACGCCTAAACGAGGCGCGCTTTATCAAGGGACAGACATCCCCTCTCTATGGATGATGAGGCTTGATCAGGTGATGTAGCCAAGGCGGATCGCCTTGGCGATCGCCTGGATCCGGTTGACGGAATCGAGCTTTATGGTCGCCGAACCGAGATAGGCGTTGACGGTGTGCACCGACAGGCCGAGACGCTCTGCGATTTCTTCGCTGATCCGCCCGTCGCCTGCCAGCTGCAGGCAGGCGATCTCACGTTCGCTCAAGGTTTCAGAAGGCGCTGCCCGGCGCTCGTCGAGCGACAGGATATCGGTCATGACCTTGTAGCAGCGGCTATGCACGGCCAGGATGACCTCTCCGGCCAGGTCCGCGCCACCGATCGTCGGGAACACCACATAACCGTTACCCACAGCCCCGAGGCGGACGGGAAAGGCAATTCCCGAATACGGCAGCAAACGCTCCGGCAATTGCACCGCAAACGGGGTGAAATCCGAAGCGTCGAGGAAACTCGTCTTCTCCTCGGCACTCCACAGCACCGGCAGGGTCGACGTCTCGATATGGGCCAGCAGGGCTTCCCCATAGGCGGCGACGAAGGCATCGCGGCCGCTGCTGAGACCGCTGCTCCAGTTCTCGAATTCCGGATCAAGGCGACGCTTGTGCGGCAGGCTTGCACCGGTGATCCGGAAAGCGGCGAAGCCCCGGGCATTGAGAGATCTTTGCAGGGAAACCAGTTTCGGGAAGATGTCCGAGCGGGATGTCACCGGGCGCTGCCCTGACCAAGTCGCATCTTCGAGGATGGATCCGCCTGGTCTGGTGGTGATGGCCATTCCTGCTCCTTCAGACGAGATTGTTGCGAACCGCATAGGCGATCGCTTCCGAGCGCGTTTTCGTGGCGGTCTTGCGCATTACGCTCGTGATGTAATTGTTGATGGTGTTGCGCGATATGCCGAGAATGGTCGCGATCTCGTCGCTGGTCTTGCCCTCGGCGATCCAGAACAGGCATTCCAGTTCCCGATCGGTCAGGTCGAAATCGCGGTCGCTCTTGTGGCCCTTGTTGGCGGAGAGACTGAGGGCATAGCCCGAGAGCAGTCCGACTTCACGGAGCCGTTCGGGCGAGAGCACATAGTCCTGGGGAAAGAGCAGCATCAGCGCCAGTCGGGTGCGACCGACATTCATCGTAACGGTGCAATACTGGCGGCTGGTCCCGAGCGGCACATGGGCGTCGTCTGGCAGGATTGCGTATTTCGGTTGCAGCACCGAAAGGCACTTTTCCAGCTCCGTGGATTGCGAATAGCTGGTCGCCAGCTCACTTTCCAGACGCCGGACGAGATCGAACGGCCAGTCAGCGGCCACCACGAAATCCAGCCCCTCCTCCTGCACGAGATCGTAGCGCGCGAGCAGGTGATGGGAGGCCCCGACATAGTCACAGAGCGCGCGGAGACACTGCCCCATATTGCCCGACAGCGCCGGCGTGGCCAGCTTCCGGATCAGCGCATCCTTCGATGAGGAGCCCTTCTGCAGAGGTTCCTCGAAGCCGGTCGCACGCGCCCGTCCTTCCTGGCCCTCGGTTGTCAGCTCGGCATCCATTCAACGTGCCCCTTTGAAGTGACAGCCTTGCATTGTCGCAGTCTTCGCCTCGTCAGACCGCGGGCGACTCGTTGGACCCGCGATCTCAGTCTACCGAATCATGTTCAGTCTAAAATATAAAGTGGCAAAGGTCACAGGCATTTGCGGTCCTCGGAGACTGCCGGAAGAATGCCTCTCCAGGCCTGATGATGCAATCCCGGATGCTGATGGGATTACAATGCAAAACCGCGCCCGGAGGGCGCGGTTGGTCCTAACTTCATCTTTGCAATCAGGCGGCGTTGTCCACAGCCCATTTGCGCAGGATCTTGGCGGCGCGCTCTTCCGAGATTTCCACCATGCGCGACAGCCGCCGTTCGGGACCTTCCTTGACGCGGCGGTTGAAGCCGCCATTCGGGTCGTCGTCCATGGTGAGCAGGTCGTCGGTGGAGTCGAACCCGAAGTCGGATCCGAAGCCATCCATGAGACCCCCGCCGCCAGAACCACCGATCGCGGGAGAGAAGTCCGGCAATTCGAGGCCAACTGCCTGTTCGCCGATGCCTCCGGCAAGCGCCGTTTCTGCGGCGCCACCGCCAGCGGTGCGGATCATCGGACGGATGCCCATCCAGATGATCAGGAAGGCGACCGCGACGAAGGCGAGCGAGTTGATAATGCCACCGAGGTTGCGGCTGAGGATTTCCATGAAACCGGGGCCGGTCGCGGATTCTTCCAGCAACTGGTTTTCCAGGAAATCCATGGCGGTCAGTGTCACCACGTCGCCACGTTCACCGTCGAGACCTGCTGCCGAGCTGACGATCTTCTGCATCTCGGCGAGATAGGCGTCAATCTTGGCCTGGTCTACAGGTTCGCCGACCATCTTTGCGATGCGTCCGCGGTTGACGACGACAGCGACCGAGAGCTTTTCGACCACGTAGCTGTTCTTGACCGTCGCGACGGTCCGGCTGTTGATCTCGTAGTTGGTCTGCTCTTCCTTCTTGTCCTGCTCGTCGGAGGACTGAGGACCGCCACCGCCTGCTTCCGGTGCAGCCTGAGGAATGTTCTGCTCGACGGTGGCTGCCGTATCGGACTGACGCTGCTGCGACTTCTGCTGTTCCTTCGTCACGCGGACAGAGCGTTCGACGCGGGATTCGGGATCGTAGATGGTTTCCTGGATCTGCTGGCTATCGGTGTTGATCTGGGCGGTGACGCTGGAGCGGAAGTTGTCCATGCCGAGGAAGGGGGCGAGCGCCTTGTCGATGTTGGTCTCGATCTCGCGCTGGACCGACTGGACCACACCGAGCGAGCGGGATGCTTCGCCACCAGTCTCGTCGCCGGCGGCCAGAAGCTGGCCTGTCGAATCGAGAATCGTCACGTCTTCGACATCCAGTCCTGGAACGGACGAGGCCACCAACTGCCGAATGGATGCAGCAGCCTTGCGGCCGGCATCCGAGGAAGCACGAATCATGACGGAGGCTGTGGGGTTTTGTTCCCCCCGTCGGAAGTTGCCGATATCCGGCATGACGATGTGGACACGTGCAGCAGCGATGCCCGAGATTTGTTGGATGGTGCGTGCGATTTCACCTTCCAGAGCACGAACCCGGGTTACTTCCTGCATGAACGAGGTGAGGCCGAGCGAGCCGACATTGTCGAAGAGTTCATAACCGGCATTGGCGCTATTGGGCAGACCGCGCTCTGCGAGTAGAAGGCGGGCTTTGCTGGTCATCCCCGCGCGAACCATGATGCTCTGGCCATCAGCGCCGGTCTCGAAATCGATGCCGGATTCAGCGAGTGCGACGCTGATCTGGTTCAGATCTGTTGGTTCCAGGCCAACATAGAGGGTCTCGTAGGACGGTTTATTGACGTAGAGGGCGCCGGCAATAATGATCGCGAAGGAAACAATGGCAACACCGGCCATCGCCAAGATCTTCGCTTGACCCATCGCCGCGAAATTTTTTGGTATCTGAAGTAATTGATTTAACAGATTCATTCTGTCTCGCACCATCTACAAGAAGGGTCGGGGCGTTTTTGCCCTTGGCGCGACAATAGAAATCGAAACTTGTGCGAGCGTTTCGCGGGGCGGGAAGCCGAATTCATTTCGGCCATTCGCAAACTGGATCTGCAGCCCTTGCGTCCTTCGGGGACGACTAGAAGAAGTCGAAGTCTCCACCCGCCTCAATCAGCGGCTGGGAATGTCCATGGCGCAGACCAGCGCCGAGCGCCTTCTGCATGTCGGCCAGCTTGACGAGGCTCAGTGCCGTCGTCATGTCGATCATCCAGTCCGACGGGATCGTTCCGGTGATGGTGTCGACGAATTCGGCCAAGCCGCGCGCCTTCTGCACGGCAAGGTCGATACCCTGCAATACCTTCAGGCTGTCCGGATGCTCGAGGATTGTCGGGCCACCGAGCTCGAGCAGATGCGGCTCCACGCGTTCGATCAAGTAAGCCACGTCGTGCAGCTCGCTGACAATGCGCATGAGGATTTCCGGAAGCTCTTCCCGGGTATCCGGATGTACCGCCAAGTTTTCGTTTTGCATCCGATGTCCAGTACTAGAAGAACTCGATTGAAGTTTCCACGGGCTTCGAAACAGGAACTGGACGCTGCTCCAGCGCGACAGTCTTCTGTGTTTCTGCGCCTGTGAGCGGATACTGTCTTGCCCTGCCGCTGACGGGCCAGAATTCCAGCTTGCGACCATGGTCTCCGCCCGTGGAGGACCCGACCACCTTGATGCCTTCATCGCGCAAGAATTGCTGAGCGAAGGCTGCGTTCTGTTCGCCGACATTCGAGAACGTCGCGATCGTCTTGGCGCCACCAAAGACCTTGGCCTCGAGGCGATCTCTGCGGGCGCCCTGTTTCAGGAGACCGTTGATCAGGAGCTCCATGAGGTGAACCCCATAGCGGGTGGCGTCGCCGCCCCCTGCCCCGGGAACTGCCGACCCCGGCAGGAGAAAGTGGTTCATGCCACCCACTCCTGCGATCGGATCCCGGATACAGGCAGCAACACACGAACCGAGGATAGTCGACAGGACCACATTGGGTTCCTTGCTGACCTTCCACTCCCCTTGGATAATATGGACGCGCTTTGCTGCACCCTCTTCAATCATTTTAGGGCTCCAAATACGGCCTCGATCGCCGCCTTCATTTTTTCGATGGTGAAGGGCTTCGCCAGGACGTTGTTGGCGCCCAGCTGTGCGGCCTTCTGAACCAGAGCGCGGTCGCCCTGCGCCGTCAAAATGATGAAGGCTGCCTTCTTGGTATTCGGGTTGGTACGCACAGCCTGCAGGAGGCCCAGGCCATCCATCTTCGGCATGTTGAAGTCCGAGATGACCAGGTGATGCGGCTGCTGCTCCATGATCTTCATGCCCTGCTCGCCGTCACCGGCGGCAGTGATCTGCTTGAAGCCGAGCTGGGTCAACGCGTCGCTGAGCAGCAGGCGGCTTGTGACCTGATCGTCGACGATCAGAACTTTGATTTTTTCGGCTAGGGACATTATTCGATACCTTCTTTTCGGGCGGCAGTGAGTTTGAGGATTTCCTCCCCAATGGAAGTGAGAGGCAGTTGATGCTCGACTGCGCCCAACTCATGGGCGACGCGGGGCATCCCGTAGACCACACAGGTCTTTTCGTTCTGGCCAACGGTGCGAGCACCGGCATGACGCATTTTCAGCAGACCGGACGCACCATCGCGCCCCATTCCCGTCAGGATTACACCGACAGCATTGCGGCCGGCGAGTTCTGCAACGGAATCGAACAACACGTCCACCGATGGCCTATGACCATTGACCGGCGGGCGCTCGACCAGCCTGCAGCAGGGCGCGGATGCGTTCGACACCAGAAGATGTCGTTCGCCGCCCGGGGCCAGATAGATCTTGCCGATTTCGAGCCGCGCACCGTCCGTGGCCTCCTCCACGACAGGTGCGCAAAGCCGGTTGAGTCGCTCGGCAAAGCTCTTGGTAAAGGTCGGCGGCATATGCTGCGTGATCACCGTCGGCGGGCAATTGCGCGGGAACTTCTGCAGGACCGCGATGAGGGCTTCCACGCCACCGGTCGACGAACCGATGGCGACGATCTTGCGGCCGACGCGGAAATCGGCAACCGGGGCGGCGGCGACCGGCTGGGCGTGATGCACGGGACTGTGGCGATGCTGCGAACGGGCTGCAGCCTTGACCTTCTCGGCAAGTTCGCCGAAGGGACGGGCATCGCCCGGCTGCGGTTTCGCCACGCAGTCAAAGGCCCCGATCTCGAGTGCCGCAAGCGTTGCTTCGGCGCCACGGTGGGTCATGGTCGAGACCATGATCACAGGCATGGGCCTGAGCTTCATAATCTTTTCCAGGAATTCCAGGCCGTTCATGTTCGGCATCTCGATATCGAGGGTCACGACATCGGGATTGAGCTGCTTGATCGCGGCGCGAGCCTCCATGGCGTCGCCGGCCTGACCGACGACGCTGACGTCGGGATCCTGGCTGAGGACGGCGGTGATCAGGCCCCGCATGGTGGGGCTGTCGTCGACGACGAGAACGCGTGCAGGTGCTGCCATTATTTGCGCCCCCCGTTCTTGCCCATGTAGCGATAGGTGGTGATGCCGATATTGTCGAAATCGTTTTTCGGATCGCCCGAAACCCGTTCGGAATGGCCGATATACAGGTGTCCACCGACCGGCAGCAGGTCCGCGAAGCGGGTCCAGATCCGGACCTGCGTCGGCTCGTCGAAGTAGATCACGACGTTGCGACAGAAGATGACGTCGAACTTGCCCTTGAACGGCCACTGGGCCATCAGGTTCAGTTCATTGTAGGTGATCAGGCGCTTGAGGCGCTCATCGACCTGGAACTTGCGGCGCCCGCCGATCTCGACTTCCTTGAACCACTGCTTGCGCATGGCGGGGGAGACGGTCTCGAGAGCCTGCTCGTCGTAGGCACCCTGGCGGGCAATCGCGAGGATCTTCGGATCGATATCGGTTGCCAGGATCTTGAAATCATAGTCGAGCACGTTGGGGAAAGCCTGGAAGACCGTGAGCGCAATCGAATAGGGCTCCTGTCCGTCCGAACTTGCAGCTGACCATATGCGGACGCGGCCGCCGGACTTTGCCCGCTGGATGAGACCCGGCAGGACGTCATCGCGCAGATGTTCGAAGTGGTGGTTTTCCCGGAAGAATCGGGTGAAGTTCGTCGTCAGGTGCGAAAGCATCTCGCGCCGCTCGCCGGCACCTTCCTGCGATGCGACTAGCTGGCAATAGGCCCTGAAACCGGACAGGCCGAGGTTGCGAATGTGCTTGGACAGGCGCGAGTAGACGAGCGACGCCTTGCTGTCGTTCAGCGCGATGCCGGCATCCGAGTAGATCATGGCAGCAATTTCATTCAGATCCCGCCGGGTCAGCGGGTATTCTCCGCTGGCCAGGACTTCGTCGTCCGATTGACGGGATGTGCTCATTGCAAATGTCATGCAGCCTCGCTTTCGGCGGCTTCGTTAAAGAGTGCACCAAGCTCGATCAGGCAGATCATCCGCTTGTCGATGGCGAGGATGCCACGGGCATATTGTCGTTCGAGGTCTGAAGAGACCTCCGGCGTCGGCTGTATGTCGTCGTTGTCCACGGTGAGGATGTCCGATACGGCATCCACGAGCAGGCCGACGATCCGAGACCTGACCTGAGCCACGATGATGACGTGGCGGGCGGTGGGTTCGGCGGGCTTCATGCCCAGGCGTTGGGATAGATCCATGATCGGCAGGACAGCACCACGCAGATTGATGACGCCCATGACATAATGCGGCGCATGCGGCAGTGGGGTTGCCGGGGTCCACCCCCGGATCTCCCGCACGGCCATCACGTTGACACAAAATTCCTGATCGCCGATCCGGAAGGCGATGAGCTCCCGATCCCCTTCAATCAAGTTTTTGACCGCGTATGACATAGTCTTATCCTGCGACGGCTAGCGACATTTCCTGACGGAGCGACTGGCCACGGGAGGCGGCGACGACGGCATCCACGTCAAGGATGAGCGCCACACGGCCGTCCCCGAGAATGGTTGCAGCAGCAATGCCAGGCACGTGGGTATAGTTGGCCTCAAGCGACTTGATGACGACCTGACGCTGGCCCTGGATGGCATCGACCATCAAGGCCCGCTGGCCCCCACCTTCCGATTCCACCAGAAGGGCAACGCCTTCCACCGGATTGGCCTGGGTGCCGCGGAAGTTCAGGATCCGACCGACATCCACCAAGGGGCAGAAGCTGTCGCGGATCGAGATCAGTCGCTGGTTGGCGCCGAACGAGTGGATGTTGCGCGCTTCCGGCTGCAGCGTCTCGACGATCGCCGTCAACGGCACGACGAGGGTCTGACCGGCGACCGTGACAACCATGCCGTCGAGAACGGCAAGCGTCAGCGGAAGGCTCATGGTGAAGACCGAACCGTGACCCGGACGCGAGGTGATCGAGATACGACCGCCGAGTGCCTGGATCGAGCGCTTGACCACGTCCATGCCGACGCCACGACCGGAGATGTCGGAGATCTTGTCGGCCGTGGAGAAGCCCGGCGCGAAGATCAGGTTGTCGATCTCTTCGTCCGTCAGGTTGGCATCGGCGGCGATCAGTTCGTTGTCGATCGCCTTCTGGCGGACACGCTCGCGGTTGATACCGGCACCGTCGTCGACCAGTTCGATGACGATACGGCCGGAGCGATGCTTTGCCGTCAGCTTGATCGTGCCTTCCGGCTCTTTACCGGCGGCCGCACGCTTTTCGGGGCTTTCGATGCCGTGGTCGACGGCATTTCGGATCATGTGGGTGAGCGGCTCGGCGAGCTTGTCGATAACCGTCTTGTCGACTTCGGTGTTTTCACCTTCGGTCACAAGGCGGATCGACTTTCCGACCATGTCGGCGACTTCGCGAACGATACGCGACATGCGCTGGAAGACCGGCTTAACCGGCTGCGCGCGGATCGCCATGACCGAGTCCTGGATCTCGCGGGTAAGCTGCTGCAGCTCTTCGAGGCCCATATTGACTGCGGACGTGCCGGTCGCATCGTTTTCGATGACGCTCTGGGAGAGCATCGCCTGGTTGATGACGAGTTCGCCGACCAGGTTGATCAGGCGGTCGACACGGTCGAGATCGACGCGGATGGTCTGGCCGGCGGCGTTGTTTGCCTGGGCGGCAGCGGCTGCGGCGGCAGCGGCGGCAGCAGCCGGAGATTCCTTCTTCTCAGGCTTGGCGGCGCTGGCTGCCATCTTCAGGACATTGGACGCCGTTTCTGCGGCTTCAACGGCGGCGGCAACGGTTTCCTCAGGCGCATCCGAGCCGTCGTCGAGCGCCGACAGGTCGAACGGGACCGGGATCATAGGCAATTCTTCGGCGGCGGCCGTTGCTTCCGGCTCACGGAGCTTGATGTCGAGGTCGCAATCCCATTCGGCGAATTCGAAGACCTGACGGATGGCTTCCTCGCCCTTCTCCGCCTTGATCTGGATCGTCCAATGGAAATAGGCGGCCTCCGGATCGAGATCGTCGAGCGATGGCAGTTCGTCCATGTTGCAGTTGATGCTCATCTCGCCGAGGCGGGACAGATCACGCAGCAGGAGGGCCGACTCGTTGCCCTTCGAATAAAGTTCGCGGCGCGGCTTGAAGGTCACGTCGAAGGTTGAGACGGTCGCCTCTTCCTCGTCGCCGCCGAAACCTTCGAAGGTAAAGGGGATCGGTTCGAAACCGCTGTCGTTGCTCGGAGCAGCAGCGACAGGAGCCGGCGCCGCAGGCTTGGCGGCAGCGACGGGAGCCGCCGAAGACGCCGGCATTTCGCCGTTTGCCAGTGCTTCAAGCTCCTTGACCAAGCCGCTGGAGCGGCTTGCGTCGACACCACCACCGTCACGGGAGGCAGTGACGAGGTCGGCCAGAACGTCGGCCGACTTGAGCATCACTTTCATGACCTCCGGGCCGGGCTCCAGCTTGTTGGAACGAACGCAATCAAGAGTCGTCTCGAAGACGTGCGCGAATGCAACCAGGTCATCGAGACCAAAGGCACCGGCGCCGCCCTTGATGGAGTGAACCGCGCGGAATACGGCATTGACCGTTTCCGGGTCGCGATCCCCATCATTCATTTTCAGAAGACCGGATTCCAGTTCCGCGAGCTGCTCCTCGCACTCCTGGAAGAAGATCTCTTTGATTTCGTTCATATCCATAGGAAAGATTCCTGGCTTAGGCGGTTACACGCTCGATGGCATCGATCAGCTTGGTCGGATCGAACGGCTTGACGATCCATCCGGTCGCACCGGCCTGGCGGGCCCGGTTCTTCTTTTCGGCATCGCTTTCCGTGGTCAGAACCAGGATCGGCACCGCACGATACTTTTCGTTCCGGCGGACACCCTCGATGAAGCCGAAGCCGTCGAGACGCGGCATGTTGATGTCGGTCACGATGACGTCCGGATTGCATTCTTCGAGCACTTCCAGGCCCTCGATGCCGTCTTCGGCCTGGATGGTCTCGAAGCCAGCATTGTTCAGGGTGACCAGAAGCATGTTTCGGATGGTTCTGGAGTCATCCACGGTGAGCACTTTTTTCTTCATTGCCGGATCTCCTTAGCGAGCAGATGGTCGATGTTCACGCCAATCAATTGAAGGGTTTTGAGGAAGGCCTCAGAGGCCTTTCCATACGAGAAGGGATGCTTGTCGACTTCCCAGGCCTTGGCAGCTGCCATCAGGACCTGCACGCACTGGGCACCGACACGCTCGACACCCGAGGCATCAATCGTCAGAGGAGCACCACGCATCGAGAGAATATTGGCCTTGAGATTGGACGCCTCGTTGAGGTCCAAGACCGCGGCCAGCTTCAGGGCCTTCTGCCCGCCTTTCTTACTTGCCATCATTTCTTTCCTTGTGTCCCGAAGGCTACGGCAACCAGACTCCGACCTGGAGCCCGGGAGAACCATTCCCCCGGAAAGACTGCCGAAAATCCCGCCCTTGGCTTTCTTGTGTAGCGCATGGTGGTAAACAATCCCCTCATCCGGCGAGTCCGGCGATGTGAGCGGTGAAGCCGAAATCGACGTTATCGTCGTCTGAAAGCGCAGAAACCGTGGTAGCCAGCGTCGGCGTTCCCTGCTCCCGATGGGCCGATAACTGAACACGTCCCACCGTCGTCTTCGGCGTGCGCGTCTGGCGCTCGATGTGGAATTCGCGGATGGTCGCGCCGAGTTCGAGGATGACCTTGTGGAGATCGTCGGTGCCTTCGCTCGATTGACGCGCGAGGACGGCGGTGTTGCCGATGTCCGCGCCGAGGCCTGCAACCGTTCCCGCAATGCCAGCCAACTCGTTGGCCTGACGGTCGGTGCGCGCGGCGATATCGGAAACGGTGCCGCTGATGTCCCCGACCTGCACAACGATATCGGCAATCGCGCCCTGCGTCTTTGCCACCATGTCGACGCCGGCCGAGACCTGGTTCTTCGTGGTGGCAACGAGTGTCTTGATCTCGCGGGCGGCATCGGCCGATCGCTGGGCCAGCGCGCGCACTTCCTGGGCGACGACGGCAAAGCCGCGACCGCTGTCGCCGGCGCGCGCGGCTTCGATACCTGCGTTCAACGCAAGGAGATTGGTCTGGAAGGCGATCTCGTCGATCGCACCGATTATGTGACCGATCTGCTCGGCGGAGGCCTCGATGTCGGCCATGGCCGAGATTGCCTGGCCGACGACATGACCGCTCGCTTCGACAGAGCCGCGGGTCGCGGCGACCGTCGCTTCCGCACGCTTTGACTGGCCGGCGTTTTCGCGGACGCTTGATGTCAGTTCATGGAGGGTACGGCTGGTTTCGTCCAGCGCACGGGACTGATCTTCGGCGCGTCCGGCATAGGTCTTCGCCGTCTCGGCCATGCGGCCGGTCGCCTCGCGGACTTGGGCTAGCTTTTCCTCGGAGGAGAGGAAGGCTGTCTGCAATTGTTCGAGGGCCTCGTTCATGCGACCGGCAAGGTCTGCATAGGCTTCCGGCACGTCGGCTGCGGCGCGCACGGTGAGATCCCCCGATGCCAGGCCATCGACGACAGGACGGAAGATATCCTCGAATTGGGCTCGGTCGAGTTCACGCTGGGCCGCGAGGTCGCGATGGTGCTTGAGGCGTAGCTCGTTGAAGCGCAAAGACACGGCGATTTCGACATCGACCATCACCAGCCGAACCAGTGCGCCGACAAGGTCGGTCACTTCGCGCTGACGACGGCGGCTCGACGGAAGGAGGCCGGAGCCGGGGGCCTGGCCGAGCGCCGAGGTGAGCAAATGTTCCAGTACCACCGCATGACCCGCGACATGCCAGCGTGGATCGAGCCCCATGCGGCTTTCGCTGTCGGAGAGGACCTTTACCCGCTCGGCATAGAGCGCATCGAAGCGGGCATCGGTGAGCACATCCCAATGGGACGACAGAAGATCGTGGAGCCGGTCATACTGGCGCTCGCTGGTAAAACCGCGGGCTGCATCAGGCGACGACTGGAGGCGCTGGAAAAGGTCTCGCAGTGCCGTTTTGAGAGGTTGCGAAAGGACATGGCGGTTCTGCCGGAGCAGTTCGCATTGAGCCTCGTCGAGGCCTGCAAAGCGTAGCCGGTCGCGCAGGCTGCCTGCCTGTGGTCCCGTCGCCCGCTCCGTGGACATGCCCTGACCTGTCATTCGTACCGCACTGGCCGCGCCTCGACGGCGGACCTCCCGTGTCCGGGGTTCCTGCAGTCATAAATGCGCTTGTGCAGGCACGCAGGTTTGCGATCCCACTGCCGTCCGCATCATGGTCTGCCGGTTCACCGAACTACTTCCATGAGAAATACAGACCGGACCAGAACCGGTACGACGGGATGGCGTCATGCCCGAAGGAAACTCAAGTGCGAGTCCCACTCCGACGTGTCCACCAATCTTTATGGTTAATTCCTTGCTTGAAGGTTAATGAATCCTCCACATCAAGCCGCGATCTCTAATATGAGAAATTTATTGTATGTTTCTGCTTGCGGGCATGCAGGCCATCGCGGAACAAAGCCTAGCTCTGGTCGTTGCGGTGGAAAGCGACAGGAGTTCAGCGTGAGCGCAAGAGCAATCTGGAAGGGCCATCTGTCGATCGGCGATCTTAGCTGCGCCGTGGCACTCTATTCTGCCGTCAACGCCGCCGAGCGCACGGCTTTTCACATCATCAACCGGGATACCGGGCACCGGGTTCGGCGCGAATATGCGGACGCTGACAGCGGTCGCGCGGTCGGCAAGGATGACCTGGTCAAGGGTTACGATACGTCGGAGGGCCAAACGGTCATCCTCGAGCCCGACGAGATCCGCGATGCTGTGCCGGAAAGCGACAAGCGCCTGGAACTCTCGACCTTCCTCGCCTGTGACGAAATCGATACGCTTTATATGGAGCGCCCCTACTTCCTCGCGCCGGCCGATCGCCAATCTGTGGAAGCCTATAATCTCATCCGCGAGACCATGGAGGCGCAAGGGGTTGCGGCGATCGCACGCACTGTGCTTTTCCGCCGCGTCCGCAGCGTGCTTGTACGACCACAGGGGCAAGGCCTCATCGCAACAACGCTGAACTACGATTACGAGGTGCGCGATCCGGCCGAGAGCTTCGAGGGCATTTCGAAGGTCAAGATCGAGAAGCAGATGCTGGAGCTTGCCCAACATATCATCGGCACCAAGATGGGCGAGTTCAATCCGGGTGAATATGAGGATCGTTACGAGGCAGCCTTGACGGAATTGGTGAAAGCCAAGATTGCCGGCCGCAAACCGAAGAAGCTGCCAAAGCGGAAGGCAGAAAACGTCACCAGCCTGCTCGACGCCTTGCGCAAGAGTGCCGGCAATGACGCGGCAAAGCAGAAGCCGAAAGGCAAGACACAGTCGAGCGGTGCGACGCGCCAGAAGAAGGCGAGCTGACCATGTCGCTCGCCGAATATCGCCGCAAGAGGGACTTCAAGACGACCCCGGAGCCGAAGGCCGCGAAAGCTAAAGCGAGCGGCAAGAGTTTCGTCATTCAGAAACATGCCGCCAGACGCCTTCACTACGACCTGCGGCTCGAAATGGACGGTGTATTGAAGAGCTGGGCGGTGACGCGCGGCCCGAGCCTCGTGCCCGGCGACAAGCGCCTGGCGGTGCACGTCGAGGACCATCCCCTCGCCTATGGCGATTTCGAAGGGGTTATCCCGCCCGGTCAATACGGCTCCGGTGAAGTGATCGTTTGGGACCGGGGCACTTGGGAACCCATCCACGACGCGAAGAAGGGCTACAAGAAAGGGCATCTGGAGTTCACACTGCAGGGTGAGAAGCTGGGCGGCCATTGGCATCTCGTGCGCATGGCCGGCAAAGAGGGCGAGACGCGGGAAAATTGGCTCCTGATCAAGGGGGAGGATGAGGCGGCGCGCGAGGAGGGAGATCCCGAAATCGTGGAAGAAATGCCGCTTTCCGTCAAAAGCGGACGCCCTGTGGAAAGCCTGAAAGGGGATCAGAAGGCGGCCGTCTGGAACTCCCGCGGGAGTAAATCCAGAAAAGTGAAAGACGAGAACGCCTCGCCCAGCCGCGCCACCCAAGACGATCGCAAAGTGAAGGGCGCAAAAGACGGGATTCTGCCAGAATTTCTTCCGCCGGCGCTCGCGACCTTGGTCAAGACCGTGCCGAAAGGGCAGCGCTGGCTGCACGAAATCAAGCTGGACGGCTATCGCATCGAAGCCCGTATCGAGAATGGGGATGTCAGGCTGCTCACTCGCACCGGTCTCGACTGGACCGACCGTTTCGGTGGCCACCTGCCTGCGGCGCTCAAGGCGCTTCCGGTTCAGGCCGCCTTGCTGGACGGGGAGATCGTCGTCGAAAGCGGAAATGGCAGTAGCGATTTTTCGCTGTTGCAGCAGGATTTGAGCGAGGGGCGCTCCGATCGTTTCACCTATTATGTCTTCGACCTCCTGCATCTCGACGGGCAAGATCTGACCGGCGCAGCGCTGCGTGACCGCAAGGCACTGCTGGAAGAGTTGATCGGTAGTGCCGATCCTGCGTTGAAGTATTCGGCCCATTTCGACGAGAGCGGTGACCTTGTGCTCAAACACGCCTGCCGTCTCAGCCTTGAGGGCGTGATCTCGAAGGTGGCCGATGCGCCTTATCGATCGGGACGCGGCCGGGATTGGGTCAAGTCGAAATGTACGGCGCGGCAGGAACTGGTCATCGGCGGCTATGCGCCTTCCTCCGTCTCCGACAAGGCTATCGGGTCGCTCATTATGGGCGTGAACGAGGCCGATGGCCTGCGCCATGTCGGACGGGTTGGGACGGGGTACACTCAGAAACTGGCGCGGCAGGTCTTTGACCGGCTGCAACCTCTTGTGCGGAACAAGAGCCCTTTCCGCGAAAAGCTGACAAGCACTGAACGCAAGGATGCTGTCTTCGTCGAGCCGGAACTCGTCGCCGAGATCGAGTTTCGAGGCTGGACGGGCGACGCCCACCTGCGCCACGCCTCCTTCCGAGGACTGCGTGAGGACAAGCAGGCGGTAGATGTGGTGCTGGAGGTCCCGGCCGGATCGACGGCATCGCGAAAACCAGTCGCTCCAAGCAAGAAGCCCTCGGTCGGCAAAGCGGCAGAGGAAGCACGTCGGCGGGTTGCTTTGACGCATCCGGACCGTCTCTATTGGTCGGAAGCGGGCGTTACGAAAGAAGGGCTGGCGGATCATTACGCGCTTGTCTGGCCGCGCATCGCCCCTTTCATCGTAGACCGTCCGCTGGCCCTTCTGCGATGCCCGGAAGGGCACGAAAAGACCTGCTTTTTCCAGAAGCACGGCTGGCGCGGCATGCGCAAGGACATCGTCACGATCCGTGATCCCAAGGACGACGAAGGGCATGTCGGCATCCGTGATCTCGACGGACTGCTGTCTCTCGTGCAGGGCGCGGCCCTCGAGATTCACCCCTGGGGCTCGCGGGCCGGCGATCTGGAGCGACCCGACATGGTCAATATCGATCTCGACCCCGGTCCCGATGTGTCCTGGGAGCGTGTGATCGCAGCCGCCTTCGAGGTGCGCGAGCGCTTCGCCGCGCTTGGCCTCACCGGCTTCGTGAAAACTTCCGGCGGCAAGGGTCTGCACGTGGTCGCGCCGCTGAAACCCAAGGCCCAATGGCCGGAGGTGAAGGCGGCCATGAAGGCGCTGGCGGACGGCATGAGCGCCGACAGCCCTGGCGACTACGTGTCGACGGTCAGCAAGGCAAAACGCAAGGGCAAGATCCTGATCGACTATCTGCGCAATGGCAGAGGTGCCACGGCGGTCGCTCCCTATTCTACCCGGGCACGGGCAGGTGCGCCCGTCTCGATGCCGCTCTCTTTCGACGAACTCGGCCCCGCGATCGGCCCGAACCACTTCACCGTCGAAAACGTGCCCGCCAGGTTCGCCGCGATGGACAATGATCCGTGGGAGGATTTCCGCAAGGCAGAAGTGCCGCTCACCGCCAAGACCAAGACGAAGAAGGCGCGCTAAGCGCCCTATTCGCGCTTGGCCGACTTCTTCTCGGAGGCGAGGCTGCGGCGCAGAGCTTCCATGATGTCGATGACATTGTCCTTGCGCTCGGGCTCGGCCGACTTCTTTGGCTTGGCGCGCTTCGATTTCTTGGTGCGATTTTCGATGATCTCGTGCAGACGCTCCTCGACCGGGTCCCGCACCAGCTTCGGATCCCAGGGGCGTAGGCGTGCCTCCACCAGCTTCTTCATCATCGTTTTCGCATCGCTGGCCGGTCGGGAATGCTCGGTTGTCTTGAAGACGGAGCCGGGATCGCGGACCTCTTCGCCATAGCGAAGCGTCCAGACCACCATGCCTTCGTCCCGAGGCACCAGCAGGACGGCATGTTCGCGGCGATAGAGCACGAGGCGGGCAATGCCAGCCGTATCGGTTTTGCGCATGGCCTCGCGGATGACGGCGAAGGCTTCCTCGCTCACCTTGTCAGCCGGGGCGAGGTAATGCGGACTGTCATACCAGATCCATCCGATGGAGTTGCGCGGGACGAAACTTTCGATGTCGATGGTGCGCGTGCTTTCCAGCGCGACGTCCTCCAGCTCCTCATCCTCGAAGAGCACATAGTCGTCCTCGGCGCGCTCATAGCCCTTGACCTGATCGTCGTCGTCGACAGGCTTACCAGTTTCGGCATCGACGTAGCGGCTCACGACACGGTTGCCGGTCTTGCGGTTGATGTTGTGGAAACGGAGCTTGGCGCTTTCTGTCACGGCCGGTGTCATCGCCACGCGACAGGTGACCAGCGACAGTTTCAGATAGCCTTTCCAGAAGGCGCGCTGGGCCATTTGGCTCTCCCTTCGGGCTCGATTTGCCTACAAGTCTGCCCCGGGAAACGCCAGCGACACGGAACTGTTCCGGACCATGCTCAAATCGGCGGTTGCAGCGGGAACCGTTTGCCCTTCCTGGCGTTCATCTCTTGCCAGTTCCCCTCGAATGACGAGCCGGGAGATCCGCCGGTGAGATGGGGACATCACCGACTGATCCCACCCGGGAGCGGCGGGCGCGACGAGACCGCGCTCGGCCGATGGTCGTTGGTGTTTGGAACGGGCAAGCGGCGACGACGGAGAATTGCCATGTCTGAACGAGACTATGACTGGATTGCGCGGCGGGCATACTCGCTGTGGGAAGAAGAAGGCCGCCCCCATGGACGGGACGAGGCCCATTGGCAGACCGCACTCAGCGATTGGGAAACCCTGCAGGCCGCGGCGACCAAGATGACGGAAAAGTCAGGTCAGCGCATCGCGCAGGCACAGCTCTCAGCCACCGAAGAGGGGCTGGTCATCACGGAGGAACCGGTTCAGCCGGCCCGCAAGGGAACACGGAGCCGGAAAGGATGACAAAAGTGGCCGGAGTCGATCTATCGCTGGTTCTGGGCCGCGCCCAATTCATCCAACGTGTCCGCGACGCCTATCATCGCGAGGAGGACGAACTTCGCCCGCGGCGTCCCTCTCCGACACGCGTTCCCCTCCATGTGCTCGCGGTCACCTCCGAAATCTACCCGCTGGTGAAGACCGGCGGCCTCGCCGACGTCACTGGCGCGCTTCCAAAAGCGTTGTCCACCTATGGCATCGCGACGCATACACTTGTGCCGGGTTATCCTTCGATCCTGGCGCTGGCACGGCTGCATCCCCCACTGATGGAATTCGATGACCTGCTCGGCGAGAAGGCTACGCTACGGCATCTCGAAATCGATGGCCTCAGCCTGTTCGTGCTTGATGCGCCGGCTCTCTACGACCGACCGGGCGGCCCCTATGTCGATGAAAACGGCGTCGATCATCCCGACAACTGGAAACGTTTCGCCGTTCTGTCGCTGGCCGGCGCCGAGATCGCGGCGGGTGCATTGCCCGGCTGGCAGCCGGATCTGGTTCACACTCATGACTGGCAGTCAGCCCTGACATCGGTCTATCTGCGCCAGATGGGCTCCGCTGTTCCCGTCGTACTGACGATCCACAACCTGGCCTTCCAGGGCCAGTATTCGGCGTCGCTGCTGCCGTATATTGGCTTGCCGCCCGAGGTCTATTCCGTCGAGCAGATGGAGTATTTCGGCGACATCAGCTACCTCAAGGGCGGACTGGTGACGGCCGATCACATCACGGTGGTCAGCCCCACCTATGCACGCGAAATCCTGTCGCCGACATTCGGGATGGGACTCGATGGTGTTCTGAACGCGCGCATGGACAGGCTGCAGGGCATCGTCAACGGGATCGACAAGGAGATCTGGAACCCGGCAACTGATCCATACCTGCCGTTCCGCTACGACGCCAAGACCGTGCGCAACAAGAAGAACAACAAGGCCCTTCTGCTGGAGCGCTTTCATCTCGAGCCGGGGGACGGGCCTCTTTTCTCGGCTGTAACGCGGATCACTTGGCAAAAGGGCATGGACATGCTGGCCGAGGTCGCCGACGAGATTTTCCACTGGGGTGGGCGCCTCATCGTACACGGCCAGGGCGACCACGACATCGAGGACGCGCTCAAGGCGACCGCGGCTCGGTTCCCCGGACGCATGGCCGTATCCGTCGGCTTCAACGAGCCGACGGCGCACCTCATCCATGGTGGTTCGGATGCGATCATCCAGCCGTCCCGCTTCGAGCCCTGTGGCCTGACCCAACTCTATGGGCTGCGCTACGGCTGCGTGCCGGTCGTGTCCCGCACCGGCGGCTTGTCGGAAACGATTATCGACGCCAATGATGCGGCAATGTCGGCAAGGGCAGCAACAGGATTCCAGTTCCATCCGGTGCGGCCGGAAGGTCTGAGACATGCCATCAGGCGAGCAGCGGAGGCCTATGGCGACAAGCGCAAATGGGCACGGCTGCAATTGCAGGCCATGCGTGCCGACTATTCCTGGGACCGGAGTGCCGAGAGCTATGCCGAGGTATACGGCCGCCTGACAGACGCACGCTCCCAACTGGCCCATTGAATCAGTTCAGATATCGTATGTCGGTCAACAGAAGGGCCCGGATCACATCCGAGCCCTTTTAGCATTCTGATATCGCAGTCTCGTTCAGCCCCCGCTCGGTCTGCTCTGGCCCGAACCACCAGTGCCAGTTTGCGGGGTTGGATCGCTATCGGTCTCCGTGGCCGGAGCAGTGCCCGACGTCGTGCTTTCGCCATGCGTGCCCGTCGAGCTGCTTGTGCCGTCACCACAGGCTGCAAGAAGGGTCGTCATCGCGGTGACCGCGATTGTCCTTGCAATCTTCATCTCCAGTATTCTCCTTGCTGCTCGCCTTTTGACTGGACGCGTTCGCGTATGGCGATGGTGCGCTCCAGGGCGGCGATGTCCTCGCTAGTGGCGGGGACGGGGTCATCCGCAATCGCTTCGAGCACGGCGGGATCGATGGCTCCGGAGCGGATCGCCGAACGCAGGGTTTCCCGCGTCTGACGCTCCGCCTCCAACTGGGCGAAGAGCGCGACGATCAGCCGATCTCGCGGATCGGGATGGGGACGCCAGCGCGGCGGTCGCACCGTATTTGGCATGATCCACTCCTTTCGACAGAAGAATTCGTCTTCAAAGGAAACATTTGGGGTCGGCCAATGTTCCCCTTTTCAGAGGCTTGTCCGCACAGGGAGAGTGATAGTGGAAAACGATCTGAAGACACTGGAGGCGAGGCTGAACGCCCATCGGGAAATTCTGGTTTCGCTTTTGAGCGAATTGCTCGTCACGCCCGACCGCGTGCCCGAATTGCTGCGCAATCTCGAACAGGAAGTGCTTCTGCGAGATGGCTCGGAAGACCCGGGCGCCGAACCTTCCGCCGGGATCGGGCGGGGCCATGAGAAGGGTGAAGCGATCCGCGAAATCCTCGATACGGCGAAGGCGCGTGCTGCAGCACTCCAACGATTGTCATCGGACCTCGGCGAGCCCAACGGCTTTACTCAAGCCCTGACTGAAAGCAGGTGACGATGATTCAGAAACTGGTGACAAAATTGCTTTCTCGACTGCGCAAGGCGCTCAGCCCGGCCATCGGACTGCCGGAAGATGCCCAGGTGGCACTGCCGCGGCGCGCCGACCTGCCATTGCGGGAGCGTTCGCGCTCTCTCGTCGCGATCCCGGCACAGATCAACGGCGCGCGCATGGGAACTGGAAAACTCTGAGATCTTTCTCAGTCTCCGGATTTGTCGCGAATGTCGAAATTGGCGTCCCAGTCCTTTGGCGGGTTCTTTTTCCCCGGCGGCCATTTGTTGACCGTGGCATCTTCTGAGCCGGTGATCACGGTTGGTTTCGCGCTGACGACCCCGTCGCTGTCGCCGCCGGCCTGCGTTCCGGCATATTGGCCTTCTGCATCCTTATGGATACGGCCGGTCGCTTTGTCCTGATCTTGATTGTTCATCACCTTGCCTCCTGGCTGTCAGGGCTCAACCCGTGCGGAACCGCAAAAGTTCCCGTGAGCCCTAGTCGATGTTACTGGCAATGAAGGAGGACAGTGGCGCCACCAGTGACCAGCGAAGGCCATTCCGGTCAAAATCGACGGTAACTTCGCCGCCGAAGGCACTTGCGGCATGACGTTCAATGACCGTCGAACCGAAGCCACGGCGAGTGGGGGCTGTGACCGGCGGACCGTGGTGCTCCGTCCAGGTGAGGCGCAGCTTCTGCTCTTCGCCTTCACCCGCCGCTTCCAGGATCTGCCACTCGATCCGCAACCGTCCTTCCAGGACAGACAGTGCGCCGTATTTTACGGAATTGGTCGCCAGCTCGTGGAAGACCAGTCCGAGGTTCTGAACTGCATTCGCATTGACGAGAAGATCCGGACCCCGCTTCGAGACCCGGTCGAAGGAACCCGTGACAGTCGTAAGCTGAAGCTCGACCAGCGAGGACAAAGGAATGCCGGCCCATTGCTGCTTGGCGAGCGCCTCGATCGATTGCGCCAGCCCGGTGAGACGTCCACTCACCGCTCGCTGAAACTCCTCCACGTCGTCTGTCCCGCGGGCGAGCTGCCGCATCATGGCCTGCACCAGCGAGAGGATGTTCTTCGTGCGATGGACGAGTTCCTGCAGGATGAAGTGGATCCGTTCCTCCGCCTCCGCCCTGTCGAAGGAGGCATTCGACAGGGCGATCGCAACCTGGTTTGCCTCGACGATCTTGGTGCGCTCCGGCGAGACGATCTCGCCCTTGCCGATACGAACGGCCATGGAGGCGATCTTGCGGATCGCCGAGCGCAGGTGATGGGCCGCGACGAACACGACGAGCATGATGACCACCAGGAAGATGACGCTTCCCGCGAGCAGGCTCTTCCAAAGTTCGACGAAGGATCCATTGAGGCTGTCGGCCGGTCCCCACACCACCGCATGCCACCGCCAATCTGGCAGTCTGGCATAACCCATGAGATGTTGCTGGCCGTCCTTGTAGAATACGGCGCTTCCGTCGGCCCCGTACATCAGTTCCAACCGGCTCGGATCCATGGCTGTGCCGGCAGCCTGGTGGTCTACGCCGTTCGAAACAACCACACGCCCCTCATTGTCCAGGAGCGCCGACGTCCAGCCGGGCGGCAGTGAAGCACGAGATGCCAGGTCAACAAAGCTCTCTGCGTCCTGGGTGAGGACGACAGCATCGACTCCATTCACACTGCGCTCCGCCAGCGGCATGGTCAGATTGACCACCCAGCGCTGGCTGGTAGCCCCCAGAAACACATCAGACAGCTCGACATTTCCTGAGCGAAGCGCAGATACAACGGAGCCCGGATTGGCCATCGGCTGCAGCGGCGCACCCCAGGGCATGCGGGTATTGAGAACCTGCACGCCATCTCGACGCGCCAGAATGACATAGAGAGAACTGTCCTTCAGGCTTTCGGCGACCCGCGTGTGGAAGGCCGGGAGATCGCCCTGTTGTAGCTCAACCGAATTTGCGATCAGTGCCAGTGTGGTTTCCATGTCGGCGAGCTTGCGCTCAACGCCCCGGCTGATGATTTGCGCATCCTGGGCGGCATCTGTACGCAGCGCCTGGAACTGCGATCGCTCGAGCTGAAGCAGCAGAAAGACGACGAATGCCAGCAGGGGCAGGGTCGCAAGGATCGCCATCGTCGTGAGATAGGAACCAATCGAAGCTGTGGGAAAGACCCCGAAGAACTTTCGGCCGAGGCGAGCCATCATCCCGCCCTCCCGATGGGGAGGTTCCGTCCGCCAATCTTGTTGTCGAACCAATTCGCCGCGCCTGCGTTAGGACGAGTATACCGAAAGAGGAGGCTCCCATGATCTTCAAGCCGCAGACATTTCACGGAGAAAGACCCGTCGTGACGGACGAAAGCCCGATCGATGCATCGCTGGAACAACGTGTGGCCGACGCGCTTGCAACAAGCGATGGCATTGGGGCAGAAATGCTGAAGGTGGTGGCCAGCGGCAGCGAGATCTTCCTGTTCGGAAACGTCGGCAGTCGCGGGGAGATGGACAGAGCCGTTGAAGTGGCTCTTGCTGTGACGGGCGTCGAGAAGGTTACGGTTCGCATGCAGAGCGACCAGGCGCCCTGACCACGCCGGGACAGGATCGACTTCTTCCGTTCGCGCGCTAGCACGGCAATGTACGCGGCACGCCGACAATCGGCGCCGCTTGCCTGCCTCTACCCCTTCTGCCCCTGATGACGTCACTATATTCCGATGCCTTTGGCCGGACGCTGACGTCAGGCGCGCCCACCTGTTCCGGTATCGCCTTCCGGCGCCCATGCCTGCGCCACGCCGGCCACCTCAAGCATGCGGCCGCGCAAATCCTGCTGTCGGATAACCGTCATCTTGCGAACGGCACTCTGGCTTTCGGAATACTGGCGAGCGGCCTCGACCGCGAGCCGATAGGTGGGATAGACTGCCGACTGGCCTTCTTCGCACAAGAAACACCAGCCATTCGCCTGGGGGACGATGTCACAATAAACCCGAGTCATGCCGCACTCCTCCTGATGTCGCTCAAACGACCCGGCAGGACATTAGTTCCGTTCAGCATCCTGTTTTTTTCGCCAGTCTTAGCTGCACACGATGATCAACGAGCCCGGTCGGAATTCGGACAGGTCGCGGATATCGGCTTCGGTATCATCGGCATGAACGTGGACCGTCGTGCCGTGTACGGGCGGCAAAGTGGCGGTAGCCTCCCCGAAATTGCCGCGCATTTGCCAGCGGCTTTCTCCCAGCTGCCAGTCGACCGCGAGACGGCCGTCTTCAGCGAGCAGCAGATGTCCGACACCACCGCCGACATTCTGCAGCAAGGGCGTGAGGTGCCGACATCGCTTTTCGAGCAGGTTGCGGAAAGCAATGCGGGCGGTCCGCCCCGTGCCCGTCTCGGCTTCGTCCCAGTCCACCTTGGAGACGGCGAATGTTTCAGGCGCATTCGGATCACGGATCTCCTGCATGGCCAGATCTTCTGTGCCGAAATTGCGCGCCTGCTGGAGCCGCTCCTCGGGATCGTTCTGACGGAGACCTTCGGGGTAATCACTGAAAAAGAAAAAACGGCCCTTCGAGCGGAACTCGTCGCCCATGAACAGAAGCGGGATCTGCGGTGCGAGCAGCAGCATGGCCATCAGCCGCTCGCCGAGATCGGCGTCGATGAGGCTCCAGAGGCGCTCGCCCCGTCCACGATTGCCGGCCTGGTCGTGGTTTTGCAGAAAGTTGACGAAAGCGACGGGCGGCAAATGACCGCTCGGCTCTCCGAAGATCTCGTCTCCCTTACCGGCAATCCGTTCCCCCTGAAGCACGAAGCCTGTGGCAAGCGTCTTGCCGATCCGCGGCCAGAAATCGCGGGCGAAGGGTGCAAAAAGTCCCCCATGCTCATCCGTGGCCCAGGCGTGGATCAGATGATGATAACCGTCGTTCCAGACACCATCATAGAGCGGGGGCGAATTATCCTCTTTCCGCTCATGCAGTCGGGTGATGTTACGGCTGTCCTCGACGACCAGATGGACATGACGCTTCGGAAATGTCTCGTGAACGCGTCGGGCGAGGGCCTCCAGAAATTGAACCTCGCTCTTGTCCCTCTCAATTCGATCGGCGGCATCGAGGCGCAAACCATCGAGAGCGAATTCCTCGAGCCAGTAGAGCGCGTTTTCGACAATGAAATCACGCGTCGCTTGTTGTGAAACATCAGGACGAGGCCCCCAAGGCGTGCCTTCTTCCAGGAAGAATGCTGGCGCATAGGAAGGGAGATGATTGCCGTCGAGACCGAGGTGATTGTAGACGACGTCGAGCATGACCATCAGACCGAGGCCATGGGCGGTGTCGATGAAGGACTTCATGTCGTCCGCAGACCCATAGGCAGGGTGCGGGGTGTAGAGGAGCACGCCGTCATAGCCCCAGCCGCGCTCGCCACCGAAGGCGGCGACAGGCATGAGCTCGATCATGGTGATGCCCAGATCTGCAAGGCCTGCCAGTTTGTCAGCCGCAGCCGCGAACGTCCCCTCCTCTGTGAAGGTTCCGACATGCAGCTCATAGATGACCGCTTCGGACCACGGGCGACCGGCCCACGCACCATGACGCCATCGATAGGCGGTGGGATCGACCAGGATCGATGGACCGTGGACATCGCTTTGCAAGCCGCGTCCCGCAGGGTCTGGGACTGCCGTTCCATCCGGCAGGATGAATGCGTACGGTGTGCCGGGTGCCAAGTTGGTGGCAAGCAGTTCAAACCAGCCGGCGCCCGTAGGCGTCATTGGCACGATCTCATCGGCGAGGCACAGGCTCAATGCGTCGACTGCCGGCGCCCACAGGCGAAACCGAACCTCTCCGGCTGCGGTGTATTCCGCTCCCCAGCGTTTGGGGAAAACGCGGTATTCCTGATCGAACGACACACCGTCAGCAATCGGCTGGGACTGGTCCATTTATTTGATCACCTCCGCTGAACTCTGGAGCCGATCAAACCGCAGGGTGAAGAGAAAGGTTCCGGCCGTCTAAGTGCCGCCTGGCAAAGCAGGCTCGGAGGTTTTCAGGAACAAAGCGCCGGTGTCGGACTTGCATACCCAGAGGCCCATTTCACCGCATCCCGCGGTGAGAGGCAACTTGAGGAGACAATGATGTCCGTCAATGATCCATCATCGCCACCAGGCGACCAGCCGCCCATGCCGGCCCCCACCTGGGCACCTGAGGTTCCGGTTCAAGAGCCGGAGCCGGATCTGCTTCCCGATGAATTGCCCAACCCCAATCCAGACGAGACGCGTGATCCGCCTGTGGTCGAACCCGGCGTCGGAATGTGAGATTACGAAACGCGGGCCTCAGCGCAGGCCCGCGACCCGCTCCCAGCTCTTCTTGCCGCCCACCCAGTTCTGCCAGTCGGAGACCGACCCGTAGAAGACATTGAGATCGATCTTGCCGTTGACGCCCTGGGAGAGGCCTGAGCCGGAATATTGCCAGAAGACCCACTTACGATCCGGATAGATCTTGGACGGGTGGGCGGCGACTGAACGCAGCCAGAAGGGATAATCGAGGAACTGGCCGCGCAGGTTGTCTTTGTAGAAGTCGGGCGCCGTATAGATGACCGGGCGCTTGCCATAGTGCCGCTCGAGGCGATCCATGAAGACCTGCATCTTTTCGCGCGCCTTTTCCGGCGACAGTCGAAAGCGACAGCTGGATTCTCCGTTGTATTCGACGTCGATCACCGGTGGCAGCGCGTCCGGGTCGCGCGGCACATTGCGGATGAACCAGTCCGCCTGGTCGGAGGCGACGCGGCACCAGTAGAAGAAGTGATAGGCGCCCCGCTTCACGCCGGCTTCCTTGGCCCGCTTCCAGTTGGTGCGGAACATGGGATCCACGTGATCTCCACCGTCGGTCGCCTTGATATAGGCGAAGTTTGCACCCTGGCTGCGCAGCTTCGGCCAGTCTATGTCGCCCTGCCAGCGGGACACATCAACGCCGTGCACTGCATGATGCTTGGGCTTCACCTTGCCGAAATTCATCGGCTTCGCATCGCTGAAGCGCTGATTGTAGACCCGGTGACGCCCTGTCGAACGGGCCGTGGGCTCCTCCGGTGCAGCGAGCGGGGACACAGGCGGTACGAGCATGGCGACCGGGCGCTGGTCGGGCACCGGCATGCCTGCCGTCATCGGCGAGGATTCGAAATGAGCCTGATTGGGCGTATCCCCTGCCCAGGCAAGAGGCTGGGGCTGTCCGCTGCCGTTCGCCGCGATCGAGCCCGTCTGTTCATCGACGGCAACGGCGGGAACCGGCGCCATGGCCGCCTGGACCGGTTGTGCCCTCGGCGCAGATTGGGATTGCAGCTTGAGAGCCTCGATCGGGCTCGTGCGCGCGCTGCAGCCGGCAAGGACCAGACAGCCGATGAGGAGCGAGGGAATGACCTTGGAACGCATGGCACACGGACTCGAACACTAGGCCGGGCGCATACAAAAAGGCGGACACCCGGAGCTTATGGGAATTGCTAACAAAGCTTTACCGGGAAAAGGTGAATGCAATCTTTACGAGTCAGGCTGGCACAAAGCGGACATATGTCGTTCACGGAGATGTGCGGCTGCCTGGCAATCCCGGGCGTTCGGCCGTCCGTATCAGGGGTTACATTCAACCTCCGAGCCAGACGGAAATCCGGCCATGCTGCAGAGACGCTCCTTTCTTTTGACTTCCCTTTTTGCCCTTGCCGGCGGTGCTGCCACGGCTGCGGATCCCTGGGAGACCCTGCGGTCCGGCAAGGCGTTTGTCCTGCTCCGTCACGCCACTGCGCCGGGGACGGGCGACCCGCCCGGCATGCGGATTGGTGCCTGCGATACTCAACGAAATCTGTCCGCGGAAGGGCGGGTCCAGGCGGCAAGGATAGGACGCCTGTTTCGCGACAAAGGGATCCGCCAGGCGTACGTGTTTTCCAGTCAATGGTGCCGATGCCTGGATACGGCGGCCCTTCTCGAGCTCGGACCTGTCTCAGAGCAACCGCTTCTCAACTCCTTCTTCGGCGGTCGAGCAAACGGGAGAGAGCAGACGGAAGCCTTGCGGGGATGGCTGATGCGCTCCCCGACCGATCTACCACGCGTGTTGGTAACGCATCAGGTGAACATCACAGGGCTTACGTCCGTCGTGCCGCGCAGCGGCGAATTGGTGATCTCGACAATCGGTACTGACGGGGCCGTGTCTGTGGTCGCGCGGGAATCCGCCGAGACATGACGGCCGCAAGCCCCTTCATGTCTCACATGCAGGCCTTTCGCCGTCCCAAATCCGCATCCGTCGTGGCGGCGTCGTTGTGAGCGGTCCCGACCGAAATGCTGCCGCGTCGGTGGCAGGGACTACGACGATCCTTATCCTGCCTTGAAGTCCTGCCGTGGCGCAATATGGTTGCCGAAGGATCAAACCGGCAAAGGGGGCCGCATGGACGCGACGCACGATACGAGCCAACTCGAAATGGTGGTTCTGATGACGCCCGACATGGCGAATTTTTCAGGCAAGGTTCATGGCGGAGCCTTGCTGAACCTTCTCGATCGTGTCGCCTATTCCTGTGCCTCGCGCTACTCCCAGCAATATGCGGTCACACTCTCGGTCGACCAGGTCGTGTTTCGCCAGCCAATCCATGTCGGCGAACTTGTGACCTTCCGGGCGTCGATCAACCAGGCAGGGCGAACCTCTATGGAAGTCGGCATTCGTGTCGAAGCTGAAAACATCCGTAGCGGCGAGCGGCGCCACACCAATTCCTGTTATTTCACCATGGTCGCCGTGGATGCAGAGGGAAGACCGACGGCCGTGCCGCCCTACACGCCGCAGTCCGAAATCCGTAAACGCCGGCAACGGGCGGCCGAAACCCGCAGGGCGTTGCGTCTCGAATTCGAGGCGCGCTTCAAGGAAGCGAGCGAAAGCGACCACGCGGGTCCGTGAGCCGAGACGGCTAGATCCGGGAGAAGGCCGCCAGAACCGTGCGTTCGGACTGGAGGAGATAAACCTCCAGCGCAGCTGCCGCTCCGTTGGGATCGCCCGATTCCAGCTTTTCGAGGATCGCGGCGTTCATCTCGACATAGGGGGCGTGCAGCAGTTCCGGCTCCTTCAGCAAACCGAAGCTGAGGCGCAGTTCGGCGGCAATCTGGGCGTAGAAGCCGTTCAGCCGCTGGCTGTCGGCGAGATCGACGATCGCGGCGTGGAATTTCATGTTTTCGCTGCCGACAGCCGACCAGTCGTTCACCTTGCTCGCGGCGCGGGCTGCATCGACGGCCGAGCGCATGCGTGGGACGGCAGGGTGGTTGGGATAGGCATTGGCAAGGGCCTGGCATTCGACGATGCGGCGCACGCGGTAGATGTCGATGATCGAGGCCATGCTGGGCGTGGCGACGAAGACACCCCTATTCGGCTCGTGCTGTAGCAGACCATCTTTGGTCAGCAGGCGAAATGCCTCGCGCAGCGAGTTTCTCGACACTTCGAAATCGGCGCTGAGGGCAGCCTCCGACAGGCGTTGGCCGGGCTTCAGCTCGCCACTGATCAGTCTGTCGCGAATTGCTTCCGCCAGCCGGGGCGCCAAGGCTGCCGTTGTTTCCATGTCTGCCATCAAATTCCCCAGTGGCCGGATCGCCCGGCGCATTGTCACCGCCCATTACTGCCAGAACAATCGGCTGAGAGCTCCGCTGCCTTATCCTCCATGTGCGAAACTGCAGCAAGGCGGGAGCCAATCACGGCCAAAAATTGTTCTTGGAGGTCGGTTGACGGCTTATCAGAGCATCAATCTGCTCAACATTGCGGCAGCAAAGTAGAACGATCAAATAAAATCGTTGAACAATATTGACAGAATTGTGAAACCGGGAGACGCTACTCTCGCAGGTGAACAACAAGCTCCGCGCAAAGCCGGGGTCAGGTCAACCGAGAGGGAACCATGAAACAGACAACGACTACGGCCACCGAGGCCTCACCCGGCGGCATGTCCGCCAAGACGCGTCGCGGCGCCTTGATCGCCGCCATCTTCCTAATGGCGACCTCCGCCATCGGACCTGGCTTCATTACCCAGACCGCGACCTTCACGACGAAGCTTGGCTCGGCCTTTGCTTTCGCGATCCTCGCCTCGATCCTGATCGACTTCGTCGTGCAGCTGAACATCTGGCGGATCGTGACGCTGACCAAGATGCGCGCTTCCGACATCGCGAACGCGGCCATTCCCGGCACGGGTTATGTTCTGGCCATCCTGGTCATTGTTGGCGGCCTCTTCTTCAACATCGGCAATATCGGCGGCGCTGGCCTTGGCCTCAATGCTCTTCTCGGTCTAGACCCTAAACTGGGCGGCTCGATCAGCGCCCTGATCGCGATCGGCATCTTCCTGTCGCACCGCGCCGGTGTTGCGATCGATCGGCTGATCGTGGTCGCGGGTGTCGCGATGATCGTCCTGACGGTCTACGTGGCCTTCGTCTCGCAGCCACCTGTGGGTGATGCGCTCTACCAGACCTTCCTGCCGTCCACGATCGATTTTGCCACGATCACCACGATCGTCGGCGGCACGGTCGGCGGCTACATCACCTATTCGGGCGCACATCGCCTGCTCGACAAGGGCACGGTCGGCATCGAAAACCTCGGCGCCGTCAACCGCGCCGCTCTCTCCGGCATCGCCGTCACTGGCGTCATGCGCTACGTGCTGTTCCTCGCAATCCTCGGCGTTGTTGCAAGCGGCGTCGTGATCGACGTCTCCGGCAAGGGTGCAAATCCGGCGGCCCAAGCCTTCCAGGCGGCAGCTGGTGACATGGGTCTTCGCATCTTCGGTGCCGTGCTCTGGTTTGCGGCGATCACCTCGGTAATCGGTGCGGCCTACACGTCGGTGTCGTTCATCACCGTCTTCAAGCCTGATATCACCGAGCGCGGCCGCAACATCGCAACGGTCATCTTCATCGCCGTTTCGCTGTTCTTCTACATCATCATCACGACGCCGCCGGCCCAGATGCTGGTCTTCGTCGGCGGCTTGAACGGTCTCATCCTGCCGATCGGCCTGTCGATCTTCATCTATGCCGCATGGGCACGTTCCGACCTGATGGGTGGCTATCGCTATCCGCGCTGGCTGCTGATCCTGGGCGCTCTGACTTGTGCGCTCACCTGGTACATGGGCTACAAGTCGATCGGGCCGATCTTCGCGCTGCTGACCGCGGCCTGAGAACGAGAACAGGGAGGACGACATGACTGCCATCGATCTGAACAGTGACCTCGGTGAAAGCTACGGCGCCTGGGCCATGGGCGACGACGCGGCGATGCTCGCCATCGTCTCCAGTGCCAATGTCGCCTGCGGCTTTCATGCCGGCGATCCGCTCGGTATCTGGAGGACCGTCAAGGCCGCCGCCGAGCGTGGTGTTTCGATCGGGGCACATGTCTCCTACCCCGATCGCGTCGGCTTTGGCCGGCGCGACATGGATGTCACTTCGGCGGAACTGACCGCCGACGTGATCTACCAGATCGGCGCGATCAAAGGCATCGCTGCGGCAGCAGGCGTTACGGTCGGATATGTGAAGCCGCATGGGGCGCTCTACAACCGCATCGCCCATGACGCCAAACAGGGCCAGGCTGTTATCGACGGTATCAAGGCGATCGATCCCGATCTCGTGATGATGGGGCTCGCGGGCTCACCGATCCTCGAGCTTGCCCGCGCATCGGGACTGAAAGTCGTAGCGGAGGCTTTTGCCGACCGTGCCTACACGCCATCAGGTGCGCTTGTATCCCGGCGCGAACCCTGCGCAGTGCTGCACGATGCGGGCCTCATCGCCAACCGTATGCTGCAGCTCGCGCATGAGGGCACGATCGAGGCGATCGACGGGTCGACCATCAAGATCGATGCGCAGTCCATCTGCGTGCATGGCGACAGCCCCGGCGCCGTCGCAATCGCGCAGGAAATCCGACAGGCCTTCGAAAAGGACGGCATCGCGGTGCGATCCTTCCTCAATCGCTGACATCCGCAAGGAGAGACTTCGATGATCGATCTTGAGACTTTGCGCCATGTTGATACGGCGGCAGCGCGGACAGCCCGCGAACGCTATCGTGCGGGTGCCGTCGAGCCGACATCCGGCGTGGCGCCGGGCTTTACCCAGGCGAACATGATTGTTTTGCCGCGCGACTGGGCTTTCGACTTCCTGCTTTATGCGCAGCGCAATCCGAAGGCCTGCCCGGTGCTCGATGTTTCCGATCCGGGCTCGCATGCGACCGTGCTTGCAAAGGGGGCCGACCTGCGTCGCGATGTGCCGCTCTACCGGATCTGGCGGGATGGCAAGCTTGCGGAGGAAGTGACCGATGCGACGGAAGCCTGGGCCGAACATCCTGACCTCGTGAGCTTCCTGATCGGTTGCAGCTTCACCTTCGAGACGCCGATGATGGAGGCGGGCATCGACATCCGCCACATCACCGACAAGTCGAATGTGCCGATGTACCTGACCAATCGGGCCTGCCGTCCGGCGGGCCGGCTGCATGGCAATCTCGTGGTCTCCATGCGCCCCATTCAGGCCTCGCGCGTAGCGGATGCGGCCACCATCTCGGGCCGCTTCCCCGCGGTTCACGGCGCTCCTGTTCATGTCGGAGCACCGGAAGAACTTGGAATTGCGGATCTCGGCAAGCCCGAATTCGGAGATGCCGTGCGGATCGAACCCGGCGAAGTGCCTGTCTTCTGGGCCTGCGGGGTGACGCCGCAAGCGGCCGTGATGGCATCTAAAGTCCCGTTTGCCATCACCCATGCGCCCGGGCACATGTTCATCACCGACGTTCCCGATTCCGCCTATCACGCCTGAGGCTCCGATGCGCTTTCTCCCCGTCAGCCTGACCGTTCTGATCGTCGAATTGAAGGATCTCGACGAGACGCTCGCACTCTTCGCCTCGCTAGAAGCCGATCCGGTTGACGGTGTTGTCGACATCGTGCCGGCGGCGCGCACGCTGATGATCCGTTTCAGTCCGGACATGCTGACGACAGAAGCGCTTGCTGCGGCCATCGCCCATCGCGATCTCTCGGCCAAGATCCCGCCCTCCGACATGCTGGTCGAGGTCCCCGTCACCTATGACGGCGAGGATCTGCGCGATGTCGCTGAGCTGACAGGGCTATCCGTCGCAGAGGTGATCGAGAGGCACACAGCGAGCGAGTTTACGGTTGCTTTCTGCGGTTTCGCTCCGGGCTTCGGCTATCTCGTCGGCGGCGATCCGGCGCTTCAGGTCCCGCGTCGCCAAAGCCCGCGCACGAAGATCCCTGCTGGCTCCGTGGCGCTCGCCGGCGCCTTTTCCGGCGTTTACCCGCAGGCAAGCCCCGGCGGCTGGCAGATCATCGGCACGACGCCAGTGAAGATGTGGGATCTGACACGCGAGCCGCCTGCCCTGTTCCAGCCGGGATACCGCGTCCACTTTTTCGATCTGGCCAAGCGTGCGCAGACCACGATTGCCGTGACGACTTCGGCAAGAGTCGAGACCCGGACGGTCGATAATTCAGCATCAACCAACATTACGGTCACTGCGGCGCCCATGCCGGCGCTGGTGCAGGACCTCGGTCGCTTCGGGCAGACCGGCCAGGGCGTATCGTCCGCAGGCGCGCTTGACCAGGGCGCGTTCCGGGCGGCCAACCGCATCGTCGGCAATCCGGTGGAGGCAGCCTGTCTGGAGATCACGCTCGGCGGATTTGCGTTTGAGGTCTCGGGGCCTACTGTCATGACGCTCACCGGTGCGCCCTGCCCGCTGACGATCCGTGACGTTAATGGTCGCGCGATCGAGGCTGCAAGCTATCAGCCAGTCTCGCTGGAAACGGGCGACACGGTGACGCTCGGCTTTGCCCCCAGAGGTGCCCGCAGCTACCTCGCATTCCGCGGCGGCCTCGACATTGCACCGGTCCTCGGTAGCGCGTCGACCGACACGCTGGCCGTCGTCGGCCCAGATCCGGTCGGCGTGGGTGCCTTGCTTGCCATCCGCGCCGCCGATCGCAGCCTCTCTCCCGTATCGCTCGATGAGCGCCCGGCCTTCGACTGTCCGGCACCGGGCGAGGTCGTTACGCTCGACGTGGTGATGGGTCCGCGCAGCGACTGGTTCACCGAGCGGGGTATCGCGACGCTGGCGAACCAGACTTATGATGTGACGCCACAGTCTAACCGTGTCGGCATCCGGCTCTCCGGTCCAGAGCCCCTCGAGCGCAAGGACAAGGCGGAGCTTCCCAGCGAAGGCACGGCGACCGGCGCGATCCAGGTGCCCCATAGCGGGCAGCCGGTTCTGTTTCTGGCCGACCATCCGCTGACCGGCGGCTATCCCGTTGTCGGCACGGTTGCCGAATATCATCTCGATCTCGCCGGGCAGATCCCGGTCAACGCGAAAATACGCTTCCGACCCATCACGCACTTCGCCGAGATCACACCCGCCAAGGCATGAACTCGCACCGAGAACGATGGCGCCCAAAAGAACAGTGAGGAGACCCCGATGAAGAAAGTGCTGATTGCCAATCGCGGCGAAATCGCCGTGCGCATCATCCGCGCCTGCCGCGACTACGGGCTCCAGTCCGTCGCCGTCTTTGCCGATCCTGACATGGACGCGCTGTTCGTGACCTTGGCAGACGAGGCCTATGGTCTCGGCGGCAGCCGTCCGGCAGAGACCTATCTCGACATTCAGAAGCTCATCGACATCGCTCGCCGCTCCGGCGCGGATGCCGTTCACCCGGGTTACGGTTTCCTCTCCGAACGGGCGGAATTTGCCCGTGCGGTGCAGGAGGCAGGGCTCACCTGGATCGGCCCGGACCCGCATGTGATCGAGGCGCTCGGTGACAAGGTCGAAGCGCGGCGGATCGCACAGTCGGTGGGCGCTCCCCTGGTCGCGGGCAGCGACGGCCCCGTCGAGACTGCCGAGGAAGTCGTGGCCTTCGCCAAGCAATACGGGCTTCCCGTTGCGATCAAGGCTGCCCATGGCGGCGGCGGGCGTGGCATCAAGGTCGCCTGGAAAATTGAAGAGGTGGCCGAGCTCTATCACTCGGCCGTCCGCGAGGCGGAGGCCGCCTTCGGGCGTGGTGAGTGTTTTCTCGAACGCTTCCTAGATCGGCCGCGCCACATCGAGGCGCAGGTTCTGGCCGACAAGCATGGCAATGTGCTGGTGCTCGGCACGCGTGACTGCTCGCTGCAGCGCCGCAACCAGAAGCTCGTCGAAGAGGCGCCGGCACCGTTCCTCAGCGACGTCCAACGTCAGTCGATCCATGACGCGGCGCGGAAGATCTGCGCCGCGGCGGGCTACTCCGGTGCCGGTACGGTCGAGTTCCTGCTTGGCGTCGATGGCACCATCTCCTTCCTCGAGGTGAATACGCGCCTGCAGGTCGAGCACCCCGTGACCGAGGAGACGACCGGGATCGACCTCGTCGTCGAACAGTTCCGGATTGCCGAGGGCAAGGCGCTCGAGGTGCTGGACACCCCTTCCCCGCGTGGCCATTCGATCGAGTTCCGCATCAATGCCGAGGATCCCGGTCGCGGCTTCCTGCCAACGCCGGGTGCGATCACCCGCTTCGACCCGCCATCGGGTCCGGGTGTGCGTCTGGACACGGGCGTCGTCAGCGGCTCGACCATTCCCGGGACCTTCGATTCCCTGATGGCAAAACTCATCGTGACCGGTGCTACGCGCGAGCAAGCGCTGGCCCGCGCCCGCAGGGCACTGGCTGAGTTCAAGATCGAAGGTGTCGCAACCGTTCTTCCCTTCCATCGCGCTGCGATGGAGGCGAGCGACTTTACCGGTGAGGACGGGTTCCGCGTTCACACGCGCTGGATCGAAACGGACTTTGCCGACACGCTGGCATCCGCTCCCCGACCGGAACCGCTATCGGATGCATCGCTGATCCGCACGCATGTCGAGATCGACGGCAAGCGCCATGAACTCGGCATTCCGGCAGTCTTGCTTTCAGGCCTAGGCGGCCTTGCCGGAGCTGGTGCTGCTGCAGTTGGACAAAGCTGGGCCAAAGTCGAAGATGCCGAGAGCATTATTGCGCCCATTTCCGGGACGCTGCAGGCCTTCAAGATTGATGACGGGACCGAGGTTCAGGCCGGAGATCTGATTGCCGTCATGGAAGCCATGAAAATGGAAACCCAGGTGACTGCTGCGCGCGCCGGTCGGATCAGGTTCAAGGCCGAGGCGGGAGCCTATCTGCAGGCGGGCCATGAGATCGCCCGCTACGAAGGATAGGGCGAAGCGCCACAGCAGAAGTCGCCCGACCTGAACGACAAAAGGCCCGCCTAGGGGCGGGCCAAATGCTCGGACATAGAGGGCTTAGGCCTTGTCGACGACCTTCTTCACAGCTTCTTTCGCCTCGCCCTTGGCCTGCTGGCCATGGCCCTTGGCTTCCTGGGCAGCGCCCTTGGCTTCCAGGCTGTGATTGTCGGTAGCGTCGCCAACGGCCTGTTTAGCCTTGCCGGCCAGTTCGTTCGCCTTGCCGGAAATCTTGTCGGATGTGGAACCCATAATCGTTCTCCTTGTTTGCGGCACCGCCCAGCTTTCAAGTCGCTATCCGGTCATGTGCCGGGTAAGTCCGTCTCAAGCCGTTCTACGATCCGCTTACATCTACAATGCTTTAGGACGACGATCGTTCCGCTGACGGCTTAAGCGCCACCGATCTTTTGGGTCCTCAGTCAGTTTCTCAGCGCTTGTAGGCGCCGAGACCGGGGCGATAGGCCTTGTCGTCCAGGAACTGTTTCAGGCCTTCAGCGCGCCCATTGCTCTTGTCGAGGAAGAGCATCTGCTCGAGCTTGGCATAGATGTAATCGTCGGCCTGCTCCCAGGGCATGTTGCGCACACGCTTGAAGGTATCCTTGGCTGCTTTGAGCACAGTGGGGTTCTTTTCCAGCAGGCTGGCGCAGAGTGCGCGGACACGGGTTTCCAGATCGGCGAGCGGCACGGATTCGTTGACCAGACCCATCTCGCGGGCCTTCTGGCCGCCAAACGTCTCGCCCGTCATGATGTAGTAGAGCGAGTCACGGTGGTTCATGACCTCGGCCACGGCGCGGGTGACATTGCCGCCCGGCAGGATGCCCCAGTTGATTTCGGAAAGTCCGAACGTTGCTTCGTCAGCCGCGATCGCGAGGTCACAGGAGACCAGCGGCGTGAAGGCGCCGCCGAAGCACCAGCCGTTGACCATGGCGATGGTCGGCTTTTCGAAATACATCAGGCGGTTCCACCAGCCGCCGGACTGGCGGCGGCTCTTCAGAACGGCCGCTCGGCCCTTGCCGTCGTTCTCGCGGAAGTATTCCTTCAGGTCCATGCCGGCGGACCAGGACTGGCCAGCACCGCGCAGGACAAGAACGCCGCAGCGATCATCGGCTTCCAGTTCGTCCAGCACTTCCAGCATGCGCATGTTCAGCTTCGGGTTCATCGCATTGCGCTTTTCCGGGCGGTTCAGCGTCACGAGGGCGATGCCGTTGTCGAATTCGACCAGGACCGGATCTGGCGTGGTGTTCGTCTCAGTCATTCTTGGCTCCTTTAGGCATTTCGTTGGGGCTCTGCGCCCATTTTTCCGTTTCAGCTTCGGGCATGGGTCTGACGCAGGATGTGTTTCTGCGCTTTGCCGGATGCCGTGCGCGGGATCTGGTCGAGGAAGACGATGCGGGTCGGGCGCTTGTAGGAGGCCAGCCGTTCGGCGCAGAGGGCGAGGATCTCTTCTGCAGACGGGCTCTCGGCTTGCGCCACGATGAAGGCGACGCCGCATTCACCCCATTTTGGATCCGGCAGCCCGAGAACCGCCACGTCGCGCACCTTGGGATGCGCCCCGATCACGGCCTCGATTTCCGCCGGGAAGACGTTTTCGCCGCCGGAAATATACATGTCCTTGAGGCGATCGGGCACATGGATCACGCCTCCTTCATCCCGGCGCCCGAGGTCACCGGTGCGGTACCAGTCGCCGACAAAGGCGCGAGCCGTCTCGCCGGGCTTGTTCCAGTAGCCGGGCGTGACCGACGGGCCCTTGACCCAGATCTCTCCCACCTGGCCATCTGGCACATCCTGGCCGTCTTCGCCGACCAGACGGACGGCGAGCAGCGGTGCGGGTAAGCCGACGCTGCCGGGGTGACGCGCCACCGCGTCCCGATCGAGCGGCATGTGGATTGCCGTGCCGGCCTCGCTCATGCCGTAACCGTTCACGAGCGGAATACCGTCTTCGAGGAAGGCTTCGATCAGGGCCGGAGACAGCGGCGCGCCGCCGATGAAGATTGCCTGGAGCGCCTTCAGTGCAGACGGGTCCCAGGCGGGTGTGTTGCGCAGGGCGGAGGCCATCTGGGGCACCGCGAAGTAATGTGTGACGCCAAGGGTGGCATCGCCAAGGACGGAAAGCGTCCTGTCGGGCAGGAAACGATCGGAGATCACCAGTCGCCCGCCCATCATCAGCGTCGTGCGTCCGATCGCAACAAGACCGATCGTGTGGAAGAAAGGCAAGTCGCAAAGTGCCACGGACCGGCTGGTGACCTCACCGACAAGGGCGAAGTTGACCGCCGATGCAAAGGCATTGCCCCGGGTGATGATCACGCCCTTGGGGCTGCCGGTCGTCCCGGAGGTGTAGAGCATGATGCAGGGCTTGTCGGCATCAAGCGCCACCGGAACAGCGCGCTCGGAGCTCGCGACCATCCGCGCCCATCCTTCTGCGCCCTCGACCGGAATGGTGCGGGGCAGCGGCTCGGCGATCTGCGCGAGCTCGTCGGCAAAGTCTGCGTCGTGAATGAGAAGTGCGGGATCGCAATCGCCAATAATCTGCGATAGTTCGGCCGCACCCAGTCGCCAGTTCAGTGGCACAAAGACATGACCTGCACGCTGGCAGGCGAGGCAGGCGATGATCTGGTCGATGGAATTACGCCCGAGGAAGGCGATACGCTGCGACAGCAGTCGACGACCGACGATTTCCGCGAGCAGTCCAGCCGCGCGAGCGACAGCGTCGTCGAGCGACCGGTAGGTCTCCGAACGGCCGGTCGCGACCTCATAGGCGGCCGGGCGGTCCGGACTGGCCAAGGCGCGATAGACCAACGGGTCGTCCGTCTCCAGACCGATGGACCCCATGTCCACTGCGGCCGACAGGAATTCAGGCTGCATGTTCATCCTCCTCATCGCCACCCGTCAGGGCCTCCTTGGCGAATTGTATGCTTAGCATACTAATTTGACGATCTGGATTTGACAAGCGTGAATTTGACTGTTGCAGTCGAAAGTGATCATGAATGATTCCGCACGTTCGATGCCGCATGACTGGAAGAGACGCCATGACTCGACATAATGACCTGAAGCCGGCGAATGACGACGATGTTTTCGAGGTCGGTGCCCCGTTGCGTACCGGCCGCCTCGATCAAATCCTCGGCTTCCATCTGCGCATGGCCAATGTCGCCATCTACCAGGACTATTCCTCTGCAATGGGGGATCTGGGGCTGACTCAGAAGCAGTTTGCCGTGCTCGAACTGATTGCCGCCAATCCAAAGGTTAGCCAGATCGATATCGCCAACCAGCTCAGCATGGATCGTGCCACGATGATGGCGCTGGTCAACCGGTTGGAGGGTCGCAATCTCCTGGAGCGCAAGCCCTCATCGGTCGACCGGCGGCGCCAGGAACTGCTGCTGACGGGCGATGGGATCGAGATCCTGAAGCAGGCCCGCAACATCCAAGAACAGCATGAACTGCGCTTCACCTCGCGCTTTTCGGCCGAAGAGCTGGAGCAATTCATCGACGGGCTGAAGCGGATCTACGCAGATATCATGCCGCGCACGAACCAGACCGACTGATCTGGTCTATCGCAATTCCAAACAAAACGGCCGCCCAGAAGGCGGCCGTTTCGACTTCGTGATCAGAACGGGTAGTGCTGGTTCGGATCCTCGATGGTGATCCAGCGCAGTTCCGTGAACTCGGCAATCGCGGCCTTGCCGCCGAAGCGGCCGTAGCCACTGCCCTTGACGCCGCCGAACGGCATTTGCGGCTCGTCGAAGACCGTGGGGCCGTTGATGTGGCAAATGCCTGACTCGATGCGAGCGGCGACAGCAAGAGCCCGGCGAATATCGCGGCTGAAGACGGCGCCCGAAAGGCCGTATTCGGTGTCGTTGGCGACACGTATCGCCTCTTCCTCGTCCTTCACACGGATGATCGGCTTGACCGGGCCAAAGCTTTCTTCCTGATACATCCGCATGTCGGATGTCACGTTGTCGAGCAGGGTCGCCTCGACGACACTACCCTCGCGCTTGCCGCCAGCCACGAGCTTTGCACCCTTGGAGACGGCGTCGGCGATCAGGTCGTCCATCTTCTTGGCCGATTCCAGGCTGATCAGAGAGCCTAGGACAACATGGCCCTTGGGATCGCCGGCCGGCAGCTTCGATGCCTTGGCCGCAAGCTTGGTGACAAACTCGTCGGCGATCTTCTCGTCAACGATGATGCGCTCGGTCGACATGCAGATCTGGCCCATGTTGGCGAAGGCACCGAAGGCCGCAGCGTTCACCGCCGCATCGATATCGGCGTCATCGAGAATGACCAGCGGTGCCTTACCGCCGAGTTCCAGCAGAGCCGGCTTCAAGTTGCGACCGCAGAGCTCGCCGATGATCTTGCCGACCTTGGTGGAGCCGGTGAAGTTGACGCGCTTGACCGCCGGGTTGGTGATCAGCGCTTCAACGATCTTGGCTGCATCTTCCGGCGCATTGGTGATGACGCTGATCGCGCCGGTCGGGAGTCCAGCTTCGACCAGGCACTGGGCAATCAGGCGATGGGTGCCCGGGCACTGCTCCGAGGCCTTGAGGATGACCGTGTTGCCGCAGGCAAGCGGCATGGCGACGGCACGCGTGCCGAGGATGATCGGCGCATTCCACGGGGCGATGCCAAGGCAGACGCCGACGGCCTGGCGCATCCCCATCGACAGCGAACCCGGCTTGTTCGATGGAATGACCTCGCCGGAAATCTGGGTGGTCATCGAGGCCGCTTCGCGCAGCATGCTGGCGGCAACCATGACGTTGAAGGCGCCCCAGTGGCCGGTCGCGCCGGTTTCTGCGACGACGAGCTCGGAGAACTCGGCCGTCTTCGATTCCATGATATCGGCGGCCTTCAAGAGGATCTTGCGACGTTCGCCCGGGCCGGTCTTGGACCATGCCGGGAAGGCGGCTGCGGCTGCATCGACGGCGGCACCGGCATCTTCGAGGCTGGCGGCGGACGCCGTGGTCGCGACTTCCTGGGTAAAGGGATTGATGCGCGTGAAGGTCCGTCCGCCTGCAGCGGACTTTTCCACGCCGTTGATCAACAGCGAAATATGCATATTCATGATTAAATCTCCTCGTGTGTTATTGGCACTGATGAACCGGGCGCCGGCCGGTTGTCATTCCCGCCCCAGCCATCGATCTCAGATCGATTCCCTCCGGCTCGCAGCGGCACCTCTTCCAACGGCACCATTTTTGGTGGCTCCGCCTATTTTGTAAGTCTAACAAACAATAATTGTTTGACAAGAGACTTCGATTGGCCGTCCGAGCGGTCAATAGGGCAAGCCTACGTAGTTCTCGGCCATGGCCGTGGATGCCGCGCGCGAATGGGTAAGATAGTCGAGTTCGGCTTCCTGGATCTTCTGCCCGAAGTCGCCCGTATCGGGGAAACGGTGCAGCAATGTAGTCATGGACCACGAGAAGCGAACGGCTTTCCAGACACGTTTCAGTGCACGAGGCGAATAGGCGTCGAGCGCGGCGTCGGATTTCTCCTGATAATGCTCCAGGAGGCCTTCGATCAGATAGTACACGTCCGATGCCGCCAGATTGAGCCCCTTCGCCCCCGTCGGCGGGACGATATGGGCAGCATCACCGACCAGAAAAAGCCGACCGAAGCGCATGGGCTCGGCGACGAACGACCGCAGCGGTGCGATCGACTTTTCGAAGCTCGGGCCGGTGACCATGGCCTCCGCGTGGTGGGCCGGCAGGCGGCGGCGTATCTCGTCCCAGAAGCGCTCGTCGGACCACATGTCGACCGTGTCATCGAGCGAGCACTGCACATAGTAGCGGCTGCGGGTCTCCGACCGCATCGAACAAAGCGCAAAGCCGCGCGGATGGTTGGCGTAGATGAGCTCGTGATTGACCGGCGGCACATCGGCCAGGATGCCGAGCCAGCCGAACGGGTAGATCTTCTCGAAGGTCTTGATCGCACCTTCCGGCACCGCCTTGCGGCTGGCGCCATGAAATCCGTCACAGCCTGCGATGAAATCACAGTCGATACGATGACTAACGCCATCCTTATCATAGGTGACGGAGGGATTATCGCCGTCGAAGCCGGACGGCACGACATTGACAGCGTCATAGATCGTCACCCCACCATCGCGTTCGCGGCGATCGATCAGGTCGCGGGTCAGCTCCGTCTGGCCATAGACCATGACACGTTTGCCGCCGGTCAGCTCGACGAGGTCGATGCGGTGATCGCGTCCGTCGAAAGCGAGGGAGAAGCCGTCATGCGGCAGACCTTCGCGATGCAGGCGATCGCCGACGTCGGCGCGATCCACGAGACCGACCGTGCCTTCTTCGAGGACGCCGGCCCTTACCCGCGAAAGAATGTGGTCCTTGCCGACACGATCCACGATCACGTTGTCGATGCCGGCATTGGTCAGGAGTTGTCCGAGAAGCAGACCGGAGGGGCCTGATCCGATGATGGCAACCTTGGTCCGCATGTCTTCCTCCCAGTGCGCACTGAAATTGTCTTTCGATAATTCTGCGGCGCCGGGCAGCCCGCCACAATGGACGGATCATGTGTTTTGTTGCACAAATCGAACATGATGAAACGCAAGACACAGGCGGGCAGCCCGATCCCGACCTACGAACTCTATGGGGAAGATGATCCGTCCGGTTCGCGCTTCTGGGTGCACTGCGAAACGATTCCGGCCAGAAGCGCCCTTCATCACTGGGAAATAGGCCTGCATCGGCATGAGCGCTATTTTCAGATCCTGCTGGTGACCGGTGGATCGGGCGATGCCATCTTCGACGGTGAGATTGTCCGTTTCGAACCGGTGTCTCTCGTGACTGTTCCACCAGCGGTCGGGCACGGTTTCCGCTTCTCACCCGATATCGACGGTTATGTCTTCACCTTTCTCGCGAGCCGCCTGCCTGTCCGCCCCGGGGAGCCAAGTGCCTTTGGGCACTTTCTCTCGTCTCCACGAGTCACGCGGCTTCCCCAGGAGACCGTGGAAGGCGAATTGATCCTCGATCATCTCCTACGGGTTGCCACCGAATGGGAGGGACGGCTCACGGGCCGAACCGTGCTGATGGAGACGGGGCTTGCGGCTTCGCTCGCGCTGACGGCCCGGATCGCAGCGCAGGACCAGACGGAAACTGAACGCACGGACGAGAACGACCGCAGGATCGAAGCCTTCTCGGCTCTCATGCACCGGGAAGTGCGCAATCACCGGCCGGCCTCCTTCTATGCCAGCGCGCTCGGCATTACGCCGACGCATCTCAACCGGGTGCTGAAGGCGAAGACCGGGCTTGGGACGCAGGATCTGGTGGCGCGGCGGCTGATCGAGGAGGCGCAGCGGGAATTGCTGTTCACGCCGGGAAGCGTGAAGCAGATCGCGTTTCGTCTCGGCTTTTCCGACCCCGCCTATTTCTCCCGTTTCTTCGCCCGCCAGACCGGCATGACGCCCGGCGCCTGGCGGCAGCAGGAACAGATCCGTCTCGGATCACGCAACGAGGAGCCCGGCGGCATCAGGGAGCGCTGAATTGGTCGATCAGCACCTGCCGCATCTCGTCCATCCGCCATTCGCGGGTCTCTGCTCCGGGAAGCATGCCAGCCGTGAAGCCTTGCGCTTCGAAGCTTTGGATAAGCTCTTTGTCGGCCGAAACGACATGGATCGGCACTGCACGCGATGCATTCGGTCCGGTGATGATGGTGGCCGGCTGGTGATCACCCAGGATGACGAAGACCGTGTCATCGCCGAAACGCGCCATGTAGCTGCCGAGCGTCTCGAGCGAATAGTCGATCGTCTGGATGTATTGGCGTCGTACACGTTCCGGATCGGCCCAGACCACGGAGGGCGGATCACCGCTTTCAGCCTGCGCATTGAAGATCGTGCCGTCGCCGACCCCCGCCCAGTCAACGAGTCTCGGGATCGGGGTCCAGGGTGCGTGGCTGGAAATCAGCGCGATCTCCGCCATGACATTCTCACCTGCGGTTCGAGCCGGGATCCGGCCGAGGCGTTCGAAGGCGGAGAGCGTGTACTGGTCGGGCATTGTCACCCAGTTGAACGGCTTGCCACGATAATCGAGATCAGCCGCAGCCAGAACCTGCCGATAACCATAGTAGGTCGCCTCCGGCCAATCCATGGTGATCGCGGGCATGGCCGCGACGCTCTTCCAGCCGGCTTCGGAGAAGAGACGGTTGAGGCTCGGCTGGCTGCTGATCATCAGGCGGTCATAGCGGGCCTGGCTGTCGATCCAGAGGCCCGACAGGAGCGTGCCATGGGCGAGCCAGCTCAGGCCGCCGACAGTCGGTGATGTCGCCCAGGCGCTGGCTGAGGCCAGCCCCGCTGTTTCGATTTCGGCCTGAACGCTTGTCAGACGCGGTCGGGTCGTTCCGGCATAACGCGGATCCTCGACGGCCGACCTGCCGTAGGACTCGACGAAGAGGAAGACGACATCCTTGTTCGCGACACGGGCGAACAGCCCGCCACCGGTGCGAGGCCCCTCCCCCTTCGCCAGGGCTGCTTCGAAGACATGCATGTCCTCGACGGATCTGACAATGAGCGCGAGCCGGGCGCCGAGATAAGAAGGAATGCGCGCCTCGATCCTCGGCGTGCCGATGAAGGCTGCCAGGCCGCCAACGAGCGTGAGAGCAGCCAATGATATCACCAACCAGGAACGTGCTGGCCGTGGCATGACCGTAAGCCATCGGGCCGCGATCAGAAAAACGACCAGGACCACCGCAAGGCCAAGGATCGCAGCGACCACACCAGTCAGAGCCGCGAGCGTTCCCACCGTGCCGGACATCAGGTTCCAGCCATCGGCCAGCATCTTGGCGTCCAGATAGGGATTGAACGGCCGTTCGAATGCGGACTTGGTACCGATATCCGCGATTTTTAGGAAGAGGATGGTCAGCAGCAGCAGCCCGCAGAGAAGCGCGGCAGACTTTCGCAGAAATCGGGGCACGACGAGCAAAAGGAGTATCAAGAGCGGCCATTCGAGCGGCAGGCGCGCGAAGGCGTCCCATCCGATCGCGGCCGGATGATCCGGAAGGGTGAATGCCAACCAGGCAATCACCGAGACGATCACGGCGCCGAGATAGGGACGGATGCCAGTTTCGGGCTTCAACATGGGGTGAGGTCCCTGAGCCCGGCCTGATATTCATTGCGCACAAGCGGTTTTATCGCCATGAAGGTCTGCTGGATCATTTCTTGCGTATAGGTCTCCGACAGTTCATTTTCAAACGACGGAAGTCCCACGATTTGCCCTTGCTGCGCCTCCTTGTTCCCCTCGCTCTCGTCGCCCTTCTGGCATTTATAGTTTCCAGAACGGATCTCGAGGCCCTGAAGGGTGCCTTTCAGCAGTTGTCGGCGGGACATCTGATCGCTGGTCTCACGCTCGTCCAGATCCAGATTGCCGTCTCGGCGCTCCGCTGGCGCTTCACGGCCGCGCGGCTCGGTGAGATCATGCCCCTGCCGCTCGCCGTCAGCGAATATTATGTCGCGAGTTTTCTCAACCAAACCCTTCCAGGCGGTGTAGCCGGCGATGCGGTCCGCGCCTATCGCATGCGAAGTGACGGACCCGGCGGCTGGAAACGACCGGCGAAGGCCGTCCTGTTCGAGCGGCTGTCCGGACAAATGGCCTTGTTCGTGCTGGCCCTGAGCGGCCTCTTCGTGTGGCCGCTCGTTCTGGGTGGAGAGGAAGCGGGAGAGTTCTCGCTTCACATCGCTCTCGGCTTCATTCTCGTTGTCGCCGCAATTGGTGGCGGCATGATCGTCATCAAGCAGCGCTTCTCGTGGATTAGGCAACTCTCGGACGAAGTGTCCGCCGTGTTCGTACGCGACGGCGCGCTGTTGATCCAGGCAGGCATGAGCCTGCTGATCGTTGCTACCTATGTCGCGTGTTTCTTCCTTGCAAGCGATGCAGTCGGCGCGCAGCTGCCCTGGACAGCCGCCCTGACGGTCATTCCGCTCAGTCTGGTCGTCATGCTGATACCCGCTGGCTTCGGTGGTTGGGGCACGCGTGAAGCAGCCGCGATGGCGCTTTGGCCGCTCGTCGGGTCGACATCCACCGAGGGGCTTGCGGCAAGCATTGTTTATGGCGGCCTGTCCCTTGCCGGCGCCCTGCCGGGACTTGTTATCCTTTCGCTCGGAGCAATCCGTGGCAGGCCTCGCCGAGCCTGAACTCCGGATCATTGGCGATCGAGCCGGGCATAGACATCGCCCGACGCCCCCTCGACCGGCATCTGCGACAGTTCGACGAGCAGTTCGTCCGCCGTCTTCCAACGCTCCGACACGAAGCGATGCTGTTCGCCCACGACGCGGTTGAACCGGTAGGCCCCGAGGCCCATGAGCCGATCGATCGCATTGGAGGCGACAGAGGGCATTGCGGGAATATACTCGAAGGCAATCATCGGGATCGGTTTGGTGAGGCCGTAGAGGATCTCCGCCTCGGCGCCCTCCACATCGATCTTGCAGAATGCGGGCATGCCGTATTTTGCGATCAGGTGGTCGAGGGTCACCATGGGGACCCTCACCTTCCGGTCCCAGACGACACGCGCAAATCCCTTGCTCTGCCCGACCGTCTCGACGAAACGGCTCGAAATGCTCGTCACCGTCGGATGACGGCTGGAAATGAGTAGATCGATCTCTCCAGCCTGGCGGCCAACGGCCACCCGCTCGAATCCGGTCAGCAGTCCGGCGAAGCGCTTCTCGATGAAATCGGCAAAGGCGGGCTGCGGCTCGACTGCGACGACTTTCGCGCCAAGACTAATCAGCGTGCTGCTGCGACTGCCAACATGAGCGCCGATATCGAAGACGAGATCACTAGGCTTGACGATGGAGCGGTAGAAGCGGTGCAGGGCTGAACGCCGCCAAGGCTGGCCGTAATAGACCACGATGGAGCGCGCGAGCCCGAGGGAGGCCGAGAAGCGATCGACGAGCGCCATCATGTTTCGACCGGCTGACGCAGGAGGAAGAGGATGTCCACGGCAAAGGAATAGACAAGCGCACTGAGAGCAGCCGCGGCAATTGCCGTAGAATAGGGCGGTGTGACGAACGGCACCAGAATGATGCAGAGCGCCGCGATCTGTACCACACAGACCAGCTTGCGCCGGAACGACGAAGACAGTTCACCGTTCAATCGCGGCAGGACCCAGCCAGTGGCCACGAAGGCGTAGCGCATGAGGCCGATCAGCAGCACCCAGAGCCCCGCCTTACCCAAGAGAGCCGCCGCCAGTGAAAGGACGAGGATCAGGAGAGCGTCGACTTCCATGTCGAAACGCGCACCGAACGGTGATTCCTGGCCATAACGCCGGGCGAGAAACCCATCTACCCCATCTAGGGCCAGCGCGAAGAGCACCACGCCGACAAGGGTCCATAGCGCAATGTCAGTCGCGGCCAGACTTTCGAAACAGACAACGGTTGCAAATGTCAGGCTGACGAGGGAGGCCCGGAAAGCGGTCACCAGATTGGCATAGCCGAAGCGGCGATGGGGATGCGCCGGCAGGGCATAGACGACCAGTGAAAACATCAGGGCGAGTGACAGGATGACGGAGGCAACAAAATCCCACCCGACCGGCAGGTGGAAGGAAACGAGCACGGCAACGACGGAGGTCCCGGCAAGAAGCCCGGACAGCGTTGCGAGCGTGTTGTTGAGGAGACCGCGCCTCTCAAGCAAACGCGCTGCGAGACCTGCTCCGCTCGCACTCCAAGATTCGACGAAATTGTCGCCGCCAAGCCGTTCCGGCTCGCTTGCCATCTGTGATCCTCCCTGCCCGCCTGAATATTATTCTGCGGCGACCAGCGTTTCCAGATCCATCATGTGGCCAGCACGTAAAGTCTTGGTACGCAGGTAGTTCTCGTTTTCCGCCGTCACACGGCCGTTGACAGGTGCGCGAGCCTCGACCTCGATGCCGCCCAGCTTGAGGCCTGCAATCTTGGTCGGATTGTTCGTGTAGACCGCGACCTTCGAAATATCGAGGAGCCGCAGCATGGCGACAGCGGCCTCATAGCGTCGATGATCTTCCGCGAGCCCGAGTTCGGCGTCAGCGTCGATCGTATCCAGCCCCAGATGCTGATAGCCATAGGCGCGCATCTTGGCGCCGATGCCGGTGCCGCGACCTTCCTGATCGAGATAGAGCAGCACACCGCCTCCAGCCTGCTTGAGAAGCGTCAGGCCGTTGCGCAGCTGGTCGCCGCAATCGCATTTCAGCGAACCGCAAAGATCACCCGTGATGCAGGACGAGTGAATTCGGATTGGCACTGTCTTGGATACATCCGGCTTGCCGACCACGATCGCCACCTGATCCTTCTGCGCAAGACCGCCGCGGAAGATGACAAAGTCGGCGTCGCCGAGGTCCTTCAACGGAACACGGGTCCGGACAACCTTGTCGAAGCGCTGGCGGGCGGCATCTGCGCCCTTCAAACGCGTTGATGCGATCTCGCAGCATCCGGCGAACCGGTCACCAATGGTGGAAACGTCAGCTAGCACCATGGCCGGCAGCAGGAGCGCGAGGCGGGCAAGCTCGGCCGATTGGACCGCCAGAGCGTCCGCGGGTTGCCAGAGCGCAGGCTTTTCAGCGCCAAGTGCGTAAGCGAGGCACGACGCAGCATCGAAGGAAAGGCCGGCAAGCGGCGCCACCACATCGCGATCTATGCCGATCCCAAGACGGGCGGCACGAGGCGCGGTCAGCAGAAGGCCGTGACGGTTCTCGGTCACTGCCGCGAACTGGTCGAAAAGGGAGGGCGCGACGCAATCAAGCGCGATAGCAGCAATCTTCCTGTCACCCTCGCTGATCACCACGGGGCGGCCATAACGCAGCTCGGACACGGCTCGTTCGACTTCGATCTCAGCGGTGGGGAACTGGAAAGCGGGCTGGCTGGACTTCGACATGAGGCATACACTCCCTAATCAGTGGCAAGCACTACGCCTCAGCTCCGGCGATGGTTTGCGCATTCGTCATAAAATTAATTTGATGACGGTTACGGAACCAAATGCTTTCTCTCGCAATACGTTCCACTTGAAACAATCATGTAGTGCGCGGGGGTCGCAGTGTGAAGATCGAGGCAAATGAACAGACCGTGTTCGAACGGGAAGCATCCTCCGCGCTCTGGTTCGAAGCCCCGGAAAGCTGCCGATTGCGCCAGGAGGGACTTGGACAGCCATCCGTGAACGAGGTTCTCGTGCGTACGCTGTTCAGCGGGATCAGCCGCGGCACGGAGGCATTGATCTTTCGCGGCCTCGTGCCGGAAAGCGAATTTGCGCGCATGCGCGGACCGCATATGGAGGGCAGCTTCCCCTTCCCGGTGAAATACGGTTATGCCGCCGTCGGGCAGATCGAAGCAGGACCGTCTCATCTCGTCGGCAAGGAGGTATTCGCCCTGTTCCCGCATCAGGACAGGTTCATCCTGCCCGCTGATCAGGTCACTGTCCTGCCGGATACGCTACCAGCGCGGCGGGCGGTTCTTGCGGCAAACATGGAAACGGCCCTCAATATCGTCTGGGACGCCGGCATTCAGCCAGGTGATCGCGTCGCGGTCTTCGGCGCCGGCGTGGTCGGCTCGCTTGTCGCCTATCTCGCGTCCCGGATCGTCGGCACCGAGACGTTCGTTGTCGACGTCGATACGGCGCGGCAGGAACTGGCGGCCGCGCTCGGCCTGACCTTCATCCCGGCGGGGTCGCTCGAGGGCGAATTCGACGTGCTGGTGAACGCGACTGCCGCAGCGGAGGCTCTGCAGGAGGCCATCACCCATGCCGGGATGGAGGCGAAGATCGTCGAGGCCAGCTGGTATGGTGACCGTGCCGTATCAATCCCGCTCGGCGGCGCCTTCCATTCGCGCCGGCTTTCGCTGGTCAGCTCGCAGGTGGGAGGGATTCCCGCGGCGCGACGCGCGCGCTGGACATATGCACGACGCATGGCGAAGGCCCTCGAACTGCTGCTGGACACACGCCTCGATCGCCTGATTTCAGGTGAAACCGCTTTTTCTGAACTGCCCGACGCCTACGCTCGTATCCTGTCTTCACAAGACACGCTGTGCCATCGCATCCGCTACTGACGAAAGAGAGCCTATGTTTGCTGTTGAAGTCCGAGACCATATCATGATCGCCCATAGCCTGCCGCGTCCGGTGTTTGGCCCGGCCCAGGGAATGCATGGGGCGACATTCGTCGTCGATGCGGCATTTTTCACGAAGGACGTCGACGAAGATGGCCTGGCCGTCGATATCGGTGCTGCCATGACGGTCCTGTCAGAGGTGCTGAAGCCACTCAACTACAAGAACCTTGATGAGGTCGAGGCCTTCAAGGGTAAGGTGAGCACGACGGAAGTGATCGCCAAACATATCTTCGACCAGCTCGCTCAGGCCGTTACGGAAAAGCGTCTTGGACCTGGAAGCCACAGGATCTGCCGACTGAAGGTCATGCTGCATGAATCGCATGCGGCGCGTGGCTGGTACGAGGCCGATCTTTGAGCCGTTCGCTGACCTTCGCCTATCCGGGCGACCTTTCGCTGAAGACCGGCGGTTATGCCTATGATCGCAAGGTGATCGACGGATTGAGGTCACTCGGCTGGACGGTCGACCTGTTGCCGCTCGGGGAAGGTTTTCCCGCGCCCTCGGAAGCGACCATCAAAAGCGCGAGCAAGGCGCTTTCTGCCCTGCCGGACAATACGCTGCTGGTGGTGGACGGTCTTGCCTTCGGGGTGCTGGAGGCCTGGGCCACGGCAGAGGCCGCGCGCCTCAGGATCGTCGCACTGGTTCACCATCCGCTCGCCCTAGAAACCGGGCTTTCCGAGAGTGAACAGAAGAGGTTCCGCACAAGCGAACGGGCGGCACTCGCCTCTGCTCGTCATGTGATCGTCACCTCGCCGATGACGGCACGTGAAGTTTCGGCAAACTACGGCGTCGAGGCTCATGCCATCACGGTGGCGCTGCCGGGGACGGAGCGTGCGGATCCTTCTTCCGCCGACAATCCGGTCCCCCGGATCCTTTCGGTCGGCACGCTGTCGCGCCGGAAGGGGCATGATGTTCTGCTCTCGGCGCTGAAATCGATCGAGGATCTCGATTGGCAAGCAACGATCATCGGCAGTAAAACACTCGACCCGGCGACAAGTGCCGCACTCTCACGCCAGGTCAACGACCTCGATCTCGCCGAACGCGTGCAGCTTGCTGGCGAAGTCGACGATCCGAAGGACTACTTCGCCGGCGCCGACATCTTCGCGCTGGCCAGCCGCTACGAAGGCTATGGGATGGTCTTTGCCGAAGCGCTCTCCCATGGGTTGCCGATCGTCGCCTGCAAGGCTGGTGCCGTGCCGGATGTCGTGCCTGAAGGAGCTGGCATACTCGTTCCGGTAGACGATGCAGATGCCTTTGGCCAAGCGCTGCGTCTCCTGCTGACCGATCCGCACGCGCGGCAAAGACTGGCGGCAGCTGCGCGGCAGGCGGGAGCGCTGCTACCGGATTGGCCCGAGACGGCGCAGATCATCTCCGACACATTGGACAAGATATCATGAGCGGCTTCGACAAGGACTGGCTGGCATTGCGCGAACCCGTCGATCAGCGCGCAAGGGCAATGCCCCTGGTAGACGAGCTCGCACGACATCTTGGGACTTTAGCGCAAGCGTCCCTGCTCGACATCGGCTGCGGGACAGGCTCGACCTGGCGAAGCCTCATTCCGTACGTCCCAACCGATACGCGCTGGATGCTCCTCGACTACGACCCCGTGCTGTTGGGCGAGGCGGAACGCCGCATTGGCGAGCGCGGAAATGTGTCCTTCCGCCAGTTCGATCTCAACGAGGTGCAATCCCTGCCGCTTTCCGATGTAACGGTGGTGACGGCATCGGCACTGTTCGACCTATGCTCCGCCGATTTCTGCCAGCGTTTTGCCGAGACCATCGCGCGCAACGGGACTGGGCTCTATGCGGCCTTGAACTATGACGGCATGATGGAATGGTCGGTCCCGCATGAGTTCGACGGGCAGGTCGCAGCGGATTTCAACCGGCATCAGCGGTTCGACAAGGGGTTTGGTCCAGCCCTTGGTCCTGATGCGACAGACCATTTACGACATGCTTTCGAGACGCTCGGCTACAGCGTCTCCGTCGCCCCTAGCCCTTGGCGCATGGGTCCTGACGATGCGGCCCTGCAGGCTGCCTTCCTCGATGGGCTGGAAAAGCCGCTGACAGAGATCGGCAGCCTGACGAAACAGGATATCCGATCCTGGATGGATTTCAGACTGGAGAATATCGGGGAAGCCGGCAGTTCATGCGTGGTCGGCCACGCGGATATCCTCGCCCTGCCCCGCGGCTGAGCGCGCACATGACTTGAGATCGCAATCGAAGAGTATGTCACTGCCGAGAGCGTAAACCCTGGCGTCCGGCCGATGGGCGCTTGCAAGTTTCTCGATCGGAGGAAGCGCAATACCGGCCGGTCCGGAGCCGATGATAAGCGGGGCGATTGCCACATGCAGCCGATCAACCACCCCCGCCTCGATGAAGCGGGCAATGGTGCGGGCACCGCCCTCGACCAAAATACGGCGCAGGCTGCGATTGGCGAGTGCCTCTAGAATATCCCGGGGATCGATTCCGCCCACCCCCTGCCGGACCCGCAGCACATCCGCCTGGTAGGTTTTTTCCGGAGCATCCTCTCCCTGGATCAGGATCACCGGCGCACCGCCATCGCGGAACAGGCGCTCGTCTCCAGTCAGCTCGGCGCGACAGTCGATGACCACACGGACAGGGTTTGGTCCCTTTACGGCCCGCACGGACAAGCGCGGATCATCGCATTTTACCGTGCCCACACCCACGATCACGGCTTCCACGAGGGCGCGACAGCGATGCAGGTGAGCTATCCCGTCAGGGCCTGAGATATCGCGGGCGTCGCCGGACAGGGTGGCGACACGCCCATCGAGAGACTGCCCGACCTGGGCCAGGACAAATCCATCGTCGGCTGCCGCGATCGGCGCGTAAAGCGCTGTGGTCGGGTCGGCATCGTCCAAGGCGACCTTGGCGGCGCTGCCACGCATGGCGAGAAGGCGCGCCCAGAGCTGGTCGGTCATGTCGATCTTGCGCATAGCGATCCTGTCCTGAAGTCCTACAAAATGCGATAAAGCGTGCCATCACGCCGTATGGCGTGGTGGAAAATGACAGCTGCAAAATGCAACGCGAAGAGTGCCAAAAGGATCCATGCGCTCCAGCCGTGGATCGCCGAGAGAACGAAGGCGATGTCCGGTGCCTTGCCGATAGGGCTCCAGACCGTGAAGAGACCGAACCACTGTAGCGGGAAGCCATGGGCGTTTGTCGCGAGAAAGCCCGAGACCGGCATCACGATCAGGAAGACATAGAGAAGTCCGTGCACCAGATGCGCTGCCGCCTTCTCGAGGGGCGGCCCTTCGACCAGGGGTGAAGTGCTTGTCAGCCGGGCGCCGATCCGGACCAGCATGAGCCAGAGGACAAGAAAACCAAGGCTCTCGTGAACAAGATAGAAATCGAGCTTCACGTCGTCCTTGACGAAGCCGATCACAAAACCCAGAGGCCAGGTTGCGAGCACGAGCCCGGCGATCACCCAGTGGAGGATCCGCACACGCCCTGCATGGCGCTCAGTGCTGCTCGTCATTTGCACGCTGCTCATCTAACCACACTCCCCATCCTGTACCGTTCGCATGCGATCACGTCGTTCACCACCATCAAGGATGTGTCTCTTTGACGACAATGTAAACGGAAGATGACAGGCGATGGATCAGGTCACACTGAGGTGATCACAGTGTAGGCGGTGCTTTCTGGAAGAACACGTAGGAGCCCTTTGCCACCTTGAAGATGTCGCAGTTGCGCCTGATCTTGCGTTCGCCTTCCAGTCGGAAAACGCCGAGCGAGCCGGAAAAGCCATCGGGAGACATGATGCGCTCGGGGGCGAATGCCACGTCTCCCCAGCGCCCGGCAAGGCCAATTGCCATGGCCATGGCATCGAAACCGTATCCAGCCTGCGCAGAAGCCGGCATGCCATAGCTCGACATGTAGCGGTTGCCGATCCGCGCCTGCACGTTCTGGTCATATCTGCAGACGATGCTGCCGGTGAGCTTGGGCTCGTTCAGGTCCTGATGCGTCAGCGCGGCGCTCGCCACAATGCGCCGCCCGGGGCGCGGCGGCTTTGCGGCATCGGCCTTCTTGAGGATCTCGCCCGGCGACTTGACACCCGGCATCAACACGACCATGTCCGCCTTGCTCCAGGCGGCCAATGCCTTCGGTGGCAATGCGCCTCCAACCAGCTCGACGACCGGTTCGATCTTGCCTCCGAAGGCCTTGATCTGAGTGGCGATGCGCTCGGCCTCGATCTTTTCGGCCGGTGTGGATGCGAGGATCAAGGCATGCGTCGCCCCTTCTGCCATGGCGAAGGATGCGCTTTCGATGAGACTGTCTGCAGGGCTGGACACAAAGGCGTAGACATTTGGCGGATTAGGCACGTCGTTTGTCTGGAACGCGACCATCGGCACATCGAGGCCTCCGAGCCCGCGCTGAATGATCTCGAATTCCGGCCCGCGGGCCGTGGTGATGATCAGGGATACCTGCTGACGGGCAAGCGTCTTGGCCGCCGCCTCGATGGCTTCCGGCTTGTCGGTGGTTTCTAGCATGGTCAGCTTGACGACATCGGAGCCCAGCGTGTTGACGGCAAGGGCCGCGCCGTCGCGATACTCACTGTCCGCCTGGCGGCTTGGCTGGTCCGCACGCCGGACACCAAGATAGGCGACCTTTACCGACCCGGAGCCCAGCGTCTGATTATAGAGCCCGGTATTGCTGACGACAGCTGGTGCACCTTCGCCTTTGGCGGGTGTGAAGTCGTCGGTCTGGCATGAAGAGAGTGCAGCGAGCACCAAGACAAGCGTCCCGGTCCGCAGAAGTCTCCGGGTGGCTTTTTCTGATCCGACCATGATTACAGCTACGTTCCACTCCTCGATCCCAGCCGGACCGTAAGCATTGGGCCTGTCTTGCGCAAGAGTGAAGGCGTTCCATATCTGGGCAGATTAGAAAGATGGTAACCATTGGCGTTTCGCTGCCATTTTTATCGCGGCAGAGGCGATTGAAGTGGATGTTTCCTATCACGCATGGGCTAAAGGAGCATCTGGTTAACAGATTATTTTTAGCATGCGTTGCTTTTTACTATAATATTTCCTCGCGTGTTCAAAGTATAGTATTCATGTATCGGAACCAATAATTCAATTAATACGGCTATTCTTCGAGCAACAATCGGAGAATAGCGATGAACAACAAGAATAAAAACATTGTCGCAGCCTCGGCTCTCGCAGCAGCATCCCTGCTTTCTTCGAATGCGGCAGCGGCGCCAATCCTGCCGGGAACGCTCTCCTCCTATTCGACGGTCGCGCAGACCCTCGTGCTCGGCATGAGCCCGCTGGCAACCTCCTTTGGCCAGACCCTCGGTGAGCGGTTCACGAGTGGCTGGATGGAGGCGGGTCGGCTGCTCGATGCAAGCGTGACTGTCCAGACGGTCGCACTCCTGCCGAATGACAAGACATTGTCGACCGGCGCCGTCGCCCCAGGGCCGAAGCCGTCACCCTCCAAGCGGAAAGCCACACAGGCAGACGATGTCTTCGGCTCCGTCGCCATTCCCTTCAAGAAGCTGGGCGCACTGAAGAAGGCAGCGCCGACCTTCGCCGAAATCGCCAAGGGCAGCGCCCTCGACTGCGGCGGTAAGGACTGTTTCAATTCGGAGGCTATCTTTCAGCGCACGTCTGCGGGTCGCGGCATGTCCTCCCTGCGTGACAAGCTCAACCTCGTCAATCACGAGGTGAATCGTCGGATCAAATATCGCAAGGATACCGACAGCCACGGCCGCCTCGACCAGTGGTCGTCGCCTTCGCAGACCCTGAAGTCAGGGTTCGGCGATTGTGAAGACTATGCGCTGCTCAAGATGGCGGTTCTCGAAAGCCAGGGGATAGCGCTCAAGGACATGACCGTCGTGATCCTCTACGACAAGAAGCGGCATTTTTACCACGCCGTGCTGTCCGTCGAAGTCCAGGGCACGCATTACATTCTCGACAACATGCGGGATCAGGTGCTGGCCGACAACAGGCTTCCGGATTACCAGCCGCTCTATTCGATTTCGAACGGTCGAGGTTTCCTGCACGGTACGCGCACGAAGGGCAAGGCATTGGCCATGAAGAGCTTCGACAGCATTGCGCCGGGCGAAGGTGGAGAACTCTGACCGCGAGCCGAATGTGACTTGCTGTATAACGGTCAGCCGCGGACGACGTATCCGATTACCATCTGCTTCTGATGGCTGGGTGCCATGGCCAGGTTCATCTGCCCGGTCAGTTGCTTGCCGGCGCAGGTCGCCGTGAAGCCGGTGGTCACCATCTTGCCCTTGCCCGACAGGCTGAGGATCGCTTCATCGACCTGTGTATCGAGAACAAACCGGAACCCCGACGACAATTGCGCGACATTGCCGAGCACCAGTCGCTGCTTCAACATGGTCATGAAAGGTTCGTTGAAGAACTGGATCTTCTTGTCCTTGGTGAGCACGATGGCGGGCGTCGGGCAAGCCTGGATCAGCGTGTTGAGGTTGTCCGTCGAATAGACGTTTTCAACCTGTGCCAGCCGGCGCCACATCCATCGAAAGGCGACGACCCGCAGCATGGAAGCGAGATTGCTATGCTCTCCGACCTGGGTCGCAGCCTGGTCCACCACATCGCCGATGGACTGCCGGGAGCCGTTCACGAGCCATGACAGGCCGTCCCAGTAGACGCTTTCAAGGCGTATGCCGCGTCGAGCCCCGCCCCGTCCGACGATGGCGCGAAACTTCGGCTCGGCATCGCTCTCCTCGACATGCTGCATCGCTGCCGGGTTGAGATCGGCGTGATCTGTCTGAACCAGATGCCGCTCCGGAAACGCCATGGCTCACCGCTCGGTCAGGGCGACGGATTGCGCCTTGTTGATCGGCTTCATGAGATAGCTCAGGATCGTCTTGCGGCCGGTCATGATCTCGGCCGTCGCCACCATACCCGGGATGATCGGATAGGCCTTGTCGCCCCTGATGAGCTCCGACACATCCGTCTTGACGTGGACGAGGTAGAATGTCTCTCCCTTTTCCTTGTCGACGATGCTGTCGGCAGAGACATTGGTGACCTCGCCCTCGAGGCCTCCAAAGATCGAGAAGTCGTAAGCCGTCACCTTGACGATCGCCTTCTGGCCGCGCGTGATGAAAGCGACGTCGCGGGGTGAGATTTTTGCCTCGATCAGAAGCGTGTCCGCCGTCGGAACGATGCCGGCCACCACCGTGCCTGGATCGACATAGGCCCCGATCGTGTTGACTTCCAGCGTGTTGACGATGCCATCGACCGGCGAGCGAATATCCGTACGACTTACACGATCGGTGGCACCGCGGATCGTCTCGTCGATGACCGACAGTTCGGCAAGAGTCTGGGCCTTTTCCGTCAGCGCCTGCTGACGCAATTGCAGAGCGAGCTCATCGACCTGCAGGCGCGCCTCTTCGACAGCACCCCGCAGGCGCTCGAGGCTTTCCTGGTAGACCGTGATCTGGCCGCGCTGGTCCGTCAGTTCGCGTTCGATCGCGATCAGTTCGGTCTGCGCCACAAGGCCCTTCTTGGCGAGCGGGCTCATGAGATCGTACTGGCGGGTCGACTGGGTGATGTTCTGCTCCAGGCGCACGATATTTGCCTGGGCTTCCGTCAGTTCATTCTCGCGCTGGCGCACGCGCTCCCGCAGCACACCCGCCTTGTTCAGGTAGCTCGCCTTGTTCGCGGCAAAGAGCCGCTCTTCGTTTTCGCAGACCTTGCTGGCAACCGTTTGCACATCTTCCGGGCAGACGAAGGCCGCGTCGTAACTGCCTGCCTCTTCGAGCGCGAGGCGCGCGATCTTGGCGCCGAAGGCGCGTGCCTTGGCGACGGATTCGCCCAAAGACGATTCCGTCGTCGTGTTGTTGAGCTGGACGATGAGCTCGCCCTTGCGGACCACCTGACCGACCTGGACGGCGATGGTCTCGACCACGCCCGCTTCGGAGGACTGGATGATCTGAGTCTTCGAAACGGGGATGACCTTGCCTTCGCCGCGGGCGATCTCGTCGATCTCGGCGATGGCAGCCCAGGCGAGGAAAATCACGATGAAGGCCGCCACCAAAGCGACGATGATCCTGGCCATGAATGGCGGTGTATCGGCGATCGGGCGGCTCATGGCTTCACACCCTTTTTCTGCATGGCTTCTATCACCTGCTTCTTTGGACCATCGGCGACGATCCGCCCCTTGTCGAGGACGATGAGGCGGTCGACGAGATCGAGCATGGTGAAGCGATGGGTGGCGATCAGCAGCGTCGTGTCCTTGTCGAAAGCGGAGGACAGGCGGTTAATCAGATGCCGTTCGCTGGCAAGATCCATCGCGCCGGACGGCTCATCGAGGAAGACGATCTTCGGCTTGGTCAGCAGCAGGCGGGCAATCGTCATCGCCTGCTTCTGGCCGCTGGAAAGATTGGAGCCGCGCTCGCCAACAGGCATGTCAAAGCCGCGCGGATGGCGCGAAACGAACTCCTCGACACCGGTCATGCGGGCCACTTCGAGCAATTCCTCGTCTGTCGCGTCGGCACGACCGATCAGCAGGTTTTCCTTCACGGTCCCGGAAAAGAGATCAGAGGATTGACCGGCGACGGCGACGGCCGATCGCACTTCCGACATGTGATACTGGCGGATATCGACGCCATCGATCAGGATGCGCCCTTCGTTCGGCGCGAAGAGGCCATCCAGCAGGCGACCCAGCGTTGTCTTGCCGGATCCGATGCGTCCGATGATTCCGACCTTCTCGCCCGGTGCCACGGTGACCGACAGCTTGCTGATGACGGGATTGTCGGAGCCCGGATACTGGAAGGTCACATCCTGGAAGCTGAAGCCACCATGCTTGATCTCCCGGTTGACGAAACCGACGGTCGAGGGCCGGTCTTCCGGCTGTTCCATGACCTGATCGAGGATGCGGAGCGACAGGGTTGCCTGGCGGAAGCGGGCGAGCGTCATGGCGATCTGCCCCAGGGGAGCGCCAGCGCGGCTGGCCAGCATGACCGTCGCGATGATCGCCCCCATGGCAAGCCGCCCCTCCGAGAATTCGTAGGTGCCGGCAATCACGATGAGAACGCCGACGATCTGCTGGATCAGCGCCGTCAGGTTGATCGCGTTCGTCGAGATATGCTTGATCTCTTCGCTGGTCCGGCTGGAATGCTTCATCAATTCCTGCCAGCGGCGCAGCATGGTCGCTTCAGCGCGCAGGCTCTTCAGCGTTTCGATGGTGGAAATCGTTTCCACCAGCAGCGACTGGCGTTTCGACGCTTCGTTCGAGGCGGCTGCCATACGATGGCCGATCTGCGCCTGGGCGCGGAAACCGATGGCGACCGAGAGAAGCAGGGCAACGGCCGGAATGACGGCAAGCCAGCCGGAGATCAGGTAGATGACGATGAGGAAGATGAAAACGAAGGCCGTGTCGATCATCAGGCCGATCGTGTTCGAGGTGAAGAATTCACGCACGAATTCATACTGCATCACGCGGTTGGCATATTCGCCGGTCGACATCGGCCGCGAGGCGAGCGTCGTGTTGAGCACCTTGTCGAAGATCATCTGCGACAGACGCAGGTCGGCATTGCGTCCCGCATGGTCGATCAGGGCGGCGCGCGCCTCCTTCAACAGATAGTCGAAGAGATAGGCGAGCATGATGCCGGCCGCCAGCACCCAGAGCGTCGGGATCGCCTTGTTCGGCAAGACCCTGTCATAGACATTCATGGTGAAGAGCGGCGAGGCGAGCGCTATCAGATTGATGAACAATGCCGCGACGACGACGCGCAGATAGGTGCGCCAATAGGGGATAAGGGCGCGCACGAGCCAGTGGCGCTTTTCGATCCGATCGGCGGCGCCGATCTGGGCCTCTTCGCTGTCGTTGCGATAATAGAGCGTGAAGGCAAAGGCCGCTTCGGGGCTAAGGGCCAGCAGTTCCTGATGGCTGAGGCGACTGGCTGCCGTGCCTTCGCGCACGTCGAGTGTATAGACACCGTCGTCGCTGACTTCGAGTAGCGGCAGGGTGCCGCCGTCCTTCAGCATGACGATGGCGGGACAATCGAAATCGTTCTCGCGGATCGCCCGTTCGCCGATCTGCATGACCTGCAGGCCGATGCGCTCAGCGACATGCTCGACATCGTCAAGCTCGAGCGACTCGACGATTTCGTCCGGCAGACCAGAAAACAATACGGTATCAGAGCTGGGCCGGCCATAAAACGCGGCCACAGCCTTGAAGGATGCACGAAAGCTCAGGCGGGCACGAGGGCCCGCCGGTTCGATCAACGAATTTAACATGTCATCCTATCGGATGGGCGTTTACTGAAGCGGCGCCAGGAGGTCCATCGGAATTCCTGCCTTTTGCCGCGGATCCCGCTCGACGTAAGTCCCATTCGGGGTCGTCTTCACGGAGAACTCATTGCGTGCATAAGCGTCGGCTTCGCCGACAGCCTTGACGTTCATCGTCTTCAGCAGCGAACCGGACGCTGCCAGGATCTTGTACTCGGCGAAGAGGGCGGCCACACGGGCCGTCTCTGCGACGATGCTGGTGTTGAAGCGCGTGTTCTGCGCGTCAAGCACGTCGAGCAGCGAACGCTGGCCGATCTTGAATTGCTCGCCGTAAGAAGACACGAGCTGAGCATTCTGCGACGACTGCGAGCTCAGGATCTGAGAAAGCTCGCCACGGCTGCGGCGCTCGTTCCAGGCCGAACGGATCGATTCTTCGATTTCGCGATGAACCTGGTCGGATGCATAGCGCTGCTCGCTGGCGCGGCGGATCTGCTCCTGCTCACGTGCCTGGTCGATGCCACCGCGATAGAGGTTCCAGCGCGCCACGAGGCGAACTTGGACGTCGTTGGTATTGCCCTGGCTCGTGCCGACATCGTTGCCGACGCTGGCGCGACCTTCGAGATCGACGGTCGGGGCATAGTTCGAGCGAGCAGCACGGACGGCCGCATCCGCCGCGTCAATGTCGGCGCGGGCCGAATAGATGCGCGGATTGTTGGACTTGGCCGTCGCGATCGCATCATCCAGCGAGCGCGGCAGGAACTTGCCGACGGAGGCCGGCACCTTCGCATTGGTGATCGGCTCACCGACGGTCTTGAGGAAGCGGATCTTGGTCAGCTCCAGCTCTTCCTGCGCTTCGCGCAGACGGGCCTTGGCCGCTGCCTGACGCTCACGACCCTGGACGGCATCGACTTCCGTCAAAGCACCGCCGGAGATGCCCTCGTTTATGTCACCGAGAATACCGTTGTGGAACGAGACGTTCTGCTGGGCGACGCCGACGATCTTCGCCTGCAGGATGTATTCCAGGTAATCCTGCACGACCTGCAACGCGATCGTTTCGGAACGCTCCAGAACGCGGAAAGATGCGCCATCGACGCGCGATGCCTGCTGATCGACCTGGGCACGACGGCCACCGCCATCGAGCAGGCGCTGCGTGATCGTCAAGCCGACTTCGGAATTGTTAAAAGTCTCGTAGTCCTGCGTCAGCGTTCCCGTGCTGTCGTTGGACAGACGGCGCTTTCCCACGCTGGCCTCGAGATCGACGGAGGGCAGGTAGAGACCGCGCGCCTGGCGCAGCTCGAATTCGACTGCCTCGCGGTTCTGGACCGCCTGCGAAATCTGCGGATTGGTCGTCAATGCCTTCTGGATGGCTTCTTGCAACGACATGGCGCTCGCAGGCGTCACGGACGCAATGGCGAAGGCTGCCGAGGTATACAAGGCCGCGAATAACGTCTTTTTGGTCAACAACTGAGTGCCCCTACCCAAATCTTCCTTGGGCAAACTTATATACCGGCGCAGAGGCCAGTGGGAAGTCCAATCGTCCTGTCCAAAAGATGCACCCAATTTTGATCTGTGGGAAGGAAATGCAAAATTAAGCCAGTCTGGAGGAATGTTATACTCCAAATGGCGTATACAGACACGAGTAACCGCGAATGGAAGTGTCTACGCGCGAATTCTTTCGCCCGGCGCGCGGATTAACCGTGAATGCAGGTTCCGGTATTTCCTTGCCGACATGTTAAAGTTCCGGAGCACTGTCTCCCGGGCGCAACAGGGCAAACGCGATTAAACGCACTCATGCCGCTTTTCGACTCGCCCAGGGTGAGTCTTTCTGCAAATCAGCGAAGTAAAACCCGCCGGACAGTGTTGGGAAAACAGAAAGGGCGCCGAAATGGCGCCCTTTCCCTCTTGAAAACACTAGGTGTTTCAGTCGTGCGTGACAGTCACCGCGTGCTTGTCGTCAAACAGGACCTTCACTGCGGTGTCGTGGTTGTGGAGCACGACCACATCTTTCCAAGTATCCGCGCCGGTCTGGACGCTGACGGTGGTGTTGCCGTCCTCGACCGTGGTGCGCAGATGCGAAGCGGCCGTTTCAGCCGTCGCCTGTTCACCGAGCAGGCTGTCGAGCAGGGCCGTCACGTCGAGCACGTCGCCATCCGAATTGAAGTCGGTGATGACATCGGCGACATCGAGATCGTCGAGCGCAGTCGCGTCGAAGACGAAGGTGTCGTTGCCGGCACCGCCGGTCATCACCACCTGGCCCATGCCACCATGCAGGATGTCGTCACCATCGGTGCCGATAACCGTCAGGCCGTCGGAAAGATCCGAGCCGAAGATCGTATCGAAGCCGACTTCGACGAAGTTGCCGGTCGAGCCGTCGGCGAAGGTGAACTCACCCTCGGCGAAGATCGTCTGGCCGTCTTCAGTGCCAACCGTCTGGTCCGTCGTCAGCGATATGCTGGTAACGCCGTTGTCGAAGAGGCTCGAGAGCTCGCCCTCATCGCTGACACCGTTGTTGTTGGCATCGACCCAGACCGACAGCTTGGAGAAGGCATCGTCTTCAGTGTCGATCTTCCCGTCACCATTCGTATCGAGCGAAGCCAGAGCCGCCACGCCGCTGGCATACTTTCCGCCGTTGAAGTCCGGCGTGAAGATTTCCGAGCCGTTGTCGATGATACCGTTGCCGTCAACGTCATAGGCCAGGATGCCATCATCGCTGGTCCAGGCGATCTGGTCACCCTTGCCGTCGGCATCGATGTCGAAAGTGACACCGTTGTCGATCGACGAGAAGGCGAAACCGTTCTTGTCGAGGTCGAGGATGATGGGGTCGACGCCCGGGGCCTTAATGGAAACATTCAGTTCATATGTATCACTACTATTCGAAAATGTTCCGATTTGCGGGTCGCCAAAGATTCCACCACTGGCCCACCGCCCAACTTGGACATAGTAAGTTCCGGCGTCCAACGTCAACGACAAGCCAGAGTCAAATGTAGACGAAGATCCGTTAGCTTTAGGATCACTGCCATTGTCAACCAAGGTATCATCGTTGCTATAGATCACCGAACCAGAGCTGTTCAGCAAATTCATCCACGTATCCAACCCTGCTGATGCGTGATCGATATCTAGCTTAACGGCTGTACCATTCTGGCCAATCACAAGTTTATAGTAGTCATACTGATTGGAGTTTGTCCTCGCCTGAATAGCGATTGATGGATTTGAACTAGCATCAGTGATGTCGGCATCACTTGATTTCACATAGTTTAGGCCACTGATGTCGTAAGCGTTATTGCGGGACGAATTGTTGCCCTGGCCGTAGTTGTAGACGGTGGCGCTGGCTGCCAGTTCATTCACGTTGGTGACAGTCAGTGCCACGGCCTTCGACGTCTGCAACGTGCCATCGCTGGCCACGACCGAGAAATCGTAGACATTGTTACCACCGACGTCGCTCGGCGCCTCGAAGTTCGGCGAAGCCTTGAACGTTACAGCACCCGTCGAGCTGTTGATGTTGAACAGCGCCGCATCAGCACCAGTCAACGAGTAGATGATCGACGTGTTTTCCGGATCCGTCGCGGCAGCTGTGTAAACCGCCGTCAATGTCGAGACGTTCTCCGCAACCGAAGCCGTGGCTGCAGATGTAACAACCGGCGCTTCATTCACGTTGGTGACAGTCAGTGCCACGGCCTTCGACGTCTGCAACGTGCCATCGCTGGCCACGACCGAGAAATCGTAGACATTGTTACCACCGACGTCGCTCGGCGCCTCGAAGTTCGGCGAAGCCTTGAACGTTACAGCACCCGTCGAGCTGTTGATGTTGAACAGCGCCGCATCAGCACCAGTCAACGAGTAGATGATCGACGTGTTTTCTGGATCCGTCGCGGCAGCCGTGTAAACCGCCGTCGACGTCGAGACATTCTCCGCAACCGAAGCCGTGGCTCCAGATGAAAAGACCGGCGCTTCGTTCACGTTGGTGACAGTCAGTGCCACGGCTTTGGACGTCTGCAACGTGCCATCGCTGGCCACGACCGAGAAATCGTAGACATTGTTACCGCCGACGTCGCTCGGCGCCTCGAAGTTCGGCGACGCCTTGAACGTCACAGCGCCCGTCGAGCTGTTGATGTTGAACAGCGCCGCATCAGCACCAGTCAACGTGTAGGTGAGCGACGTGTTTTCTGGATCCGTCGCGGCAGCCGTGTAAACCGCCGTCGACGTCGAGACATTCTCCGCAACCGAAGCCGTGGCTCCAGATGAAAAGACCGGCGCTTCGTTCACGTTGGTGACAGTCAGTGCCACGGCTTTGGACGTCTGCAACGTGCCATCGCTGGCCACGACCGAGAAATCGTAGACATTGTTACCGCCGACGTCGCTCGGCGCCTCGAAGTTCGGCGACGCCTTGAACGTCACAGCGCCCGTCGAGCTGTTGATATTGAACAGTCCAGCATCGACACCACTCAGCGAGTAGGTGAGCGCAGGGCCATCCACATCAGTGGCTGTTGCGGTATAAACCACCGTAGAGGTTGCCACATTCTCCGCCACAGACGCAGTGGCTGCTGATGTGATAACCGGAGCATCGTTCACCGAGGCCACGTTCACCGTCACCACGATCGGGTTCGACGTGTCGTTGTCGTCGTCCTTAACCGTTACGGTGAAGGTCTCCGTGCCGTGCCAGTTGGCGTTCGGGGTGTAGGTGAATTCACCCGTCTGCGGATCGAGGACCACCGTGCCGTTCGCCGGATTACCGGTGATCGCGAAGCTGCCGCCCTCGTCGCCGACGATTGCCTCGACCGTGCCGGAGACGCTCTTGTCTTCCTGCGTGTCGAAGCTCTGCGCTTCGCCGAAGGGCACGCCGTCGACGACGACCACGACCTTGCCTGCCGCAAGTGACACGGCATCGCCGTCGAAGTCTGCGGCCTGGATCAGCGAGGAGAAGTCGATCGCCTTGTCGCCATGGCCATCGATCGGGGCGTTGAGCGTGAAGGTTGCCTTGCCGTCGGCTGCCAGAGACAGCGTGAAGACGACGAGGGCACCCGCCTGAGCAGTGAGAACATTGTTCGCGACGCTGTAGGTCAACAGCGTGTTGCCGGATTTCAGGGCCGGCAGTCCGCTGGTGTCTCCCTTCAGGTTGAAGGTGATGCTTTCGTCCGCACCCGCCTTGACCAGGCTGGCCACGTTGAAGGTACCGACGCTCGGCGTCAGGGCTCCCGGCGTTGCGGCCAGGCCGTCGAGGTCGGACTTCAGCGCTTCGCTGAGCGTATCGTTGTTGGTCAGGGCCGATGCACTGCCGCCTGGACCTTCAACCTCACCGAGGTTGGAAAGATCGGGGTTGCGGCCAAAGCCAAAGGCTTCGATCGTGAACTTCTGATCCAGCGCACCGGCATTGCCAGCCGTTTCGATCGCCGTCACTTCATTATCGATCGCATCCAGCGCGACGGAGTCGCTCCAGGTGGAGCCCGCGTTGGTCATGTTCGGCTCACCGTCCGAGAGGAAGATGACCTTGTTGAGATCCGCGTTTGGCAGCGTGCCCGGCGCCACGCCGGACATCGTCACCGACTGCAGGTCGACATCACCATAGCCATAGCCAACCGTGAATTCGACATAGGCGATGGTCTTGCCGGCCGGGGCCGTGATCGTGAGTGCGGTATTGTCGTTGTCGACGACCGAGGAACCGTTCTGGACGGACCCATCGGAGAAGACGACCTTGTAACGGAACTGCGTCTCGTCGGAGCTAAACAGCCGCTCGTAGTTGTCATCAAGTTTGAAGACAGCACTCGTGACCGGTACGCCGTTGAAGTTCCCGGCGTTCGAGTAGGCCTGTCCGCCATCGAAATCATTGAATGCGCCGAAATCGAAGCGGAGCATCTGGCCGTCATCGATATCGGTATCGCTGCTGCCCACGCTCGCACCGAAACCGTCGCTGACGTTGCCGTTCGCGTTGATCAAGTCAGCGACCGTCGTGCCGTCAATGTTCCAGCCGGAGACAAGAGCGATCTGAGTGGTGCCGTTGCCGATGATCCGAGCGGTGTCATATCCACTGCCACTGTTTGCGTCGAATGCGGCGATGTTCGTCGTGACGCTGATCGAGCCGGCAGGTACACCCTCAATCCACTCGAGAGCCTGCTGCATGCCGGCTTCATAATTGGTGTCTCCGCCGCTGCGAAGATCGTTCACATCCTCGATGGCTTGATCCAGAGCATCGTCATTCTTAACCCCACCGACGATGAGGTCGTATGTGCCGACCGGCTCGGCCGAGTCGCTGAACTCGACGATGTGGACGCGGACATCCTTGGCGCCAGATGCGCTGACGCTCTGCAGGAACTCTTCGACCTGATCCTTGATCTCGTCCAGATCGGTGCTGCCGGAGGCATCGAGAACCAGAACGAAGTTTGCCACCTTGCCCGGTACGGGCTCGCTGATCTGCGGCGGCTGAACTTCGATCGCAACCTTGCCATCATTGACCGACGGAATGTCGTCCTGGACGCCGACGACGAACTTGCCGCTGGCGAGGGTTACCGTGTCGCCATCGCCATCCTTGCCGACGATGTAGCCGGAGAGGTCGATGTTGCTCAGAACGAGGTTTTCCGTGTCGTCCCCTGCGAGGCCGTCCAGCGTCGGATGGTCGATCTGGTCCTTCAGATCAAAGGAGTAGGAACCGTTTGCGTTGACCTTGAGTTCGAAGACGACGCGGTCCGGCGTGCCGGCGACATAGCCGGTCAGCGTATTGCCGTCCACCTTGATGAGAACGTCACCGCCCTGCGAGTTGAAGCCGGAGTCGACCGGGGATGCGGTCGGCTTCAGCGAGATCGCCTGGGTGGCGTGGGCGCCATCTACACCGAAGTTGAAGAGCGCGGTCAGCGCTCCAGCAGCACCGGATACCGTTGCGGAGCCGGGGCCTGCAACCTCGCCGGACTTGCCGCTATCGGTCGCACCGGTCGGCAGACCGTCTTCATCGACAGCGACCGAGATCGAACCCGAGGACACGCTCGGCGCATCGTCTTCGAAGACGATCTTGTTGCCGATGGACACCGACTTGGTAACGACGTCGCCGTCGAAGTCCTTGACGGAGAACACGGCGGAGATCTTGCCGGTCAGGTCGATGCCTTCATCGGTGGCGTTCTCGTCGGGGTGCTTCAGCGACGTGTACTGTGCGACCGAGACATTCCCGTCGGAGTCGATGGCGATTGCGAAGGCCGCCGGGCCCTGCGGGCCGCCGACACGGCCGACCACGAGACCGTTCTCGAGGTAGAGCGTGATGTCCTGGCCAGCCGTGGTCTGGAGACCGGAGACGGCGTTATCGATGCGCAGCGTCAGTGTGGTTGTGGCATTTTCGTCCGCGCCAGTCTTGAAGCTCGTATCGATGACGTCGGCCTTGGCGAAGGTCGGCGACCCGGACCCTGCATTGGCGACGTTCGCGAAAAGAGCGACGACGACGGGGGCGATGGTTTCGCTGTTTTCAATGCCTGCCGTCTCGTCGATGGTAACGGTCTGATCGGTTACGATCGAGGCTTCCGGGATGTCGTCGCGGATCTTGATTTCGAACGCACCGCTCAGCGAGATGCTGTCGCCATCATTGTCGGTCGCCTTGATGAGGGCGCCGAAGTTGATTGCCGTGATGTCGGCGAACCACAGGCCGTCCTGGAGGTCAAAGTTCTCGTCAGCACCGGATGTCGGACGATCGTGATCGAGCTGGTCGGCCAGTTCGAACGTATAGTCGCCGTTCTGGTTCAGCGTCAGCTTGAAGACCAGACGGTCGCCCTGACCGTAACCGGAGCTGCCGCCATTGTTGTCGTATGCAACGAGCGTGTTGCCCTGGATCTGATAGCTCAGAGCTTCGCCCTGGGACTTCAGTCCGAGAGCCGAAAGCGCGAAGCGGGCAAGGGTTTCGTCGATGAAGGAGAATTTGACGTTGTCGTCAGCGCCACCCTTGACGAGGCCGGCCAGCGAACCTTCGATATAGGCCGGACCGTTGCCACCCTGGCCGTCGCCACCGGTGAAGGAACCGTCGCCATCAAGGTCGGCCGGGCTCGTGCCCGTCGACTGCAGGTTCTTGATGTCGTCTTCGTCAACGATGCGGGCTTCCATCTTGCCGCTCAGTTCCGGGACATCGTCGCGGATCGTGATCGAGAAGGCGCCGCCCAGCGAGACGCTGTCGCCGTCGTAATCGGTCGCCTTGATGATCGCACCGAAGTCGATCGCCTCGACGTCCTTGAACCAGAAATCGTCCTGAAGATCGGTGTTCTGGCCATTGGCGAAATCATGATCCAGCTGGTCCGCCAGTTCGAATGTGTAGGATCCATCCTCTTCAAGCGTCAGCTTGAAGACGAGACGGTCACCATTGCCATAGCCAGAGGAGCCAGCCTCGTTGTCATAGCCGTAGAGCACCTTGCCCTGAATATCATAGCTCAGCTCCGCCCCCTTCGACGACAGGCCGAGGGACGAGAGAGCAGAAACGGCTGCCGCTTCACTGATGAAGGAGAACTTCACCGTGTCGTCGGCGCCCCCCTTGATGAGGTTGGCGAGCGAACCCGAGATAAAGGCCGGACCCGACTGATTGTTCGCCGGGCTCTGTGTGTAGGACCCGTCGGCGTTGCCGTCGTTCGGGCTGGTTCCGAGGGATTCGCCCGGAATGGCCGGGCCGTTCGTGGCGATATCGTCTTCATCGACGAAGCGATCTTCCTTGGAGCCGCTCAAGACCGGAACGTCGTCCCTGATCGTGATCGAGAAGGCATCCTTCAGAACGACGCTGTCGCCGTCGTAATCGGTTACCTTGATTATCGAGCCGAAGTCGATCGCCTCGACGTCACCGTATACTTCATCCTCGAGATCTGTGTTTTGCCCCTTGGCGTCATCGTGGTCGAGCTGATCGACCAGTTCGAACGTGTAGGACCCATTTTCGCCAAGCGTGAGCTTGAAGATCAGGCGGTCGCCATTGTCGTAGCTTTCACCCTGCTGCGGACCGGCATTGTCGAAGGCGTAAAGGACGCCGTCGCGAATGTCGTAGCTGAGTTCCTGGCCCTGAGACTTGAGGCCGAGCTTCTCCAGTGCGTCGCGAGCATCATCCTCGGCGATGAAGGAGAACTTGACCGTATCGTCAGCGCCGCCCTTGATCAGGCCGGCGAGCGAACCATCGATGAAGGCGCCGCCATTGCCGTTCTGGCCGGGACCACCGGTCCAGGAACCATCGCTCTGGCCGTCGGCCGGGCTCGTGCCGGTGGACTGGCTGGTCTTGATGTCGTCTTCGTCGACGAGACGATCTTCGCTCTTGCCGCTGAGGACCGGAACGTCGTCCGTGATGGTGACCGAGAAGGCACCCTTCAGCACGACACTGTCGCCGTCGAAGTCAGTGGCCTTGATCAGCGAACCGAAATCGATCGCGTCGGCAGTGCTGCCCAGCAGACCGGTGTTCTGACCGGCGCCGGCGTCATGGTCGAGCTGGTCGAGCAATTCGAACGTATAGGTGCCGTTTTCATTCAAGGTCAGCTTGAAGACCGGCCGATCGCCCAGGTTCGGATCATAGCTCACACCTGGGGCGCCGACATTGGCGAAGCCCCAGAGAACATTGCCCTGGAGGTCGAAGCTCAGGGCTTCGCCCTTGGAGCTCAGGTTGAGAGGCGTCATGGCCTGGCGCAGCACTGTTTCGTCGATGAAGGTGAACTTCACCGTTTCGTCTGCGCCACCCTTTACGAGGCTTGCAAGCGAACCATCGATGAAGGCACCGCCCTGACCGTTCTGGCCGGGACCACCGGTCCAGGAACCGTCGCCCTGACCATCGGCCGGGCTCGTGCCCGTCGACTGGTTGTTGAGGATGTCGTCTTCGTCGACCGTGCGGGCAATCTTTTCGCCGACAACGAGTTCCGGAACGTCGTCCGTCACTTCGACCTTCACGAGGCCGGTCAGCTTGACGTTGTCGCCATCCTTGTCATTGGCCTGCAGAACGGAGCCGAAGTCGATCGTCAGCGACTTGCCGTCGCCGGACGTGTGATCCAGCTGGTCGGACAGCGAGAATTTGAACGTGCCGTCGCTGTTCAGCTTGAACTCGAACACCAGACGGTCGCCGCTGTCGAAGGTCTGGCCAGGCATAACGCCACCCGGCGCATTGACGAACGCGATGATTGTGCCGTCGGTGCGCAGGTCGTATCCGATCGACGCGCCGTTCGACTTTAGGTTCAGGCTCTCGAGGTAGGTGCGCATCGCGGAAGTCGAGATGAGCGAGAAGCTGACATTTTCGTCGGCACCAACGTTTACGAGGCTGGACAGGTTGCCCGTCGACGTCGCGTTCGCGGGGCCCGCCGTGTTGGCCGCTGGCGTGCCGGTGTAGGAACCATCAGGAACATTGCCGTCGTTTGGCGAGGTGCCCAGCGAGGTGGACGTGTCGATGTCGTCTTCGTCGACCTTGATGGTGATCGGCGTTGCGTTCGGTGCGATGACCGGAACGTCGTCGGTGACATTGACCTGAACGAGCTTGGTCAGCTTGACGCTGTCGCCGTCATTGTCGGTCGCCTGCAGGACCGAGCCGAAGTCGATCGTCAGGGTGTTCTGGCCATTGCCGGCAGGATGATCCAGCTGGTCGGAAAGCGAGAACTTGAAGGTGCCGTCGCTGTTGAGCTTGAACTCGAATACGAGGCGGTCGCCGCTGTCATAGGTCTGGCCGGGGATCTGGCCGCCTGGTGCGTTGACGAAGGCGATGATCGTGCCGTCGGTGCGCAGGTCGTAGCCGATCTGTGCGCCATTCGACTTCAGGTTCAGACCCTGGAGATAGGCTCTCATCTCGGTCTGATTGATCAGCGAGAAGCTGACGCTTTCGTCTGCGCCGACCTTCACCAGGCTCGACAGGTTGCCTGTCGAAGTTGCATTTGCAGGGCCGGCATTGTCCACACCTGGCGTGCCAGTGAAAGAGCCGTCCTGAACATTGCCGTCGTTCGGTGCGGTGCCCTTCGACGTGGTCGTGTCGATATCGTCTTCATCAACGGTCACAGCGATCGGCGTCGCACCAGTGGCGATGACCGGAACGTCGTCCGTTACGGTGACATTTACCAGGCCCGCCAGCGCAACGCTGTCGCCATCATTGTCGTTTGCCTGCAGGACCGAACCGAAGTCGATCGTCAGCGTGTTCTGGCCATTGCCCGCAGGATGATCCAGCTGGTCGGAAAGCGAGAAGGTGAAGGTGCCGTTATCGTTGATCTTGAACTCGAAGACGAGACGGTCGTCGCCTTCGTCATAGACCTGGCCGGGAACGGCCTGGCCCGGGGCCTGGCTGTTGACGAAGCCGATGATCGTGCCGTCTTCGCTGAGGTCGAAACCGAGCGGAAGGCCGTTGGACTTCAAGCCGAGGTTTTGCAGATAGGTCCGTGCCGCCGCAATCGAGATCAGCGAGAAGGTGACGTTCTCGTCCGCGCCGACCTTGACGAGGCCCGCGAGGCTGCCCGTCGAAGTGGCGTTGGCCGGACCGCCGGTGTTCGCACCCGGGGTACCCGTATAGGAGCCATCAGGATTGTTGCCGTCGTTCGGCGCATTGCCGAGCGAAGTCGCGGTGTCGATGTCGTCTTCGTCGACCTTGAGGGTGACCGGGCGTGCGCCTGGCACGAGGACCGGAGCGTCGTCGGTGACGTCGACCTTCACCAGACCCTTCAGCGCGACGCTGTCGCCGTCGCCGTCGTTCGCCTGCAGGACCGAACCGAAGTCGATCGTCAACGTCTGGTCATTACCGTCGCTCTTGATGTGGTCGAGCTGGTCGGAAAGCGAGAACTTGAAGGTGCCGTCGGCATTCACCTCGAATTCGAAGACGAGGCGGTCAGGACCGGCATTGTATTCCTGACCGGGAGTTGCCTGGCCCGGAGCCTGGCTGTTAACGAAGCCGGTTATCTTGCCGGAGGCGTCGATATCGAAGCCGAGCGGCAGGCCATTCGATGTCAGGCCGAGGCTTTCCAGATAGGTCCGCGCATCGCCAACCGAAATCAGCGAGAAGGTGACATTCTCATCTGCGCCGGCCCGAACCAGGTTCTGGAGGCTGCCATAGGTCGACGTGGCATTTGCAGGACCGCCATTGTTCTGACCCGGTGCACCGGTGAAGGAGCCGTCGGTCACATCGCCGTCATTCGGCGCCGTGCCGGCTGAGGTCGACGTCTGGATGTCGTCTTCGTCGACCGTCAGCGTGATGTTTTCAGGGTCGCCGACCAGGATCGGGCTGTCGTCGTTCACAGTGACCGTGAAGCTGGAAGATGCGGTGTCGCCATCGCTATCCTGCGCGGTGAAGAGGAATTCGATCGCCAGATCATCTTCCTTGGTCGTATCCGGATGATCGATATTGCCGAGCAGCTGGAACTCGTAACTGCCATTGGCGGCGATGTCGGACACCGAAACAGTGAAGACATGCTCGCCGGGAACTTTGAAAAAGTCGCCAGGCAGCTCATCACTGAACTCGCTTACACGAAGAAGCGTTGGGCCGTCACCTTCGCCATCATAAGGCTTGTAGGCGATGATGGTCGTACCATCGGGGGACATGGCGTATTGCAGAGTCACGCCGTCCGACTTCAGTCCCTTGGCATTCAGCGCATCGAGTGTCGCCTGTGTGAAGGCCACGCCGCGGTCATCGGCGTCGCCGGTCAGTCCGCCATCTTCCTGAGCGTTACCGTTATCCGCACCCCAGTTGATGCCGAGCGAACCGGTCGCATACGTGCCACCGGACAAAGGCTCGGACACTTCGAGCGGCCGGAACACTTGTTCCATCGGCGGGAGGTTGTCGATATCGCCTTCGCCATCGCCCTGGTCTTCGTCATTAATATTGCCGCCATAGAGGTAGTCCTCATCCACGGCACCCGCATCAGCCACACCGAAGGTCGGCGCATCGTCCATGACGTCGATGTTGAACGTGCCCGTGACGCTATCGCCGTCGAGATCGGTCACCGTATAGGTGAAGCCGAGGCGCAAAAGATCGTCGAGATCGTCCTGCGCACCATTTGCGCCCGCATCCGGATGGTCGAGTTCGCCGACGAGTTCAAAGGTGAATTCACCCGTCTCGCGATTGTTGATCGTCAGCGTGAAGATGAGGTTGCCTTCGGAATCGCGGCCCTCGATGGCGACGAAGTCGAGATCGGCGCCGTCGGTCGGGGCCGGGAAGCTGGTGACCGTGATCGTACGACCGCCGGAAGTGAAGCCAGCCAGGACCTGCGGGCCAAGGCCCTCTTCGTCGATATTGCTGGCGCCGGCAAAATTGATGCGGGAGATCGTGCCGAAATCCGGACCAGGATTGAAGGGAAGGGTACCGGTGATCGTCTGATTGCCGGCGATGCCGTCGGCGATGACGGCTTCATCGATGATGAAGGCATCGGTCAACTCCGTGCCCAGATCTATGGTCGGTGCGCCAGCGCCGCCGAAAATGGTCCCGTTCAGCAGATCGTCACCGAACGCCGTGTCGCCGAGCAGATCGGCGAGCGCCAGGTCTTCCGGGCCGGCGTCGATCGGATCGTCGTTGAAGTTGCGGCTGGCAGCGGGACCGCCCTGTGCACTGAAGGTACCGTCAGGACCCGCCGCGACGTTGATGTTGGAGCCTTCGAGGGCCGCGAAGAGGGCGACCTGGGGCAGCTCGACATCGCCGATCACGAAGGTCGGGATGTTGGCTGCACCGCCGACCACGATGATCTCTGTGCCGTCAGCGAGCAGGAGAACCAGATTGTCCCCTTCGACCTCGAATTCGAGGTTGTCGAGTTCGATGCCGGCCGGCAGCGTCACGACGTTTTCGGCGTTCGGCGTCACTTCGCTTGGAAGGACCGCAGCTGCCGTCTGAACGGGCGTCTGGGCCGGCAGGCGATCGGTGCGGCCAGCGTCAGGCGTCTCGGCCTGGGCGACTTCGATGCCATCTCCGGCCTCGCTGACGAAACCCAGATGCTGCTCGACCGCAGAGTCGAAATCGTCAGCTGCGGAAGTATTGTCAATGCTGGTCAGACGCGGATCTTCGATAGACATGGTAACTCACCCCTTAACTTGTTGACCGCAGTTAAATCCGGGCCGAGGGGAGAGTGCAACGGTTTCTTAACCCTGAAGACATAACTGGTTATGCTTCGAGCGACCATTATTGAAAAAGAAGTTAATTTCGAGCCGAAAAACGCTTTTATTTCTGCAATTTACTCAAATTTTAGCAAAACCGGAAGTGGGCTGGCTCGGTGCCTTTCTGCCGTACTTTCGGACCAAGTATACCGCCTCATCCATGCTTGGCCCGGCGGTCCGAGAGATGACAGCAAAAAGCCGGGCCCCATGCGAGAACCCGGCTCCTTCATGACGGCAGAGTTGAGTATCAGTCTTCGGCAAAGATCGGATCCCTGACAAAGGGGCCGCCTTGGTAGATCGCCACCGCATCGTCGGGCTCCGGCCTCGCCATCGCAGCATCGATCTCGGCACGAAAACGCTCGGCATTGTCCCTCGGGTGCCAGCCAAGATAAGAGACGTGGGAATTGTCCCACCAGCGGGTGTCATTGTCTGAGCATCCCCAGATGACCGGGCAGCCTAGGCGCGGCACCCGGAAGATGCATTCGATCATCGACAGGAAGTCATCATAACTCATCCAGGTGGAGAGCATGCGATGGTTCTTCGGCCTTTCCATGCAACTGCCAATGCGCACAAGCGCGGTCTCCTGACCGAACTTCTCGTGATACATCCGGGCGAGAGCCTCACCAAAGCATTTAGACACTCCATAGAGACCGTCGGGCTTCATTTGCGTCGCGTGGTCGAGATATTCATCCTGGCGATAGAAGCCGATCGTGTGGTTGGAGCTGGCGAAAAGAATGCGCGGCATGCCGTTCGCCCGCGCGGCTTCATAGAGATTGTAGAGGCCAAGCAGGTTGGCGTTCATGATCTTGGAGAACTTGTCCTCGACCGATATGCCGCCGAGATGGATGATCGCGTCGCAGCCCTCCACCAGCCTGTCGACGGCCGCCCGGTCACCCAGATCACAGATCATGGCCTCTTCATGAGAGGCCGGGCTTCCTAGATCGACGATGTCCGAAACCCTGACGATCTCGGCGAGCCCCTTCAATCGGCCGCGCATCGCGCTACCAAGACCACCGGCAGCTCCCGTCAGCAACAGTCTTTTCACTCACTTCCTCCCATATATCGCTTGTCAACTTATCATACAGGTTGCTCTGACCCGGTCAATATCGTAAACCTTGGCGCAGACAATGCGGCTGTGCCGGCCTTCAAGCGAGGGCCGGCGACCGGGCACGAAATCGGCGGGGGACGGGATGGCAATGCAGGCGAAAACCGAGGCAGGTGCTGGAACACTGGTGCAGCGGCTCGGAGACATTCTGCGAAAGGCCATCGTCGGAGGGCAGTTTCCACCCGGGAGCAAGCTGCCGAGTGAAGCGCAGCTGTCCGAGGCGCATGGCGTATCGCGCACCGTGGTGCGCGAAGCGATTGCCTCGCTGCGGGCCGACCGCCTGGTCGAAGCGCGTCAGGGGGCAGGCGTCTTTGTATTGATATCCAGCGAACCCGCGCCAGCCCCTCTCCTGGTCGGCAATGTCGATCCGGCCCGCGTTTCCTCGATGATAGAGCTTCTGGAACTGCGTACAGCCGTGGAAGTGGAGGCGGCGGGCCTTGCGGCGCTGCGCCGTTCGCCGGCCCAGGAAGAGGTCATTCTGGAGAGGCACTATGCCGTGCGCGCCTGTCTCGACGCCGGGCAATCGACCACCGAGGCGGACTTCGCCCTGCATATCGCCATCGCCGAGGCGACGAACAATCCGCGCTTCCGCGAATTCCTTGCCATGATCGGCAAAAACGTGATTCCGCGCGCCGCCTTGCGCGACGGGGACAGCGAGGACGACCAATCCGCCTATCTGCGGCTCATCGACGCCGAACATGCCGACATCGTTGAAGCCATCTCCTCCGGTGATGAAGATGCCGCGCGCGACGCCATGCGCCGTCACCTGCGCGGGAGCCAGGCCCGCTACCGCGCCCTTTTGCGAGAACAGCGTCAACCTGTACGATAACATTTGACATAAGCGGGCGGAATACGTATGATAACTTGGCCGGAGGAGGCCAAGAGAGGACATTCGACCATGACGCCGCAAGAAATAAAGGTCGCGCTCGGCGCCGGCCTGCTCTCCTTCCCTGTCACGCATTTCGACGATGACGGGAATTTCAAGTCCGACAGCTATGCTCAGCATGTAGAGTGGCTTTCGGGCTTCGACGCCCCGGTCCTGTTCGCGGCCGGCGGCACGGGAGAGTTCTTTTCGCTGACGCCATCGGAAGTTCCGCGGATCGTCGCCGCTGCCAAGGAAGCCGCCGGCAGCACGGCGATCGTATCCGGCTGCGGCTATGGCACCGAGGTCGCGATCGAAATTGCCCGGTCAGTCGAAAAGGTCGGCGCCGATGGGATCCTGCTCTTGCCGCATTACCTGATCGATGCGCCGCAGGAAGGCATGTACCAGCACGTGAAGCGCATCTGCCAATCCGTCGGCATCGGCGTCATGGTGTACAACCGTGACAACTCGATCCTCGGCGTCGAGACGCTGCAGCGCCTCTGCGACGAATGCCCGAACCTGGTAGGGTTCAAGGATGGTACCGGCGATATCGGACTCGTGCGCCAGGTTACGGCGACCATGGGCGACCGACTGACCTATCTCGGCGGCATGCCGACCGCTGAACTCTTCGCGGAAGCCTATCTGGGCGCCGGCTTCACCACCTATTCATCCGCCGTCTTCAACTTCGTGCCGGGTCTCGCCGTGGAGTTTTACAAGGCGCTGCGCGGCGGTGACCGCGAACGCTGCGAGACCATCCTCCGGGACTTCTTCTATCCGTTCATGGCGATCCGCAGCCGCCGTAAAGGTTATGCCGTCTCGGCCGTGAAGGCCGGCGTGCGTCTGCAAGGCTTCGCTGCCGGCAAGGTGCGTCCTCCCCTCGACGACCTCACGGCGGAGGAAGAAGACATGATGGCCAAGCTCATCTCCCCCTGGAAGCGCTGAGCGAAGGACGCAGCGGATGAAGATCGCAGAGGTTCGCCCCCATCTTCTCGAGCACAGGCTCTCGGTTCCGTTCCAGAGCGCGTCGATGCGCTTCGACCGGCGTGCGCATGTGCTCGTCGAGATCATCTGCGACAACGGCATGACCGGTTGGGGCGAATGCCTCGGCCCTGCTCGCCCTAACGCTGCGGTGGTCCAAGCTTATCGCAATTGGCTCATCGGCATGAACCCGCTGGAGACCGAGAAGATCTGGGCGGTCCTCTATAACGCCCTTCGCGACCAGGGGCAGCGTGGTCTGACACTAACTGCATTGTCCGGGATCGACATCGCTCTCTGGGACCTCAAGGGCAAACATTTCGACACCTCCGTTTCCATGCTGCTCGGTGGTCGGTTCCGCGAGAGCGTCAGGGCCTATGCCACCGGGAGCTTCAAGCGAGACGGCGTCGACCGGGTCGAGGACAATGCGAGGGACATCGCGCTCTATCGCTCGCAGGGCTTTCATGCCTCCAAGATCAAGGTCGGCTTCGGCATGGAGGAGGATCTCCAGGTGATCCGTACGGCCAGGGATGCTGCGGGGCCGGAAATGCGGCTGATGGCGGATGCCAATCACGGTTATGGGGTGCTAGAAGCCATCGAATTCGGCCGCCGCGCCGCCGTCTATGGGCTTGACTGGCTGGAAGAGCCCGTGGTGCCGGAACAGCTCGCCGCCTACCGCGAAGTGCGCGCCAAACAGCCGATCCCGGTGGCCGGTGGCGAAACCTGGCAGAGTCGCTGGGGTATGCGGGAACCGATCGAGACACGCGCGATCGATATCGTTCAGCCGGATCTTGCCGGTGTCGGCGGCTTCAGCGAGGCCAAGCGCGTTGCCGATCTCGCAGCCCTTCATGGGGTGCGTGTCGTCCCGCATGTCTGGGGCACGGCCGTGCATATCGCGGCCGCGCTTCAGTTCATCGCGGCCATGGTGCCGGATCCCGTCCGGGTCAATCCGATCGAGCCGATCCTGGAATTCGATCGCACCGACAATCCGTTCCGCCAGGCCGTCATCCAGACACCGATCGAACACGAGAACGGCGTGGTCGCGATTCCGAACGCTCCTGGCCTCGGCATCGAGATCAACCGCGATGCCCTCAAGGAATTCAAGATGAGGGACGAGGCATGAGCCTGATCCGCCCCCTTTCCGGTCGCAAGCCCACAATCGCCTTGCCGAAGGGTGCGATCGACACTCAGATGCATGCCTATATGCCCGGATATCCGGCCCTGCCTGGCGGTCCCAACCTGCCGGCCGGGGATTTGCCGACGCCTGCGCAGTATCGCCAGTTCATGGACTGGATCGGCATCGATCGCGTGATCGTCACCCAGGGCATGGCGCATCAAAGGGACAACGCCAATCTCATCGCCTGCCTCGAACGGTTCGGAGACATCGCCTGGGGCGTGGCTACCGTTGATGCCGACACAAGCGAGGCCGAACTCGACCGTCTTTCGGCAGCCCGCGTCCGCGGCGCTCGCATCATGAACCTGCCGGGCGGCGCCACCGATCTGACCAAGCTCGAAGAGGTAGATGCGATCGCATCCGCTCGCGACTGGATGATCGCCGTCCAGTTCGACGGCAGCGACATCCTCGATCACGAGGAACGGCTCTCGAAACTGAAATCCCGCTGGGTGCTCGACCATCACGGCAAGTTCTTCTGCGGCGTGACGCCCGAGAGCCCACAGGTGCAGGCCGTAAGGCGGCTCATCGACAAGGGTCGTTGCTGGTTCAAGTTTGCCGCTGCCTACGAGTCCTCGAAATCCGGCAGACCGAAATTCGCCGATATCGCGGCCGTCGCCCGCACAATTGCGGCGCATGCGCCGGAGCGGGTCGTTTGGGGCACCAACTGGCCCCACAATCTGGCGCGCGCCCAAGTCGACTATCCCGATGATGCCGCGCTCACGGACACCGTGCTCGGCTGGCTGCCCGACGATGCGGCCCGCAAACGCGCGCTCGTCGACAACCCGGAAGAACTTTTCGGCATTCCACCTGCAGGAGACAGGTAGCCGAATTGCATTCCGTCGGAACGGGAGGTTTCGGCGGCTCAATCAAAGAGGAGGAAGACCAATGAAAACTGCCGCAATGCTCAGCCTCGCCATGGGACTTACCCTCGGCGCAGGTGCTGCCTTCGCCCAGGAAATCACCCTGCGCTCGGCCGACATCCATCCTGATGGCTATCCGACGGTCGACGCCGTGAAGTTCATGGGTGACCTCGTGAAAGAGCGGACCAATGGCCGCATCGCCATCCAGGTGATGAACAATGCCGCGCTCGGCTCCGAAAAGGACACGATCGAGCAGACCCGCTTCGGTGTCATCGACATGAACCGCGTCAACAGCGCGCCGTTCAACAATCTCGTGCCGGAAACGGTCGTCTTCGGCCTGCCCTTCCTGTTCCGCGACACCGAGCACATGCACAAGGTGGTTGATGGCGAGATCGGCGACGAGGTTCTGGCCGCCTTCGAACCGCATGGCCTGATCGGGCTTGCCTTCTACGATTCCGGCGCCCGCTCCTTCTATTCCACCAAGAAGCCGATCCAGAGCCTGGCCGATCTCCAGGGCATGAAGGTCCGCGTTCAGCAGTCCGATCTGTGGATCGCGATGATGGAAGCCTTTGGTGCGAACCCGACGCCGATGCCTTTTGGCGAAGTCTACTCGTCGCTCGAAACCGGCGTCGTCGACGCGGCCGAAAACAACTGGCCGTCTTATGAATCCTCGCGCCACTTCGAAGTCGCCAAGAACTACACGCTGACCGACCATTCGCTGACGCCGGAAATCCTCGCCATCTCGAAGGTCACCTGGGACAAGCTGACGCCGGAAGACCAGAAGGTTATCCGGGAGGCCGCCAAGGAATCCGTCGGTAAGATGCGTGAACTGTGGCAGGCCCGCGAAAAGGCATCGGAAGAGAAGATCCGCGCATCTGGTGCGAACATCATCACCGTCGACAAGGCGGAGTTCGCCGCTGCCATGCAGCCGGTCTACGACAAGTTCATCACCGATCCCAAGATGAAGGATCTCGTCGAGCGCGTTCGCGCCGTCAAGTGAGACAACGAACCGGCCGCATCTCAGATGCGGCCGGTTTTTTCTTATCCTGGATTTTGGAGGGATCCATGTTGCGTTTCATGCGGGCCATCAGGCCGACGCTCGGGCGTCTGAGCCAATTCTGCCTTTACTTTTCTGGGATCGGCCTCGTCGCCATGACGCTCATCATCGGTTGGCAGATCTTCGGTCGTTACGTCCTCAACGATACGCCGGCATGGTCGGAACCCCTCTCTTTGCAACTCATGTCCTGGTTCATTCTGCTCGGATCGGCTGTCGGCGTTCGCGAGAGCGTGCATCTCGGCCTTGATATTGTCCGGCATGGAGCCTCGCCCCGGATTCAAAAGATCATGGACCTGCTCAGCCTCGGACTGATCGCCGTCTTCGGTATCGCCATGAGCTACTACGGCGTCCTTCTCGCCGCCGGAACCTGGACCGCAACCATCCCTGTCCTCGGCTGGCCGGGCGGCGTCGACTTCTTGCCGCTGGTCTTCGGCGGCGTGATCATCGCAATCTTTGCGCTGGAGCGCTTCATCGACGTCTTCCTCGGTGAGGAAGTCGCGGCGTCCATCGTCGTTCAGGAGGCCGCGTGATGGCTTATACGGTTCTTTTCGGCACCTTTACCGCGCTCATGCTGATCGGCATGCCGATCGCCTTTTGTCTCGGCATCGCATCGCTTGCCACTGTCATGTATATCGGCCTTCCGCCAATCGTCGTCTTCCAGCAGATGAATTCGGGCATGAACGTCTTCGCAATGATGGCGATCCCGTTCTTCATCTTCGCCGGGGACCTGATGGTACGGGGAGGCATCGCGGAACGGCTGATCCGCTTTGCGGCCGGTCTGGTCGGGCATATGCGAGGTGGCCTCGGCCAGGTGAACGTCGTCGCAAGCACCTTCTTCGGCGGCATTTCCGGGTCTGCCGTGGCCGATGCGTCTGCGGTCGGTGGCCTGATGGTTCCGCAGATGGCAGCCCGTGGCTATGACCGGGACTATGCGGTCAACGTCACCGTCAATTCGGCGATCATTGCCCTCCTCATCCCGCCGTCGCACAATATGATCCTCTACTCGATCGCGGCCGGCGGGACCGTGTCGGTTGCCGACCTCTTCACCGCGGGCATCCTGCCTGGCATGCTTCTCGCTGCAGCTTTGATGGTCACGGCCTACATCGTCGCCGTAAGAAAGGGCTATCCATCGGAACCTTTCCCAGGCGTCTACAAGGTGCTCTATTTCTTCGCTGCAGCGCTCCCTGGGATCCTTTTGATCGGCATCATCTTCGGCGGAGTCCGCTCCGGCATCTTCACGGCGACCGAAAGTTCGTGCATCGCCGTGCTCTACGCCTTCCTGGTCGCGCTGTTCGTTTATCGCGAACTCAACTGGGAAGGCTTCATCGAAGCTGTGATGGGTGCCGTCCGCACGACCGCAATGGTCCTGCTCGTTATCGGAACCGCAGCCTCCTTCGGTTGGCTGATGTCCTATCTGCAGGTCCAGACCCTCCTCGTCGCCGCCATGGGCGCGGTGTCGGAAAACCCGATCATCATACTCTTGATGATCAACATCATTTTGCTGGTCCTTGGTACATTCATGGACATGGCGCCGATGGTGATCATCTCCACGCCGATCTTCCTGCCGGTCGTCACTGCTTTCGGCATCGATCCGGTCCATTTTGGCGTGGTCATGATCCTCAATGCCGGCATAGGCCTCAACACGCCACCTGTCGGCACGGTTCTGTTTGTCGGTTGCGCAGTCGGCAAGATCACGATCCGTGAAGCGATGCGCACCATCTGGCCCTTCTTCGGTGCAAGCGTGGCGGTTCTGATGGCAGTCACCTTCATCCCGGAACTCTCGCTCTGGCTTCCGGCCCAGTTCAAGTGATCCTCCGTCCTCCCCGAAGAGGATCCTTCGACAGGGGCCTCGGCCCCTGTCTGCCTTTACGCCGACACTATGCGCAAGGTCTCGTGTCACTTTGTACACCAAGCTGCACAAACTGACAGATTATCGCCGTTTCGACTGTGCCTGAGCCTCGCTAGACTGATCCCACCTTCCTCTTCAACCGGTGGATCATGACAGCGCCAGCCCCTTCGGAAAAAGCCCTCGTCCCCTTCGTCAGCGTCGAGAACATGATGCGGCTCGTGCATCACATCGGGATCGAGCGCGTGCTCACCGAGCTGACCGATGTCATCGAAGCCGACTTCCGCCGCTGGGCTCTGTTCGACAAGACGCCTCGCGTCGCCTCACATTCGCGGGAAGGCGTGATCGAGCTGATGCCAACCTCGGACGGCGAGATCTATTCGTTCAAATATGTGAACGGCCACCCGAAGAACATGGCGGAAGGTCTGCAGACAGTCACCGCCTTCGGCCTGCTCGCCGATGTCTCGACCGGCTATCCTGTGCTGTTGACCGAGATGACCCTGCTCACGGCGCTGAGAACAGCGGCAACGTCCGCCATGGCTGCGCGCCATCTGGCACCGAAGGGTGCGACCACCATGGCGATGATCGGCAATGGTGCCCAGGCGGAGTTCCAGGCGCTGGCGATGAAGGCCGTGGTGGGGATCACTCATATCCGGCTCTTTGACATCGATCCGAAGGCAACGGAGAAGACCCGGCGCAACCTGGAGGGCTCCGGCCTGCATGTCACAGCCTGCGCAACGTCACAGGCTGCGATCGAAGGTGCGCAGATCATCACCACCTGCACCGCCGACAAGCAGTATGCCACCATCCTGACGGACAACATGGTCGGCGCCGGTGTGCATATCAACGCGATCGGCGGCGACTGCCCCGGCAAGACGGAGCTGCATCGCGACATCCTTTCCCGGGCCGACACCTTCGTCGAATACCCGCCGCAGACGCGGATCGAGGGCGAGATCCAGCAAATGGACCCCGACTATCCCGTCACCGAGCTCTGGCAGGTGGTGACGGGCGAGGTCGAGGGTCGTCGAAGTGACAAGCAGATCACACTGTTCGACAGTGTCGGCTTCGCGATCGAGGACTTTTCGGCCTTGCGTTATGTGCGCGAGCGGGTTCGCGGCACCGCCTTCTTCCAGTCTGTCGACCTGATCGCCGATCCGGACGATCCGCGCGACCTGTTCGGGATGCTCCAGCGTGCCAAGGACTAAGTCCACCCCCCAAGATCTAGGGGTTCCTACAGAATTTAAGCCGACGGAAATATTTGCGGTCTAGTGTCCTCGACATCGGAGGAGCACGATCGGATGAATGAAGTCGAACGCCTGAACATTCTCCATCAGTACGGCATTCTCGATACGCCGCATGAGGAGCCATTCGAACGGATCGCCGCTCTGGCGCGCCTGATTTTCGATACGCCGATCGTGCTCATCTCGCTGCTCGACGACGATCGGCAATGGTTCAAATCGAATATCGGACTGGACCTACGGGAAACACCGCGCGAGCAGGCCATCTGCAACGAGACAATCCGCAGCGACGATGTTCTGGTGATTGCCGACACAAGGCAGGACATGCGAACCGCGCGAAACCCTTTGGTCACGGGGCAGCCCCACATACGTTTTTATGCCGGAGCTCCGCTGGTCACGCCAGAGAAGGCACGTCTCGGATCGCTCTGCATCATCGATCGCGCACCACGTCGCTTCGACGACCGAGAAACGGCGATCCTGAAATCCCTCGCCGGGCTCGTCATGAAGGAGATGGAGCTCAGGCGCCGGACCGATCATGACTGGCTGACCGGTGCTACGTCGCGCCCGGCCTTCCAGGGCACTGTCGAACGCCTTGTCGAGCGCATGGCGCCACCCCAGATCGGCCTGATCAGCTTCGATATCGATCACTTCAAGCAGATCAACGACCGGTTCGGCCATCTGGCTGGCGATCGGGTGCTGATCGAGGTTGTGGAGGTCTGCCGAGGCGTCCTGCGCGATGGCGACGTGATCTCGCGGCTCGGGGGCGAGGAATTCGCCGTTCTCCTGCCCGGGGCCACAGCGAACAGCGCGCTTGCCGTCGCTGAGCGGCTGCGACAGGCCATCGAGAACTCGCGGCGGCCAGAGGTGGATGCGCCGGTCACGGCAAGTTTCGGTGTTACCATGCTCGAGCAGAGCGATCTGGGCCTCGCAGACCCATTGCAGCGCGCCGACGAAGCTCTCTATCGATCCAAGGGGAACGGCCGCAATCAGGTCACCTGTTCGTGGGCCATGCCAGCGGAGATCACTACGGGCGGCATGAGCAGACAGTCTGCTCTGTAGGTGGTCCCGTTCACGCCGGGCCGAGAAGAATGTCCTCGGCTTCTTCCCGCTCCATGTCGACTACACGCTTGGCCAGATCGAAGCCGAAACCCTGGCGGGCGAAGGAGGCGATCTCCTTGCTCCAGCGGGCGTCGTCGCCTTCTACATCCGGTCGGCGGAAGGGCCCGAAAGCCTTCTTGCGCGCATAGACGACGGCCGAGCGAAAATCATCAGCGTCCACGAGCACGGCATCGACGATACTGCGGTCGACACCCTTCTCAGCAAGCTTGCGGGCAATCGCGCGCTTGGAGCGGCCGCTGCGTGCCGCTGAATTCGCCCGGATCTCGGCATAGTTCTGGTCGTCCAGCGCCTTCATGCTGCGCCCGAAGGCAAGGGCAGTTTCTGCCAGTGCATTCAGCTGCGACTCACTGATATCCTCGAACTTGCTTCGCGCCTTACGCCTGATGGCGTCAGCGAGTTCGCGTTCGGTCATCATGCGCTTGGCGAGCCGGTAGGCAGCCGAGTTCTTCGCCCAAGCCAACATGCGTGGCGTCGGCTGATCTTCAGTGGCTTTCGACGGTTCGTCCATTGCCCCGGTCTCCCAACTTCGGGGGCGATCGTCAACAGCCATCTGGACCCCGTGGATGGATCAATGAGACCGCAGCCACTCCGCAAGCTCTGCTTCGGCGCGCTCCAGGGCGCTGTAGTTCAGCAGCTTGCGCAGAAGCGCGACCGTGACTGCCCTAGCCCGCAGATTGAAGCGCCCCTCGTCGCTATCCTCGACCGACATCTGGTAGACGCCGAGCTTTTCGTAGAGCTGCTGAAGACGGTTCTGGACGCTGCGGATGGACAGGCCTCTGCGGCGGGCAATCGTGCGGTCGGTCAGGCCGAGCGCGATGTCAACGAGGATTTCGTATTCGCTGTCGCTGAAGCCACGAACCTGGCCGAGGCTCTTCTGCTGCATGCCGCGCACCTCGCGATCGATGACGCATTGCGCCTCGACGAAGATGCTGCGGAGCGCGAGTTTGAGGCGCTCGTCTGAGGCCGATTTGAGCACGTAGCCGTAAGCCGCGCCATCCGGCACGATGCGGGAGACGCCGCGCACATAGGCCTCGTCGGAATAGTTCGACCAGAAGAGGATGCGGGTATCGGGTCGTTCCTTCCAGATGGTGCGTGCCGCCTCGATGCCGTTGCGGGCGTTCATCTGGAGATCCATGACGACATGGGCGGACTTGTGGTCGCGCGCCAGGCGCTCGCCTTCGGCCCCGTTGCCGGCCTCGATGACCTTGTCGCATTCGGGAAGGGCGGCACAGACGGCCTCCAGCAAATAGGACCGATGCAGCGGATCGTCTTCGACGATGAGAACCTTCACTTGGATTCCTCCAGCAATCCAGCCTTGGCGAGGGTGAGCGGCATCTGCACCCGCATCACGGTCCCTTTGCCCTCGCGCGCCGTGCCCAGTGTCAGCTTGGCGGAAATCAGCCGCGCCCGCGTCACCATGTTGTCGATCCCGCCGCCGGCGCTGCGATCCGAGCGGGAAAGTCCCTGCCCGTCATCGGCCACCTCGATCGTCAGGGCATGTGCCGTACTCTTCAACTTCAACTCCAGGACATTTGCCTGCGCATGGCGCACGGCGTTGTTGATGGCCTCCTGCGCAATCCGGAAGAGGGCGATGCGCACGGACTGGTCGATGGTGTCGATCAGACCGTCCGTGTCGTCGCTGAGGCTCCAGGCAAGCTGCGAGCCGTGATCGCGCACGGCGCGGTCGAGATGGTTCTCGATGGCATGGGCAAAACCGAAGAGCTGCAGCACCGAGGGTTTTGCCTCCTCGATGATTTCGCGAAGATCCTGCATGCAATGCTGCAGACCACGCCCGACCGGCTCCAACGCCTCGCCTTTCACCTCGCCTTCCTGCATCAGCCGATCGATGCGCCGCGACAGGCGGGTGAGGTCGGCGAGCGTTTGGTCATGCAGATCCATGCCGATGCGCTGCCGCTCACGTTCCAGGGCTTCCGTCAGGCTCAAGGCACCGGCTCGCAGCCCCTCCTCGCGGGCGCGCGCCTCGGCTTCGACGATTGCCGATTGCTTGGCCTGTTCGGCGGCTCTCAAGGCAAAGAAATACGGCGCGAGCAGATCGGCGATCGACTGGGCATTGGCCACGTCCTGCTCGGTGTAGAAGCCGACCGCATGCGACGAGCAGCTGAGCGCGCCGATCACCTCGCCGCGCACCTTGAGCGGCACGTGGATACGGCTGCGCAGATTGTGTTCGAAGATCGGGCGCGTGAAGGGCGTGTCGACGTGGTAGCGCGTCTCCTGCTGGGCATCATCCGTCAGCAGAAAGTCGATTTCGCCCCAAAGCAGGGTGCGGATCGGGCTGCTGGCTACGGGTGCCGGTGTCGTCTGGCCCCAGAAGGTGTCGAGGCCTGTCTCGTAAGCCGTGTGGTAGAGGCCGTTGACCATGGTGATGCAGACATCGAGGTGGTCATGCGGCACGATATGCGATACTTCGACGCCCACGGCCTTGATGGCCGAGCGGAAATCGAGCTGACCCGCCAGAAGCCGCGAAATGCCGAGATAGTGATCGAGCAGCGCTGACGGCGCGATCTTGAGCATGACGTCCTCCCCGCGACCACTCCCACGGCCGCATCGCCTTCATAACACATCTCGATAGGGTGGTCGTCCTGCGGGATCCCGCAAGACTTTGCGTAATTCCCGCAAACGTCCTGCCGTCCCCAACCTGTACAGGCGACGCCGTTGCCTCCATCCTGATCCTGCCGAGAAGAGGAACTCGGCGGGGAATTCAGACCGGGACACGCCCGGCTGTTTGGAGGAAACCGGGGCCAAGAGCGCCGGACAACAGGGAGTGAGATCATGAAGACCAGCAGATACCTTCTGGCGAGCGCGGCACTGTGCCTTATCGCCACATCCATGCCCGCAATGGCCGATACCTCGGCCAAGAAGATTGCCCTTTCGAACAACTATGCCGGCAATTCCTGGCGTCAGGCCATGCTGACCAGCTGGGAAAAGGTGACCGGTGAGGCCGTGAAGGCCGGACAGGTCGCAGCCGCCGACGCCTTCACCACCGCCGAAAACCAGGCGACCGAACAGGCAGCCCAGATCCAGAACATGATCCTGCAGGGTTATGACGCCATCGTCATCAACGCCGCCTCGCCGACGGCACTGAACGGCGCCGTGAAGGAAGCCTGTGACGCTGGCATTACCGTCGTCTCCTTCGACGGTATCGTCACCGAACCCTGCGCCTGGCGCATCGCCGTCGACTTCAAGGAAATGGGTCGCAGCCAGGTCGAATATCTCTCCGGCAAGCTGCCGCAGGGCGGCAACCTGCTCGAGATCCGCGGCCTTGCCGGCGTCTTCGTCGATGACGAAATCTCGGCTGGCATCCATGCGGGTGTCGAGCAGTTCCCGCAGTTCAAGATCGTCGGCTCCGTGCATGGCGACTGGGCGCAGGACGTGGCCCAGAAGGCCGTCGCCGGCATTCTGCCCAGCCTGCCGGAACTCGTTGGTGTCGTGACACAGGGCGGCGATGGCTATGGTGCCGCCCAGGCGATTGCGGCCGCCAACCGTCCGATGCCCGTCATCGTCATGGGCAACCGCGAAGACGAGCTGAAGTGGTGGAAGGAACAGAAGGACGCCAACAAGTATGAGACCATGTCGGTCTCGATTGCTCCCGGCGTATCCACGCTTGCCTTCTGGGTCGCCCAGCAGATCCTCGACGGCAAGGAAGTGAAGAAAGACCTCGTCGTTCCCTTCCTGCGCATCGACCAGGACAACCTCGAAGCCAACCTGGCCAATACCCAGGCCGGCGGCGTCGCCAACGTCGAGTATTCGCTCGAAGACGCCCAGAAGGTGATCGCCTCCGCCAAGTGATCGAACGGAAACCTCCCCATCCCGTCCGGCCTTCGGGCCGGGCGGGATGGGGAACCCTTGGCGCGTGAGTGAGAGAGTTGTTCAGAATGAATGCCATGCTCGATATGGGCGATGGACGGCCCGTCGTCAGCGTTACCGATGCAAGAGTGAGTTTCGGCGCGGTGAAGGCGCTCGACGGCGTCACGCTGGAGATCGGGGCTGGAGAATGCGTCGGCCTAGTCGGCCATAATGGCGCTGGCAAATCCACCATCGTCAACGTCATCAATGGCGGGCTGAGCCCGCATCAGGGTGCCATCCGATATGGTCACGGCAGCGGAGGCCACAGCATCAATGCCGCACGCGACGCCGGCATTCGTTGCGTTTTCCAGGAACTGTCGCTCTGCCCGAACCTGACGATCGTGGAGAACACCCGCGTCATGCATCGCAGCCTGAAAGGCTGGGGCTGGCGCAAGCGTGGCGCCGTGCTGATCGAGAGCAAATTGCAGGAAATCTTCCCCGGCCATTCGATAGACTGCCACGAGGCCGTCGGCACGCTGACCATCGCGGAACGCCAGATGGTGGAGATCGCGATTACTTTCTGTGAGATCGGCAGTCCTGTCCGTCTCGTCATCCTGGACGAACCGACGTCGTCGCTGGATGCGCGGCTTGCCGAGCAACTGCTCGCCTATGTCGAGCGCTTCGTCCGCGATGGCGGCTCGATCCTCTTCATCTCCCATATTCTCGGCGAGATACTCTCGGTCTCCAACCGCATCGTCGTCATGAAGGACGGCAGGGTGGTCAGCCAGAGGCCGGCCGAGGAGTTTTCAGAACACGGGTTGATCGAGGCCATGGGCAGCGTGGTGAAGACGCGCGAGGCCCGCACGCAGCTACAGAAGGCGAGCACGGCAAGTGTGCTGACCGCAGCGCCGGTGCGTGGACGCGGCCTCCCCTTCCAGGCCATGAAGGGTGAAATCGTCGGGTTCGCCGGTCTCGGCGGGCACGGCCAGACGGACATGCTGGTGGGCCTCTTCGAATCCCGAACCGGCAACTGGCTTCGGGCCGATGACCCGGCCGTTGCCTTCGTCGCCGGCGACCGTGCGGTGAACGGCACCTTTACGCTGTGGAGCATCTTGAGAAACCTCAGCATCGGCATCCTGCCGGATCTGTCGCGGCTGCAGACCCTGGATTTCGGTCGGGAAGAGACGCTGGGGCAGACCTGGAAGGAGCGGATCGGCATCCGCACCCCCGACATGGACAATCCGATCCTGTCGCTTTCGGGCGGAAACCAGCAAAAGGTGCTGTTCGCCCGGGCGCTCGCCAGCCGCGCCCCCGTGGTTCTGATGGACGACCCGATGCGCGGGGTCGACTTCGGCACCAAGCAGGAGGTCTATGCAATCCTGCGCCAGGAGGCAGACGCCGGGCGGACCTTCGTCTGGTACTCGACCGAGATGGACGAGGTCTGCCTCTGCGACCGCGTCTATGTGTTCAACAACGGCATGATCGTTGCCGAACTGAAGGGCGACGAGGTGACGGAAGAAAACATCCTCTCCGCCTCCTTTCAGGAGGCCGCATGACGAAGTTCTTCTCCGCCGACGGATTGCGCCTGCTGATCCCGGCCCTTTCGCTGGTCGGGCTGCTGGCCGCGGTCTTCTATCTCCAACCGAGAGCCATGAGCTATACCGGGCTCAACCTGCTGTTCAATCTGGCAGTCCCGATCGCGCTCGCCACCATTGCGCAGATGCTGATCATGACGGTCAACGACCTCGACCTGTCGATGGGCACCTTCGTCAGCTTCGTCGCCTGCGTGACCGCCACCTTCCTGCAGTCGTCTCCTCTGCTGGGTGTCCTCATTCTGGTGGCAGCGATCGGCGTCTACGCCCTGATCGGTGTGATGATCCACCTGAGAGATCTGCCGTCGATTGTCGTGACGCTCGGTATGAGTTTCGTCTGGGGCGGTCTTGCCGTCCTTATCCTGCCGGCCCCCGGCGGTGAGGCGCCCGGCTGGATCCGGACGATCATGACGGTCAAGCCGCCGCTGCTTCCGATGGCGATTGTTGCCAGCATACTGATCGCTGTCGTCAGCCACTACGTCATAATGCGCTCGTCCTTCGGCGTCGTCTTGCGCGGAGTGGGCGGCAATAGCCGCTCCGTCGCTCGGGCCGGATGGTCGATCATCGGAGCACGTGCCTCGGTCTATGCTCTCGCCGGCTTCTTCGCGGTGCTGGCCGGTATGGCGCTGGTGGGGCTGACCACCTCAGCCGATGCCAATATCGCGCTGCGCTACACGCTGCTTTCCATCGCCGGTGTCATTCTCGGCGGCGGGGAATTCGTCGGCGGGCGCGTTTCGCCGATCGGTGCCGTCATCGGTGCACTCACACTGACGCTCGCCGGCTCTTTCCTGTCCTTCCTCAGGATCTCGCCGGACTGGCAGATCGGCGCGCAGGGCGCGATCCTCATCCTGGTGCTGACGCTGCGTCTTGCCCTCAATCGCGCCGAAGGCCGGAAGGGCAAGTCATGACCCAGGCACTCTCCACGCTCTTCTCCCGAACCTGGATCTGGTCCTTTATCGCAGCCGCCAGCGTCTTCCTCGTCACCATCGTCTTCACGGGCGGGACGAGCACCGTCGGGCTCGCACAGGCGGCGCTGACCTTCGGAGCCTTCTCGGTGCTGGTTGGGCTCGGCCAGATGCTGGTGATCACGCTCGGTCCCGGCAATATCGACCTTTCGGTTCCCGCCAACATGACACTTGCGGCGACGGTTTCGCTCAAGGTCATGAATGTCGAGAACAGCATGATCCTGACCGGGCTGCTGGTCGCCATCGGTGTCGGGGTCGCGATCGGCATCGGCAACTATGCGCTGATCAAGCTGCTCCGCATTCCGCCGATCATCGCAACGCTGTCGATGAGCTTCATCGTGCAGTCGACGGCGATCTGGACAAACCGGGGACTGCGCATCAAGCCGCCGAGCTGGCTTGCCGACTTCACTACTTCTTCGACTGTGGGCATCCCGAATGTCGCGCTCGTTGCCTTGGTACTTTCTGCGGTCGTCTGGTACGTGATCAACCGCACCGTCTATGGCCGCTCGATCGCTGCGATCGGCCAGAGCATTCGTGCCGCCCGCATGGCCGGTATCCCGATCGACGGAACGCGGCTTATCACCTACCTGCTCTGCGCCGTGCTCGCTTCGCTTTGCGGTTATCTGCTTGCCAGCTTTTCCGGCGGTGCGGCCCTCAATATGGGCACGGAATATCTCCTGATGTCGATCGCCGTCGTCGTCATCGGCGGCACGGCGGTTGCCGGCGGAAACTCGAATGTTCCGGGGATATGGGGCGCTTCGCTCTTCATGTTCCTTGTCGTTTCGATGTTGAACACCTACGGCTTTGGAGCAGGCATTCGCCTCATTCTTACCGGTCTGATCATCATCGCCGTCATCATGCTGCCGACCACGCGCAGCGCCGGCAAAACCTGAAGCCCTGCCAGGATCGTCCCATGGAAAACCCGCATTACGAGATCCGTGACCCCCGCTTCTGCGACCTGCTCGTGTCCAGCGCCGGCCTGGATGAGCTTTACACCGGCTGCCGATGGGCCGAGGGTCCTGTCTGGTTCAACGATGGCGGCTATCTCTTGTTCAGCGATATTCCGAACGAGCGCGTGCTGCGCTGGATCGAGGGTGCTGGCATCTCGGTCTATCGTGCTCCCTCGCAGTTCATCAACGGCAATACGCGCGACCGCGAGGGACGGCTCGTGTCCTGCGAGCATGGCGGGCGCCGCGTCATCCGCACCGAGATCGAGGGGACGATCACGACGCTTGCCGATCGCCACCAAGGCAAGAAGCTCAACTCTCCCAACGACGTGGTGGTGAAGTCCGACGGCAGTGTGTGGTTCACCGATCCGTCCTACGGCATCCTCTCCGACTACGAAGGCTACAAGGCCGACGAGGAACAGGCGAGCCGCAACGTCTACCGGCTCGATCCTTCCACCGGCGAGCTCACAGTCGTGGTCGACGACTTCCTGCAGCCGAACGGGCTCTGCTTCTCGCCGGACGAGACATTGCTCTACGTCGCCGATTCCGGCGCCAGCCATAAACCGGACGCCCCGCGCCATATCCGCGTTTTCGATGTGACCGAGGACAAACGGCTGAGCAATGGACGCGTCTTTGCCCATATCGACAAGGGCATTCCCGACGGTATGCGGACGGATGTCGGCGGAAACCTCTGGTCAAGTGCTGCCGACGGCGTGCATTGCTTCCATCCCGACGGCACCCTCCTCGGCAAGATCCTGGTGCCACAGGCCGTCGCAAACCTCACCTTCGGCGGACCGCGCCGGAACCGCCTGTTCATCACCGCGTCGACCTCGCTCTATGCGATCTATACCGCGACGCGCGGAGCACAGGTTCCTTAAGTTCAAGTCTCGCGTTGGCACCTGCGTTCAGGCAAGCGCCAACAGAAGACTTACTTCCTCGACGCGATATAGGCGCGCCAGCCGCCCAGATCGGTAACTTCCTGCGCACCTTGGATGGCGTAGGGTTCGCAGAGGAAGCCCGATACCTGACTTCCGTCATCTAGCGTGACCTTGCCGACACCAAGCGGTGCGGGGATGTTCTGGACGAAGCGACCGAAGGCAGCGGGCGTGACCTTCCAGACTTCCACCTCGAGCCCCTTGCCGGCGAAGCCCGGCTCGCGGATCAGCCCCGGTTTGGGCGGCGTGGTGTTGGGCAGGACAAAGAGGCGGTAGTCGCCGGCCGTGCGGCAGGTCTTCACCAGCTTGCCGCCGGGGCCTGTCAGTTCGTGGTTCAGCGGCATGCCGGTCAGATGCGCGCCGACGACCATGATGGTGACAAGGCCATCGTCCGGTTCGGCAACCTTGGAGGCTTCCGGCAGGGCTGCAGTCTTGTCCTTGCCCATGCCGGACTGGGCAGCGCGGTGCATGGCGTCGGCAAAGGGTGCCAGCGCATCGTCGGAGAAGGAGGGGCCGAAGAAGGTAACGCCGCTGGGGAAGCCATCCGAGCCGAAGCCGCCGGGCACGGCAATCGCCGCATAGCCGAAGAGATTGGCGAAGTTGGTATAGCGACCGAAATGGCTGTTCTTGACGATCGGGTCTGCCAACATCGCCTCGACCGTATAGGTGGTCGGCGAGGTCGGCAGCATCAGCACATCGAGCTTTTCCCATTCGACAAGCGTCTTCTGGCGGAGATGGCCGAGCTTGTACTGGCCTTCGAATGCCGCCACCGCGTCGTGACCCCTGGCACCCTCGATGATGGTGCGCACGGTCGGATCGAAATCATCGGCATTGGTGCCGATGAACTCTTTCACCGCTGCGAGACGCTCGGCGACCCAGGGGCCGTTGTAGAGCAGTTCGGCGGCCTTTCGGAACGGCGCGTAGTCGAAGGGGACGATGGTTGCGCCGAGCGATTTTGCCCGCTCGATTGCCTGATCGTAGAGCGCCTCCACCGCCTTGTTTCCGAAGAACTCGCGCTCGGCACCGTCCAGTACACCGATGCGCAGGCCTGATACCCGCAAGGCCACTGGCGACGCCTTGCGGGAATAGGGATCACCGGCGTCATAGCCATCCATGACCTTGCGGATCGCAACACCATCGCCAACGGTTGCTGCAAAGACCGTGACGACATCGACGCTGCGGCAGGCCGGCACGACGCCGACATTCGGTACCAGGCCGGGCGTCGGCTTGATGCCGACGAGATTGTTGAAGGCGGCGGGCACGCGACCCGAACCGGCGGTATCGGTGCCGAGCGCAAAGCTTGCGAGGCCGGCCGCAACCGTGACGGCCGAGCCGGAGGAGGAGCCGCCGGAGACATAGGCCTTGTCGAAGACGGAGCGCGGAGCACCATAAGGAGACCGCGTGCCGTTGAGGCCCGTCGCGAACTGGTCGAGGTTCGTCTTACCGATGACAAGTGCGCCGGCGGCCTTCAGTCTGGCAACGACCGTTGCGTCCTTCTCCGGCTGGTAGGCGAATGACGGGCAGGCTGCGGTGGTCGGCAGGCCTGATACGTCGATGTTATCCTTGACGGCAAAGGGCACGCCCCAGAGCGGCAGACTGTTCGGCTCCGGCGCGCGCTCCATCAGGGCATTTGCGGCTGCCCGCAAATCATCCTCCGGCGTCTGCGTGATGAAGACCGCTGGATCGTCCGAGGCCTTGCGGCGGGCGATCACCTCCTCAACGAGGGCAAGCGGGGTCAGCCCACTGGCATAGGCGGCCTTGAGCGAAGCGAGATCGAGAATAGTCGGCAGCATTACAGATCCTCCAAGATGACCAGGACATCGCCGGCCTTGACGTTGCGACCCGGCCCGGCACGCAGGTCCCGGACGCGGCCGGGGGCATGGGCGGTGACGGTGATTTCCATTTTCATCGACTCGATGATGGCAAGCGTATCGCCAGCCTGCACGGACTGGCCTTCTTCGACCAGAAGTTTCCAGACATTGCCGGGCACGGCACTTTCCACCCCGAAGCAGCCTTCGGGGATATCGCCGCCGAGGCTAACGCCTGCGCCGTCATCGACCTGGAAGCTATCCAGCCCCTCGTCCTTCCAGCGCTTCCGCTCGGCCTCGAAGGCCGCCTGCTGTCCCTGCTTGAAGGCGCCGATGCTCTCTGCATTGCGAGCCATCTCCGCCTCGTAGTCGGCATAGGAGAAGGTGCCCTCCTCTATGCGGATCGGATAGCCGCCATGCGGGAAGGCGGCGCGGGCCTCCGCAAGTTCTTCGTGGCTCACGGGGAAGAAGCGGATCTGGTCGAAGAAGTCGAGCAGCCAGGGCTTGTCCTTGGCGAAGACATCCGTTTGCCGCCAGGTGTTCCAGACCTGGATCGTGCGGCCGAAGAGCTGATAGCCGCCCGGCCCTTCCATACCATAGATGCACATATAGGCGCCGCCGATGCCGACGGCGTTTTCCGGCGTCCAGGTGCGGGCCGGATTGTACTTCGTCGTCACCAGCCGGTGGCGCGGATCGATGGGGGTTGCGACCGGCGCGCCGAGATAGACGTCGCCAAGGCCCATCACGAGATAGGAGGCGTTGAAGATCGTGTCCTTCACCGCCTGCTCGTCGGCAAGCCCGTTGATGCGGCGGATAAACTCGATGTTCGACGGGCACCAGGGTGCGTTTGGACGCACGAGTTCCTGATACTTGCACATGGCCAGTTCCGCATCCGGATCGTTCCAGGAGAGCGGCAGCCAGACGGTCCGGCTCGGCACCTTGACGGCGGAGACGGGTGGTAGGCTTTTCTCGATCTCGCTGAGGGCGCCCAAGAGTTTCGAGCGCGACAGCGTAGTGCTGTCATAATGGATCTGCAGCGAGCGGATGCCGGGCGTCAGATCCATCAGCCCCTGAAGCCTCGCCTCCTTTACCGCCTGCATCAGCAGGTGCACGCGCATGCGGATGCCGATATCGAGCTGCATCGGGCCGTATTCAACCAGCAGATTGTCGTCGCCCTGGCGGCGATAGACGACGGGGATGGGACCGGTATCGTGCGAGGCGAGGATCGGGGAACCGATGGGCTTTCGCTCCCGGTTGCCCCCCTCTGCCCTGCCGGGCATCTCCCCCACAAGGGGGGAGACTGGCACAACGCCAGCCTCCCCCGATACTGCAGATGCGTTTCCGTCCAATTCAACCGAAGCGGCACGGGAGACGGCCGCCTCTCCGCTCTCCCCCCTTGTGGGGGAGATGTCCGTCAGGACAGAGGGGGGTAAACCGGGCACTGAACCTGCGGAAAGGACACCATCCTCCACACGCGCCACGGCATGAAACCGGATTTTATCCCCCGGCTTGAACTGACCCATCTTCCACTGCTCGTCGCGGGCGATGACCGCCGGGCAGACGAAGCCGCCGAGGCTTGGGCCGTCGGGGCCGAGAATAATCGGCATGTCGCCGGTGAAGTCGATCGCGCCGATCGCATAGGCGTTGTCATGCAGGTTGGACGGATGGAGCCCCGCCTCGCCGCCATCGGTGCGCGCCCATTTGGGCGCCGGGCCGATCAGGCGCACACCCGTGCGCGCCGAGTTGAAATGCACCTCGTAAGGCGTCGAAAACAATGTCTCGATATCGTCTTCGAGGAAGAAGTCGGGCGCACCGTGCGGGCCGTAGAGCACGCCGACGGACCATTCGCGGGTCAGTTCCGCCGGTTCCGTTGCCGGCAGGACATTGGTCTGGTTCCGGCGGGCCAGGCGCAAGACATGGCCTGCGCGAAGCGTGCCGGTGGCATTGCCGCCGAACTGGCCGAGGCCGAAGGTGGCGCGGGAGCCCATGACCAACGGGGCATCGAATCCGCCGGAGACCGCCAGATAGGCGCGTTGACCGGCACCGGCAATGCTGTCGATGGCCAGCGTCTGGCCGGCCTTGACCTGGACCGCCTGATCATGGGGCAGCTCGACGCCGTCGAGCTTCATCGGCATGAACGCGCCGGCGAGCGCGATCACGGTATCGGAGAAGAATTTCAGCACCGGCCCGGATACGGTGAGCTCCAGGGCCGCCGTATGATCGTGGTTGCCGACCAGCCGGTTGGCATGGCGGAAGGAGCGTTCGTCCATCGGGCCCGAGGGCGGCACGCCGACATGCCAGAGGCCGAGGCGGCCCGGGAGTTCCTGGAGGCTCGACTGCGCACCGGGGGCGATCACCTCGACGACATCGGGCACGAAGGCGAAATCCCTCAAGGCCGTGGTCGCGACATCGCCGCTGCGGAACAGGTCGGAGGCGGCGATGGCCTTCAGGTATTCGAGGTTGGTCTCGATGCCGGCAAGGGAGGTTTTTTCCAGTGCGGAGGACAGCGCCGCAATGGCTACGTTACGATCCGCGCCAGAGACGATCACCTTGGCGAGCATCGGATCGTAGAAAGGCGTCACTTCGGTTCCCGTCTCCACCCAACCGTCGACACGGACGCCCTCGGGGAAGACCACTTCCGTCAGCAGGCCGGCACTCGGGCGGAAGCCGGCATGGGGCATTTCGGCATAGACGCGTGCTTCGATCGCCGCACCCTTCGGCACGAGGTTTTGCCTGCCCGTCAGCACATCTTCGCCGGCTGCCTGACGGATCATCCATTCGACGAGATCCACACCGAAGACGGCCTCCGTGACCGGATGCTCGACCTGCAGGCGGGTGTTCACTTCCAAGAAGTAGAACTCCTCACGGGTGGGATCATAGATGAATTCAACCGTACCGGCTGAGGAATACGCCACTTGCTCTCCAAGCGAGACGGCTGCCGCATGCAGGCGCTGGCGCACGGCGTCGGAGAGACCCGGTGCCGGTGTTTCCTCGATGACCTTCTGGTTCCGGCGCTGGAGCGAGCAGTCGCGTTCGCCGAGCGCAATGACCCTGCCCTTGCCGTCGCCGAAGATCTGCACCTCGACATGGCGGGCCTTGGAGACAAAACGTTCGAGATAGACGCGTGCATCGCCGAAGCTGGATTTCGCCGTGCGCTGGACGGTGTCGAAGGCTGCGGCAAGCGCCTCCGCATTGTCGCAGAGCTGCATGCCGATGCCGCCGCCGCCGGCTGTCGATTTCAGCATCACCGGATAGCCAATCTGCTCAGCTGCGGAGAGCGCCTCTTCCCGGCTGTCGAGCAGGCCCGAGCCGGGCAAAAGGGGAACGCCGCTCGCCTTGGCCAGTTCGCGGGCCGTGTGCTTCAGGCCGAAGGCGGAGATGTTGTCCGGCGTCGGGCCGATGAAGGTGATGCCTTCCGCCTTCAGCCTTTCGGCAAAGCCGATGTTCTCCGAGAGGAAGCCATAGCCGGGATGGACCGCTTGCGCACCGGTCTGACGGCAGGCGGCAATTACCGCGTCGACGTTGAGGTAGCTTTCGCTGGCGGGTGCGGGGCCGAGGCGGACCGCCTCGTCGGCCATCAGAACGGGTTTGGAAAAGCGATCGGCATCGGAATAGACCGCAACGCTTGCGATCCCCATTTTCTGAAGCGTCTTGATGACGCGCACGGCGATTTCGCCGCGGTTGGCGATCAGAACCTTGTTGAACATCAGGCCGCCTCATCGTCCCAGACGAGCACCCGGATCGGCGTGGGATCGAAGCCGTTGCAGGGGTTGTTGATCTGCGGGCAATTGGAGATGACGAGCAGCACGTCCATCTCCGCCTTCAGCTCGACATAGTCGCCGGGGGCAGAAATGCCGTCGACGATGGTCATTTCGCCTGATGGTTCGATCGGCACGTTCATGAAGAAGTTGATGTTCGGCACCACGTCGCGCTTGCTCATGCCGTGTTTGGAAACCTCGATGACGAAGTTGTCGCGGCAGGCATGCAGGTATTTCGTGTAGTGGCCGAAGCGGACGGTGTTGCTCTCGCAGGAGCAGGCGCCGGCAGAGGTATCGTGCCGACCGCAACTGTCGGCGGTGACCGTCAGCATAACCCGGCCTTCATTGGAGATCACCTTGGTGCCGGTCGAGATATAGGCCGCCCCCTGCTCGCGCATGGTGTCCTGGCTGGAATAGCGCTCGGAGAAATCTTGGGTATTGTAGAAAAGGGTGTCGACAGCCTGCTGGCCATAGCTGTCCTCGATGCGCAGCACCTGACCCTTTTTGATGAAGGTCGAGAAGGGCGCTTCGGCAGCGATGTAGTGATCCTGCGCAGTGTTGGAGAGTGTGCGGGCGGGAGAGGTCTGGATGAAACTGGTCATGATAGCCTCTCCTCTCACAGGGCCGCAAAAGCGTTGTTTTCAAAGCCACGGATGGCTTCGGCGGTCGCGGTTCGGCATAGATCATCCGCCGCTGGCTCAATGGCCGCGATCCTGAAGATGCTGACGGGATTGGGGGCATAGACCGGGTTCGGGTCGAGCGGGTGCGGGCAATTCGAGAAGCCGACGATCATGTCCATCTCGGCCCGCAGATCGACATAGTCGCCATCGGACACGAGATCCGGTTTCCACTCGAATTTGCCATCGGCATCGACACGAACGGGTGCGAAAAGGGCAAGTGCTGCCGGAATGTCGCGTTTGTCGAGGCCGGCCTTGGTGGCGATCAGCACGAAGTTGTCTCGGGTGTTGCGCAGAGCCGGACCGTTCTGCCCGGCATATTTCTTCGCGTTCGAAGAGGCAGTCGAGCCGCCCATCAGCACGTCATGAGCACCGGAGCTGTCCTCGGTGATCGAGAACATGACTTTGCCCATGTCGGAGAAGATGACACGCCCCTTTCCAAGCCCGGTGGTCCACTGCACCTTGACAGTGTCCGGCAGGTTCATGCGCTCGGTCAGATCTTCGGCATTCCAGGCGACGACCGATACGGTTGAAACACCTTCGTCGAGCGCGATGCGCAGGGTCTCGTTCGCCTTGACGCGGGTCCACCAATACCAGCCGCCGGGCAGGTTTTCCTGGTGCACGATCTTCTCGCCAGCAATTGCGGGTGCGGGCTTTACGCTCTTGGCCGGCAGCGCTCTCGGTGCGAATTCCAGCCCCTTCTTCTGATGCTCCTCGTAGCGCGCCCGGTTGGCGGCGATCTCTTCGGGGGAACGTCGGATATGCATTGTCATCTCCAGTGGTTTCGTTGGCCGGGTCGTCCCGGCTATTGACCCTGTGAAGAGACCGGGCCGTCCCGGTCGGGGCGAAAGAGGGAGGCCTCGCCCGCCTTGCGGGGGGGCCAGATGGCGATGTCGCGGGTGATCGTCGCGCCGTAGCGGAGCTTTTCCTCCGGACGATCGCGGGGCCGCTCGAAGGCAACGAGACGGGTCGCAAGCGTGAAGGCCTCGCGCATGTCATGGGTGACCATGACGACGGTCATCGGGGCCTCGTGCCAGAGCGTCTTCATCAGCGTGTGGATTTCCGCGCGGATGCCGGGATCGAGCGCGCCAAAGGGTTCGTCGAGCAGCAGCACCTTGGGTCGCATGATCAGCGCCTGGGCGAGCGCCAGTCGCTGCTGCATGCCGCCAGAGAGTTGGGCGGGATATTTGTTCTCGGAACCGGCGAGCCCGACTGCCGCGATCATGGCGCGGGCTTCGTCCTCGACCGTGCGCTTCGCGGCGCCAAACAGGCGGGCGGCGAAGCGTGAGGCTTTCAGCTCCTTGCCGAGCATGACATTGCCGAGCACCGTCAGATGCGGGAAGACGGAGTAGCGCTGGAAGACGACGCCTCGGTCCGGCCCCGGCTCCTTCGGCAGGGCCAAACCATCAAGCAGGATCTCACCCTTCGTCTGGCGCTCCTGACCGAGCAGCAGACGCAGGAAGGTGGACTTGCCGCAGCCGGAAGGGCCGACAAGTGCCACGAAGGCTCTGGATTCGATCTCGATCGAGACATTCTCCAGCACGATCTGGTCGCCATATTCCTTCCAGAGGTTTTTGATGGAGAGCGCGCTCATTTGCCCTTCTCCAGTTCAGACCAGGGGAAGACGGCGACGCGTAGGCGATCGAGCAGGATGTCGGTCACGATCGCGAGCAGCGTGATCCAGAGGACATAGGGGAAGATGACGTCCATCGAGAGATAGCGACGGACGAGGAAGATGCGGTAGCCAAGACCACTGTCGGAGGAGATTGCCTCTGCCGCGATCAGGAAGAGCCAGGCGGGCCCGAGCTGCAGACGGAGCGTGGTGATCAGGCGCGGCAGGATCTGCGGCAGCACCACACGCAACGCGATCTGCCAGGACGAGGCGGAAAGCGTTTCGGCTTTCACAATCATCTCGCGCGGCAGCGATGTCGCCGTCAGCGCCAGATCGCGGATCATGATCGGCGCAACACCGATGACGATCAGCGCAATCTTCGACGCCTCACCGAGCCCCATGACAATGAAGAGGATCGGCAGGAGCGCCAGCGGCGGGACCATGGAGATGGCACCGACAAAGGGAGAAAGAGTTGCCCGTGCATAGGGCAGGATGCCGATGACGAGGCCAAGGAGCAGCGCGATCGCGGTTGCGATGCCAAGCCCGGCAAAGAGGCGCCCCAAGCTCGCCCAGGTATCCGACCAGAGCAGGTATTCGCCGGTTCGGACGTCAGCCGTGAAGGCCATGCGGCTGATACCCTCCCAGAGGGCAGCGAAACCGGGCAGCAGCTTGTCATTGGGATTTTCGGCCAGCCGTTCGGCCGAACCGATCATGTAGGCGCCAAGCACCAGCACGAAGGGCAGAAGCACCAGCGTCAGGCGCGCACCATTTCCGGGATGAGCATTGATCCAGCGCATCGACCACTCCAGGATTTCAGGGAGGCGGGAGCCGCCCGGACGGCACCGTCGACCGGGCGGCGTTGGTCTGCCTCAGAGCGCGCCCTTGGCGGCCGCGTCCATGTAGGTGGTGGTGAAGCGGAACTTGACGTTCTCCTTGTCGCCGAGAACCGTGCCGTCTGCCAGTTCGATGCCGATGACATCGGCAGACGGCGCGCCGCTGCCGAGAAGGCCCTTGTCGAACAGGAAGGTGCGGACGAGATCCATCGTCTTGGACAGATCCGGGGAGGCGGTGAAAGCTACCGCATCAGCTGGCTTGTCGAAGGGCTTGGTGGCGGCCATCTGGGCTTCGAAGCCGGCGAGATCCGTTCCGGAAGCCGTTCCCATCGCGGTCCGGGCCGCCTTGCCCTCTTCGGTCTGCGCCGTCATCACGGCCATGGTGTCATACCAGATCCCGGCCAGCGCCTTGCCGAAATCCGGATTGTCCTTGAGCACGTCGGTGTTGGCGACCATCAGGTCGATGATTTCGCCCGGGATCTGCGAGCTGTCGAAGACCTTCTTCGCGGATGCATCTTCCAGGATGCTGGCGACCAACGGGTTCCAGGTCACGACTGCCGTCACATCCGCTGTCTGATAGGCAGCGACCATATCGGCATCCGAAGTGTTAACCACCTTCACATCCCGCTCGGAGGAGCCGATGCTTTCAAGCGCGCGGGCGAGCAGATAATGCGAGACCGAGAATTCGACGAGATTGACGTTCTGGTCCTTCACGTCCTCGAGCTTGTCCTTGTCCTTCAGGATGAGGGCGTCATTGCCGTTCGAAAAGTCCCCGACGATGACGGCGGTCGTGTCGACGCCACCGGCGGCGGGGATCGACAGGCCATCCATGTTGGTGAGTGTCACCGCATCGAAGGCACCGGCAGTATACTGGTTCATCGATTCCACGTAGTCGTTGAACTGCGTGACTTCGATGTTGATGCCGTATTTGTCGGCCCATTTCTTCACGATGCCGGTGTCATTGGCATAGCCCCATGGCATCCAGCCGACATAGATCGACCAGGCCACCTTGAAGTCCTTCTTCGGTGCGGCTTCGGCCGGTGTCATCTGGCTGAAGGCAAGAGCGCCGGCCAGTGCGGTGATGGACAGGATTGTCTTGACAGTCTGCATGTAGAAATTCCCCTTTTGCGTCTTCGAAAAGGGATCGGCATGGACCATCGCGCCGCCAATCCCTTGGCTTACGAGGTCTCCCGGGCTTTTGTCCCGCCGTGCACCCGATGGGATGTCTCTCCATCGGGAGCCGCTCTCGGACCAGCCACGCCCTGCGGCGCCGGAACCCTAGCGGCTAACTCTGCGAGTAGAAGAGCAAGGGGCGTGCCAAGTGGCCAGGACTTGCAAAACACGGCTCCTAATCGTGCCCTCCCCGGTGCAATATATCTCACGTGCATGTCTTGCAGGCAGCGATGCCTCACAAACAGGCAGATCCGACGACCGTATAGAGCGTGACCGCCTGTCTGTCGGAGACGGGCGGCCGTGGGGTATGCCTTGTGTGCGACAAAAGATTTCCGGTCCGACTTGGCGCAGGCCGATGCGATCAGGCGGTCATCGCTTTGAAAGCCTCTGCCTGACTTTCGACCCAGACTTCGAACGCCTGAGGCTCCACACCTGTCAGCGCCTTGAAGTCGCCGGTGATCGTTGCGAGGCCCCCTACGCCGATCATGGTGTCGATCGACGCAAACACGCGCGCGACCGGCTCCGGCAGGCCGGCGCCGACCATGCCCTGAACGAGCCCCTCGACTGGCACGTCAACGACCGTGATGTCCTTGCCCGCGGCTTTGGATACGGCAGCGGCGATGTCGCGATGCGTGTAGGAAGCCGAGCCCGTCAGCGTGTAGACCTTCTTGTCGCTATCGGCGGCAACGAGAGCTGCGGCGGTCGCACGCGCAATATCATCGCGGGCAATGTGCGCGATCCGTCCGTCGCCGGCAGCGGAATACCAATGGCCAGAAGCCAGAGCCGGGCCGGCACTCATCATGACGTTCTCAAAATACCAGTTGTTGCGCAGGATGGTCCAGGCCGGGATGGCGCTCGCGCGGATCTCGGCTTCCGTGCCTTCATGGTCGGGCGCAAACAGCAAGGGCGAATTAGCGGGCTCCGGCATCGATGTATAGAGCAGGTGCTTTACGCCGGCCTTCTGGGCAGCGGCGATGGCTGAGCGATGCTGTACCAGGCGATGCCCCGGACGATCGAGTGTGTCCGTGCTGATGATCAGGACCTTCTCCGCTTCGGCGAAGGAGGCTTCCATCGATGCTGCATCGTCGAAATCGACTCGACGAACCTGCACGCCTTTTTCGGCCAGGCTTGCCAATTGCTCGGGCTTGCGGCTCGCAGCGATGATATCTGTGGCGGCCACGCCCGAGGTTTCGAGAAGATGATGAACGACCCGGCTGCCGAGATGGCCCGATGCGCCGGTCACGAGATATTTTGCAGTCATTTTACATCCACTTTCTAGCCCATAACTTTAGGGCTGGTCTAAATTTCAGAGTAGGTATAAATTACAGATCTATCTGATGCCGTAAAGTAGGCAGTTTTTTAGAACCAGGTCCCAAGGGCGATACCGATGACGGCAAATGCGCGAACGAAAACCGACTACAGTGCGGCCATTGACACAGTCCGCGGCATGCTCGCGACACCGCGTGAAACGGTACTCGACCCCCAAAATTGTCCGGTGCGAGACGTCTTCGCCCATATCGGTGACAAATGGGCCTCGCTCATCCTGCAGACGCTGGGAATACGGCCGCATCGCTTCGGCGAACTCAAGCGCGCGATCCCCGATATCTCGCAGGCCATGCTGACCGGTACCCTGCGCAGCTTGCAGCGCGACGGGTTCGTTCGCCGCGAGGTTTTCCCGACCCAGCCGCCGAGCGTGGAATACAGTCTGACGGAACTCGGCCAATCCCTTCTCGGTCCGCTGGCCGCGTTGGTTCTCTGGACAGCAGACCAACACGGGCGGATCCGCGAGGCTCGTACCGTCTACGACGCCGAAAATCCGCCTCCAAAGAAGAAGCTGGCGGCGCGCTGAGGCGCCTAACCGGGTGGTGTAGTTTGGTAACCATTCCATTCAACCAAATCGATACAACATCGCGCTAATTTACCCTGAGAAATTGGGGGTGAATTATGTTCAAGCGATTTATCCGCGACCGGCGCGGCAATTTTGGCATGATGACGGCGATTCTGCTCGTCCCCGTGATCGGCACTGCCGGCCTTGCCATCGACATCAGCAATGCCCTGATGGTGCGCAGCACCCTTCAGGCCGCCGCGGATTCCGCCGCGATTGCAGCTGTGGCCGAAACGTCTGCCGGCGTCCTGCAGGCCATGCAGTTGAAATCGGACGGACAGCTGACAGACGCCATCGCGGACGCGAAGAAGGTCTTCATGGGCCACGCAAAGATGTCGGAAGACTATGAGCTGAAGGATTTCGACGTAGAAGTCGTCAAGACCGGGACGCAGCTGAAGGCGGTCTTCACCTTCAACGCTTCCGTACCCACCACGCTGGCACGTATCCTCGGCCAACCGGATGTGACGGTTGCCGGCAAGGCGGAAGCCGTATTCCAGACCGACACTTTCCGCGACTTCTACCTGTTGCTCGACAACACGCCGTCCATGGGCGTCGGAGCCACTCCGACGGATGTCAACAAGATGGTCGCCAACACTGGCGACAAATGCGCGTTTGCCTGCCACATCGTCAAGAATGGGGTAGAGGACATGAACAGTTACTACAATCTCGCCAAGAGGCTCGGCGTGACCATCCGCATCGACGTCGTGGCGCAGGCTACTGCTGCGCTCATGGACACGGCGAAGACATCGCGCAAGAGCTCCAACCAGTACCGCATGGCCGTCTATACCTTCGGCGAAAAAGCTGAGGATACCAAGCTTCTCGAGGTCGCCTCGCTCACCGACGACCTCGACAATGTCCAGAGCAAGGCTTCGAAGATCGGCCTGATGTCCATCCCTAAACAGGGATACGACAACGACCAGCAAACCGATTTCGACCGTGCTCTGAAGAATGTCGGCGCCCTGATGGGGACAGCCGGAACCGGCTCGTCGGCGGGCAATCCGGAAAAGATCCTCTTCTTCGTATCGGATGGTGTCGGTGACTCCTACAAACCCAGTTCCTGCACCAAGGCGACGACGGGCGGACGCTGCCAGGAGCCGATCGACACGACCCAGTGCGAAGTGCTGAAAAACAAGGGCTATCGGATCGCCGTGCTCTATACGACCTATCTGCCGCTTCCGACGAACGACTGGTACAAGAAGTGGATCTCGCCGTTCCAGACCGAAATCCCGACCCGGATGCAGGCCTGCGCCTCGCCGGGCCTCTATTTCGAGGTCAGCCCGAGCCAGGGCATTGCGGACGCCATGAACGCCCTGTTCCTGAAGATCATTACCTCGCCGCGGCTGTCGAGCTGACGGCGGCACAGATAAGCCGTCTCGTTATGGCCGCAGGGCAAGGCGGCGGAGTGAGACGGCGTTGTCTTCGCTGAAGATCAAGCCCTCGCGTTCGAAGGCTTGGCGTATCGAAACCAGCGATGCCGGACGGGTGGTTCTTTCACCCTCCGCTTCGATCCGCCGGATCGACGACACGGACACGCCGGACTGGCGGGAGAGATCCTCAAGCGTCCATTGCAGCATGGCGCGCCCTGCGCGGATCTGCATCGGCGTCAGCGTTGCCTCGCCTGCAGGCTGTCCTTTTCCCGTTCCGGTGAAATCGCCATGGCGCAAGATCATGCCGAGCCACTCGTGCGGGCGAGACCCCTTGTGGATGATGGGAACCGCCCGAGCGTGAAACCATTCGTATTCGCCATCGGCTTTCATGATCCGGTGATTGGCGACATAGGGCGAAAGAGTTGCCACGGCGTGCTGCCATGCGGCGATTACCGCGCCGCGATCATCGGGATGCAGGGCATTCACCCATTTGCCGTTCAGGACTTCCGATTCCGGTTGCCCCGTAAGAACCGCCCAACCGTGAGAGAATACAGGCTCGCCACTGGCCGTTGCACGCCACTCCAGGGCCGCGACCGCGCCGACAAGCGCACGGTAACGCCCCAGGCTTTCATCAAGCGCCTGCCGATTTTCCTGCAGCTGCGATATGTCGTTGAGAAGACCCACCGCTCTCGCCGGCCGCTGATCTGCATCGAGCACGACCTCGGATCGCAGCCGCACCCAGCGCACTGTTCTGTCGCCGCGAATGATGCGGAAGTCGCGGTTCACGGGCACCCCGGACCTGATCAGCGGCCAGATGTCCTCACATCGATTACGGTCCTCGGGGTGAATCTGGTCGATCAAATCCATCAGGCTGAAGAGTTTCGGGCTGTCGATGCCCATCACCCGCAAAAGTCCGGGGCTGCAGCTGCATTGTCCTGTCAGGAGATCGCAACTCCAGAAGCCGGCCGTGCCGCGCTCTTCGACCAGTTTCAGAAAATGTGCCGACGAAACGCCGGGATTCTTTTGGCTGATGCCGGAAATATCACCATCCTTACCGACGTAAACATCAGCTTGGGTGGACGCGCCAAGAAAGTCGTTCATTTCGGTTCGGTCTTATCCATCACGCTGCCGGCAGGTTGGGCTTGGGACATCCCGCTGGCCAGCACTCGCTTCTCAAGCCCCGAAGCTAACGGTGCATGCTGCCGGGGACAAGTGTGAAGTAACACTTTGGTGACATGGACAGCCGTCAACACGAGCCCGCCCTTCAGACCGCAGATGGAGATCGACCAGATCATTCATTCGATGTTTCAGGCACGGCGCTTGTGGTCCTTGCGGGATCATGGCAGGAAGCCAGACGAAGGCCGAAAAGACAGTATGAGAGAGCCCTGAATGTCGAACGTCATCAAGTTCGAGCGCCCGCCCGAGAACAAGCCACCGAAGCCGAAGAGGAGCCTTTCGCTGAACGCGCGCAGGATCCTGATCGGGGTCGGCATCGTTGCTGCATTCTTTCTTGCCTGGGGCTATTTCACATTTTTCGGTGCAGGCACTGCTCCCGCCTGAGCGCGATCGGTATCCCGACAACGCGGCGTCATGATCGCGTGGCCGCATTCGCCACCAGCGCGCCGCGAGCGCCGATTACCCTCGCTGCGAGTCGCGCCCCTGCCGTGATGGCATCGGCGCTGCAGGCTCCTTGGAGTTCAGCGGCCAGATAACCCGCATTGAAGCTGTCTCCGGCAGCCGTGGTATCGAGAATACTCTCGGCCGGCGGAATGGGCACAATTTCGATCGTGCCATCGCCGGCGTCATAGGTCACATCTGCCGGACCATTCTTGACGATCACACGCCTTGCGCCTTCTGCCCTGTAGCGTTTTGCCGTGGACGCGGGATCGCTGTCTCCGAACCAGGTCGCCTCGTCATCGAAGGACGGCAGGCAGAGGTCACTGATGGCGGCCGCACGGTGGATCCAGTCACGCATGGTTTCAGAACTGTCCCAGAGACGCGGCCGAAGATTGGGATCGAAGACCACCTTGCCACCACGGCCGGCGAACTGGCTGAGCGCTTCGATGAGGGCCAAGCGATCCTGGTTCGGAAGGATCGCCAGCGTGATGCCAGACCAGTATGCGAGATCGGCCCCATCAAGAGCGCGCGCGATTGCGGCCGGATCACCAGCAAGATTTCGCGCGGCGCTGTCGTTGCGCCAGTAGGTGAAGCTGCGCTCTCCGTCCTTCAGGGCAATATAATAAAGGCCGATCGTCTTGTCGGCGAGGCGGCGGATATGGGCCGTGCCGATGCCTTCCGCATTGAGGAAGTCCAACATCCGGTCGGAAAGCCCATCCGTGCCGACTGCCGAGACGTAGTCGATCCGCCAGTCCGGGCCCAGGCTCTGGCGCAGATAATATGCCGTGTTCAGCGTGTCGCCTGCGAATCCCATGCTGAGGGTTCCGGCCGTGCCGGTTTCCGAGAGCTCCCCCATGCATTCGCCAATAGCTACAATCCGTCCCATGCCATGTCCTCTCCTTCTTCCCCGTTCCGCTTAGCGCGCCAGCCAGCCACCGTCGACGGGGAATTCGGAAATTCTGGCGAAGGGCCGGCTCAGTTTTCATAAATTGTCGCGAGGCACGTCGGATCCAGCTGCTCGAAAGTCTGCAGCGCGCCCGGCAGAGGCGCTTGCGCGCCAGCCGGGCTAACGGTGCAATCAGGCCAGGCCGGGCTACGCCGTCATTTCTCCGCGCAGATGGCGTAGCGGTGCTGTGTCGCTCGTTCCAGGCCCTTGAAGAAGGAGAAATTCCGGCGCTGCGCCCTGTGGATCGCAGCCATGTCCTGGTCGATCGTGACCTTGGAGAAACCTGCCTCCTTCAACAGTTCGGCGACGGCATTGGCATGTGCGCCGCTGGAGAAATGCACACGAGAGAGAATGCTGGTGTGGGTCGTCGCCATCTCGGAATTCGGTGCGCCGTGCATGGCATCCTTGGCCAGACCCAGGCGGCTTGCCCAGGCCGTGAGCCGCTTCATCAGCTTGGTCAGCGTCGACGTGTTCACGAAGTCGCCATCGACGATCAGCACCTTTCCGCCGACCTTGAGTACCCGGTGCCACTCGCGAAAGCAGGCAAGCGGATCGACCAGGGTCCAGACGAGGTGGCGATTCGTGATCACGTCGTATGTGTCGTCGGATTCCATTGTCCGCTCGGCGTCGCCCAGCAGGAAGCGTATCTGGCGGCCGCGCGCCTTGGCCTTCGCCCGCGCGCGCTCGAGCATGGGCTCGGCCCAATCCAGTCCGGTGACCCTGAAGCCAAGATCGTCCAGCAGATGCGAGACGACCGCTGTGCCACAGGCGAGATCGAGTGCCGCACGCCCCTCTCCCGGCCCCAGGTGCTTGCGCAGCAGCGCATGCCAGGCTGCCCTTTCGTCTTCGGAGAAGATCTCGTGACCGGGCTGGCTGTCGAAGGTTTCGGCTCTGAGGGACCAGTAAGCCTTGATTTCGTCGCGGAGGTCACGGTTGGGAATAGAGCTAACGGCTTGCATAGGCTGGATCTTTCGGAACAGGTCGATGAGGCTGGAACACTTCTAAAAGATATTTCTTGACTGGCAAAGTCATAAAATCATAGTTCACCTCACAATCACAAGCAGGAGAACTGATCGTGTTCAACATGGAGAGGGTGGCGTCAGCCGCCGCGATTTCGCTCGTCCTTTTTTCAGGTGTCGCGCTGGCCGGCGAGACGGTGACGATCAAGGACATCACAGGTCGAGAAGTCGAAGTGAGCGTTCCGGTTGAGCGCGTCATTCTGGGTGAAGGTCGCCAGATCTATTTCACCGCCGCCCTAGACACCGACAATCCCTTCGGCCGCGTCATCGGCTGGCGTGACGACTTCAAGAAGGCCGACCTCGACGGCTACAACATCTACCTGAAGAAATATCCGGAGATGGAAAAGATCCCGACCTTCGGCGGCATGAAGGACGGCACCTTCGATATCGAGCAGGCAGTCGCGCTGAAGCCCGACGTCATCATCATGAACACGGAAGCGAAATCGGCGACAGAAGAGAGCGGCTATATCGAGAAGCTCGCCGCTGTCGGCATCCCACTCGTCTATATCGACTTCCGCGAGAAGCCGATGGAGCATACGGATGATTCCATGCGCATCATCGGCAAGCTGTTCGGCAAGGAAGAACGCGCCGAGGAATTCGTGAAATTCCACGACGAGCAGATCGCCAAGGTCACCGACGTCCTCTCAAAGCAGGCCGACCTCAAGAAGCCTGTCGTCTTCATGGAACGCGCCGGTGGCTATTCCGACGATTGCTGCATGTCCTTCGGCAACGAGAATTTCGGCAAGATGGTCGAACTCGCCGGTGGCGTGAACATGGCGAAGGATTTCATCCCGGGCACCTTCGGGACGGTCAATCCTGAGCAGATCATCGCCTCGAACCCCGACCAAGTCATCGTCACCGGCTCCAACTGGGAACTCTATGTCCCCGGCGGAAAGTGGGTCGGTGTCGGCCCGGGTGCTGACAAGGCTGAAGCAGCCCGCAAGCTTTCCGAGCTGATGAAGCGTCCCGGTTTTACTGACATCAAGGCGGTTCAAGACGGCAATGTTCACGCCATCTGGCACCAGTTCTACAACAGCCCCTACCAGTTCGTCGCTGTTCAGCAGATCGCCAAGTGGCTGCATCCGGATCTTTTCCAGGATGTCGATGCCGACGCCACCTTCAAGGAAATGCACGAGCGCTTCTTGCCTGTCGAATACCACCCTGGCTACTTCGCCTCGGTAAAGGCCGGTTCTTGAGAAACCAACCGGCGCCCCGCCAAGGGGCGCCGGTTGCCCTACAAGGAAGACAGACTGATGCTGACCAAGTTATTCGGGGCGTTTATCGCTCTTTCAACCGTTTTGGTGTCCCCGCTCTCGGCGGCTGAAATCACCGACATTGCCGGACGCAAGGTCGAGATCGATCTGCCGGCCAAGCGTGTACTGGTCGGCGAAGCCCGCCAGATCCATACGATCGCGGCGCTGACCGGCGAGCATATGCTCGATCGGATCGTCGGATGGCGAGACGACTTCTTTTCCAAGGATGCTGACAGTTACACGGCTTATTCCGAGCGTTTCCCCGCACTCGCTGACCTGCCGCGGTTCGGCTATGTGCCGAACAACACCTTCGATCTAGAGGCTGCTATCGCCCTTGCACCTGACGTGATCACGCTCAATCTGGAATCGCAGAAGGTCGCGGTCGAAAGCGGGATCGAGGAAAAGGCAGCCGCGGCCGGCATTGCCGTCGTCTATGTCGATTTCCGAGTCGATGCCAACAAGAACAGCGAAGACAGCATCCGTATACTCGGCCAGATCTTCGGTGCCGATGCCAAGGCCGAGGAATTTATCGCCTATCGCCGGAAACAGGTGGCGCTGGTCGTCGACCGGCTCGCCCAGGCTCAGAACCTCGTCCGCCCGAAGGTGTTCATCGAGCGTGCGCCCGGCAATGACGGGGAGAACGGATGCTGCCGAAGCTTCGGCCCTTATAACTTCGGCGAGATGGTCGAACAGGCCGGCGGCCACAACATTGCCGCCGATGTCATCAAGACCACGTTCGGCAATCTCAATCTCGAACAGCTGATCATCGACAACCCCGATCATTACATTGCCACCGGATCCAATTGGGCGGCTGAATCCAAGACGCTCCGCTTCGTGCATGTGGGGCGCGGCGCCGATCTTCAGGCGGCCCGTGAGAAGCTTTCCACGCTGGTCGCGCGCACGGGGTTCAGCGAACTGAAGGCCGTCAAGACCGGCGAGGTCCATGCCGTCTGGCACCAGTTCTACGGCGTCCCGTATGAGTTCGTCGCCATTCAGCAGTTCGCAAAGTGGTTCCATCCGGACCTGTTCGCCGACTTGGATCCAGAGAAGACCTTCGAGGAGTTTCACAAGACATTCCTGCCAGTCGCTTACAAGCCAGGCTACTTCGTCTCGCTGAACGAGGAGACACACTGATGGCCATTGCCGCCGAAGCACCTGCATTGGCCGTGGGCCGCGAGCGCTACCGCGCCATCGCGGCCAAACGGATGGGCATCCTCTGCCTGCTGTTCCTCGCCCTTCTGCTCAGCGTAGCAGTCGATATGGCCTATGGCCCTGCCCGCTACACACTCTCAGAAGTCGTTGCAACGATCTGGGATCCCGCATCGGCGGGCAACCAGCTTCGGGTCGTCATCTGGGACATCCGCATGCCGATCGCTCTGATGGCCGTCACCGTGGGGGCCTGTCTGTCGCTTGCCGGCGCGCAGATGCAGACGATCCTCGCTAATCCGCTCGCCTCCCCCTTCACGCTCGGCATTTCTGCGGCGGCCGGATTCGGTGCGGCGCTCGGACTGGTCGCCGGTGTCGCCGTCTTTCCGGCAGCCGTGCAATACATGGTGCCGATCAACGCCTTCCTGATGGCAATGCTCGCTTCCCTCTTCATCTACGGCGTATCGACCATGCGCGGCGTCACTGTCGAGACCATTGTTCTGCTCGGCATAGCCCTGGTCTTCACCTTCAATGCACTGCTGTCGCTGCTCGAATATCTTGCCTCGGAACAGGCGCTTGCGGCCGTGGTCTTCTGGACCATGGGCTCGCTCACCAAGGCGACCTGGGGCAAGGTGGCCGTGACCCTTGCAGTCCTCGTCTTCAGCGTTCCGCTATTTGCCCGCCGCGCCTGGGCGCTGACGGCCCTTCGCCTAGGGGATGACAAGGCTGCCTCCTTCGGTGTCAATGTGCGGGCACTCCGGCTGGAGACCATGCTGCTCGTCAGCCTGCTGGCAGCCATTCCGGTCTCCTTCGTCGGCACGATCGGCTTCATCGGCCTCGTCGGTCCGCATATCGCGCGCATGCTGCTCGGCGAAGACCAGCGCTTCTTCCTGCCCGGCTCCGTTCTGTGCGGGGCGCTGCTGCTTTCGGTAACGTCCGTTGTCTCGAAGATGCTGATCCCCGGGGCCATCATGCCGATCGGCGTGATCACGGCACTCGTCGGCGTGCCTTTCTTCTTCTCCCTTATCTTCACCAACAGGAGGCGCGCATGGTAGCGCTCAGGCTCGAAGCGGTGGGCGCGCAATATGGCCGCCACCGCGTCTTCAGCGACATTACCGCCGGTGACATTGCAGGCGGCGCGCTGACAGCCGTGATCGGCCCCAATGCGGCAGGCAAATCGACTTTGTTCAAGCGCATTGCCGGTTTGCTCAAGGGAGAGGGTGTGGTCCATCTCTCCGGCGAGGAAAGCCTTCGGCCGATCTGCTACATGCCGCAGGATACCGGTGCCAATGCTGTGCTCACCGTCTATGAGAGCGTGCTTCTCGCCTCCAAGCAGGGATCGGGCTGGAAGGTTGCCGACGACGAGTTGGTGGACATCGACCGCATCCTCGCATCGCTCAGGATTTCAGACCTCGCTTTCCGCGATCTCGGCGAACTCTCCGGCGGCCAGCGCCAGCTGGTGGCCATTGCCCAGGCGCTCGTGCGCAAGCCCGAAGTGCTCTTGATGGACGAGCCGACCTCGGCGCTCGACCTCTTCCGCCAGATCGAAGTCCTGCAATTCATGCGGGAGCTTGCTGGCCAAAGCGGCATTGCGATCCTGATTGCTCTGCACGATCTCAATCATGCCATGCGGTACTGCGAACAGGCGCTTGTCGTCGCAGACGGACGCTTGGTCGCGAGTGGCGCGACTGCGGATGTGATCACCCCTGCCCTGCTACGTGATGTGTACCGGGTCGACGCCCGCATCGAGGCCTGCACGCAAGGCCGGCCTCTCGTCATCGTGGACGCGGCTCTGGCATAAGCCAGAGCCGGGACGAATTCAGCTCAGCCCCGTGTAGCGTCCGGGCTTGTGGTTGATCGCCAGGATCAGATTGGCGATGGCAGCGCCCAGAACGGACAGCGCGAGCCGGTCTGCCGGCAGGACGAAGAAGGCTGCGGCGAGGATCATCAGATCCACGCCGAGCTGGAAATATCCGGCACGCAGGCCTGTCTTTTCTTGAAGATACATGGCCAGGATGTTGATGCCCCCGAGGCCGGTGCGATGCCGGAACAGCATCAGCAAACCCGTTCCGATCAAGCCGCCGCCGATCACGGTCGCATAGAGCGGATCCAGATGGGAGAAGTCGATCCACTGGCTGTTCAACTTCGACAGGATGGAGACGAGCGCCACAGCCGTGAAGGTTCGGAACGTGAAGGCCCATCCCATGCGCTTCACCGCCAGGATGTAGAAGGGCAGGTTGACGATGAAGAAGATCAGGCCGAAGCCCCAGCCACTGACATAGGAAAGCAACAGGGCGAGGCCCGCGCTCGAACCAACCGTCAGCATGGTTTCGGTGTAGATCAGCGTTCCCAGCGAGACGAACATGGTGCCCGAGATCATCGCGAGCACGTCTTCATAGAGGCGGTGGCGCTCGGCGCCCGCCTGGTTCACGGTTGTGGTGGTCATGATCTCAGCCCAGAAGCGGTTTCAGCACGTTGGCGACGCGCGGGATATCGGCGCTCTTCAAGCCCGCGATGTTGATACGGCCAGAGGTCGGCATGTAGATGCCATAATGCTTGCGGAGTGACATGACGTCGGCTTCCTTGAGCGGCAGGAGCGAGAACATGCCCTGCTGTTCGGCGATCTGAGGCGCAAGCTGCCATCCATCGCCGAGCGCCTCGGCCAATTCGCGGCGCAGCCCGTTCAGGCGGTCGCGCATGCCGTTCAACTCGTCCATCCAGTCCTGTCGCAGGCTCTCGGTTGCGAGAATCGTGCGAACGACGGCTGCACCGTGATCGGGCGGCATGGAATAGCTGGTGCGGGCCATGGTGACGAGGTTGGAACGGGCGATGTCCGCCGCTTCCTGCGTCTCCGCGACCGCAAAGATGGCACCCGTGCGCTCACGGTAGATCCCGAAAGACTTGGAGCAGGAGACGGCAATCAGCGCTTCCGGGGCGGCAGTGACGATCGTGCGCAAGCCGGCCACGTCTTCCTCGATGCCAGAGCCGAAGCCCTGATAGGCGGAATCGATCAGGGGCACGAGGCGCCGCTCTGCGATCACGGCCGCAAGTTCCTCCCACTGAGCTGATGTCAGCGTCGCCCCGGTGGGATTGTGGCAGCTGGCATGGATCAGCACGGCATCGCCGCGGGGCGCGCTGCTCATGGCCTTCATCATGCTGGCAAAGCGCACATCCTGGGTCGGCACGTCGAAATAGGGATAGGTTTCCACATCGAGGCCGGTCGCACCGAAGATGCCGGCATGGTTCGGCCAGCTCGGCAGACCGAGGTGGAGACGACCGCTGCCGGCGCGGGCGATCAGGTCCGAGGCGAGGCGCAGAGCGCCCGACCCACCCGGCGTCTGGACGCCGGCGGCAAACTTGCCATGCCCCTTGCCTCCGACGAGATCCCAGAGAAGATCAAGGAAGACACGGTCACCTTCCGGGGCGACATAGGACTTGCTGTCCTGCTTCTCCAGGAGCACCTTTTCCGCTGCCTTCACCGCGCGCAGGACCGGCGTGCGCCCTTGGTCGTCGCGGTAGACGCCGACGCCGAGATCGATCTTGTCCGTCCGGTGATCGGCGTTGTAGAGCCCGATCAGAGCAAGCAAGGGATCATTGGGCTGGGAGGCGAGCTTGTCGAACATCGGGAGCCTTCGTCGAAGAGCGGTTGTGTTACAAATGAAATATCAAGTTTCGTGCGCAATGTCTCAGCGGATTTGACGCTTACCCGTGCGTTCTCATCATCAGCATTGCCTGAAAAGGTAAATTCACGATAGAATGTTGCTGCACTCGGCGCTTTAGAGATCAATTATGGAAGAGACCGCCGTCACTCTCGACAGGATCGATCGCCGGCTTATTGCCTGCCTGATCGAAGATGCCAGTCTGAACAATGCGGAGCTCGCCGAACGTGTCGGGCTGACGGCAGCTCCCCTGTCTCGCCGCCTGGCGCGACTCTATGCGAGCGGCATCATCCGTCAAACGATCGTCATCGACCCGCCGAAGGTCGGCCTCGGCCTTCAGGCCTTCGTCGAAATCACGCTGGATCGCACGACCCCGCAAGTCGGCGAACGCTTCATCGAGCATGTGGGCAAGCTCGCCGAAGTCATCGAAATCCATGCGGTGGCCGGTGATTTCGATTTTCTCCTGAAAATCTCGGTTCGCGACATGGCGGACTACAAGCGGTTGATCTGGCAGGAATTCGATCGCCTCGCAGAGATTAAGACCATCCGGTCGACCATGGTCTTCGACAGCCCGAAGATCTCCCACGGTTATCTGCCCTGACGGGCAGGATGCCTTTGCCCGGATGTGGGGAAACATCCATTTTCCATTCGAGCTTTGCTAATATGTTAAGGGATTTTGTCCAATGGTGACGCTGGGGACGAGCGCTCTCGTTCCTGATGTCAGACCCAATGGTAACTTCAGTGAAGCAATCTGCTCGCGCGCGCGAAAATTTTGAGCTGCCCCACGATGTTGTGGCATCCGCCGCCATCCCTGTGACGATGGACGGCATGTTCGGTCACCTGCATCCGGCTTCGGGAGAGACCGGCGTCGTGTTTTGCGCGCCATGGGGTTTCGACGCACTCTGCACGGTCAAGTTCCACCGCCTCGTCGCAACTGACCTTGCACGACGGGGATATCCCGCGATCCGCTTCGACTATCCAGGCGAAGGCGATTCCCTGCCGGTCGAGGCAGGCGCCAGCTTTGACACCTGGGTAGCCGGCGCAATGAGGGCGGCGAAGGAATTACGCGCACGGACGGGCTGCAGCAGGATCCTCTATTACGGCATGGGCATCGGCGCCGCGGTTGCGCTTCGCGCCGGACAACAGGACGTGAACCTCGCAGGCTATGTGCTTGCCGCATCGGCGCTGAGCGGTCGGCGTTATCTGCGTGAGACGGGCTTGCGGGAGAAGGTCATCGAAGACGGGCTCGCCATCGACTTCGGCTATCCCGAGGGCGCGACGGTGCTTGCCTCCTTCATCATGGATCCGTTGCTAGCCGCCGATCTCAAGGCCCTCAAAGTCTCCATAGACGAGATGTCCGTCGGGCTGCCCGCACTCGTTCTGGCGCGCCCGGAGAATGCTGCAGACGTCGAACTCGCCGAGCAACTGAAAAGCTCCGGTGCAGCGGTCGAGTCCATTGATTTTGCGGGTTATAGTGCGATGCTCGACGGAGTCGTCACGTCGCCGATGCCGATGGCGCTCATCGACGCGATCGGCGACTGGTTCAGCCGAAGCATCCCCCAGTGCACAAGTTCGCCTGCCGCGCGGGCTTCAGACATCGAGCCGACCGTCCTTCAGACAGAGACCTTTCGCGAGCAGCCGGAGATCATCGACGGGCGCGTGTTCGGCGTCTCCTGCGCACCTATCTCGGCCGGGGAAAAGGCTGTGATCATTCTACTAAACATGGCCTATGCGCCACATACCGGCTGGGGTCGCATCTGGGTCGATACCGCGCGCACGCTCGCACGACGGGGCATCGCGACGCTGCGGGTGGATCTTTCCAACATCGGCGACAGCCCTGCCGATCCGCGCGGAGCTGAGCAGGTCGTCTATTCCGAAGGACAGCTCAACGACGTGCATGCCGTCGTCCGCTACATGCGTTCGCGGACCGCAGGACCGATCCTTCTGGCGGGCATCTGCAGCGGCGCGCATTCCGCCCTCTATGCCGGTGCTGCCAATCCCGATGTGGCCGGCATCGTTTCGATCAACCAGCTCCGCCTCGTTCTGGACCCTGACGAGGATGTGGATACACTTTTGATGGCGGGCGCCCGCCCGCTCAGCGACTACAAGCGCCGCGCCTTCAGCCTGAGCACCTACAAGCGTGTCATCAGTGGCGAGGTCAACATTCCGAAGGCGGCGGCGAACATCGCCAGCCATGCGCGGGACAGGATCCTGCGCGGAGTTTCTCCCTATCTCGGCGGGCTGACCAAGCTTGGCCGGTTGCGTGGACAGTTGTTCGGTGTGCTGCGACGGCTCGAAGAGCGAAAGGTCCCGGTCACCTTCATCTCCTGCCGCACCGATGGCAGCCTCGACCAGCAGAGGCTCTATTTCGGCAAGACCCTATCCGGCCAGCGAGCGTTCCCGGGGCTGCGGCACATCCTGCTGGAAAATGCGGACCACACATTGAGCCCGCCTTCCGTCCGGCAGCAGGTCATCGGGATCCTCGCCGAGGCCGCCGAACAAACCGCCAAGCGGGGATGATGACGGGAGGGAATGCCAGAACGGCGCCCCCTCCCGAGTTTTCTTTCAATCAGCCGGCAGCGGCCAGCTTGCGCTTCGCCATGCGGGCGCGGATCGACTCGACGTCGGCGCGCGGCGTCGCGGCGAAAAGCGTGCGCGTGTATTCGTGCTGCGGATCCGAGAAAACGGCGTCACGGGTGCCGTATTCGACCGCCTCGCCGTAGTACATCACCATCACCTCGTCGGCGATGTAACGCACGACCGACAGATCGTGGCTGATGAAGACGTAAGTGAGGCCGAACTCTTCCTGCAGGTCGGCGAGCAGGTTCAACACCTGAGCCTGGACCGACAGGTCCAGGGCAGACACCGGCTCGTCGAGCACCAGCAGCTTCGGATTGAGCATCAGGGCGCGAGCAATTGCGATGCGCTGACGCTGGCCGCCAGAGAACATGTGCGGGTAGCGGTTGTAATGCTCCGGCCCGAGGCCGACCTTGACCAGCATTTCGGTTGCGCGTTCGCGTCGTTCGGCAGCACTCATCTTGGTGTTGATGAGCAGCGGCTCACCGAGAACGTCACCGATCTTCTGGCGCGGATTGAGCGAGCCATAGGGGTTCTGGAAGACGATCTGCACCTTCTGGCGCATGTCGGCCGTCAGATGGCCCGGACGCAGGTCGACCTTCTGGCCGTCGATCAGGAGTTCACCCGCAGTCGGCTCGTCAATGAAGGTCAGAATGCGGGCAAGGGTCGACTTGCCGCAACCGCTTTCGCCGACGATGGCGAGTGTCTTGCCCTTGTCGAGCCTGAAGGAAACGCCCTTCACGGCGTGAACGATCTTGTCTTGCTTGAAAAGCCCCTGTGGCACGCGGTAGTCGCGCTTGATGTCGCGGATCTCGAGCATCGGGATTTGCGTCTCTGTGGTCATGCGGCACCTCCCGTTTCTGCGGCGGCCAGGAAGTCGGAGACCGTGGTCAGGCGGTCGCCGGTGGCGTTTTCCGGAAGTGCCGAAAGCAGCGCGCGGGTGTAGGGGTTTTTCGGGTTTTCGAAGAGCTGGAGCACATCGGCCTCCTCCATCTTCTTGCCCTTGTACTGGACAATGACGCGGTCCGCGGTTTCAGCCACCACGGCCATGTCGTGGGTGATCATGATCAGACCCATGCCGGTCTCGACCTGAATTTTCATCAGGAGGTCGAGGATCTGCTTCTGGATCGTCACGTCGAGTGCCGTCGTCGGCTCATCCGCGATCAGGAGCTTCGGATTGCAGGCGATCGCGATCGCGATCATCACGCGCTGGCACTGACCGCCCGACATCTGGTGCGGGAAGTGGTTCAAGCGTTCTGCAGGATCAGGCAGGCCGACCAGCTTGAACAGCTCGACGGCGCGCTCGTGTCGCTCCGTTGCTCCAAGGCCCATGTGCAGGCGCAGGACTTCCTCGATCTGGAAGCCGACGGTGAAGCAGGGATTGAGGCTGGCGACCGGCTCCTGGAAGATCATGGCGACGTCCTTGCCGATCAGCTTGCGCCGTTCGGCGGAAGAAATCTTTTGGATGTCGCGGCCCTGGAATTCCATCTTGTCGGCGGTGATCTTCGCCGTCCAGGGCAGAAGGCCCATGACGGCAAGCATGGCGACCGACTTGCCGGATCCGCTCTCGCCAACGATGGCGAGCACTTCGCCCGGCTCGACGGAAAGCGAGACGCCGTCGACCGCCTTGAACCAGCCATTGGCCGTCTCGAACTCGACGGTGAGGTTCTGGATATCGAGAAGTGCCATGATCAGGACCTCTTCAGCTTGGGATCGAGCGCATCGCGCAGGCCGTCACCCATGAGGTTGATGGCGAGAACGGTGATCAGGATGGCAAGACCCGGGAAGGTGACGACCCACCAGGCGCGCAGGATGAATTCGCGCGCTTCGGCGAGCATCGTGCCCCATTCGGGAGCCGGCGGCTGCGCGCCCATGCCGAGGAAGCCAAGGGCGGCGGCGTCGAGGATGGCGTTGGAGAAGGACAGCGTCGCCTGAACGATCAGCGGCGCCATGCAGTTCGGGAGGATCGTCTTGAACATCAGGCGAAGTGGGCTTGCACCGGCCAGCCGTGCCGCCGTCACGTAGTCGCGCGTCTTTTCAGACATGACCGCTGCGCGGGTCAGGCGAACGAAATGCGGCTGCAGCGTCAGCGCAATGGCGATCATGCCGTTGGTGAGGCCGGGGCCGAGGATGGCGACCAGAACCAGCGCCAAAAGCAGCGACGGAAACGCCAGGATGATGTCCATCAGGCGCATGATCGCCGTATCGAGCCAGCCACCGTAAAAGCCGGCGATGACGCCGATTGCGATACCCGTCGTCAGGGACAGCGTGGTGACGAAGACGCCGATGAACAGCGAATACTGCGAGCCGTAGATCAGTCGGGACAGGATGTCGCGACCCACCGGGTCGGTGCCCAGCGGATAGCTCCAGTCGCCGCCTTCCAGCCAGGCCGGTGGCAGGAGAACAACGTCGCGATACTGCTCGAAGGGAGAATGCGGCGCGATCACGCCGGCGAAAACCGCGACGAACACAAGGGCGACGAAGACCACGAGGCCGATGACGGCGCCGCGGTTTTCGGAAAAGTAGAACCAGAATTCGGCCAGCATCTGACGGCGCATCTGCGCGGTGGTGACCGGCTGGCTGGCTGTTGTCTCTGCCATGGGACTTTATCCTTCTAGTGGCGGATGCGCGGGTTGATGAGGCCGTAGAGCAAGTCGACGATGAGGTTCACGACCATGATGATGCCGGCGATCAGGAGGAGCCCTCCCTGAATGACCGGGTAGTCACGGCGGAACACACTGTCGACCATCCACTTGCCGATGCCCGGCCAGGAGAAGATCGTTTCGGTGAGGATGGCGCCCGCGAGCATGACGCCGATCTGCAGGCCGATCGTAGTGATGACCGGGATCATGGCGTTGCGCAACGCATGCAGGCCGACAACGCGGAAAGGCGACAGGCCCTTGGCGCGGGCGGTGCGAATGTAATCTTCCGACAGCACTTCGAGCATGGCCGAGCGCGTCTGGCGCGCGATGACGGCGAGCGGAATGGTCGCCAGCACGATCGAGGGCAGGATCAGATGGCTAAGCGCCGAGGTGAACGCGCCCTTCTGGCCCGAGAGTAGGCTGTCGATCAGCATGAAGCCGGTGACCGGCGGGAAGAAGAACATCAGCGAGATGCGGCCGGAGACCGGGGTCCATTGCAAGATACCCGAGAAGAGGATGATGAGCAGCAGGCCCCACCAGAAGATCGGCATGGAATAGCCGACAAGCGCTATGCCCATCATAGTCTGGTCGAAGAAGGAGCCGCGCTTGATGGCTGCGACGATGCCAGCCGGGACGCCGATCGCGATCGCGATCAGGATCGCACAGAGCGACAGCTCGACGGTTGCCGGGAAGAGCGCGAAGAACTGGTCGATGATCGGGCTCTTGGAGACGATGGAGGTACCGAAGTCACCGGTCATCACGCCGCCGAGATAATCGAAATACTGCACCACCAGCGGCCGATCGAGACCAAGATTGGCGCTGATCTGGGCATGACGCTCGGGCGACATGACGCGTTCGCCGGAGAGAAGCGCGACCGGATCGCCGGGCAGAAGCCGGATGAAGGCGAAGGCAATGATCGAGACGCCGATGAAGGTCGGGATCAAGACGGCGAGCCGTCGCAGGAGAAAGCCAAACATGTGTGAGACCTGTTGTTTTAAGGGAGGTCGAACCACGGCACATGGCCGTCTGTGGTTACTCGAAACTCTGCACCTGAGCCTTCGAGCATGACGCGAGATTGATCTCGTATCAACGACAAACGCCGCGGGCCAAGGCCCGCGGCGAAAGATTGCGTGTATCGATTACTCGGCGATGTCGACGTTTTCGAAGGTGAAGTCGCCGAGCGGGCTCTGGACGAAGCCGGAGACTTCCTTGCGCATAGGAACGATCGAGAGCGAATGGTCGATCGTGGCCCACGGCGCTTCGCGCTTGAAGACGAGCTGAGCTTCTTCGTAGAGCTTGGTGCGCTCGGCCTGGTCGGAGGTGACCTTGGCCTTCTTCACCAGTGCGTCGAATTCCTCGTTGCACCACTGCGCGCGGTTGTTGCCGCCGACGGCAGCGCAGCCCAGCAGCGTGTCGAGGAAGTTGTCCGGGTCGCCGTTGTCGCCGGTCCAGCCGAGCATGACAGCACCATCACGATCCTTGGCCTTCGAGCGGTCGAGATACTCGGCCCATTCGTAAGAAACGATCTCGACGGTGACGCCGATCTTGGAGAAGTCATCCTGAATGATTTCAGCGGCGCGACGTGCGTTCAGCATGTAGGGACGCGAAACCGGCATGGCCCAGACCTTCATCGAAAGGCCGGTAACACCAGCGGCTTCGAGTTCCTTCTTGGCGGCGTCCAGATCGTAAGCGTCGTCCTGGGTGGCCTGGTTGTAGGACCACATGGTCGGCGGGATCGGGTTCTTCGCCGGCGTTGCCATGCCCTGGAAGACAGCGTCGACGATCGCTTCCTTGTTGATCGCCTTGTTGAGCGCCTTGCGGACTTCCGGCTTGTCAAAGGGAGCCTGGGTCGTGTTGTAGGCGAGGTAAGCGACGTTCAGGCCTTCCTGCTCCATCACGGTCAGGGCCGGATCGGACTTCATGGTCTCGACGTCGGCAGCGTTCGGGAACGGCATCAGGTGGCATTCGCCAGCCTTGAGCTTCTGGTAGCGAACGGCAGCATCCGTGGTGATCGCGAAGACGAGGTCGTCGATCTTCGGCGCGCCACCCCAGTAGTCGGCGTTCTTCTTGTAGCGGATGACGGCATCCTGCTGGTAACCGACGAAGGAGAACGGACCGGTGCCGACCGGCATCTGGTTCAGCTGTTCCTTCTTGCCTTCAGCTTCGAGCTTGTCGGCATATTCCTTGGAGACGATCGATGCGAAAGGCATTGCAAGGTTTGCGAGGAACGGCGCTTCCGGCTTGTTGAGCGTGATCTTGACCGTCATGTCATCGACCTTTTCGATCGACTTGATCAGTTCGGGGAAGCCCATGCCGGCGGCATATTCCCAAGAGGTGCCGGCAACATACTGGTTCCACGGATGATCGGCCTTCAGCTGGCGGTCCAGCGAGAAGAGGACGTCATCGGCGTTGAATTCGCGCGACGGGGTGAAGAACTCGGTCGTGTGGAACTTGACACCCGGGCGCAGCTTGAAGGTGTATTCGGTGCCTTCGGCATTGACTTCATAGCTTTCGGCCAGACCAGCTTCGGCTTCGGTCGTGCCGGGCTTGAATTCCATCAGGCGGCTGTAGACCGGATGCGCAGAGGCATCGAAAGTCGTGCCGGCGGTGTACATGCCGGGATCGAAGCCTTCCGGCGATCCTTCCGAGCAGTAAACAAAGGTCTTGGCGCTGGCGGCGCCCGACAGGAAAGTAGCGGCAGCAAGCGCTGCGGCTGCAAGAGCGAACTTGGTTTTCATGAGCAGTCTCCCAAAGGCTAAGGACGAGAGTCCTCGCCGGTTCTTTTGGTCCCGCGGCGCGTGGATCGCACCCGTGTTTTGTGAAGATCGGCTTCAGCCGCTCTTCCGGCAATCGAAGGATTACCAGCCACGCGTCGTATTCTGACCAGCGGCAAGGATCATCCCTCGGATCACTGCTGCAGTGTCTTATCGGCTTCGGATGCGTTGTAAAGAGAGATTCGGCTCAATTCGGACATAGAATTGGTCTGGTTTTCGCCGCAATTGGCGCCTGTGCGCTCATACATTCTACAATCCGCAAACTGGCCCGACGAAACCATCGAACATTAGAGATGCAAGAGAATGCAGAAGAATCAAGGCTTCAGCGGTTGCTGCGTCGCAAAATGGCAAGGCCAGCCGAGCGGTCAGGCGGGGTGTAGCAAGCTGTAGGAAGTTTATCAACCAGTCAAAAAAATTGTTCGCTGCGAGAGGCAGGCTCCGTCGCATACCCTGCCTTGCAAGGGTCAAAGCGGCCTGGTGTTCGAGGGAAGGAGGAGGGGCTTGGGGAACCCCTCCTCCTTCTTTTCGGTCACGCTTTGTGGGGAGAGCGACCGAAGAAGAAGGCGTAAGCCGCGGGCAAAACCAAAATGGTCAGCACGGTCGCCACGAGAATGCCGCCCATCATCGCGTAGGCGAGCGGACCCCAGAAGATGCCGCGCGAAATGGGGATGAGCGCGAGCACCGCCGTGAGCGCCGTCAGCATGATCGGTCGGAAACGTCGGACGGCAGAGCCGATGATCGCTTCCAGTCGGTCCATGCCGGCCGCAATGTCCTGGTCGATCTGGTCGATCAGGATGATCGAGTTGCGAATGATAATGCCGAGCAGGGCGATGACACCGAGGATCGCGACGAAACCGAAGGGCGCACCGGAAATCAGCAGGGCTGCCGCAGCCCCGATAATCCCGAGCGGACCGGTCGCAAGCACGAGCATGGCCTTGCCGAAGTGTTGCAACTGGATCATCAGCAGCACCACGATGACGAGAAGCATGATTGGCGCTTTCGCGGCGATCGAGTCCTGGCTCTCGGCGCTGTCTTCCGCGCCACCCTGTATCTCGATGGAGTAACCCGGAGCTAAGCCGTCGCGGAGCGATTGCATGTCCTCGAACATGCGCAGCGCCTCGTCGTTCGACTGGACATCATCCGGCACTGTTGCGCGTACGGTGACCGTCGGCAGGCGATTGCGACGCCATTCGATGCCCTGCTCCAGCGTCGGTACGACCTTGGCGATCTGCGACAGCGGGATGAAGGCTCCGAGATCCGTCGGTACGTAGATCGAATTGACCGCAGTAAGCAGCCGACGGGTGTCTTCCGGTTCGCGGGCGACGATCGAGATCGTCTCCTCCCCTGCTCTCACATCGGCAAGCGGAGCGCCGCTCATCGTGGCCTGGAGCATCTGCCTCAGGCGTTGTGAGGAAACGCCGAGCGCGCGGGCACGGTCCTGATCGACGACCAGGGTCATGGCCGGGACCGGCTCGAGCCAGTCGTCATGCACGGCCTGAAGCAATGGGTTCTGATGGAAGCGGGCCTTGACCTGGTCGGCAATGCGGCGAACCTCGTCACGCTCGGGGCCGCTGACGCGCATCTGGACGGCCCAGCCGGTCGGCGGACCGAGGAAGAGACGATCGACCTTGCCGCGCACTGAAGGAAAGTCTTCGGCCAGCGTCATCCGGAGCTTGGTGATCAGCCGCTCCCGCGCCTCCTCGTCCCTCGCCATGACCAGAAGCTGGGCATAGTTTGGGTTGCGAAGCTGCTGGTCGAGCGGCAGGAAGAAGCGCGGCGCGCCCTCGCCGACATAGGTCGCGACGAAACGCTGATCCTCGTCCGTCAGGATTGTGGCTTCCAGACGCTTCGCTTCAGCCTCGACTTCCTTGATCGAGGTACCCTCTGGCAGCCACATGTCGACGAGGATTTCCGGACGCGAAGACTGCGGGAAGAAATTCTTCGGAATGAACTGGAATGACCAGAGACTGACCGCGAAAATGGCCAGCGTGGAACCGATGACGATGACGCGATGCTGGACGGCCCAAGCGACGACCGAACGCAGGCGGCGATAGAAGGGCGTGTCGAAGGCGTCGTGGTGGTCGCCGACATGGGCCCTCTGCTTGAGGATCATGTAGCCAAGCCAAGGGGTAAAGTAGACGGCGACGAACCAGGAGATGACCAGGGAAATGCCGACCACATAAAAGAGCGAGCGGACATATTCACCGGCCGTCGATTCCGCAAAGCCGACGGGGATAAAGCCGGCCGTGGTGATCAGTGTGCCGGTCAGCATGGGGAAGGCGGTCGAGGAATAGGCGAAACTCGCCGCATCCAGCTTGTCGAGCCCCTCTTCCAGCTTTCGCTCCATCATCTCGACGACGATCATGGCGTCATCGACCAGGAGCCCGAGCGCGATAATAAGTGCGCCAAGGGAGATGCGCTGCAGGTCGAGACCGAACTCGTACATGACGGCAAAGGTGGCGGCGAGAACCAGCGGAATGGCGATCGCGATCACGAGGCCCGAGCGCCAGCCGATCGACACGAAAGAGACGACAAGGACGATTAGGAGGGCTTCGCCGAGCGCCTTCATGAACTCGCCAACCGCCTCCCGCACGACTTCGGGCTGGTTGGAGATCTGCGAGACTTCTAGGCCGATCGGCAGGGTCGATTCAAATCGCTGCAGTGTCTCTTCCACCGCATCCCCGACATCGGTGACCTTGAAGCCCTTGGCCATCACGACGCCGACCTGAACGGAGTCCTTGCCGTTGAAGCGGAACTTGCGCTGGTAGGGATCTTCGAGCCCTTCGGTGACGGTTGCTATATCACCCAGCCGCGTGACCTGATCACCGGAATTCAGCCGAAGCTCGCGAATGTCTTCGGCAGCCGAGAAGCCGCCATCGACCGAGATTCGGACAGATCGGGAGCCGGTGTCGATCGACCCGGTCGCATCGATGGCATTCTGTCCGGCGAGCGCGCTCTGCAGATCCGTGAAGGTGAGGCCCCGTTCGGCAAGCGCCTTGGAGGAGACCTCAATAAAGATCTTCTGCGGCTGATCGCCCAGGATCACGGCCTTTTCGACGCCCTCGGTCGAAAGAAGTACATCACGCGCCTGGATCGCATGCTGCTTGAGTTCCGGATAGCTGTAGCCATCGCCGGTCAGCGCATAAAGCGTGATGTAGGTGTCGCCGAACTCGTCGTTGAAGTAAGGACCGAGCAGCCCCTCGGGCAGCTCGTTTTGGATATCGCCGACCTTCTTGCGGACTTGGTAGAAAGCATCGGCCACATCATTGGCGTCAGTATTGCCCTTGACCTGCAAGGTGATTATGGCCGAACCCGGCCGCGTGTAGGACTTCACCCAATCGAGATAGGGTGTTTCCTGTAGCTTGCGCTCGATCTTGTTGACGACCTGGTCCTGCATGTCGGTGAGGGACGCTCCCGGCCAGAAGGCCTGAACGACCATGACGCGGAAGGTGAAATCGGGATCTTCCTTCTGGCCCATGCGCATGAGGCCGAACAGCCCGGTCAGGATGATCAGGCCGAAGAGGAAGCGGGCAATGCTAGGATGGCCGATGGCCCAACGGGACAGGTTGAACGAGCCCGGTTCGACAGGAGAAGTGTTCATGGTATCTGGGTCCCGAAGGTAAAGGGCGCTGGGCTCAGGGGGTCGCGGCGTCAGACTTCACAGCCTCTGCCTCGGCAGCACGAGACAGGTCTTGATCGGCAAGCCGCACTTTCATGTCTTCCGTCATGAACTGCGTGCCGGCCACCACCACGAGATCGCCTGGCTTCAGGCCGGCCGACACCTGGACACCAGTGTCGGAGAATGTGTCAACGGTGACAGGTCGCGCATGGACGGTGGCGTCAGTCCGGTCGACAGTCCAGACCGTCGACTGCTTGGCTGCATCCTGGGTCAGCGCAGAGAGCGGCAATTCGAAGAAGTCCCTGTCGGACGGGGCAAGTGCTGTCACGCGCGCCGTCATGCCAAGCAGGATCTGCGGGTTGTCCGGAAGCGCGATGCGGACCGCGAAGGTGCGCGATGTGGCATCGGCGCTGCCGGCCACTTCCCGGACGGCGCCCTTCAAGGCCAGACCATCCTTCGACCAGAAGCCGACCTCGACCTCCTTGCCGGGCGCAAAGGCGAAGATTTCATTCTCCGGCACGGCGATGAGTACTTCCTTCTCACCATCTGCAGCAACCGTGACAACAGGGCTGCCGGCAGCGACGACCTGGCCGGCATCGGCGCTGATGGCCGTGACGATACCCGTCTTGTCAGCCTTCAGCTCACCATAGGCAACCTGGTTTCGGGCCTGTTCCAGGGACGAGCGCTGGCTGTCCCGGGTCGCGAGCGCCTGATTGTAGGTCAATTGCGCCTGCTCGAGCTGTGCCTTGGTCGTCACCTGCTGCCGATACAGGGCGTCGGCGCGTTTCAGGGCAAAATCTGCCGTCTCCAGCTGACGTTCCGCGGCGGCAAGGCTCGCTTCGGCGCTGCTCATCTGAAGCTGGTAGTCGGTGACGTCGAGACGGGCAAGCACATCACCCGGCGCCACGCGGTCGCCGATATCGACAAGCCGCTCGACGATCTTGCCAGCGACCCGGAAGCCGGCTGCGGCTTCGCTGCGGGCCTTGACCGTGCCGGAATATTTCAGCTCCCGGTCCGTGGAAGGTGCGGAGACCTCGATCACCTTGACGGGACGCAGGACCGGCTCCTGGACGACCTCCGCGCCGCTATCCGAGCAGCCAGCGAGGCCGAGGGTGAGCAGCAGAGGCAATGCGAACACAGATACGCGATGCTTGGCGGACATGGTGGTTCCTCCCCGAGCGGGGTTTCAGGCCTTGAGGGCGCGGATGGCAAATTCGGTCAGTTCTTCCGGCTTGGCACGATTGTCCTTGCCGATACATTGCGCGACCAATTGTGGGTGGTGAAGCGGCGAAATCGCCGCACCGAAACAGCGGGCGATATGGACGGCATCGCCTTTGGCGAATTCACCCTTTTCCATGCCGTCGGCAATGATGCGGGCGAGAACCGCCTGAACTTCATCGATATGCTTGTCGATGACGCCCCAGCTCTGCTCGATCGCCACGACCGCCATTTCATGGACCTTCTTCTCGTCCATCATTGTCGCGACCGTGAATTCGAACTGGGCCATGGCATAGCGCCGCAGTCGCTCTTCGGCGCTCAACGGCATGGCAGCGAAATCCTCCGCTATTTTCAGGCTCTGTGCCAGAAGGCGTGCGCAGACACCTTCGAGCAGCTCACTTTTGGACGCGAAGAAGCGGTAGATGTTTGCAGGCGACATGCCAAGCTCCTTCGCCACGTCGGCGACGGTCGTCTTGCTGTAGCCATAGTGGCGAAACTGAGCCTCCGCAGCCTCGAGGATGCGGGTGGCCGTATCGGCGGTATCATTCGGATGCGGGGCAGCTTGGGTCATGATGATTTACGACTGACGATTTTTGAATTTCGTCAGTCGTAACGGACACGGCGGCATGAGTCAATATGCAGCAAGGCTACAAAATGATGTTTTGATGCGCTGGGTGCGGCACAACCGGTCACCAAAGACGGCAGATTTCGAGCTTCGCTGTCGAGTGAGACGCTCTGCCCGGCAGAGGTTGCATACCGCCACGGCTGCGGGCGGAAGTCTGCTTGCGTCCAGGTTTACGGAGAGCAGGATTTACCGGGGCATGCCCTGCGGCCGCAGATGGCGCTTGAGTGCAGCGATACGGAAGATGGCATTGGGGGCGCCGTAGCCGGCATAGCCGCGCCGCTGGACAATCTCGAAAAAGAAGCCTTCGCCATAGGTCGGAGAATAGAGCTGGAAGTACTCTCCCGCATCATCCCGGTCGTAGAGGATATTGGCGGCCTTCATCCGTTCGACAAGGGCGGGATCCAGACCGAAACGGGCTTCGATATCGTCGTAGTAGTTGGCCGAGATCGTCAGCGGCTTGAAGCCGTTTCGCGCAAGGGCGTCGGCAGTTGCGAAGATGTCGTCTGTCTCGAAGGCGATATGCTGGATGCCCGAGCCGAAGGTTTCGGCGATGAATCGCCCGGCAAGCGTGTTGCGATTTTCCGCGCCATTCAGCGTGATGCGCAATCGACCATCCTCTGTCTCGACCACCTGGCTCCGGACGACGCCGGCGGGATCGATGATGTCCACCATCGGCGTCTTCCGGGTCGCAAGCTGCGAGGTGTAGAAGAGCAGCCACGTGAGCATTTCGTCGTAGCGCGTCGTCTGGGCCAGATGGTCGATCCGCGTCAGACCGACGGCCGCATGGCTCTCATTCGCTCCGGATATCGGCTCGAACTCGACGTCCCAGATCTGGCCAAGCCCACTCTTCTGGTCGAGGAAATAAACGATCCCTCCCCCGACCCCGCGAATGGCCGGCACCTGCATCTCGCCCGGGCCGACGAGCTGGCGGAAATCTTCCGAGCCAAGCTCTAGCGCCCGGACATGGGCCGCCGCCGCATCGTCGACCATCAGGCCGAAGGCATAGGCATTGGCGCCGTGGACGAGATACGACGCATTGGCGAACCCCTTCTCCTCGCGATTGATCACGAGGTTGATGTCGCCCTGCCGCATCAGGGTCACGGCCTTGGCGCGGTGGCGGGCAACGGTCCTGAAACCGAGGATCTGCAGCAGGGCTTCGAGTTCGCGCCCATCGTCATCACCGACGGCGAATTCGACGAAGGCAATGCCGGAGACTTCGCTGCGTTCAGGCATGTCGGGAACCGGAATGCGCATGTCAGGCTCGACGCGCCTGACCTGGTCCATGAGGTAGACGAGAGAGCGGTGTCCGTCCCTGGAGATCGCCTCGGGCGAACCGCCACGGAACTGGTCGTTAAAGATCTCCAGTGAAAGATATCCGTCATAACCCGTCGCGGCGATCGCCTGCATGAAGGGCGTCACGGCAAGGTCCCCCTCGCCCGGCATGTTGCGGAAGTGGCGAGACCAGTAGAGGAGATCCATCTCGATCAGCGGTGCATCGGCCAGTTGAACGATGAAGATCCGGTCACCCGGGATCGAGCGGATCGAGTTGACCTCGATCTTGCGCGCCAGCGTGTGAAAGCTGTCGAGGATGAGGCCGATATTCGCATGATCGGCCCGGCGGACGATTTCCCAGGCGTCGCGATGGTCGTTGATGTGGCGTCCCCAGGCCAGCGCTTCGTATCCGACACGCAGGCCGCGTTTCGCTGCCCGCTCGCCGAGTTCGCGGAAATCGGCTGCCGCACGGTCGATGCCGCCGAGCGAGACGGCCGAGGTGTTCGAGCAGATCAGCATCAGATCCGTGCCGAGTTCGGCCATCAGGTCGAACTTTCGCTCGGCGCGGTCGAAATTGCGACTGCGAAAGGGCTCCGGCATGCCCTCGAAATCCCGAAAGGGCTGGAAGAGAGAGACGGTCAGCCCGTGATCGCGAACCATCTGGCCGACCTCGGCGGGCGACCGGTCGAAGGCCAGGAAGTCGTTCTCGAAAATCTCAATCCCGTCGAAGCCGGCACGGGCGATCGCGGAGAGCTTTTCCTCGAATTCGCCGCTGATCGAGACCGTCGCAATCGAGGTTTTCATCGCCGCATTCTCCGTTTCGCCCTCTGGCGTTTCACCGTTTGCCTTCTGCCACGAGCAGTTTCAGCGCTCGTACCGCATGGGGGTATCCCGTCGCCCCGAGACCCGCCATGACGGCCGTGGCCGTCATCGAGACGAGGGATTTGTGATAGATCTGCTCACGCCGGTGCACATTGCTGATGTGGAACTCGATAATCGGCCCCTTGAACATCTTGAGCGCATCAAGGAGCGCCAGCGAGGTGAAGGTGAAGGCTGCCGGGTTGATCAGGATCCCGGAGCCCTCGTCGATCGCATCATGTACGGACTCGATCAGCATCTCCTCGCTATTGGTCTGGCGGAAGACGATTGGCCATTCGCCAGCGGCCTCCCGGCACCAGAATTCCACATCCGCCAGCGTGTGATGGCCGTAGATCTCCGGCTCGCGGCGCCCGAGCCTGTTCAGGTTGGGGCCGTTCAGGATGAAGAGTGGCTTGTGATTTGTCATGTGCCCAACCTCAACCCTGGTAGCCGAGAAGACGCGGCAGCCAGAGCACCGTGTCTGGAATGAAGGTGATGATGCCGAGGCAGAGCACCATCCAGAGAATGAAGGGCCAGGCGTCGCGAACGATGTCGCGCAGCGGCGCACCCGAAATCTTCGCCACGATAAAGAGCAGCAGGCCATAAGGTGGCGTCACAAGCCCCAGCATAATGTTGACCACCACGACGACACCGAAATGGACGAGATCGATACCGAGTGCCTGAGCCGTCGGGATGAGGACCGGGACGACGATCAGGAGGATGGTCGTTCCTTCGAGGAAGCAGCCGAGCAGCAGGAGCAGAATATTCACGAAGATTAGGAAGACGATCGGGGACATTTCCCAGCTCGTCAGGATCGCCTTGATGCTTTCGGGGATGTTTTCGATGGTAACGACGTAGTTGAAGACCAAGGCACCGGCGATCAGCATGCCGATGGAGGCCGTGGTCTTGCTGCTTGACAGCAAGGCTCCGTAGAGCGCGTTCCAGGTTATACTCCGATAGATCACCGCCGAGATCAGCAAGGCGTAGGCGGCAGCGAGTGCTGCAGCTTCGGTCGGGGTGGTAACGCCTGAGTAGATGCAGCCGAGCAGCAGGACCGGCATCATGAGGGCCGGAAGCGCCCGCCAGGTGATGCCCGGGATCTCGCGCAGCGGCACCGGCTCTTCGACCGGGAAGTTCTGCCGCCGGGCAGTGATCGCAACCTGCACCATCTGCAGCCCGGCCATCAGCAGGCCCGGGACCATGCCGGCGAGAAAGAGGTAGCCGATGGAGGCATCAGACACCAGCGCGTAGATTACCATCGGGATCGAGGGCGGGATGATCGGCCCGATCACGGCAGTGACTGCGGTGAGGGCCGCCGCAAAACTGGGCGTGTAGCGGCCACGATCCGTCATCAGCTTCTGCATCATACTACCGGTGCCGGCAGCATCGGCGATGGCCGAACCGGACATGCCCGCAAAGATAATGCTCTGGACGACATTGACCTGCGCCAGACCGCCACGAAACCGTCCGACCAGGACGTTGCAGAAGGACAAGAGCCGCTCGGTCATCGAGCCGATGTTCATGAGCTCGGCGGCAAGGATGAACAGCGGAACGGCAAGGATCACATAGTTCGAATACATGCCGTTCAGGAACTGCTCGGCCACGATCCCCATGTCGGCGCCGGATAGCGCGAGATAGAGGATCGATCCGCAGATCATCGAAAGTCCGATCGGAAGACCGAGAAATGCGAGCGCCGTGATGACGACGATCGAAAGGGAGAAGGGGCTGGCCAGATTCATACGCCGGAACTCGCTTTGGTCGGGTCGAAGCCTTCAGGCGCCTTGCCGCGGATCGCGAGCGTACAAAGCCAGAGGTGGCGCACGATCATGGCGATCGCGAAGACGACATAGATGGAATAGAGAATGTCGAACCGGATCTTGAGGTAAGCCGTGCTCTCGACTTTCATGAAGGTGACGTAGTCGATCACGGCTGGCAGCGACCAGGTGAAGAGCGCAACAAGACTGGCCGAACCAATGACCTGCATCACGCGGAGCCCGCGCGCCGTCGCCGCTCCCCAGAACAGATCGAAGCGAATCTCATCGGCTTCACGCACGACGAAGGCCGAACCGAACAGCACCATCCAGATCCACAGCGCGACGCTCGCCTCATGGGTCCAGCCGATCGACAGATTGAAAAGATAGCGGGAGAAGATCTGCAGCAGGAAGATCACGAACATCGCGAGCAGCATCATCGCGAGCAGGTTTTCCGCCCGATGTCTGAGCCAGCTTCCGATGGGGGCAAATCGATTGTCCATAGGCCGAGCCTTTCTGATGGGCCGGGAGCCGGAGTGTTTCCAGCTCCCGGGTATCAAGGGGATGGGCTCAGAGTGCGCCGACCTTGTCGAGGATCCCCTCCGGCCAGGACTTCGCGAGATCAGAAGCCAGATACTTCTCCTGCGCGAACTTGCGGAAGGCCGCGACATCCGGCTCGTAGATATCAAGGCCGGCAGCCTTGAACTCTTCGACCAGCGTCTTTTCCTGGGCGAGGTGCTGCTCTTCGCTCCACTGCATGGCCTTGTCGGCCGCCGCCTGCACCTTCGCCTGCTGTTCGGGCGAGAGCGATTTCCAGGTCTCGGCCGAGATGGTGAGAAGGTCGTAGCCGATCAGATGCGAGGTCATGACGATCTGCGACATGACTTCGTAGAACTTCATGTTCTTGACATTGGGCAGCGGATTGTCCTGGCCGTCGATCGCGCCGGTCTGCAGGCCGGTATAGACTTCGGCATAGGCCATCGGCACCGGGTTGGCGCCGAGCGCTTCACCAAGGAACTGCCAGGCATCGCCACCCGGCATGCGCAGCTTCACGCCCGAGAGATCGGCAGGCGTTGCAATCTTCTTGTCGCTCTTCAGGCCCACCTGGCGGGCGCCGAAATAGGTCGGTCCGAGAATGTAAACGCCAGCCTTTTCCTCGGCCATCTTCTTGAACTCGGCGCCGACGTCGCTTGCGAAGAAAGCGCGCACATGGGCAGCATCACGGAACAGATAGGCAGAGGTCAGCACCGACCACTCCGGCACCTGCTTTGCGATGTCCTGCGGAGCGATATTTCCCATTTGCAGGTTGCCGCGCTGGAGCGCGACGAGCTCCGTACCCTGCTTGAACAGGGTACCGCCGAAGAAGGGCTCGACCTTGAAGCCGTCCTTCAGTTCGTCGGCAAACATCTTGACCATGCCGGCGCGAATGTCCTGCTCGGAGAACACGGCCGAAAGCTTGAGCGTGACCGGCTCCTGGGCAAGCACCGGCATGGATCCGGCCATCATTGCGCCGAGCGCGACCGAACCTGCCAGAAACATGCGGCGTGAAAATTCCATCATCATGTCTTCCTCCTCTTGTCCCTGCCCCTCCTCGGGCTTCGGGATCCTCTTCTCTGACCGACGGATGCCGGTCGACGAAACACGTTCCATGCCAGCACAAGAGGCCGGCTTAGTTTTATCGCGTCACGCAAGCTGCGCCAGAGCGATCTCGTCGGTGCCGGTAAGCTCCGCGAAATGGGCGAGCATGCGCTGCGCATCCGGCACCAGCCCGGTAAACAGGCCAAAAGCACCAACGGCCTGAAAGACCGCCATTCCGCCGCCATTGGCGACCCGACAACCGCGCTGCCGCGCCGCCTGCACCAAGGCGGTCTCCAGCGGGAAATAGACGATTTCCGCCACCCAGAGCGGCGGGTTCAAGAGCTCGGCCGGCAGGGGCAAACCCGGATGCCTGTCCATGCCCATCGGCGTCGCATGCACGAGACCGCTGGCCGATGCCATGGCGCTTTCGAGATCACGGCCGGCAACGACAAGAGCTTCAGGAAAGAGCTTGGCCATATCGGAGGCGAGTTCTGCGGCGCGCACCGTGTCGATGTCGAAAATCGTCAGCGTCCGGGCGCCCATCTGAAGCACGGCGAAGGCTGTCGCGGCGCCGGCACCTCCCGCACCGATCTGGACGACAGAGGAAAGATCGGCATCCGGTAGCTGCCGGCGCAACCCTTCGGCGAAGCCCGACCAATCCGTGTTGTGCCCGATCCGCTTGCCGTCGCGCAAGACGACGGTGTTGACGGCGCCGAGGCGCCGCGCATCGTCAGACATCTCGGTCAGGAGGGGTAGCACCAGCTGCTTGCAGGGATAAGTGATGTTGAGCCCGCAGAAGCCACGCGCCTCCGCCTCCAGGATCAGCGCTTCAAGGTCGTCGGAGGTCTTCTTGCGCTCATTGAGATCGATGAGTTCATAGGAATAGGCCAGACCGTGGGCACGGCCCTCGCGCATGTGAATGACAGGCGTCAGCGACCGCTGAATGCCAAAGCCGATCAGGCCCGCTCTTGCCTCGTCACGCTGCTGCCTCATGCCTGCTCCCGTCGTCCAAGGCACGATGACCACCGTCGTCGTGCGGCCTCCCAACCTGAACAAAGCAATAATGTACGAACTAGTTAGTGTCAACGCCGTCAGGCTTGATGCCAAGGTCACGGGGTTCTATGAACAGGTGGCTGGACGCAGGGATCAAGGGGCGTGCACGCCGACCCGGGATGGAGGAGCATGGCTAAGACGGCGAAAGACACGCGCAGGAATGACCCTGAACGAACCAGGGAGGACATTCTGGATGTCGCAACGGAAGAGTTTTCCGAATTCGGCCTGTCGGGCGCGCGAGTCGATTCGATCGCCGAAAAGACACGCACGTCGAAGCGCATGATCTACTACTATTACGGCAGCAAGGAAGGGCTCTACCTTGCTGTCCTCGAGCGGGCTTACCGCAAGATCCGCTCACTGGAGTCAGACCTGCAACTCGCAGAATTGCCACCCGAAGAGGCACTGCGGCAGCTGATCGGCACGACCTTCGATCACGACGAGCAAAACCCGGACTTCGTTCGGCTAGTCAGCATCGAGAACATCCATCATGCGATGCATATGACAAGATCAAACGAGATTGCGGATCTCAACATCTCCGTCATTCGCACCATTCAGGATATCCTTGATCGGGGCCTGAAGAGCGGCGTCTTCAAGCGGCAGGCGGACGCGATCGACCTGCACATGCTCATCAGTGCATTCTGCTTTTTCCGGGTGTCGAACAGGTACACTTTCGGGACGATCTTCAAGCGCGATCTCTCCGAGCCTCTTCTCTATGCGCGGCACAAATCGATGATCACGAATGCGGTCCTCGGCTATCTGCGCGCGGACTCACCCTGAGCCTGTCGTGCATTTCCGTCTCCGGCCGCCCTGTTACCAAGACTTGTGACGCGACAGACCCACGACGCTGCAAGCCTTCGGAACACGGACGATCGTATTGCAACGAGTGACACCTGCCAGCCTTACGGCTGCCGCATCAGCCGTGCCGAGCTGGTCGAGGACAGTCTGGGCGAACGTCATCGAGATGCTCTTGCAGCACGCCGATCGCCAAGTTTGCGGGATTTCTTCCAGTCAAAATCAGGGCTGGCAGCCTGAGGCTTTATGGTGCCCGGAGGCGGATTTGAACCACCGACACGCGGATTTTCAATCCGCTGCTCTACCAACTGAGCTATCCGGGCATCTCGGCTTGTTTGCAAAGCCTGCCGGTCTTTATCTCAAGACCGCCGGGGCATTTCCCCGGGAGCGAGCGGGGTTATAACATCTTGTTCGGCCATGTCCAGCGCCTTCGACCACTTTTTTGAAGAAGATGAGAAAGTGGCAGAAAGGTGAGCGAGAACAAGGGGATCACATGACGGTCCATAGGGATCGCATGGCGTCACGCGTAGCCGTCGTCCTCGGCCTTGGATTCGTCGTCGGCCACCGGAATGGCGTAGGAGCCTTTGAGCCAGCGCGAGAGATCGAGGTTGCGGCAACGGTCGGAACAGAAGGGGTAGTTTTCCCGCGTCGACGGGCGGCGGCATTCCGGGCAAGGCAGCGCCTTGCGCAGCGGCTCGACCTTGGCGGTCCGCTGTTGTTCTCCTTCCGCCATGGTCAGCCCTCCGTCCAGCCCGTGTGCACGTCGTAGCCCTCGCCCGAGAGCATCTGCAGCGTCTCGAACAGCGGCAGGCCGACGACATTGGTGTAGGAGCCGACGATCTTCTGGACGAAGCTGCCGGCAATTCCCTGGATGGCATAGGCCCCGGCCTTGCCCCGCCATTCGCCCGAGGCCAGATAGCATTCGATGTCATAGCCGGAAAGGCGCTTGAAGCGGACCTTGGTTTCGACGATCTTCTGGCGCTGCTTGCCGTCAGGGCCGATCAGGCAGACGCCGGTGAACACCCAATGGCTGCGCCCGGAGAGAAGGTTCAGCGCCGAGGAGGCTTCCTGCATGAGCTCGGCCTTGGGCAGGATGCGGCGACCGACGGCCACCACGGTGTCGGCCGCGAGAATGTAGCTGTCGCCCCACGTCAGGTCCTTACGCACCTGCAGATGGGCCGCCTTCGCCTTGTCTGCCGAAAGGCGGCGGGCAAGGGAGCGCGGGTGTTCGGATTTCTTCGGGGTCTCGTCGAGATCCATCGGCATCAGGCGTGCGGGCTCTATGCCCGCCTGCTTGAGGAGATCCACGCGGCGCGGCGACCCGGAGGCCAAAATCAGCTTCTGTCTCAATTCCATCCGAACGCGCTCCTCAAGCCTCTGGTCAAAGGCCAAGGCTTACTTGAAGCGGTAGGTGATACGGCCCTTGGTCAGGTCGTAAGGTGTCATCTCGACCAGAACCTTGTCGCCTGCGAGAACGCGGATACGGTTCTTGCGCATGCGGCCAGCCGTGTGGGCGATGATTTCGTGTTCGTTTTCGAGCTTTACGCGGAAGGTGGCGTTCGGCAGCAATTCGGTGACGACGCCGGGGAATTCGAGGACTTCTTCTTTAGCCATAGAGCGGTTGTCTTTCCTGGGGTTTTAAAGCGGGGCGCGCGAAGGGCCCCGAAAATGTGGGCGGAAACTACACAATCGCCCGGCATTTGTGAACCTTGTAGATTCGGCTTTTGGAATTTGTTTCAAGAGGGGCAAAACCGGCGCTAATCCGGGGCGAGAACCAGCCTGTCACGGATCAGCTTCGTCAGGCGATCGCGGACGTCGCGATAGGCGGAAAGCCGCTGCTCGCGGCTACCGGTCTCGACTGTCGGATCCTGCATTGGCCAGTATTCCACCTCGACCGCGGAAGACCGCGTCAATTCGAGTGCTGCATGATGGGCTTCCGGCGTCAGCGTGATCACGAGATCGAAGTAGTCGTCTTCCATATCCTCCAGCGTCTGGGGCTGGCGGCGGCCGAGCGACAGGCCGATCTCGTCGAGCACGACATCCACGAAAGGATCGCGCTCGCCCTTCTTGACGCCGGCAGAAGCGACCCAGGTGCCAGACGGAAGGGCCTGTCTTGCAATGGCCTCGGCCATGGGGCTGCGAATAACATTCTGGCCGCACATGAACAGGATCGCGCCGGGCCGCGAGGTGCGGCGGCTGTCGTCTGCGCCCTCGGTCACCGGCTCTAGCCCCGCCAATAGAGCACGCAGACCAGGGTAAAGAGACGGCGTGCCGTGTCGAAGTCGATCTTGATCTTGCCAGAGAGCCTGTCCATCAGCGTCTGGGAACCATCGTTGTGGATGCCGCGGCGGCCCATGTCGATGGCCTCGATCTGCGACGGTGTCGAGGAGCGGATCGCCTCGTAATAGCTTTCGCAGATCATGAAGTAGTCCTTGATGATCCGCTGCAGGGGCGTCAGCGACAGGATGTGCACTGCGACATCCTCGCCGGATTCCGTCTTAATCGAGAAGACGAGCTTGCGATCCATCAATGACAAGAAAAGGTGGTAGGGGCCCCCGGGATGCCCGGCGGGTTCGAAGGTATTTTCCTCGATCAGGTCGAAGATGGCGACCGCCCGCTCATGCTCGACATCGGGTGTCGAGCGCCCGATGGTCTCGTCCAGCACGACATCTGAGAGCCGAAAGTCGCCCGCCGCCATGTGCTAGTCCCCGAGATTGAGGCGGATGGCGACGGAGCGGGCATGGGCTTCGAGCCCTTCCGATTTCGCGAGCGCAATTGCGGCCGGAGCCAGTTGCCGGAGCTGATCAGGGCCAAGCCGCAGGATCGAGGTGCGCTTGACATAGTCCAGCACCCCCAGCCCCGAGGAAAAGCGTGCGGATCGCGCCGTCGGCAGAACGTGGTTCGAACCGCCGACATAATCGCCGATCACCTCGGGCGTATGGCGACCGACGAAGATTGCTCCGGCATTTCGGATGCCTTCGATCAGGGGTTCCGGATCGTCGACGGCCAGTTCCAGATGTTCGGCTGCGATGCGGTTGGCCAGAGGTATCGAATCCTCGAGCTTCTCGACCATGATGATCGCGCCGAAATCGCGCCAGCTGGCCGAGGCCGTCTCGGCACGCGGCAGGGATATCAGCTGCCGTTCAACGGCCGCTTCCACCGCCTCGCCGAGTGCGCGATCGTCGGTGATGACAATAGACTGGGCGCCGGGATCATGTTCCGCCTGGGCGAGAAGGTCGGCCGCCAGCCAATCCGGATCATTGCCCTTGTCGGCAATGATGAGAACTTCGGAGGGACCTGCGATCATGTCGATGCCGACGGTGCCGAAGACCTGACGCTTGGCGGCTGCGACATAGGCATTGCCCGGTCCGACGATCTTGGCGACCGGCGCGATTGTCTCCGTGCCATAGGCAAGGGCGGCAACCGCCTGGGCGCCGCCGATGCGGTAGATCTCGGTGACGCCAGCAATGCTGGCCGCCGCCAGAACCGTCGGGTTGATGGCACCGCCGGTGGCCGGCACGACCATGACGACACGCGGAACGCCCGCCACCTTGGCCGGCAGCGCGTTCATCAGCACCGAACTCGGATAACTCGCGGTGCCGCCCGGCACGTAAAGGCCGACGGCATCTATCGCCGTCCAGCGCGATCCCAGACCAACACCGATCGCGTCTTCGTAGATGTCATCCTTCGGCATCTGGCGGGCGTGATGGCGCTCGATACGCTCGGCGGCAAGCTTCAGGGCGTCGATCAGTTCAGGCGCCGTGGAGGCAAGTGCGGCTGCTATCTCTTCATCGGTCACCCGCATGGAAACCGTGGAGAAGTCCACGCCGTCGAAGCGTTTGGAATAGCCGGCGAGTGCCGCATCGCCACGCGCGCGCACATCGTCGATGATCTTGCGCACGACATCGTTGACGTCGTCGGACACTTCACGCTTGGTCGTCAGGAAGGCCGCAAAACGTGCCTCGAAATCCCCCGATGCCTGATCCAGCCAGATTGCCACGCCCCGTAATTCCCTCTTAAGCATTCCCAATTCGATGACATCGTGAAGCTCCCGCGTCACTTGCCTTTTCAGCCTGCCTCATGCTCCGGACGCGCCGTCGTTTCCCAGGCGCCGCCGGTGTCGGCAAGCTGGGCCTCGATGCATTCCACTTCGAGCGCAACCATTCCACCGCCGGCCAGCACAAGTTCGACGACACCATCGGGCCCCTCGCCCTTGGGCACGTAGCGGACCGCGAGCAGGCTCATCACCTCGTTGGCCTTGCTCCGATCAAATCCGATCGAGCGCACGGCCTCCACGCGCTTGAAGCCGAGGGCCGCGCGACGGCGCTCGAAGCTCTTTGTGGCCCGCGCCGCCTTTTCCCAGACGAAGCGATTGGCCGCGAGTGAAAACACGCCCGAGCGGGCCGAGAAGCTGAGGTCGCCGACCTTGAATACGGCGTCCTGCATATGGGCCGAGATGATCGAGAGATCATCGGCATCGAGCGCCAGCAGTTTCAAGTCCGTCATGTCACCTCACAGTATCGCCTTTCGGCGGTGCCCGTCGAATTTCATGTTTTCGACATAGGTTGCGGCTTGTCCAGTGGCAACGGGGCAAAAAGACTTTTCGCCCCGCATCGCTGCGAAAGAGTGGGACCGAGCCGAGGCTCAGTCGCTGATACGCTCGACGATGGCGCCGCAGCGGGTGAGCTTTTCTTCCAGCCGCTCGAAACCGCGGTCGAGATGGTAGACGCGGCTCACCATAGTTTCACCTTCGGCAGCAAGGCCGGCGATGACAAGCGACACCGAGGCGCGCAGGTCGGTCGCCATGACCGGAGCGCCACGCAGGCGGGTTACACCTTCGATGCGGGCGGTCTGGCCCGACAGCGTGATCTTGGCGCCGAGGCGGGCCAGTTCCTGCACATGCATGAAGCGGTTTTCAAAGATCGTCTCGGTGACATGGGAGACGCCATTGGCACGGGTCATCAGACCCATGAACTGCGCCTGCAGGTCGGTCGGGAAGCCCGGGAAAGGTTCGGTCACGATATCGACCGGGCGGATTTGATCGCCATGGCCGATGACACGGATGCCGCCCTCGACGGGCGAAACTTCGGCACCGGCGCGACGGATTGCTTCAATGGCCGTATCGAGGAGCGTGATGTCGGTGCCCGACAGCGTCACGTCGCCGCCGGTCATGGCGACGGCCATGGCATAGGTGCCGGTCTCGATGCGATCGGGCAGAACCCGGTGACGCGCGCCGGAGAGGCTGGTGACGCCCTCGATCGTGATGGTGGAGGTGCCGGCGCCTGAAATCTTCGCACCCATGGCGTTCAGGCAGTTGGCGAGATCGACGACCTCAGGCTCGCGGGCGGCATTGCCGATCACGGTCGTGCCGCGGGCGAGCGAAGCTGCCATCAGCATGACATGGGTCGCGCCGACCGATACCTTCGGGAAAGTGTAGCGGGCGCCGATCAGGCCGCCCTTCGGTGCCTTGGCATTGATGTAGCCGCCGTCGATTTCCATCTCGGCGCCGAGTGCCGTCAGGCCCTCGATGAAGAGATCGACCGGACGCGTGCCGATGGCGCAACCACCCGGCAGCGAGACGCGGGCCTGGCCTTCGCGGGCAAGCAGCGGGCCGATGACCCAGAAGCTGGCGCGCATCTTCGAGACCAGCTCGTACGGTGCCGTCGTATCGGCGACGGTGCGGCAGGTGAAATGCACGGTACGCGAATAGGAACCGTCCTGATGTTCGCGGCGACCGTTGACGGCGATATCGACGCCGTGATTGCCAAGAATGCGGATCAGGCCTTCAACGTCTGCCAGATGCGGAACGTTTTCGAGCGTCAGCGTATCGGACGTCAAAAGCGAGGCGATCATCAGGGGAAGCGCTGCGTTCTTGGCGCCCGAGATCGGGATGATCCCGTTCAACGCATTGCCACCAACAATCCTGATGCGATCCATGAGAGCCTGCGATACGGGCGAGAAATGCCCGCCTTTCCTTGAGAACGTGTGAGGGGAAGCCAATCCGGCGAGGCTGGCTCTTTAGACGAAAACTACGGGCGGTTCAATTGAAGCTGCAACGCTCGGTTAATCACCGGGTTTGGACGAATTTGCGGCAGGATCCGCATTGTTCGACGCAGCCACATCGCTCTTTCCGTCTTCAACCGCATCAGGCACAGCCAGACGCGCGGCCGGCAGTCCCACGCCATCCTCGGCCTCGCCGGCGCGCCGTGCCCGAGACTGCTGCTTGCGACGGGCAAGATTTTCACGCAGCTTCACCGCTGCCCGCTCGCGTCGGCGCGCTTCGGCATCGGAGAGAGCACGTTTTCCACGATCGCCGAGCCGGGCCGCTTCGATCGCGCCGTCTTCCGCTTCGCCCTTGTTTTCCGGGTCATTCGTCATGACCGGGTGATAACCGATCGGATCAAAATCGCAAAGTCACTTCCGAACCTGTCACAAAACTTGGCCGCCCAAACGCTTTACGGCTTGCGCTGCCCGAAACTCTATGGCAATAGGCGCCTCGTTCCGGGCAGACCAATACGTGTCGCCCGCCAGATGCTGCTATAGCTCAGGGGTAGAGCACTCCCTTGGTAAGGGAGAGGCCGAGAGTTCAAATCTCTCTAGCAGCACCATTCCATCCCATTGAAATCATTGAAGCCCTTGCATTCCGGGGCGTTATGCTCATTCTTCCGTTACAAACTGCGTTACAAAACGGAAGAATTCGATGGCCCGACAGCCACGCTATTTATTGAATCGAAATGGTCGCTATTTTGCGCGGCTCGTAGTCCCAAAACACCTTCGCCCCTACTTGGACAACAAGACCGAGTTGCGAGAGGCCCTCGGCCCGGATCGCAAAACCGCAATTAGCGGTCTCTACTCCGCCGTCTCACGCATCCAGTTTGAGATTAGCAAGGCTGCAGAGAAAGCCGCAAAGGCACAGGGCCGAACGGTAGAGCCTGGCCGGTATTTGCTGCCCATCGATCAGATTGCATTGAAGAATTACAACGAACGACTATCGTTCGACACGGAGCTTCGCGAGGCAGGCCCCGCGTATGCCAGCGTCGGCATCGATGACCGCTTAGTTGAAATGCTGCGCCAGGGGGCTGCGGGGAAGCTCTCAGACGAAATCCTCGAGACACTGGTTGGCGACCGCATTGAGCGCTACCGGCAGCTCGGGAATACAACTGCGGAGCCTGGCTCTCGTGAACGCCGCAAGCTTGCCATGGGCCTCTGCGAGTCTGAGCTTGAAGCCCTTGCACGCGCAGCGGAACGAGACGAAGGGGATTACACCGGGTCACCTACCGCTCCCCTACTGGCGAATGTTGTCCCCGAAGCCGAGGAATTGCCACCTGTTTCGCTGAAGGATCTATTTGACCGCTATATCGCCGAACTGAAGGCGAACGGGAAGGGGATCGAGGCCGAAAAGCGCTGGCGTCCGGTGATCGATGATTTAATCGGTTTTGCCAAAACCTCAGACGCTAGGAAAATCACTAAGAAGATCCTGATCGCGTGGAAGGATGCCAAGATCAAAACGCTGGCGCCGCGAACCGTGAAGGATGTGTATCTGACGGCAGTCAACGCGGTGTTTAACTGGGCAGTCGCAAACGACCTGTTGACCGAAAACCCTGCGGCAACCATCAAGCTCAAGGTAGCGGCCAAAGTGCTGAACCGCCCCAAAGGCTTCACGCGGGATGAGGCGAAAAGGGTCCTGAAGTTCGCCCTGGCCTATCGCCCGAAGCCTTCAGACAACCCACAGACCCAGGAGAAGCCACAGACGAGCGCGGCAAAGAAGTGGGCTCCCCTTCTCTGCGCTTTCACGGGCGCCCGGATCTCAGAGATCACTCAGCTTCGGAAGGAAGACATCCGTATGGAGGGCGATATTGCCGTCATGCGGATCACCCCTGATGCGGGAAAGGTCAAGACGCGGCGGTATCGCGACGTTCCGCTGCATAAGCAGATAGTCGAATTGGGCTTCCTGGATTTTGTCAAAGCCTCGCCATCAGGGCCATTGTTTTATCCCTCTATGGCCGGGGAACGAACAGCTGACCCCGCCCAGACCGTCTCTGGGCGGATTTCCAATTGGCTGCAAAAGGAAGGCGTTGTTCCGGATGAAGTGTCGCCCAATCATGGATGGCGCCACGCCTTCAAGACCACCGGTCGCGAGGTCGAGATCGACAGCCGGATCCTGGATGCGATCGCCGGCCACGCTTCACGGACAGCTGGCGAAGACTACGGCGACGTCACCGTGATCGCCAAGAAGAAGGCGATAGATCGGTTACCGTCCTTCGACCTTTGATTATCAGTTGTGCACTTCATCACGGGTCACCAAGGCGCATAGCAGGCGCCTTGCAAACCTGCTCGGTGATTCCAGCGCACCGGGTGCTGCCTGCCGCAACAGAGACAACCACTGCCTTTCAGCGTCGGTGAGAACCTCTTGGCTGCAAAGGCCGTGCAATAGGTCGACTGTTGGCCGGTTGAAGTGTTGGCGGAGCAAGGGGGAAGCGATCTCTGCCATACCCATATCGAGCGCCTCAGCAAGACGTTGAGCGCACTCCAATGGGAGCTTCGCGTTTCCAGACAAAACGCTGGCGATGACGTTCTCGGGCATCGCGATACGCTCTGCAAGCATCGCCAATGAAAGCCCTTGGCTGGTCATCCTGCTCTTGATGATGTCGGAAATTTCAGTCGAATTCATTGTATCAGCTCCTGTTGTTGTATGAGCTGATTATTGCTGAGGGCACGACGGGTTCGCTGACATCAATCCCCGGCGGAGCGTTCAACGCTTTAGCAACGCCTCAATGACACGCCGTTGCATTGCGGTCGGTGCAGGGACTTTTTTCCGACTCGCCTCTCTTATCTTCAACAGCCATTGCCTCTCAGCTTCAGATATTGGCGGCGGCATGTTTTCACGGATGAACCTCGCAGTGTCGGCATCTAAATTCTGCTCGATTAATAGCAGGGTTAGCTCGATCCGATCCAACTGCAAGGCGCTTGAAATTACCTCGATCCACTCGGCTCGCATGAATGCGCTGCCATTCAGGAGCTTCGTGACCCTGACCCTCTTCAATCCTGTTAGCTTGCAAAACCTATGGTGATCCATCCCGAGCTCAGACCATCTCTGCTTGATCAGTGCCGTGACGACGCCATCGCCTTGAGACCTAGCCATTTTACAAAGTGCTCCCGCGCACTACGCCAATTTCCGACGGCGCCACGTCGCGATCATCGCGTTCACCTTTGGCTGCACGCGCCGGCGAGCTTCCTCTCTGTCCATACCCGTCAGAAGAAGGGTGTCGTAGTCAGTCATGTGATGCCGAAGGTAGGTCTGCACGACAATTCCGACTGCCTTACCAAGGGTCGCATCGCGCCATTCGCGATGTGCGATCTCGCTCGCGAAGAAAGCGACTGCGAATTCCGGGCAGCTGGGATGCTTGGCCCTCAGGTGCTCTTCTATTTCAATTTGGGAGAAACGCAATTCAGACCCCTAGTATATTTTCTCGTTTCCATATTTAATGCCGGCGTATAGAATACTCAACCGATATCTTTTACGTATATACTAAGTAAGTGCTTACTTATTACTTTGATGCGGCGTTCAGTTGAGAGCTTGCGATCGCGGAAGACCAGAAGTCCTAGGAATGGCCAGAGTCTGGTTAGGGGATGAAAACGGGGCCCGGCAGCTTGGGGTGCCTCTATCCACCTATACGCGGGAGGTGCCTGCCGTTCGGCCTAGAAGCCGCATCAGCCTTTAAGGCGCAATGCAGATTGTAGCCCAATCCCTGACACGATCAGTTCGCAATGTCAGAAACTGGTCTGAACTTTCATGGCTCGAAAGAAGCACTCGATCCCCGTGTTTCGCAAAGGTTACCATTGACCTGGCGCAGGCCGGCCTCGACTTGATTGCAAACTGGCAGCGCCAAAAGTTTACGTCGGAGCAGAAAACGCCAACGTGAGTGTCAACTTGTTGCTGTTTTCCTGCACTTCACACCACCACCTTAGGTGGCGGTGACAACTAAAAAGCATTGCAAAACCCACGTTTTAAAGGGCCACTTTTCCTAATGTTGACAAAAGTTGACAGATTGTAGCGACCGGATAGATTTTCCCAAAAACGTCAACATAAGAATGCGCTACATTTCGCGACATACCCCGACGCTGTTCGACTGCCTATCAGAAGATAAGAAGCTCTCGAAGCTGACGCGCCATTCGACGAGCTTGATCTGGCAGAAGCCTTAGCCCCGCAGTTTGCAAAACATATCCGGGAGGGATGTCCAGGTGGTTCTGTATGGCGCCTTCCGATCACGAAGGCTCTCCCGAGATGCACAGGTTCGTTCTTGAAAGACCAGCCTATCAGATGCCTCGGATAGATTTGGGCGCCGTAGGACGATCTGCAAACACGCCATCCTAAGTTGCTCTCGCGCGCCTCCCCTTCCCCGTCCACCTGTTACCCGACCAGCCTGACCGAGGTGCGTGGCGCAGAAGCTCAGTTACCAGGCAAAGAGCAAGAAAACAGCAGAGGAGGCCATTGGATAGGTCGAGTGCCCAAGAGCTTCCTCGAACCAATCCATCTACGCCGAAGTAACCGCTAGGTATGCTCGCCGGCGCTTCCACTCGGCGCCAAAAGCATTGAGCAGCAGAACGATAGATCCCGACTGGCGGCAATACGTAGGCGAATGATATCGCGAGCCTTGTTGCGCGGCACCTAGGCCATGGGAAGGACGAAAGGGACTGTATCTCAGCTCTTGCAGGCTCCCATTGGTATGAGTCAGAAAGAAGGGGGCCGGACGATGAACTTTTAAATTAGGGAAAATCGATGTGAGCAACTCTAAAATTACTTGATCAACTCTAAAGGGGATCGTATAGAGTTGCTCACATTCTCACACACCCATGAGCTCTTATGTTCACCTACTACACATCCAAGAAGGCCATCGCTTACACCAGGGTCTCTACCACGGCTCAGGAAGAGAGTGGACTTGGTCTAGCATCGCAGCGCAGCGCTATTGAAACCTATGCGCGGCAACAAGGTGTAGAGATCGTCGAATGGTTTTCAGACGCTGCGAGTGCTCGAGGGGAACAAAGCCTGAAGAATCGTCCTGGCCTGCAAGCTGCAATCGCTGCGGCGAAGGCAAATGAGGCTGACTTGCTGGTGGACAGAATCGACAGGTTATCGCGTCATACAGAAACCATCATCAAGATCTTCGGCAACGAGAAGATCATGGTGGTTGCTGTGTCAGAAGGCGAGACAGACAATCCTCTGGTGCTCGCTTCCAGGGCGGCGAAGGCACAGTTTGAAGGTGACAGGATTTCCGAGCTGACCAAGAAGGGGCTCACCAGAATTAAGGCTTCCGGCGTCAGGCTGGGCAATCCGACAAATCTAAACGAAGCTCAGCGTCGTGGTGCTGCCGCAAACAAGAAGCGCGCTGAGGAAAAGGCACAAGAACTTGCCGGCGTTATCGGAGCGTATGGCTGGCATGACCTGAGCATGCCCAAGCTCGCAGACGCCCTCAATAGAGCCGGCATCAAGACCAGCAGAGACAAGCCATGGACCGCTGCTGCTCTGCGTCGGCCTTTCGAACGGGCAATCGAGATTCTCGGCTATAAGATTGCGGCCAAGGCAACGGAAAGCGACTTTGAAGCCTATCAGGACGACGAAACGTTCGGAGCGTTCTAATTGTCAGCCAAAGAAGATCGTTGCCGCACAAGAACCCTCTCCGCATCATTTCGCACGTAGCGACTCGCCAGCGCGATCAGCCGGATTTCCATGGGAAGGCCAGTCTCGGCGCACCAAGCCAGCCAGCGAGCGCCGTTGAGTCATAGGGAGCCCTTCCCTTTTGCGCCGTAGTCAACAAGGACCGATGCCCGCACATCCAGCCGCGCGCATTCGAACGATTTCAGAAAACTGTAAAATCGCAGTAGATCCCATGCTGAAAGCTCGGATTGTTGAAACCCTGACTGCGGTGCCGGGCATTGAGATGAGCGGTTAAAAATCATTTCGCGCAGCGACGGCAGGCCGAAGCTGCAGTGCGGGGTCCTAAGTGCTTTCCGGACGACACAGATTCTCTGCAGACGCTAAACGGTATTGACGCAGGCGAGGCGGCGGAACTTCGAAAAATGGTCTTCGAGAAATTCGGCGGCTGACCGCATCGTCGCGATCCATGGCTATCAGTTGAGGAATTGTAGCCCCGATCCTCATTCCCCGCGGACAAACCTGGCTTGGTTGTTAGAACCAAGTCGAAGCACGAAGTTCCGATGAGGGCCAGCCATGGCTCAGAGGGTCAATCCGGTTGTGCTGATCTGCCTGATCGATATATTGATGTCCAGCTAGGTGAATATTGATCAGGAACATTCGCTGGCGCGAGCGGTCCATTTTACACTGTGCGACATCGTTCAAGAGCTCGGAGCCAGGCAGTGAGGGGCCCTGAGCCGATGCGCACCTATCTGTCGCGCAATTACTGATGAAGCCCTCCACGGCGTTGCGAATCCCGCTATCTTTTGCCTAGGATAAAACGGTGTATGGGGACGCTTGGGATGCATGACCTGAAAGGTGAGCTTAAGTCGCTAGCTATTGCGGACTTAGATCAGCGGCGACAACGGCTCTCAGCCGTTGAATTGGGCAATGAAATATGTGCGGAATTTCCGCTCCGAACGATTTTCCAAGCGCAATCTCCCGCATTTATCAATGCTAAGCTTCGGATCTCCTCCCGTTTTGTGTCCATATACGTAATCAGTGCAAATAAGCCCGAAACTATGGGGATGCTTACTGATATATTTCCGCAAGGCAAATCAAACAGAGACTATTGCCTCCCTCGCATCAATGCTCATCACTGCGGCACCGGGACCCTATATGTCGGAAGTTCAGAGAAGACCCATCTGAGGTTAAAGGAACATCTCTGGAGGGGAGCTCGACAAACATATGCCCTCCACCTCAATCGCTGGTGCGAGGCTTTGCCTGGTTCGTTGATTGTTCGAGTTCAACCTATTCTTCAATCGGCTGATCGCCAGACGAGACAGGATTTAGAGGATGCATTGTGGCGCAAATTAAAACCTATTTATGGCAGGAACGGTAGCCGATAAGCTCTCAATGGAGTGCCCCCCGTTTCACCGGACATGTCGGCTAGTTTGATTTAGCCCTGATGAACTGCCGAGGGGAAGCCATCTTGAGCGCGGAATGGGGATGGATTTCGTTGTAGTCCTCGATCCATCCGTCG